>Ga0268299_1000053_pt1 | contig 446935 bp, 450 predicted proteins | sample NOBtaG_FD_193484 | JGI IMG/M metagenome (GOLD analysis project Ga0268299, IMG submission 193484) | Activated sludge microbial communities from bioreactor in Nijmegen, Gelderland, Netherland - NOB reactor | ecosystem: Engineered > Bioreactor > Aerobic > Activated sludge | place: Netherlands...
CCGCCGCGGCCCCCGCCGCCGCCGCCGCCACCGCCGCCGCCGCCGCCGCCGCCACCGCCACCGCCGCCGCCGCCGCGATAGCCACCGCCACCGCCGCCGCCGCGATAGCCACCGCCACCGCCGCCGTAGCCGCCGCCACCACCGCCGCCGCCGAAGCCGCCACGGTCACCGCCGCCGCCGCCGAAGCCGCCGCCTTGGTCGCCACCGCCAAATTCTTGATGATCACGTTCGCGGCCGCGCCCGCCGCGCTTTTCTTTCTTCCGATCGTTGTCGTTGTCGTCGCCGAAATCGTCGTCGAAGCTCATTCCACTTGTCCTGATTAAAGGCCGAGGCAAACGCCATCGGCCGCGCGCACGCTTTCACGCACGCTCGTCACCGCGAATTTCTGCTTTGTTTGAGAGAGATTATTCAGCCGCACTCTGCGGAACTTCGCACCACCGCCGGTCAACACGACCGGCTCTTCACAATGCGCTTATGCGCGACGGGGTTCCGCGGCGCAAGCGCAGACTGTTGGTTTACAGGGGATTCATGCCGTTTGTGGGGCGTTTCGGCGCTCTTGCGCCGCAACAATACGCGACACGACGTAGGCGCCGATCAGCTTCGAGACGATGCCGGTGACGACCGAGCCGAGGGCGAACATGCCCGGCACCACCTGGGAGGCGAGCCACAGGAAGAGCGCCTGGTCGATCGGCGCTGAGATCGCGCTGGAAATAAGAATGCGCTGTGACAGCGGGCGGTTGGAGAACGTGTAGACGGCCCAGTCCGCCGTTTCGCTGATCAGGAAGGCGACGCCGCTGGCGACCACAATCACCGGCCAGGCGGTCAGCGTTGAAAGCGCGAGGCCGAGCAACATGGCGCCCAAGATCCAATGCTTGATCTCCCGCTGCGCGAAATCTCGCACCACCAGCACAAGCCCGGTCACCACTGTGAACGGGTGCCACTCGCCGCCGCCCAAGCTCTCCGCGATCGGGATCGTTGGTATGCCAGCGAACGCCCAATTGATGATGGGCATCATCAGGACATAGAGCGCTGTCCAACGGTAGCCGGCGAGAAAGATCGCCACTGTCGTGACGATCACGACCGGGGTAGCGATCTGCGGCTGCTGCAGAAATGCGAGCGCTTCGTTCATGGTGGGTTCATTGCCAACCACCGAGCGTGTCGTCTAGTCGTGTGACGGTTAGTTCGCCAATCGCCAACAAAAAAGCGATTCAGCGAAGGTAGTCTGGGAAACAGGGGAAACGATGACTAGATTGGCGATTGCTGCGTGCGTTGTTTTGCTTTCGGCGTGTGGCCAGATAGTCGGGGGCCAACATCGTCTTGTCGGTACGATCTATGAAGATCGAGGCTTTGATAATGGCTTCGAAATGGCTTTCCTGACTGGAGATACCGTCGAGGTACGCTTATTTCAGCGCACTAGCGTCGCAACTTGTACATGGGTGGATCGCACAGCTGAAGCAGACGCACGCGGTGAAAACACGACCTTTCAGGTTATCGACGCCGGTCCCTATTCCGCGCCCGAGCTGCAATCGACCGGAGAACCTGCGGCGTTTCGCATTGAGGTGTCGTGCCCTCAACCGATGGGGTCAGGCTCCCTGCGCTTCGAGTTGGCGTTTGCCCAAGACTTGAACACGGCGACTCGCCTGCAGGCGATCGACAACATCGGTGCTCAACTGTTCGCCACCGGTACTGGTGCCTATGACGTTGGTCGGGTGCTAACTCGAGTTGAAACGCCCTAGACCCAGAGTGCGCCCCGTCTCGACAATTACTACGTGACACCTGTCACAGCGCCCAGTCGTGTTCGTTCGTACCTTGGGATCATCGCACTGACGCGATTGACAACGGTTTATCCAGGGGAGCACGAAATGACCAAGTTCTACTGCCTGATCGCAGCGGCGGCCGCGTTCTTCCCCGTTGCAATGGCGACACTGAACCAAGCCGCGATGATCGTCGCTTAGATGCGCGACGCTCGTGGCAAGGGGGAAGGGCGCGGAGCAATCCGCGCCCTTTTAATTTTGCACCAGCCGCCAACCGCTTTGGCCTTTGGTCAGCGCGTCGGCCAGGAACGGCAGCGTTTCCTTCAGCGCATCGCTTAGGCCGTAGGGCGGATTGATCAGAAACACGCTTGAGCCAACCAGCTTGCCTTCGCGTTGCGGCGTCGCCACCCAAAGGTCTGCCCGCAACGTGTCGCGATCGGCGAAGGCGCGAACTTCTCTGTCAGCCGCATCGAGCGCGGCGCTGCTCTTCAGCGGCCGCCACCAGAGATAAACGCCGTGCGCGAACCGCTTCACCGACGCCCGCAAAGCGTTGACCGAAACCTCCATCTCGTCGGTGGCTTCGTAAGGCGGATCGATCAGCACAAGCCCGCGCTTCTGCGCCGGCGGCAGCAGCGCGCCGAGCGCCTCCCAGCCGTCGCGCTCATGCACGTTCACGTTGGCCGCGCGCGGCAGCGCCCGGCGCAGCGCGCCCGCATCTTCAGGATGCAGCTCGCACGCCATCAGCACGTCTTGGTCGCGCAGGTTCGTCGTCACCAGCGCCGGTGAGCCCGGATAGGTGCGCAGCGTGCCATCAGCGTTGAAGCTGCGGATCGCCTCAAGGTAGCGCGCGATCAGCGACGGCGGCTCAGGCCAGTCCCAGAGCCGCGCGATGCCATCGCGCCATTCCGGGCTCCGCTCGGCTTCCGATCCGGCAAAATCGTAAAGCCCGCGCCCCGCGTGCGTGTCGAGCACGGCAAACGGCGTGTCCTTGCGTTTCAGCGCGTCGAGGCAATAGAGCAGGACGGCGTGCTTCAAGACGTCAGCATGATTGCCGGCGTGGAAGGCGTGGCGATAGTTCACGTGAGCGGCTTAGCTGGAGACGGTGAAATGGCAAAGGTGTTGGGCATCGGCGGCGTCTTCTTCAAAACCAAGGACGATGCCGCGCTGAAGGCCTGGTACCTCCGCGTGCTGGGGCTGGAAATGCCCGATTGGGGCTGCTTCTTCACGCCCGACATGGTCAAGGACAAACCCGGTTCCGGCACCGTGTTCAGCCCGTTCAAGGCCGATACCGATTATTTCGCGCCGTCGGACAAGGAATTCATGTTCAACCTCATCGTCGACGACATGGACGGCATGCTGGCGCGCGCTAAATCAGAAGGTGTCGAGCCGGTGAAGACGCAGGATGAAAGCTACGGCCGCTTTGCCCACATTATGGATCTGGAAGGCCGCAAGATCGAATTGTGGGAGCCGAAGCCGATGCCGGAGCAATCATGAGCGACGACTTTCGCGATAACGCCGCAGCGCATCGCTACGAACTCGATGCGCCGGAAGGGCAGTCGTTCGCCGACTATCGCGACGTCGCCGGCGTTCGCGTCATCCTGCACGTTGAAACGCCCGTCGCCGCGCAAGGGCGTGGTTACGCGTCGAAGCTGATGAAGCACGTCGTGGACGAAGCGCGGGCAACCAATCGGCGTCTACGCGCCAGCTGCGCCTTCGCCGTCGCATATTTCCGCCGTCACCCGGACGCGCTCGACGTTCACGTCTGAGGCGGCGCGGCGGTTTCGACCGGGAAGCCTTGCTCGCGCCAGGCCTTCATGCCGCCATCGAGCGCAAGCACTCGTGTGAACCCCATGCGCCGCAACGTGGCCGCGGCCAGCGTCGAAATCTTGCCGACCTCGCAATAGGTGACGATCCGCACCGTCGGATCGGGAAACGCCTCGTTCACCCGCAATTCCAACTGCCCGCGAGAAAGGTGACGCGCGGTGGGGATGTGTCCCGCGTCGAACTGATCCTTCTCGCGCACGTCCAGCACGATCATATCGTTCGCGCCGGCGGCGACGCGGCCTTTCACCTCTTCCATCGAGATAAACGGCACTTCAGCGGCCGCTTCGCTCAAGAGCTGCGCGACGCTCACGCCGCCGCTCATGTTCACGCGCAGCGCTTCAGTGAGGTGCTCCGGCATGGAAGGCGAGTGCGCGCGCATCATGCTCACGAACGCTTCGCGCTCAGCTTTCTGCAGCCGCGGATTGGAGCGCTTCTCTTCCTCAAGCGTCGAGCAGGTGTGGCCCTTGTAGTCGTGCGCCGGATAGATGCGGAGTTGTGGGTTGAGCTTCAGCAGCTTGTTGAAGAGGCTGTCATAGAGCTGCTCTGGATCGCCCGTTGGCAAGTCCGTGCGCCCTGTCGCGCCAATCAGCAGCGCATCGCCCGTAAACACACGATCGCTCATCACCAGGCACATCGAGTCACGCGTATGGCCCGGCGTGTGCAGCACCGAGAGCCGCAGATTGCCGACCTTGATCACGTCGCCCTCATCCACGCGCATCGTCACATATGGCGAGGGCGAACTCTGGTGCGCCACAACCGGCGCGCCAATCAATTGCGCCAGCTGCTTGCTGCCGCTGAAATGATCCGCGTGCGTGTGGGTGTCGATGACGTAGCGAATGCGTGCGCCGTATTGCGTCGCCAGCGCCTGGTAGCGAGCGATCTGGCGCACCTCGGGATCGATTACGGCGGCGGTGCATGTATCGCCACAGGCGATGAAATACGATTGGCAGCCGCCCGTCGCGACTTGCTCGAAAATCATGCGTTCCTCCCGGGCGTCTGGCGAAGCACCCTTCACCTTAGCATGACGCCCGGGAAAGAAAGAGCAACGGCTAGCCCTCGCGAGGCGCCTTCGGCTGCGGCACGATCCGCAGATAGGGCTTCAGCGTCTTCCAGCCGCCCGGGAAGCGGGTCTTGGCTTCATCGTCCGACACCGCCGGTACGATGATGACGTCTTCACCATTCTTCCAGTTCACCGGCGTCGCCACCTTGTAGCTGGCGGTCAGCTGAATGGAGTCCACCAGGCGCAGCACTTCATCGAAGTTGCGGCCTGACGACATCGGATATTGCAGCGTCGCTTTGATCAGCTTGTCGGGGCCGATGATGAACACGGTGCGGACGGTGGCGTTCGTCGCCGCCGTGCGGCCTTGGCTCGTGTCGCCGGCATCGCCCGGCAGCATGTCGTAGAGCTTCGCCACCGCGAGATCGCTGTCGCCGATCATCGGATATTGCACGTCGCCGCCGGTGACTTCCTTGATGTCGCCGCGCCAGCGTTCGTGATCGGCGACCGGATCAACCGACAGGCCGATCACCTTCACGTTGCGTTTTCTAAACTCAGGCTCAAGCTTCGCTAAATACCCAAGCTCGGTGGTGCAGACCGGCGTGAAATCCTTCGGGTGCGAGAACAGGATCGCGTAGCTGTCGCCGATCCATTCGTGAAACTTGATGCGGCCCTGCGTGGTCTCTGCTTCGAAATCGGGCGCTTTGTCGTTGATGCGTAGAGCCATGAGGAGGCCTCCTAATTCGTGACCGATCCGATCGCGGGCGGAATAGCATGCTGACGCAGCGTCCCGCCAGGAAAAGCAGACCGGCTTCGAAACGGAGATGGGGCGGCAGCGCGCTTTCGCAAGCGCGCGCTTCAATTTAGGAGTTGTCACGCGAAGGCGGAGGGCAGGCGTGGAGCGTATCTTCAATTGGTTTGGCGAAAACCCGCTGCGGCCCGCCGTCGCCTCGATCTTCGCGATCCTCATTCTTGGCTCCGCCGCCACGATGCTGAGCCCACCGCAAATGGAGCGGAACTGGTACCCGTACCTTTCGCACACGCCGCAGGTTGAGATCACTGAAACCGGCTTCACCGTCTCGCCGGTGAGCGATTGGAGCTACGTGTTCGACCAAGAAACGGACACGACCTATCTCGACTCCGCGTCCTACGATTTCGATCAGTTGCGCGGCGTCTGGTTCATGCTGGAGCCGCAGCCGGGCTCGCAACTCGCGGCGCATACGCTTCTGTTGTTCGAGTTCGAAGGCGATCGCCTGCTTGGTGTCACCATCGAAGCGCGGCGCGAGCAGGGCGAGGAATATGACGCGGTGCGCGGTCAGTTCAACGCGTTCGAGTTGATCTACATTTGGGCGTCGGCGCGCGATCTGCTGACCCGCCGCGCGGTGATGCTGGATCACGAAGTGTTCGTCTATCCGGTGAACATCAGCGATGAGCAGAACCGCACTCTGCTGCGCAACATTCTGGCGCGCTCGCAATCGCTCTCGCACACGCCGCGCTACTACAACACCATCGTTTCGAACTGCACCAACGAGCTAGCCAAAGCGGCGGGCTTCCACTGGGCGCCGGCCTACATTCTCACGGGCCGTTCGGATGAGTACCTCTACCGGCGCGGCATCCTGCCAGGCGCAAGCTTCAACGAAGCGCACCGCCGTTCGGACATGACGGAGTTTATCCAAGCGCTAAACCAGGCGCCGCCGGAAGCATTCGATCGCGAATTGTTAGCCGAACTCCGCCGCCGCAACGGCTCGTGACGTCGCCCTTCGACAAGCTCAGGGTGACGATATTTTGGTTCTCAGGCGCTCACCCGCCAGCGTCAGCCTGAGCCTGTCGAAGGCGGCGTGAGTTCGCTCTACTTACTCAACCTGATCAGCGCCTCGCGCTCCGCCGCCGTCAGCGCGCGCCATTTGCCTTCCGGCAAATCGCCCAACCAGAGCGGCCCAATCCGCACGCGCAGCAGATCGACGACCTCAAGCTCAACCAGCTCGCACATGCGCCGGATCTGCCGCTTGCGGCCTTCATTCAGAATGAAGCGGATGCGATAGGGCTCGACCACGTCGATCTTCGCCGGCTTCAGCTTGCGGCCGTCCAGCTCCAAGCCATGCCGCAGCAGCGCCAGTTTGCGATCATTGATCTGCCCGCGCACGCCGACGAGATATTCCTTGTCGAGTTTCGACTCTTCGCCAATCGCCGCCTTGGCCAACACGCCGTCTTCGCTCAACAGCAGCAACCCGCGTGAATCCTGATCGAGCCGCCCAAGCGGTGCGAGGCTCGTGCGCGAGGTTGGCATCGGATCGGCGCGGCCGATCAAGTTCGCTTTGGTCAGCAAACGCGCCGCCGGCACTTGATCGCCTTCGGGCTGCGACGACACGAAGCCAATCGGCTTGTTGATCGCAATGCTGATCTTCGCCGGCGCGCCACGCGCTTCGGCTACCTCAATCGTCTGCCCGCGCTCGATCTTACGGCCAGGCTCCGCCACGACCGCACCATCGATGCTCACTAGCCCGTTGGCGATCAGCTCCTCGGCTTCGCGGCGCGAGCAGACGCCTTCGCTGGCGAGCCATTTATTGACCCGCTGCGGTTCTGCTCCGTCATAGGTTTTGCGCCAGGCCATCGCGTTTGTTAGCGGCAGGAATAGCTCTCCTGCAATGCGCGTAGCCGCCCGACCGCGCGCGGCTGGATCTGATGCTCGTCTGTCATGCAGGCCAATTGGCGGTAAAGCTCGATCGAACGCGCTCGCTCCTCTGGCGAACCTTCGCGCAGCATGTCGGCTAGGTTGGACATCGAGGGCGCGTAGTTCTGCTGCGCCGCGCGCGCGTAAAGCGCCTTGGCCTCGGCCTCGTTGCGCGGCGCGCCGATGCCATCGCGATAGAGCGTTGCCAGCATGTGCAGGGCGTCCGGCTGATTGGTCTCCGCCGCGCGCTGCAGGAAGGGAATAGCAGCTGTCGGATCCTGCGGACCCGCTGGGCTATCGCGCAACCAACGCGCGTAGAAGAACTGAGCCCGTGGGTCGCCGCGCTCGGCGGCTGCGAGCCAGAGCCGGCCAGCTTCGCCTTGTGACTCGCGATCGGCCGGAAGCGTCGCTGCGTAATCGATCTGCGCTGCGGTGAAGCCCGCGTCGGCGGCTTGCTTCAAACGCGCGAGGGCCGTCGCTTCATCGATGCCCGCATGCGGCGCGTTTCGGCGAAGCTGCCAGGAGAGATAGAGCGCTGCCGGGTTGTTCTGCGCCGAAGCCAGATCGCATTGCTCGCGCGCCGCTGTCGGGCTTGGCAAGAAACCAGCCGTGCCCGCCATGTGCCCGAGGCACGCGAGCGTCTGTGCGTCCGCATCGCCCGCCGCTGCGCGCGTTTGGATTTGCTCAGCCAGTGTTTCATCGATCCGCGCCGCCACTTCGCGCCACGGCGTGCGTTCAAGCGCCGCTGACGTCACCGCTGGCGGTTCTGTGGACGTCGGCGTCGCTGACGCCTGCGCTTGTGGCGTCGAGAATTGGAACGAGGCCATGCTCAGCTCGCCCGAGCGCACCATGTTGATGACGCGCCCGGCGCCGAAGCCGATGACGAACAGCGCCACCACCGCCGCTGCGAACGCGCCCAGCGTCTTCATCTGCTTTTCGCCGCCGCTCTCGCGCCGCTTCAGCAGCGCCGAACGCGTCACCGCCAAAACACTCGGCAGCGCCGCGACATTGGCCTTGGTCGGCGAGAGCTTGTCGATCTCGACCACCAGCGCCTGAAAGCGCGTCTTGAACGCGGTGCGATCCCGCAGCGCCAAATCCACACGCGGCGCCGCCCGGAACGGGGCGGGCGTCGCGTCAGTCAGCAATTCGGCGCTGACCAGCTTTTTCCGCTCATGCGCCAGCGCCGCCAGCATCGCCAGCTCCGCCGTCGGCGACCCGCGCGACCAGAGGCCGATCACGCACTTCGCTTCGTCCACCAGCTTGCCGATTTCGGCGGCGGTGGGCGCGCCAGCGGCGGCGTCGAACCCAAGTGTCTTCAATGCCTGCGCGAGACCACCCGCCTGCGCATCGGCGTCGGGCGCCGCTGCAATGAAAACGTCCGCCATTCTTCTCCCACCTCGCTCATGGTTGAACCGAAGCGGACCGAGGCGCGTCAAGCGCCGACTGGGAACATTGCTGCGTCTTAAGTTGGTGACGGCTTTGTGGGGAAATTCTCGACGCCGTGTCGGGAAGAAGGCTAGGCGTTCGTCCTTCAGACCATGAGGCCCTATCCGATGCTTTACGCCGTGCTTTGCTACAATGACGAAGCCGCCGTCTTCTCTTGGAGCAAGGAAGAGGACGCCGCCGTCATGGGCAGGCTCAATACGGTTCACGAGAAGTGGGAGGGGAAGGGCAAGCTGAAGCCGCAGATCCGCCTGCTGCCGACCTCCGCCGCGACCACGCTGCGCAAGAAGGACAACGAAATCCTCGACGGCCCTTATGCCGAGACCAAGGAGCAGCTGCTCGGCTTCTACATCATCGAGGTCGATAACCTCGAGGAGGGGCTGGAGTTCGCCCGCGAGCTGACCGCCGCCAACCCAGGCGGCGCCTACGAACTGCGCCCTATCATGATCTACAACACCGGCACGCCGGTGGAGCCGCGCTAAGTGTCGGACTTGGCCTGGATCGACGCGGCGCTTGTCAGCGCCCGGCCCCCGGCGGTCGCGGCGCTGCTGCGGTATTTCCGCGACCTCGATCTGGCCGAGGAGGCCTATCAGGACGCTTGCCTCCGCGCGCTGAAGAACTGGCCGGCGAACGGCCCGCCGCGCGATCCGGCCGCCTGGCTCATCATGGTCGGCCGCAACGCCGCCATCGACGTCACCCGCCGCCGCGCCAAGCAAACCGAGCTGCCGGATGAGGATCAAATCTCCGATCTGAGCGACGTCGAAGCCGAGGTCGTGCAGCGCCTCGATGAGGCCGACTATCGCGATGACGTCCTCAGGCTGCTCTTCATCTGCTGCCACCCAGACTTGCCCGCAACGCAGCAAGTCGCGCTCGCGCTCCGCATTGTTTCCGGCCTCACCGTGCCGCAAATCGCCCGCGCGTTCCTTGTCGGCGAAAGCGCGATGGAGCAGCGCATCACGCGCGCCAAGGCGAAGGTCGCCGGCGCGGGCGTGCCGTTTGAAGCGCCGCACGCCGCCGAGCGCGCCGAGCGTTTGGCCTCGGTCGCGGCCATGGTCTATCTCGTCTTCAACGAAGGCTATTCCGCCGCCGATCCTGTCAGCGATCGCGCTTCGCTGTGCGACGAAGCCATCCGCCTCGCGCGCCTCTTGCTGCGCATGTATCCGAGCGAGCCGGAGATCATGGGTCTGCTTGCGCTCATGCTCTTGCAACATTCGCGCATCGCCGCGCGCTTCGACGCGGACGGCAACGTCATTCTGCTGGAAGCGCAAGACCGCAGCCAATGGAAGCGGCCGCTGATCCAAGAAGGCCTGGTGCTGATCGACAAAGCCATGCGCCTGCGCCGCCCAGGTTCGTATCAAATCCAAGCCGCCATCGCAGGCCTTCACGCCCGCGCGGCAACGCCAGGCGAAACAGATTGGGCCGAGATCGATGCGCTCTACCAAGCGCTCGAACGGCTCTCGCCATCGCCCGTGGTGACGCTGAACCGCGCCGTCGCGGTGGCGAAACTGAATGGTCCTCAAGCGGCGCTCGATCTGATCGCGCCGCTCGCCGACCGCCTCGGCGGCTACTTCTATTTCCACGGCGCGCGCGGCGCCTTCCTGATGGAGCTTGGCCGCAACGCCGACGCGCGCGAGGCCTTCAACCAAGCTATCGCGCTGGCCAACACGCCGGCGGAAGCAGCGCACATTCGCCAACACCTCGACACGCTGGCCGCGAGCGCCGCGCAGAAAAAATGAACCACGCTGTCGGTTCGCGCCGCGCCGGTTCGTCCTAGGTTCAGACACACGGAAGGAACGCAAATGTCCCAACACGAACTCGTCCTTGAACTCGAACTCGATGCGCCGGCCGATAAGCTCTATCGCTGCTATTCCGATCCGAAGCTGCTGCAGCAATGGTTCGCGCCGAAGCCGTGGACGATCAAGAGCACCGACGTTGATCTGCGCGCCGGCGGCAAGTTCAATTTCGTCATGGCCTCGCCCGAGGGTCAGGAATTTCCGAACAGCGGCATCGTCCTTGCCGCCGAGACGAACAAGCGCATCGTCACCACCGACGCGATCAACCCAACCACGTTCGAGCCGGCTGGCCCGTTCATGGTCGCCGAAGTCACCTTCGAAGATCTCGGCAACGGTAAAACCAAGTACCGCGCCGTCGCCCGTCACTGGAGCGAAGAGACGAAAGAGCAGCACAAGCAGATGGGCTTCCACGAAGGCTGGGGCCAAACCGCCCGCCAACTCGAAGCATTGGCGAAAACGATCTGACGCATAGAAAACAGCCGCCGTTCGCACGTGACGCGAGCGGCGGCTGCGGCGCATGGCGCCGAACAGGCTTTTGTCCTTGCCGCAGCCTCGCGCGCGGCGATAAACGAACCGGGAACAGACGCGCGACGCTCGCGCCCGGACGTATCGATGAGACTGCAGGCCAGATTTATCCAATTGCCGCTGAAGTACGACGCGGATCGCCTCGCGAAAGAGGTGCTCGCGTTCAGCGAAGATTGCTGGCTGCCGCACCCGCAGCGTTTCGAAGGCAACGACTTCCTGCCGCTGATCTCCGTCAACGGTGAAGCGGCGAATGAATCCTTCACCGGCCAGATGGCGCCGACTGAATATCTCAAGAAGTGCCCGTACCTGATCGAAGTGCTCGCAAGCTTCGGCTGCTCGCTCGGCCGCACGCGCTTGATGCGTCTCTCCGGCGGCGCCGAAGTCACGCCGCACGTCGACATCCATTATTACTGGCGCGACCGCATGCGCATTCACGTGCCAATCGTGACGCAGCCGACAGTGACGTTTCATTGCGGCGGCCTGGTCGTGAACATGGCCGAAGGCGAGTGCTGGATCTTCGATACGTTCTCGCGCCACCGCGTGATCAACGATGCTGAGCGCAAACGCATCCACTTGGTCGCGGACACCGTGGGCGGCGAGGGCTTCTTCAATCTGGCGGCGCAAGGCCGTCTGCCCGAGCGTGAAACGCCGGGCTGGACGCCGCGCCCGTTTCAGCCGAGCGGCGCGACGCTCGATGCCCTCGAATACGAAAGCCAGAACATGCCCGTGGTGATGACGCCGTGGGAAATTCAGACGCACGTCGACTTCCTGTTCCGCGAAGCCGCGCAGCAACACCCGCAGTTCGCGCAAGTCGCGCACATCGCCTCGCACTTCACGCATGTGTGGCGCGCGCTCTGGTCGACGTATGGCGAGTCCAAAGCTGGTTGGCCGCGCTATCGCAAAGCGCTGGATGAGTTCGCCGGCCAAATCCGCGCGGCGCGCGCCAGCGAAGTGAAACTGCGCAACGGCTCTGACCTGTATGCCACGCTGATGGCGCTGATCGTTGCGCCGGCACTGAGCGACAAGCGCGATGATACAGCCGGCGAAACGCGCCCTGATGTTGGCGGCGCTCCGGTGAGAGCGCCGAACATCAACACCGGCGCTGCCGACCCGCGCTTCGATCGGCCGATCTTCGTCGTCAATCCGCCGCGCTCCGGCTCGTCGCTGCTGTTTGAAACGCTCGCCCAGGCGCCGAACGTTTACACGGTCGGCGGCGAGAGCCACGGCGTCATCGAAGGCGTGAAGGGTCTCGGCATCTTCGCCGCGAATTTCGACTCCAATTGCCTCGATGAAAGCCACGCACGCCCAGAGATCGTCGCCACCTTGCGCGATCGCTTCGATCAATTGCTGCGCAATCGCGAAAACGCGCCGCCGCCGCCGGGCCGCATCCGCATGTTGGAGAAGACGCCGAAGAACGCGCTGCGCATTCCGTTCTTGGCGAAAGTCTTCCCCGAAGCGCGCTTCGTTTATCTCTATCGCGATCCGCGTGAAGTGCTCTCCTCGATGATGGAGGCCTGGGAGTCGGGGCGCTTCGTGACGTATTCTGAACTTCCTGGTTGGACGGGTCCGCGTCCCTGGTCGTTGCTGCTGACGCCGGGCTGGCGCGAGCTCGCCGGTTTGCCGCTTGAGCAGATCGTGGCGGGGCAATGGCAATCGGCGATGCAAGTTCTGCTCGATAGCCTCGATGCGCTGCCGGCTGATCGCTGGAGCACGGCGCGTTACGACGCGCTGATTTCTGATCCGAACGCGGAGATCACGCGCATCTGCAACGCTGTGCAATGGGATTGGGATCGCAAGCTTGGGTCCGAATTGCCGATCGCGCGCCACACTGTGTCGAAGCCCAGCGCGGACAAATGGCGCGGCCGGCAAAAGGAGATTGAGTCTGTGCTGCCCTCGATCGCGGCCATGCTCGATCGCGCGGCCAAAGCCGCTGAACACTGACGCCCGCGCATGAGCACGGTCTCCGTCATGCTCAATGAAGCGATGCAGGCGATGGCGGCCGATCCCGCCCGCGCCGCCGCGTTGTTGCGCACGGCGTTGCAGAACGAGCCGCACAACCAAGACGCGGCGTTGCTGTTGAGTGAAGCACTGCGTCTGTCTGGCGATCTCGGCGGCGCGCGCGCGATCATCACACCGATCGCCGTCGCCAACCCTGGCCACTTCGGTGCGCAGCGCCAACTCGGCGTCATCCTCGCGGAAGCAGGGGATGCATTGCCAGCCTCGCTCGCTTTGCGAGCGGCCGCTGATCTCGTGCCTGCGCATCCGACGATCTGGCGCGATCTCGGCGATCAGCTCACCCGCGCCGGCGATATCCTCGCCGCGCAAGATGCTTATCTGCGTCACGGCTTCGCGCCGACGATGGATCCAGCTTTGGCGCCTGCCGCGGCGCGCTTGCGTGCCGGCGATCTCGAAGCCGCGGAAGCTGCGCTGCAGGCCTACGTCCGCAAGTTTCCGAGCGATGTGCTGGCGTTGCGTATGCTCGGCGAGGCGCAAGCGCGCGCCGGAAAGAGTGATGACGCCGAGCGAACCTTGCGGCGCGTGATTGCGCTGGCGCCGGCGTTCCAGCCGACGCGTCACGATCTGACGCAAATGCTGGCGGGTCTCGGCCGCATCGATGATGCGCTCGTGGAAGCGCGCGCGTTGCTCCGCATCGAACCGACGAACCCCGGTTCGCGGCGCGCACTGGCGTCGGTATTGAACAGCGCTGGCGAGTACGACGAGGCGCTGGCGATCTACCAGCAGCTGCTGGCAGAAGATCCAAACCGCGCGACGACGTGGACGACTGTTGGCCACATTCAAAAAACGCTCGGTAACAGCGCGGCCAGTATCGAAGCTTTCCGTCGCAGCATCGCACTCGCGCCGCAATTGGGCGACGCCTATTGGGGCCTCGCAAATCTCAAGACAGTGAAGCTCACCGACGGCGAGATGGAAGGGTTGAAAACCCAGCTGGCGCGCGGCGATCTCGGCGCCGATGATCGCGTCGCCATGCTCTACACCTTGGCCAAGGCGCAGGAGCAGCGTGGTGACGCCGCGGCGGCGTTCGCCACCTACGCCGAGGGCGCCAACATTCGCGCCCGCACCTATTCGCACGATGCCAACGCGGTCAGGTCGTTCGTGGACGATTGTCTCGTCCGCCACGACGCCAAGTTTTTCGCCGACCGCGCCGCATCGGGCGATGCGTCGCCAGCGCCGATCTTCATCATCGGCTTGCCGCGTTCCGGGTCGACCCTGGTGGAGCAAATCCTCGCGTCGCACAGTCAGGTCGAAGGCACGATGGAGCTGCCCGATCTGAACAACGTCGCGCGGGGCCTCGGCGCGGCCCATCTCGACGGCCTCCAAGCCGCGAACGCCGACGCGCTGCGCGAGATGGGCGCTTCCTATCTGCGCACAACGCAGCGCCGCCGCACGCCGGGCACGCCGTTCTTCATTGATAAAATGCCGAACAACTGGTCGCACGTGGCGCTGATCCAGCTTGCGCTGCCGCATGCGAAGATCATCGACGCGCGCCGTCATCCGATGGCGTGCGGCTGGTCGTGCTTCAAACAGCATTTCGCGCAAGGCCAGGATTTCAGCTACGACCTCACCGATATCGGCCGCTATTACGCAGACTATGTGCGCCTGATGCGGCACTACGATGCGGTGCTGCCGGGGCGGGTTCATCGTGTGATCCACGAGCAACTCGTCACCGATCCCGAGCCGCACATTCGCGCGCTGCTTGAGCATTGCGGCTTGCCGTTTGAAGAGCAGTGCCTGCGTCCGCATGAAACCAAGCGCGCCGTGCACACCGCGAGCGCCGAGCAAGTGCGCCAACCGATCTCGCCCAAGGGCCTCGATGATTGGCGCGTCTTCGAGCCGTATCTCGGCCCGCTGAAAACCGCGCTCGGACCTGCTCTCGACACGTACGCCAAATGAGCGCCGCGCTGCTGCAGGCGGCGCAAGCCGCGCTGGCGCGGCGCGATTTTGCCGGCGCAAAGCAGGCGGCGGAGCAAGTGTTGCGCGATCGCCCAAGTGACGCCGCCGCCAACCAAATTCTCGGCTTGGTCGCCCTCGAGCAGGGCGACGCCACTGCCGCGAAAAGCTTTCTGCAACGCGCCGATAAAGCAGCGCCAGGCCAGCCGCATATACTGAACGCGCGCGGTATCGCGCTTCGCCGCACCGGAGATGTGACCGAAGCGCGTCGCGCCTTTTCTCGAGCCGGTGAGCGCGGTTTGATCGATGGCTGGCGCAATCTCGGCAACCTCGAAGCGCTAGCTGGTGATGCCGCTGCTGCCGCCAACGCATATGAGCGCGCGCTAAAGCTGAATGCCGCCGATGTCGCTTCTTTGGCCGGGCTCGCGCAGGCGAAGGAATTGCTCCACGATCTCATTGCAGCCCGCACGCACGCTGAATCCGCTCTTGCGATCGATGCCAACAACGAGATCGCGACGTTGACGCTTGCCCAAGTCGCCGCGCGGGAGCGGAATTGGGCGGAAGCGGAAGCTGCGGCGACGCGGGTTGCGCGGGGCGCAAGATCGCCGACGAACAAGGCGCTGGCGTGGGGCGTGATCGGCGACGTTCGCGATAAGCAGAACGATGCGGCGTCGGCGTTTGCGGCGTTTTCCGAGGCGAACCGGATTTTGCTGCCGCTCCATGCGGCGCATCTGGCGGAGAGCCAAATGCCGTATCACCCGGATGGCGTTGAGCGGATGAAGGCGTTCGTCGAGGCGACGGATTTTTCGGGGTGGGTGTTAGACGATCAGGACGCTCCGGTCTTTCTTGTTGGATTTCCGCGCTCGGGGACGACGCTGTTGGAGCAAGTGCTTTCGGCGCATTCGCGGTTGGTTTGCATCGAAGAGCGGGAGCATTTGGCTTTGGCTGCTGGCGATGTCGCGGCCGATCCTTCGAAATTGGCTTCGCTTACCGAGGCTCAGATTGAGGGCATTCGCCAAGCTTATTGGAAGCGCGTTCGGAGTGAGACGAAAGTTGGCGATCGGTTGGTTGTCGATAAGCTGCCGTTGAACATCATCTTCCTGCCTCTCATCCGGCGCGTGTTTCCGGGCGCCAAGATTTTGTTTGCGTTGCGCGATCCGCGGGATGTGGTGCTTTCCTGTTTTCAGCAGCGGTTTGGGATGAACGCGGCGATGGTTCAGTTCTTGGAGCTGAATTCGGCGGCGGCTTATTATGACAAGGTGATGAGCCTTGGTTTGCTGTGCCGTCAGCGATTGGGGTTGGACGTTCTTGAGGTGCGATACGAGGACGTTGTTGCTGATCTTGAGAGCGTGGCGCGATCGGTGACTTCATTTTTGGATTTGCCGTTTGAAGAGGCGATGCTTTCGCCGGCGGAGACGGCGCGGACGCGCAACATCAATACGCCCTCGGCGCGACAGGTGGTTGAGCCGATTTACACGCGCTCTGTGGCGCGGTGGAAACGTTATGAGACGGAGTTGGCGCCGGTGTTGCCGGTGCTGAATGGCTGGGCGGATCGCTTCGGCTACTAGCTGGTGTTCCAGCTTCGCGCCGCTGTTTCTGTGAGATCGTTTAAGCGCGCGATGTGACGTGCTGCGTCGGGCGGCGCGTGCAGAAGTTCGTGCACGCGATGCGGCGTGGCGTGGAGGGCGCGCGCGAGGCGCGCTGCGTAGGCACGCGGGTTGGCGAAGGCGCGGCGGAGTGCTTCGTAGCGTTCAGCGAGCGGCCAGGCGGAGCGGAAGGCGAGCGGCGGCTCGTGTTTCAGCCACTCGCGGTCTTGGCGGAGGACGGGTTTGGCGCGCGTGCGCTTGGCGCGGCGGCGTTGGGCGCGGTTGGTGACGCGGCGCGGGCGGTCTTCGCGGAAGATGAAGGGGCGCACGTTCCCCGGACTAGCGTGCGCGAGCACGCGCCGATCCGGGGTCCATTCATCCGCCGCAGCGTGCTGAGCAATGGGTCCCGGCTCTCCGCGCTTTGCGCGGCGGCCGGGAAGCGTTGTGAAGCAGCGAAAACTCACGCGCCACTTCTCCGGCGTTTCCGGATAGAAGTGCATCAGTTTGCGCGTGCGTTTGCGGGGCGCGCGCAGGAGCGGGCGGGTGTTGGGTTTGGGGTAGGCGGCGGCCTCGATGAGCAGCAGGCGCCGCATCATCGCTTCGCCCGCGCGCAGCCACGACGCCAGCAGCTGATGCGCTTTGAGCGTGAGCGTGTGTTTGGCGGCGATGTGGGACGGGTCGCCGAAGAGCGCGTGGAGGATGTGCATGAACGCCTCCGCGACACGCCACAGCGCGAGCGGCGCTGTACGGTCGATCTGCGTGTCGGTTGGTGGTGAGGCGTTCATGCGGGGCGCAGTATGCGGCCATCTGCAACCCCACCGGATAGATTGGCGTCTATCCCCGGTTTTCTCGCCTTGCTTTCGGGTTGCCGCGCCCTAGGTTGGAACCAGACGCCCCGGTTCTTTGCCCGCTGCGCCGATTTCGAGAAAAGGTAATTATATGGCGCAGACCAAGTTCAGCGCCGGCGAGCGCGTGGCGATCACGCGCGCTGTCGGCTTTTCGGTGCGCGATAGCGCGTGCCGCGTCGTTTCCGCGCTGCCGCGCGATAACGGTCCGCAGCAATATCGCATCCGCTCCGAAGGCGAGAGCTTTGATCGCATCATCGACGAGGTGCGCCTTGAAGCGAAATCGTATGAGTGAACGGCCGCCGCGCCCGCCGATGGCGATGGCGCTGACGCTTCGCTATCAGGATTCCGACGAGCACTTGCTGCGCCGCTTAGGGCAGGCGCTGGTGTTGCAGTGGGATGAATTGCCGGATCAGTTGCAGGACGTGCTGATCGATCAAGCCGCGGGCGTGGTGGATCGCGAAGACGCGGCGCATGGGGCTGAGGAGATCGAGCGCTTCATTCGCTCGGTGAAGACGAAGGCGGTTTAGCTTCTCTCTGAGATGAACCTTCCCCCTTGCGGGGAAGGTGTCGTGCGGAGCGCGACGGATGGGGGCGTCACCTCTGGCCATCCGAACACACGCAGCTGTCGGCGGCTGCGCGATTTCAAAGCATCACCGCCGTTACCCCCACCCCCAACCCCGCCCCGCAGGTGGGCGGGGAGTCGCGCGCGCTTTACGCCTCCGGCTCGTTCTTCGGCGCGGTGACCTTGCCGGCGCCGGCGCCAAGGATGAGGCCCGCGAGAATGCCGATCGCGACTTGGTCGAAGATGATGCCGAGGAAGAGGCAGAGGAGAAATACGCCGCCAGCGGAGAGCTTGTTCATGGTGGGGAGGATAGGCGCTATCAGGTCATGGCGTCACCATGCTGCGGACTTCGCGCGGCCGTCAGGCCATTGTTGAGTTTATTGCGTACAGCGCCAAGAAAACCGCGAATGGGGCCAAGGTCATGAAGAGAGTGGGAATCGCAAAGCCCATGTCGATAGATAGCAACTTGTTTCCAGTGATGCGGTTGAGACTCATCGCGATCAGGATGAGCGATAGCGCAATGAGATAGAAGGGCCAAATCGCAACCAGCAACAACGGTGCCACTATCTGGGCCAAGAACAACAGTGCCTTCATCCACAATCTTGGCGCTGGTCCATTGGCGTTCGTTGAACCGAACGGAAACAGCTCAACTGCTCTAATAAAACTACCGCTGAGCAAGATGCCAAGCGTGAGATAGTCGACGGTGCTCTCAGCGACGGTCGGCAGATCAAACTTGGCGGCGACAAAATTGAACACAATTCCAAATGCGTGACTGACCTTCTCGTCCCAGAAAACGACTAGGTATTTCACCCAGCCGTTCCACTGAATTGCGCCGGCAAACATGTCAGCAACGGCGAGCGGCCCACCGATCAGCCCAGCGGGTGTCAGTATCGCGGCCACCCACCAGCCGAATGTCTTGCGGGCAGCCGGAGGACTCTGGGGAGCAGCGTCATGCGTCATGTGCTATCTCAGCGAGGAGAGCGGCGTGACGTCCGTGAACTCCTTCGAAGTCTATGTAGGTGCCCATGCACGACCCGGAAAAAAGGTTCTTCTATCACGCCTTCCCTCAAAGTCCGAGCGGTGAGGCGGGAGTCGAACGTGGCCTCCAGATCATAGAGTCGATCTTTGACCGCGGTTTGATCTTAACGCCGGAGCGTCTTGACCACGAGCGATCAACGTATGTGACTACGGCGAAGCGCGTCTGTTTTACCGAACTCGCGCCGGAAGACTTGGTTTCGCACTCACAAAAGTTCGGTCCGTTTGCGCTAGAATGGAATTACCAAACTCTCCTTCAAATGGGCGCGTTACCCGTATTCTATCTACCCCTTTTGTCTGACCCACGAGCGTCGGCGTGTGCAGAGTCGATCTACTCCGCGCTGGGCGCAATCGGGCAGATGTTGGAGCGGTGGCAGGAGATCGCTGACATAGGTGCCTCGTTGCTTCCTGGCCAAGCGCTGAATGTTGTGATCGACGGCACTACGGTGCCCACGACGATCGAGAGGCCGCAGATTGAGCAGCTGCAGCGTATCCTAGAATTTCGAGGAATGTCGGCTGCGGCTGCGCTCAACGCATTTCGCGCGTTCGGATCGTTGCTGCAGCGGACCTCAGATCCGCGCTCCGACGACCTCCTTGGCTATTTCCGCGAGCGCGAGTGGCGAATTGTTGGCAACATGCTCAGAGACGACCAACCTGTTACCGAGGCGATTTCCAACGACGACAAGGACGCGCTCCTTGCGATCGCTCCTGAGTACTTCGGTCGCGCGATGAGGTTCCGGAGCGGCGAGCATCGTGTGGTTGACCAGTGCCAGGTTTATCGAAGGTTCGGCGATAAGCTTCTCAAAGAAACGGTTCGCCGAGTCATCGTTCCTGCTGACGCCGTTCGGCGCGTTCGGGCGTTGCTCTACGCGCACTCGGTGGACGCTCCTGTCGTATCAATCGACGCCGCAAAAAATGAAAGACGAGCCTAGGGCCCCTTGCGCCGTCTCCCGCGATATGGCGGCTTCTTTGCTCGCACAGTCGCGCCCGTCACCGTCGCTCTGCCTTCTTGGCGGCTGGCGCGGACGGCGGTGTCCGCGGCTTCGCGGAGGGCTTCTTGGCGCGCTAGTGGATCATCCGCGATGAGCAGCTCGGTTTCCTGGAGGCGTTTGATTTCGTCGCGCAGTCTTGCCGCCGTTTCGAACTCTAGGTCGGCCGCCGCGTCTTTCATCTGCTTTTCTAGATCGGCGATGTAGGTCTTTAGGTTGTGGCCGATGAAGGCGGTGCCGTCTTCGCCGACGCCGCGGTTGCGTTTGTCGCCGCCGGCGCCGCGTTTGAAGGCCATGGGGTCGCGGGGGTCGATGGTTAGGCTGTCTTTCTCGTAGACGCTGTCGAGAATGTCTTTGATGTTCGAGCGCACGCTTTGCGGCGTGATGCCGTGTTCGAGATTGTACTTCTCTTGCTTCTCACGGCGGCGCGCGGTTTCGGCCATGGCGCGTTCCATCGAGCCGGTGATTTTGTCGGCGTAGAGGATGACCTTGCCGTCCACGTTTCTTGCGGCGCGGCCGATGGTTTGCACGAGACTGGTCTCAGAGCGCAGGAAGCCTTCCTTGTCGGCGTCGAGAATGGCGACGAGGCCGCATTCGGGAATGTCGAGACCTTCGCGAAGCAGGTTGATGCCGACGAGCACGTCGAAGGCGCCGAGGCGGAGGTCGCGGATGATTTCGATGCGCTCGACGGTGTCGATGTCGGAGTGCATGTAGCGCACGCGCACGCCTTGCTCGTGCATGTACTCGGTGAGGTCTTCGGCCATGCGCTTGGTGAGCACGGTGACGAGGCTGCGATAGCCGTTCTTGGCGACCTCTTTCACTTCGGCGATGACGTCGTCGACTTGGGAATGGCCGTGCGCTTGCACGGGGCGCACTTCGACCGGCGGATCGATGAGGCCGGTGGGGCGGATGACTTGTTCGGCGAAGACGCCGCCGGTGCGCTCAAGCTCCCATGGTCCCGGCGTGGCGGAGACGTGGATGGTCTCCGGGCGCATGCGGTCCCATTCCTCGAATTTGAGCGGGCGGTTGTCCATGCATGAGGGCAGGCGGAAGCCGTATTCGCTGAGCGTGGATTTGCGCGCGAAGTCGCCGCGATACATGCCGCCGATTTGCGGCACGGTGACGTGGCTTTCGTCGGTGAAGACGAGGGCGTTGTCGGGGAGATACTCGAACATGGTCGGCGGCGGCTCGCCGGCGCGGCGGCCGGTGAGGTAGCGGCTGTAGTTCTCGATGCCGGCGCAGGAGCCGGTGGCGAGCATCATCTCCATGTCGAAGTTCACGCGCTGCTCGAGGCGCTGGGCTTCGAGTAGTTTGCCGTTTTCGCGGAAGTAAGCGAGGCGGTGCGCGAGTTCGTCTTTGATGGAGCTGACGGCTTGTTCGAGCGTCATGCGCGGCGTGACGTAGTGGCTGTTGGCGTAGATCTTCACCGCCGGCATGGTCGCGGTCTTGCGGCCGGTGAGGGGATCGAACTCGTCGATGCTCTCGACTTGGTCGCCGAAGAAGGAGAAGCGCCAGGCGCGGTCTTCCAAGTGCGCCGGCCAGAGTTCGATGGTGTCGCCGCGAACGCGGAAGCCGCCGCGGGCGAAGCCGACTTCGTTCCGCTTGTAATGGGTGGCGACGAAATTGCGGATCAGCTCTTGTGAGCCGTACTCGTCGCCGACATTCACGGTGAAGGTCATGCCGGTGTAGGTCTCGACCGAGCCGATGCCGTAAATGCATGAGACCGAGGCGACGATGATGACATCGTCGCGTTCGAGGATCGCGCGCGTGGCGGCGTGGCGCATGCGGTCGATCTGCTCGTTGATGTTGGATTCTTTTTCAATGTAGGTGTCGGTGCGCGGCACGTACGCTTCCGGCTGGTAGTAATCGTAGTAGGAGACGAAATACTCGACCGCGTTTTCCGGGAAGAATTGTTTGAACTCGCCGTAGAGCTGCGCGGCGAGGGTCTTATTTGGCGCAAGGATGAGCGCCGGGCGCTGCGTCTGTTCGATGACTTGCGCCATCGTGAAGGTTTTGCCGGAGCCGGTGACGCCGAGCAGAACTTGGTCCTGCTCGTGCTTCTTGATGCCGTTGACGAGCTCGGCGATCGCCGTCGGCTGGTCGCCGGCGGGTTGGTAGTCCGAGACGAGTTTGAACTTCCGCCCGCCCTCGAGCTTCTCCCACTCGCGCTTCGGGCGGTGTGGCATCCACATCGCCGCGTTCGTGTCGAACGTAGCGGGCGCCTCGGCGACGCCGGGCGGGGGAGTTTTGGGGGAACGCGCCATGAACACGGAAGATAGGACGCCACCGCGCCGGGCGCCACAGGCCGCAAAAGGCGCCGCATTGGTGGGCAGGATGTTGCCCGGCGAGGCGAGTCGCGGGGCGAAATTTGTCGCGGCGATAGGTCCCGTTCCGAGGCCGCAAGTGTGACATCACCCGGCGCCGCTGATGCGCGGATTGACGGTGACGGAGGAGGCGCCCCGCACCGTTGGCGCGTCGGCGACAGCCGCACCAGCGCGATGTGACAATCGCATGAATTTGCTAGTGTATTTGCGCAGGGCAGGGCGGCGGCTGGCGCGCTGGCGGCGTCTGTCGTTCGCCGCTAAGAAACGGCAACCGGTGGCAACTCTCTCCACTGACGCCGAAAGGTCACACAGTACCCGGCCCGACACTTTGCGGCCTGAATTCGACCGTTCTCAAATTGACCTTGGTTAAAATGTGTCGTTAGCGTTGCCGCAGCATGGCGGGAGTCGACTGCCGGACGGTGTCCGGACGTCCCTGGGGGGACGTTTCGATAAACGCTTACGCAGCAGTTCGGGCGATGGTCGCTCGAAGGAGATCTTGGGTTCGCCCGTTGGTGGGGCCCGGCGCTCTAGGGGGTTCGAAAACATGTCAAAGAAGACGCAGACAGGACAGCGCAAGTCCCTGCTGACGGGCGCTTCGGTGCTCGCAGCGGCGGCAGCAGCTATCACGGCGACGCCGGCGATGGCGCAGGACGCTGAAGAAGAAGAAGCTATTGTCGTTACGGGCACGCGCCTGGTGCGTCAGGACTTCGAAGCCATCAGCCCGATCACGACGGTCGGCGCCGAGCAGCTCGAACTGACGGCGACGCTGACCACGGAATCGCTGCTGAACGAACTTCCGCAGATCGTTCCGGGTAACACGATCACCTCGAACAACGTCGGCGGCGAAGACTTCTCGACCGTTGACCTTCGCGGTCTCGGCATCAACCGCACGCTGGTCCTCGTGAACGGCGAGCGCGTCCCGGGCTCGTCGACGCTCGGCACGGTCGACTTGGCGACCATCCCGGCTTCGCTGATCTCGCGTATCGAAGTTGTGACCGGCGGCGCCTCGGCCGTGTACGGTTCTGACGCCGTCGCCGGCGTTATCAACTTCGTGCTGAAGGACGACTACGAAGGCGCCGAAATCAACACGACCTATCGTGCTGAAATGGAAACCGGCAACGCTGCCGCTTTCGAAATCAACGGCCTCGTCGGCGGCAACTTCGCCAACGGCCGCGGCAACATCACGGCGTACGCTTCGTACTTCAACCGTGAAGGCGTGCTGCAGAGCGAATACGACTATTCGCGCGTCGCGGGCTCGGTTTGCTACGACGCCGTGAACCGTCCGGCCAACAACGCGTACTTCATCTGCGACAGCGTGCAGGAAGTTTACGACACGATGGCTGCCGGCGGCTTCGGCACCACCTTCGCGTCCGCTTCGGGCACGGGCCCGTGGGGCACGATCACCAACAACCCGTCGAACCGCTTCCAAGCTCTGGGCGCGGGCGGCATCATCGCCAACGTTCCTGGCGCCTTCACGGGCGGCACGTTCGCCAGCTACGACCACGACTGCAACCCGTCGACGGCGAACATCGCGTACAGCGCGACCGGCACGGCTGGTAACCTGTCGTTCTCGGACAACGGCAACCTTTCGCCGACCCTCAACCTCGGCGCTTGCCGGGTTCCGGATCGCGCCGCTGGTTCGTCGCTGTACAACTACTCGCCGGACAACTTCCTGGTTATCCCGGCCGAGCGGATCACGCTGACGACGAACGGCCACTATGACATCAGCGACGACGTGCGGTTGAACTTCCTGATCAACTACACGAACTCGCGTCAATCGGTGCAACTCGCGCCGACGCCGGCCACGGGCCTGACGATCAACCTTACGCCGAACATGCGTACGCTGATCCAAACGGACCACGCCGACCTCTGGGCTGCTCTCCAAAGCCGTCCGACGCCGTATGCTCCGTTCACGATGTCGCGTCGTACGACCGAACTCGGAACCCGCAACGCGCACAGCGAAAACAACGCGTTCTACTTCCTGACCAGCCTCGAAGGCTCGCTCGGCGAGAACTGGGACTGGGCGTTGGGCGCTTCCTACGGCCAAAGCCACTTCATCACGCGCACGCTGCACAGCGCCAACAAGGGCCGCTTCCTCGCGGGTCTGTCGGGCTGCCAAGCGCTGACGCCTGGTGTTGACGGCATCCTCGGCACGTTCGACGACGGCGGCGTGGCGCTCCCGGATGCGGGCGGCGGCACCTCGACCTTCCCGTGCGTTCCGATCGACATCTTTGGCCCGGGCACGCTGACGCCAGGCATGGTCGGCTACCTCGACACGACGACGTTCAACCAAACGATCGTCGAAGAAAACCGCATCACGGGCTACATCCGTGGTGACCTGTTCGAACTGCCGGCTGGTGCAGTTGCGGCGGTGTTCGGCTTCGAATATCGCGACTCGCAACTCGAGTTCCACGTCGACAACGAACAGCGCATGGGCAACATCTTCGGCTTCAACGCGCTGCAAGACCAAGAAGGCTCGGTTGACGTGTACGAACTGTACACGGAAGTCGCGGTCCCGCTGGTCTCTGAAGCTCCGTTCGCTCACTACCTGGGCCTCGAAGCCGGCTTCCGCCGTTCGAACTACTCGTCGGTTGGCAACGTTGACACCTACAAGATCGGTGGCGAATGGGCCCCGACCGAGTGGCTGCGTTTCCGCGTGATGTTCAACGAAGCAACCCGCGCGCCGAACGTGTTCGAACTGTTCCAAGCGGGCGACCAAGGCTTCGTCACCACGAACGATCCGTGCCGCGACGTCGCGGGCGGCGGCAACGGCCTTCCGGACGTTGCTGGCGTTACCCTCGCGGAGTGCACGGCCTCTGGCGTTCCTGGCGCTGCCTACCCGGGCTTCGCTCAAACGAACCCTCAGCTGCAAGCCTTCTCGTTCGGCAACCCGAACCTGCAACCGGAAACGGCCGAAACCCTCACCTACGGTGTTGTGTTCCAGCCTGACTGGTTCCCGATCGGCGACTTCCGCGCGACGGCCGACTACTACGACATCGAAGTCACGGACGTTATCCTTGGCCTCGGCGTGGCGTTCTATCTGAACGACTGCTACGTCAACAATAACGCCGCCAGCTGCACGCGTATCTCGCGTCTGCCGTCTGGTCAGATCGACTTCGTCAACACCTTCCGTTCGAACCAAGCGTCGCTGGCCACCTCGGGCATCGACTTCCAGTTCGAGTGGTCGGTTCCGATCGGCCCGGGCCAACTCACCATCAACGAGCTGTACTCGATCCTCGACGAATTCCTCGTGAACAACGCGGACTTCGCCGGCACGACCTCGGGCGGCATCGGTGGTGCGTTCCCGGACTACAAGTCGGTTCTGTCGATCTCGTACAACGTCGGCGATTGGACGCTGTTCGGTCGTTGGTTCCACACGCCGGAAGTGCTCTCGGGCAACGGCTTCGGCGCTGGCCCGACGCAAAACATCAACCCGGCTGCCGACTACTTCGACGTCTCGGCCCGTTGGGCGGTTACGGACAACTTCACGGTCACGGCTGTCATCGACAACGTGTTCGACGAGTATCCGCCGCAGACGGCTGACGGCTTCGGCGGTCAAGCTAACGTCGACGTGGCGCTCTATCCGCGTCCGCTCGGCCGTCAGTTCGCGATCTCGGGCCGTTATCGGTTCTAAGCGAACGGGCGAAAGCTCTAAAACTAGAGGTGGCGGGTCCTTCGGGACCCGCCACTTTTCGTTTGGGGGTTTGGAGCGCGGGCGTCCTCGCCCGCACCCAGTGGCGGAAGGCGACGCTTCTTCGCTTAGGATTTCGGCGTGCGTTCGCGCAGCGCGTGCGGGCGGGGACGCCCGCGCTCCATAGCGCCGCGCCTAAAGGTCGAAGTCGACCTTGGCGCCGGCGGCGGTTTTGTTCGGGCCGGCCATGACGTCGAAGGCTTGCGCCGCGTGGGGGCCGTCGCGATCGACCCAGTGCAGGAAGAGGTGGGCGGACCAGCGATTGGGATTCGGCGCGATGCGGCCGTGCCGGTGCTGCACGCCGCGATAGAGGACGGCGTCGCCGGGTTGCATGGCGATTGAGGTGAAGGGCTTGCCGGCGAAGTCGTCGACGATGTCCTCCGGCTCATCGATCGGATCCTGGCCGACTTCGAAGGGCCAGACTTGGCCATCGCTGTAGCCGAGGGTCAGTGAGAGCGAGTGCTCGCAGGCCTCGCGGTCGGAGTGGACGCGGCAGATGTCGTTCTGCCGGTAGAGGCGGAAGTAATTGTAGGTCGGCAGGACATCCCGGCCGGTGAGCTCGCGCATGGCCGGGGTCAGACCCCAAAGGAACTGCAGCATCGGCGGATAGTCGTTGGCGTAGACGTCGATCGAGGTGCGCCGGATGATGGGCGCATTGGTGATGAATTCCTCGGTCAGCTGGGGCAGGTCGGCCTTGAGCTGGCGCAGGAATGCCTCGGCCACCTCCGGCGGGATAAGCCGCTCGATATGAGCGTAGCCGCGGCCCTGGTAATCGCCATTCACCTTCATATCTTACGCATAGACCGGGTTATCCGGGCCGCGCCAGCAACTGCGCGGCAAAAGGGCGTCCCGCCGCACCTGCGGCGGCTTGACCTGGGGCGGCGCCGCTCGTATTGCTCCGCCCTCATTCGGAACGGCTGTGGCGCTCAAGTCCGCGCTACCCCGCCGATTGGCACTATTTTTGGCGCGCCACCTGGTGGATCCGAAAGGTCCGCTTGGCGCGCTGTTTGAGTTTGAAAGACCAGGACGGAAGAGGCGAATGCCGACGATCAATCAGCTGATCCGCAAGCCGCGGCACCCGAAGCCGACGCGGAATAAGTCACCGGCGCTGAAAGCGTCGCCGCAACGCCGTGGCGTCTGCACGCGCGTCTACACGACGACGCCGAAGAAGCCGAACTCGGCGCTTCGTAAAGTTGCGAAGGTCCGTCTCACGACTGGCATCGAAGCCGTCTGCTACATCCCGGGCGAAGGCCACAATCTGCAGGAGCACAGCGTTGTGCTCATCCGCGGCGGCCGCGTGAAGGATTTGCCGGGCGTTCGCTATCACATCCTGCGCGGTGTGCTCGATACGCAAGGTGTCAAAGACCGCAAGAAGCGCCGTTCGCTCTACGGCGCCAAACGTCCGAAGTAAGAAGAGAGATTTAAAGTATGTCCCGCCGTCACCGCGCCGAGCCGCGCCAAGTTCTGCCCGATCCCGTTTATGGCGATCTCGTTCTGACGAAGTTCATGAACTACGTCATGTACGAAGGTAAGAAGTCTGCCGCTGAGCAGATCGTCTACGGTGCGCTCGAAACGGTCGAGAAGAAGATGAAGCGCCCGTCGATTGAGGCGTTTCACGATGCGCTCGCGAACGTCGCTCCGGCGATCGAAGTTCGTTCGCGCCGCGTCGGCGGCGCCACCTATCAGGTGCCGGTTGAAGTTCGCCCGGAACGCCGCCAAGCGCTGGCGATCCGTTGGCTCGTGGGCGCCGCGCGCGCCCGCAACGAGAACACCATGCAAGAGCGTCTCGCTGGTGAGCTCATCGACGCGTCGAACAACCGTGGCAACGCGGTGAAGAAGCGCGAAGACACGCACCGGATGGCGGAAGCCAACCGCGCGTTCTCACACTACCGCTGGTAATCCAACAGGATCTCCGGCGCATTCGACGCCGGACTTAAACCCGGCGCCGCAAAACGCCGGGCGATCAAACACACGGACAGAATTGTCATGCCTCGTCAGTACAAAATCGAAGACTATCGCAACTTTGGCATCATGGCGCACATCGATGCCGGCAAGACCACGACGACCGAGCGGATTCTGTTTTACAGCGGCAAGTCGCACAAGATCGGCGAAGTCCACGATGGCGCGGCCACCATGGACTGGATGGAACAAGAGCAAGAGCGCGGCATCACCATTACGTCCGCTGCAACGACGACGTTCTGGAAAGAGAAGCGCCTGAACATCATCGACACGCCCGGCCACGTCGACTTCACGATCGAAGTCGAGCGTTCGCTGCGCGTGCTCGATGGCGCTGTCGTCGTGCTCGACGGCAACCAAGGCGTTGAGCCGCAGACCGAAACCGTTTGGCGCCAAGGCGACAAGTACAAGGTTCCGCGGATCATCTTCGCGAACAAAATGGATAAGACCGGCGCTGACTTCTACATGTGCGTGGAAGACATCAAGAAGCGCTTGGGCGCGCGTCCTGTGCCGCTGCAACTGCCGATCGGCATCGAGTCGGGCTTCAAGGGCCTGGTCGATCTCGTCGAGATGAACGCGATCATCTGGAAGGATGAGAGCCTTGGCGCGAAGTTCGACATCGTCGAAATTCCGGACGACCTGAAAGAGAAGGCGATCGAGTATCGCTCCGGCCTGATCGAAGCCGCCGTCGAAATGGACGACGACGTCATGGCTGCCTACCTCGACGGCCAGGAGCCGGACAAGGACACGCTGAAGCGTCTGATCCGCCTCGCGGTGCTGAAGGCCGCTTGGTATCCGATGCTCTTGGGCTCGGCGTTCAAGAACAAGGGCGTGCAGCCGCTGCTCGACGCCGTCGTCGACTATTTGCCGAGCCCGATCGATCGCCCGGCGATCAAGGGCGTCGACATGGACGACCCGGAAAAGGAACTGGTGCGCGAGTCGAGCGACAACCAGCCGATGGCGCTGCTCGCCTTCAAGATCATGGACGACCCGTTCGTCGGCACGATCACGTTCTGCCGCATCTATTCGGGCGTGCTGAACGCGGGCGACGCGCTGCTGAACTCGACGCGCGACAAGAAGGAGCGTGCGGGCCGCATGCTGCTCATGCACGCGAACAACCGCGAAGACATCAAGGAAGCTTATGCCGGCGACATCGTCGCGCTGGCTGGTTTGAAGGAAGTCCGCACGGGCGACACGCTCTGCGATCCGAACAAGCCGGTCATCCTCGAGCGCATGATCTTCCCGGAGCCGGTTATCGAAGTCGCGATCGAGCCGAAGTCGAAGGCCGATCAGGAAAAGCTTGGCGTCGCGCTCTCGAAGCTCGCCGCGGAGGATCCGTCTTTCCGCGTGTCGACCGATCAAGAGTCGGGCCAGACCATCCTGAAGGGCATGGGCGAACTTCACCTCGACATTAAGGTCGACATTCTGCGTCGTACTTACAAAGTCGAAGCTGCCGTGGGCGCGCCGCAAGTCGCGTTCCGCGAAAAGCTCGGCCGCGCGGCAACGATCGACTACACGCACAAGAAGCAAACCGGTGGTTCGGGCCAATTCGCGCGCGTGAAGCTCGAATTCGCGCCGGGCGAACCGGGCACGGGCTTCGTGTTCAAGAACGCCATCGTCGGTGGCGCGGTGCCGAAGGAATACGTTCCGGGCGTCGAAAAGGGCCTAAACATGAGCAAGGATAACGGCTTGCTGGCCGGCTTCCCGCTCATCGACTTTACCGCCACGCTCGTTGACGGCGCCTACCACGACGTCGACTCGAACGTGCTGACCTTCCAAATCGCGTCGCAAGCTGCGTTCCGCGAACTGAAGGAAAAGGGCGATCCGAAGCTGCTCGAACCGATCATGAAGGTCGAAGTGACGAGCCCAGAGGAATATGTCGGCTCGGTGATCGGCGACCTGAACTCACGCCGTGGCATGATCCAAGGCCAAGACATGCGCGGCAACGCGACGATCATCAACGCGATGGTCCCGCTGCAGAACATGTTCGGCTACGTGAACACGCTGCGCTCGTTCAGCCAAGGCCGCGCTTCGTACGTGATGGAATTCAGCCATTACGAAGAAGTGCCGAAGGCGGTCGCCGCCGAAGTGCTGGCGAAGCTCCGGGCGTAAAACCGCACGGCATCGGAATAACGAGAGGGTCGCTCGCAAGGGCGGCCCTTTTGCTATTTGCGATCCTTCTCGCGCTTGGCGTCCTTGCGGGCTTTACGCTTGCGGGCCTTGGTCGAGAGCTCAAGATCGCCGTCGCTATCGTAGGGCGCTTTGATCGGCTGGAATTCGTAGCCGCCGAAATCGTGGATCAGCGCCGGCTCGAGAGTGCCGTCCTGGTCGGGCGTCTGCGCGCGATAGAGCTTGCCGTGTTCGGCGAACACGAGCGCGCCGCGATCCCATTCGGCCCATTCCCAATCCGGCTGTTGCAGCACCGTGCCGTGGGCGTGGCGAAGTTCGTGCTCGTCCCAGTAGCAACCCTTGCCGGGCGGCGCGTCGACTTGTTCGTGCGCGATTTTGCGTAGTGTCCAACCGCCGGCGAGCGGCTTTTCGAAGATCGTCCAGGTATTCCAGCGCGCATGCTTGTCGCGCTCGATAAGAGTCCAGCCATCGCGCAGCAGGCGGGGATAGTAGACGCCAGTGCACTCGGCGCCGAACTGCATCTCGGGGCGGGCCTTGGGATTCAGCTTGAGGCCGCTGTTTTCGCGCAGGATGTCTTCGTCGCTGTGGAAGCGGTTGTTGAGCCAGTACGAGCCTGAGTTTGGGAAAAGGCCGCCACCTTCCCAGCAATCGCCTTTGGCGTAGAGATCGAGCGCGGCGAGGTAAGGCGCGCGCGAGACGGCGGTCCATGAGCCGCGCGTTTCGCTGCGGCGCTTGCCGTTGAAGGCGAAGTAGATGAGGTGGCGGCCGTCGGGCGTGAGATCGGCGCGGCGCTCGTAGATGCGGCCCTTGAGCCACTGGCCGAGTTGAATGGCATCAGTCGCGCGGTCCCAGGCGAACGTCGCGACGCGCTTTGAGGGGCCGCGGCGGAAGATCACCGCGGTGTCGGCGCTGCGCGCGAGCAGCACGTGCAGGCGTGGCGCGAAATCCTGGTCAGCCATGGCTTACCCCCGGAGCTGCACTATGCGCCCCGTAAGCGCGGGTGTCTGCGCCGCTCGCCTGCGGCAAGAGCCGCGTGCATCGCCCGGTTGGCTCCGCTAAGCTTGGGGCTCAAGGGAGTTCGCCGATGCCATTGCCAGAGCCAGGAAAGAAATACCTCATCGTGTTCTGTAAGAGCTGCGACAAGGGTTTCCGCGTGCTCGATCGCGCGATTGAACCAGGCGAGAAGGTCGACATCCCGGGGCCGCAGAATCTGAAGTGCCGCGGTTGCGGACACGTGGCCCTTTATGATCCGCGCGAGATGCGGACGGCCCAGCTTGGGCGCAACCCTGACAAGAAGCGCTAGGCGCTTCACACCATCGCATGCCGAACGAGGCCGAGATCGAGAAGCTGGTCCGCCGGTTCGGGGCGGTGCGGGCGGTTGCGGCGCGCGCGGCGCAGGAGCATCCCAACGACGAGCGCGCGGTGTTCGGCGCGGCGATGGCGTTTCGGGTCGGCGGCGACTACGCGGCGTCGGCGGCGCAGTTCGCCAATCTGTGTCGGCTCGTGCCGGGCAACACCCACTATCTCTTCGAACTCGGGCAAGCGCAGGAGCATCTCGGGCGCTTCGATGAAGCGGTGGCGAGCTACGGCGCGTCGCTTGTCGCGGAGCCGCTGAACTACAAAGCGCGGCAAGCGCTGGTGCAGTTGCAGAAGCAAAGCGCCGTCGCGAACCAGATCAAAGAGCTGGAAGCGCAGTTTGCGATGCCGGATGCCGATGGCTGGCGTTCGCTCCATCTCGGGCATGCGCTGGCGAAGACGTATGAGGATTTCGGCGACACGCAGAAATCGTTCGAGTGGCTGACGCGCGGCAAGCAGCAGCGCCGGCGGTTGTTTCCATACTCGGATGCGAACGAGCAGGCGCTTGTGAACGCCGCGAAGGCGGTGCGCACGGCTGACGGTGCGGCGTGTGATGCTGCAGATCCGATCTTCATCACCGGCCTGCCGCGCTCAGGGACGACGCTGGCGGATCGCATCCTCTCCAGCCATCCGGACGTCACGTCGGCCGGGGAGATCGGCAACTTCCTGCAGCTGCTGAAGCTCTACACGGGATCGACGACGCCGATCACGCTCGATACCGATATGCTGTCACGCGCAGGCAGCGTTGACTTCGCGCGCTTGGGCCGGAGTTACATCGACAGCACGCGACCGCTGACCGGCGCCGCGCCGCGTTTCGTCGATAAGGCGCCGAGCAATTTTCTTTTGGCGCCGATCATTCTGCGCGCGCTGCCGAACGCGCGCATCATTGTTCTGCGGCGGCATCCGCTGGATTCGGTGCTTAGCAACTACAAGCAGATCTTCCCGTTCGAGGATCGCTATCACGACTACGTCTATGATCTCGAATGGACGGCGCAGAAGTTCGTGTTGTTCGATCGCTTGATCGCGCACTGGCGCGAAGTGCTGCCGGCGGATCGCTTCATGGTGCTGCAGTACGAAGACCTCGTTGCGAACCAAGAGGCGCGGACGCGTGAGCTGCTGGCGTTCTGTGGCCTGGCTTGGGATGCGCGCACGTTGTCGTTCCATGAGAACGCCGCCGGCGTGGCGACGCCGAGCGCGCGTCAGGTGCGGCAAGCTATGAACAGCCAGGCAGTGGGGCGCTGGGCGAAGTATGGCGCGGCGCTCGATCCTGCGCGGCGCGTGCTCGAACGCGCGGGCGTTTCGCTGGACTAACTCTAAACAAAAAAGAGCCCCGGCCTTAGCCGGGGCTCTTCCTGTTTACACAGGTGTTGGCTGCTTAGAGCAGGCCGCCGAAGCGACCGATGCCGCCGCCGCGGCCGAGGCTCGCGCCGTTGCGGTTGCGCTCGAGCAGGCTGCCGCCCCAGTTGTAGCGGACGCCAACCGACAGCGTGTCAGCTTCGGTGTCGAAATCATCGAGATCGAAGTGGTTCCAGCCGCCATAGATGCTGATCGGAGCCGACGCGAATTGGTATTCAGCGCCGATGCCGTAGGTCAGCGTGTCGGCGTCGAGGCCGGCAACTTCGACGTTGCCGAAGCCAACGCCGCCGCCGAACGAGAAGTTGTCGGTGACGAAGTGCGTCAGGCCAACGTCGGCGCCCGTGAAGGTGGCGTCGAGATCTTCAGCGTCGGAGTACGAAACCGCCCAATCGAACGTGGTGCGCGAAGCGTACCATTGGCCTTCTAGGCCCACAGTCCAGGCGCCGAAATCGCCGCCGCCGTCCGGATCGGTGTTGCCGTAGTTCACGAACGCGCCGAACAGGTAGCTGTCGTTGCGAGAGAACAAGTGGCCGCCGATATTCCATGAGGTGGTGTCTTCGGACTCGCCGATCGTCGCGTCGAACTGACCGCCGAGGCTGCCGTTGCCGCCCCAAGCCGTCGCGCCGCCGAACGTCCAGCCATCGCCTTCAACGTCGAGGCCAGCAACGTCGCCTTCGGTCGAAGAATAGCCGAGGTCGAGGTAGCCAGTTTGAGCCGAGGCAACGCCCGGCACAGCAATCGCCAGCGCCGCAGCAGCGCCGAGCAGAAACTTCTTCATTAGTGATTTCCCCTTGGGTTTCGCCGACTCTCGGCTTGGGCGAAACTTAGTGCCGCGTTTTCGCCTGCCCAAGTGGCCTCAGCTGTGAGTTCGACGCACGGCATTGGTCGTGTTGCTGCGGAGCCACGGCAACGTGACGGCGCGTTCATTTTGCGACAAAACCCCAATGAAAAGGGCCCCAGCCGGAGCTGGAGCCCTTCGCATTTGCAGCAGTGAAATGCTGTTAGTCGAGCAGCGTGTGATAGCGCGCAACGTCGACGAAGCCGCCTTGGCTCGGGCCAGCGCGGTCGCGGCTGATGAGATCGCCGCCGCCGAAATGATACGTCAGGCCGATTTGCCAAACGTCGGTCTCGGACGAGCCGCCGCCGTTGTAGTCAGCGTCGGTGGCGATGTAGTCGCCCGAGATGCTGATCGGCATGCTGGCGAACATGTACTCGGCGCCAACGCTCCAGTTGGTGGACTCGGTGCCCATCCACTCGGAATCGATGCTGCCGATTTCGGCGTTCGCAGCGAAGTTCGGCATGAAGTAGTAGCTTGCGTTCACGGCGTAGCTGGTGATGTCGTTGTCGCCGTTGCGCGTTGACGCGAACGAGGCGTCGCCACCGACGGTGAAGTTGCCGAAGTAGTACGCGCCTTCAAGACCGAAGCCGTACGCAACGTCGCCGCTCAGTTCGAGCGCGCCGGCGAACACGCCGAACGCATACTGATCATTGGCTTGGCCAATGTGTGCATCGAGCGCGCCGTAGGTGTGCGAGTGACCGTTGTGGTCCATGTCGAAGTTGGCGGCGCCGAGTTGGAAAACGTGGCTGCCGACGTCGGTCGTGAAACCGCCGTTCAGCGAGAGCATGTCTTCCTTCGTGCTGTCGTCGCTTTGGTCCATCGGGCCGTAGGCGATGCCGACATTGCCGATGGTGTCGGCGGCGGCAACGCTCGGCGCGACCACGGCCAGAGCAGCCGCAGCGCCCAGAAGAAGCTTTTTCATTTGAGTTGTCCTCATTGGTTCGCCGTTCAATCGGCGTGCGAGGGAGTTGAGGCGATTTGCTTGGCAACGCGATTAACAGCGTCGCGAACTGTGACGACGGCGGATGCTGCGTGGCGCCAGCGACACGAGGTGTGAATCGGCTGGTAACGAACGCGCCCAATTAGGGGTTCATCTGGCGCTCTTGTTTACCGGTCATTAGCGCCTGCGGCGCTGGCGTGGCGGCAAAACAAAACGCCCCGGTCTTGCGACCGGGGCGTTGAAGTTACTTGCGTACGAAGGTGTTTCTTAGAACACCGAGCTCACGCCCGTGACCGAGGCTTGGCTCGCGCCGCTGCGATCGCGATCGCGCAGCGTGCCGCCCCAGTTGTAGCGCAGGCCGATCGTCCACGTGTCGACATCGCCACCGTCGAAATCGATGGTGTTGTAGCCGGCCACGACCGAGATCGGGTACGAGGCGAATTGGTATTCGCCGCCAACGCCGTAAACCATCGCGTCGTCATCACCCGCGCCAGCGTCAACACTGGCGTAGCCGATGTTGGCGTTCAGGCGGAAGTTGTCTTGAACGAACGCACGGGCTTCGACGTTGATGCCGTAGCCGTCGACGTCAGCATCGTCGTTGTTGCCGTAGAAGATGGCGCCAGCGAGCGTCCAGTTCGTGTAGTACTTCGCAGCTTCGAGACCGCCGACCCAGGTCGTGCTGTCGTCGGAGTCAGCGACGCCGACGAAACCGCCGAAGAGGTGGTTGTCGTTGCGGCTGTAGATGTGGCCCGTGAGGCCATAGCCGGTGTCCGTGTCATCGCTGTCGACGACAGAAGCGTCGACTTCGAACACGATCGAGCCGGAGCCCGCGAAAGCGACAGCGCCTTCGAGGCCGTAGAAGTCTTCGTCGGCAGCGCCGGCGTCGACGTTGCCGTAGTTGACGCCCACGTAGCCCGTTTGGGCTGCGGCGACGCTCGGTACCGCGATGGCCAAGATGGCCGCGGCGCCGATGATCCAGTTACGCATAGGATTTAACCCCTGTAGTGATCACCCGTTCTGGGTAGCGACCACATGCGCTTTGGGTCTGTAGCCCGCAATTCCACACCCCCGCGTTGTTAATAATTAACGGCCGACGATGCGCCGAAGCCACAGCTTACCCTATGATTTCTTGGCCTCTTTCCCCTCATTGGCGAAAACCGCCAGGCCCCGCATCTAAACGCCTTTCACCGCGCATCTTGATAGGCAGAGGGAAGTGGTCCGAGGAGGGCCCGATGACATGCGCCTAGTCGAAACATGCTGCGCCGCCGCGTTCGCCGCCCTGCTGTTGGCGGAGCCAGCTTGGGCGCAAACCCCCCAGGCGCCCCAGGCCGTCCAGGCGGCGGCGCCGGCCGCCCGCGCCCGGACGCTGACCCGCTTTAACAACGCCACCGAGGTTCAGCTGCGCGACATCGCCGGCTTCGTTCGCGTCATCCCTGAAAACAGGAACGACGTCGCCATCGGCTACGCCAATGCGGGCGTGCTGCCGGCGCCCGACTATCGGATGTCGCGGCGGCGGCTGATCATTGATGGCAATTTGCGCCGCCAGATCCGGGGTTGCCGCATCATTGGCGGCGAGGGCTTCGAAGTTCAGACCACCCGCAACGGCCGGGTAAGCGGAGCGGAGCTGCCGGTGATTGAGGTGCGCGTGCCGCAAAATGCGATCGTTGCCGTAAGCGGCGCGGTGCGGCTGCATATGGGGCCGTCGCAAGCGGCGACGATCCGGCTCGATGCATGCGGCGATGCCGATATTGTCCGCGTCGAGGACGAAGCCGAGATTGCAATTTCTGGTTCGCAAGACGTGCGTCTCTACGAGGCAGGAACGGCGACGATTTCGATTGCGGGCTCAGGCGATGTAACGCTCGGCGCCGTGCATGATGGCTTGACTGTCTCCGTCGCGGGCTCCGGCGATGTGATTGCGGCGCGCGCGGACGGGCCGACCTCGATCGCTGTGCAAGGTTCCGGCGACGTGACCGTTCGTGACGGGAACGCGACGTCTCTCAGTGTTGTCATCGCCGGCGGCGGCGACGTTACCCATGGCGGCTCAGCCGAGAGCTTGGATGCGGTAATTTTGGGCGGCGGAGATGTACGCGTTCGTCATGTTGAGGGCGAAATCAACCGCCGTGTGCTTGGCGGTGGAGAGGTGGTCGTCGGCCGCTGATCCGCCTTGTAACAAGCGGCAAATCGATTCATTTCTGACCTCCGAAGGGCGCGTCATCCGCGTCAGAATTTTGGAGGGTAGGATGCCTGCAGCGATTTCATGCGTGACGATTCCGGTCGAGAATCTGCAGAAGTCGATTGCCTTCTACCGCGACGGCTTGGGCCTCACTGTTGAAGAGCAGGACGAAGAGCACGCGGCGATCGATTGCGACGGCGTTTATCTCGTGCTGCTCGAGCGCAGCGAATTTGGCACGTATGTTGAGCGTCTTGGCCATCGTCCCGCGGCGCGCGGCGCGGCGGAAGCGATCATCAGCTACTTCACCGACAGCAAGGGCGAAGTCGATTCCGTGATGGGCCAAGCGCAACGCGCTGGTGCGCAGATCGTGGCGGCTTCCGACGAAGACGGCGTCTATTCGGGCTATTTCACTGATCCGGACGGCCACACTTGGGAAGTGCTGTTCGACGGCGAATAGCGCGACGTAGAAATTCGGCAACGCGAGCGGCGGTCCTGCGGGGCCGCCGTTTTGCCTTCTCGCAGTTCCCATTATGTTCTTTGGCTGATGTAGGCGGGCGGCGCTGGGTTTTCGGCGCGGGCGCCATTGCGCGGCGGCAAGGGCCGGAATAGAAGACCGCCTTCCCTAAATCCAAACTCCGCGCGGGGCTTTCCGCAACGAGGGCGGCTAGCTGGGAGTCCGGGACTAGGAGTTTAGCTCAGCTGGTAGAGCATCGGTCTCCAAAACCGAGGGTCGTGGGTTCGAGTCCCTCAACTCCTGCCATCCCCGCCTTGCGGCGGTGAGGGTCCGGTCCGAAGTAGAGCGCGTTACGGGAAGATAGAAACAACACATGTCGATGGACCAAACCGATCAAGAAAGTGAACCGCGGCGCAAGGGCGGCGGTCCGTTCCGGTTTTTTGGCGAAGTGCGCGCGGAGGGCCGCAAGGTCACCTGGGCGACGCGTCAGGAAGTGATCGTGTCCACGATCATGGTCATCATCTTCGGCGTCGCGGCCGCGATCTTCTTCTTCTTCGTCGACTCGCTTCTGCGTTTGGCGATGCAGTTTATTTTGAGCTTCAGTTTGGGTGTTTGAGTCGATGGTCGAGGAACAACAGCAGCAGGAAAAGCCGCAGGCGCGCTACGCCGGCAAGGCCCGCTGGTACATCGTGCACGCCTACTCGAACTTCGAAGCGAAGGTCGCTGAAGCCATTCGCGATCAAGCAGGTCGCCAGGGCCTCGAAGAGCAATTCGAAGACATTCAGGTCCCGACCGAGGAAGTCACCGAAGTTGTGCGCGGCTCGAAGAAGGTGCGTCAGCACCGCCACTTCCCGGGCTACGTGCTCGTGAAAATGGAAATGACCGACGAAGCCTATCACCTCGTGAAAAACACGCCGAAGGTTACGGGCTTCCTCGGCACGCAGAACAAGCCGCAGCCGGTCAGCGATCGCGAAGTCGAACGCATCCTGGGCCGCGTTGCCGAAGTCGGCGCCGCCAAGCCGCGCCAACTCATCCACTTCGAAGTGGGCGAGAAGGTGAAGGTCTCGGACGGTCCGTTCCAGAGCTTCGAAGGCATGGTCTCGGAAGTGGACGAAGAGCGCGGCCGCTTGAAGGTTGCGGTCATGATCTTCGGCCGCGAAACACCGGTCGATCTCGAATACGGCCAGGTCGAGAAAATTCGCTAAAAGCTAGTCGTCGAGCAGCATGCCGGCGAGTTCATCGCTGACGTCGGTTTCGGCGTCAGTGGTGATGAACGCCTGCGCCATCAGTGCCGCGTAGAACATGAAGGCGCGCTTGCGCGCCTCGGCGGGCTTCAGGCCCATCTCACCATAGAGCTTGGCGTAATAGTTGAGCCGGACGCGATCGATGTGACGGACGGCCTTGCCGGCTTCGGCATCGCGCCGCGCCCAGATCCGGATCGCGATTTCAATGGCCGCGGCGCGCTTGGCGCGAGGCGACGAGTTCGGAAGCTTCAGCGTTCGCCGTAGGCGCTCCCCCGGATCGGACGCTTGGCTCTCGATCCGTGAGCCGACTTGGTAGCTCTGGCGCTTGCGCCATTCCTTGAGCATCGCGGTGTGCAGCGCAGCACGATCGGCGAAGTGCCAATAGAAGCTGCCGCGCGTGACACCGAGCTTTTTTGCAAGCGGATCAACGCGCACTGCATCAACGCCGCCCTCTGCGAGCGCATCGAACGCAGCTTCGATCCACGCAGGTGCATCAAGTGTTGCGGGTGTTTGCTGCGCTGCAGCGCGGGGCGGCATGAGTTTGGGTCCAGCGTTCTTCTGTTGCGTTTGCGCCATGTAGCGTTGGTTACGCCGCAAAGTCGCCTTTTTTCTCGACGTTTCGCAACGACAGGCGTATCCATACACCTGTGTATGGTGAGGCGAAAGACCTCTCTGACACAGCGGGAGGAAAGTGATGGCGAAGAAACGGGACCTGCTGAGCGCAGGTGCGCGCGCTGCTTTGACTGCGGCGCTTGGTGCGGCGGCGGCTGTGACGGCCACGCCAGCTTTTGCACAAGACGAAGACGAGACCATCGTCGTGACGGCGACACGGCGCGATCAAGCGCTGCAAGAAGTGCCGGTCGCGGTGACGCCGGTGACGGCGGAAATGATCGAAAACTCAGGCATTCGCGACGTGCAAGATCTGACGTCGGTTGCGCCGTCGTTGCAGTTCAACGTTTCTGAAAGCGAGAGTTCGGCCACGGCGCGCTTGCGCGGGGTCGGCACGCAAGGCTCGAACCCTGGCCTTGAATCGGCTGTCGGCATCTTTGTTGACGGCGTCTATCGCGCCCGCAACGGTGTTGCGCTTTCCGATCTCGGCGAAGTGCAGCAGATTGAAGTCCTGCGCGGCCCGCAAGGCACGCTGTTCGGCCGCAACACCTCGGCCGGTCTCATCACGATCACTTCTGTTCAGCCTGATTTGAATGATTTCGAAGTGAGCGGCGAAGCGACGTACGGCGATTTCGGCGAGTCGCGCGTTGCCGCCACGGTCAACATCCCGCTCGCGGAAGATGTGCTTGGCTTGCGCATCTTCGCGGCGATGGCGCAGCGCGACGGGTTCATGGACATGAACACCGGCGGCACGAACCCGCTGCTCGGCGTTAACAACAATCTCGGGCAACACGATTCCAACACGCGTGACATGTACACGCTGCGTGGCCAGTTGCTGGCGCAGTTCAGCGACAATTTCGAAGGCCGCTTCATCTTCGATTATTCGGAGCGCGATGAATTTTGCTGCGCAGCGCAGGTCTATAATCCGGTGCTGCTGAACGGCAATCCAGTGACCATCCTGAGCGCGGCGGGCGTCGAAGGCGCGCCGATTGCTTACGGGACCGGCCGTCAGCAATGGATCGCGAACCTCGGCGGCTACGGGCCGGGCGTTGGCGTTGGCACGCCGCTTGGGGCTCTCGGCGCCGGCAACATCGATGACCGCCACGGCTTCGCAAACCGTACCTACGCGCAGAACCTCGAAGACTACGGCGCGTCGGCCGAGTTCAATTGGGAAACCAGCGCCGGCACGCTGACTTCGATCACCGCGTACCGGAACTGGACGCAGCAGGGTAACAGCGACTCCGACTATTCGCAGGCTGACCTTGTGTACGTTCCGGGCGGCGGCCCAGGCACCGAGTTCCAAACCTTCACGCAAGAACTGCGGTTCGCGGGTGAGTGGGGCAATCTCGATTGGTTGGTCGGCGCGTTCTATTCGGACGAGCGCATCAATCGTAGCTTCTCGTTCGTCACTGGGTCGCAGTACGGCACGTATTTCGCCGGTCTTGATGACATCCTCTCAGGCGGCGTTGTGAACCCGGGCATCGGCGTTGCGCCGACAGCAGGCGCCTCGCCGGTCGTGAACAACCTCTACGACGAGCTGCTCGGCGTGCCGGTAGGCTCTGGCTATCGCGACAACTATCGTCAGGACGGCACATCGATCGCGCTGTTCACGCACAACATCTGGTCGATCGGTGAGCGCACGGATCTCACCTTCGGTGTGCGCTTCACGCACGAGCGCAAGTCGCTGGTCGCGGACTTCAACACGTTCTTCGACGGCGAAGTGCTGCTTGACGCGGCGATCGCCGATGCGGGCGTGGATGCGGGTCTCGGCGCCGGCTATGGCGCAGCGGCCTCGAACTGCAACCCGGCCTCGCCGGCGCCCGCGGGCTTCGCGACGGTTATCGCGGTTGCGCGTTCGGGCTATTGCGTGCCGTGGCTGCGCGACGACCTCGACGCGATTGGCTACGACCAGGAGCGGAGCGAGGACGAGTGGTCGGGCGTGATCGCGCTCCGGCACGAGTTCACTGACAACATCTCGGCTTACGGCTCGGTGTCGCGCGGCTACAAAGGTGGTGGCTTCAACCTTGACCGGAACTTTGCGACTATCTTCACCGGTGGTGCGCCGGACACCTCGTTCGATGCGGAATTCGTCGATGCCTACGAAATCGGCATCAAGACGGGCTGGTTCGGCAACGACTTCTTGTTGAACTTCGCCGTCTATCACAACGAGTTCGAGAACTTCCAACTCAACACCTTCAACGGCATTCAGTTCGTTGTGACGACGGTGCCGGAAGTGGAAGTCGACGGCGTTGAGATGGACTTCATTTGGCGCACGCCGATTGAGGGGCTCTCGCTGCAAGGCGGCGCCGCTTACAACGACGCCACCTATGGCCCGGACTGCTCGCCGATCGCAAGCTGCGGCGGTTGGGTCGCGAACAACCGCAACCCGATCACCGGCGAACTCACGCTGGCGCGGTTGCCAAACGCGCAACTGACCAACTCGCCGGAATGGACCGCAACAACGGCGATCACCTACGAGCGGCCGCTGTTCGGCAACATGAACGGCCTGTTCTACCTCGACGCCCGCTATGTCGACGACCAGAACACCGGGTCGGATCTTCGTCCGTCGAAGCTGCAGCCATCGTATGTGCTGCTCAATGGCCGCATCGGCATTGGTCCGCAGGACGAGCGCTGGTCGCTCGAAATCTGGGGCCGCAATCTGACCGACGAAGGCTACGGCCAGATCATGTTCGACGTGCCACTGCAACTCGGGACCTTGGGCCCGACGCAAGGCGCGTTCCTTGGCGATCCGCGCACCTACGGCATCACGCTGCGGGCGCGCTACTAGACGACGACTGGGCGGCCGGTGCTGACATGCCGGCCGCCACCCCTCCCGAACTGCCTCCGGCCGCGGATTATTCCGCGGCCGCTTTGTCTGTCCGCTCTGGCCGACTAAGCTGAAGCGAATGGCCGAGCAGGAACGAGTCGAGGCGGGCGAACCGGTCTGGCGCGCGCGCGTGTTCGAGGCCGCGCCTCATGTTGCGGCGGGCCTCGCGTTTGCCGCTGGCGCCTTCACGCTGATCGCTGTGGCGACGCCGGCCTTGCCGCCGCTGCGCGGGCTCGATGTGCTTGAGCACGTCGTAGGTGAGTTGCCGGAGTTCACCGCTAGCATAGCCGGCGTGGTGCTGATGGGATTGGCGACGGGCTTGAGCCGCCGCATCGATGCGGCGTGGGCGGCGACCACCGCGCTGATGTTTGCGATTTGCCTCTATGCGGGGCTGCGCCACGGCCACGCGGCGGCGGCCGTGACGGCCGGCGCTGTGGCGCTTGGCCTGCTGCTGACGCGGCGCGCGTTCTATCGGCACTCGCGGCTTATCGACTTGGCGCCAGACCCGCGTGTTGCGCTTGGCATCGCGGCGGCGTTTGGCATCGCGCTGATGGGCGCATTGTTGTGGGCGGGGGAGCGGCCCGATTTCGCCGAGGCGCCGTGGTGGGCTTTGCTCACGGGCGAGCATTTGGGACGGCCGGGCCGTGCGCTTGCGGTCGCGGCGGCGGCGGTCAGCGTTGTTGGCGTGCAATGGTATGTGCTCAGCCGCGCGCGCGGGGCGCCGGCGCCGCCGGCTGGAGAAGATATCGCGCGCGCCGAAAGCGTGATCGCCAGCGCTGAAGATGCGATGCCTGATGCGCAGCTCGCGTTCACGGGCGACAAGAGCTTTCTCTTTGTCGACGGCGCGATGGTGATGACCGCGCGCGGCGGCGGCAGCTTGATCGCAATGGGGCCGCCAGTCGGTAAGCGCGGCGATTGGCGCGCTGCGTTGGCGGGGTTGCGTGCCGAAGCTGAGCGTTTGTCGTTGCGGCCGGTGGTGTGTTCGGCGCCGCCGGATTTGTTGCCCGATCTGCTCGATCTCAACTTTCGCGTCGAGAAAATGGGCGAGAACGCGATCATCGATCTGAAGGATTTCAGCCTCGCGGGTTCGGCGCGGCAGAAGTTGCGCTCGGCGCGGCGGCGCTTTGTTGAGCGCGAAGGGGCGGTATTCGAAGTGGTCGAGCCGCCGCATGCGCCGGCGCTATGGGACGCGCTGCGGCCCGTGTCGGACGCTTGGCTCACCGCGCATGGCGGGCGCGAGAAAGCGTTCTCGCTTGGCGCTTACGATCCAATCTATCTCGGCCGTCACGCCATCGCGATCGCGCGCCTGCATGGCCGTATCGTTGCGTTTGCAAACATTTGGCTGACCGCGGACCGGAAGCGCGGCGCGATCGATCTGATGCGTCACGATCCGAACGAGACGCCGAACGGGCTGATGGATTTCCTGTTCACGGAAATTCTGCTCTGGGCGCAGGCGCATGGGTTGCAGAGTTTCGATCTCGGCATGGCGCCGTTGGCGGGGCTGGCGGAGGACAAGAAATACGCTTCGCTGTTCGCGCGCGCGGGCCGGCTTGTGCATGAGCGGGGCGAGCAGTTCTACGGGTTCAAGGGGCTGCGCGCGTTCAAGGACAAGTTCAATCCGCGCTGGGAGCCTCGCTACATCGCGGCGCCTGGCGCGTGGACGCTGCCGATCGTGCTTGCGGAAGTCGCGCTGCTGACGAACGGCGCGCCGCGCGGCGGCGTGCCGGCGCAAAGCGGGGCGGCGTCGTGAAGCGGGGTGTTGGCATCATTGTGCTTGCGGCGGTTGTGATCGCGGCTGCTATGTTGCTCGTGCCAGGTGTTGCGACGTTTGTCGGCGGTTTGATTGCAAGTCTCTGGATCACGGTGATGGGCGCGGTTGCGGGGATACTGGGCGGCATTTTGGGCGCGTGAGTTCGCAGCCGCATCTGCCGCCACGGTTTGGCGCATCTCTATCGCAGTTGGCTTGCTGGGCGGTGCGTCCGGCGGCTATCTGGTTTGGGGAGAATTCGATGAAGTGTCTGATCCTGGCGTTTGCGCTCGTATGCGCGGCGGTGACGTCTGCGGCGGCGCAGCGTGCCGATATGGCGGCGCAATGGCGCGAGATTACGCGCGGCGATATCGAGGCCGCGTATCAGCTGTTGATCGAAGATCATCCGGCGCTTTCGCAAACCATCAACGACACAGCGTTTCGCGCGCGGCTCGATGCTGGGCGTGCGCTGGCGCTGCAGCGCGCTGAGCAGGTGCAGACGATCGAAGGGTATTTCGCGACGATGGCCGGGTTCGCCAATGTCGCCGGCGACAAGCACATTTGGTGGCGCTCGCCGTACATGGCGAGCACGGTGAATTGGCCTGGCCTGATCATGACGCGGCGCGGCGGTAGTTATGTCGTGTTCTCACACGACGGCGCGACGGAAGGTGAATCTCTGGTCGGCGCGGTGCTGAGATCGTGCGACGGCGTTTCGGCGGATGATTTCGCCGCGGCGAAGCTCGGCGGGTTCAGCGCGGTGTGGTCGGTCGAGGCGCAGCGGATTCAGCGCGCGCCGACGCTTTTCATCGATAGCGGCAACCCGTTCGTGCTGCGGCCGAGCGAATGCCGCTTCCAACGCGATCGGCGCACCATCGTGCACACGCTGCAATGGCGTGAGGTGGCGCGTATGGAGCTGGCGGCGCTCGTGCGTCCGGCGCTTAATCGTGGCGCGGCGGGCTATGGCGTGCGGTCGTTTAATGGCGGCATGTGGATTTCGCTGCAGGGGCTGGATGATGCAGCGGCGCCGGTTGTCGCTGCGGTGCGTGAGCAGCAAACGGCATTGCGCGCCGCGCCGATCGTGGTGCTGGACATGCGCGGCAATGGCGGCGGCAACAGTGACTACGGAACGCAGATCGCGCGCGCCTTGTTCGGCGAGGCGCGGTTCAACCACCAGTACAATGGCGGCGGCGAGGATTGCAGCACGGTCTGGCGCGTCTCGCCGCGCAACCTGGCGACGATGCGGAGCTATGTGTCGCGCTTTGCCGAGAGCAATCCGGACTTCTCGCGCGGCATGCAGGAAATGGTCGAGCGCGGCGAGCGCGCGGCGGCCGAAGGGCGCGAGTTCACGGGTCCGGTTACATGCGGCAGTGACCGTGCGGCGGACGGAACGCCTCCGTCGCAAGCCAGCGCAGGACGCATCGTCTTGTTGACCGACAATACCTGCTTCAGTTCCTGCCTGATCGTAGCGGACATGTTCCGCCGGCTTGGCGCGTTGCATGTTGGTCAGGCCACTGACGCGGCGACGCACTATTTCGAGGTGCGCGAAGAACGTTTGCCTTCAGGCTTGTCGTTCTTCTCGACTTTGCAGGCATTCTCGCCGATGACGCCAGCGCAGATGGGGCCTTACGAACCGGAGTTGCGCTACGATCCCGATATCGCCAACACTGAAGCGCTAGAGGCGTGGATTGTGCGAGCGGTGCATTGATGTCGGGCTGGTGGTGGTTGAAGGCGAAGACGTATCTGCGCGACGCGGGCCTGCCCAATTGGGTGAACCAGGACGCTTGCGTGGCGGCGGCTTCCTCGGAGCGGTTCAGCTCGGACTACAGCAACACGTACATCGGCGAGGATCGCTCACTGCCGCTGATCGGGCGTCCGCATTTTGATGTTCCGCATCGTGAGCGGCGGGTGATGGATTTGCGGAGTGTGGATTCGCGCATGAGCAATGAGCTCGACCCGTGCTTCCTCATCTCGCGAGAGTTCAAGGACCTGATCACAAGCTTCGATCCGCAAGCGCTGCACACGGCCGAGTGCGATATTTCGAGTCACGGACGGGCGCCGCACGGCATTTGCTTCATGGCTGATGCGCAATTGTGTGTAGAGGGGTGGGAAGCGCTGGACCGCGCGCGCTCGCACATCGAGCTGAGGCCGGGCTTCAGGCACGACACCGGTGAGCCAAACCGATTTATCGATGTGCGCGGCGTCATTCACTTCAAGCCGGGTGTTGTAGACGGGCGGGCGATGGTGCGCGTGCGCACCAACCACGCAACGACCCGCGTGTGCGTCAGCGATCAGCTTGCTGAGGCGATGTTTGCGCGCGAGCTGCTGGGGATCGAGCTGGTCGATGCAAGTGGCGATCGCAAGCCGCCCGAACGTTACGACCTCTACGAGGTGACGGGCTGGGAAGGTGCGTATCCGGCCTAGGCGCGGGCGCGCCAGAACTTGCGGAGCTGCTCGCGTTCTTCTTCGTCGAACTCGTCATCCTCACCGTCTTGCTCGGTGAGCCTCACCTTCATCTCTTTGAGGCGTTTGCGCCCAATGGCGGCTTCGATGCCGTTGTAGATCGTCGCGGTGCGATACCAGCCAATCGCCTCCTCGCGATCCTTGGCGATGCCGCCCAGGCCGTCGCGATAGAGATCGCCGATGAAGATGGCGACGGCGTAGGGCGCTTCTTCGCCAATGTGCAGATCGAAGAAGGCGTGAACCGCTTTGTCGCGATCGCGCGGGCAGCCATCGCCATCCCATTGCATTTGCGCGACGCGCATCGCGAGCTGCCTATCGCCCCAGCCGTCGCCTTCGCCAAGTTGGGTGTAGAGTTGGAAGGCGCCTTTGGCGTCGCGCTTTACACGTTTGCCTTCATCAAGCGCTTCGGCGAGCGCTTGCTTGCAGGCGCTATCGCCCAGCTCGGCGCCGCGGCGCAGGAGCGGGATCGTTTCGCGAAACTTGCGCTTGATCTCCAGCGTCCGCACCAATGCACCGATTGCGTAAGTGTCGCCCAGCGCGGCGGCTTTCTCGAGTAGGAGACGGCGGCGATAGTCCGGGGTTCCTGGCAAGTCAGCTGATAGTGTCAGCGCGGCGGGGTGGTTTTCGCTAGCAAGCCGCTCAATCGCCGGTCGAGCCTTCTCGATGAGCGCGCGGTCGTATCGGAATTTTGAAATGGTCTCGCTGTCGCCGGCTTCGATCAGCGCGAGGATTTCTTCTTCGGTCCGGATGTCTTGAGTGAAGGTCAGCTGTTTGTTGGCGCCGGCGTAGATCTGAATGGCGAATTGCAGGTTCGCGAACGCCGTGATGGTTCGCATGTGATCTGGAGCGTCTGGATCGGGGATCGTGTGCGTTTGGTTGATCTCGTCGGCCCACGCGCGCAGGCCTTCGGGACCTTGCGCCGCCGCGGCGGCAGTGCGCGGGCCGAAGCGGACCCAAGCTTCAGGATCGACGCCGATAGCGCGCATCTCCTCGATCTGCGCGCGATACTTGGCGGCGTCTTCGCGTCTAGACGGGGCGATCCGCAAGCGGAGGTAGGCCGCCATCGCCAAGAGGTCGCGGCGCGCGCGCACTGGCCGCCAGTGGGCTTCGTCGCGCGTTTCGGCGCGCGGATGCGGCGGCGCGGCTGAAGGCGCGGCTGGTTGCGGCATCGACCAGATCAGCTGCGCCAGTTGATCGTCCTGCGGGTCGCCGTCCCATTCTGAGAGATCGATGGGATGGAGGTGAGGCGCGCTCGCGCTGGCGCCGGAAAAGTGCGGGTGGATCGCCGGGCGCGCGGCGACTGGCCCGAGGATCGCCTGGTAGATCGGCGCGGGCTGGCCTGAGCTGTCGACCCGGGCGAACCTGGTGCATTCCCAGATCAGGTCGTCGTCGTTGATGGAGGCGGGGGACCAGATCACCAGGTGCGGATAGTTTTGCTCGACGGGGGAGGTCGTCAGCTCCGTCCGGTAGCCGTACCCGGCTAAGGCCTGGACCAGCTGTTCGGCCCGATCGACGTCGGCGGGGACGTGGCGGATGAGCAGGTCGGAATAGGTCATTCCGGCCAATCATGGCCGTCCGGGCCGGTTCTCGACAAGCCGTTCCGCTTCCGCTATACGCCCCGCCTTCCCGCGTGGGAGGGGCTTAGCCGCCCGAACCACGCACCCACTCAGGTCGGCCGATTTAGCGATCGTCCGGCGTTAAGCGAGAGGCCAAAATGGCTAAAAAGGTACTGGGGCAGATTAAGCTCCAGGTGCCGGCTGGCGCTGCCAACCCGTCACCTCCAATCGGTCCTGCGCTCGGTCAGCGCGGTCTGAACATCATGGAATTCTGCAAGGGCTTTAACGCTCGCACGCAGGACATGCCGAAGGGCGATCCGTGCCCGGTCGTCATCACCTATTACCAAGACAAGTCCTTCACCTTCGAGATCAAGACGCCGCCGGCGTCGTTCCTGATCAAGAAGGCCGCGAAGATGGCGACGGCGAAGAAGCCGGGCTCTGGCTCAAAGAAGCCGGGCGTGGACGTCGTGGGTAAAATCACGATGGCTCAGTGCAAGGAAATCGCGAAGGCGAAGCAGAAAGATCTGAACGCCGCTGATTTGGACCAAGCCGCGAAAATGATCGCCGGCACTGCCCGTTCCATGGGCGTGGAAGTGGTGGGCTAATCAGATGGCACAAGCTCCGAAGAAGAAAACGCCGGGTTACACCAAGCGCATGGCCGTGAGCCATGCCGGCATCGACCCGCGCAAGCTCCACACGCTCGATGAAGCCGTGAAGCTGATCAAATCGCGCGCCAGCGCGAAGTTCGACGAAACCGTCGAGATCGCGATGAACCTCGGCGTTGACCCGAAGTATCCGGACCAGCAAGTCCGTGGCGTTGTCTCGCTGCCGAACGGCACGGGCCGCACCGCGCGCGTCGCTGTGTTCGCGAAGGGTGCGAAGGCTGAAGAAGCGAAAGCTGCCGGCGCCGATATCGTTGGCGAGCAGGACCTGTTCGAGACGATCAACGGCGGCAAGGTCGATTTCGATCGCCTGATCGCGACGCCGGACATGATGGCCCTCGTCGGCCGTCTCGGTAAGGTGCTGGGCCCGCGCGGCCTGATGCCGAACCCGAAGGTCGGCACCGTGACCATGGACGTGAAGAAGGCCGTCGCTGACGCTAAGGGCGGCGCTGTCGAATTCCGCGTCGAGAAGGCGGGCATTATTCACGCCGGCATCGGCAAGGCGAGTTTCAGCGAAGAGCAAATCCTGCAGAACGCCAAGGCGTTCGTGGATGCTGTCGCGAAGGCAAAGCCGCCGGGCGCGAAGGGCACGTTCGTGAAGAAGGTTGCTCTGTCGACGACGATGGGTCCGGGCGTCCGCCTCGATCCGGCTGCCGCGATCGCGGCGTCTGCGTCGTAAGCTTCTGAAGTTCAATTGAACACGGAAACGCCCTGGCGAAAGCCGGGGCGTTTTTGTTTTGGGCGTGCTAGGCGAGGGGCATGACGACCGATCCTGCCGTTCAGAAATCGACCGCCGAAGCCGGCGGCTACATCCTCGGCACCTATCGCGACAAGAAGACCGGCGTGCTGCGTGCGGCGGACGCCGTGAGCGCGCTTGGCGCCTTGGCGGGGATCTTCGCCCAGCTGCAGGCGCGCGCGATGCTGATGTCGGGCGCGATCCCGCAAACGGAGAGCACGCTGGCCGAGGTCTCGACCACGACGGGCGAGGTTTATTACTTCGGTGATGCGATCAATGCGTGCGTACTTGAAGGCAGCCGCGAGCGGCCGTCGTTCTGGAACCTAGCGGCGGGCGCGGCGAAAGATCCGAAGATCGGCAACAAGGTCGATGTCGTCGATATCGCGCGGCACGCAGCCAAGACCGTCGGCTCGCCGGAGTTCGGTAAGCCGCGGATCGATAAGCGCTACAAGCTCAGCGAAATGCCGATCGAGGCGGTCCGTGCGCATGGGCCGTGGCTTTTGGTCCGCTTTCTTGAGCACAACCTCGATCCGCCGAAGCTGATGTGGGTTTGGGGCTCGGTGGCGCAGAGCTTTGCGCCGTTCGCGGCGGGCGAGATCAAGGAAGTCGCGGTCGACGTGGCGATGAAGCGCGTCGATATCGTGAAGCTCTATCTTGAGGCCGCGATCCCGGCGTCGAAGCTCGATCTGCGCACGGTCGGCATGGCCATCGAGATGCCGCCGCCCAAGGCGCCGCTGACATAGCCTGCGGGTCCGACAGGCGTTCCCGCTACACCCGGCAAAACTCCCATGCTAAGGGACGGCCCATGACCCAGCTCAATTGGCCGACGCTCGCTGAAGAGATTTCCCGTGGCACGGTGCGTGATCCGCTGCAGCACTTTCGCGCGCGCCAGGAGCGCAATTGCCCGCTCTGCGGCTTCACCGGCTATTTCCTAAGCGCCGGCGTGCGCCAGGAAGCGCGCTGCCCGAACTGCGCTTCGAAGGAGCGCGACCGGATCATCGCGCTCTATCTGAAGCGCGCGAACCTCGATCCGAAAGACAAGCGCGTGCTGCACTTCTCAGCCGAGCGCCCGTTCTTCCATCAGTGGAAGCGCAACCCGCAGTATGTCGCCGGCGACATCAAGAAGAGCGCCGTCGCCAACACGGTCGTCGACATCACGGCGCAGACCTTCCCGGACAATGAGTTCGACGTGATCATCTGCAACCACGTGCTGGAGCACGTGCAGGAAGATGCAAAGGGCATGGCCGAGTGCTTCCGAGTGATGAAGCCGGGCGGCGTCGGCATCTTCTCGGTGCCGATGGACGTCAACGCCGAAGAAACTTGGAACCCGCCGCCGGGCACGCCGCAAGCTGAGATCGAGCGCATTTGCGGACGCACGCACGTGCGCCTCTATGGCCTCGATTTCCCGAAACTGCTGGCGAGCCATGGTTTCGTGGCCGAAGAAATTCTCTTCTCGGCCGAAGAAAACGAGCGTCACCGCTTGGCGGCCGAGAAAGTGTACGTGGTGCGAAAGCCCGCCGCGAACTGAGTACGCCGTCGAAGCCGTGATTTGTGGCGCCCGCCGCGAGGGCCTATGTGTCACGCATGACCATCGACAACGACAATGATCTGGAAGCCCTGAAGCGCATCGGCGGCATCGTCGCGCAGACGCTTCACGCTATGGGCAAGGCGCTTGAGCCGGGCATGACCACGCGCGAATTGGACGAGATCGGCCGCGTTTTGCTGGAGCGCGAAGGCGCGCGTTCGGCCCCGATGCTGGCTTACAACTTTCCGGGCGCGACCTGCATTTCGGTGTTTCCCGACATCGCGCACGGCATTCCGGGCGAGCGCGTGCTGAAGGCGGGCGATCTGGTGAACATCGATGTGTCGGCTGAGCTCAACGGCTATTTCGCCGATACCGGCGCGAGTTTCGCGATGGCGCCAGTGGCGGTGAAAATCGACAAGCTGACGCGCGACGGCAAACGCGCCATGTGGTCGGGGATCAATAGCGTCCGCGCGGGTTCGAAGCTCAGCGATATCGGCAGCGCGATCGAGAGCTTCGCAGAGAAGAACGGCTACTCGCTCATCCGCAATCTGGCGAGCCATGGCGTTGGCCGCAGTCTGCACGAAGAACCCACCTCGATCGCGACATGGCATGATCCGAGTGAGCGTCGCCGCATCCATGAAGGCATGGTGTTCACGATCGAGCCGTTTCTTTCGATGGGCTCTGAATGGGCGGTCGAAGGCGGCGATGAGTGGACGCTGCGTGCGGACACGGCCAGGCCGACGGTGCAGTACGAGCACACGCTGGTTGCAACCAAGCGCGGCGCAGTGGTGCTGACTGCGGTGGCGGCTTAGCCGTCCTTCCAGCGGAAGACGCTTTCGAGCGGCACGCTGAAGGCGTTGGCGATCCTGAACGCTGCTTCGAGGGAAGGGGCGTATTTGTTTTGCTCGATGGCGATGATGGTTTGGCGCGTCACGCCGACCTTCTCCGCCAGCGCCTGCTGAGTCATTTCGCCGTTTTCGAAGCGCAGGCGCCGGATTTCGTTTTCGATCGCCATTAGGCGGTCCGAAAATAAGCGATCTGCGCCAGCGCTTTCACGAGTTCGGAAACAACCATGCTGGCGAGCAGCAGGTTGGCGACCAGGAACGCGTTCCAGCCGATCAGCAGCGCGCCGATGAGGAAGATGACGCCGATCGAGAGCGTATAGGAGGCAATGCGTTCGGCCTTGAGGTCGATGGCGGTCTCGCGCTCATCGGCGGGCGCGTTGGCTGTCCTCGGGTGGAAGAGCGCGATCACGGTGTTGAGCACGATCGCCACGATGATGAGCGCCACCACCGCGCCGACCATGAGCCCGATCGAGAGGCCCTGTGCGTAGCTCTCGTCCCACGCCTGCCAGAGCGTGAAGAAGTAGCCGCCGAACACGACGCCGTAGGTAATCAGTGAGACCCAGGCGCTCTTTTCACGGAATGACATGGCTTTTGCCCTTCAAATGTCCGGTGATCCGGACTTGATGTAAGAAATATCAGACATTTCAGGCGCTCTGCAATAGACAAGTTGAAAAAGCAAACTAGTTGATATACACGCTGCGCCGCAAGGGGCGAATGGCCCCAGGAGTGAGGGTCATGACGGGTGTGGTTGGCGCGACCGGCGCAACGCCGGCTTGGGCGGCGGCTTTGGAGGCGGACGGGCGCTATCACGGGCTCGACGCTGTCCGTGGGGCGGCGCTGATGCTTGGCGTGCTCTTTCACGCGGCGCTGTCGTTTCTGCCGGGGCCGCAAGTTTGGATCGTGATGGACGCGGCGCGCAGCACCGAGCTCTCGGTGATGTTCTACGTGCTGCACATATTCCGCATGACGGTGTTCTTCGTGCTCGCCGGCTTCTTCGCGCGCTTGCTGCTGCAGAAGCTTGGGACGATGGCATTCATCAAGAACCGCGTAGCGCGCATCGGCATCCCGCTGGTCTCAGCGTGGCCGATCGTGATGACGGCGTTCATTGCGGTGATCGTTTGGGTGGCGATCCGCGCCAACGGTGGCCAGCCGATCGAAAACCCTGAGCCGCCTCCGCCGCTGACGGCCGAGACGTTCCCGCTGCTGCACCTGTGGTTTCTCTATGCGCTGCTGATCTTCTACGTGGCGGCGCTGCTGCTGCGCGGCGTGTTTTCAGTGCTCGATCGCAATGGCGCGTTCGGTGCGCGTGTTGTCGATCCGCTGGTGCGCATCATTGCGGGGCCAGGCGCGCCTGTGATCCTGGCGATCCCGGTGACGGCGTTGCTGTTTTTCACGCCGAATTGGTACGGTTGGTTTGGTATCGAGACGCCGGATCGCGGCGTCATCCCGCAGCTGACCTCGCTCGGCATCTTCTTCATTGCGTTTGGCCTGGGTTGGCTCATTCATCGTCAGCCGCGCGTGCTGCGCGGGTGGGGTGAGCGTTGGGCGATGTATGTCGGTCCGGCGGTTGGCGCGACGATCGGCTGCTTGATGATCGCTGGCTTCGCGCCGGTGTTCGCGCCGGCGACGCGTGATCTGCAGACGCTTGGCTACGCCGCGCTCTACGCCTTTGCTGTGTGGGCCTGGACCATCGCGATCATCGGCTTTGGCGTGCGCTTCCTCTCGGGCGAGAGCAAGACGGTCCGCTACATCGCGGATTCCTCGTACTGGATCTACATCGTCCACATTCCGGTGGTGATTGTTCTGCAGGCGGCATTCGCGCCGTACGCGGGGCCGTGGTTCGTGAAATATCCGCTGCTGATTGCGATCGCGTTCGCGATCATGCTGGCGAGCTATCAGCTCTTTGTGCGCTATTCTTTCATTGGGTCGATTCTCAACGGTAAGAAGCAGAAGCCGGTGAAGGCCAAACGTGGCGCGCCGCAACTCGCCGCGGCTGAGTAGGAGAGAAGCATGGCATCCGATCTGCAGAGCGCGCGCGACGATCTCGCTTACATGCGCACGCTCGTCACCGGCTCTGGTCCGTTGCAATCGACGATGGGCGAAGCGTTCATGTGGGCAGGCGCGCTCTACGGCGGCCAGTGCATCCTGCACTGGCTGCAGACGCTGCACATGATGCCGGAAGAAGGACTTGGCGCGCTCGCCATCGCGTTCGGCCCGACGCTTGTCTTCTGCGTCGCGCTTGGCTTCATCATCTGGAAGGATCGCAAGAAGCCGGTGGGCGGCATTGCTTCGCGTGCTCTGTCGGCGGTGTTTCAGGGCGCGGGCCTCGCCAATCTGGTGATGGCGTTCGTCTTTGCGTACGGCGCGCAGAAAGCCGAGAGCTTCGGCCTTTGGCTCTATCATCCCATCGTCGTCTGCATGTTCCAGGGCGTGGCTTGGTACGTTGCTTGGGTGATCTTGAAGCGCGCGTGGGTTGGCGTCGTCGCGGCCGGTTGGTTCGTCATGACGGTGGCGCTGGGCATCACTGTCTTCGGAGAAATTGGCTCGTATCTTTTGATCCTCGGCATTGGCCTGATCTTGCTGATGGGGATCCCAGGTTACGTGATCTGGCGCAGCGCGACGAAAGCCGGCGGCTAGCGCATGTCTTCGTTCGACATCGGCAAGCTGGATGACGTCATCCACGGGCGCGTGCGCCTGGGGGTGATGGCGTATCTGGCTGAAGCCGAGGCCGCGGACTTTACCGAACTAAAGACGCTGCTCGACGTCACGCAGGGCAATCTCTCGGTGCACCTGCGCAAGCTCGAAGAGGCGGGCTACGTCTCGATCGACAAGAGCTTCATCGACAGAAAGCCGCTGACGCGTGTGCGCATGACGGACGAAGGCCGCGCCGCGTTCGCCGCTTATCTTGAGGCAATCGCAAAGCTTGTGGGCGACGGGAAAGGCTAAGCGCGCGAGGCGCAGATGACCCAGCTGATGCCGTTGTACGGTTCGTCGGAGAAGCGCGCGCCGCCGGCATAGTTGAGTGAGCGGCAGATTTGGTTGGCGTCGTTGCCGAGAACCGGCGTCGGGAAACGGATCATCACCATGCGCACGCCGCCTGGCTGAGCTGGCAGCTCTTCAATGAGAGGGGACACGCCGCGCTGCTGTGCGGTGGCGATCGGAGCGATAGCCAAAGTCAAAACCGCGGCCAGGCAGGCGAGTATGCGCATCGGGATTCTCCTCAATGAAGATCGGATCGCTAGCGCAATTGCTGGGAAAGGCTAGGGGTGTGCGTAAGCCGCCAAGTGTAGGCGTAACTACCGTGTTCCTTGGACCACGGGCGCAGCTACCCTCTTGCCAAAGGCAGAGAAGCGTGCCTGCGCCTCTTGCGGCGCTGCAATAAAGCGTGCATATGCCCCGATCCGGCGGGGTTAACCCCCCGTCGATCCTGTCCGAGACTGCAGGCGCCACGTGGATGGTTTGCCCGAGAGGGCGCTGTTTGCGCGGCTTAATGTGCTGAAAACCCAAGGGTTTTCTCACCTGCAATAGACAGAAGCTGACGTTTTTCGGGGGTGGCTGTCAAGCCGTCTCCCGCAGGCCGGCTCCTGGGACAGGCTGTGCGCAGACCGCGCGCCGCTCGGGGGTCTTAACCACCGGCCGGTTGGTCCGCGCGCGCTTACGACAGCGCCCGGATTGGCCGGGCGCTGACTGAGGAGACCGCAATGGATCGTGCTCAGAAAGCCGAAACGGTGGAGTCGCTGCGAGGCGTATTCGCCGGAGCGGGTGTCGTGGTTGTTGGCCATTACACCGGCTTGACTGTTGCGGAACTGACGGTGCTGCGCAGCCGACTTCGTTCGGAAGGCGCCGCGCTCAAAGTGGTGAAGAACCGCCTGGTGAAACTCGCGATCGACGGCACGCCTAAGGCTGCCGCCGCTGACCTGTTCACCGGCCCCACGGCTATCGCTTACTCCGCTGACCCGATTTCGGCCGCCAAGGTCGCCGTCGCGTACGCGAAGGAAAAGGAAAAGTTCGTCGTTCTCGGCGGGCTGTTCGGCGACCAGCTGCTCAACAAGGAAGGCATCCAGGCTCTGGCCACCATGCCTTCGCTCGACGAGCTGCGTGGGAAGATCATCGGCCTGGTGCAGGCGCCCGCGACCAAGATCGCCGGCGTGCTGGCAGCGCCCGGTGGCCAGTTGGCGCGCGTGCTCAACGCGTACGCCACCAAGGACGCCGCTTAACCGTCATTTCCGTATTCGATTGAAAACACAGACAAAACGTCAGGAACAAAGATCATGGCAAACCTCGAAAAGATCGTCGAAGACCTTTCGGCGCTGACTGTCCTCGAAGCCGCTGAGCTTTCGAAGATGCTGGAAGAAAAGTGGGGCGTTTCCGCCGCTGCTCCGGTGGCCGTCGCCGCCGCTGGCGGCGCAGCTCCTGCCGCCGCTGCTGAGGAGAAGACCGAATTCGTGGTCCAGCTCACCAGCGCTGGCGACAAGAAGATCGAAGTCATCAAAGAAGTCCGCGCCATCACGGGTCTCGGCCTGAAAGAAGCCAAGGACCTCGTCGAAGGCGCTCCGAAGCCGGTCAAGGAAGGCGTGAACAAGGCGGATGCCGAAAAGTTCAAGGCCCAACTTGAAAAGGCCGGTGCGAAGGTCGATCTGAAGTAACTCGCAAACAGAAGACGGAAGCAGAGGCCGGAAACGGCCTCCGCTTTCGTCGTTCGCGTCTCAACTTGGAGACGCCGGAGCATCTCCCGCCCGGGATGGTCTGAACTAAGGGTCGGGTTCGTGAGCCTTCGAGGTTCATCGAAGCCAGGGCGGAATGAGGCGGCTCATGTGCCGCGCTTGGCGGGTCTAGTGGCCGGGGTCCGCGTCAAAGCGCAGCGCGCATTGGGAAGAACAGATGGCTCTGTCCTACACTGGTAAGAAGCGTATCCGTAAGTCGTTCGGGAAGATTCCCGAAGCAGGTTCGATGCCGAACCTGATCGAGGTGCAAAAGAGCTCCTACGATCAATTCCTGCAGAAAGACGCTCACTCGTATGAGCGCATTGAAGAGGGGCTGCAGGCCGTTTTCAAGTCCGTATTCCCAATCCGCGATTTCTCGGATCGCGCGGTGCTGGAGTACGTGAGCTACGAATTCGAAGAACCGAAGTTCGACGTCGAAGAGTGCCAACAACGCGATATGACGTACGCGGCTCCCTTGAAGGTGAAGCTGCGCCTCATCGTGTTTGAAACGGACGAAGAGACGGGCGCGAAGTCGGTCAAGGACATCAAAGAACAAGACGTCTATCTCGGCGACATCCCGCTGATGACGGACAAGGGCACGTTCGTTGTGAACGGCACCGAGCGCGTGATCGTGTCTCAGATGCACCGTTCGCCGGGCGTCTTCTTCGATCACGACAAGGGCAAGACGCACGCCTCGGGTAAGTTGCTCTTCGCCGCGCGCGTGATCCCGTACCGCGGCTCGTGGCTCGACTTCGAGTTCGACGCCAAGGACATCATGTTCGTCCGTATCGACCGTAAGCGTAAGCTGCCGGCGACCACGCTGCTTTACGCGCTCGGCATGTCGAGCGAGCAAATCCTTTCGACGTTCTACCAAACGTCGATCTACAAGCGCGTGAAAGCGGGCTGGACGACGAAGTATCGCGCCGAACGTTGGCGCGGTGTGAAGCCGACGTACGATCTCGTCGACGCGAAGACCGGAAAGGTCGTCGCTGAAGCCGGTAAGAAGATCTCGGCGCGCAACGCCAACAAGCTGGTCGAAGACGGCGTCGTGGACATCCAAGTCCCGTCGGAAGACCTGTTCGACCGCTACATCGCAGAAGACATCGTCAACCCGGAAACGGGCGAGATCTACGTCGAAGCCGGCGACGCGCTCAGCGAGAACGTGCTGGCGACGCTTATCGAAGCTGGCATCCACGACCTGCCGATCCTGGACATCGATCCGGCGACGGTCGGCCCGTACGTGCGCAGCACGCTGAAGCTCGACAAGAACGAGAACCGCGAACAAGCGTTGTTCGACATCTATCGCGTCATGCGCCCGGGCGAACCGCCGACGCCGGAAACGGCCGAGACGCTGTTCAACGCGCTGTTCTCCGACAGCGAGCGCTACGATCTGTCCGCGGTCGGCCGCGTTAAGATGAACATGCGCCTGGGTCTCGATACGGACGACACCGTCCGCATCCTGCGCCTGGAAGACATCCTCGAAGTGCTGAAGACGCTGACCGACCTGCGCGATGGCCGCGGCGAAGTCGACGACATCGACAACCTGGGCAACCGCCGCGTGCGCTCGGTCGGCGAGCTGATGGAAAATCAGTATCGCATCGGCCTGCTGCGCATGGAGCGCGCGATCAAGGAACGCATGTCGTCCGTCGACATCGAAACCGTGATGCCGCACGACCTGATCAACGCGAAGCCGGCGGCTGCCGCCGTGCGCGAGTTCTTCGGTTCGTCGCAACTCTCGCAGTTCATGGACCAAACCAACCCGCTCTCCGAGATCACGCACAAGCGTCGTCTCTCGGCGCTGGGCCCGGGTGGTCTGACGCGCGAGCGCGCGGGCTTCGAAGTCCGCGACGTGCACCCGACGCACTACGGCCGCATCTGCCCGATCGAAACGCCGGAAGGCCCGAACATCGGTCTGATCAACTCGCTGGCGACGCACGCACGCGTCAACAAGTACGGCTTCATCGAAAGCCCGTACCGCAAGGTCGCGAACGGCAAGCCGTCGAAGGAGATCGTCTATCTCTCGGCGATGGAAGAGGCCAAGCACAAGATCGCGCAGGCCAACGCCATCATCGACGAGAAGGGCAACCTCTCGGAAGAGTTCGTGCAGGCCCGTGAAAACGGCGAAGCGCAACTTATCGCGCGCGAAGAAATCGACCTCATGGACGTGTCGCCGAAGCAGGTTGTTTCGGTCGCCGCGGCGCTCATCCCGTTCCTTGAGAACGACGACGCCAACCGCGCGCTCATGGGCTCGAACATGCAACGCCAAGCGGTGCCGCTGCTGCGTGCAGATGCGCCGATCGTCGGCACGGGCATGGAAGGCACGGTCGCTCGCGACTCCGGCGCCGCCATCACCGCGCGCCGCACGGGCGTCGTTGAGCAAGTGGACTCGCAGCGTATCGTTGTGCGCGCGACGGAAGAGAAAGACCCCACCAAGCCGGGCGTCGACATCTATCGTCTGCTGAAATTCCAGCGCTCGAACCAGAACACCTGCATCACTCAGCGCCCGATCGTGCGCGTGGGCGACCAGGTGCGCGAAGGCGACATTATCGGCGACGGTCCGTCGACCGAGCTGGGCGAACTCGCTCTCGGCCGCAACGTGCTCGTCGCGTTCATGCCGTGGAACGGCTACAACTTCGAAGACTCGATCCTGATCAGCGAACGCATCGTCAAAGACGATGTGTTCACCTCGATCCACATCGAAGAGTTCGAAGTCGCCGCCCGCGACACGAAGCTCGGTCCGGAAGAAATCACCCGCGACATCCCGAACGTCGGCGAAGAAGCGCTCCGCAACCTGGACGAAGCTGGCATCGTCGCCATCGGCGCCGAACTTGAGCCGGGCGACATCCTGGTCGGCAAGGTGACGCCGAAGGGCGAAAGCCCGATGACGCCGGAAGAAAAGCTGCTGCGCGCCATCTTCGGTGAAAAGGCCTCGGACGTGCGCGACACGTCTCTGCGTCTGCCGCCGGGCGTGAACGGTACGGTCGTCGAAGTGCGCGTGTTCAACCGCCACGGCGTCGATAAGGACCAACGCGCGCTCCAGATCGAGAAGGAAGAAATCGAACGCCTCGCGAAGGACCGTGACGACGAACTCGCGATCCTTGAGCGCAACATCTTCGGTCGCCTCGAAGAGATCCTGGTCGGCAAGCAAGCCGCGTCAGGCCCGAAGGGCTTCAAGAAGGGCGAGATCACCACTGAAGGCCTCGAGCCGTTCTCGAAGGGCCAATGGTGGCAGTTCGGCCTCGAAGACGAAGCTGCGATGGCCGAGATCGAAGGCCTGAAGAAGCAGTACGACGACGCCAAGAAGCGTCTCGATGCGCGCTTCGCCGACAAGGTTGATAAGCTCACCCGCGGTGACGAACTGCCGCCGGGCGTGATGAAGGTCGTCAAAGTGTTCGTCGCGGTGAAGCGCAAGCTGCAACCGGGCGACAAGATGGCCGGCCGTCACGGCAACAAGGGCGTCATCTCGAAGATCGTGCCTGTGGAAGACATGCCGTTCCTCGACGATGGCACCCATGTCGACATCGTGCTTAACCCGCTGGGCGTGCCGTCGCGCATGAACGTCGGTCAGATCCTCGAAACGCACTTGGGTTGGGCCTGCGCCGGCATCGGCAAGCAAGTCCGCCACGCGCTCGAAACTTTTGAGCGCGACGGCGACCGCAAGCCGCTCGAAGCGAAGCTGAAGGATGTCTACGGCAAGGAAGAGCTGCCGAAGTCGACCGAAGAGCTGAAGGAGCTCGCGCAGAACATCTCCAAGGGTGTTCCGATCGCGACGCCTGTGTTCGATGGCGCCAAGGATAGCGATATCCGCGCGATGCTGAAGGAAGCGGGCTTTGCCGAAACCGGCCAAGTCATGCTGAAGGACGGCACCACGGGCGAGACGTTCAAGCGCGCTGTCACCGTCGGCTACATCTACATGCTGAAGCTGCACCACTTGGTGGACGACAAGATCCACGCGCGCAGCATCGGTCCGTACTCGCTCGTCACGCAGCAACCGCTGGGCGGCAAGGCGCAGTTCGGCGGTCAACGCTTCGGCGAAATGGAAGTGTGGGCGCTCGAAGCTTACGGCGCGGCCTACACGCTCCAGGAAATGCTGACGGTGAAGTCGGACGACGTCGCCGGCCGGACCAAAGTCTACGAGGCCATCACGCGCGGCCATGACACGTTCGAAGCGGGCATCCCCGAGTCGTTCAACGTGCTCGTGAAGGAAATGCGCTCGCTCGGCCTCAACGTGGAACTGGTCGACGGCACGCGCCTGAAGGCAGCCGAATAAACCTGGAATACCCCGCGCGTCGCGAAAGCGGCGCGCGGGCGCGAGATTGAAAATTCACCGCCGAGCCCCGGGCCGCACCACTGGGGCGCAGGAAGGTAGAGAAGAATGAGCGCTATGAACCAAGACCTGATCAACAACACTTTCGGCAACAACCAGCCGCCGGCGCCTGTGTTCGATCAGATCAAGATTTCGATCGCGAGCCCCGAGCAGATCAAATCGTGGAGCTTCGGCGAAATCAAAAAGCCGGAAACGATCAACTACCGCACGTTCAAGCCTGAGCGCGACGGTCTCTTCTGCGCGCGCATCTTTGGCCCGCAGAAGGACTACGAGTGCATCTGCGGCAAGTACAAGCGGATGAAGTACAAGGACATCATCTGCGAAAAGTGCGGTGTCCAAGTCACCCTGGCGCGCGTCCGGCGCGAGCGCATGGGCCACATCGAGCTCGCAGCGCCCGTCGCGCACATCTGGTTCCTGAAGTCGCTGCCGAGCCGCATCGCGCTGATGCTCGACATGGCGCTGAAGGACATCGAGAAGGTGTTGTACTTCGAACAGTACATCGTTCTCGAGCCGGGCCTGACGCCGCTCGAAGCCAAGCAGCTGCTGACCGAAGAAGACTACATCAAGGCGCAGGACGAGTACGGCGAAGATAGCTTCACCGCCTCGATCGGCGCGGAAGCCGTGCGCGAATTGCTGATGGCGCTCAACCTCGAAAAAGAGGCTGAGCAGCTGCGCAAGGAAATCGCGGAGTCCACTTCGGAACTGAAGCCGAAGAAGCTGGCGAAGCGCCTAAAGCTGGTCGAAGCGTTCATTCGTTCGGGCAACAAGCCGGAATGGATGATCCTAACGATCGTGCCGGTGATCCCGCCGGAACTGCGTCCGCTTGTGCCGCTCGATGGCGGCCGCTTCGCGACGTCGGATCTGAACGACCTCTATCGCCGCGTCATCAACCGCAACAACCGCTTGAAGCGCCTGATGGAGCTCCGCGCGCCGGACATCATCATCCGCAACGAAAAGCGGATGTTGCAGGAAGCTGTCGATGCGCTGTTCGATAACGGCCGCCGCGGCCGCGTCATCACGGGCGCCAACAAGCGTCCGCTGAAGTCGCTCGCCGACATGCTGAAGGGCAAGCAAGGCCGCTTCCGTCAGAACTTGCTCGGTAAGCGCGTCGACTATTCTGGCCGTTCGGTCATCGTCGTCGGTCCGGACCTGAAGCTGCACCAGTGCGGCTTGCCGAAGAAGATGGCGCTCGAGCTGTTCAAGCCGTTCATCTACGCGCGCCTCGACATCAAGGGCCTCTCGGGCACCGTGAAGCAGTCGCGCCGCATGGTCGAAAAGGAGCGTCCGGAAGTTTGGGACGTGCTCGAAGAAGTCATTCGCGAGCACCCGGTTCTTCTGAACCGCGCGCCGACGCTTCACCGCCTCGGCATCCAAGCGTTCGAGCCGAAGCTCATCGAAGGCAAGGCGATCCAGCTTCACCCGCTGGTCTGCGCCGCGTTCAACGCTGACTTCGACGGCGACCAAATGGCCGTGCACGTTCCGCTGTCGCTCGAAGCGCAGCTGGAAGCGCGCGTGCTGATGATGTCCACGAACAACATCCTCTCGCCGGCAAACGGCAAGGCGATCATCGTGCCGTCGCAGGATATCGTTCTCGGCCTCTACTACCTTTCGCTCATGAAAGAAGGCGAGCCGGGCGAGGGCAAGCTGTTCGGTTCGATTGGTGAAATAGAATCGGCGCTCGAAGCGGGCGTTGTGACGCTGCACACCAAGATCAAGGCGCGCTACGAAACCGTCGACGCGGACGGCAAGCCGATCCGCAAGACGATCGACACTACGCCTGGGCGGATGAAGCTTGCTGAGGTTCTGCCGAAGCACCCGAAGGTGAGCTACACGCTTCTTGATCAGACGCTGACCAAGAAGGAAATCGGCAACCTGATCGACAACGTCTATCGTTTCTGCGGCCAGAAGGCGACGGTGATCTTCGCCGACCGGATGATGCAGCTCGGCTTCAAGGAAGCCGCGCGCGCCGGCATCTCGTTCGGCATGGCAGACATGGTCGTGCCGAAGGCGAAGGAGACGCTCGTCGAAGAAACGCGCAAGCGCGCGTCCGAATACGAGCAGCAATACGCTGACGGCCTCATCACCAAAGGTGAGAAGTACAACAAGGTTGTCGACGCCTGGTCGAAGTGCACCGACAAAGTCGCTGACGCGATGATGGAAGAAGCGTCCAAGCCGGCCAAACTCGCGAATGGCCGCCTTGGCGAACTCAACTCCGTCTTCATGATGGCGCACTCGGGCGCACGTGGTTCGAAGAACCAGATGAAGCAGCTCGCCGGCATGCGCGGCCTGATGGCCAAGCCGTCGGGTGAAATCATCGAGACGCCGATCATCTCGAACTTCAAGGAAGGTCTCTCGGTTCTCGAATACTTCAACTCGACCCACGGTGCCCGTAAGGGCCTCGCGGACACCGCATTGAAGACCGCGAACTCGGGCTACCTGACGCGCCGTCTCGTCGACGTCGCCCAGGATTGCATCATCACCGAAGAAGATTGCGGCACGCAGGACGGCATCCAGATGACGGCCGTCATCGACGGCGCCGACATCGTCGTCTCGCTCGGCACGCGCATCCTCGGCCGTACGGCGGCTCTGCCGATCAACGATCCGGGCACCGGCAAGGCGCTCGTTCCGGCTGGTGGCTTCCTCGATGAAGACACTGTGCTGATGATTGAGAAGGCCGGCGTGCAAGCGGTGAAGGTGCGTTCGGTGCTGACGTGCGAAACCCGCACGGGCGTCTGCGGCGCTTGCTATGGCCGCGACCTCGCGCGCAACACGCAGGTGAACATCGGCGAAGCGGTCGGCGTCATTGCGGCGCAATCGATCGGCGAGCCGGGCACGCAGCTCACGATGCGCACGTTCCACATCGGCGGCGCCGCGCAGCTCGCGGAATCGTCAGTGATGGAATCGGCGCACGACGGCTCGGTGAAGTTCATCGACCGGAACACGGTGAAGAACGCTCAAGGCGATCTCATCGTGATGAGCCGCAACATGAAGGTCACCGTTGTCGATGACGACGGCAAGGAGCGTCAAACCTTCAAGCCGCCGTTCGGCGCGCGCCTGCGCGTTGACGAAAAGTCGAAGATCAAGCGCGGCGATCGTATCGCCGAGTGGGATCCCTACGCGACGCCCATCCTCACCGAAACGGCCGGCAAGGTCCGCTTCGAGGATCTGACCGAAGGCGTCGCTGTTCGTGACGAGTTCGACGAAGCCACCGGCATCTCGTCGAAGGTCGTTATCGATTGGCGTTCGACGACGAAGGGTTCGGACCTGAAGCCGAGCATCTCGGTGCTCAATCCGAAGGGCGTGGCGATCAAGACGTACTCGCTGCCGGTCGGCGCCATTCTCTCGGTGGCCGATGGTGACGACGTCACGCCTGGCCAAGACCTCGCACGTATGCCGACGGGTGGCGCGAAAACGCGTGACATCACCGGCGGTCTGCCGCGAGTCGCGGAACTGTTCGAAGCCCGCCGTCCGAAGGATCACGCGATCATCGCCGAAGGCGACGGCCGCGTTGAGTTCGGCAAGGACTACAAGAACAAGCGCCGCCTGCGCGTTGTGCCGGAAGACGAAAGCCTCGAGGCGATCGAGTACATGATCCCGAAGGGCAAGCACATTCCGGTGCAAGAAGGCGACTTCGTGAAGAAGGGCGATTATCTGCTCGACGGCAACCCCGCGCCGCAGGACATCCTCTCGATCATGGGTGTCGAGGCTCTCGCGAATTACCTCGTTGAGGAAATTCAGAAGGTCTATCGCCTGCAAGGCGTGCCGATCAACGACAAGCACATCGAGGTGATCGTTCGCCAGATGCTGCAAAAGGTCGAGATCATGGAATCGGGCGACACCGAATTCCTGAAGGGCGAAGCCGTCGAAGCGCTGGATCTCGAAGACGAGAACCGTCGCGTGAAAGAACTGGGTCTGCAGCCGGCGACCGCGCAACCGATGTTGCTCGGCATCACCAAGGCCTCGCTGCAAACGCGTTCGTTCATCTCGGCAGCGTCGTTCCAAGAGACCACGCGCGTGCTCACCGAAGCTGCCTCGTACGGCAAGTCGGACACGCTCGAAGGCCTCAAGGAAAACGTCATCGTCGGCCGTCTCATCCCGGCCGGCACCGGCGGCCAGCTGCGCCGTTACCAGAAGCTCGCCGCCGAACGCGACGCGCAACTGGCGATCGAACGCGGCGAAGACGCCCGTCTCACGCAGACGGAAGCGGCCGAATAAAACTAGGGAAGAACGTCCATAAACAAAACGGCCCGGGAGCGATCCCGGGCCGTTTCATTTTGTACGCTAGAACTGCGGCACCGGCGGCGCGCCGGGCTGCTGCTGATCTTGCGGCGGCCGCTGTGGGCCAGAGCCGAACTGATAGGTCAAGCCGAAGCGCACGCGCACGCCTGGGCTCGCGATCTCGGTGCGTTCAAAATAGGTGTCCGTCGTGATCTCGGACGTGTTGTTCTGACTGCTGAAGACATCCTGCGCCATCACGTTGGCGTAGAGGCGATCGGTCAGCTTCCGGCGCCACGTGAAATTGCCAATCACGAACTCGTTCAGATCGCTTTGCAGCGTGTGGCGCGGCCCCTGGAAGCGGAGCTCGAATTGCAGCTGATCGGCGCCGATCGCGTTCTGATCGGAGTCGCGATAGTCGATCGAGAGCGAGCCGTCGTACTCGAACTCGTTGCGCCTGGTGGTGACGCCGCCGCTCAAGAAGTCGAACTCACGTTCCATCAGGTTGATGCTGGCGGAGTAACGCCAACGCTCGCTGATAGGGCCACGCAGGATCGCTTGCAGACCGCGCTGCTCGCTCGTGCCGGCATTGACCGTGGTCGTGAGAATGACGCCATCAATCGTGGTCTCCGTGAAGGGCGAGAACACGTCGTCGCTGATGCGGTCATAAAAGGTGAGGCTGAAGCTCTTGCCGCCATTCTGATAGGTGAAGTTGGCTTCGTAAGCGTCGGTGAGCGAGGGCTCCAGCAGCGGGTTTCCGACAATGGCGCGATTGACGTCGACGAAACGGAGGTTCGGGTCGATCTGATTGAAGCCGGGGCGCTGGATCCGGCTCGTGTAGCTCAGGTCCATATTGATGTTGTTGCCGATTTCCCGGCGAATGTGGATGCTCGGGAAGTAACGCGTGTCGACGTCATCGCTCTCAAGTCCGCCTGAAACGACCTCACGGCGATAGCTCTCGGCGCGCAGTCCGGGCTGCCAAATCCAGTCGCCGGTTTCGAACTGGAATGTGCCGTAGGCGGCGAGCGTTTGCTGCTTGCCTTCGAGTTCGGAGATGTAGTCCGGCGGGACCGCTGGACCGGCCAGCGTTTCGCGGCGGTTCTCGATCTCTTGGTCAGAGGTGTCGAACGCGAGACCCACGCTGAGAAAGCGGTCTTCACCGAACGGGCGATCGTACTCGAGCCGCGTATTGGTGTTGATCAGATCGACGGAATTGCTGGCAAGGACCTCGCTCGACGCGCCCAGCACCGGCGTAAAGGCGAATGTCTGATCGAAGTCGACGCCGTGGCTCTGGACCATGGAATTGAAGCGCAATTGCTGGCGCGGACGGGTTCCGTCCTGCTGGAAGTCGAAGGTGAGTTGGTCGTTGTAGAACTCAACCTCGTTGAGGTTCGATTGATCCGAGAAAGCTGCGCCGTTGAGCGTCGTCGACGTCTCGCGCAGGATGTCGTTGCCGCCGCGGACGTTGTCGAAGGCGAGGTTCATGCGGCGGCGATCGTTAGGCCTATAGCCGAGCGTCAGCCGGCTGAGGTAACGGCCGCCGAACTCAACGGTCTGATCGCCTTGCTCAAGCGTGGTGTCGCCCGAACTCAGAATCTCGCGTTCGCGTTCGAAATCCTGCGTTTGCTCGCCGCCCCAAAAGCCTGCGCCACCGCTCAAGGACCACGGGCCTCGCGACCAGTTCGCCGAAACCCCGCCGTTATAGACGCCCAGCGTGTCGACGCCGGTTTGCAGTGATCCTGTGAAGCCGGCGCGCACGCGCTGGCGTGTGATGATGTTTATGATGCCGCCCGATGATTGCGCCGAGTATTGCGCCGACGGGTTGGTGATCACTTCGATACGTTCGACCTCAGCGCCAAGGATGCCGCGCAGCACTTGCTCCAGGTTCGTGCCTGGCACCGGCTGGCCGTTGATCTGAATGGTGACATTGGAGGCCCCCAGCAGCGTCACGTCGCCCGAAGGCGCCACGCTGACGGATGGGATGCGGCCGAGCACATCGAACATGTTCGTGCTTTGCGCGGCTGGATCGTCCCGCAGCGCGTAGGTGCGCCGATCGATGCGCACCTGATCGCCTTGATCGGCGACGACGACGATATCGTCCTGTGCGCCTTCATCCTCCGGCTCGCCAGCTTCAGCCGCGGGCGTCGGCGGGGGAGGCGACGTGGCCGGCGCGTGTTGCGCGTGCGCAACTCCCGCACTGGCAGCGATCAACGCCACCAAGCTTGATTGAACAAGGCGCTTCATAGGTCCTCCCGCTTCGCGCCGAAGTCTGGGATTTGGACCCTAAGCGTCAATGAACAAGCGATAGCCGCCGTTTGTCTGTCAGCTATGTCAGAGTTTGTCGGGCGGATTTCGCGGGACGGATCGGCGGCGTTAGTCGCCGAAGATGTCCATCAGATCGAAGCCGCCACGGCGCCGGCGTGGCTGGCCGGTGCGCTGGTCGTAGCCGCCTTCGCCGCGCTCGCCGTATTCCCCACGCTCGCCATACTCGCCGCGCTCGCCATAGCCTTGCTGTGGGCGCTGTTGCTGCTGCGGGGGTTGCTGGCGGTAGCTATCCGCCGGCTGTTGGGAGAACTGAGCGGCGCCTTGGCCGCCGCCTTGCTCGGCCTGGACGCCCGAGATGATCTTTTCCAACTCGCCGCGGTCCAGCCAGACGCCCCGGCAGGTCGGGCACATGTCGAACGCGACATCGTTCCGTTTCACCTCGGTCATCGAGGCGTTGCAGTTCGGGCACATCAAGAGCGGCATGGGTCCTCCAATATTCCGTTGGATATAGGGGGCATTGACCGAACGGCAAACGTGCATATCCGCGACTGATTTTCGCAACGCAAGTTGAGTTGCTCTAGACTGTCCCGCGTGCGAATCGAGCGGGAACCATGACAAATCAAGTCTCTGAGGCGCTGAAGCGCGTGAAGCCGTCCGCCACCATGGCGATGAGCGCCAAGGCGCGCGCGTTGAAGGCCGCGGGCCGCGATTGCATCGCGCTGAGCCAGGGCGAGCCGGATTTCGATACGCCGGAACACATCAAGGACGCCGCCATCGTCGCCATGCGCGAAGGCAAGACGAAGTACACCGATGTCGACGGCATCCCGGAACTGAAGGACGCCATCTGCGCCAAGTTCAAGCGCGAGAACGGACTTGAGTACCGGCGCGAGCAGATCAACGTTTCGCCCGGCGGCAAGCCCGTTATTTTTAATGCTTGGATGGCGACGCTCAATCCTGGCGACGAGGTCATCATCCCCGCGCCGTATTGGGTGAGCTATCCCGACATGGCGATCATGTGCGGCGGCACGCCGGTGTTTATCGAGACCACGATCGAGGACGGCTTCAAGATCCGCCCAGAATCGTTGGCGAAGGCGATCACCCCGCACACGAAGTGGCTGCTGCTGAACTCGCCGTCGAACCCGTCAGGCGCCGCCTACACGCGCGACGAACTGAAGGCGATCGCGGCGGTGCTCCTCGACTATCCGCACGTGCTCGTCCTCACCGACGATATGTACGAGCATCTGACCTACGGCGATTTCGAATTCTCGACGATCGCTCAGGTCGAGCCGCGCTTGTACGAGCGCACGCTGACCATGAATGGCGTCTCCAAAGCTTACTCGATGACCGGCTGGCGCATTGGCTACGCCGGCGGCCCGCAATGGCTGATCAAGGCGATGTCGAACGTCATGGGGCAGACGACCTCCAACCCGTGCTCGATCTCGCAATGGGCGGCGGTTGCAGCGCTCAACGGCACGCAGGACTTCATTCCGAAGAACAAGAAGCTCTTCCAAGAGCGGCGTGATCTCGTTGTTTCGATGCTGAACCAGGCCAACGGCATCAACTGCCCGTCGCCGGAGGGTGCGTTCTACGTCTACCCGTCTTGTGCCGAATTGCTCGGCAAGAAGACCCAATCCGGCAAAGTCATCGACAGCGACGAGACGTTCGCTATCGAACTGCTTGAAGCGGAATGTGTAGCGGTCGTTCACGGCGCTGCGTTCGGTCTCTCGCCGAATTTCCGCATCTCCTACGCAACATCGACCAAGTGTCTGGAAGATGCATGCGAGCGCATCCAGCGCTTCTGCGCGAGTCTTTCCTAAATTTTCGATGAGTGAACGGCGCCTCCCAGGAATGTGAATTGCTGGGCGCCGCCGGCGGGCTTTCCCTCATGTGTGCGAGGAGGATCGCCCATGAGAAAAGCACTGCTTGCTGGCGCGTTTGTCGCCGCCAGTTTTTTCGCAACATCCGCCAATGCGCAGTCGGTGGTCGTGCACGGTCTCGGGCCGGCGCAGGATTGCTATCGCGCCGCCGCGAGAGGCGACAGCGATAGGGCGTCGATCTTGCTCTGCGACCTGGCGCTCAACCACGACTTCCTGACCCGCGAAGATCGCGCCGCGACGCACGTCAACAGAGGCGTGCTTTACCTGCGGCGCGGTGCCGATCAGCGCGCGCTTTCTGATTTCAACTCTTCCGTTGCGATCAATCCGTCGGTTGGTGAAAGCCATCTGATGCGCGGCATCGCGCTCTTGCAGCTTGGCCGCCACGATGAAGCGACCCAAGCACTGACGCACGCGATCTCGCTCAACGTCACGCGGCCAGAGCGGGCCTACTATTATCGCGGCGCCGCCAATGAAGAGGCGGGGCGTGCGCATGCGGCGTATCTCGACTATCGCCACGCTGCTGATCTGGCGCCCGGCTGGCGGTCACCGCAGGTAGAGCTAGCGCGCTTCCAAGTTCGGCAGAACTGAGCGCTCAGTTCTCAAGTGCGAACGTGAGTCCGGCGCGCTCTTGCAAGCGTGCAATGAGCGCGTCGCCCATGGCGGACGCTGGCGTCCAGATGCCGCCGGGCGTGGTTTGACGGCTGGTGTTATTCAGCACCATGGCCGCTTCCGCGAGCATCTTTGACGTTGAGCCGTAGCCCGGATCGCGATCGCCCTTCACCCCGGCGCGCAGCGTGCGGCCATCCGCGGTCGTGCCGATAAACAGCACGTCGTACATGCCGGTCTCGCGCTCTTCCTTGTTCGGGCCTTGGCCTGGCTTCGGCATGGCGAACTGCGTGATCAGCGCGCGCGTCGGCGCGAAGTTCAATAGCGTGCGTTGCATGCGCGATTGGCTGGCGACGGCTCTGGCGCGGGCGCGGCCTTTGCTGCCAGGGCCGGTCAACATCATCTCGCTGTAAGTGAAGTCGCGCCCGTACGGATAGCCGGCGAGCGCGTTGGTGCGATGCGCAGTCTTGGTGTTGATCGCCGCCATCACGAACGGCGCCGACCAGGAATTGATGTCCGCCTCTTCGATCGGCGTTTCGCCATCGGGCTGAGGGTTGAGACGCTGAGGCGAGAGAGCGAACGGATCAGCCATTTGCGCGGCGATGCTCTGATCGCGGCGCACCGCTTCGAAGGTCGCCAGCATCGAAGCTGCCGTGCCGCCCGAGAACGAGCCCTTCATCTTCCGCACGCGGCCGCGGACGTCCTTCAGCGGCTGGCCAAAGCGCGCCTGCGCTTCGCGCTGAATAAACCAAACGCCGCCGTCGAACGGGATCGAGTCAAAGCCCGCCGAAAACACGATGCGTGCGCCGCTTTCCTTGGCGACCTTCTCGTACTTAGCGATCATCGCCGCCATCCAGTTCGGCTCACCGCACAGATCGAGATAGTCGGTCCCGGCATTGGCGCACGCCGCGAGCAAGCCTTCACCGTAACGCTGATACGGCCCCACCGTGGTGATCACGACGCGCGTGCGATGTGCGAGCGCATTGAGTGCGTTGGCGTCCGTCGAGCCAGCCACAATGATCGGCAGCGTGTAGGGCGCGCCGATTTCCGCGCGCACCGCCTTGAGCTTTGCCTCGTCGCGGCCGGCCATGGCCCAGCGGAGTTCGCCTTCCGCGCCGTAAACGCGCATCAAGTGCTCAGCCACCAGTTTCCCGGTGAAGCCCGTCGCGCCGTAGACGACGACATCGAATTCCTGTGCGCTCATACCCGCCTCCGCTCGGGCGCCGTCTAGCACGTTGCAATCGCGTAGGGGAGGCGCCCTTGGTTTGCCGTTCGCACTGGCCGCGCGCCGTGCTCTAGTGCGCGCGACTCATGCCGCCTCTCGCCATCGCCGCCGCCATCGCTTCAGCCGTGATCCACGCCAGCTGGAACGCCGTGCTGAAAGGCGGGACCGACCGCGTCACGGACTCATTCCTGATCGCGGTTGGCGGCTTGGCTGCGGGGCTTCTGATCATCCTGCTTCTCGGCGCGCCGCCGCAAGCCGCATGGCCCTATCTGGCGCTGACCGTCTGCATCCATCTCGCGTACTGGTTCTGCCTGTTCAAAGGCTATGACGCCGGCGACATGAGCCACGTCTATACGCTCTCGCGCGGCATGGCGCCGATGCTTGTTGCTGTTGGCGCCGCGCTCACCGCGCACGAGATTCCGCCGCCCATTAAGATGCTGGGCATCGCTTGCGTATCGATTGGCGTCTTCACCGTTGGCGCAAGTCCGCGTGCGCCGCTGAAGGCGACGTTGTGGGCCGGCGCGATCGGGCTCTGCATCGCCTCTTACTCGCTCGTCGACGCACTCGGATCGCGCGCCACCGGCAACGCCATTCTCTTTCTCGGCTGGTCGATGGCGCTGATGTCGGCGCCGATGGCGGCGTTTGCGTTTTGGCGGCGCGGCGCCAAGCGCCTTCTCCGGGATGCCGCCGTCGCGCCCTGGCGCGGGATCGGCGTGGGCGTCATCAGCTTCGCCGGCTACGGGCTGGTGCTGTGGGCGCAGACGTTCGCGCCAATGGCGCAAGTGACGGCGCTGCGCGAAACCTCAGTGGTGTGGGGCGCACTGATCGCGTTCCTCTTCCTGCACGAAAAGCTCGGCCCGCGGCGTTGGCTCGGCGCCTCGATTGTGGCGCTCGGCGCTGGCTTGATCGCGTTTGCTTGAGTAAGTTTGCACCAATGGCCGATCTCCAGATCATTCGCATTGATGACGCCAAGGCGCTTGTTCGGGTCGGCGTGCCCGATCCCGAGCGCGCGACGCCGCAAGAGGTGCGCATCTCCGTGACCATGGCGCTTGGCGATCCGCCAGATTTCATCGCGCACGATCGCATCGGCGCGACTGTAGATTACGATCAGATCATCCATTTCATTCGCGGCGATTTGGGCGAGCCGGCGCATCTGATCGAAACGCTGGCCGATCGCGTTGCGGGGCATTGCCTCTCGCTCTCGCCGCGCGCGCTATGGGTCGAGGTGACGGTGAAGAAGCCGTCTGTGTTGTCCGGTGATGGGCTGGTGGCCGTCTGCATTCGCCGTGAGGCTAATCGAACATAACGTCGCGCGCGCTCGGCACGAGGTGCTGGCCGCCATCGACGGGAAGTAGGGCGCCGGTGATGTTGGTTGCGCTAGCGAGGAACGCCACTGCGTCCGCCACGTCTTCAACGCGCGTGCCGACACCGGTCAGAACTTGATCGTGAACGCGTTTGAAGTTCGCCTCGCTCTGATCGCCGCTGATCAGCATCAAGCCCGCTGCGATGCAATTGACCCGCAGCTGCGGCGCAAGCGCCATGGCAAGCGCACCGGTGGCGTGAGCTAGGCCGGTCTTCGCCAGCGTGTAGGACAAGAAATCTGGGTTCTGATTGAGAACCTTCTGATCGGAAATGTTGGTGACGAAGCCGCGCTTCTCACCGATCGCCTCGCGCAACTTGCGCGCCAGATAAACCGGCGCCAGCAGATTAAGCCGCAGCTGCGCTTGCGCTTCATCGAGGGCGAAATCGTCAATGCCGTCGGGCGTGAAACTGGCCGCGCTGTTGACTAGCCCCACCCAATCGCCGCGCTGCGCGAGGCCGGTGCACATCGCATCAATGGCGTTCTGATCCGTGAGATCGGTCGAGAACAATTCGGCTGCGCCGCCTGCGGTGCGGATAGAAGCTGCGACGCTTTCCGCACCAGCGCGTGAGCCGTTGTAGTGGACACCAATGATCCACCCGTCACGCGCCAGACGTTGCGCGATGGCGGCGCCGACGCGCTTGCCCGCGCCGGTGACAAGCACCAAGCCCTTCATGCCGCTTTCTCCGGCGCGAACACGTCCGCGCGTTCGTTCACGAACGAGCGCATCATCAGCACCAAATCGTGGATGAACTCGAGCCGTGCCGACGGATCCCAAACGAATTCGGCCTCGATCGGCCGTGTGGAAACGAACGCGAGGACTTCGTGCCCATCGGTTTGGCGTTGCAAAGGCAGGTCGTTGAACGTGTAACCCGCACGCTCCGCACCGCTGATCGTGTGCTTGAAGGCCTGGCGAAACGCTGCGCCGAATTCCGCCAGCGTCGCGTTCGGCGAAACACCGAAGCGCTGCGCCGCAGTTGCGCGATCAAGCAGCAGATTGATGTTCACCCGCCGCATGACCAGCTCGACGCGCATGAGCGTGAGTTGATCCGCGCCGGCAGCGGTGCGGGCAGTCAGCCTATAGTTGGCCCACAATTCCTCGCGGTACATCCCGCACTCAACGCGCGCCAGATTGGGCCGATGCTGCAACTGGCCCGGCTTGCACTCGGTATCGAAGCGAGGCGAGGGCGCTTCGAAGGTGAAGCGGAGTTCGTTTGGAATTTCCGTCGCCAACATTTGCTGCATGCGCCGCTTCAGCGCGCCCATGCCGCTTTCGGTGACGACAAGAACCGAAACGACGGCGAGCGCCGGCGTGACAGCGGCGAGCAATGAGGCGCCCGCTGCGATCCAGAAATCGTAGCGCTGATCCTGGAGGCCGCGAAAAATGATGTAGATGTTCAGCACCACTAGCGCGAGCGCCAGCAGCGCCAGCACAAACTTCACGAAGCCTGGGATGCGCAGGATGCGGAGCTGGTCGAGGAGCGTCATGCGCCGAAATCCGCGCGTGTCACGTCAAACTCCATGCCGACGCCTTGCATCTCGTTGAAAATATCTGGCTTCAAAATCGAAAGCTGCACGCGTTCAACGGGCATCGTGCTGAAGCACGTATCGAGAATCAGCCGCGAGAAATCCTCGAGCCGCTCGATGTGGTCGTGTTGCTCCATGCCTTTCAGAAATTTGCGCAGCGGGTCGTAATCGACATAGCCGCCGTGTTTTCCGAAGTACGTCGCGTAATCGAAGATGAGCGTGATGTTGATGGCGAGGCGCGTCGGCCGCTCGGGATGTTTCTCCCACGCGTGCTCGCCAATGCGCACGACGAGTTCGACGCCACGCATGGCGATCGAAACGGTGGACGGCGCCTCAGACATTCACGCTCCTTTGTGTTGGCCGCGCGCGCCGCTCGTGACGCGCGTCACATCCATACGGCAAACGACCTATTACCTTCCACTCATCGGATCGATGGACGGTTCGAGAAGAGATGGAGCGGGAAATGGCCAAGTTTTATTGCCTCGTTGCAGCGCTGGCGGTGTTTGCCCCCTTTGCGTTCGCCACCATGAACCAAGCCGCGCAGATGGTTGCGTAACGGGTCTCTGACCTGAACTTTCCCAGGCTCCCCAAAGTGAAATGGCGGAGCGCAAGAACCAGGCAGATCCTATGAAAAGCCCACAAGATTGAGGGCGCCGGTCCACCGGCGCCCTTTTCGTTTGCCGCCTAGTGTGTGCACGGCATTCTTGAAATGTTCTATACATGGGACTATAGTCCTATGTATGAAATCCGATCCCCTGCATGGCCGGGGCGCTCGCACGAACGCGAGCGGCCGCTACGAGCGCTTTGCCCGCGAAGCCTTTGATGATGGCTGGGTCGGGGAGGACGGCGCGAAGCCCTTCGAGACGATCGTCACGCCGGAGCTGGCCAAGAGCATCATCTCCACCAACCAAAGCCCCGACATCTCCTTCGATCAGTCGATCAATCCCTATCGCGGCTGCGAACACGGCTGCATCTATTGCTACGCACGCCCCAACCACGCCTATGTCGGCCTCTCGCCCGGGCTCGATTTCGAAACCAAGCTGTTCGTCAAAGCCAACGCGGTTGAGCTGCTCGAACGCGAGTTCGCAAAGTCGAGCTACAAACCGAAGACCATCATGCTCGGCGGCGTGACTGACATTTATCAGCCGATTGAGCGCGGTTACGGCATTACGCGCGGCATTCTCGAAGTGATGGAGCGCTGGCGCCATCCGGTGTCGCTGATCACCAAATCGCAGCTGGTCATTCGCGATATCGATATTCTCGCGCGCTTGGCTGAACGCGGGCTGGCGAAGGCGGCGATCTCGGTCACGAGTTTGGAGCGGCGCATTGCGCGCACAATGGAGCCACGCGCCGCCGCGCCGCACCGGCGTATTGAAGCGATCCGCATGCTCGCCGAAGCAGGCGTGCCGGTCACCGTGATGGTCGCGCCCATCGTGCCGGCCATCAACGACAGCGAAATCGAGGCCATTCTAGAAGCGTGCGCCAAGGCCGGCGCTAGCACGGCAGGCTACGTGGTGTTGAGGCTGCCGCTGGAGATCAAGGACCTCTTCCGGGAATGGCTGCATGCGCATTTTCCCGATCGCGCCACGCGCGTGATGACGCTCGTGCGCCAAATGCGGAACGGCCGCGACTACGATCCGGAGTGGGGCAAGCGCCAGAAGGGCGAGGGGCCGTACGCCAAGCTCATCGCCGATCGCTTCGCTGCTGCTTCAAGGCGCTTTGGCCTAGATAAGCCGCGCCTGCCGCTCGATCACACGCAGTTCCGCCGCCCGTTGGAACATGGCGGCCAGGGCGACCTGTTCGCCTCGGAGTAGCGCCGCGTCCGCCCGGGGGCTAAGACAGGCCCGAGGGTAGGAGGACATGACCTATGCGCACTGAAGGCCAACGCCGTTCCGACAATTTCGAAGATCGTGGTCGTGGCAGCGGCGGCGGCATGGGCGGCGGCGGTTTGCCGGGCGGCGCGCTGCTGGCGATTCTGCGGCGCATCGGCTTTCGCGGCATCCTGATCGTCGGCGTGGTGCTGGCGGGCATCTGGTTCTTCGCCCCGCAGAACATCAAGCAACTCGTGTTCGGCCAAATTCTTGGCGTCCCGGGTCAGACTCAAACCACCGGCGGCGAAGGCAGCGTCTGCGAAGCCTCGGCCGAGGCTGGTCAAGCCTGCGACTTCTCGCGCGTCGTGCTTGCTTCAACCGAGGATGTTTGGACGCAGCAGTTCGCGCAGGGCCGCTTGCCGAACTACGGGCAACAGCCTGGCGCCTATGTGCACCCGTCGCTCGTCGTGTTCGAAGGCGGCGTGTCGACCGAAGGCTGCGGCAGCGCAAGCTCGGATGTTGGTCCGTTCTACTGCCCGGGCGATCGCAAGCTTTATATCGATCCAGGCTTCTACCAAGTCATGGAAAGCCGCCTGCGCGCGCCGGGAGATTTCGCGCAGGCCTATGTCATCGCGCACGAGGTTGGTCACCACGTGCAGAACCTCATCGGCGCGACGCGTATCCAAGTGCAGGGCGAGAGCCAGAACCAAACTTCGGTGCGCGTTGAGCTACAGGCCGATTGCCTCGCAGGCGTCTGGGGCCACACCGCGCGCGCGGATCTGCAGATCGATGAGTCAGATTTGCGCGAAGCGCTGAACGCAGCGCACGCCATCGGCGATGACGCGCTTGGTCACCAGAACGAAAGTCAATTCACGCACGGCTCCAGCGCCCAGCGCATGAATTGGTTCCGCCGCGGCTTCAACAGCGGCGACGCGCGCCAGTGCGACACGTTCAACGTGCCGGCAAACCAACTCTGAGGAGGTGAGGGCTGGGAGCTTACGGCTCCCAGCTTGCCGCCTGATCGATCAGGAATTGGCGGAAGGCGGCGATGCGCTTTGAGCGCTTCAGATCGCTTGGGTAGATGAAATAGACTTCGAAGCTCGGACCTTGCAGGTTCGGCAGCACTTTCACGAGGTTCGGGTTTTCGCGCGCCATGTAGTCAGGCGCGCTTCCGATGCCGAAGCCGGATTCAACCGCGCGCAGCATGCCGTAGACGTTGTTGATCTCTAGAAGCGGCGGGCGCGGCTTTGCGTCTTCGCGGCCGGCGCGCTGCGCCCAATCGAGTTCGCGCATCGGCGTCGGCACGCCAGCCTGGTAGGCGATGATGCGGTGGTTATCGAGATCCTCGACGTTCTTCGGCGTGCCGTGCTTTTGCAGATAGGACGCTGACGCGTAGAGGCTGACGCGCACTTCCAGCAGCTTGCGCTGAATGAGATCCGCATGCGTCGCGGCCCAGAGCCGGATCGCGCACTCGGCCTCAAGCTTCAGCAAATCGAACTCGCGGTCATCGAGCAAAATTTGCAACCGCGTCTCGGGATAGGTGTCGGCAAACGCGCCAAGACGCGGCGCAAGCCAGGTTGAGCCAAACGCGACAGGCGCGGTGACCTTGAGATCGCCGATGACCTTTTCGCGCGCATCCTTCAGCGTCGATTCCGCGATCACCGCAGCGCCCGCCATTTCACGCGTGAACTCGCGCAGCGCCATGCCTGGACCAGTGAGCAGCAGGCCGCGCGCGTGACGCTGAAACAGCGGCACGCCCATGTCGTTCTCGAGCGCCGCAATCTGGCGGCTCACGGACGATTGGCTGACGCCAAGTTTTTCGGCGGCGGCCGTCAGGCTGCCGGTCTCGGCGGCGAAGTGGAAGGTTTTGAGCTTGTCCCAGTCCATATTGGCCCGACCTCGGGCCGACTGGCCCCGTTGCAATATTGCATAGCTCAGAGGCGCGGTCCATTGGGCGCAGAGCCGATCGGCGCAAACCATTGCCAACGCCAGCTTTTCGTTATAAGTGTATACAGTATGCAGTCAGGCGAGATTGAACGCGGCAACATCAGCGAGGCGGCGGCGGAAGCTGTCCGCGCAATGATCGTCGATGGCCGCTTGGGGGCGGGGGAGCGCATCAATGAGGTGCGCTTGGCGCAGCAACTCGGCGTCAGCCGCACGCCGTTGCGCGAAGCTTTGAGTGGGCTCGTCGCGGAAGGCGCGCTGATCGCGCGGCCGCGGCTCGGCTATTTCGTGCGCCCGCTGACGCTCGAAGAGTTCGAGCAGATTTACGACATCCGCCCGCTGCTTGATCCTGAAGCGCTGCGGCTCGCCGGCATTCCGTCAGCAAAGCGCATCGCACGCTTGGAGAAGCTCAACGCGCAACTTCACGAGGCGCATGGGCTACGCGCGATCGAGATCGATGATGCGTGGCACATGGAGTTGATCGCCGATTGCCCCAACAAGGTGCTGATCGAGTTCATTCAGAACATCATCATGCGCACGCGCCGCTACGAGTTGGCCCTGATGCGTGAGCAAGAGAATGTCGCCGTCGCCACCGGCGATCACGAGCGCATCATGGCGGCTCTGAAGGCTGGCGATCTGGAAGCCGCGTGCGCGGCATTGAAACGCAACATGCAAAGCGGGCGCGCGCCCATCGTCGCGTGGCTCAAGCAACGGGTGTTGCGAAAGGGGAAATAGCGTGAACTTGATACGAATGGCGGCGCTGAGCCTTGTGCTCTTAGCGCTGCCCGCCGCCGCGCAGAACGCAGGCGCCGATCTTGAGGGATTGTGGGTGGTTGAGCGCGATTACGCGCCAACGCTGCGCGGCGAGCTGCGCGTCTCGCAAACCGGAGACGTATGGCGCGCCGAAATTGGCGGCCAAACCGCCGAGGCACGCGCCGAAGTGGGCATCGTGCGCATCAGCTTCGGCGATCATGGCTCGTTTCGAGGGCGCGTCACTCGCGGCGCGCTCAGCGGTGTTTGGATTCAGCCGAACAGCGATGCCGAAGAGCGTGACGATCCGACCGCCACGTCTCAATCATTCGCGACGCCACTAAGCTTCGCCCGCGACGGAAGAAATGCATGGCGCGCGGATGTACGCCCGCTCGATGGCCGCTTCACGCTTTATCTGCGCGTGTTCCGCAATGCGGAGGGCGAACTCATCGGCGCCTTCCGCAACCATGAGATAAATTCCAACGGCCGCGCCTCGCATTTCCGTGTCTCGGAAGAGGGCGATGCAATCACGTTCCTTGCGCGCTTCGATGACGGGCGGGAAGTTCGCCACACCGCGACCCGGCAACGCGACCCCGATCGCATCCGCATCTTCTGGCCGGACCTCGGCAGCGAACTCGATTTACATCGCGCCACCGCGGAAGAAGCACGAAACTTTGCGCCGCGCGCTGACGCACCGGGTTACGTCTATCGCCGCCCTGATCAGCTGCGGGATGGCTGGCGCACCGCGCGCGCCGAAAGTGTCGGTATCGACGAGGCCGCACTCACGACCATGGTGCAATCCATCATCGACGGCGATCCGTCAGCGCGCCGGCCGAACCTGATCCACTCCGTGCTCGTGGCGCATCGCGGTCGATTAGTCCTCGAAGAGTACTTCCACGGCTACACGCGCGAGACGCCCCACGACATCCGCTCCGCCGGCAAGACTTTCGCGTCGATCATGCTGGGCGCGGCCATGGAAAATGGCGCACCGATCAGTCCGGACACGCGCGTTTATGAATTGATGGCCGGTCTTGGCCCGTTCGAAAATCCCGATCCGCGCAAAGCGCGCATGACGATGGCGCATTTGCTGACGCACACGTCCGGCCTTGCGTGCAACGACAATGACGAAAACTCGCCCGGCAATGAAGGACAGCTGTGGAACCAGCCCAATCCGAACTACTGGCAGTACACGCTCAATCTGCCGCAAGCCTTCGAGCCTGGTGAGCGTTACGCCTATTGCTCGGCCAATCTCAATCTTGTCGGCGGCGCGCTCAATGCGGCGACAGGCGAGTCGTTGCCGGAATTGTTTGACCGCACCATCGCGCGGCCGCTGCAGTTCGGTCCGTACTATTGGAACGTGATGCCGAACAACGAGGGCTATCTCGGCGGCGGCGCCTATTTGCGGCCGCGCGACCTACTCAAAGTCGGGCAGATGTACATTGATGGCGGCGTCTGGCGTGGGCGGCGCATTGTTAGCCGCGAATGGGTTGAACGCTCGACATCGCCGCGCATCGAGGTTTCACCTGAAACCACAGGGCTCTCGGAAGAAGAGTTCGGCAATTTCTACGGCCGCGGCGTCGATGGCTACGCGTGGCACCGCAACGGCGTGCGCGTCGGCGATCGCGTCGTGGAGGAATACGAGGCCAACGGCAATGGCGGGCAATTGCTGATCGTTGTGCCGGAGTATGATCTCGTCGTCGTGTTCACTGGCGCCAACTACATGCAAGGTGGAATCTGGTCGCGGTGGCGCGATCAATTCGTTGGCGGCGTGATCATTCCGGCGATCGAGAACTAGTTAGATCCGGACTCCAATGCTCCCACTGGAGTCCGGATCGCCATTCCGCGTGCCCCGGAAAAGACGCGCGAAACGATTCCACTAGGCGCTACGCCACGTGCCGTGAAAGCCGAGTGGAGCGGCATAGCGGCTGCGCCACGTCACCACCGGGCCGTCGCTCAGGCGCGCTGCATCGAACACGTGCATCTCCGTCGCGCGCTCACGCCCATTGAGCGTGACGCCGACCAGCCACGCGTTGCGCTCGCCGCTAACGCCTGGCTTCGGCACAAAGAGGTGCTCTTGCACCATCTGGCCTTCGCCGAACGTGAAGCTCTCGCTTGCACCGGTGCGCCAGTTCATCAGGCCAAGCGTTGAGACCTCGCGATCATTGGCGATGACGACGAGATCGCGCGCGAGGCCTTGGCGGCGGCGGTCCGTTTGCGGAAATTCGCCGTGGATGCCGCTGCGCTGCAACTCAGCGCGACCGTCCGCGTGCAGGACAGCGAGCACCAATTCAGCCGAAGGCGTTTCTCCGCTATCCTGTTGCAGCATCGTCCGCGCTTGCTCGGTGACGAAGTGCGCATTCGGCGAAGCGCACAGATCGAAGCGGATCGTGCCGTCGCCGTCTTCCCAGGCATCGCCGGTGTGGAAGAAGAACATCGCCGGCAGTTCGTACATGCGCCGGTTCGCATAATCGTTCTTGTCGAGCACCATGACGCGGAACGGCTGATCGCCGTGCCAAGTGTAGCCATCGACAAGCGGCGCCATCATCCGATCGTGCACCCACGGCTGCAGCGGAATGATGAGGTGGCGCTCAGTGACCGCCCAATCGTGGAGATAGGAGGGCTGGCCGACGTCGATCACTTGCGCATCTTCGAGCGTGCCGTTTGCGGCAAGCCGCCAAATGATCACGCGCTGACCGTACGCGCCAATATTCCAGATGCGGCCGTCAGGCTCGACCTTCGGGTGCGCCGTGAATGGCATCGCGGCCAGATCTTCGCGTAGCGGACGGATGCCGATCGTCTCCAGCGTGTCTGGGTTCATGCGCGTCGGCGAGCCGCCTTCCCACAAGGCCCAGAGCTCGCCGCCGGCCATCATCACTGATGTGTTGGCAGCGTTGATGTCGTCCGGCGATCCAACCGGCGCGCCGGGGCGGCCGCGTGTGCCGAAGCCGGGGAAGACGATCTCCTGACGTTGCTGCTCGATGCGGCGCTTCAGAGTGTCGGCGAACTTTGCAGAGTGCCGTGCTTGGCCGTCTTCGATCGCGAAGCGTTGGATGAAGCCGTCGCCGTCGAACCAGTGACCGGTCGACGCTGAGCCGTAACGAAACCAGCCCGGCCCGTTGCGATAGAGCGAGCCTTCCAGCCTGCGCGGCGCGCGACCGTGGACGACGCGCATCGCGGCAGGTGCGTAGCCTTCGGCTGGCGCGTTCTCGACGCCCAGGCCCCAGGGGTTCTCGACGGCGAAAGCCGCAGGGGCGGCGGCGAGCGCCCCTGCAGCGGCCGCGCCGGCGAGGAGTTCGCGGCGTGAGGCGATCATTGCGCGCCACCCAGCGAGATCTGGTGGACGTTCTCACCGGCGGTCAGCGTGAACACCGCTTGCTGCCAGGTGGCCGGGCCGAAGCTGCCGCGCGCGTTGTTCGAGAAGGCGTAGGGCTCGGTCGGGATGCCGAAGGGGTTGGTGTCGAGTTCGCCGTTGCCGTTGAGGTCGTGGAACAAGCGCACCGCGTACTGGCCGGTCGGCACGTTTTCGAATTCGACCGTCGCGGTGGTGGCGGTGATCGGGATGCGGCGGGCGGCGAGACCGCGGCCGGCGCGGTAGCTCTCTTCCGAACTGAACACCTGCATCATGACCTGGCCCTGCGGCTGCAGGCCGGTCAGCTCGATGGTGACATTGGCGGTGTCGGCGCTGGCTTGGGTGGGGATCGCGGCGGAGCCGAGGACGGCCAGGGCGAGCAGGGCGGTGCGAAGCAGCATTGGGGTTCTCCGGTGGCGGCGTGATTGCCGTTGACCGGACGATGCTGGGTGGTCCGCAGCCAAGCCATTGGATCTACGTGAGCCAACGGCCTTCCTGCGCCAGTTGCGTGCGCCCGCGATTGGCGCAGCGCCAAATGCGGGGCCATTTTTTTTGGCGTTTCGCCAGTTACGCCGCCGCGCCGGCCTTCGCGCCGCGCGCGCGATCGAGTTCCAGCGCCGCCAGGTAACGCTCGGCTTCGAGCGCCGCCATGCAGCCCAGGCCTGCCGCCGTGACGGCTTGGCGATAGGTGTCGTCGGCCACGTCGCCGGCGGCGTAAACGCCGGGGATATTCGTTTCGGTCGTGCCCGGTTTGACGATGATGTAGCCGCTGTCCTTCATGGCCACCTGGCCTTTGAAGAGTTCCGTCGCCGGGGCGTGGCCGATGGCGACGAACACGCCGTCGAGCTTTCGTTCCTCGCGCGCGCCGGTCTTCACGTTCTTGATCACGATGCCGGTGACGCCGCGCGGATCTTCCGTGCCCTCGATTTCCTCAAGCGCCGAGTCCCACACCACTTCGATCTTCGGGTGGTTGAAGAGGCGCTCTTGGAGAACCTTTTCCGCCTTCAGCGAGTCACGGCGGTGGATAAGCGTCACCTTGCTGGCGAGGTGGGCGAGGTAGAGCGCTTCCTCGACCGCGCTATTGCCGCCGCCAATCACCGCGACTTCCTTGCCGCGATAGAAGAAGCCGTCGCAGGTCGCGCAGGCGGAAACACCAAAGCCTTGGAACTTGTGCTCGCTTTCCAGGCCCAGCCACTTGGCTTGCGCTCCGGTGGCGATGATCACCGCGTCAGCCAGATAAACTTGGCCGCTATCGCCGGTGAGCTTGAAGGGCCGCTGATCCAGCTCAGCCTTCACGATGATGTCTTCGACCAGATCGGTGCCGACGTGTTTGGCCTGCGCGCGCATTTGCTCCATGAGCCACGGCCCTTGGATCGTGTCGGCGAAGCCCGGATAGTTCTCCACATCGGTGGTGATCGTCAGCTGGCCGCCCGGCTGCAGGCCGGCAATCAGCATTGGCTTGCGCAGCGCACGGGCCGCGTAGATCGCCGCCGTATAGCCGGCGGGGCCGGAGCCGATGATGACGATGGGGGCGTGGCGGGCGGCGTTTGAGGTCATGTCCGGCTCTTGCAGGGATTCGTGAGCCTCCAATATGGCGTCGCGGACGCGGCTCTGAAAGCCGCCGCTTTTGCAGGCGAGCCACGGTTAAAAGGCCGCTGACCCTCCGAATTGCATGGGGATTTTCCACAGCTATGCTGCTGGGGGGATTAGGTCACACGAGACAGGGCGGCCGGGAACTTTGCCGAAGATTTTGGTCGTTGAGGATGACGCGCTGATCGCCATGGAGCTTGGCGAGCGGCTGACGGACATGGGCTACGAGGTCCTCGGCCCGGCGCACTCGATCGCCGAGGCGGAGGCGCTGCTCGCCCGTGAAACCCCGGACGCCGCCTTGCTGGACGCGACACTTGGCAACAACGTTTCGAGCGTTCCGCTCGGCGTCTTGCTGCAGGCCAAGGGCGTGCCCCTGGCGTTCTGCACCGGCTACGACAAGGTGAAGGGTGCGCCGCCTGAATTGGCGAAGGCGCCGGTGTTGACGAAGCCCGTCAGCGACGCGGACATCAAGAACTGCCTTGAGAAACTGCTCGTCTAGTTTGGCCGCTTGCGCGCAGCCCACGCTGTGAGCACGGCCGCCGCTGCGCGATCTGTTTCCAGCAATGGCGGATAAGACCAAGTCTCAAGCTTGCCGTTGTAAGGCCGCGCGCAGCCGCGACGCGCGAGGCTTTGGTGGAATTTGGCAAGCTTCCCGAGTTGGCCGTCGACCGCGAGAATGTGCACCGGCTTGCCAGTGGCGGACGCTTCGGTCGCCATGTTCACGCTATCGGCGGTGACGAAGATATGGTCGGCGACGCCGAGGATGGCGGGATAGGGGTTGGCGCCTTCGTCTTCGTAGAACACCGAACAATGCGGCGCGAGCCAGGTCCGAAACTGCATGCGCGCAGCATGACTCGTGCGGCGCGAAAGCGTCGCCATCAATGTGCCGCCGGTTTCGCGCTGCACAGCGGCAAGCGAATCCGAAATCGCGCGCGCACGCGCGGGCGAGATGTCTTGGCGCTTGGATTTTCCGCCGATCAGGATGGCGAAACGCGGCGAGGGCAATTCTTCCAGATTCGCCGGTTTATAGTCCAAAACCGCGCGTTCCATGCGCTCTTGCGTGACGCGATTGCAGGCGCCGACGATCGGTAGAACGTTCTGCCCTTCGAGGCCGTCATGCATGGGCGGGATCACCACGTCGAACTCACGCGGGTTCATGCGCGGGTCCTGCAGTTGCACGACAAACGTCCGTCCATTCGACCAATCGCGGACGCCAAGCGAAAACGGAATCGATGCGCGGCCGCAGCCGATGAAAATGTCCGGCCACGGCGCTTCGATTGCATCGGAGCCGACCGTTGTTGCTTGGCGCGGCGCGGGCACCAGACCCGCAGGCAGCCAATTCCACGGCGTGCGTAGCCGTACGCGTTTGGTAGTGAGCGAGATCGGCGTGCGGCGCGAGATTGCTTCGGCCAGCCCAAGCGCTTGCGCTTCGATACCGGCGCGGCCGTCCGTCATGATCCAGACGTTCAGAGGCTCTGCGGGCTGATAGCCAGCGCTGCGCATTCAGCCCCCGTCCGCCCGGTCTGTCAGAGGTACTTCACCTTGGTGATCTCGTAGGACTTGGGCCCGCCGGGCGCCATGACCTCGACGACGTCACCTTCTTCCTTGCCGATCAGCGCGCGCGCGATCGGGGAGGTGATGGAGATCTTGCCGCCCTTCACGTCGGACTCGTCTTCGCCGACGATCTTGTATTTGGCCTTCGCGCCTGAATCTTCGTCGAGCAGGTTCACGGTCGCCCCGAACTTCACCTGCTTCCCCGAGAGCTTCGAGACATCGATGATCTGCGCCCGGGCGATCTTGTCCTCAAGCTCGGCAACCCGGCCCTCGATGAACGCCTGGCGCTCTTTGGCCGCATGATATTCGGCGTTCTCGGAGAGGTCGCCGTGGGCGCGCGCTTCCGCGATCGCCTGGATCACGGCCGGGCGCTCTTCCGTCTTGAGACGCTTTAGCTCTGCGTCGAGGGCGGTGTAACCCTCGGCGGTCATTGGGATTTTTTCCATGGGTGTGGTGTAAAAGTCCGTTTGGGATATGAAAATCTGGGTCCGATCCGGCCTGACGTCAAGCATAGGCCTGAAGGGCGCGAACGCCTAGGGGCGCCCCCGATTTGAGCAACCGGATGGCCTGGATGGCCGCCCGAGCGCCGGACACGGTCGTATAATAGGGAATGTTCTGCACCAGCGCAGTGCGACGGATTGAATAGCTGTCGCGGTAAGACTGCGCGCCCTCGGTGGTGTTGAAGACGAGCTGGACTTCGCCGTTCTTCATGGCGTCCACGATGTGCGGCCGGCCCTCGGCGACCTTGTTTGTCTTCTGGATCGTGAGGCCCTGCTCGATGAGGTAATCTGCGGTGCCGCCGGTTGCCATCACGGTGAAGCCCAGCGCGATCAGGTCCTTCGCGACCGGAATCATCGACGGCTTATCGGCGTTCTTCACCGAGATGAAGCAGCAGCCCTCGACCGGCAGGTTGATGCCGGAGGCGATCTGGCTCTTGGCGAAGGCGGCGACGAAGCTTTCGTCCAGACCCATCACTTCGCCGGTCGACCGCATCTCTGGACCGAGCACCGGATCGACGCCCGGGAAGCGCGCGAACGGGAAGACGGCTTCCTTCACCGCGACATGCTTCTTCGACGGCCGATCGAGGTTCAGCTCTTTCAGCTTCACGCCGGCCATCACCTTCGCCGCGGCCGCCGCGATCGGGCGATTGATCGCCTTGGCCACAAACGGCGCCGTGCGCGACGCGCGCGGGTTGGCCTCGAGGATGAATATCTCGTCGTCCTTCACCGCGAACTGAATGTTGATCAGCCCGCGCACATCGAGCGCCAGCGCCAACTTCTTTGTCTGCGCCTCAATCTCGTCGATCAGCTTCTTCGAGAGCGAATAGGGCGGCAGCGCACAGGCGCTGTCGCCGGAGTGCACGCCCGCTTCCTCGATGTGTTCCATGACGCCGGCGACGAACACGTCCTCGCCATCGCAGATCGCATCGACGTCAACTTCGATGGCGTCACGCAAATAGCGATCCACCAGCAGCGGCTTCTTCTCAGACACCGCAAGTTCCGACGGCCCGCCGAGCGCGCGCGAGATGCGCGTGACGTATTCTTCGAGTTCGCCCTCGTTGTGGACGATCTGCATGGCCAAGCCGCCGAGCACATAAGATGGCCGCAGCATCACCGGGTAGCCGATCTTCGCCGCGCCGCTGCGCGCCGCATCGAGCGACGGCGCAATCGTGTTGTCGGGTTGCTTCAAGCCGATCTTGCGCAGCAGCGCTTGGAAGCGATCGCGGTCTTCGGCGAGGTCGATGGCGTCGACGCTGGTGCCGAGGATCGGCGCGCCTTCATCGGCCAGAGGCTGCGCGAGCTTCAGTGGCGTCTGCCCGCCGAACTGCACGATTAGCCCTTGAACCGTGCCGCGCGACTTTTCCGTCTCGACGATTTCGAGCACGTCTTCTGTCGTCAGAGGTTCGAAATAGAGGCGATCTGACGTGTCGTAGTCCGTCGACACAGTTTCCGGGTTGCAATTGACCATGATCGACTCGACGCCGATCTCCGCGCACGCGAATGCGGCATGGCAGCAGCAGTAGTCGAACTCGATGCCCTGGCCGATGCGGTTCGGGCCGCCACCGAGAATGATGATCTTGTTGCGATCCGAAGGATCAGCTTCGCAATCGGCCACATCCGAGCCATAGGCCGGAAACTCGTAGGTCGAATACATGTACGGCGTCGTCGCGCGGAATTCGGCGGCGCAGCTATCGATGCGCTTGTACTGTGGGCGCACGCCAAGTTTGCGCCGCGCCGCGCGCACATCGCGTTCGCGCTGGCCGGTGAGCTTGGCCAAGCGCGCATCGGAGAAGCCTTGCGCCTTCAGCGCACGGAAGCCGACGGCATCCTTCGGCAAGCCTTCAGCGCGGATTTCCGCTTCTTTTTCGACGATTTCAGCGATCTGACGCACGAACCACGGATCGAAGTGCGACGCCGCGCAAATCTCTTCAACGCTCAATCCGCGACGGAGCGCTTCCGCGCAGACGAGTAGGCGATCGGCTTTCGGCGTGACGAGGCGCAAGCGCGCCGCGGCGCGGCCATTGTCTTCGTCGGTCGCGCCTTCGATCTGGATTTCATCCAGGCCGGTGAGGCCGGTGTCGAGCGAACGCAGCGCCTTCTGCAGCGACTCCTGGAACGTCCGCCCAATCGCCATCGCTTCGCCGACGGATTTCATCGACGTGGTGAGCGTCGTGTCCGAGCCTTGGAAGCGTTCGAACGCAAAGCGCGGGATCTTGGTGACGACGTAATCGATCGTCGGCTCAAAGCTTGCCGGCATCGCGCCGCCGGTGATGTCGTTGGCGATTTCGTCGAGCGTGTAGCCGATCGCGCATTTCGCAGCGACCTTGGCGATCGGGAAGCCGGTCGCCTTCGAGGCAAGGGCGGACGATCGCGACACGCGCGGGTTCATCTCGATGACGACCATGCGCCCGTTCGCCGGGTTCACCGCGAACTGCACGTTCGAGCCGCCGGTCTCAACGCCAATCTCGCGCAGCACCGCGATGCTGGCGTTGCGCATGATCTGATATTCGCGGTCCGTCAGCGTCAGTGCCGGCGCAACGGTGATCGAGTCGCCCGTGTGCACGCCCATCGGATCGATGTTCTCGATCGAGCAGATGATGATGCAATTGTCCGCTTTGTCGCGGACGACTTCCATCTCGTACTCTTTCCAGCCGATGATGCTCTCTTCGACCAGAATTTCCGTGATCGGAGACGCAGCAAGCCCGCGCTCCACGATCTCTTTGAACTCTTCCAGATTGTAGGCGACGCCGCCGCCCAGGCCGCCGAGCGTCAGCGACGGGCGGATGATCGACGGCAGCTGCACGTGATCGAGCGCCGTCAGCGCTTCTTCCATCGTGTTGCACAGGCGCGAGCGCGGCGACTCCAGGCCGATCTTGTCCATCGCATCGCGGAACTTCATCCGGTGCTCGGCTTTCTCGATCACCTCGGCGTTGGCGCCGATCATCTCGACGCCGTGCTTCTTCAGAACACCGGTGCGCTCCAAAGTGAGCGCGCAGTTCAAAGCCGTCTGGCCGCCCATCGTCGGCAGCAACGCGTCCGGCTTTTCCTTCTCGATGATCTTCTCGACCATCTCCGGCGTGATTGGTTCGACGTAGGTCGCGTGCGCCAAACCCGGATCGGTCATGATCGTCGCCGGGTTCGAATTCACGAGAATGACGCGATAGCCCTCGGCCTTCAGCACCTTCACAGCCTGCACGCCGGAATAATCGAACTCGCACGCCTGGCCGATAATGATCGGCCCGGCCCCAATGATCAGGATCGAGTTGATGTCTGTACGTTTCGGCATGCGTCTCCGCCCGCTTTCAGCGGCTAAGAATCGATCCTTCGGGGGATCGCGCGTGATTACGGCAAGGGGGCGGGAGGGACAAGCCCGCGCTGTGCAGCGCAGGCTTGCCGTTGGGAGTTAGGCGGTCGCGGGCGCCTCGGTTTTGGACTTTCTGCCCATCTGCAGCAGCGCGACGAACCCGACGCCGACCGCCAGGGCGATGAAGCCGCCGATGCCGGTCATTCCGCTCCACGGGAAATCAGGGTTTGAGAGCGCGAGCGCGGTCAGGCCGGCGACGGCGTTGATCGTCCCGTGCAGAACGCCGGCGGACCAAACCGAGCCGGCGCGGTCGCGCACCAGTGTCATGATCGGCGCGAGCAGCACGCAGAACACAACGAACAGGACAACACCCAGCGCGCGCTCGCCCGGATAGTTGTGGCCGAGCAGATAGATTGCCGGCGCATGCCATGCGCCCCAGATCGCGCCCGTGGCCAGCGAGGTCCGCCAGAATCCGCTCGGGCGCCAAAGATCGTGGAGATATCCGCGCCAGCCGAGCTCTTCGCTCAGGGTCAATACCGAATTGATCAGCGAGCCCAACACGAGCGCTTGAAACAGCACGAGCGGGACGAGCGGCAGCGCCGTGAGCTGACTTGTATCTTGGCCCGCTTGCTCGGCCGCGAGCAGGAGGTTCGCCTGCAGATCGCCGAGTTCGCGATCGGATAGAAGCACCGTGAACGCCACCGAGCCTGCGCAGAGTGCAACGCCGATCAAGTAGGCGAAGAGCCACCACCAGCTGGGCTTAAACTGCAAGCCGAGCGCGGTGATGCGGCGGCCTTTTTCAAAGGCGAGAACGCAGATGATCGCCGCAATCGCCGGGCCGCACATCATGCCAAACAGAATGAAGAGGGCGCCGATCTGTTCGTTCGTGACGCCTGTCGCCCAGCCACCGATCGCGATTGCCCAGCTGATCGCAAAGGTCAGCGCCAGAAAGATGATGGATTTGTTCGTCGTCGACATCATTCACCCCCGTTTTTGTCTTCTTCCGTTGTTGCCGGTTCGCCGAGTTTCACGCCTCTGGCGCGCAGCGCTTCGCGCAGCAGAAACTCGATTTCCGCGTTCACGCTGCGCAATTCCGCGTTCGCCAAGCGGGCGACGGCGTCATGCAACGCTGGATCGAGTCTGAGCGCGAAGGCTTTGCGTTCGGACGGCATGACTCGCCTTACTGATAGAGCGAGCCGGTATTGACGACAGGCTGTGCGTCACGATCGCCGCAGAGCACAACCAGCAGGTTCGACACCATCGCCGCGCGACGTTCATCGTCCAGTTGGACGATGTCGCGCTCACTCAATTGCTCAAGCGCGTGGTGCACCATCTCGACCGCGCCCTGCACGATGTAGCGGCGCGCTGCGAGCACTGCTTCCGCCTGTTGTCGGCGCAACATGGCGCCGGCGATTTCAGGCGCGTAGGCGAGGTGGCTGAGCTTGGTTTCGTCAACGACGACGCCAGCAACCGAGACACGGTCCTGCAGTTTCTCGCGCAGCAGCGCCGAAACTTGATCCGCATCGCCGCGCAATGTCGGCTCGCCTTCTTCGGCGTGATCGTAGGCGAAGTGCGAAGCGATCTCGCGGACCGCCGTCTCGATCTGGATGTCGACGAAGGTCTGGTACTGATCGACGTCGAACAGCGCCTGCGCCGTATCGGTGACGCGCCAGACGACGACCGCCGCGATCTCGATCGGGTTGCCGCGCTTGTCGTTCACCTTGAGCTTTTCGCCGGTGACGTTGCGAACCCGGAGGCTGACCTTTTTGCGTGAGTACCAGGGCAGCACCCAGCGCAGGCCGGGCTGGCGGTCGGTGCCCTTGTAGTTGCCGAAGAGGGTGATCGCCGCGCCCTCGTTGGGCTGCAGCGTGTAGAAGCCGCAGATCACCAAGGTGAAGACCAGCGACAGGACCAGGACGGCGATGCCGTTTAGGCCGTTTTCGTAGCGGATAAGCTCCACCACCATCCAAACCAGCGCCACCAGTAGGAGGAGGCTGACCAGCAGCATTAGGCCGCCGTTGGACGTATTGGCTTTGCGTTCTTGTGTGCGATTCAGCTCGGCTGCGGCCATGACATACCCTCTCATGCCATCAAAGTGATATCACTTTAGTAGCAAGGTGATGTCGTTTGCAAGCGAAATCGGTTCCCGTGGGTTCCGTTCACCAAGTTCTAAAATCTCGTATTAAGCGCGATCTGATACCCCAGAGCATCCTCTAAAGGTCCGTTTTCGGGGCGAAAAATGGTTATCCGTCAGTTCACCAAGAAGCGCGCGACGCGCTCCATGCTGCGCGACCGCGCCGGCAACGTGGCCATGATGTGGGCCCTGATGGGCACCGTCCTGATCGGCCTGGTCGGCCTGACGGTGGACTTCACCCGCGCTCAGGGCATCCGCAACGCCATGCAGAACGCCGCCGACGGCGCGGCGCTGGTGGCTGAGCGCAGCTCCAATATGTCGATGGGCGCGCGCACGCAGGCGGCCCGCGCCTTCTTCGACGCCGAAGTCGGCGACATGATCGGCAACGTCACCTTCACCGTCACGCAACTCGCCGATGGCGGTCACCGCGTCGACGCTTCGGCGCCGATGCCGATGAGCTTGGCACGCATCATCAGCGATAATCCGTGGACGATTGCGGTCGCCGCAGAAGCACAAGCCAACGCCAGCCCGCCGATCGAAGTCGCGCTTGTGCTCGACAACACCGGCTCGATGTCGAACGACATGCAGGCGCTGCGCGATGCGGCAAGCGATCTCGCCGGCGATCTGCTCTCGCTCGATGGCGATACCGTGCGCGTCGCGCTGGTGCCGTTCGTGGCGCAAGTGAACATCGGCAACCAGGCAAGCCATCTGGCGTGGATCGATCAAACCGGCGCTGCGCCATACAACGGCGAGATCCTTGAGGATCGCTCGATCGCGCACCGCGCGCGCAACACCACCGTTGGGAGTGCAAACTACACCGGCTCCAATTGCGAGGCGCTTTCGGGGACCCCGACTGGCTATACGGGGCCTTACCAAATTACCTGGCGGCGCGGCGGCGGCGGCAGCGGCGGCGCAACGAACCGCTGCTACGCTTGGACGCCGGCCGATGGAATCAGCCACCTTCAGCTTTTCGATTTGATCAGCAATGAGGAATGGAAGGGCTGCGTCGAGGCTCGGCCGGAGCCTTATGATATCACTGACGCGGCGCCGACCACGAGCAATCCCGATACGATGTTCGTGCCGTTCTTCTGGCTCGACACGACGGACAACTACTCAAACTCTTATTTCACCGACACAGTCGGCAACATCTCCGGCGCCACGATGACAACGTCGATGGGTTCGACCGCAGGTTCGACCCAGCAGCAGCAGCAAGCGCGGATGTTCAACCCGTTCAAGTATCGCAACAACAACGCCTCGCTTTCGAATTCAGCGCCGAGCGTGCGCGGTCCGAACCGCGGCTGCCCGACGCCGATCGTGCCGCTCACGTCCAATAACTCCACGATTCAAACCAACATCGCGGCGATGCGCCATTGGAGCGGCGGCGGCACCAACCAGGCTGAAGGGTTGGCCTGGGGCTGGCGAGTTCTGTCTCCCGGGGCGCCGTTCACAGAAGGTGAGGCCTTCAACGCGGCTCGCGACAACGTCCGCAAAGTCATCGTGTTGATGTCGGACGGCGAAAACACGAACGTCGGCAGCGACCCAGTGATGGCGTCTGACTATTCCGCCTACAACCATCTCGGCCTGTGGCGCGATCTCGATGACGGCAACATTCTTAGCCAGCTGGTCGGTGGTATCCTGCGGGGCATTCTCCCGCCGCAGTATCGCCGGAACATCAGCAACTCGTCGAACTACGTGACTTACATCAACAGCCGCGAAGCGCAGCTGTGCAGCAATATCAAGAACGCCGGCATCGAGATTTACACGGTCATCTTCCGTGAGACCGATCAAGCGACCGAGAACCTGATGCGCAGTTGCGCGTCCAGCACGAGCCACTTCTATCGCGCTGACAATGCCCAGGAACTCGCGCAAGCCTTTGACGCCATCGGCACCGGCATCGGCGCGCTGCGTCTGACCCGCTAATTGTCATTCCGGGGCAATGCGAAGCATTGAACCCGGAACCCAGGGGCGGGCACTCGGTGTTGGCTCCTAGGTTCCGGATCGCGCTTCGCGCGTCCGGAATGACGAAGTGATTAGCCGATGACCTCGTTGCGCTCGTCGAGTAGCACCACGGTCGGCGCGTAGTTGCGCGCTTCTTCCGCCGGCATCTGGCAATAGGCGATGACGATGATCGGATCGCCGATCTGCGCCAAACGCGCGGCCGCGCCGTTGATGCCGAATGTCTTCGAGCCGCGCGGCGCCTCGATGGCGTAAGTGGTGAAGCGGGCGCCGTTATTGATGTTCAGAACATCGACCTGTTCGTGCGGCAGTATCCCGGAGCGCTCCAGCAAATCGGCGTCGATCGAAATCGAGCCTTCGTAGTGGAGGTCGCATTGCGTCACGCGAGCGCGATGCAGCTTTGCCTTCAGCAATGTCAGCAGCATCTATTGCGGAGCCTGGAAGTTGACCGCGATGCGCGTGGACGAACCCACTGCGCTCGAACCATCCGAAAGCGTGGCGCGTGCGCGGTACGAGTTGGAAGCGCTGAGCGCCGCGCGGCCGAAGCCCGCGCCCGACGGCGTTTCCGAAGCAATCGTGCAGCTCACCGAAAGATCGCCGAGCACGCGGCAGTCGAGCACGACTCGCCCGCCGACGCCGTCATTCAAGGCCGAGCGCGGGTAGAGATCCGAAATCCGGCGCGGCGTCGGGCGCTGCGTCCAGACAACCGAGCCAGCCACACGTTGAGGGGTAGGCGGCGTCGCTGAGCCAATGATCGTCGGCTCGACGTTCGCGGTTTGCTGCGGCGGCGGGTTCGAGGCCGGATTGAGCGGCACCGGATTGCTTGGCGTCGGGCTTGGCGCGAGCGTCACCGGGCCGCTTGTGGCGGCAGCGTTGTTCGGGTTCGGCGCAGGCTCACGGCGTGGCTGTTCGCGCTCAGCGGTGCGTTGCGGTTCTTCGCGGCGTTGTGGCTCGCGCTGCGGTTCGCGTTCGTTGCGGGCCGGCGTCGTCGTTTGCCGGTCGGCGCGCGTGGTCACCGCTTCTGAGAGCGGCACGCTGGGCGCTTCCTCGAGATCCGAGAAGCTTTCACCGGCGCCGCCGTCAGTCGGCGGTGCGGTTTGGCTCTCGGCCGCTTGTTCAGGCTCAGAGGGCGCTGTGCCCATGCCGCCGCCAAAATAGATCCCGCCAATCAGCGCAGCAGCGCCGAGCAGGGCGATCAGCACGAACGCACGCAGCGGCCCGCCCTGGCCCTTCGGCGGATCGCGCAAATCACGCGTGTAATCGCGATCAGCCGGCGGACGACGCGAGGCTTGTGGCGGCGGATCGAGACGGCGCTGCGTTGGCGGCAGCGCGCCTTCGCGGCGCGGCGGCGGCTCAGCCCGGCGCGGCGCTTCCGCACGTGGCGGCGGCGCCGTTGGTTGGCGCACAGCCGGACGGGCAGGCGGCGCAGCTGGCGCACGCGCATCGCCCGGACCGGTGAGCTGCTTCAAACGCAGCTCAGCCACTTCCGAGAACGCGCCATCTGGGCCGTAGCGCGCGAGATAATCCATGAAGTCAGCTGGGTTGCGGCTGTCGCGAATGGCGCGCCAATGCTCAGCCTCCGAACCCAGCGGGTCGGACGATGGCGGCACGCGGTAGCTCGGCGGCTCCGGTGGCGGCGGCGCGCGATATTGCGGCTCTTGCCGGCGCGGCGGCGGCTCAGCCTGGATCGCGGTGCGGCGCGGGGCTGGCGGCGCGTCATAATCACGGTCGCGGGTTTCGCGTTGCGCTGCGCCAACACCGGCGCGCGCCGCATTCACCATACGGTCAACCGCGAAGAAGAGAGGATCGAGCGCCGGATCGTTCGGATCGCCATTCCAGCGCGACAGATCAAACGCCGGCGATTCACCGATGCTCGACGGCGGCGGCGGTTCGATAAGGCTCGCGACCACCGCCTTGTCGGCGTTGATCACGCGTTGGGCGGCATCCAAGAACGGCCGAGACCGGATAGAGGCTTGCGACCAAACCACGACACCCGCGCCGCTTGAACGCAACGCGCCGTCGCTCGATGGCGCGCCACCGATCGAGAACCCTGCCGCTTCGAACATATCCGCAAGCGCCTTCGCCTGCGGTTCGTCCTCGCGGACACATACGATGAGCACGTCCGACATGACGTCTCCTGCGCCCCGTCCCAGTCACCACCGTGACCTCGATACCACGGAACAAAAGTCATGCCACCCGGTGAGAGGCGGCATTACTGTGAATTCGCGTCAAAGCACCGGCTCAAAGGCGCCCGTCGCAGTATTCAACAGTTCAAGTCCGCCGTCCGCCACGCCGTAGCGCATGCCAACAAGGTTAAGCCCTCGCGTCTTGATTGCATCCTGAATGAACGGAAATGTGGCGAGGTTCTCCAAAGTCACGCGGATGCTTTCGTGCTCGAGTTCCGAGAGCCGGTCGCCCCCCGGCGGGATGCGAGACTTGGCGGTATCCAGCAGGCTGATCCAGGCATCGAGGAAGGAGTGGGGGTCGCGTTCGCGCTCCTCCAGCGCCGCCGCGCAGCCGCCGCATTGGGCGTGGCCCAGCACCAGGACGGTCTCGACCTTCAGGTGCTTCACCGCGAACTCAATCGCCGCGCTGACGCCGTGAAAGCCGGGCGCCTCTTCGAACGGCGGCGCTAGGTTTGCGACGTTGCGCACAACGAAAAGCTCGCCCGGGCCGGCATTGAAGATGGTCGCCGGATCGACGCGGCTATCCGCACACGCGATGACGAGCACACGCGGCGCCTGGCCGCGATCCGCGAGATACTTGTGCAGGCTCTGCAGCTCAGGCCAGCGCGTCTGCCGGTAGATCCGGTAGCCTTCGATCAGGTGTTCCATCGCGCCCTTCAAGCGAACCCGCTTGGCGGCGTCAACCGTGCGCGCAAACTCCGCCTCTTCTGGAGGGGAAGCATGAAGTCCGTCATCACCGCTTGCGCTGCGGCTCTGCTGCTCGCGTCCTGTGCTACCGCGCCGGATTTTCCCTCACAGCGCGAACGGCTGGCGCGCCAGATTGCCGACGATGCGGTGGGCTTCAACGAGGCCTATGCGCAGGCGGTCTCCGCTCAAATTCTGCTGAATATTCTCCGCTCGCGCGATCGGCTGCCGCGCCACTATCTCGCGATGACAGGTATCTCCGATAGCCCATCGTGGACCACGTCCCGATCCGCGACACTTGGTGGTGTGCCACTCGGAGACATCGGCTCGCCGTGGGGGTTCGGTGAACTCGCCACTTCGCGCGAGCGTTCGACGCGCCCAAGCTACGCTGTGCAACCCTTCAGCGCAGAAACACTGACGCGCACCGCGTTCCAACCGACGCCGGCAAACGTGTTCGAACACTATTGGTATAGCGGCTGGCCGCGCGATCTCTTGCTGCTGATGATGGTGGAGCAGATCGAGAAGACCGACGCCACCGGCCATCTCTACGCCTACACCAACGAAGCGAACACGATCTTCAATGATTGCGTCGCAAGCGTGCAAACCGAAGGCTGCGATTTCGTTCGCGAGATCCGCGCGTTCCTTGTCGCCGCCGAAGAACATCCGCGCCAACGCGGCATCGATCTGCAAAACGGACGCGCTCTGTGCGGCCTCGTTGAAGCTTACGGCCCGAGCGCACCGGTGCGCCCCGTTGCGCCAGCCGCGGGTCAAACGTGCGACCCGGTGTTCGTGGTTGGCGGCAACACGCTGCGCCTTCGCCTGCGCTCGCTCGATGACATGGTCTATTACGTCGGCGAACTTCTGCGCGCTGACAGCACCAACGCCGCGCCCGGCGATGTGATTGAAGCGCAGGTTACAGTTCGCGCCGCCGGCTTGCGTGGCGGCGGCGAGGGCGTGCCGCTCTTCCGCGTCGTGCCCGCCAGCGACACTGCGCACAGCAACTTCGCCGCTGAAATCACCTATGCCGGCCATCGCTACCGCGCCGGCCCCGCCATTGGCCGATCATGCGCTGATGAAACGCCAGAAGGCGTGTGTCAGGACATCGCCGAGGAGGGCGATCGCTCATCTTCCGTGTTGTCGCTGATCGCGGAAATTCTGGCGCTCAATCAATCGCCAGACGCCATCCGCGCGCCGAACCGGTTGATCGCGGAGTAGCGCGCAGCGCAACTTCGCCGAGACTTGCTCGCGAAAACAGCACAATTGACGAAGCGCGCACGCGCTTCGTCTGACCCCGCGCGGTGTTCGTCGCAATCGCGCAAGCGTGAGCAGCGATTGGGTGTGCAGCGTGTTTCTATCGCGCTACCGAAGCCATGCTACGGAGAAGAACGGATGAAACGCTTCATGCTCGCTGCGGCGATGATCTGCGCACTAAGCGCGGCGCCCGCATCCGCCGAAACCTACCGCACGTACAGATGCTCCAACAGCACGGCGCTGCGCGTGATCTTTGCGGACGATGGCGGTTCGGCAACCGTCGTACCATTTGGCCGACCAAGCATCAGGCTCGCGCGCGTTTCCGGCGACGGCGCCAACTTCCATTTTACGCGACGCGACTCCCACGAGCTGCGCGGAAATCGCGACGAAGTGCGGTGGCGCGTGCGCTCGGCGGCATGGACATGCAGGCGCGTCGGCAGCTGATCCAAGCTTGAGAAGCGCGCCCGCGCGTGGGACCATCGCGTTGACGATTCAGCGGAGCTCACATGCGCGGAACAATCCTCGGAATTCATGACGGTCGCGGCGTGTTGCTGGGCGAAGCCGAGCGGCGCCTGGAGTTCCCGCTGACTGAATGGCGTTCCGGCGGCTCGCCGTACGCCGGGCAGATCGTGGACTATCTCGAAGAAGGCGGGCAGGCGCGCGCGGTGTTTGCCGTGCCCGGCATGGGAGCGGCGCCGAGTTTCAGCGGCGCCCCGCAATCCGGTTCGCGCGTGCTCGGCATTATCGGCGTCATCTGCCTAGTGGTGAGCTTCGCAATTCCGCTGATCCCAACTATTGCTGCATTCGTGCTCGGCGTCATCGCCGCCGGCCAAGCGCAGCAGGAGCGTGACGATACCTCGCTGCTATTGGCGCGTATCTCCTGGATCGGCGCCGTCGTGATGCTTGGGCTTGGGGTGCTGATCGTGCTGTCGGTGCTCGCGTTCGTGGGCACTTTGGGTTTCGCGGGCTTGTGGCACGGCGGCTGGAACGACTGGAATTTCTAGAGCTCCAGCGCTGTCTCCTCGCTCGTAACGAATGCGCGGATGCGATCATGATGCGCCCCGACGATTTCGGGCCATTCGATCTCCATGATCGATAGCAGGCCATGCAGATCGTAGGGACCGAGCGAAGTCGTGAAGTCTGCGTACGCCTCCTGAAAGTCACGCCAAGCGTCGGCGCCGCCACCGTTCTTCGCGATGATGAAGTGGCCGCTGGCGCGAATGATCAGATGCAAATTGCTTTCGCCGGGCGGTGTGTCGATGCGCCAGGGCGGAAACCTGCGGTTCTCGCCGGCGTGATAGAGGCAGATTGCGTTGCCCGCCGGATCGCGCAGCCAGGCTTCGCGCCAGAGCCAGCTCTGCATCACCGGCTCGCGCTCGAACGCAACGCCGCTCGCCTTCAGCCGCTCCACCTGCGCATCGAGGCCGACGCCCGAAACTTCGAAATAGAGATGCGGCGCGTTCGCTTGCGGGATGGAGCCTTCGACGACGTGCAGCGAAAACGTCGCTTCGCCCTTCGGCAATTCGAAGCGCGCATAGTGCGGACTTTTTACAATGAGCCGCAGGCCGAGCAATTCGTAGAACGCAATCGAGGCGGCGAGATCTTTTGCGGGCGCGGTGACTTGGTTGAGGCGCATGCGTTCAGCATAAGGTCCGAAAGCGGCCAGCGCACGCGCGCGATTTGAACCACATTCGCCGCATGACATTCCACATCACCGGCCTCGATCCCGCACCCTTCGCCCACCTCCACGCCATGAGCGACGAACAGCTCGCCTCCGGCGGCGCCGAGCGTGTGCGCATCACCCAACGCCACGTCGCGCCCTGCCGCATCTCGCTCGATGACGCTGAGATCGGCGAGAGCGTGATCCTGCTGAACTACACCCACCAAGGCGCAGATACGCCGTATCACCAGCAAGGCCCGATCTTCATCCGTGAAACCAACGCGCGCTTCGATGCGTCAGGCTCAATCCCTCCGGCGCTTGCCCGCCGCACGCTCTCGCTGCGCGGCTTCAACGCCGATCACATGATGATCGAAGCCGATCTCACTGAAGGGGCGGAGGCGACTGCGCTGATCGAGCGCTTCTTCGCCAACCCGGCCGTCGCCTACATCCACGCCCACTACGCGCGCCGTGGCTGCTTCGCAGCTTTGATCACGCGCTAACGTCGGATCGCCGCGACTTGTTCTTCATAATGTCTGCGAACCGAGGCAACTAGGTGTTCACAGGCGCCCGCGACGGCAACTGCGCTATCGCCGTCTGCCGATGCCGCGCGTGCATTGGGGCAACGCAGCGCGCACTCTTCGGCGTCAAGGCTAGTCACACCGCGATCGCCACTCTGTATGTGAGTTGCAGACAACCCGCACGCACCGCAAACCGCTCGAAAGATTGGCATGTCCGAGATCGTGTCGTGAGTCTTCGAGCGCCGATATCGCGCCGCGACCTCATCCACACGGATTTAGTTTTTCAGTTTTGTGACACATCGCTCGAGAAGCGAACAAGCGCGCGACATTCGTGTATGTCGTTGTAGAGGAGAGACGAAGGGCAAGGTGCTCATGTCGGAAAAGAAAGCGCTTAAGCGAGAGGTCAAAGCGGTCTGGGATCGCGTGAAGCGATTGCGCACCGAAAGTGGCAAGCGATACGGGCCTGACGAAGTGGTCACCGCTGCCGAACAACTTGAACTCAGCGCCACCCGCTTACGCGCTCTGGCCGAGCAGCTCAGCGCTCTGAGCGCCATGCCCCCCGATGCGCGCCCCAAAAAGCCAAGCAAACCAAAGAAGCCGACCGCCAAGCGCGCCAAAAAACGGCCCGCGGCCAACGACTAGCCCCGGTTTCCGCACGGAGAACATTGCCATCCGTCCGTGTCGGCGCCTCTACTGGCGCCAACTAAAACGGGAGGATCGCGATGCACGATCTGGTCATCCGCAACGGCACAATCGTCGATGGTTCCGGCGCGCCGCGCTTCGTTGCTGACATCGCCGTCGATGGCGGCCTTATCACAGCGGTCGGCCCGAACTTGCCGAAGGGCAGGGAAGAGATCGATGCCGCCGGCAAAATCGTCTCGCCCGGCTGGGTCGACATTCACACGCACTATGACGGCCAAGCCACCTGGGATCAGGAAATGGCGCCGTCGTCTTGGCATGGCGTGACGACCGTTGTGATGGGCAATTGCGGTGTTGGCTTCGCGCCGGCGAAGCCCGAGAAACACGATTGGCTCATCGGCCTTATGGAAGGCGTCGAGGATATTCCCGGCACCGCGCTCGCCGAAGGCATGACCTGGAACTGGGAAACCTTCCCCGAATATCTCGATGAACTCGAGCGCCTACCGCGCACCGTCGATGTCGGCACCCACGTCCCGCACGGCGCCGTGCGCGCCTACGTCATGGGCGAACGCGGCGCGCGCAACGAAGAACCAACAGAGACCGACATCGCGCAAATGTCGAAGGTGGTGGAAGAGGGCCTCCGCGCAGGCGCGCTCGGCTTCTCCACCTCACGCACCATCCTGCACAAATCCGTCGATCGCGAACTCGTGCCGGGCACCACGGCCACCAAGGAAGAATTGCTCGGCATCGGCCGCGCCATGGGCCGCGTCGGCTATGGCGTGTTTGAGATGGCGTCCGACCTTCGGCGCGAATGGAAAGAGTTCGAGTGGATGGGCGAGCTCTCGCGCGAAACCGGCATGCCGGTGACGTTTGCGGCGCTACAATCCATCGCCAAGGAATTGCCGCTCGAAGAGCAGATCGCCGAGATGCGCGCGCAAAACGCACAGGGCGCGAACATCGTCGCGCAGATTGCTCTGCGCGGAAACGGCATCGTCATGGCCTGGCAAGGCACCGTGCATCCCTTCCGCTTCCGCCCCGCCTGGCTCGAAATCATCGACAAGCCGTGGCCCGAGCAGCTGGCGCACTTGAAGGATCCCGCCTTCAAACGACGCATGCTCACGGAAGACAGTCGCTTTCCAGAGAGCGACGTCGTCGGCTTGCTGATGGTCATCGCCGGCGGCTGGTCGCTGCAATACGAAATGGGTCCGCACTTCAACTACGAGCCGACCGAAAGCGAGACCATCGCCGCGCGCGCGGCCGAGGCTGGCGTGTCGCCCGCGGAATACGCCTACGATCTGCTGATGCAGAACGAGGGGACGGGCTTCATCTACTTCCCGATCCTCAACTACGCCGACGGCAATCTGAACTTCCTCGAAGATTTGCAGATGTCGGACGATTGCGTGAACTCGCTTTCCGACGGCGGCGCGCATTGCGGCACCATCTGTGACGCGGCTTCGCCAACCTTCATGCTGCAGCACTGGGTGCGCGATCGCGATGGCAAGCGCATCAGTCTCGAGCACGCGGTGAAGCGTCAGTCGCGCGACACCGCCGTGCTTTACGGCTTGTCCGATCGCGGTTTGCTTGCGCCGGGCTACGTCGCCGACATCAACATCATCGATTTCGACGCGGTAAAGCTCGGCAAACCTTGGCTCGCTTTCGATCTGCCAGCCGGCGGCAAACGTCTGCTGCAGAGGGCAGATGGCTACATCGCCACGATCAAGTCGGGGCAGGTGACGTTCCGCAACGGCGAGTATCAGGGCGTGCATCCCGGCAAGCTGATCCGCGGGCCGCAAACCGCGCCCGCGGCGATGGCGGCGGAGTAATCCGCCGCAATAGCGCCGCGACTGGCGGCTAGATCACGCCGGATGCAGACCATAATGACACGGCCCACACTCCTCGCCTTCGCCGGAGCGTTGGCTCTCGCCGCATGCGCCAGTGCGCCTACGCCTGCGCCCGAGACCCACATTCGCCAAATCGTCTCAACGACGTCGTTTGGCATGTGTGTCGGCTATTGCACGACGCGGCTTGAGATTTCGCCGGGCCGCGCCGTGCTCATTCGCCAAGCGCGCGGCGGCCGCGGCGCGCCGCAAGATCTGCCGGACCAGCGCCTCTCCGCCTTGCTGACGCCGGACGAGTGGGACGCGATCGAGCGGCTCGCAGCCGAAACCGATCTCGCAAGTCTCCCCGATGTCATCGGTTGCCCCGATTGCGCCGATGGGGGCGCTGAATCTTTGGCGATTGTCGGGGACGAGCCGTCGAAAACAGTTTCGTTTGATTTCGGCGCATCAGTGCCGAGCGCAGATCCGCTGCTGCAACGCGTCCGCGCTTTACGCGCGCGCCTGACGCCTCAGGACTAGTTCACCAGCAGCGCCGCCGCGAACGCTTGCATAGCGCGCGATGCGTTGATGTGCGGCGCTGTCGAACGCTGCGCCTTTGAGAGAACGAATGCGCCTTCCATGGCGGCAAGAAACGCAGAGGCGAAGATGGCGGCGTTTTCTTCGCTCATGCCACGCTTACGCGCGGCGTCGCTAATCGCGCTCTCCCAGCCGGCAAAACAATTGTGGATGGCGGCAGCAAGGCGTTTGTCGTCAGCGCCGAAGCCGGCAGCGATTGCGGCGATCGGGCACGATCCGTCGAAATCGCAAGACTTGGATTCCTTCGCCGTGGTCTTGAAAACACTTACGATGAAGGTGTCGATGTCGACGCCGCTATCATCGAGATCGCGAAAGCGTGCGGTGGTGCGCGCGGCAACGCCATCGATGACCTCGGCGCCAATCTGCTCCTTGCCGCCGGGAAAGTGGAAATAGAGCGATCCGCGCGGCGCGCCGGATTTCTCCAGCAGCTGGGCAATGCCGATGCCTTCATAGCCTCGGGCTCGAAACAGCTCCGACGCCGCCGTCAGCATGTCTTCACGAGCCGATGAAACTTTTGCCATGCCCTGAAAATAGCACTTGTATGACGACCGGTCTAGTGATATCCAACAAATAGACCGGTCATCATAGTTCGACCGGCCGCTCCAGCTCCCCCGGAGGGTCATATGAAGAATTTTGTTATGTCTGCCATGGCGTTAGCCGCTGTTCTGGTCATGCCGAACGTCGCCAACGCTGACGAGGTTTCCGATCGCAACCAGGCGATTTCGCTCTGCCGCGCCGAAGTCCAAGCCCAGGCCGGCGCCGATGCGACGGTGCGGCTCGACCAGGTCCGCGTTCGCCCGCGCGTCGTCCGCGTCGACATCGATCTCTGGCGCGGTAATTCGCTCCAGAATGTCCGCTGCGAAGTCACGCGAGGCCAAGAGCTGACCATCGCTTCGATCTCGCCGACGCTGCAGACGGCGTCGCTTGCCCGTTAATCCTGCCCCGAACTAACGCGTCCTCCGCCTCCCGCGCGGACGTGCCTGCCTGGCGCCCTTCGTTCCCCGAAGGGCGCCATTTTCTTTGGAGCGAATGCGTTTGCAGAGAGCGCGTGCGCGCACGTAAGCAGCGGCCATGGAGACCAAGACGCTATTCGTCACCAAGCTCTATCGCGCCGAGCTTGCCGGCATCGACAATGCGTCGTTGCTGAAAAGCTGCCGCGCGATCGCGGAAGACGATTCCGCCGGGCGGGGGTGGAGTAGGGAGCACGGCTATAAGGGCTACACCTCCTATGCTTCGCTTGATGATCTGCCCAAGCGCGATCCGGAGTTTAGCACGCTCGCCAAGGTGTTGGATAAGCACGCCGCCGCGTTTGCGCGCGAACTGCATCTCGATCTCGGCCGCCGCAAGCTCAAGCTGGATTCGATCTGGATCAACGTGTTGGAGCCGAACGGCGTTCACACGGGCCATATCCACCCGCACTCGGTGCTGAGCGGGACCTACTATGTCGATGTGCCGAACAACGCGTCAGCGTTGAAGCTCGAAGATCCTCGCCACCCCATGATGATGGCCGCGCCAGGACGGCGCGAGGACGCGCCGGAGAGCGAGCGGAGCTTCGTTTATCTGACGCCCCAGGCCGGCGAAGTGCTGATGTGGGAGAGCTTCGTCCGCCACGAAGTGCCGATGAACCAAGCGAAGAAGTCGCGCGTCAGCGTGAGCTTCAACTACGGCTGGTAGGCGCCTACACTTTGTTCTTCAGGATGATCCCGTCCAGGATCCTCTGCGCCTCAGCGACGTTGAGCTCCATCTTGTCGATCAGCAACTTGATGTACCGCTTCTCTGACTCCGGCACGTCGTGGTCGCTAAAGATGAGATCGCAAGCGTGGGCGTAAGCCGATAGCGTGATGCCAGGGCAATCCTTTGCTTCGGCTTCCAGCAATCTGTTGCATGCGTTGGCGATAGCGTCGCGGAAATGCGCTTTGTTTCCGACCGCGGTGATCGCCGCGTTCAGGGCATCGTCGCGTTTCTGTTGGGAGTCGAGTTCAGCCATGGTGCGCGTGCGGTTGGCGAGCGCCTTCAGTTCTTGAACCTCGACCCGCCTCGCTGTTCCATCGGCGTACACGGCGCCCGCGAGGACCGTCGCGAACGCCTGCTCTTTGCTGAGGCTGGATGAACCGATGCCGGCGAAAATGCCTGAATAGGCGGCTGAAGATTGCGGCGCGCCGCCGCGGCTGAAAGCGTCTGGCTCTTTGCTCATGGCGACGTGCCTCAAAATCTATTCTTGGCCTGCATCACGCGCAGGATTTCGCGCGCGCGCTCAGGCGGAATCTCAAGCCGCTCGGCCATGAACGCCAGCAGATCCTTTTCGGTATCGAGCACATCCTGGTCGGCGAATATGAGATCGCAGGCGTGAGAGAAAGCCGAGATGCAGATGTTGCGCGAACCGTCGTCCTTCTTGTCCTTGTCGAGCGCGAGGAGTTTGCCGCACGCATTGCCGACTTGGTCCCACAGGCGCTTGGGGTCTTGCACCGCGTCCACGGCGCGCTCGTGGAGCTTGCGCCGCTCTTCTTCGGACACTGCCGACAGCGTCCGCGTGCGGCTCAGCAGCGCGAAATGCTCCTGCAATTCGACTCGCCGCACCTGCTGATCGACGTAGATCGCCGCGGTCAGGATGATGGCGAACGCTTCTTCCTTGCTCAGGTGGCTCTGAAATTCGGTGTCTTTGAAGAGGTTGGCGTACTCTTCGCGCTGCGGTCCAGCCATAAGGGCGCTCCGGGCTAGTATTTGTTTTTGATGCGCATCATCTCGAACAACTCTTTCGCGCGCGCGGCGTCGAGATGGAGATGGAAGGCGACGTCGCCCAGCATGCGCTCTTCGTTGTCGAGAAAGACGCGGTCGGCGAGCAGGATATCGGCGACGTGCAGGAACGCGGACTCCGCCGCCGGTTTGTCCCGGAAAACGCGACACGCCTTCTCACGGACAAAAGCATGACCTTTTTCGCGGACCAGTTTTTCGACACTCTCAAGCACTGCCTGCGAGGCTTTCTTATTGAGCTTGCCGAGCGTGCGGGTGCGGTCAACGAGGGCGTGAACCTCTTCCTGCTCTTCGATGCTCTCGAAGCCATCGGCGACCATGGCGAGATAGATCAGCGCCGCCAGCGAGTGGCGTTTGCCCATGTTCGGGTACCAGGTACCCAGAAATTTGAAGCCATAATTCTTGGCTTGTTCCGCGACAGGTGTCGCGATCTTCGTGACGTCAATTGTGGTCGCCGTAGCCATCGAGCGCGCCCCGCGAGCAAACCAGAGGTAAGAGGTTACGCGCGATTAATTGAGGCGTAAAGTCCGGAAGGAATACGGGTTTTACCCGGTGCCAAGGCGCCACAGCTGGACTCTGTGTGTGTACGACTTGTGCAAGAGGACGCGCATTGCACGCTGCCGGCGCAGTGAGGCGACCGGCGATCCGGGTTTTCTGAGAGAAGGCTCCGCGAAAGCCGGGAGCAGGGCGCGTGGGACGCGCTGGGTAGTGCCTTGGGTTTGCGTCGCACGTCGCCGTGCAACGCCGCGTGTCTTCACGCGCCCTGTCGTGGATCGTTTGGCCCGGATTGGCCAAGGGCGTTGCTACCGACGTATCCAAGCGACTGAGCCGCCAGGCCGCCTTAGCGCCGTAGCCATTTGCCGGTGATGCGCGCACGAACGTCCGCCGTTCGTGGACCCTGCGGTTTTCGCAGGCAATGTGGGCGCCGTTCGCTTCGCTCTTACGCTTTCGGCGGCGGCGTACCCGTGAGGGCCTTCTCGCGCGCCAAAGCTTGGGAGCTTGCTCGGTGATGATCGGCTTTCGCTTTCATCGCCGCGACGCCACCGCGCCGATCCCGTTCCGCACGTTTCAAAGTTTCGGACGTCTCGGAAACCTCCCGTGTGCGGACGGAGGGATTATCGCTGAGGTTTGGAGGTGTGGGATAGATTTTGGCGCGCGCCGCGATTTTTAAGGGCGGGCGCGGGATTTGGTGTGGGATAAGCTCCGACGGACGGGCTCGTTTGCGCCCTGTTGGCGACTTCAAATCAGCCGTTTTCGTGCTATGTTACGTCCATGCCGAAAGCATCAAAATCCAAGGCGGCACGGGTTGTAAGCAGGGACGCCAAGTCCGGAAGGCTAACCGATATTGGTGGCACTTCGGTGCGCGTCGCTACTCCCGTCACTTCGCTGCCAACCAAGAAGCAGGCCGAAATCCGCACCGCAGTGAGAGATTTCTATGCCGGCAAGAAGGGCAACTGAGCGCTCCACAGACGTTTTCATCAACTGTCCGTTTGATGATTCATATGCGCCGCTCCTTCGCGCGATAATCTTTACGATTTTTGCATGCGGCTATCGTTCACGATGCGCACTCGAGGACAACGACAGCGGCACCCTGCGTTTCGACAAGCTGAAAACAATGATCCAGCAATGCGATCTTGGAATTCATGACTTGTCTAGAACTGAGCTGAGCCGTCAGACATCGACACCACGCTTCAACATGCCGTTTGAACTCGGGCTCTTCCTCGGAGCCCGAAATTACGGAGGCCCGCGACAAAAGCAAAAGAGGGCGCTTGTGCTTGCTGAGACGCGCGCGAAGTGGGCGCCAAGCATTTCAGATCTGGCTGGTGTCGACCCAGTATTTCACGACAACAGCGCGACCGGCGTGGTGGGCGCGGTTCGCGATTTTCTATCGAGGACTCCCGAAGGAGGTCGTTTGCCTGGCGAGGAAGCCATTGCTTCTGACTTCGACAGATTTGAGTCTGACCTGCCACGTCTTTCGCGTAGAGCACGGCAGACGGTGGCAGAGGCTAGACGATACGGGAACTACGTGACCTTCGTTGAAGAGTTCTTGCTCTCTTCTCCGGAGTAATCGCCGTCCAGATACAAACGATTTATTAGAGACGAAATTCGCGCTTCAATATCTCGACGAGTTCGCGAGCACCTGACTCGTCCAATTGGAAGGTTTGGCTTTTCTTCCCCGGCATTTCGCGAGTGGATCGACCGTGGGTATCGATCTGAACGAACTTCCGATCACCGTCCGTGAAAGAGGTGAACGACGCCTCAATGGCATCGTGCACCTTGTTGCGTTCGAGGTCTTTGCGCTCAAATGCTTTGATCAAAGCCATCGCGTCTCGCTCCTCAGTTATCCAAGAAGCTCCGCAGCTTCCGTGAGCGGCTCGGGTGCTTCAGTTTGCGGAGCGCCTTTGCTTCGATCTGGCGGATGCGTTCGCGGGTGACGCTGAACTGCTGGCCGACTTCTTCCAACGTGTGATCCGTGTTCATGCCGATGCCGAAGCGCATGCGGAGGACGCGTTCTTCGCGCGGAGTCAGGCTCGCCAGAACCCGCGTCGTGGTTTCGCGCAGGTTGGATTGGATCGCAGCATCCACCGGCAGGATCGCGTTCTTGTCCTCGATGAAATCGCCGAGGTGTGAATCTTCTTCGTCGCCAATCGGCGTTTCCAAGGAGATCGGCTCCTTGGCGATCTTCATCACCTTGCGGACTTTTTCGAGCGGCAGGCCGAGCTTCTCGGCGAGTTCTTCCGGCGTCGGTTCGCGGCCGATTTCGTGCAGCATCTGACGGCTGGTGCGCACGAGCTTGTTGATCGTCTCGATCATGTGCACCGGGATGCGGATGGTGCGCGCTTGGTCAGCGATCGAGCGGGTGATGGCCTGGCGAATCCACCACGTCGCGTACGTGCTGAACTTGTAGCCGCGGCGATATTCGAACTTATCGACGGCCTTCATCAGACCGATATTGCCTTCCTGGATGAGATCCAGGAATTGCAGGCCGCGGTTCGTGTACTTCTTGGCGATGGAGATGACGAGGCGGAGGTTCGCTTCGACCATTTCCTTCTTGGCTTGGCGCGCTTCGCGTTCGCCCTTTTGCACGGCGTGAACGATGCGGCGGTATTCGTCGATCGGCACGCCGGTTTCTTGGGCGAGCACGCCGATTTCGCCGCGAATGTCGGCGATGTCGTCGGCTTCGGCGCTGACGAACTTGCCCCAGGCCTTCAGCTTGTTGGCCGCCATCTTCTCGGTCCACTTGGGATCGAGTTCGTGGCCTTGGTAGTTCGAGAGGAATTCGCCGCGCGGCACGCCGTTCGATTCAGCCAGGCGCATCAGCTTGCCTTCAAGCTGAATGAGCTTCCTATTGATGGCGTAGAGCTGCTCGACCAGGCTTTCGATACGCGCGTTGTTGAGCTTCAGCTTCTTCAGCTCTTCGATGATCGTGTTCTGCGCGGTGTCGTAGCTCTCGGCCTTGGCGCCGGGGAGGGACTTGCCTTGCAGGCGCAGTTCGATGCGCTTTTCCTGCAGCTTGCGGAATTGACCGAAGGCCTCGGCGATATTGTCGAGCGTCGACATCACGCCTTCTTTGAGTTCGGCTTCCATCGCCGACATCGAGATCGCCTGTTCGTCATCGAACTCGGAATCTGAATCGGATTCCGCGGCGGCTTCGCCTGGGTCTTTCTCTTCGCCTTCGTTGTCGTCATTGCCGGTCAGCGCGGCGCGTTGGGCGGCGACCTTTTCGGCCTTCTTGCGCTCTTGCTCGGCGATTTCGATTTTCGCGGCTTCGGGATCGACGAGGCCGTCAGCGTTCACGCCTGGGGCCGACGGGGGCGTGATGCCCATTTCGGCGCCGTAGGTGGCTTCGAGATCGATGATGTCGCGGAGCAGAATCTTTTGCTCACGCAGTTCGTCGCGCCACACCATGATGGCTTCGAACGTGAGCGGGCTTTCGCACAAGCCCCGGATCATCGCGTCGCGGCCAGCTTCGATGCGCTTGGCGATGGCGATTTCGCCTTCGCGGCTAAGCAGCTCAACCGAACCCATTTCGCGCAGATACATGCGGACCGGGTCATCGGTGCGGTCGGCGTCTTCGCGGGTGTTGGTGACGGCGACCTTGGTGGCCGTCTCGTCGCGCGTGGCGACGGCTTTGCTGCCTTCTTCCTCGGCGGCTTCGCCTTCTTCTTCGTTGTCGACGACGTTGATGCCCATCTCGGAGAGCTGGGACATGACGTTCTCGATGGCTTCGCTGTCGAACTCGTCCGACGGCAGCACCTTGTTGAGCTCTTCGTGCGTGACGAAGCCGCGCGCTTTCGCGGCCTTGATCATCTTCTTCACGGCGGCATCGGAGAGGTCGAGGATCGGGCCTTCTGGCGCGTCCTTTTCCTCGACTGCCACGTCTTCGTTCTTGCTCGGCGCTTTTGCCATCTTCACATCCGAAATAGTCACAAAACCTCAGGCGACTAGGCCGCCCGCGTCATCTTCTTGCACATCGTCCAGCTTGGCCTCGCGCGCCCGCGCTTCGATATCGCGTGCTTCGCGGCTCAGGGCCTGGAAGCGTGCGAAGGCCGTATCGTCCCCATCGGCTGCTGCTTGGCGCAGCTCGGCCAATTCCTCCCTGATCGCAGGCGCCACGACTTCGCGTGTCGCCAAGGCCAGCCATTCCGCGCTGATGTCGGCGCCCTCCGGGGGAGGTTTTGCCTTCGGCCAGCGCGAAATCCGCGCCACAGCGCGATCTTGACCCGATCGGGTCAAATGGAGGCTCAGGGCCGCGCGGTCAATGGCCCCATGATCTTCGTGGTCATCGGCGAGCTGCAGAAGCGCGTCGCGGATGGCTTCGAGGTCGGGGTCGGTGACGTGGAGGCGCTCGATCCAGTTGCCGTAGCTGGTCAGGATCTGGGGCAGGTCGACGGCGGCGCGGAGGAAGAGTTCGGCGGCCGGACGGGGCGTGTGGGTGGTGGCGTGGGCCTTCAGTTCGGCGGTCGCGGGCGCTGGCTCGCCCTTACGCCGGAATTGGCCGCCGCCGCCTTGGTTCGGCACGAAAGCCGGGCGTTTGGCGCGGACCAGCGCGTTGGCGCGGGCCATCAGGTCCGAGAAGAAGGCGCGCTGGGTGTCGCGGTCGGCGATTTTGCCGATGCTTTCCTTGAGCGATGCCTGGAAAGCGGCTTGCGCTTCCGGCGTGTCTACGCCGCCGTGGCGGAGCTTTTCGCGCTCGAACAGCGCGTCGGAAGCGGGGACGGAGGCGTCGATCAAAGCGGTCAGCGCCTCGGCGCCGCCGCGGCGGTAGATGTCGTCCGGGTCTTCGCCCTTGGGGGCGTAGGCGAGGCGGATGGTGCGGCCGGGGGCCAAGTGCGGAATGGCCAGATCGAGCGCGCGTTCGGCGGCGCGTTGACCGGCGCTGTCGCCGTCGAGGCAGAGCACCGGCGCGCCGCCAGAGCGCCAGAGCAGCTGCAGCTGTTCTTCGGTGAGCGCAGTGCCGCACGGGGCGACGGCGGCGATGCCGGCGCGTTCGAAGGCGATGACGTCGAGATAGCCTTCGCCCACGACGAGGCCGTCAGCTTTGGTCTTCGCCAGCAGTTCGCGCGCTTGCTTCAGGCGATAGAGCACGCGGCTCTTTGAGTAGAGCGGCGTCTCGGGCGAGTTGATGTACTTGGCCTTGGCGTCCTTCGCGAGCGCGCGGCCGCCGAAGCCGATGACTTTGCCGGCCGTGTCGGTGATCTCGAAGGTGATGCGGCCGCGGAAGGTGTCGATGGCGCGCTTGTCGTCTTCGCCTTGGCGCGCGACGCCGGCTTGCACGATCTCTTCGATGGTGAAGCCTTCGGCTTTGAGCTTGTCGATCGCCCAAGTCCACTCATCCGGCGCGAAGCCGATGGAGAAGCGCTCCCACTCATCCGGGCCGAAGCCGCGGCCTTGCAGATATTTGCGCGCATCGGCGCCGCCGCTTGAGCGCAGCGCGGCGGAGAAGAGTTTTGCGGCCGAGGCGGTGACGGCGTAGAGGCGCTTGCGCTGATCGTTTTCGCCGCGCGTTTCGTAATCGTCCTTCGGCAGCTGAACGCCCGCGATCTCCGCGAACTTCTCCACCGCTTCCGGGAAGCTCAGACCTTCGAGCTTCATGGCGAGGGTGAAGACGTCGCCCTTTTCACCGCAGCCGAAGCACTTGAAGAGGCCCTTATTGTCCAGCACGTGGAAGGACGGGCTCTTCTCCTGATGGAACGGACAGCATGCCCAGTAGTCGCCGGCGGAGGGCCGGGACTTCTGCTTGTGCCACGTGAGCCTCTTGCCGGCGTAATCGGCAATCGAAACCCGGTCGCGCACCTGGCGTAGCAAGGTGTCGGTGAAACGCATCAGAGCCTGTGGAGAGGGTGGCGGTGTTAAGCCGTATTATACACCGATTCGCTGAAACGATTCGGGGGCGCTGTTTTTATTGCGGAATCTGGCGCTCCGTCGACTCAGGCGGGCAGTTCCGCTAGGGTTCAATGCCGGAGGCTCAAAATGAAAACCGTTGCCGCTGCACTGGGCTTTCTTGTCATCGCGGTCGCGCCGGCTCATGCGGCTGATTTCGAATGCGCTTGGCGCGCGCTTCCAAGCAACGTGCGCGCGGCTTTCACGCGGGACCTCCGGACTTCGAACGACATTCAAACAGCGTTGGACTCGGGCGTCTTGACCGAGCCGCTGCTGCGCGAAATCATGGGGCCGTGCAATGTCACGGACGGAGAAGCGGCTGCGCTCGGTCAGTACGTTGCCGCGCGCGCCCTGGCGGCGGCGCAAAGGAGCCGTCTTATCGTTACCCACGGTTGGCATGAATCGCAGTTCGCAGCGCTGATGGCGACTGTCACGCCAGCAGATCGCGACGTTGTTTTCCGTTCGGCTGGCGGCGAGCCGGTTGCGACCGCTGAAACGGCCGGCCGCTTTCGAAGCGCCGTGCAAGCGCAGGGCGTGTCGAGTACCGATGAAGCGACGCTACGTGTTGGGATGGATTACATGTACGCGCAGATCATAGTGGAACGCCTCGCGCCCGCTATGCGCCCTTAGTGCGCGGCGCTCTGAGAGGTCACCTAGTACTTCGCCGGCGGATCGCTCGCGGGAAAGCTCTCATCGGACGCTTGATCCACGTCAGTCCATTTCTTTGGCGGGTTCGCCATTGAATCCGGGCCGGCGTCGCGGATCTTTTTGGGTTTCGGCGGCGGGGTCTCTGACTTGGTTTTGGGGCGAGCGTGCTTGTGGGTCATGGGGAACTCCTGTGTCCCGGATTCAACGCTTGGCCTGGAACTTTGGTTGCGCCCTCACATTTCAGGGAGTGAGGCAGGACTTCCTTTCGCTGCCGTAATTTGGGCGCCCGCGCTCGCTCAGAGGAGCGCGAGGGATGACGGAGACTTTTCCAATGCAAGTTTTGAAAGCCGCGGCAGCGTTCGCCGTTCTCGCCGCTGCGGCTGTTCCGCCCGCAGCCCAGGCTCAGACACAGGGGCAGCTCGTGCTCGCAGAAGGGACATTGCTCAGCGTCAGCGCTGACGGAACATCAGAAGCGCGGCCGGATCTGGCGATCGTCAATCTCGGTGTGACCACGGAAGGCCAAACCGCCGCCGCAGCACTCGCCGAAAACGCGCGCCGGATGACGGCGCTCACCGCAGCGCTGCGCCGCGCCGGCGTTGCCGAGCGCGACATTCAAACGTCGAACGTCTCGGTCTATCCGCAGCAGGCGTACGTCGAAGGCCAGGCGCCGCGCATCACCGGCTATCAAGCCAACAACAGCGTCACCGTGAAGGTGCGCAACATCGATAACACGGGCCGCGTGATCGATGCCGCGGTCGGCGCCGGCGGCAACACCGTGAACGGCGTTTCGTTCACGCATGCCGATCCCGATGCGCAACTGGATATCGCGCGCCGCGATGCGATCGCTGAAGCGCGCCGTCGTGCTGAGCTCTACGCCAACGCGCTCGGCATGCGCGTGAACCGCATCGTCTCGGTCAGCGAAGGTGGTGGTTATGCGCCGCCGGTGCCGATGGCGGTTGAGCGCTTCGCCGCGCAAGACGGCGCAGCGGCGACCCCGATCTCGCCTGGCCAAATCGAAACGCGAGTGAGCGTCAACGTGACGTTCGAACTGCGCTAGTTCGCGAAGAAATCGCGCAACGAAGAGGGCGGCGGAGCAATCCGCCGCCCTCACTGTTTGTGCGGTATGCGAAGCTTAGTTGGCGGGCGCTTCCACCGGCGCTTCGGCGCTCGGCGGCATGGTCGGCGCCGGCGGTGGCTCCGGTAAATCGATGTCCGGCGGGTTCACGTTCACGTCCGGCACGTTGAGTTCGAGTTGCGCGGTTTCACGTTGCTGCAAGCCGCCCGTGTAAGCGACGACGCCGAAGGCGACGACGGCCACGAGCACGATGCCTGCCAAAAACGCGACCCACGGCGACGAGCCGCCGCTGCTTTCTCTCTCAGCCATTGTTTCCTCTCCAAAGCCTATCGCGGAGAGAACAAAGACGAAGCGCGGAGGTTCCGCGATTAGCCCGCCAGCGGCGTCAGAAGTTCCTCGCCGGCATGGAAGCGGCGGAGGTTTTCGAGCACGTTCTGCGAGCCTTCGTAGAGGGCTTCGCGCGTCGCGCCGCCGAGATGGGGCGTGAGTGTAGTGTTGGGTACATCCTGCCAGCGTTCGACGGGCGTGGGTTCGTCGACGAAGACGTCGAGTCCGGCGCTGCCGAGCGCGCCGGACTTCAGCGCCGCGATCAGGGCGTCTTCATCGATGACCATGCCGCGCGAAATGTTGACGATGATGCCATCGCCGCCGACGGCCTTGATCACGTCGGCATTGATGATGCCGGCGGTGGTTTTATCGCCGCGTGCGGCGATGGCGAGCACATCGCACCATTCGGCGAGCTTCATGAGATCCGGTTCGTAGGCATACGTGACCGCAGGCTTCGGGCGCGGGCCGTACCACTTAATCTCCATGCCGAAGGCTTGTGCGCGGTGGGCGATGGCCGCGCCGATGGCGCCCATGCCGACAACGCCCACCTTGCGTCCGCGCAAGCGCTTTTGCGGCGGCACCGGCAGCGGCGGCGTCCACGTGCCCGAGCGCAGAATTTTTTCGCCTTCGGTGAAGAGCCGCAGGCGCGCGATCATGAGGCCGATGGCGACATCGGCGACGTCTTCGTGATTAATGTCGCGGCCATGGCTGATGGCGACGCCGCGTTGCTTGGCGTAGGCGAGGTCGATGCCGTCAACGCCGACGCCGAAGCAGACGATGCATTTCAACTCCGGCAGCGCGTCGATCATCTCGTTCGAGATGCCGACGTGGCCGATGGTGACGGCGGCGCCGATATCTTTGCGATCCGTCGGCCAGTGCACGACGTCATAGTCGCCGGCGAGACGCGTTTCGAAAAAGCCAAGTGATGGGTGCACAAGGAGGGCAGGCTTCGTCATGGCGCGACCATGCAGTGTTTGAAACATTGCTGCAACAGAGGTGACGGACTGTTGTGCCCAGGGGAGGTGGGAATGCGGCTGTTTGCGACGATCGCGGTTTGGCTGTGTTGCGCCGGTGCGGCGTGGGCGGATGAAGCACGCGTGCGCGCACACGCCGAGGCATTTGTCGAAGCGTTCAATGATGGCTCCGCGGCGGCGGCCGAGCGGTTTGCCGCTGAGCATGGCGTCGGCGAAGGCGCGCGGTGGGCCGAAGTATTCGCGCGCCAACGCGCGTCCGGCGGGCGCTTGGAGCGCGCCCAGGTGCGCACGCTTCCGAGTGGCCGCAACGTGTTCGTAATCGCGCGACGCACGACAACGGGAGCCTGGGAGAACTTCCAGTTCCGCGTGGATGTGGAGCATGACGACCGCATCCAACTTTTCTTCATTGCGCAAGCGCTGGAGCCCTATGCCTTGCCGGCGTTCGGTGTTGAGGATCGGCGCTTCCCGGATTGGTTGAATGGCTTCGTCGCTCACTTGCGCGAAAGCCAGCCCTTTTACGGCGCCATCGCCATCGTGCGCGGTGATGAGGTCATTTATGGGCGCGCCTTTGGCCTCGCGGATGTCAGTCAACAACGGCCAAATTCTCTGGAAACGCGCTTCAATCTGGCCTCCGGCGGCAAGATGTTTACTGCCGTCGCTGTGATGCAACTGATGGAACGCGATGCGCTCTCGCTGAGCGATCCCATCACGCGTTGGGTTCCGGAGGCAATTGGTCTTCCCGGTGCGGAGGCGATCACCATTCGTCACCTCCTCGCTCACACGTCCGGAATTCCGGATTATTGGGACGACGCTTACGAGCGGGATTGGGCGAACATCACCCAACACGAGCAATTGCTGGCGCACGTGCTCCGCAATTTCGGCGCGCCGCAACCAGGCGCGTACGAATACTCCAATGCCAACTATGCGCTGCTCGGCTTGATCGTCGAGCGGGCCTCTGGCGAAAACTTCCATGAGTACGTGCGCCGGCACGTCTTCGAACCTGCGGGGATGGCGAGCACCGATTATCCTCTCCGCAGCCAGGAGGGCGCGAGCTACGCGCGGCCCTACGATCCCGTGATGGAAGCGGGGCTTGTCGCGATTGGCCGGCACGATCTGGTGACATTGGGCGAGCGTGGCAGCGGCGCGGGCGGAGCGTCTTCCACTGTGGCTGACATGCTCGCTTTCGATCGCGCACTTCGCGGCGGCGTGCTGGTGCGGGCGGAGACTTTTGCCGAAATGCGACGGCTGCAGGCCGAGTCCGACTTGCCCGGGAGCGGCTATGGGTATGGGTTCTTGATCCAGCCCGGTTCATACGGGCACGGCGGCAGCGCGCGGCACGCAATTCGAGCTCCGCCGCTATGACGATGATGACGTGACGATCGTGGTGGTTTCAAACTTCAACACGATCGCCGGTCCGGAGATCGTGTCGATGTTGAACAGTGTTCTGACGCGCTAGGCGCGCTCAGGTCATTGCAGCGTGAAGCCTGGGTATTCCTGCAGGAGCAAGGCGCGCAGCTCTTGCTCATTCGGCGTGCCGTGCGCTTCGCCGCGATAGTAGGGCGGCGGCGGCATGGGTAGCGCGGAGACGCGGAAGCCGACGCGGTTGACGTTGTAGTCGATCAGCAAATCGCCTTGCGCGACGAGCAAATCGATCGGCGCCCAATAGAACACGCTCTGCTGGTTGGCGCCGAACATTTCGTAGGCGAAGCTGTCGCTCGCGATGGGGAAGCGCTGCGTGCCGATCGGCGTGAGTTCGTATTCGCGACCATCGGCCGTGCGAATATAGGCGCGGCGGATCGGCAGCTCTTCAGCGACGTGAGTCTGCGCATCGATCAGCAGCACGGCGAAGCCGCCAGTGTCCTGACCGGTGTTGGGCCAAGAGAGATCGAAGCGCGCGACGCGGGCGAACTGAGCGCCCGGATGCTCTCCCCGCATCTTGACCGCGTCCGTCTCACGGACGTTCGCCATGCGGTCCGGCGTGACCGCGCCGTACGAGGCGCCGCGATCGTAATATTGCTGCGCCAGTGCGGGCGCGAAGCCGAGGCTGACCACAGCGAGCGCGGCGAACATCGAAAACCAACGGATCACGGCGGCGCCGCGGGGCGGGTGCGCGAGGGCATTGAGCGTGCTCATTGCGCATTTATGGACCGCGCGCGTGACGCCCGCTAGCGGTACGGGACGTCGTAAGCAGACAAAAGCGCCAGCGCGGCGTGGCATAACTCGTCACGAGCCTTGGGGAGGTGGTGGCGCGTGACACCGCCAGCCTTCGCCGGCGTTCGAGCACAGGAAGCTCTGCACGAGGCTGGGTTGGCGAAGGAGCTCCCGGTGACTGAAGACGATGAGCGTGTATTCCGGCTCGATCGAGACCATGAATTTGTAGTTGTCGACGGAGTCGCAATTGGTTCGGGTGGTGCAGAAGGCGGCGTAAGCTGCTTGCACCGCGTCGTCGGTGAGGATGAACGACGCGCGTCCATCTGAAGAATACGCGGAGTGGTGGGTTGCTTCTGTTGTCGCGGGCGGCGTGCACGCCAGCGCGAGTGTCGCTAAGGCGATCGAGAGCATAGTCTGCGCGCGCATGCGAACCTCCCAAGGGGTTGTCGCTTTGTGCCTGAATTGCGCTGTTTTTGAAGTCGCCTGAGCGCGCCGCTTAAGCCGCGCTCTTCGTCTTCTTCGCCATCAGCTTCGCGAAGCGCTCGAACAGGTAGTGGCTGTCTTGCGGGCCGGGTGAGGCTTCTGGGTGGTACTGCACCGAGAACACCGGCTTGCCTTCGACTTCGATGCCGCAATTGCTGCCGTCGAACAGCGAGACGTGGGTTTCCTTCACGCCTTTCGGCAGCGTCTTCGGATCGATGGCGAAGCCGTGGTTCATCGAGACGATTTCGACCTTGCCGGTGTCTTTGTCTTTCACCGGGTGGTTTGCGCCGTGGTGGCCTTGCGGCATTTTCAGTGTCTTCGCGCCGAGCGCGAGGCCGAGCATTTGGTGGCCGAGGCAGACGCCCATCACGGGCTTGCCGCTATCGACGAGCTTCTTGATTTGCGGCGCTGCGTACTTGCCAGTGGCGGCCGGGTCGCCCGGGCCGTTTGAAAGCAAGATGCCGTCGGGATTGTGCGCGAGCGCTTCTTCGGCGGTTGCGGTGGCGGGCAGCACGATGGTGCGGGCGCCGATGTCGCCGAGTGCGCGCAGAATGTTGCGCTTCACGCCGTAGTCCATGACGACGACGGTGAATTTCGGCTTCTTCACCTCAGGCACGCCGATCGACCATTGCCAGCGGCCTTCGCTGACGACGTAGCTTTGCGCGGTGGTGACGTCTTTCGCGAGATCGAGGCCGTCGAGGCCGCCCCAGGCTTTCGCGCGCTTCTTCAGCGCTTCGAGATCGAACTTGCCGTCAGGCGCGTGCGCGATGACGGCGTTCGGCATGCCGTGTTCGCGAATGCGCTTGGTGAGCGCGCGCGTGTCGAGGCCGGCGAGCGCGATGACGTTGCGCTTCTTCAGCCAGCTGTCGAGATCGTCGTCGCTGCGCCAATTCGAGGGCAGCGTCGGGCGCGTGCGGAAGACGGCGCCACGCGCAGCCGCTGCAGCGGCCGGCGAAGATGTTTCGATGTCTTCGTTGTTGGTCCCGACATTGCCGATGTGCGGGAAGGTGAAGGCGACGATCTGCGCAGCGTACGATGGGTCAGTCAGGATTTCCTGATATCCCGTCATCGACGTGTTGAAGCAGACTTCGCCTTCGGCGGCGCCGGTCGCTCCCAGGCCTTCGCCCAGGAAAACGGAACCATCGGCGAGCACGAGGGCGCCGGTGGCGGCGGGGGAATGAGTCGGTTTGGCCAAAGCGGCAGTGAGATAGGGTGCGCCGGGCGGGGTGTCAAAAGCGCCGGGTGGACCTCCCGTCACAGCCCCGGTCAAACCCATGCCGCAAAGGTGAACACCCTGTCAGCCATGCGCGTTGGCGGGTGGATGACAGACCTGTAAGGTTTTGGAGTGGGGTCGAGGACGAGATCTTGGGCCGGGGCGGTCGCCCTAGGGCTAATGCTGGCCCTCGCCGCGTGCGGCGAGCGGGCGAGCGCGCCTGTGCCTGTGCCGGCCGCGCCCGAGCTGATCACCCGCGCTGCGCTGTTCGGCGAACCTGCCCGGCAGGGTGGCCAGCTCTCGCCGCGGGGCGACCGGGTGGCGTTCCTGGCCCCGCGCGATGGGGTGACGAACCTTTGGGTGCTCTCGGTTGATGCGATGGACGAAGCGCGGCCGGTGACGGACGAGCGCACGCGCGGCCTGACCAATTTTCGTTGGGCGGCGGATGGCGCGACGCTGCTTTACCTGCGCGACGACGATGGCGACGGCAACGCGCGGCTCTACGCCGTCGATATCGCCGGCGGTGCTCCGCGTGCGCTGACGCCGGCCGGTGCGCGGGCTGAGATCATTGGCGTCAGCGCTGCCGATCCGGGTGCCGTTGTTGTTGCGTTGAACGATCGTGATCGGGCTTGGCCTGATGTTGTGCGCATCGAGCTGGCGAGCGGCGCGCGTGACGTGCTGCTGCGCAATGGCGGGCCGCGCGGCTATGCGAGCTTCCTGCTCGATCGCAACAACGCTGTGCGTGTGGGATTGCGCACGCAGGCGGATGGCGGCGCGGAAGTAGTTGCCTTCGAAGCGCGCGGGCGTACGCGTTCGTTGTTCGAAGTGCCGTTTGAAGACGCGATGTCGACGCGGCTTGTCGGGCTGGAAGCGGACGGCGCGCATTTCTTGATGCTGGACTCAAGCTTGGGTCAGCCGGATACGCCGGAGCGCGATCGCACGGCTTTGGTGCGCGTGAGCGTTGCGGACGGCGAGAAGGCCGTGTTGGGCGAGGGCGAACGCGCCGATGTTGTCGATGTGTGGATCGATCCAGCCACCGGCACGGCGGAAGCGTTCGCGACCGAATATCTGCGCCGCGAGTGGCGCGCGCTGAACGCTGACAGTCAAGCTGACATTGAATTTCTCGATCGCTCTCTAACTGGCGATTTTACGGTGGTTTCGCGTAGCGCCGATGACACGCGCTGGATCGTGGTTGAAGAAAGCCCGACGACGCCGCGCCGCTCCTATCTGTTCGATCGCGCTGGCCCTGCTGGGCGGCGGCTCACCTCGCTCTTCTCGCACCGGCCGGAATTGCAGCAAGCGGCGCTGCAGCCGATGACGCCGGTCGAGATCACCGCGCGCGATGGCGCGACGCTTGTTTCGTATCTCACTCTGCCGGGCGGTTCTGACGCTAACGGCGATGCGCGGCCGGGAGCGCCGTTGCCGCTAGTGTTGTTGCCGCACGACGGGCCGTGGGCGCGTGACTCGTATGGCTTCGACCCCGCGCATCAGTGGCTCGCTAGTCGCGGCTACGCGGTGCTCTCGGTGAACTTCCGTGGTTCGTCCGGTTTCGGCAAAGCGTTCCTCAACGCAGGCAACGGCCAGTGGGGCGCGCAAATTCAGGAAGACCTTGCTGACGCGGCGCAGTGGGCGGTGGCGCAGGGGATCGCGGAGCAGGATCGCATTGCGATCGTTGGCTCGGGCTTTGGCGGTTACGCGGTGCTCGCGGGTCTCGCGTTCACGCCTGACCAATATCGCTGCGGCGCAAGCTTCGCCGCGCCGGCCAATCTTTTCACGATGCTCGATCTCTCACCGGCTTGGCAGCGCGAGCAGCTTTACCGGCGCGTCGCCGATGCGCGCACCGAAGCGGGGCGGCAATTGCTTCGCGTGCGCTCGCCAGCGTTTCATGCCGGGCGCATTCGCAGTCCTCTGCTGCTGGCGTACGGCGCGCATGATCCGCGCCTGATCCGCGGTGAGACGGATCAGGTGGCGCAGGCGGTGCGTCTGCGCGGCATCCTCACATATCTCGTGTTTCCGGATGAAGGCCGCGACCTGGTGCGGCCGCAGAACCGGCTGTCGTATCTCGCCGTGCTGGAGCACTTCCTCGGCGATTGCTTGGGCGGGCGCGTGGAGCCGGTGGGCGCTTCGTTCGAAGGCGCGGCCATTCATGTGTACGATGGCGCAGTCAATGTGCCGGGCTTGAGCGCGTTCTCACGCCGCCCGGTGCGCCAAGCCGTGCAGCCGACAGCGCAAGTGCTCGAAGAGCCGGATCAGTCCGCAGAGCCCAGCCAAGAGACTGAGCCTCGGCAATAGCTTTAGCTCAGGGGATAGAATGAGCGCACGCGGCTGCGGCGGCCGGTGAAGCTATCCCACACCAACGTGTCGACGTGCGCGCCGCCGTTTTCGAAGTGCACGCCTTCGAACATCGAGCCGTGCGTGACGCCGGAAGCGGCGAACACGACGTTTCCTGGAACCATGTCGTCGAGCGTGAGCTTGGCGTGAACGTCGCGGCCCATGGCGCGGGCGCGCTGCTCTTCTTGCTCGTTCTCTGGCTTCAGGCGCGCTTGCATCTGGCCGCCTGCGCAACGGATCGCGGCTGCAGCGAGAACGCCTTCAGGCGCGCCGCCCGAACCGAAATAGATATCGACGCCTGAGCGCGCGGCTTCTGTCGCCCAGAACACGCCTGCAACGTCGCCATCGGGAATGAGGCGGATGCCTGCGCCAATGCTGCGCAATTCGTCGATGATCGCCTTGTGACGATCGCGGTCGAGCAAGCAGGCGCGGATCTCGCTGACGGCGACGCCTTTGGCTTTCGCGAGGCGCGTGACGTTTTCGGCGGGCGAGAGATCGAGATCGATCAGGCCGGCGGGATAGCCGGGGCCGATCGCGAGCTTCTCCATGTACATATCGGGCGCGTGCAGCAGGCCGCCAGCGGGCGCGAGCGCGACCACCGTCATCGCGTTCGGCGCATCGTTGGCGCAGAGCTTGGTGCCTTCCAGTGGATCTACTGCGATGTCGACCTTGATGCCGCCGGCGCCGAGTTCTTCGCCGATATAGAGCATCGGCGCTTCATCGATCTCGCCTTCGCCGATGACGACTTTGCCGGAGAAGGGCGCTGTCTGGAACGAGCGGCGCATGGCGTCGACGGCGGCTTGGTCAGCGTCGTTCTTGCGACCGAAGCCGCGCAGACGCGCACTGGCGATAGCGGCCACTTCGGTTGCGTGCTGTGCGATTTGGCCGAGGATCAGGCCGGTATTTTGGTCGCTCACGTTCGCCCCATGATTTGCGTGGCGCCTTCATATCGCGGACGCGCGACGGGGCAAGGGCGGGCGCTAGTCGAGCGTCAGCAGATCAGCGCAAATCGCCTCAAGGCCGGCTTTATCCACGGCGTCGAAGGCGTCGAACTGTGTGGAATCGACGTCGAGCACCGCGGCGAGCGCGCCGGAGCGATCGAGCACCGGCGTCACGATTTCGGAATTGGAGCGGCTGTCGCAGGCGATGTGGCCGGGGAAGGCGTGGACGTCGGGTACGATGATGGTTTCGCGGCTCGCGGCGGCGGCGCCGCAGACGCCTTTGCCGAAGGGGATGCGCAAGCAGCCGAGCGTACCTTGATACGGGCCGACGACGAGTTCGCGCGGCTTGTGTTCGTCGACGACGTAAAAGCCGGTCCAGAAAAAGCGATCCGGAAACGCCTGCGCCAGAAGCGACGCGGCGGTTGCGTAGCGCGCGGTGATGTTAGGTTCGCCTGCGATGACGGCGCCGATCTCGGCGCGCAGCGCGGCGTAACGTTCGGCTTTGTCAGCCGGCAGTTCGGCGCGTTGGGCCTCGGCCATTAGTTGCGGTTCGACTTGCGGTGCTTCAGCGCGCCGGACGCTTTGAGCGCAGTCATTTGCGCGTGGCGATCAGCTGGCGGGCCTTTGGTCTTGCCGACGGTTTTGCCGACCACGACCGAGATTCCGACGATCGCCAGAACCGCAATCACGACGCCAATCCAAAACCCAGTCATGGAAGTCTCCTTGGGGCCAACATAGTGCCGCGGTGCGGCGATGGAAGTGGGCGCAAAACCGCACGGACTGCGCCCCCAATGCCATCAGCGAGTCGTCAGGCGGCGTCGGGCATGGTGGGCCGAGGCTGGGAAGGGCGCGGTGCGCCTTCGGGGTAAAATGAAAATATCACGGGGCAACGCAACGGAACGACCGTATCGTGCGCCGATGAGGTGGGTGGTATCCCTATGCGCCGTGAGCGCCGCGCTGGCCGCGCCAGCGTTCGCTCAGAACTCGCCGGGCGCCATCGTCTACGAAGCGGACTTCTTTGCCGGCTTCTCGCCGCGCACGGCGCTCGACATGGTCGAGCGCGTTCCAGGCTTTGTCATCGATGAAGGCGAGGAGAGGCGCGGGTTGTCCGGCGCGCAGGGCAATGTGCTGATCGACGGCGAGCCGCCTGCCGCGAAGGCGCAGCAGATCGATGACATTCTCTCGCGCATCCCCGCGGGCGACGTCCTGCGCATCGAACTTATTCGGGGTTCAGGCTCAAGCGCCGGCAGTGGCCAAACACTGCGCGTGAATGTCGTGCGCCGTCCGGGTGATGGCGAAGGCGTGTGGGAAGTTGAACTCGCACGCGCTCGCGATGGCCGAGTTACTCCGTCAGGCGAGGCGGCGTGGAGTGGGCGCCGTGGCGCTCTTGAGTACGGCGTTTCGGCCGCGTTCGCTCAAGAGCATCTCGCGGTCCGTGGTGTGCGCTCCGATTTCGACGCTGCTGGGGTGCTGGATGAATCGCGCGCCGAACGCCTGCCGAGTGACGAACGCGAAACGCGTTTGGCCGGAGATGTGAGCTTTCCGTGGGGCGGCGGCACGCTTGCGCTCAACGGCCAAGTCAGCCGCGTGGGGTACGATGAACTGGAACTGGCGCGTTTGTCCGATGCGGCGGGCGCGTTTGATGGTTCAATCGATACGGCGCTCGCAGAACAAGAGGATACCGGCGAACTGGGTCTCTCGTTTCGCCGCAGCTTTGGCAATTGGGAAGGCGAGCTCACGGCGGTTGCAACGCGCCGCCGCTTCGATGGCGATGAAACCACCGTTGAACTGGATGCGCTGGGCGCTTTGGATGAAGCCGCGCGTCAAACGCAACGTATTGAAAGCGGTGAGACCATTGTTCGTGGCGTCGTCAGGCGCGAACTTTCCGATGCGTGGCGTATCGAACTCGCCGCCGAAGGCGCTCTCAACACGTTGGAGCAACGCCTGACATTGACCGAAGATGATGGCGGCGGCCCTGTGCCGGTCATCATTCCCTCGGCGAATGTGCGCGTGGAAGAACAACGCGCGGAAGCGTCGGTGATGCTCGCCGGCGCGTTGACGCCGCGCTGGATGCTTGAGGCCGGCGTCGCGGCGGAGACGTCGGTGTTGAGCCAGACGGGCGACGTAAACCAGGAAACAGAACTGACGTTCTGGAAGCCTTCGCTGCAATTGGTTCGCGCCTTCGGCGAGCGCAATCAATTGCGGCTGCGCCTCTATCGCGACGTGGGCCAGCTCGACTTCGAGGATTTCGTGTCGGCCGCCGACATCACCAGTTCGATCGTTGACGGCGGCAATCCGGATTTGCGCCCTGAAACGTCGTGGCGCCTTGAGGTTGGTGGCGATTGGCGCTTCGGCGAAGAGGGCGCGCTGGCGGTTACGCTCTATCGTTGGTGGGTCGAAGATACGCTGGACGTCGTGCCCGTCGGCCCGCCCGGCGGTCAGTTCGACGCGCCCGGCAATATCGGTGACGCGGATGTGTTCGGCCTACGTGTTTCGCTGGCGATACCACTGCCGCTCGATTCAGAGCTGCGGCTAGAAGGCATGTCGCAAAGATCAGTGGTCATTGACCCTTTGACGGGCGAGGCGCGCGCCATCTCTGCTTTTGAGCAAAGCGCGATCTCGCTGCGGTTTCGTCAGGATATCGAACCGCTGAACTCCGCTTGGGGGATCGACTTTGAGCGCGAGCGTGAAACGCCGGAGTACCGGCTCGATCGCATCGAAGAAGAGCAAGACGCCGACGAACTCACGCTTTGGTTTGAAACCACTGCGTTCGCGGATCTGAAGCTGCGCGCCTGGGCGTCAAACCTGAGTGAGAGCGACGATACGCGTCGCCGATGGCTGTTCGATACCGATCGCCTCGGCGCCGCGGACGGCTCAGACCAGCGCGCTCGCGGAGAAGGCCTGACGTTCGGCCTCTCCGTGAGCGGCAGTTTCTAGCGTCGCGTCTCCAGTTCCAGCGCCGCCGCGATCGATGACCACGGCACCAGTTTGAAGTTCTGGTATTCTTGCGGCGAGATGTTGCGGCCGTCCTGGGCGATGAAAATGCCGCCGCTATACGGGCCGCCGAGGTTGGCGCTCAGCACTTCGAGGCCATCCGTTTCCGAACTGCCGTCGATGCCGGTCGCCGGATCGGCGACAACCGAGAACGAACCGACATACTCATTGTTACCTTCGCGGCGGAACACGGCGTAGGTGTTGTCGCCTTGGCTCGACAGGATGAGATAGCCGCGGCCGCCGCCGAGATCGTAGAGGGCGACGCCTTCGAGATCGTCCTGCAGCGCGTCGTTGCCTTCGACCGTCACGACCGAGGTGGGCGTCGTGCCGCCGTCCGGCTCGGCGCTGATGCGCCAGAGGCCGACATCTTCTTCGCCGACATAAAGTACGCCGGTTTCATCGTCGGCGACGCAGCCTTCCGTTTGTGAGCCAAACGGTATTTCACGCACTTGCTGTGCACGCACGCGGCCGTTGCCGGCGTCGGTCAAACGATACTGACGCATGTTGCCGCTATCGCCGTTGACGAAGACGTAGGTGTCGCCGGTGCGGCTGCGGTACATGCAAAGGCCGTAGGGATCGACGAAGCCGGTGCCTTGAATGCCATCGGCGACATCGACGAGGCGGCGTGTCGCCGGATCGACGCGATAGATCGAGATGCCGTCTGTTGTGCGATTGCTCGACGTCACCAGCGAAACCGTCTGTGCGCCGAGCCGGAAGCCGTCGCGCACATCGACATTGTTCATGCGACCATCGGGCAGGAACTGCAGCACGTTGCCTTGCAGGTCGTAGACGTAGAGGCCCGATTGCTTCTGCGTGCCGATGATAATGCTGCGCGCCGGGTTGGTGCGATCGACCCAGATGGCGGGATCGTCGGCGCTGTCGCCATCGGTTTCGACTGGCGTCGTTTCCGTGATCGGGTGGACGATCGCCACTGATGATTCCGGCGGCGTGCGCGGATCTTGCGGCGTGCCCGCGTTAAGCCGCAGCGCGCGCGCGATTTCGGCCCACGAAACGAGCTTGTAGTTCGTGCCGGCTTCGTTTTCGTCGTCCATGGCGACGAGCATGCCTTGCGGGAAGCCCTCGCCGTAACCGAAGCTAGAGGCGTTCAAGCCGCCAGCCGCTTCAACGCCGGTGACAGTGAAGCTGCCGACAAGTTTGTGATCATCGTTGCGATCATAGACGTGAAAGCGATTTGCCGACGCGTCGGAGGCGATGAGATAGCTTGCGTCGCCCGCATTATATACGGCGATCCCGCCGGCTTCCTCGGTGACGTGGCCGATCCGCGCCGCATCGATGAGCTCAGGCACAACTTCGGCTTCCGGATCGGCGTCAAAGCGCCAGAAGCCAACGCCTTGCTCGGCGACGTAGAGATCGCCGGTGGCGTCATCGGCGGTGCAATAGCTTGCTTCCGACGCAACCCGCAGATCGCGCACGTGGCGCGCATCGAGTCTGCCGTCCGCGGTGCGGAAGATTGTGTACTGCGCAACTTGGCCCGCGCCGCCCAGCGCGAACGCGTAGAGCGTTTGATCGCGCGCGTCGCGATAGAGGCAAAGGCTCTCGGCCGAAAAACCAACAGGCAGTTCGCGCGCCGTGCGCTCGGCCGCGGTCGTCGCGTTTTCGTTGATTTCAAACAGGCGGAAGCGATTTGTGGCGCCATCAAGCGTGGCGACAATCCAACCGGATTGGCCGCCGCCAACCGGGCGCGCATCTAATCCAACGGTCGCGCCCGCGGCGATCTGCGTGCGGCGCTCGCCGTTCAAGCCGTAGATATCAATGCCGCCGGTTTCGCTCGATCCGATGATCAAGCCGCCGTCGGAGGTTGGAATGACGATCGCGGTGTTGGCGTCAGATTGCTCCGTCGCTGTGGTCTCAGCTGCTGGAGCGACCGCGTGAGTCCGGTCGCCGCCGCCATTGCATGCCAGCAATGCTGCACTCGCGAACAGCCACGTAATCCAAGCCTTCCGCATTCTTCCGTCCCCTCGTTTTGTCGCCAAACCGGCGCTTTACACGCACTTTGCAACGATTTCTCGTGTCCTTGCTGCCACCCCAAAATCCATTCTGCAAGGGAAATTCCAAAAAGGTTGCAGATTGGAATATTCGTTCGTATCATCGATCTGTCATGACAACCTCGTAGGTGGCGGGCGCTTGCCCGCTGCGGAGCGAGGGGACCTCGAGGGGAGGACGAATATGAAGTCGATGCGCAAGGTGGCGCTGCGAACGCTGCTGATGACGTGCTGTTTTGCTCTGCCGGGCGTGGCCCTGGCGCAAGAGCAAGGCGAAGAAGAAACGCTGGAGGACATCGTCGTCACCGGCGAGATCCAGTATCGCAACCGCACGGATACGGTCGCGCCGGAACTGGTGTACGACCAACAATTCTTTGAGCAGTTCGAGCCGCTCTCTGTCGGCGATCAGCTCTCGCGCGTGCCGGGCGTCGCCTTCACCAGCGACATCGGCGAGCGCGATGCGCCGCAAATGCGCGGTCTAGGCGAAGGTTTCACCCAAGTTCTCGTCAACGGCCGCGCCATTCCAGGCGCCGGCAACGACCGCACGGTCTTTGTTGACCGCATCCCGGCGGAAATCATCGATCGCATTGAGATCGTGCGTTCGCCAAGCGCCGACATCGACAGCCAAGGCATCGGCGGCACGATCAACATCATCCTGAAGGACGGCATGAGCCTGCCGCCTGGCGTGATCGCGCGTATCGGCGGCATCTACGACGTCGATAATGAAGAGCTGAATGGTCTCGGCGCGCTCTCTTTCTCGGGCCGCACCGATAACCGCTCGGTCGCGTGGTCTGCGACGTTCGACTACCAATCGCGCTTCAACGTGAAGGATGTTGATCAGCAGCTGTTTGACGACACGTCGCCTGGCTTCGATCCGGATTCCGACGGCACGCAGATGTTCCAGCCGGACAACTTCTCGTTCCCTGGTCCGTCGACGCTGGCGATTGAGCATCAAGACCAGATCGACACCCGCGACACGACTGACATGTCGTTCAATGGCGATCTGACGTTCGCGTTCTCGCCGAACCACACGCTGCGTCTCGACGCGTTCGTGCTCAGCACCGAGCGTCAAGAGACGGAATCGGGCGTCCTCTATGCCCGCGAAGATGGCACTCTGACCGCCAACGACGACGTCTCCGACGAAGTCTGGGAAATCGACACGATCGAGTCGCAGCGGCAAGACATCGAACAGATGAGCTACGGCATCTCGGCTCTTTACGAAGGTCAGCTCTCGCCGAGCTGGAGCTTCGAGAGCCAAGCGCGCTACGCCAACTTCACCGAAGACAACGTTGAAGTCAGCTTCGAAGATGATCCACCTGAGCCGGTGGAGCTGGTGGTCATCGACAGCGACGACACCGAAATGTCGATCGATGGCGCGTTCACCTTCAACTCCGAGAGCTTCGCGCAACGCTTGGGCCTCGCCAGCTTCGAGTTCGAAGTCGGCGCCGCGCTGAAGAACAAGACGCGCGACTACACCCAGCAAGAATACGAAGACGATAACGGCGACGGTGATTTCGACGATCCGGATGACAACGTCACCCCGGACAGCGGTGTCTTCGAATACGAAGAAGATCGCTTCGACATGTGGATGATGGCCGAGTTCGGCATCACCGAAGATCTCACCGTGCAACTTGGCGTCCGTTCGGAAAGCACCGACACGGAATCGCGCATCGTCGGCGGCGCCACGGGCGGCAGCTCGAGCGACGAGATCAACCCATCGCTGCACGTGCAGTGGAATCCTTGGGAGAACGGCCAGTTCCGCGTCAGCTACGCACGCACCGTGCGCCGTCCGTCGCTCGATCAGGTCGTGCCGTTCGCGAACTCAGACTCGCCGGAAGACGATGACGAGACCTTCGGCAACCCGAACCTCAAGCAAGAAACCTCTTGGGGCTACGACATTGGTTACGAGCATCGCTTGGGCCAACGCGGCGTCGTCGGGTTCAACTACTTCCACCGCGATGTCAGCGACCTGATCTCGCTGGTGAACACGGGCGTTTCGACCGGCGTGCCGGGCGCGTTCGAGTACACCTACGAGAACACCGGCGACGGCGAAGTCTCGGGTTGGGAAGTCGATATCTCGACGCCACTCTCGTTCATGGGCCTCGATGAAACCGGCTTCTTCGCCAACTATACGAGCCTCGACTCCGAACGTGTGGAGCCGCTCACGGGCATCACGGCGCGCTTCAACGCGCAGCCCGAATACGTCTACAATTTCGGTGTGACGCAGAACCTGCCGAGCTGGAATACGAGCCTCGGCTTCTCGTATCGCAAGCAAGGCATGTCGGAATCGCTGTTCCTCGGCGAACTCGAGCGCCAGTGGTACGACGCCAACCTCGAAGTGTTCGTCGAGTACCGCCTGAGCGAAAACGTCGTGCTGCGCGTGGTCGGCAACAACCTGCTGGATGCGGACAGCATCCAAGCTGAACGCAACTACGACGGCGATACGGCGCAAGAGATTGTCGACAACCAGATCGCCAACGACGTCGACGAGTTCGAAGTGGAACGCGAGAATTCCTCGCCGACCATTCTGTTCTCGGTCCGCGCGGTGTTCTAAGCGCTCAGAGAACTTTCTTTCCTGCGACTTGAGCGGCCCCGAAAGGGGCCGCTTTTCTTTGTCGTGTGAGGTTAGAGCGCGACCGGCGCGCCGGCTTGCATCGAAGCTTGCGCCGCAGTCGCCAGCGCCAGCGCCGCCACGCCATCGCGGTAGCCGATTTCCGGCGCCGCATTGCGCGCGATCATGTCGGCGAAGTGCGCCATCTCGAATTTGTAGGCGGCGGCGTAGCGGTCGAGGAAAAAGTTCTGGAACTGATCGGCCTGCGCGCCGCCTTCAGTCCAAGCTTCGACTGTGCTTTCGGTGACGTTGCCGGCGCGCAGCGCGCCCGCGGAGCCGAACGCCTCGATGCGCTGATCGTAGCCATAGCCGCTGCGGCGGCTGTTCGAGATCACGCAGAGCTTGCCTGAGGCTGTCCGCAAAATCACTTTCGCGGTGTCGATGTCGCCGAGCTTGCCGATCTCGGGATCAACGAGGCAAGCGCCGGCCGCGAACACTTCGCTTGGATCTTCGCCGAGCACCCAGCGCGCCATGTCGAAATCGTGGATCGCCATGTCCTTGAAGAGCCCGCCACTGACGGCGACGTAAGAGGGCGGCGGCGGCGAAGGGTCGTGGCTGGTGATGTGCAGCGTCTCCAGCTTGCCGACCGCGCCGGCGTCGAGTTTCCTTTTCAAAGACCGGAAGTGCGGATCGAAGCGCCGGTTGAACGCCAGAAAGATACGCGCCTTTGCGGCTTCGAACTTCGAGGCGCTCGCTTCGGCGCGCGCCAGGTCGAGATCGATCGGCTTTTCGCAGAAGATCGCTTTACCCGCCTGCGCCGCGCGCAGACTGAAGTCGAGGTGCGTGTCGGTGGAGGAAGCGACGATGACGCCGGAGATGCTCGCATCGCCCAGCGCGCCATCGAGATCGGCGACCTTGGCGCCGTAGCTTGCCGCGACGTCTTGCGCCGAGGTCCCAACCGGATCGACGACGTAAGCCAGCTGCAGCTCAGGATGCGCGGCGACATTGGCGGCATGGATGCGGCCAATGCGGCCCGCGCCGATAAGAGCAATCTTGTGCATGTGATTAGACCTTCACGACTTTGTTCGTCCGCGCCGATTCCGCGCAAGCTTCCGCCCAGGCGAGCGCCGCCAGGCCTTCCGCGTAGCCAACCTGCGGCTTCGCGCGGCCCATGAGCACGTCGGCAAAGTGATCCATTTCCCGCGCGTAGGAGGGCATGTAGCGCGAGAGGAAGTTCGGCCGGATCGGCGAGGCGAGGGCGCCCGCCTCACTCCAAACCTCAACGCTGTCCAAGCGTTCGTTGCCCGTGGCCGCCATGCCTTTCGAGCCGTAGGCCTCGACGCGCTGATCGTAGCCGTAGCCGCTGCGGCGCGTGTTGGAGATGACGCAAAGCTTGTTTGACTTCGTGCGCAGGATGACGCGTGCCGTATCGACGTCGCCCAGCCGCGCGATCTCAGGATCAACCAGGCAGCTCGCCGTCGCGAAAATCTCCACCGGCGGTTCGCCCAGCAGGCAGTACGCCAGATCGAGATCGTGGATGGTGAAGTCCTTGAACAACCCGCCCGAGCGCGGAATGAAGGCCGGCGGCGGCGCCGCTGGATCGTGATTGATCAGCGTCAGCGTCTCCAACGTCCCGATCACACCCGAGGCGATCTTCTCACGCAGCGCCGTCACGTGCGGATCAAAGCGCCGGTTGAAGCCCAGAATGTACGGCGCGCCCTCGAACGCCACCGCGACCGCTTTCGCCTTCTCAAGATCGAGATCGATCGGCTTCTCACAGAGCGCCGCTTTGCCCGCGCCGATCACAGCCAAGCTGTGCTCGAGGTGCATGTCTGTCGAACTGGCGATGACGACACCCTTGATCGACGGATCGCCCAGCACGTCGTTCAACGTCGCAATTGTCGCGCCCGTTTGCGCCGCCAGCGCCTGGCCGAGCGCTGCGTCCGTCTCGACCACATATCGCAGCCGCAAGTCCGGGTGCCGCGCCGCGTTCGGCCCGTGAATTTGGCCCATGCGGCCCGCGCCAATGATGGCGACGTCGATCTTCTGAGACATGCTGCCCCGCAATCCGCTAGCGCCCGTACGCCGTCAATCGGCGGCGCGAAACGCGTGTTTTAAACATGCTCGCTTATGGAACGAAAATTCTGAATCTGACAAGCCCCGGCCGACTGTGATCATTGCGTTCCACTGACGGAATATATATTCTGCGCTTTTCCAGTCGCACCGGAGCGATAATGTCCAGCGCTGCCCGCCCGCCGCAGACCAGCGAGGAGCTGCGCGCGGCCATTCTCGACAGCTACGAGGATCTCTCCAAGCGCCTCCAGCAAATCGCCCGCTATGTGCTCGATGAGCCCAATGCGGTGGCGCTGGAGACACTGGCTGTCATCGGTGAGCGGGCAGGCGTGCAACCTTCGGCAATCGTTCGCTTCGCCAAGGCCATTGGCTTTGAGAGCGCTAGCCAGATGCAGAAGGTCATCCGCGATGGCCTGATCGCTGGCAGCACAGTGCTTGGCTATAGCGAGCGCGTGCGCCAGTTCAGCGAAGGCGCAACATCGCGCAATGGCGGGCGCCCGGCTGACGTATTGTCCGAGTTCGTCGAAGGCAACGTGCTGGCGATGAACAATCTGCGCGAGTTGGTGAAAGCGGAAGATCTGCGCAAGGCGGTCGATCTCATCACCGACGCCGAAACCGTTTATGTTGTGGGTTTCCGGCGCTCTTTGCCGGTTTCGTCCTATCTTGCGTATTCGCTGCAGCAGCTGAACAAGCGCACGGTTTTCGTCGATGGCGTCGGCGGCATGACCCGCCAACAAATCCAAACTATCGGCCCCGACGATCTTCTCATCGACATCAGTTTCCACCCGTACGCGGAAGAGACCGTGCAGGCGGTGCAAACCGCGCTCACGCACGAAGCCAAAGTGCTCTCGATCAGCGACTCGCTTGTCAGCCCCACCGCAAAGCCGGCGACCTTGGCGTTGCAAGTGAAGGAGGCCGAGATCCGAAAGTTCCGCTCGCTCGCGGCCACCATGTGCCTCGCGCAGGCTTTGGTGATTTCCTACGCCTTCGAACTCTCTCAACAGGAACAATCGCGCCGCCCCAAGGGCGCGGCCGCGAAACGCCGCAAAGCCAGCTGAGATCGACCTGAAACGAATGTTGCAGATTGAAACGCCGTGGAATATGTATTGCAAATGACCGCTGCGCCGGCCGGCTGCGTGGCGTTGAAGGCTGGATTTCATGGCGCAGAGCGAGCGCACAACGCTTGATCTGATCACGATCGGGAGGTCGTCGATCGACCTCTACGGCAGCCAGACAGGCGGCCGGCTGGAGGATATGGGCAGCTTCGCCAAATATGTCGGCGGCAGCCCCACCAATACCGCCATTGGCGCTTCACGGCTCGGTTTGAAGACTGGCCTCATCACGCGCGTCGGCGGCGATCACATGGGTCGCTTCATCCGCGAAGAATTGGCGCGCGACGGCGTCGACGTGCGCGGTGTGAAGACTGACCCCGAGCGGCTCACCGCGCTCGTCATCCTCGGCATCCGCGATCCCGACACGTTCCCACTGATCTTCTACCGCGAGAACTGCGCCGACATGGCGCTCGACGAAAGCGATATCGACGAAGCGTATATGAAGAGCGCGGCCGCTGTGCTGGTGAACGGCACGCATCTTTCCAAGCCTGGCGTTTTTGCTGCCAGCAACAAAGCTATCGATATCGCAAAGGCAAATGACCGCAAGGTCGTGTTCGATGTCGACTATCGTCCGGTGCTGTGGGGCCTCGAAGCGCGCGACATGGGCGAGAACCGCTTCGTCGCCGACGCGCAGGTCACCAAGCAACTGCAAAGCATCCTGCCGAAATGCGATCTCATCATCGGCACGGCCGAAGAGATTCACATCCTCGGCGGCTCCACCGATACGATCAAAGCGCTCCGCGCCATCCGCGAAAAGAGCGCCGCTCTCATCATCCTGAAGCTCGGTCCGCAAGGCTGCGCGGCGTTTGCCGGCGCGATTCCGAAGACCGTGGAGCAGGGCGAGATCGTCGGTGGTTTCCCGGTTGAGGTCTTTAATGTCCTCGGCGCCGGTGACGCCTTTATGGCTGGCTTCTTGCGCGGCTGGTTACGCGGCGAAAGCGTCGCGCAATGCTGCACGCTGGGCAACGCGTCCGGCGCCATCGTCGTTTCACGTCATGGCTGTGCGCCGGCGATGCCGACATGGGAGGAGATGCAATATTTCCTCGCGCTCGAACAACGACCGCAGCGTCTGCGCGAAGAAAAGCATCTCGAGCATTTGCACTGGGTTGGCTGCCGCCGCGGCGACTATCCCGAACTCACCGTGCTGGCCATCGATCACCGCACGCAGTTCGAAGACCTCGCGCGCGCCTGCGGCGCCGAGCCATCGCGCATCGAACAGTTCAAATCACTCGCCGTCCGCGCCACGCACAAGTTAGCGAAGGGGGACCCACGCTTCGGCGTGCTCCTTGATGGCCGCCACGGCATGCGCGCGCTCGAAGCCGCCGCTGATCTGCCGTACTGGATCGGACGCCCGATCGAACTGCCGCAATCGTGCCCGATCGAGTTCGATGCTGAACTGAACGATGTCGGCGCCGAGATCGCGTCATGGCCGCTCAATCACACCGTCAAAGCGCTCTTCCTCTATCACCCGGACGACACCGCCGATCTACGCGAACGCCAGGAGCGCCAAGCGCTGCGCTTGTTCGATGCGTGCCGCGCCACGCGCCACGAATTGCTGGTCGAGATCATCGCGTCAAAGAACGGCGCGGTGGATTCCAAAACAGTCTCGCGCGCCATTCAGCGTTTCTACGATCTCGGCATCCGCCCCGATTGGTGGAAGCTCGAACCGGCGGCCGACGCGGAAACGTGGGCCAACATCGAGCGCGCGATCATTGCCAACGATCCGCATTGCCGCGGTGTCGTCCTGCTTGGGCTCTCCAGCCCGCAGGACGAACTGGTGCAATCCTTCGCGCCCGCAGCACGCGTGGATATTGTCAAAGGCTTCGCCGTCGGGCGCACCATCTTCAACGATGCCGCCGCGCGCTGGTTCAAAGGCGCGATCGACGACGAGCAGGCCATCGAGGCGCTATCCTCAACTCTGAGTCAGCTGGTCGACGCTTGGCGGCGCGCCAAGAAAGCGCGTACGAGATAGAGATGAGCACGCTTCGTCTCACAGCCGCGCAAGCGGCGGTCCGCTATCTCGCCAATCAGTTCGTCGAGGCGGACGGCGGCGAGGTTCCTTACTTCGCCGGCGTCTGGGCGATTTTCGGTCATGGCAACGTCGCCGGCCTCGGCGAAGCCTTACATGCAGCGCGCGATGTGCTGCCGACTTACCGCGCGCACAACGAGCAAGCGATGGCGCACGCGGCAATCGCGTACGCCAAGCAAATGCGCCGCCGCCGCGCGATGATCTGCACCACCTCAATCGGCCCCGGCGCCACCAACATGGTGACCGCCGCCGCGCTGGCTCATGTGAACCGCTTGCCGGTGCTGCTGATGCCGGGCGACGTCTACGCCTCGCGCCGTCCCGATCCGGTGCTGCAGCAGATCGAAGACTTCGGCGACGCAACTGTTTCAGCGAACGACGCCTTCCGCCCAGTCTCACGCTTCTTCGATCGCCTGACGCGCCCAGAGCAGTTGCTCGACTCTCTGCCGCGCTCGATGGCGACGCTGCTCGATCCTGCAAACTGTGGCCCGGTCACGCTCGGCTTCTGCCAAGATGTGCAAGCCGAAGCCTTCGACTATCCGCGCGCCTTCTTCGACCGCCGCGTCTGGCGCTTCCGCAAGCCGCAACCGGAAGCGCGCGACGTCGATGCGCTCGTTGCCCTCATCAAGAAGGCGAAAGCGCCGCTGATCATCGCGGGCGGTGGTGTGCTTTACGCTGGCGCCGAAGACGCGCTTTCGCGTTTCGCGCAATCGACTGGCATTCCCGTTGCCGAAACCCAAGCCGGGAAGGGCGCGCTCGCCTGGGATCACCCGGCCGCGCTTGGCTCGATTGGCGTCACCGGTTCCAGCGCCGCGAACGAAGCGGCTTCACAAGCGGACCTCATCATCGCCATCGGCACGAGGCTGCAAGATTTCACCAGCGGCTCGCGCACCTTGTTCGAGCGTGATGGTTGCACGCTCGTGCAAGTCAACGTCGCCGTCCACGACGCCTACAAGCACGACGCCGACGCCGTGATCGGCGACGCGTGTGCCGTCATCTCCGCGCTCATCGCCAATCTCAGAGATTGGCGCGCACCGGATTCGTGGACCGACGTCACCGCTGGCCGCATCGCCGCGTGGAGCAAGGCAGTCGACGTCGCCACTGCAGCGCCCAAAGGCCAGGCCAAGCCAAGCGACGCGCAAGTCATCGGCGCTGTACAACGCGCCGCTGATGCGAACGCCGTCGTCGTCTGCGCCGCGGGCGGCCTCCCCGGCGAACTGCACAAGCTCTGGCGCACCGCGAAGCCCGGCGGCTACCACCTCGAATACGGCTATTCGTGCATGGGCTACGAAATCGCTGGCGGCCTGGGCGTGAAGATCGCGGCGCCGGATCGCGATGTGTTCGTCATGGTCGGCGACGGCTCATATCTGATGATGAATTCCGAGATCGCGACGTCCGTGATGCTCGGCAAGAAGCTCACCATCGTCGTGCTCGATAATCGCGGCTTTGGCTGCATCAATCGCCTTCAGCGCTCTACGGGTTCCGAATCCTTCAACAATCTGCTCGCTGACGCCGAGCACCAAACACTGCCCGACATCGACTTCGCGGCGCACGCCGCAAGCCTTGGCGCGCTTGCCGAAAAAGTGAACGGCATAGCAGCGCTCGAACAAGCGCTCGCGCGTGCCAAGAAAGCGGACCGCACCAGCGTTATCGTCATTGATACCGATCCGATGATCACCACCGAAGCCGGCGGCTGGTGGTGGGACGTGGCGGTGCCGGAAGTCTCCGAACGCGCCGCCGTTCGTGATGCGCGCGCGGCGTATGAAGAGAAGATCAAACCGAAAGAGACGAAACGATGAGCATCCGCTTCGGCGTCAGCCCGATCGCGTGGGCGAACGACGATATGCCCGAACTCGGTGGCGATACGCCGCTTGAGGCAATCCTGAAGGATTGCCAGGAGATCGGCTTTGAGGGTGTTGAGCTCGGCGGCAAGTTTCCGCGTGACCCCGCAGCGCTCAAAGCCGCGCTCGCGCCGTACAAGCTCGATTGCGTGGGCGGTTGGTATAGCGGCAATTTGCTCGCGCAGGACGCCGACGCCGAAATCGCCGCGCTCCAGCCGCACCTCAATTTGCTGAAAGCGATGGGCTCAACGGTTTTCGTCTTTGCCGAGACCTCAAACGCCGTGCACAGCGACAAGTCAGTACCGATGGAAGGCACGCCGCGCCTCAAGTCCAGCGAGTGGGCGCAGTTCGGTGATCGCATGAGCAAGGTGGCGGATTACGTCGCCGGCCAAGGCATCAAGTTCGCGTACCACCACCATCTTGGCACCGTCGTCGAAAACCAGGCTGACATGGACGCCTTCATCGCCGCTACATCTGCGAGCGTCGGCTTCACGCTCGACACCGGCCACGCCGCGCTCGGCGGCGTGAAGTCGCTCGATGTGATCGAGCGCCACCCGAACCGCATCGCCCACGTCCATTGTAAGGATGTGCGCGGCCCGATCCATGCCGAAGCCCGCCGCACGGGCAAGAGCTTCCTCGATGGCGTTCTCGCCGGCATGTTCACCGTGCCGGGCGATGGCGGGATCGATTTCGGCGCGGTGATGCAGGCGCTGAAGCGCATCGGCTATAGCGGCTGGATCATTATTGAAGCCGAGCAAGACCCGGCCATCGCCAACCCACGCAGCTACAGTGAACTCGGCCTGGCCACGCTGAAGCGCGAAGCGGCCGCCGCTGGTTTGATCTAGGAGCACGCGATGCCAAATCTCCGCGTCCGCCCGAATGCACGAGACGAAAGCGGCGCCGTCCTCGAGGTGACGCCTGAAAGCGCCGGCTGGACCTATGTCGGCTTCAAAGTGATCACGCTTGAGCCGGGCGAAAGCACAGTAGGCGGTGAAACGGGCCGCGAAGCGTGTCTCGTTATCCTCTCCGGCAAATGCGACGTCGAAGTCGAAAGTCAGCGCTTCGAAAACATCGGCGAGCGTATGAGCGTGTTCGACGACATTTCACCCGCCGCGGTCTATGCGCCCGCCGGCGCGCACTACGCCATCACGGCCCGCACCAAGCTTGAACTCGCCATCGGCACCGCGCCGGGACAAGGCGGCGGCGAAGCGCGGTTCATCGAAGCGAGCGCCATCAGCAAGGAAACCCGCGGCGAGGGCACGAACAGGCGCTATGTCCGCAACATCCTGCCGCAAACGGAGCGCGCCGATAGTTTGCTCATCGCGGAGGTGATCACGCCCGGCGGCAATTGGTCATCCTATCCGCCGCACAAGCACGACCGCTTGGCCGAACCGGAAGAGTCTTCGCTCGAGGAAATCTACTATCACCGCCTCAACCCGCCGCAGGGCTTTGCCTTCCAGCGCGTCTACACCGACGACCGTTCTCTCGATGAAACCGTGAGCGTCGAAGACGGCGATGTCGTCCTCGTGCCGCGCGGTTACCACCCGGTTGGCGCGCCGCATGGTTACGATCTCTATTACCTAAACATAATGGCCGGGCCGAAGCGGACCTGGATCTTCAACAACGACCCGGCGCACGCCTGGATCGCAAAGAAAAAATAACAACACGGGGGGAAGCGCGTGGCGGGAGGATTTCTGAAGGCGTTCGCGACTGCCGCTGACGCGCCACTCATCGGTGATCAAAAAGAGATCGACCGGCTGTTCAAGTCCACACGCTGGCGCGTGATGCTCGCCATTACGTTGGGCTACGGCCTCATCTACACCTGCCGTCTCGCCATCGGCATGGTGAAGCCCTCGATGATCGACCAGGGCATCTTCACGCCCGCGGAATTCGGCCTGATCGGCTCAGCGCTCTTTTACACTTACGCGCTCGGAAAACTTACCAACGGCTTCTTCGCCGACCACGCCAACATGCGCGTCTTCCTGACGTTCGGCTTCGTCATGACGGCGATCTGCAACATCGGTATGGGCTTTGCCGACACCGTGCTGCTCGCCGCCGTCATCTGGGGCATCAACGGCTACTTCCAAGGCTTCGGCGCGCCCGGCGGCGTCGTCGCGATGACTCAATGGTTCTCCAATAAAGAACGAGGCCGCGCTTACGGCCTATGGAGCACGGCGCACTCAGTCGGCGAGGGGCTCACCTTCTTCGTAACCGGCGCGATCGTTGCCTATTTCGGCTGGCGCTGGGGCTACTTCGTTCCCGCCATGATCGGCTTCGCCGCCGCCGCGATGATGTGGACTCTGGTGCGCGATCGCCCGCGCACGATGGGATTGCCCACCGTCGCCGATTGGAAAAACGATCACCTGCCCGAGAGCGAAGCGTCGAAATCCAAATCGACGCTCGTGCTGCAGTTCTCGATCCTCTCCATCCCCACGATCTGGATTCTCGCGCTCGCCAGCCTTGCCAACTACATCACGCGCTACGCAATCAACTCGTGGGGGCCGCTCTACCTGCAAGAGGCGCGAGGCTTCGATGAGATCATGTCCGGCACGATGCTGATGATCTCAACGCTCGCCGGCATCGCAGGCTCGATCCTCTACGGCCTGATCAGCGACAAATTCTTCAACTCACGCCGGCCGCCCGCGAACCTTCTGTTTTCAATTATCGAGATCATCGGCCTCGGCCTCATCTTCTTTGGCCCAACCAATCTGCCGACGCTCATTCTAGGCATGGTGCTTTTCGGGCTTGGTCTCACCGGCCTCGTCGCATCGCTCGGCGGCTTGTTCGCCGTGGACATCTGCCCCAAGCGCGTCGCTGGCGCAGCGATGGGCGTGATCGGCGTGTTCTCGTACATCGGCGCGGCCATCCAAGAGAACATTTCGGGCGTGCTCATCGATCAGAACTCTCACATGGTCGGCACGGACCGCATCTATGATTTCGGTCCAGTGATCTGGTTCTGGCTCGGGTCATCGATTGTCTCGATGCTGCTAGCGGCGACGCTCTGGCGCGCGAAGTTGCGCGACTGATGAGTCCGCTCCTCACCGCAATGATCGAAGCCGCGCACGCATCGGGCGCAGGCTTGATGCAGGACTTCACGCGCGTGCGCGCTGACCTCGGCGTCACAACCAAGATCGGTCCGGACTTCGTCAGCCAAGCCGATCTTCGTGCCGAAGCCACGATCAAGGCGATTCTCAACGCGTTCGCGCCCGAGTACGGCTTTCTTGGCGAAGAGAGCGGCCGCGTTGGTGGCGAGACCTCCGATCTCACTTGGATCGTCGATCCGCTCGACGGCACCACCAACTTCCTCTGGGGCACGCCGCTCTTCGGCACCTGCATCGCGCTCGCGCGCGGCGACGAAGTGCTCGCGGGCGTCCTCAATCTTCCGGCGCTCGGCGAAATGCTGTGGGCCGAGAAGGGGGCCGGCGCGTTCATGAATGGCAAGCCAATCCGGGCGAGCACCAAAACCACTCTCGAAGAGTCGGTGATTGCCGTCGGCATTCCGCACGCCGGCAAACCTGGCCATGATCTCTTCGCGCGCGAAATTGGCCGCCTGACGCCGCGCACCACTGGCGTGCGCCGCACCGGTTCCGCCGCTGTCGATCTCGCTTACACCGCTTGCGGCCGATGGGACGCTTACGTCGAACGCATCGTCGCCGCGTGGGACATTGCCGCCGGCGTCGGCATCGTCATCGAAGCAGGCGGCGCGGTCTCCGATGTCACCGGCGCACCGCTCAAACTCCACGGCGGCAGCGTCGTTGCGGGCGCGGCCGGCTTGGTCGCGCCACTCGCCGCTGAAATGCGCACAGCAGACTCAGAAAGAGCCTAACCACATGACGACCCACCGCCGTTCTCTGCTGAAGCAAGCAGCTCTCGTCGCCGGCTCGCTACCGTTTGTGCCGCAAGCCTGGGCGCAGACGCTGGGATACCCACGTGCGCTGCAAGGGCCGATGGTCGGCGCGCCGACGGCAAACTCCGTCCGCGTCTGGGTGCGCACCAGCGGTACGTTTGATGTGGTGCTTGAAGTCGCCGCGCGGCGTGACTTTGCTGACGTCCGCACCTCGGCGCCGATGCAGTCCAACACCGGCAACGATTTCTGCGTTGCGCCAGTCGTCGAAGGCCTCGATCCCAACACGAGCTATTTCTATCGCTTCAAGTTCGACGGCGTGCTCGATCGGTATCAGCCGCTTCCCGGAAAAGCCCGCACCGCGCCGCGCAATCGCAGCGCCTTCCGCGCCGCTTTCGGTTCCTGCGCGCGCCTCCAGATCGATACCGATCAACGCATCTTCAGCGTCGCCCAAGCGCTCGAACCTGATCTCATGTTCTTCCTGGGCGACAACATCTACGCCGATAGCGTCGAGCCGACGGCCATCGCCGATCTCTACCGCCGCCAGCGCGAGATCGAGCGCGTGAAGCCGTTCATCCGCAACACGTCGTGCCTCGCCATCTGGGACGACCACGACTTCGCCATCAACGATTCAGATCGCACCAACCCGATCCGCGAGCAGGCGTTCGCGCAGTTCAAAAATTACTGGGCCAATCCCTCGTACGGCACGTCCGGAACACGCGGTATCTTCTTCAAGTACGCCTATGGCGGCGTCGACTTCTTCTTCCTGGACGGCCGCTACAATCGCGATCCAGCTGATGCGCCCGATGTGGCTGGCAAAACCATGCTCGGCGCCGAACAAAAGGCGTGGCTGAAGGATGAACTCCGCGCCAGTCGCGCCCCGTTCAAAGTGCTCGTCTCCGGCGGCGGCTTCTCGAAAGCCGAACGCGGCGGCGATTCATGGGCGGTTTACACCCACGAGCGCGACGAACTCTTCGACTTCATTCGCGACAACCGCATCGAAGGCGTGTTCGGCATCTCCGGCGACAGCCATATGGGCGAGCTCAATTGCGTGCCGCGTTCAGAGCAGGGCGCGTACGATTTCTACGATATGTGCTCTTCGCCGCTCGCAAATTTCCCGGACAGCGATTTCGTCGATCAAATGCCAGAGGTGCGCATCCGCAGCCCGTTCACACGCAGTTGCAATATCGGCCTCCTGTCGTTCAGCTTCGATGACGGCCCGCGCATGAGCTACACGCTGCACAACACGATCGGCGCAGCCGCGTGGGATCCGCTGGTGCTGACGCCCGCCGATCTACGCAACGGCGCCGCCACTTGGCGCACCAAGATCGCGCCGACAGAGCTTGTGCGCCTGGAGCGCTATCGCGCCGGCGGCAGCTATTACGATCCAGAAGGCGACGGCTGAGGCGCCGGCGAGGCGTAAGCCATCCGAAGCTGCGCGAGGGCGTCTGCTAATCCTCCTACGCCAAGGCTACGGCGTTAGCCGGCCGTAGCTGCACTTGGGATTGAAAGCCCTCCTACGCCAAGGCTTCGGAGGGCGGCCTGCGCTCCGCTTTGCGCAGCGAAGGCCGGAGGACATCCTACGCTCCGCTGCGCGCAGCGAAGGATGGTGGGCGCGGCAGGACTCGAACCTGCAACCAGACCGTTATGAGCGGCCGGCTCTAACCATTGAGCTACGCGCCCGAAGCCCGGAGCGGCATGTGCTTGCGCCGGGCGCGGCGGTCAAGACTGGCCGTCGCCCCGGGCGTAGCCGACAATCGCGGCGCGGACGAAATCGTCGAAATTTATGCTGTCGAGGTGCGGCGGATGCTTGGCCCAGGGCGGGCCGTCGAGCATCTGCACGGTAATCTCGGGCTTCTTGCCGTTGGAGCGGCGCCGGCGCGTCAAGGCATGCTCGGCTTCCTTCTCCACCCATTCAGACTCCGCTGCGGACTTGGACCAGCAGAGGTGGAAGAGATCGGCGCGATCGATTTCTTGGCGCAAGCGCGGGCTCCATTCTTCGCCGGACTTGAGCGAGGTGCGGTCGAAGAAGTGCTGCACGCCGGCGGCCTCGTATGCCGTGGCGATGGCGGAGACGGTTTCGCGATCCTTGCTGGAGTAGGAGAGGAAGACGCGCTTGTGGCGCTTCAGGCGTACGCGATCGTTTGATGCTGCGTTCTTCTTGGGGCCGCCGACAGGGCGCGTGAAGGCGAGCACGCCGATCTGCGCGTCATCGATGAAGACGCGCGCGAGAAACACGGTTTGCTTCACGTCGGCGTCAGCTTCAGCGGAGAAGTTGAAGTCGATCGGTTCGCCTTGCCAGGTGCGGCGCTGGATCGCGCCGTCGCACACTGCGCCACGCACTTCGAGCGAAACGCCAACGCTTGAGCCGAGCGCGACGTCGCCGACCTTCATGCCGCTTGGCGCTGCATCGGTGCGCGGATCGATTTTGCGCGCGGCTTTGATGACGTATGCCAAGTCTTTCGGCTGGTGAATGACGATGCGCACGAGCTCTGGCTCGCCGCGGCGCAGTTTCTTTGGTGCGAACGCTGTTGCATCTGCGGGTGCTGAATCGACGGTGATGGCGCGCGAGCGTGCGGGTTTCGGCGGCGGCTCCGCGGATTGCGGCGCTGGCGCGACACTTTCGGGCGGAGGCGAGGGTTCTGGCGTAGCTTCTGTGGCGAGGTCCGCGCCGCCGCCGAAGCTGTCCTCTTCCTCTTGCGCGCGCGCTCCGGGTGCGCCGCCAACAATCGCGCCTTCGTCTTGTAGTTCGGGTTCTGGCGTTCGTTCGAATTCTGGCTCGGGCAACGGCTCGGGCGCTGGCGGCTCTGGTGGCGCAGCGGCTTCTGGTTGTTCGCGAATTGGCGGCGGCGGTGGTTCCTCGGCTGGCGGCAGCGGTTGCGCGCGCGGCGTGCCGCCGCCCGCTGCTTCCGAGCGACGGCGTAGCAAATCGTTGGCGCGCGTACGCGCGTCAGCGAGCGCCATCGATGGCCATGCTTCCGGCAGGAATGCGAACGCGGCGCGGTCGCTGGGTTCAGCCAGGATCAGCTGCGCCGAGCGCAGCGAGTTTGCGAGCACGTGCAGCAGCGCGACAAACGACGCGTCGCGTGTCGCGGCGTGGCTCAGCACGATGCCGACATTGGAGGCGCTCTGCATCGCGGCGGCCGCCGCTTGGTGCGAGCCGAACGAACCAGCGCCGACAGCGTCAAGCCCGAAGCCGCTGGCGATATCGCCGACCCCAGGCAGGTCAGCCTCCGCAGCCAGCAAAAATCCGTTCGACATAGCGTCTCCCCAGGCCCGCTTTATGGGGCGCCCTGAGCACGCCCGGCAAGCAAAGGCCGTCAGGGTGTTTCTCAGCGAGACGAAACGACGCTACAAAGTGCACTGAGATGGAGAATCCTCGATGCGTCTTGCCGCCGTTTTATCCGCACTGACCCTCGTCGCGGCTTGCCAAACGCCGTGTCCCGACCCGGACACTGGCCCTACCAACACATCGTTTCGCTGCGAGGACGGCTCGCTGTTGAATGTGACGTTCACGCGAAACCCGGACTCCGCGCGTGTCGCGCAGGAGGGGTATGTCGTGGTCGATCTTCCCGCGCGCGTCACCGGCTCGGGCTATCGCTACAATAACAACGGCGCCGAACTGCGCGGCCGCGCCAACGAAGCGCGTTGGACGCGCCCGGGCGCCGCGGAAACTGTCTGTCACACGGTTGCAGAATAGGCGGAGCGGCGCTTAATTGCGCCGCTTTGACTCTTTCATCAGCTGGTCTTTGCGCGCCTTCATTTCGGCGCCCAGCTCCTTGAGATCGAGGTCGGCTTGCTTCGCCTTCGAGAACATGCCGCCGCGCTGTTCTTCTTCTTTGACGTGATGCTTGATCGTCTCGCTGAGCACTTTGACTTTCGCATCCCAGTGATCGTCACCGGGTTTGCCGGCTTCGATTTCTTCGATGAGCTTCTTGGCGCCGTCATGCTCGACGTCCGCCTCGTCCATCATGTCCTCTTCGATGCCGGCTTCGCGGCAGGCGGGGTAGAAAACCTCTTCTTCGATTTGGGTGTGGACACGTAGCGCCAGACAGATTTGGTTGGCGAGCTTCTGCTTCTTCGATCCGCTGTTGGTCTTCTCGAAGTCCTCGAACCAGGTTTCGACTTGCCGGTGATCGTCCTTCAAGAGCTTGATGGCGTCAGGCGCCCGGGTTGTGCTCTTGGTTTTGGACGAGCGGGATTCTGTGTGCGTTACGGCCATAGCGTTGTTCCTCCGGGATTTGCCCAGAAGAACAACGCCGAAGGCCGGTAGTTCCTATTGCGAGCGATGCTCAATCAGTGGCGGCGGTCCCAGCGGTTCTCGCGCCGGTCCCAGCGGTTTTCGCGGCGATCGCGCACGTCCTCGCGGGCGTCGCGGACATCTTCGCGGGCGTCACGCACGTCTTCCGCCTGATCGCGCCAGCCGCCTTGATGTTGTGCGTCGCGCACGTCTTCACGCGCGTCGCGCACATCTTCGCGGCGATCGAAGCGGTTTTCGCGCCGGTCAAAGCGGTTCTCCGCGCGGTCGAAGCGGTTCTCGACGCGGTCCCAGTTGCGGGCTTCGGCGGCGGGCGCAGCGATGGCCGTGAACGCGGCTACGGCAGCGAGCGCTAACAGGTGTTTCATGATGGAAGCTCCTCGTTCGTCCCTCAGAGGATGAAACGAGGTCCGGAGCGGTTTCCGTCGCTAGCGCAAAGCGAATTCCAGCGCGGCGTCGCGGCCAGCGGCGATGTCTTCGCGCGTTAAGGCTATCTCGACATCGGGAACTATGCCGGCGTCCGGCTTCGGCGTGAGTGGGAAGCGTGCGATGAGCGGGACGTCGGCTTCAAGGCCAGACGCTGGCAGGCGCAGAAAGAAGAACGCGCCGCCGTTGATGCCGCGCTGATTGCCGCCAGTGGGTTGGCCGATGAGGCGGCCAAGGTTGTTGCTTTTGATGCAACTGGCGAACTGGAATGTCGCGGACGAGTTCTGCGAGTCGATCAGTACATCGACTTGTCCACGAAAGCGTGGGCCGCGCGGTTCGATCTGATCGACGTCCGCTTCGCCACGCAGATCGTAGAAGCCGTCGGCGCGCGCGACGGCGTCATCGCCCCAATTGCGGAACGAGCGATCCCAGGTGTCGAGGTATTGGTTCAAGCGCTCCGGTGTTTGACGATAGCGCGTGCGCCGGGCGTAGCCTTCGCGCGCGATGGGCGTATCTGTGAGCCGCGCGGCAATGAGATCACCGCAATCCAGCCCACCTTCGTTGCCGCGAACATCGACGATCAGTTTGGTGACGCCGCGCGCGGCGATCTCCGCAAAGCTCTGATCGAGGAAGCCGCGCCAATCCCAGTCGGAATCGTAGAGCGCCCAGTTCGGCATGGTGAGCAGGGCGATCTGCGGGCGCGGATAGGTGAGCATCCATACCGGTCCGTCGCCCTCGGTTTCGCCGATCAGCAATGAGCGGCGTGTTGCGAGGTCGATTGTTGGGACCTTGAAGGTCTCGGGGCGGCTTGAGCCGGGCGGACGCACGCGCAGGCGCACGGACGCGCCAGGCCGATGCACGAGGCCATAAAACACGTCGAACGTCTCGTATCGATCATAGCCGCGCACTTCGAGCAGCGCGCGGCGCTTAGCGTTGTTGTTCCCGTCGGCGCGCGCGTAGGGTATCAGCGAGCGCAGGATGCTCGGCGCCGCGCGGCCGTTTACGCTCACGATCTCAGCGCCACGCTCAAGGCGCGGGTCGCCGGATTGGTTGGCGAGCACGACCATGCGCTCGCCGAGCCAAGCGAAATGGAACGGTAGCAATCTCTGTGCGTCGAACAATTCCGCCTGAACCGCGTCGGATTGGTTGTAGAAGTTCGCGTAGGTGTGGCCGCACTTCACGGTCGCGAGAAAGCGCGAGAGCGAGAGGTAGCGATCGGCGCGCGTTTGCGGGCGTGACCAGGCGCGCGCGAGTGCATCGAAGCGCGCGCCCATCTCGCGCGGCGTCGCGTAGCGGTAGAGCCCTGGGTGCAAGTTCTCGTAAGCGTCGCGCAGGATGGCGATATCGGAGGAGACATCGCGAAGCTCCTCGGCCCACGCCGTCGGCGCGATCGTTGTCGCGGCCGCTCCCAGTAAAAGGCTTCTCCGCGACCACATGATTGGCTCCCCGATAGTCTGGAGATCGGTACGCCTGATGGCCTGGTTTGGATCGCCTAGGCTGGTTTGCTGGTCAATGTTGATGGTTCGGCGGTCCGAACACGCTCAAACGTCGGTGCGAACTTCCTCAGGAATTGAGCTGAGCCGATAAGCGAGCCCCGTTGCTGTTGGAGTCGATCAATTTTCGGCTGCGGCGTTTCTCCGTCGGTTTCAATCTGTGCGATCGCTTCGCCGACGTTGTGCGCCTCGAGTTCAAGCTCGACAGCTCGCTCGGACAAGCTGCGTCCGCCGCTGCCGGGCGAAAACTGGACGAGGAGGCGCGTGTCGCTCCGCTTCTTCGTATAGGTCAGGAGCTTCAGCGCCGACGATGTGACGTCATCGGGTGCGACGCCAGGCTCGACGGGAACGATCGCCGCGCTGAATTGGAGTTTGTACTGTGCGACCTCCGCTTGCGTCATGAAGCCGGGCAAGATCGTATCTTTGATTTCCTTTTCGTATTTTGAGCAGTTGTCGACGAGACGATTCAGAAAGCCAATGGATGCAAAGACGTCATCCGACATGTGGAAGAAGAATTCGTCGCCACCCGCATAGTGGCGAAACATCTCGATCTGCGCGGATGTTTCCACGGGGCTGTTGCGATCGGGCAATTTAAAAGCGTGCTCATTGCGTCGCATAGATCGATAACTTCGACTCGCGAACAGCTCGAGCACCTTGTTTGCACACTCGTGGCTCTTGTCATTGAGCCAGCCCAGATTGTCGAGATCGATCAGGATGAGGCACGACAGGCGCCACGAACCCGCAGTGCGTGGCCACGCCTCCGCGTGCTTCTGCCAGCTCCGGAAGTTCGGTATTCCGGTGATTGGATCCGTCACCATCAGGTGCTCGGTGTGCGTGAGCTGTGCTTTCGCGTGACGGAACTGGTGCTCTAAGTCAGACTTCTCGTCCGCAAGTTTAGCGTAGCGGCGTTCCTCGCGCCGCAAAGCGAAGATCATGAGCGCGCAGAGCGCCAATCCCATGAGCAGTAGCGCCGCAAGCCAAAAACCGAGCGGCTGAGGCGAGGGCGTTGTCAGAGCCTTTACGGCTCCTTCCGTCATGTCTCCGGGTTGGACCAACCCAAGCAAGAGCAAGGCGAGCGCAAGCAGCAGTGAGCCTGCCCACACCCACGCCTTCGAGAGTCGTTCTGAAAAGCGCCAGTTCTCCTCTGACACTCACCCCCTCCCTGAAAACGACGGGAGCCTAGCTGAACGTTATTCCCAAGGAAAGATTTGGCGAATCCGCGACCTATGCGTCTGCGTGGGTAAGCGTCGGCGCCTCGACGCCGCCCAAACGCGTCGCTATATCCGCGCTTCGATTTCCCGACAGACACGGATCACCACCCATGGCGGCGCAGCCGGCACAATACATTTTCACGATGCAGGGCCTGACCAAGGCCTATCCGGGCGGCAAGAAGGTGTTCGAGAACATCTGGTTGTCGTTCTTCCCGGATGCGAAGATCGGCGTCGTTGGCGTCAACGGCTCGGGTAAGTCGACCTTGATGAAAATCATGGCCGGCATGGACAAGGATTTCACCGGCGAAGCCTTCGCCATGGCCGGCACCAAGATGGGCTATCTGGAGCAGGAGCCGCAGCTCGATAACACGCTCACCGTGCGCGAGAACGTCGAGAGCTGGTGCGAAGAGAAGAAGCTGGTCACGCGCTTCAATGAAGTGAGCATGGAGCTCGGTGAGAATTACACCGACGAGCTCATGGAAGAGATGACGAAGCTGCAGGAAAAGATCGACGCGGCTGAGGCGTGGGACGTCGATAGCAAGATCGATATGGCGATGGACGCGCTGCGCTGCCCGCCGGACGATAGCGGCGTCGAGAAGCTCTCGGGCGGTGAGCGCCGCCGTGTGGCGCTCTGCCGTTTGCTGCTCTCGAAGCCGGACATGCTGCTGCTCGATGAACCGACCAACCACCTCGACGCTGAAAGCGTCGCGTGGCTGCAGCATCACCTCGAGAACTTTCCGGGCTGCGTGATCCTCGTCACCCACGATCGCTACTTCCTCGATCAAGTGACGAAGTGGACGCTCGAACTCGATCGCGGCAAGGGCATCCCGTACGAAGGCAATTACTCGGCCTGGCTCGAAGCCAAGGCCAAGCGCATGACGCAGGAAGAGCGCGAGTCCGAGGGCCGCTCGAAGGTCATGTCGCGCGAACTCGAATGGGTGCGTCAGTCTCCGAAGGCGCGTCAAGCGAAGTCGAAGGCGCGTTTGGCGCGCTACGAGGAAATGGCGGCCGAGGCCGAGCGCGAAAAGCAGACGTTCGTGACCATTCAGATTCCACCTGGCCCGCGCCTTGGTCAGAACGTCATCAACTTCGAAGGCTTGAAGAAGGGCTTCGGCGAGAAACTGTTGATTGACGGGCTGACGTTCAAGCTGCCGCCGGGCGGCATTGTCGGCATCATCGGGCCGAACGGCGCCGGCAAGTCGACGCTCTTCCGCATGATCACGGGCCAAGAGCAGCCTGACGCCGGCACGATCACGATCGGCGACAGCGTGAAGCTGGGCTTTGTCGATCAGTCACGCGACGCGCTCGATGACAAGAAGACGATCTGGGAGGAAATCTCCGGTGGCCTCGACGTGCTTGAAGTCGGCAATCGCGAAATTCCGTCGCGCGCCTATGTTTCTAGCTTCAACTTCAAAGGCGCGGACCAGCAGAAGAAGGTCGGCCAGCTTTCGGGCGGTGAACGCAATCGCGTTCACTTGGCCAAGACGTTGCTCACCGGCGCTAACGTGCTGCTGCTCGACGAGCCCACCAACGACCTCGACGTCGAAACGCTGCAATCACTCGAAGCGGCGCTCGAAGATTTCGCCGGCTGCGCCGTGGTCATCAGCCACGATCGCTGGTTCCTAAACCGCTTGGCGACGCACATCCTGGCGTTCGAAGGCGACAGCCACGTCGAGTGGTTCGAAGGCGACTTCGATAGCTACGAAGCGGACAAGATGCGCCGCCTCGGCGTGACGGAGATCATTCCGAGCCGGATCAAGTTCCAGAAGTTTGGGCGCTAGCGAGCTGGGACAGCGATTGCTCGTGCCGTGCGATGAGAACCCTTACGCACAAGTCAGCTAGGAACGCAGCGTGTGCAAATAGCTCAGTGTCTGGTGGCGAGCTCACAATGAGCGCAGCCTTACTCTTGAGTTCGAAATGTGCGATCGCGTCGCGGTACTGCTTCGCGAGAACATTGTCGAAGAACGATTTCATCGATTTCCCAACGTGCTCACGTAACCAAGGCGCAATATTTGTATGGTCGGGCACCAATGCCTTGGGTGCCTGAATCGACAGGTTGTTCAGTTTCGCAGTCTGATGCACGGCTGCTTGGAGTGGTCCAAGCAGTCCTTCCATGATCTTGTAGAGGCAGAGGACGCGATAGTAGGCGCTCGTGGAGTTTTGGCTCTCGCGATACAACGCGTAGACTGGAATTAGTTCGCTAGACAGGGCGTGCTCGGAGTCGATCAGCGTAACGCTACGCGGAGGTGATACGAAATAGATGTAGGCGACTTCGTTCTTGACATCGCGAACTGCGAGTAGCGCGACGAAGGCGGGCACACCGTGCCGGTAGCTTAGATGATCGAGACAAATAGCGAGAGCGTTCTCGAACGCCAACCTTGCTTCAATAGCTTTTGTCGCTTCGACCTTGCTGGAAACGATCGACAATTCGTCGGCTTGGTTTGCATCAAGACGAAGAGCTACATTGCCGATGCCCATCTCCATGTGGCTTTTTCCCGTAGGCATCCGGAAAAAAGACGCACCATGTTCCGGTTGGAAGTCGGCGCGCATGTCGTTTGGGTCTTTCGGTTGCTTTGATAGTCGGGCCGTTACTTCAAACGGTCGTAGCGTTGAATCCTCAAAGCGATCCTTTCCGGCGTACCTATCGTCTTTGAATTGAGCGGCCACTATGAGCCGACTCGGCACACCGGGTGCACTCAGCTTGTCGGCTGGAATAGTCATCGAATTGGTCGGACTGAATCCAACCAGATTGGTGTCTTTCATTGGGGTCCGCTGCTAGGGCAAGGGTCAAAACTGGTTACGTAGGAGCGCAGTCCGCCAATACCAATGCTGCCGCGTCGTCGTTAGCCCCGAGCCCGCGCCACGTACGCGTCCACCGTCCGCCCGAGCACCGTCATCGGCACGTTGCCGCCGGTGACGATGGCGTCGTTGAAGGCGCGGATGTCGAAGCGATCACCCAACGCGCTCTGTGCGCCTTCGCGCAGGCGGTTGATGGTGCTGTGTCCGACTTTGTAGCCGCAGGCTTGGCCTGGCCAGGTGCAGTACCGATCGACTTCGCCGCGCACGTCGTCAGGGTTTGAGCCGTTTTCGGTTGCGAAGAACTGGACGCCTTGCTCGCGCGTCCAGCGCTTCGCGTGCAGGCCGGTGTCGACGACGAGGCGGCACGCGCGGAACGCCAGCGATTGCAGATAGCCGAGGCGGCCAACTGGAAACTCGTCGTAGACGCCGAGTTCATCGGCGATCTGTTGGGCGTAGAGCGCCCAGCCTTCGCTGTACGCGTTGAAGCCGAGCAGCGAGCGGATGAGCGACTGACGGAACGTGTATTCGCCCTGCCAGACGTGGCCGGGGATGGCTTCGTGATAGGTGAGGTCGGCGAGGTCGAACTTGGTGTGCAGCGCCGGCGTGCGCAGATTGATCCAGAAGTGGCCGGGCTCGCTGCCGTCGATGGTGCCGGCGCCGCCATAGGCGCCGGGTGCGCCAGCTTCCACGTCCGGCGAAATGCGCACGACTTCGAGATAGCCGCGCACCAACGTGTCGAACGCGCGCGGCAGGCGGGTGCGAATGTCGGCGATGCGCTCTTCGATGAACGCCATGATCTCGGCGCGGCCGGCATCGCCTTCGGAGAATTGATAGCGTGGATCGGCGCCGAGCGCCGTCATGCGCGCGCCGACGCTGCCTTCGGTGTAGCCAATCGAGCGCAGGATCGGGTCCATCTGCGCGTGCAGGGCGCGGAGTTCTTCGAGGCCCATTTCGTGGACTTCGTCCGGCGTCATCGTCGTCGTCGTGCCGGCGCGGAGCGCCCAGGCGTAGTATTCATCGCCGCGCGGCAGCTTCCATACGCCGGCGTCGCTCGTCGCGCGGCGTTGCAGCGATTCCAGCATGGCGATCTGGCGATCGAGCGCGGGGCCGATCTCGCGCTCAGCGATCCGAAGTGACTGCGGCAGGAACGAGCGCGACAAGCCTTTGCTCAGCGCACGAACCGTCAGTGAGCGGACAATGCCCCATTGCTCAAAGTGCTGCGCACGGCTGCCGCGCAATTGCTGCAGCGTTTTTTCGAGCAGGAAGTCGGGCAACACAACACCGCGCGCCGCGTCAGCGCGAATGCGGACGGTCTCGCCCTCGAGTTGGCGCGCGTAAGCCTCCATGCGCGAGAGGTAGGCGTCGACATCTTCGGTGGTGTTGATCGAGTGGCTGGAGTCGAGGAAAGACGGAATCTCGACGAAGGCGCCGACATTCTGCGCCACTGCATAAGGCGTGTTCCGGTACGACCAGTTGCTGTTCAGCACAGCCACATCGCCATACGTAAATTCGTAGCCATCCGCGGCGAGTTCGTACGCGCTCTTCACGACATCAATGTCGAGCTGCTTCTCGGCGCTCAGTCCTTCGGTGTCGAAGCGGCGCAGTTGCGACAGCGTCGATCGTACATGGCCGCGAATAATCCCTTGCCCCGACGCCGAACGGTTGGTCAGCTTCGAACGCAAGCGCCGTCGATCATCCTTGTCGACGCCAGCGCTGGTGGCGCTTTCGGGATAATCGCTCAGCAATTGCTCGGTGATCCGCGCGAGCAGGCGATCGGCGGCCTCATCCGGCGTGCGTGCTTCGGCGGGGAGTGCTTGCAGCGCGAGCGCTGCGGCGCTCCCTTGCAACAATGCGCGGCGGTCGAAGGTCATGGGAACTCCCGAGTGCGAACGCCGATGAAGGGGCGCCCGCCGCGCCGGTCAAGAGGGGAGCGACTAACCAGCGAAACGGCCGCACAGCTTACGCCGCGCGGCCGTCTGCAGAATATCCTTAACGCTTAACGCGAGGCGTAGCGTTGGCCCTCGTCGTAGATGCGGAAGACGACGCGCAGGTTCACCGGCGTGCCGGCGGCGGCGCTGCCGTCCGAGCGCGTCGGCGCGTGGCGCAGGGTGCGGGCGACGCGGAGCGCGGCGTTGCCGAAGCCGCCCGGCGTTTCCGAGAGCTTGTCGCAAGCGAGCGAACCACCTTCGAGCACGGTGCAGGCGAGGCGCGCTTCGCCTTCGCGGCCGCGCTCAAGCGCGCGCGTCGGATAGTAGGAGGCGAGGCGGCGTTCGCTCGGCGTGCGCGCCCAGATCGGACGCGGCGGCGCGGTGACAACGATCTCGCCGTCGTCCTGCGTGGTCGCGAGCTCTTCTTCGGTGACGTTCGCGGGCGTGACGCCGATGGTCGCTTCCGGAACTGGTTCGCTCCGCGCAGGCGTGCGGCGGGCAGCAGGCGGAGGCGCACTCGATTCTGATGCGTTCGAGGCGAGTTGATCGTCGCCGGTGGCTTCTTCCGATTGGATCGGGCCGGCGCGCACTGGGTCGTCGTACGGGTCGGTGGCGTAGGTGTCGTTGTAGGCGGTCTGCGCGCCGTCTTGGGGCGACGCGTAGTTCTTGTAGGCAAAGTAGCCGCCGCCGGCCAAAAGCGCCGCCGCCACTACGCCGAGCAGCAATTTGCCGCCGCCGCCGCCGCCCTTTGATGCACGGATCGTCGTTGCGCCGTGGGTGTCTTCTTCGTGATCGTGACCTTTGCTCACCGTAGTCTCCTCGCCTGTGCCTGAAGGAACCCGCATCGCCCGAACGCCCGCGGTAATGTTCGGTTCCTCGAAGCGCAGGCGAGTTGCGCGCGCTGTGCCCGCGGTCACAGTGCTGCACGTGAAAGACCCAAACGTGGGTCTCGGTTGGTGTTCGCCGCCGCCGCTATTTCAATCCGGTTGCTCGGAACATCCTGCTAGACAGCACATCGGACGACACTTGCAGCTGTTGGAGCTTATGCACCACGATGGCCTTCTTTTCACCGGGAATCGCTGCGTGTGGGGCATGGTTGGAATAGTAGTTCAGCTGCGACGCTAGTTCCGCTTCAAGAGCATCGAACTCAGAAAAGAAAGCGGCGAGCGTCATCCAGATCTGCTGATCGCCAAGCTCGGAAACGTCGACGCGGTCGAACATTTTTCGGATCGTTCTTATCCGACCGCTATACTGCTCAAATAATGCATGCGCTTGTCCGTTTGTCTCGATTTCGGAAAGCAACGACAGAAGACCCGCACAAAAACTGTTCGACATTACTAGCACGCCCCAGAATGAGCGGCTTCTCATGCGCGTAAGGTGTTTTTGCTGATGAGAGAAAAGCCAAAAACCGGCGAATATCGCAGCAGCCGACATTATCGCCTGGGCCCAGGCAGCCCATTCCGTTGCGGTCATCGAGTGAGTCCATCTTGATTGATTGGCGCTGGAGAAGTCGCAGTCGACATGGGGTTATCCATAATACTCTGCCGCGGGCACCGTGCGGTGAACTAGTTGCCCAACAATCCCGAGAAAAGGTCGCTGTCCGCGTTTTCCATCAGGCCGTTGCGGCGTGCGCGCTCGACGGCTTCGCGGCCATCGGCGGCGATGCGGGGCGCCCAGGCGGCCATGGCTTCGCAGCGTTCGTCGGAGGGGCGCTCGCGGCGCTCCAAGGCAAGCGCTGCGATGGTGATGACATAGCGCGCGACGCCTTCGCGTACTTCGCGCTCGCCGCCACCGCTCGCGGCGGCGTTCATGGCGCTGATTTCGAGCGCGCATGTGACGCTCGCATTGACGATATCGCGCATCGGCACGCGGCAGGCGAAGCTATCGCCGAGCGCGCGCGACCAATCTTCTGTTGCGCGCTCTACTTGCGCTTCTGACGGGCGGCCTGCGAGCAGGGCGGCCCATGCGCCACGGCTTGCGGCGTCGGCGTAGCGCAAGGACGGGCCGCTCTCGCCGATCGTTGCGCAGGCGCTGAGTGCGAGGAGGGCGGCAAGAAGAATGAGGCGCATGTGAGTTCCCTTGATCCGGTCGCAGTCTATGGCGCTGACGTTCGAAATCTAGCGGCTTCCGCTCACGCGCGCAGTGCGCCAAGCTGGCGGCGACGCGGAGGGGACGCATGAAAGCTTGGGGTGTTGTGGCGGCGTTGGCTTTGCTGAGTGCATGCGGGCCTTCTTGGGCGCCGCCGAACGCACCGACGCGCGCGTGCGAGACCATCGATCTCGCCGCGTTCGATGCGGCGCGCGAAGCGGGCGCGGCGGTGGGCCGTGCGCGCATTCATGAAAGCGGCATGGTCTCGATGGAAATCGGTCCAGGCGTCAGCCATTGCGCGACATACAACAGCACCATGCGGCCATGCCGCCGCCCGAATGACTTTGTCATCGAGTACACGCAAGTGGACGGCGCGAAGTTCTATGTGCGCGTGCCGGCGAACACCGAATATCGCTTCAACGTCAACGCCGCGCCGAACACGTGCCAGATCGTGCTGCCGCCGGAGTTCGATCACTAACGCTCAAGCAGCGCGGCGGTCGCCATGCCGCCAGCGGTGCATACACCGATGATTGCGCGCTTGGCGTTGCGGCGGCCGAGTTCGAGCAGCGTTGAACCGAGATAGCGTATGCCGCTCATGCCGTAGGGATGGCCGAGCGCGATGGCGCCGCCGTTGACGTTGGTGCACTCCCACGGCGTTTCGAGTTGGCGCTGATTGTAAAGCGTGGTGACGGCGTAGGCTTCGTGCAGCTCCCAGAGATCGACGTCGCCCATCCCGACGGCGTTCTTTTGCATCAGCTTGCGGATCGCGGGCGTGATGGCGATGCTCATCTCTTCGGGATGCACGGAGCCGAGCGCGAAACCGCGCCAATAGCCGAGGATCGGCAAGCCGCGTTGTGCGGCGAGATCCGCGTCCATCATCACAACGGCGGCGGCGCCGTCGGAAAGTTGCGAGGCGTTGCCGGCGGTGGTTGTGCCGCCTTCATAGACGGGCTTCAGCGATGCGAGCTTTTCGTAGGTTGTATCGGGGCGGGGGCCTTCGTCGTGATCGAGGGTGATCTCGGTTTCGCTGGTTTGACCGGTGGCTTTGTCCGTCACCTTCATTTTCGTGGTGATCGGCACGATCTCTTCGGCGTACTTGCCTGCGGCGTTCGCTTCGGCGACGCGCTTTTGGCTCATCACCACGTACTCATCGAGCGCTTGGCGTGAGATGCCATACTTGTCTGCAACGAAATCGGCGGTCTGGTTCATCGTCCACCAAACGGCGGGCATCATTTGTTGCAACGGTTCGTAGAAGAAGCCGTTGAAGTTCAGATTGAACTGCACCAGCGAAATGCTCTCGACGCCGCCTGCGATGCCGCAGCTGATCTCGCCGCGCGCGATGGCGTTGGCGACGAAGGACGCGGCGCTTAATCCCGAGCCGCAATAGCGGTTCACGGTAATGCCAGGCACACTCACGCCAAAGCCCGCATAGAGCGCGGCGTTGCGCGCGACGTTGTGGCCTGTCGCGCCCTCGGGCAAGCCGCAGCCGAGGACGACATCTTCAACCTCGGCCGCTTCGATCTTCGCGCGCGCGACAGCTTCTTTCATCACGTGCGCGGCCATGGCGATGCCGTGCGTTTGATTGAGCGCGCCGCGCGTCGCCTTGGCGATGCCCGTGCGGCAGTAGCTGACAATGGCGACGTCTTTCATGGGCTGGCTCCTCGGTCGCCACTCTGCGCGCGAGGCCCGCCGCGCGCCATCATGCGCTGGTATGTAGGCGCTGGTTTTGCATGCGTAACGATGCAGCTCTGATTCTGTGCATAACGCGCAAATCAGTTCATCATTCCAACCCGTCACCGTTCCGGACCCGGTCCGGATCAACGCGATGGGAGCGCGTATATGTCAGCGTTGCGTAAGTATCAGCCGTTGCAGGCCCACCTCGAACGCCGTCGTGGCCGACCGGAAATGCTCACTTTCGAAGACATCGAGGGGATCATCGGCAAGGAGCTGCCGATGAGCGCCAGCAAGCATCGGTCGTTCTGGTCGAACGACAACCGTGCGGAAGGCTCGGCGGCGCACGCTTGGAGCCGCGCCGGCTATCGCGTCGCCTATCTCGACCGGGAGCAGAAGGTCGTCCGCTTCGAGCGCATCCGCTAGCGCCTGAAAATCGCCGCCATGGCGGTGTTCGGTGGCCGTCTCTCGGTGGAGGGAGGTGGTCATGCGCCGGTTTTTGCTTGCCCTCATCGCATCCGCGACGCTCGGCGGGTGCATCTCTATGCTTGAAAGCGGCTATGACAGCCGTGCGCGCCACGAGTGCGACCGGAGCACAAGCGTCGGCCAACGCGGCGATTGCTATGACCGGGTGGATCAAAACCGCCGCGAGCGGAGGGAGTGACAATGAGATTTCTGGTTGCGCTGGCGGTTGTTGCGCCTCTGTTTCTCGCGGCCTGCGATGGCTCGTATTCGTCGAGCGAAGCCGCGACGAACCAGGAAGAGACGGCCGGCGGCTACATCCTGGAAGTCCGCGCCGTTGAAGGCGTGGAGACCTATATCGTCACCGCGCCGGATGGCCGTCGCACGGCGTCGCGCGTCGCCGAAGGTGCGTCCGCCCTGATGGACGACGAGGCGATCCAACGGCTCGGTCCGATGGAGCCGATCCAGGGCGAGCCCAATCCAGAAGTGTTCGCGCTGCGGTTTCCGGGTGTGGATATTTCGGTTGCGGCTGATGAGTCGGATCCCAACAGCGAAAGCGCAACGGTTCGTGTGAATGCTGGCGGACGCACAGTTCACGTCGACGCCGAAGATGGCGGACCTGGCGAAAATGACGACCGCGCCAATGTTCGAATTACTGGCGCCACTGAGAGCGATGCGCGCGACTTCATCAATGACGCCGAAGACATTTCGGCTGAGGTGAAGCAGCAAATGCTCACGGCTGTCGGTCTCTAACAGGGAACTCCGTTCGCGGCTTGCCCCAGCGCGTCAGTTCGCGTTTTCTCGCGCGCAACTGACTCGATGGGGAAATCATGCGCCAGAAACTGCGCACGGCTACGGCTGCAATTGGAATTCTTGGTCTCGCTGCTGCGGCGCCCGCAGCGCTTGCCGAAGAAGGCATGTGGACGTTCGACAATTTCCCCGCTGATCGTATGCGCGAGGAAATGGGTTGGGCGCCGGATCAAGCTTGGCTCGATCGCACCATGGCAGGCACGGCGCGCTTGCCTGGCTGCTCTGCTTCCAATGTCAGCGAAGCCGGCTTGGTGCTCACCAACCACCATTGCGTGATCTCGTGCGTCACGGCGCTATCGACGACGGACAACAATTATATCCAGAACGGCTTCATGGCGCAGGCGCGTGAGCAGGAGCTGCGCTGCCCGAACATGGCGGTCGATGTTCTGACCTCGATCACCGATGTCACCTCCAATATCGAAAGCGCCACCGCCGGCGTGGCGCCTGAAGCCTTTGCCCACGCGCGCGACGCGGAGTTCGCGCGGATGACGCGTGAGTGCACGACGCCTACGACGCGCTGTGAGGTGGTGACGCTCTATCAAGGCGGCCGCTACAGCCTCTACCAGTATCGCAACTATGATGACGTGCGGCTGGTGTTTGCGCCTGAGCACAAGATGGCGGCGTTCGGCGGCGATCCGGACAATTTCAACTTCCCGCGCTACGGCCTCGATTTCTCGTTCCTGCGTCTCTACGAGAACGGCTCACCGGCGGCGACGCCGAACCATCTCGACATGCGCTTCACGCCGCTGGCTGAAGACGAGATCGTGCTGATCGCCGGCAATCCCGGCCGCACCTCGCGCCTGCGCACGACAGCCGAGCTTTCGTTCGAACGCGACACCAATCTGCCTTGGCAAATTGCCTCGCTTGCCGAGCTGCGCGGGCGGCTGATTGCGTATTCTGCGCAAGGGCCAGATCAAGAGCGCATCGCATCGAGTGCGCTGCAGGGCGTCGAGAATTCGTTCAAAGGCCTTTCGGGCCGCCGCCAAGCCTTGGCTGATCCTGTTGGCTTTGGCCGCGTCGCCGAACGCCAAGCCGATCTGCAGCAGCGCGTGCGCCGCAATCGGGCGGCGGCGCGCGAAGTGGGCGATGCGTGGGGCGAGATCGAGCAGGCGCAGGCCACGTATCGCGGCATGTTCTATCACTACCAATATCTCGAGCAGCGCGCGGGCGAACGTTCGCAGCTCTTCCAATGGGCGCGCGATCTGGTGCGTGGCGCGGCCGAACGCCAGAAGCCTGACGGCGAGCGCATGGCGCGTTACGCCGACGCGCGCCTGCCGTCGGTGACGCAAGGCTTGCGCGCCAATCGTCCGATCACGCCGGAGTTCGAAGAGATCTTCCTGTCGTTCTGGCTGTCGAAGACGCGCGAATATCTCACGGTCGACGATCCGGTTCTGCGCCGCATTCTCGGCGACGAGAGTCCCGAGAGCCTGGCGGCGCGTTTGTCGCAGTCGCGTTTGGCCGATCCGCGCTACCGCATGGAGCTGTGGGAAGGCGGCCCTGAGGCGATCGCGGCGTCCGACGATCCGATGATCGTGTTCGTCCGCAATTGGGATGCCGACGCGCGTGCTGTGCGCGAGCGCTTTGTGACGCAAGTTGAAGGTCCGGTGGCGCGGGCGCAGGAGCGCATTGCGCGTGCGCGTTTCCGCGCCTTCGGCGAAGCCCAGTATCCGGACGCCACCTTCAGCCCGCGCATCACCTATGGCCGCGTCATCGGCTGGTCGGAGCCAAGCGGGCGCGTGGTCGGGCCGTTCACGTACACTGAGGGGCTTTACGAACGTGCGACGGGCCATGCGCCGTTCGTGCTGAGCCAACGTTGGATCGATGCGCGCGGGCGGCTTGATCCGCGCGCCATCTACAATGCCTCGACCTCGAACGACGTGATCGGCGGCAATTCGGGCAGCCCGCTGTTGGATCGCGATGGCGATGTCGTCGGCGCCGTGTTCGATGGCAATATCTACTCTCTGGGTGGCGAATATTTCTACGACGGCAATCTCAACCGCTCGGTCACCGTGACATCGACCATCATCCGCACGGCGCTTTCGGACGTGTACGGCATGAACGCTTTGGTGGCGGAGCTGGAAGGCCGCTGACGAGTTCGGAACGCTGGCGCCGGCACTCGGAACCGGCGCCAGCGTCCCAACCTCCTGGCTCATGAGGGCGAGTTCGGAGGCCTCGTGGCTGACGACAACGGGGGTTCGCGGCCGCCAGATATCAACACAGGCGCGTGCTGAAGTAGACGCACACATCAGCGCGCGACGCGGGCCGCGTTTCAATTCGAGAGAGACGAGCCGCCGCGCGGATGCGGCGAACGCAATGCGCCGCGTCTAGCCGAGCGTCGCGTTCAAGAACGCGATCTGGCTTTTCACCGACTCCGCCGCTTGCGCGTTCGGGAACGCGATGAAGCCGTGGCAGGCGCCCGGATAGATATCGAGCGTGGCCTTGTTGCCGGCCGCGATCCAGCGCCCGTGCATGAACAAGGTGTCGTCCACCAACGCGTCTTTCGTGCCGATCGTGAACAGAGCGGGGCAGAGGCCGCGCACGTTGGCGTAGAGCGGCGAAAGCTCGGGCGAGCGCTTCTGTTCGTCGCTCATGCCCGGTAGGAACGCGTCGCCGAATTTCTGGATATCGACAGTGCGGAGCACTAGCCGCTCGGCGTTGCCGAATTGGCGCGCGCTCGGCGTCATGCCCAAATCAAACACGCCGAAGACAAAATTGGCCGCATGGAACGGCGTGCGGCCGTGCTTGTCGCGCAGGCGCAGGATGGTGAGCGCGGAAAGATGCGCGCCGGCGCTCTCCCCGCCGATCGCGAGCTTGTCGCCGCCGAAGTCGCGGATGTTGTCGGCGACCCAAAGCGCTGCGGCCTCGCAATCGTCCGGCCCGGCTGGGTAGGGGTGCTCAGGCGCGAGGCGATACTCGACGCTGATCGCGGTGAGGTTGGCGCCGTCGGCGATACGCTCAAGCAGGCGATCCTGCTGATCTGCCGCGCCGAGCACGTGGCCGCCGCCGTGAATGTGCAGATAGACGCCGCGCGACTTTTCCGGCGCGACGACGCGGAGTTTCACTTTGCCAGCGGGGCCGTCGATCTCGATCCACTTGGCGCGCTCGGATTTCACCGGCGCCGGAAACGCGCCTTCGCCCTTGGCGCGCGCGTCACGCGCCGTCTGTGCGCCGATGTCCCACCATTCCGGCATGTTCTTCATCAGTGCGATGATGCCGGCGTTGAGCTGCTTGGTTTCATCCGGGATGGCGGCGTCGGTGAAGAGCTTGGGATCGAGATACTGAGTCACTTCAAACCACCCATTTTTCTGATCGCTTTCCATTCATCCGCCGTCACCGGCTGCACGGAGAGGCGGGAATTTTTGACGAGCACCATGTCGGCGAACGCTTTGTCGGCCTTGAGCGTGGCAAGTTTCACCGGCGTCTTCAACGGCTCGACGGCCTTGAAATCGACCGCGTAGAACGCGTTCGTTTTATCGGTCGGATCGATATAGGCTTCCTTCGCGACTTCGCTGACGCCGACAATCTCTTTGCCTTCGTTCGAGTGGTAGAAAAACGCCTTATCGCCCTTCTTCATCGTCTGAAGGTGAACCTTGGCCTGGTGATTGCGCACGCCTGTCCAGGAATCGGCGCCCTTCTTGACGTGCTGGTCCCAGGACCAGGTGTCGGGTTCGCTCTTGATCAGCCAGTACGCCATCAGTTGGCCGCCGCCGTGCGCGCGGCGAGGGCCTCGATCTGGATGGTGACGAGATCGCCGATCATGTTCGGCGCCTGCGCGGTGGTTGATCCCCACGCTGCGCGCGACAGCGATCCCGTGGCGGAGAAGCCGGCGAGGCGATCGTTCGGCCGGTTCGGCGTGCCGCCGATATTGTTGAGCGTGACGTTGAGCGTCACCGGATGCGTTTGACCAAGCAGCGTGAGGTTGCCCGTAACTTCAGCGGTGCGCTCGCCAGTGAGGCGCACAGACGTGGAGCGGAACTCAATCGTCGGGAATTGCGCGGCGTTCAGCCAGCGCTCGCCGCGAATGTGTTCGTCGCGCGTGTCGTTGCTGGAATCGACGCTGGCGACTTGGATGGTCGCGCTCACCGACGAATTGGCCGGGTTGGCTTCATCGATCACCATCGTGCCGGTCACGTTCTCGAAGCGGCCGAGCACATGGTTGAAGCCGAAGCGGTCAATCGAGAACGCGACCTGCGTGTGAGCGGAGTCGAGTGTGTAGTTCACAGGCTCGGCATAGGCTGCGCCGCTGGCGGCGAGCGCCGCGGCGATAATCAAAGCTCGCATTCGAAATCCTTCCACCCAGTCTTCAGGCGCGCGCCTCGAACACCAGATTGAAGGGCGTCTCGGCGGCTCGACGGAATTTACTGAAGCCGGCGTCCTTGGCCACCTTTTTGAGCCGTGTTTCACCGGCTTGTGCGCCCAATCCGAGGCCGACCTCCTGGCTGAGCGAGGCCGGCGTGCAGATCATGGTCGACGCTGCGTAATAGACGCGCCCGACCGGGTTCAGATTGTCCTTCAAGTCGTCGTGGGCGAACGGTTCGACGATCATCCAGGCGCCGTCATCGGCCAGGGCCTTCTTGACGTGTTTGCCGGCGCCTACGGGATCGCCCATGTCGTGTAGGCAATCGAAGAACGCGATGAGGTCGTAACCGAGTGCGGGGTAGTCCTTGGCGCTCGCTTGATCGAACGTCACGCGCTTGGCGACGCCGGCTTCCTTCGCAAGCTTTTGCGCGCGCTCGATCGAGGGGCCGTGATAATCGAAGCCGTAGAATTTTGATTTGGGGTAGGCGAGCGCCATCAGGATTGTCGATGCGCCGTGTCCGCACCCAACGTCCGCGACCTTCGCGCCCTTCTCGAGCTTTTCTTTCACGCCGCGCAGCGACGGAATCCATTCGGACACGAGGTGGCGGTTGTAGCCGGGGCGGAAGAATCTTTCCGTGCCGCGGAAGAGGCAAGCGGAGTGCTCATGCCAGCCGACGCCCTTGCCGCTTCTGAACGCGGCGGCGACTTTCGGCTCGTCCAGCCACATCGCTTGCGCCAACTCGAATGCGCCGGCGAAGAACGCAGGCCCGCCTTCGTCGGCGAAGGCGCAGGCTTGTTCGGGGTTGAGTTTGAACTTCTTGCTCTTCGCGCTGTAGTCGATGTAGCCGGCCGCCGCCTGCGCCGAGAGCCATTCGCGCAAATAGCGCGCGTTGAGTTTGGTTTTCTCAGCCAGCTCTTCTGGCGTCACGGCTTTGCCATCGGCCATCGCTTTGTAGATGCCGAGGCGATCTCCCAGCAGCACCAAAGCGGCGCCCGTGGCGGCGCCGAGATCGCCCACCAATTTTCCAAGCAAAGCGTTTAGCCTATCGGGATCGGGCGATTTCATGCGCAGCCTCCCATTTTGGAGCGGGGAGCTAACGCCTAGCGTTTTTAAACTTCAAGCACCGCTTGGGTGAATGGCGTAAACTTCACGCCGCCGGAGCGAACCGCGCCGCTACGAGGGCGCCGACGCCCACTCCCAAGAGCCCGGCGCCCCACGCCCACCATGGCAGCGGAATGAGCATCATGTTTGCAGCGCCCAGCGCCAACGCGGCCGCGCCAAAAACCCAAGCCGCCCAGCGCTTGCGAGAAACCAGGGCGGCCGCGCCGCCTCCGACCAAGGCAACCAGGCACCAAATAAGGGGCGCGCCCGTGAGTGCGGCCGTCACATTTGACGAGAGGAATTCACCGTACCGGTCAGGTCGCGTCGCATCCGCCCCGCTCGGCGCGATGACGTACTGCTGGTACGCTTGGCTTCCAAACCAGAAAATCGACGCACTTATCGCAAGGCCGACCAGTAGGCCGAGTGCAATTCGTATCATGGCGTTCCCCCTCGCTCCCGGCATAGCATTTGCTCTTTTGGGGGGACGCGTCAACGCGCGCTGGGGCGCGCGCTTGATCTCGCATGGCCGCCCGCTAAACGTCAGGATGCATGAACGCAGCGCTTGAAGCAGAAGGCCTGGTCAAGCGCTACGGCGCCCGCACCGCTGTGCAAGACCTGAGCTTTAGCGTCCCGAAGGGATCGATCTACGGCGTGTTGGGGCCAAATGGCGCCGGCAAGTCGTCGACGCTACGCATGCTGGTTGGCGTATTGCGTCCCACGGCGGGGCGTATTTCTGTTTTGGGCGGCCCGGCCAACCGCGAAACCATGAAGAGCGTTGGTTACTTGCCGGAGGAGCGCGGCCTCTATCGCGGTATGAGCGCGCGCTCGGCGATCGCTTATCTCGCGCGCCTCAAGGGCACGCCGGCCAGCCAAGCGTTCAAGCGCGCCGACAAGCTGTTGACCGATCACGGCCTCGGCAAGGTTAAGCGCAAGAAGATCAAGACGCTCTCGAAGGGCATGGCGCAGAAGGTCCAAGTGCTGGGCGCAATCGCGCACGAGCCGGACCTGATCATTTTCGATGAGCCGTTCTCTGGCCTCGATCCGGTCAATCAGCGCGTGCTTGAAGAGACCATTCGCGCGCAGGCGGCGGCGGGCCGCACCATTCTGTTTTCGACGCACGTGATGGAGCACGCCGAACGCCTCTGCGATCGCATCCTGCTCATCGCGCAAGGCAAGTCGGCGTTCGAAGGCACAGTGCGCGAAGCGCTGGCGCTGGCCCCGAGCATCGCCGTGGTCGAGACCGACGGGAATTACGACATGGCGCCGGTGCTCGGGCCGCTCGGGTTTCAGTGGACCGAAGAATTGGGCGAGCACGGCAACCGCCGCTGGCGCGTGCGGTTGGAGAACGGTCACGGCTCGCGCCAGCTGCTGCAGGCGTGCGTCGAAGCCGGCGCACCGCTTTCGCTGTTCGAGCCGGCGCGCGCAAGTTTGCACGAGGCGTTTGTGGCCCTCGTCGGCGACAAAGCCGCGATCACGGCGGCGGAGTAGGCGATGTCTCCGGTTCTCCTCGTCGCCCGCCGTGACTACTTCGCCTATATCGGCGCGTGGGGCTTTTGGCTCTCGCTGCTGACCGCGCCGCTGATCATCGCTGTGCTGCTGTTTGGCCCGATCCTGCTGGCGCGCGCCGAGCCGCCGCGTGTGATCACCATCGTTGCCGAGCGTTCAACAGACGCCGACGCCGTGAAGACCGCTTTCGCCGCCAGTGCTCTGCGCGATGCGCGCGGCGACATCCGCGCCTATCTCGCCGCAACTGCGCCGTCCGCCGAAGCGCCGGCCATTGCCGCGTTTGACGCGGCGCCGGATCGCCCCGCCGCTATCGCCGCCGCGCGCGCTGTGGTCGCTGAGCGCGCTCCCAATGCGCTGACAGCTTTCCCCGCGCCGTCCCCGCGCTATCAGATCATCGATCCTCCAGCGCCAGAGATCCAAGCGCTGCGCCCGTATCTCGATGGCACGCAATTGCTGACCGACGGGCGTTCGCTGTACGGCGCGCTTTACTTGCGTCGCGATGCGCAAGGCGCGCCGATCATCGAATATTGGAGCACCGCGCTCAATCACGACGAACCCACCAATCTCGCGCACCGGGCCTTGCGTTTAGAAATGCAGCGCGAGGCGCTAACTTCGCAAGGACTCGCCGCGAGCGAAGCTGAGCGTCTTCAGGGCTTCGATCCGCAGATCGTGCAATTCGATCCGCGTTCGTCCGGCGCCGAGGGCGTGACGCTCCGCGAGCGCGCGCCGTTCTTCGCGGCGTTGGCGCTGGCTTTCATTCTGTGGAGCATCGTGTTCTCGGTGGCGAACATGCTGCTGAACGGGGTGATTGAGGAGAAGTCGAACAAGATTCTCGATACCCTGCTGACCAGCGTCAGCCCGATGCAAATGCTGATCGGCAAGCTCTTGGGCGTCGCGGCGGTCAGCGCGACGTTGTTTCTATTCTGGGGCGCGCTGGGCGGCACGTTGCTGACCATCGCCGCCGAGCGTGCGAGCGAGAACATCTTCGGCCAGATCGCGGAAGCGTTTCTCGATCCGCGCCTGCTGGTGGCGTTCTTCATCGGCTTCATCGCCGGTTATCTAATGTACGGCGCGATCTTCTTGGCGCTGGGCTCGTTGTGTGAGTCCGTGCAGGAGGCGCAGACGCTGCTTGGGCCTGTCGCGCTCGTACTGGCAACGCCGATGATGCTGATCACGCCGGCGCTCGATAATCCCAACGCGCCGATCATCGAAACCGCCAGCTGGATTCCAATCTTCACGCCGTTTCTGATGCTAATCCGCGCGCCGTCTGGGCTGTCATGGACAGAAATCGCCGGGCAGGGCGCACTCATGATGCTGAGCGTGGTCGTGATCCTCTTCCTGGCCTCGCGCATTTTCAAGGCAGGCGTTGTGGATCAGGTGAGCTTGTCGAGCTGGCTTGGGCGCAAGGCGAAGGGCTGAAGTAGGCCCATCACAAGTCGCGATGTGGCCTTTGGTGACAGAGCAGGGTACGCGGTAGTTTCAACGTTGACCTTGCTGGAATCATTGTGCCCGAACGGTTTGGCATCTTATGCACCGCACCGAAATTAGCCGCGCCACCGCGCACGGCGCACGCCCTGACGCGCCACGGCGCGGAGGTGTGTGTCGTCGCGCCGCCTGACAGCTACATTGCTCTGACACGATTCAAGAAAGCCGACGTGCTGATGCCGGCCCCGGAAATTGCACGCAAATTGCCGGCGATCGCGCGCACACTGGCCGAAGATTTCGGCGCGCATTCAATCCTTGCCGGCGACGACGGCGCGTTCATGCTATTGGCGCAGCTGATAACGCAGCTGGATCGCCTTGAGCTCAGCGATGCGACGCGTGCGTTGATCGTGCGCTCGGCCCCGCCCGCGGAGAGGGCGCTGCAGCTTGTGTCCGATGCCGCTTTCATCTGTGATCAAGCGGGTTCGTCGTGCGCGCCGCCGCGTTCGGTGGCGAATCCCGCCGTGCCGGACGCCGTGCATTTCGCGCAGAGCGTCGGCTATCCGGTGATGGTCAAGTGTGACGGCGGCGCGGGCGGGTCGGGCGTCAGGCGCTGCCGTGACAAGACACAATTGCTTGCGGCGCTGCAGGCGGCGCACGCGAACAAGGTGGACTTTATTCTGCAGGAATTCTTGCCGGGATCAGTCTTTGCTGTGGCGCTCAGCGGCGTTTGTGGTCGCGTCGCCGCCGCGTTCGCGTTCGAAAAGCACGTGACACTAGGCGCGCACGGGGTGGCCACCGTGCTGAGGCACGACGCTCGCCCGGAGATTCTCTCGCACGCGCGCGCCTTGTACGAACGTTATTGCCTAAATGGCTTTTGCGGGATCGACTACATCGCCGACGCCAACGGCGAACTGCATTTGCTTGAGATCAACAGATGCATTGTGCCGAAGAGTCATTTCGCCCGTGAGTTCGGTGTCGATCTTGCCGAGGCCATGTTGTGCTCGCTCAGAGGGCAACCAATTCCGGCCCCGCAAGCGCCCGCTCACGAGTACGTCGCGCTGTTTCCTTTGGAATGGTATCGGGATCCTGAGAGCGAGTTCCTTTCCTCGGCGTATCACGACGTGCCCTGGCGCGATCCGGCAGTTCTCGCGGCCATGATCCAAGACGCCGCCAAAGCCGCTAGACCGCCCGCCAACCCATGATCGCGAGCGTGTGGCCTTCGGGGTCTTTGAACGCCCGCAGCATGAGTTCGCGGCCGGGCGCCTCTTGGAGCTTCTGCGCGGGGTGCATGAAGGCGATGCCTTTGGCTTCCAGCGCGCTTTCGGCGGCGCTCCAATCGCGTGGTTCGAAGTATAGGACGGCGTCGCCGCCGATCTGCTGGCCTGGGTGCGCGGCGCCGATCATCAGCCGGGTTGAGCCGGACTGGAAAAACGTCATGCCATTGGTCTCGAACAGCACCGGAAAGCCCAATGTGTCGCGATAGAAGGCGACCAGGGTTTGCGGATCGGCGCTGGCAAGCGCGACCTGGCAGATCCCCGAAAGCAATTGCGGCGCGGCGTTCATGTGTGGCTCCTTCGTCTCGCAATAATTAGTTTGACTAACTAACTAAGTCAAGCGAGATTCTGCGTTGCCATGGCTCGTTCGGATTCGCTTGAGGTCGCCACGTCGCTGCACCGCGCCGCCATCCGGCTGCTGCGGGCCGTGCGCGTGGCTGACGACGAGACCGGCGTATCCGCCCCCAAGCTCTCGGCGCTCTCGGTTTTGACCTTCGGCGGCGCGATGAGCCTCTCCAGCTTGGCCCGCGCCGAGCAAGTGACGGCTGCGACCATGTCGAAGCTCGTCAGCGATCTGGAGGCGGAGGGCTTGGTCGCCAAACGCGCCGACCGCGAGGACAGGCGGGGCGTGCGGATCGAGGTCACGGCCAAGGGCCGGGCGCTGATGGAGGAGGGCCGCAAGCGGCGGCTGGCGTTGCTGCAGAAGCGCTTGGCGAAACTCGGCCGCGACGATCGCATGCTACTGGATCGCGCCGCTGAAATAATGCTGAAACTCTCCTCCGACACATGAGTGTCAGGGGAGACGCGCATGATCAGCCGCAGAACGATGTTGGCCGCTACGGGAGCGGCGATGTTCGCGCCGTCCGCTTTCGCGCAGGATGCGGCTGCGGTCTCAGAAGCGGCGCATGCGCTCTACGGCGCCGGCATCATCATCGACGGCAACATCTATCCGCCGGTCAGCGATACGATGACGAAGGCGGACGTCGCTGCGTTCAAAGCGTCTGGGCTGACGGCCGCTAAAGCCTCGATCGGCGGCTTCGCCAACACTTATCAGCAGACGATGCTGGAAGTGCGCGTGCTGCAGCGTGTGATCGCTCGGTTTCCAACTGACTTCATGCAGATCCGCTCTGTCGCCGATATCCGCAACGCCAAGCGCACAGGGCGATTGGGGATCATCTTTTCGTTCGAGGGCGTTGCATGTCTTGAAGGCCAGATTGAGCGCATTGGCGAATTCGCCGCGCACGGCGTCAAGGTGATGCAGCTTTCCTACAATCTGCCCTCGGAGTTCGGCGGCGGTGTGATGTCCGATCCGGCGCTTGGCCTGAGCGCGCTTGGGCATGACGCTGTGGCGTCGATGAACGCGCACGGCGTGGCGATTGATCTCAGTCACTCAAATCCGCTGACAACGGCGCAAGCAATGGAAGCCTCGAACAGGCCGGTGCTGATCACGCATGGCGGCTGCGCGTCGGTCTATGAGCATCCGCGCAACAAGACTGATGAACAATTGCGCGCTCTCGCCGAGAAGGGCGGCGTGTTTGGCATTTACGACTTGCCGTATCTCGTCGCGCCACCGCGCGAGGCGACGCTCGATGACTATATGGCGCACATGACGCACGCGCTGAACGTCGCCGGTGAAGATCACGTCGGCGTCGGCAGTGACACAGCGTTCGATCACATTCCGGATACGCCCGAAGCGCGTGCGGAGATGGCGCGACAGAATGAGGAGCGTCGTCGCGCCGGCGTTGCGGCGCCCGGCGAAGATGCGCGGCCGCCGTTTGTGCAAGGCCTCAATCACCCGCGCCGCTGCGAGACGATCGCCGATGCGCTGCTTGCGCGCGGCTACCCAGCGCGCGTCGCGGAGAAGGTGCTCGGCGAAAACTTCCTGCGCGCCTTCGGCGACATCTGGTGACACTCTTGGACCGCGCGTCTTCAGACGCGCATTGCCAACCGCAAGCTGAGTGCGGGCCTGAAGGCCCGCGGTCCAAGTAAAAACGCCGCCCGGTGAGGGGCGGCGTTTTCGAATTCCAATCGCTTCAGTGTTTGGTCTCTACCGCGGCTTCGCCGGCGGGCGCGGAAGGAGACCTTCACGCTGCGCGCGCTTGCGGGCGAGCTTGCGGGCGCGGCGGACAGCTTCCGCACGTTCACGCGCACGCTTTTCAGACGGCTTTTCGTAGTGATTGCGACGCTTCATTTCGCGGAAAGTGCCTTCCCGCTGCATCTTCTTTTTGAGCGCCTTCAACGCCTGATCGACGTTGTTATCGCGAACGAAAATCTGTACCAGGACCGTCTCCCGTAACCGAATACCAAACACCCAACAGGCCGTGTGCGCGGGTTGCGCCACGGCTCCGTTCTGAAGCGAAGGCGGGCTGATAGCAAAAGGCCGCGGCGCTGTCCATTGCTGGGAAGCCCCGGCAGGCTTAGCTTTTCCTCATGCCAGACACCCCCTCAGACCGCTTCCGGACCCGGATTTTAGAGGTTTTCCCGGCCCACGCCGCCCGCGAGGGCTGGACCGACGCTGCCTTCAGGGCGGCGGTAGCTGAAGCGGGTCTGAGCGAAGGGGAGGCCGCCCTGGCCTGCCCGAAGGGCGCGTTCGACCTGTTCGACGCCTTCGCCGCCCGGGCTGACGCCGCCATGCTGGAGCGGCTGGATGGGCTCGATCTCGGGGCCATGAAGATCCGCCAGCGGGTGCGGGCTGCGGTGCAGGTGCGCCTCGAAGCGCAGCAGCCCTACAAGGAAGCCGCCCGCGCGATGACGCGGGCGCTGGCGCATCCGTTGCGGGCGCCCGAGGCGGCGCGGCTCTTGTGGCGCACCGCCGATCACATTTGGCGCGCGCTCGGCGACACCTCGACCGACGGCAATTACTATTCCAAGCGCGCCATTCTCTCCGGCGTGCTCGCCAGCACATATGGCCGCTGGTTCAGCGACGATGATCCAGAGAACGAAGCGACCTGGGCGTTTCTCGATGCGCGCATTGAGAACGTGATGCAGTTCGAAAAGCTCAAGGCGCAGCTGAAACCAGTAGGCGAAGGCGTTCAAAGCGCCATCGGCGTCGCCGCCCGCTTTCGCTACGGACGCTGAAACGTAACGCCCGCCTTAGCTGATGCGAACTCTCTTTCGGACAGGAGTTTGCAATGAACCATCCAGCATGCAGCGCCGAGGGCGTTGAGACCCACCGCTCAGGCGCAGGCGCCGCCGTGTTCATGTGCGTTTTTCATCTGATCGCCGGCGTGGTCGCCGCCCTCGTCGCGATCGGCGCCCTCGCGGTCTTTATGCCGATCTCCTGATCAAGTTGCCGCGCCGCCTCCTTCGCTACGGGCGGTGAAACGCGCGTTACGCGCTGAAATTTCCTCCATTGTGCTGACATCACGCGCGCGTGAGCGCATAGTTCTGCTCAACACGAACCTGTGTGGAGGCGCTTCATGGCTGCAGCTCCGGTACGGTTCTTAAACGCAGCGGCCTGGCCGCTGACGATCTGGACCTCTTTGACTCATTTGGACGATCACGCCGCTGACGATTACGTCGAGCGCACCAGCCCCATTGTGGCGACAGCGATCGCGTTCTGGCTTTGCTTCATTGCGTTGATTGTGCTCGCCAATCCGGCTGTGATCGCGGTCGGCGGTTTGGCTGAAGATGGCAGCGAACTGATTACGTTCGTGCGCCGCACGCCGGGCGCGATCGTCGGCGTGCTGTGGCTGGTGACGCCGCTGCTCTACGTGGTCGGCTTCTGGATGTTCACCTCGCGCGACGAGGCGTTTCCGCGGAACTAGCTCGACTTGAGCTTCGTCACGTGTCCCATCTTGCGGCCGGCGCGCGCGTCGCGTTTGCCGTAAAGATGGAGGCGCGCGGTGGGATCGGCTGCGAGTTGCGGCCAGGCGTTCGCGTCCTCGCCGATCAGGTTCAGCATTTCGATCGCGGCGATGCGCGTAGTCGGGCCAAGCGGCCAGCCGGCGACGGCGCGGATGTGCTGCTCGAACTGCGAGGTGAGGGCGCCTTCGATGGTCCAGTGGCCGGAATTGTGAACCCGCGGCGCCATCTCGTTTGCGATCAGTGAGCCGTCCGGCATGACGAAGAACTCAATCGTCAGCACGCCGACATAGCCGAACGCTTCCAGCACTTTTTGTGCGGCGGATTGGGCGGCGATGATCGTCTCTTCGCTGACATTCGCGGGAAGTGTCGTGCGTGAGAGGATGCCGCCAGCGTGTTCGTTCTCGTTGAGATCGTAGAACGCGACGGAGCCATCATTCGCGCGCGCCGCAACGATCGAGACTTCGCGCTCGAAGGCGCAGAAGCCTTCGAGGATGCCGGGCGCGCCGAGCTTTTCGTACGCGCCGTTGGCGTCGGCGGGCGTCTTGATGCGAATTTGGCCGCGGCCATCGTAGCCGAGGCGGCGCGTCTTCAGGATCGCCGGCGCGCCGATTTCAGCAATGGCGGCGTCGAGGTCTTCTTGTGAACCGATCGCCTTGAATGGCGGCGTCGCGATGCCGGCGCTGAGGAAGTAGCTCTTCTCATCGAAGCGATCCTGCGCGATCGCGAGCGCGGCTGGCGTTGGCGCCACGCGCGCGCCGGCCTGGATCAACGCTTCCGCGGTTTCAGCCGGAACGTTCTCGAACTCAGCGGTGACGACGTGCACGCGGCGCGCGAAGTCCGCCAACGCCGCGTGATCGAGATAATTGCCGACGATCGTTTTTGCCGCGACGCGCGAGGCGGGGCTGTCGGGCTCGTCGGTGAAGATGCAGACGTCGAAGCCCAGCTGCGCGGCGGCGATGGCGAGCATGCGTCCAAGTTGGCCGCCGCCTAAGATGCCGATCGTGCTGCCGGGCGGGAGTGCGCTCATGTCGGGCTTTCGGCCACCGCTTCTGTTTGCGCGGCGCGGAAGGCGTCAATGCGTGCAGCGAGCGCGTCATCGCCGAGCGCCAAGATCTGCGCGGCCATGATGCCCGCGTTGGCGGCGCCAGCTTCGCCGATGGCGAGCGTGCCGACCGGAACGCCTTTCGGCATTTGCACGATCGAGAGCAGGCTATCGAGGCCCTTCAAATCCTTGCTCTTCACCGGCACGCCGAGCACGGGCAGCGGCGTCATCGAGGCGGCCATGCCGGGCAGGTGCGCGGCCCCGCCGGCGCCGGCGATGATGATTTTCAGCCCGCGCTCTTTGGCGCTGGTGGCGTAATCGAAGAGGCGCTTCGGGGTGCGGTGGGCTGAGACGACCTTGGCTTCGTACGCGACACCGAGTGCATCGAGCACATCGGCGGCGGCCTTCATCGTGTCCCAGTCCGATTTCGACCCCATAATGAGACCGACCAGCGCGCCGGATTTGAAGTTCGCCGTCATGTGGGATCGACCTCCGAGCGAACTTCAAATCCATCACGGCGCGCTGACACCTTAGGTTGTCGCGCGGCTGATCCTTCGGAAATTCGCACAATGCGCAAATCAACCTCCGGCGAATTTCCGAAGGGCCGCGCGAGTGGGGTAGCCATGTTTCGGCTGCTCCTAAAAAACGGCCCAGTAAATGAAGCCGCGCGCGCCGTCCAGTCCGCTCCCGCAGGCAGTTAAGGCGGCTTTTACCCAGAGGGCGCATCCCTGTGGGTAAAGATGCTGTTCAGACGCGCCAGACTCGCAAGCGGAACAAGCCAGCTCCTGCAAGGACTGGGGCTTGATGCACGCGACGTTTCCGAGAGCGGAATCGCCGCGCTGGAGCGACTCACCGGTGAACTGGCCGAGCTGAGAGCCAAGCTGGAGGCGGCTGAAGCCCTGGCTGATCGCGACGCGCTGGCGCCGGTGTTCAACCGCCGGGCGTTCCTGCGGGAACTGCACCGGACCATGTCAGAGGTCGAGCGCTACAAGACGCCGGCGGCTGTCATCTACATCGATCTCGATGGCTTCAAGGCCGTGAACGACGAGTACGGCCACTCGGCGGGTGACGCGGTGCTGCGCCACGTTGGCCTGCTGCTGAGCGATAGCGTCCGTGAGAGCGATATCGTCGGGCGCCTCGGCGGCGACGAGTTTGGCGTCATTCTCAACCGCGCCACGGCGGAAGAGGCCGCCGCCAAAGCCGCCGCGCTGAGCGACAAGATCAATACGAGCGCCATTCTCTACGCTGGCGTCCCGCACCGCATTCGCGCCTCTGTCGGCGTGCACCCGATCGCGATCGTCGAAGATCCGGAAACCGCCATCGCGCGGGCCGACGAGGCCATGTACGCCGAGAAGCATGCGCGCCGCGCGCAGACCCAGGCCTTCGCCGGGTTCTAATTCTTGGACCGCGCGTCTTCAGACGCGCATGCTTGCCGGCGCGCAGCACTACATCCTCACGCTAATCGCGACCGCGCCGAAATCCTGGCGGCCGCCTTGGGTTTCGAACTCTTCCGTACGCCACACGTAGGTGTAGGCGAGCCGCCACGAGCCTGAGCTGATCGCAAAGCCGGTCTGGAAATCGCCCACATACGGATTGCGGTCGACCGAGGCGCTATCTTCGAAGGTGTTGCCATCGAGGAAGAGGTTGTGCGCGACAGCGCGGCCTTGGACGCCGGCGAAGACCTGCCAAGAGAGAGGGCCGCCGCTGAAGTGCTCAATGCCTGCGAGCGACGGCCGCACGCGCGGCGGGCCGTAATCGTTGTCGAGGCGCCAGCCGAAACGTGCGGCGACGCCGACGCGTGCTTCCGTGCGCAACGTGCCAAGCGTGACGCCGGCGCTCGGCGTCAGGTCGAACTCGAGGCCGCCAATGTCGGTTGAGAGCTGCGCCCACGGCGGACGCCAGCGGCGATCAAACGAAACGGCGAAGGCCACTTCGTCGTTGAGCTGGCTGTCCCAGCCTTGCGGGTCCGGCGCGCCGAGCCATTCGTGGATCCCGCGCTGCGCCTCTTCGCCCATCGCTGAAGGGCCGGTGATGCCGAGTTCGAGTTCGTAGGTGTCGAGATAGCGCGGCTCAAGATTGCCAGGCCGATCCTCTTCGGCGCCGACCATCACCTGCATGTAGAGCCAGCCGGCATAGGGGTGCTGATCGGGCGGGGCGGGAACGGCGCTGATGTCTTCCGGCGTGAAGATCGAGTGGCCGATGGCGATGCCCCAGAAATCGGGATCGCTGCCAGAGAACGTGCGCGTCAGGCCGCGCGTCGGTGAGAGGAAGCCCGGCAGTTCATCGACCTGGCTCACGTAAGCGAGCTTGATGCCGGAGGTGTAGTTGCGATCGGCGCCGGAGGAGAGGCTGTCGTTTTCCACAACGATGGAGAACACGCCGCTATTGCCAGCCTCGGCGTCCTGCGCGAGCGCAACGCCTGGCGCCATCGCCGCAAGCACCGCCGCGCCGCCGAGCCATTGCTTCAAGCGATGATGTCCGGCGTCAGCCGATCCTCGATCCATTTAATCTGATCCCTCAAGACGAGCTTGCGCTTCTTCAGCCGGGCAAGCTGCAGCGCATCCCCACCGCTTTGCTCTTGAAGGGCAAAAATGGCGGAGTCGAGGGCGCGGTGCTCCTCACGGTATTCCATGAGGCGCGCCTTGAGTGCGCGCCGTTCCGGCGTGTCGTTGATATCGAAGCCGGTTCCGTCTTCGGAATCCATGAGCTCTCGCGTCTGCGGTTCCACACGCAGCCCCTTGCGCGCGCGAAATATGAGCTAAGACACGCCTCTTAGGCGGTGTAAAGCCGCCAGCCGCGACGAAAATTTCGGCCAGAATCAGGCATCGCCGAGAAAGTTTATTTTTGTTGATGATGTAAGGTTACAACACAAAAAAAGAGGCGCATGCTCGGAGTCGCCCTAGCTAGAGGAGGCGCCTTAGATGGCTATCGAGCAGCGGCTGCGCGAATTGGACGCGCGCCATCGTGATCTCGACATTATCATCAGAAGTGAGGCCCAGCATCCTTCCGTAGATGCGACGCGGCTCTCGGCGATGAAACGCCAGAAACTCAAACTAAAAGAAGAAATCGAACAGCTCCGACAAAGCTCGGAGCATCACTAAGCGCGACTGTCGCGACTTACATTAGCGGGCGGCGCTCAATCCGAAGATTGAGCGTGCGCCCGTGTTGCGTTTAGAGCGCCGGCCGGCGGGCCGGCTTTTTTATTGTCTCTTGGACCGCGCGTCTTCAGACGCGCCTGTTTGGCGTTGAGCTGTATGCGGGCCTGAAGGCCCGCGGTCCAAGATGTTAGCGCGCCGGCGCGTTGGCCGCGTCGACGAGCGCCAGGTAGCGGCCGTAGCCCTGAGCTTCCATCTCAGCGCGCGGGATGAAGCGGATAGCGCAGCTGTTGATGCAGAAGCGTTGGCCGCCTGAGCCGCGCGGACCGTCATCGAACACGTGACCCAAGTGCGCGTCGCCTTGGCGCGAGCGCACTTCGATGCGGCGCATGCCCATCGTGTAGTCCTCACGCAGCACGATGTTGTTGGGATCGACCGGGCGCGTGAAGCTCGGCCAGCCCGAGCCGCTGTCGTACTTGTCGGTGGAGACGAAGAGCGCTTCGCCGGTGCGGGCTTCGACGTAGAGGCCCGGCTCGTGATTGTCCCAATACTCGTTGTCGAAGGCGCGCTCGGTGCCGCCTTGATCCATGACCCAATTGCGCAGCCGCTCCAAAGCATTGGGCGAGCGCTCGGTTTGGGCCGGTTGGGTGCGCTGCTGGGCGTAGGCGTAATAGCCGGCGCCACTGACTGCGACGAGGGCGGCGGCGATAAAGGCGGCGATGCGCATGAACTGCTCCTTGTCCCGCTCTATACGGCTGGGCGGCGCCGCTGGTTTCAAGTCCGGAGCGCCGGCGCTCCGGATGTGATGCAACCGTCCGCGCCTTACTTACGTATAAGCCAGCATGATCCGTCGCATCTTTATCGCAAGCTTGTTGTTCCTGGCGGCCGCGTGCTCGCCGCAGCCCTCTGCAGCACAGCAACCGAGGCAAGAACCGCTCCCATCTGGCCAGCAGGAGGCGGTGTTCGCCGGCGGCTGCTTCTGGTGCATGGAGCACGACATGGGCGCGATCCCCGGCGTCATCTCTGTGATGAGCGGCTACACTGGCGGGCGAAACGCCAACCCGACCTACGAAAACCACCCTGGCCACTTCGAAGCGGTGCGCGTGCGCTTTGATCCAAGCGTCATCACCTATCGCCAATTGGTGGATCGCTATTGGCGGCTCACCGACCCGACCGACAACGGCGGCCAGTTCTGCGATCGCGGCTCAAGCTATCGCCCGGCCATCTTCGTAACGCCATCACAGCGCGCCGACGCCGAAGCGAGCAAACGCGCGATGATCGAGAGCGGCGCCGTCAACGGCCAGGTGATCACGCCGATCCTGCCGCTCGGCGCGTTCACGGAAGCGGAGGAGTATCACCGCGACTACGCGCGCCGGAATCCAGAGCGCTACGCCATGTACCGCGCCGGCTGTGGCCGCGACCGCGTGCTGCGCCAGGTTTGGCGCGGATAATATGGAGCGCGGGCGTCCCGCCCGCAGCTTGGCCTGAAGCAAACGCGGGCGGGACGCCCGCGCTCCATATTTACGCGTCTTCTTCTTCCTCGGCCGGCGCTGCCGCGGGAGCTTGCTCGTAGGTTTCTTCCGGCACCGTTTCTTGCGCTGACTTCAGCGTCTTCGCTTCGGCTTTCGCTGCGCGCTTATCGGCGCGCGCCTTGGCGGCGGCGGCTTCGGCGACGACAGCGTCGAGTTCGATCTGGCTGCAGAGGCCGATGGTCACCGGATCGACCGGCTTGATCTGCGAAGAATTCCAGTGCGTGCGGTTGCGCACCTGCTCGATCGTCGCCTTGGTGGTGCCGATCAGCTTCACGACCTTTGAGTCCGGAACTTCCGGGTGGTTCTTCAAGAACCAGGCGATCGCATCCGGGCGATCCTGGCGGCGCGCGATCGGCGTGTAGCGGGCGCCCTTCTTCTTCACTTGCGGAAGATCGACGCGCTTCTGCTCGAGCGGCTTCAGCGTGTAGGTCTCTTCAGCTTCGCCCTTGGCGATCTCTTCGCGCGAGAGGAAGCCGCCGGCGATCGGGTCAACGCCGCGAATGCCCTTGGCGACATCTTCGTTGGCGATGCCTTGGACTTCGAGCGGGTGCAGGCCGGTGAAATCGGCGATCTGCTTGAAGGCAAGCGAGGTGTTTTCGATGAGCCAGACGGCGGTCGCCTTCGGCATCAGCACGTTCGAGGTCATGAGCAGGGCTCCAGATACGCAAAAGCGCCCGGCGTCGTCGCCAGGCGCTAGCCATGTGGTGCAACGGGCTGACGCATCCGGGCGCGGACGAGGTCAGTTGAGGGGCGATATAGCGCCCGGGTTGGCGGAAGGGAAGGTCGGATTAGGGTGACGGGCCGGGGAAATCACACTTAACTGGCGCCCGGCTCAAGGGGGGACATCATGCTGCGCCGTACTCTGCTGGCATTCGTTGCCGCGTTTTCACTCAGCGCCTGCACCTCGACCCAAAGCGCCCAGCGCTACGACGTCATTATCGCCAACGGCACAGTCTACGATGGCTCGGGCGGCGCGCCGGTGAGCGCTGACGTCGGCATCAACGGCGAACGCATCGCCGCCATCGGCGATCTTTCCAGCGCCAGCGCTGCCGAGCGCATCGACGCGCAAGGTATGGCGGTGTCGCCCGGCTTCATCAACATGCTCTCGTGGGCGAGTGACTCGCTCATCGAGGACGGGCTCTCGCAGAGCGATATCCGTCAGGGCGTGACGCTTGAAGTCATGGGCGAGGGTTGGTCGATGGGACCGATCAACGAGGCGATGCGCACCGAGATGGTCCGTCAGCAAGCCTATATCCGCTTTGACCCGACTTGGACGACGCTCGGCGAATACATGGACCATCTCGTCGAGCGCGGCGTCTCGACAAACATCGCCAGCTACGTCGGCGCCACGACGGTGCGCATCCATGTGCTTGGCGAAGTGGATCGTGAGCCGAATGCGCAAGAACTGGTGCAGATGCAGAATTTGGTGCGCCAAGCGATGCGCGAAGGCGCGGTCGGGGTTGGCTCGTCGCTTATCTACGCGCCCGCGGCTTATGCGAACACGGACGAACTTATCGCGCTGACGGTGGCGGCCGCTGAGTTCAATGGCGGCTACATTTCTCACATGCGATCGGAGGGCGACCGCTACCTCGAAGCCATCGACGAACTCATCGCCATCGGCCGCGCCACCGGTGCGCGCGTGCAGATGTATCATATGAAGCCTGCGGGTGAGGCGAATTGGGATTTATCCGAGTCAGGTCTCGCGCGTCTCAACGCAGCGCGCGCCGAGGGCATTGATGTCACCGCCAACGTCTACACCTACCTCGCCGGCGCCACTGGCCTCGATGCGGCGATGCCGCCTTGGGTGCAAGAGGGAGGTCATGACGCCTGGGTGACGCGACTCCGCGATCCTGCGATCCGCGCGCGCGTGCTGCGCGAGATGCGGGCCCCGGCGCAAGGGTGGGAGAACCTCTATCAGTTAACGCGCGGTCCGCAGGACGTGATTCTGATCGGCTTCCGCAATCCGGAACTCCGCGGCTACACCGGCAAGACCTTGGCGGAGGTCGCGGCCGAACGCGGGACAAGCCCCGAGGATACGATCATCGATCTCGTCATCGCCGACAATTCACGCGTCGACACTGCTTACGTGCTGATGAGCGAAGAGAACCTCGAACGCAATTTGCGTTGGCCCTACACGATGCTTGGCTCGGACGCGTGGTCGATGGCGCCGGAGGGCGTCTTCCTGCAGGTGAACCCGCACCCACGCGCCTACGGCAATTTCGCCCGCTTCCTCGGCCGCTACGTGCGTGAGCGGCAAGTGATGCCGCTGGAAGAGGCAGTCCGCCGCTTAACATCACTGCCGGCGCAATCGATCGCTATCCGCGATCGCGGTTTGCTGCAGGTGGGCTATTACGCCGACGTCGTCGTGTTCGATCCAGCGACGATCACTGATCACGCCACCTTCGAGAACCCGCACGCGTATTCGACCGGCGTGCGCGACGTGTTCGTCAACGGCACGCAAGTGCTGCGCAACGGTGAACACACCGGCGCGCGGCCAGGCCAAGTCGTGCGCGGTCCGGGCTGGACGGGGTGGACGCAAGAGTGAGCGCATTTGAGTTCTTCTTCAGCTTCTACGGCCTGTTGCTCGGCTTCTGCGTGGCGGAACTGGTCGGCGGGTTCGCGCGTGTGCTGCATGACCGGCGGAATGTTCGCTTTGGCGTGCTGACGCCGCTCTTGGCGATTTGGGTGGCCGTCGATATCGCCACGTTCTGGGTGCAGGCCTGGACGATCTTCCGCAATGCGCCGTTCAACTTTGCATTGCTCGTCTTGGGCCTAGTTGTCGCCAGCACCTTCTACATCGCCGCGACGTTGGTGTTTCCGCGCGACGTGAAGGCGATGCCGAATTTGGACGATCACTTCTGGGCGCACCGCAGCCTCGTCATGCTCTCCGTGCTGGGCGCTAATCTTCTGATGGGCGCGACGCTCATCACGCTGCTGGCCGTCAATGGCGAGCTGGAAATGCTCACCAGCAATTTTCGCTGGCTGGGCATCGCGTCGTTCACGTTGGTGACGCTGACGGCGGCGCTGGTGCGCAGCAAGACTTTGGTGCTTCTGCTGCTGAGCGCGCTGGTGCTCTATCACGGCTACAATTTCACCCAGGCCACGATCGCTCTGGTGGAGCAGGGTGGCTGGCCGCTGCGGTGAAGCCACGCTAGCGGAAATTCGCACATGATGCTGCCTCGCAGCGGCTTCACGTCACGCTGCGCTCGTGAGCGTAACACACCTTTCGTTAACCCATCTTACTAATTCCTTAGCAAGGAACACGCGTGAAGCTCGGTCCGCACTTGAGGCTGGACCATGCGCTTTCGTTTGCCCCGTTTCCTGAGAGACCGCCGCGGCTTTACCGCGGTGACTTTCGCTTTGTCGTTGCCGGTGATCGCGGGCAGCGCCGGACTCGGCGTGGAGACAGCCTACTGGTTCTTTGAAGAGCGGCGTCTCCAGACCGCAGCGGACCTAGCGGCCAATGCTGGCGCCGTCCTGCTGCGCTCCGGCGCCAGCCGCAGCCAAGCAGAGGAGGCGGCAGAGGCCGAAGCGCTGAAAAACGGATACGTGCCTGGGACGATCGTGGTGAACACGCCGCCAACTACCGGACCCAACCGGCACAATCGCGCCGTCGAAGTATTTCTTGAGCGCGATCTACAGAGATACTTCACCGGTCTGTTCATCGAAACGCCCGTCAGGGTGCGTGTGCGTGCCGTGGCGGCGTACGAGAACGAACAACAGGCGTGCATCCTGGCTCTCGACACCTGGGCAAACGACGCCGTCATCTTCATCGGCAATCCAACCGCGACCTTTAATGGTTGCGTCGTGATGTCGAATTCGTTGGCCGATGATTCCATCACGATTGCCGGCAGCGCCGACGTGACTGCGCCATGCATCGTGTCGGCCGGCGGAACGGCGGTCAGTGCGGATCTGACGCTGACCTCATGCTCGGCCCCGATGGAAGAAATGCCGCAAGCGCAGGATCCGTTCGAGGATCTGCCGGAGCCTTCGCAATCGGGTCCGTGCGCGAGCGTTCCCGGCGGCAATCCTCACACGCCAAAGACGCTTAATCCTGGCGTGTTCTGTGGCGGCCTCAACCTCTCAGGCCAGTTCACGCTCAACCCGGGTGTGTACGTTATCGACGGCGGTGAGTTTCGGATCAACGCCGGCGCCAACGTCACCGGTCACGGCGTGATGTTCTTCCTGACCAATGGCGCGACCGTGCACTTCAACGGCAATGCGGAGATCGATCTCACCGCGCCGACAACCGGCACATATGCCGGAGTGTTGATGTTCGGCGACCGTGATCAAGGCAATGCCGAGAACGTCTTCAACGGCACCGCAGCATCCAACTTCACCGGTGCGCTCTATTTTCCAACGCAGGAAGTCACGCACAACGGCAACTTCTCCGGTGAGAACGGATGCTTGCGCATTGTCGCGCGTTCGATCGATCTGCGAGGCAATTCCGGTTTCGGCACCAATTGCACCGGAACCGGTCTCGATGTGATCGAAGTTCCGGGTTCGGTGAGGTTGGTCGAATGATCAACTGTTTCCTCCGTACGTTCGCATCGCATCGCGGCGGCGCCAGCGCTGTCGAGTTTGGTCTGATTGCGCCCGTTCTCGCGCTCATGCTCGTCGGCATCGCGGAAGTGGGGCAGATCGCCTATCAGCGCACCGACATGCACGCGGCGCTTCGGTCGGGCGGACAATACGTGCTGAACGGCGGCAGAGACCTCGCGGTCGCGCGTGAAATCGTGGTGCGTTCGTGGACGGCGATGCCGGAGGACGCCGTCGTGGAAGCAACGCGCTTCTGTGTGTGTGGCGAGACTCCGCATGCCTGCAACAGCCCTTGCAACGGCGGCGATGTGCCTGAGGCGTACATCAGCCTTCGCGCGCACGCGACGCTTGGTGGCATCGTTGTGGACTACGGGAGTGAGGCTGATGACGCGATCCGCATCCGCTAAGGTCTCGCTCGCACGCGATTCAAGCGGCGCGGCGGCAGTCGAGTTCGCCATGATCGCGCCGGTGTTGTTCACCTGCATCGTCGGCCTTCTGATGCTCGGCATGGCTTACTACGAGGGCGCAACGCTACAATGGTCTCTCGAGCGCACGTTGCGGACGGCAATGATCGATCCGGAGATGACGGCGTCGGAAATCGAAGCGGCATTGAATGAACGCCTGGAGGCAATCGGATCGCCTGACATCGAGTTCTCTTACGTGATCGACGATTCCGGCAGCGTGCCGCTCGCGATCGCCACGGCCGCCTATGAGGTGCCGTTGCGCGTGCCGTTTGTGCCTGACATGGCGCTGCACTTCTCGGCCGAAAGCGTAGCACCCGCGCCAGCAGGCTGAGACAGCTGCGGGCCCGGCCGGCCAGCCGGGTCCGCGCTATGGACCCGCGCGCTCGTTTATCGAGTGGACCCGCGCGTGCGCCGTTCCGGGAACTGGCGCGGCTAAGCGTTCGTTCTCTGCGAAAGGAGAGTTCCATGGCTGAGCCGCGCCAACCTGATCGCGAGAAGGACGCAAAGACCGGCGTCGAGCCGGGCGAAACGCCAAACACCGTCGCGCCGAAGGGCGGCAGGCGCCCCCTCGAGGAAGAGGATGTGTTCGGCGGCGCCGAGCGCGCTCAAAAAGGGGAGCCGGTGGTGTCGCCGAACGCTAAGCCTTAAGGGCCGCCGAGGATGTAGTCGGTGATGTCGATGTTCGTGTAGTTGAAGTTCTGCAGCACCACTTGGAAGTTCTCACCGTTGATCCCGTAAAAATCCAGGACCGTGTCGGCGCCGTCGGCGATCAGATAGCCGAACCAGTTTGGCGACTCGCCGCTCGAATTGAATCCGAATTGGGTAAGATCGATGTGATCGACGCCGTTCTCGAAGTCGGTGATGGTGATCGTGCCGCTTGTGCGCGGCCCAAGCACAAACGTGTCAGCGCCGCTGCCGCCGGTCATGATATCGTCGCCGGCGTTGGAGATGAGCACATCATTGCCGTCCCCGCCGTTCATGATGTCATTGCCGGCGCCGCCATCGATGCGGTCATTGCCGCCGCGGCCGTTGATCGTGTCGTTCCGATTGCCACCGGTCAGCACGTTGTCGCGATTGTTGCCATTTAGGTTCGGCATTCCGTCCTCCTCAGCATCACGCTGAGGGGGCTGTGTTTTGCCGTTTCGCTCAACCCCGCGAATTGGGGATTAGGTCGTCAGCACAATCTTGCCGGCGTGTGCGCCGCCTTGCAGGCGCGCGTGCGCTTGCTCGGCTTCGTTGAGCGGGAAGGTGGAGTCGATCACGGGTTTCACGCGCCCCGCCTCGATCCAAGGCCAAACCTGACGCTCCACTTCACGCGCAATCCGCGCCTTCTCTTCGACGCTGCGCGAACGCAGCGTTGAGCCGGTGAGCGTCAGCCGCTTCAGCATCATGCGCATCAGATTGAGCTGTGCCGTCGGCCCTTGCAGGAACGCGATCATCACGATGCGGCCGTGATCCTTCAGAACGTCCAGGTTCTTCTGAACATAAGGCCCGCCGACCATGTCGAGCACCACATCGGCGCCGCCGAGATCGCGCACGACGCTCTCCCAATCCTCTGTCCGATAATTGATGCAGCGCTCAGCCCCGAGCTTTTCACAGAGCTTCACCTTCTCGGCGTCACCAGCCGTGGCCAGCACGCGCGCGCCGTAGGCCTTCGCCATCTGAATCGCGGTGGTGCCGATGCCGGAAGCGCCGCCATGGATGAGCAGCGTGTCGGTCTGCTTCAAAGCGCCGCCTTCAAACACGTTGGCCCACACAGTGAATACCGTTTCCGGCAACGCCGCCGCCTCGACCATTGAGAGTCCAGCGGGGATCGGCAGCGCCGAGCCTTCGTGGGCGGTCGCGTATTCGGCATAGCCGCCGCCAGCCAGCAGCGCGCAAACCTTATCGCCGACATGCCAGCGGCTGACGCCATGGCCGACTTCGACCACTTCGCCAGCGACTTCGAGGCCAAGCACTGGCGAGGCGCCCGGCGGCGGCGGGTAGAGCCCGGCGCGCTGCACGAGGTCCGGCCGGTTCACGCCGGCGGCCTCGACGCGGATCAGGATCTCGTGGTCGCCGACCTTTGGCGCGTCGTCCGTCACAAGGGATAGCGGCTTTTCCGGTGCGTGACTGACCCGCTTCATTGTTGACGGCTTGAGCACGCGCGCCTCCCTTAAACTGAGATCACTTTGCGCTTATACTCGTCCCAGAGGAGATTGGCACATGGTCGACGACGATCCGTTTGCGCCGCCGGTGAAGAAGGCGGTTCCGCTGGAGCAGCAGCTGGAGGTCGCCTCGATCGATGAGCTCGAGTTTCGCATTCAAAAGCTCAAGGCTGAGATCGCACTTTGCGAGGAAGCGATCGTGAAAAAGCGCGCGCAGCGCGCTGCAGCGGATTCTGTGTTCGGAACGCGGCCGTCTTAACCCATGAACTGCAGTTTTGGTCTATGGGCGGCCCGCGCCTTGCGACCTTTCAGGCCTCATGACCGATAAGACCCAAACTTCCCCTTTGAAGGCGCCTTTGGACGCTAAGCGCGCGATCGATTTCGCCCGCTCGGAGCTTTTCGAGCGCACCTTTAAGGATGGCATGGCGCTGGTGGAAGAAACCGCCGCCTATCTCGATGGCCCGGGCCGGGCCGCCTCCAAACGTCTCTCGCGCGCGGCCGCACTGGCCTATGCCGGCGAAAGCATGCGCCTGACGACGCGCCTGATGCAGGTTGCGTCCTGGCTGCTCGTGCAGCGCGCGGTGCGCGACGGCGAGATCCAATTGGCCGAGGCTTCAACCGAGAAGTATCGCCTGATCTCGCGCGAGCCGCAGGCCGACACCCAATTCGCCGGCAGCGATGAACTGCCGGAAGCGCTGAAGAGCCTGATCATCCGCGGCGGCGCCATTTACGAACGCGTGCGCCGCTTGGACGAGACGATGTATGAAGGCGGCGCCGAGGAGCCGGCCAACGCCGTCTCGAACCAGATGGCGATGCTGGCGCAGGTTTTCGGGCGCTAACTATGGAGCGCGGGCGTCCCCGCCCGCGATATGCTTGCCAACGCCGAGGCGTTGGATGCTTATTTACACATGAAGGACAACGGCTGGAGATCGCGCGGCTACCTTCCGCATTGCGATGAGCGCGGCCTTGTGCAGCACATTGTATTTGGCCTGAACGATGGCTTTCGTTCCCCGCCCAACCACGTAGACGATTCTATCGAACGCGCATTGTGGGCAGACCGCGAATTCGACATCGGACACGGATCGTGCCTGCTCGCCAAGGCGCAACATGCGAGCACGGTTCAGGATGCTTGCTTCACGGCGACGGCGAACGGTATGCCCTGGCGGCTTGGTGCGTGATGCCGACGCACGTGCATGTTCTCGCAGAGCAGTTCGAGGGGCAGCCGCTTTCCGACGTAATCCAAAAATGGAAATCGGTGAGCGCGCACGCGATAAATAGGGCGGAGGGGCGGAAAGGGCGGGTATGGCAGCCGGAGTATTTCGACCGCTTCATGCGTTCGGCGCAGCAGTTCGATTGGACCGCCGCTTACATTGAGAACAACCCGGTGGCTGCCAAGCTTGCGGAGCGCCCTGAGGAATGGCGATTTTCTTCGGCGGCTTGGAGGCGGTAGCTTCGCGGGCGAGGACGCCCGCGCTCCATAGGCGCACTAAAACACTGCACGCTCAAACCGGCACACATGCAAAAGGCGCTGGCATCCACCAGCGCCCTATTGCCGACTGCCGATTGCCGACTGCCGTTATTATTTCTTCTTGATGAAGCCGCCGAACTTGTCGTTGAAGCGCGAAACGCGGCCGCCGCGGTCCAGCATGGTCTGGTTGCCGCCGGTCCAGGCCGGGTGCGACTTCGGGTCGATGTCGAGCGCCAGCGTCGCGCCGTCTTCGCCGTAGGTCGAACGCGTCTTGAAGCTCGAACCATCGGTCATGGTGACCGTGATGAAGTGGTAGTCGGGATGGCCTTCGTTCTTCATGACCGGAATCCTGGACGCCCCCAGAAAGGGGGAGAAAATTGGAAGCGGGGCTGATAGCTGAAGGCGGCCAGGGAAGCAAGGGCGGACCATGATCTGGTTGTTTGTGGGCATTATCGGCGGCCTGGCGGTGGTCGGGGTGGCCAATTGGGCGCGGGGCGAGCGCAAGAAGGTCGAGGCCGAGGCGGCGGCCAGGAAGGAGCGCGGGCGGCTCCAGGCTGAAGAGGCGCAGCTTTTGGCCAAGCTCCGGGCGGACAAGGGCGAGTAGTGGCCCAGGCCGGTTACTCAGGCACGCCGCTGGCGAAGAAGCTGGGCTTCAAGCCAGGTGAGCCGTTGTGGGCGTCGGGCATGCCGGCTTCGGTCAAGAAGGTGCTCGATAAGGAAGCCGGACCTCGCTACCTGGCGCGGCCGACGAAGGTGCTGGCCGCAGCGCACATCTTTCACACCAGCGCGGCGAAGCTTGAGGCGGAGCTGGAGAGCTTGCGCGGCAAGCTCGCGCCGCACGGCATGGTCTGGGTGTCGTGGCCGAAGAAGGCCGCGAAGGTGGAAACCGACATCACCGAAGACACGATCCGCAAAGTCGCGCTGCCGATGGGCTATGTCGACGTGAAAGTCTGCGCCGTGGACGAGACGTGGTCCGGCCTGAAGCTCGTGATCCGCAAGACGCTACGCTGATCTTGGAGCGCGCGTCTTCAGACGCGCATCGACAACCCAAAGCGCTCATGCGGGCCTGAAGGCCCGCGGTCCAAGATCAGCTCGCGGTTTCGTTCGCGGGCGCTGGCTGCACCTTCACCTTCGCTGGCGCTGAATCCGGCACGATGCGGAGCAAGAACGGGTTCACCGCAATCGAGATCAGCGCCGCTGCAAGGATCAGATTGTAAGTCTCGCGCGACATCACTTCGAGCTGCAGCCCAAGCCCCGCCAGCACAAACGAAAACTCACCGATCTGCGCGAGACCGAGCGCCACCAGCGCGCTGGCCTGCGGCGGCTGCTTCATCAGGCGCATCAGCACGTAAGCCAGGATCGCCTTGCCGGCGATGACCACCGCGACCAGCGCCGCCACCCCGAGCGGTTGGCGCACGATCACGAACGGATCGAACAGCATGCCGACAGCGACGAAGAACAACACCGCGAACGTATCGCGCAGCGGCAACGAGTCTTCGGCGACCTTGTGCGAGAAGCGCGAGCCGTTGAGCGCGAGGCCGCCGAGGAAGGCGCCCAGCGCGAAGCTGGCGCCGAACCAGAAGTAAGCAGCCCAAGCGACGCCCAGCGCCAGCGACAGCGTACCCAGCGAAAGCAGCTCGCGCGACTTTGCGTGCGCGACCTGGACGATGAGCCACGGGAAGAAGCGCCCGCCGATGACCAGCATCAGCGCAATGAAGCCAGCGATCTTCAGGAACGTAATGCCCAGCGCCGTCAGCAGCGGCAGGATTGAGATGTTGGCTTCCTCGGCCGCGATCACTGAGACGATCGCCGGCAGCACCACGATGGCGAGCACGATCAGCAGATCTTCGATCAAGAGCCAGGAAATGCCGATGCGGCCTTCCTCGGTCTTGAGCGCGCGCTTGTCCTCCATGGCGCGGAGGAACACGATCGTGCTGGCGATGGAGAGCGAGGCGCCCAGCACAAAGCTCTCGACCGGCGCCATGCCGAGAAGCAGGCCAGTAACGTAGCCGACGCCGCCTGCGGCGAGCGTATGGATCAGCGATCCTGGAACCGCGATCCAGCGGACAGACCAGATGTCATCGATCGAGATTTTCAGGCCGACGCCGAACATCAGCAGGATGACGCCGATCTCGGAGAGCTGCAGAGCCAGCTCGGTGTCGCCGGTGAAGCCGGGGGTGTAGGGGCCGACGGCGAGGCCGGCGAGCAGGTAGCCGACAATCGGTGAGAGCCGCAGCAGCCGGGACACCACAAAGCCGAAGACGAAAGCCAGCACGATCGCGGCCACCAGGGTCGTGATCAGTGCGTACTTGTCTTCCATTCGCTTCAGCTCCCTCCGTGTGATCCATAACGCACACTGCGACGCTCGCGCGCAAGGCGAGCGGCCGAATCTTCCGGCCTGTGAGGAACAAGCCGCCTCGGGCCACGTTTTTGCCGCATCGGTTGGGACCGAACGGGCTGATGGATCATGGCTTACGAAGCTTCACCAAACCAAGCTGCAGCAATCGCGTCGTCGCAAGCATTCCGCCGCGATGAAAGATTTGCGGTGCTGTTCGGCGGCGCTGCTGTCGGCGTGGCGCTGGGCGCGGTCGCCGCGATCTCCTTGGGCCGAACCGGCATGTGGCCCATGTTTGTCGCCGCGCCGATCTTCGCGCTCGCCGCCTACCTAGCTGTGGCTACTTTCCGCGACGCCATCGAACGCCGCGCCTACGGATGCGCTGTGGCGGCTGGCTTGGTTGCGCTCTCGCTGCTGGCTTGGCCAGCGACGGCGATCATCTTCCCGATGTCCGCACCGCAATTCTGGATCGCGCCGGCGGCCACTCTGGGTTCGATGGTGCTGTTGGCGTCGTGCTGGAGCGGAACGCAGGGCGCGGTGTATCGGCTCTCCGGCGAAGCCGCCTCGATCTGCGCGATCGTAGGCTTCCTCGGCCTCAACGTGCTGATGGCTTAAGCTAGGACAAGCCGACGGCGGCGGTCGCTTCAGCTTGGCGCGCTGCCAGTGCTTCCGGCGAAAAGTCCTCTACGCTTTCCGCAAACATGCGGCCGAAGTTCAGCTCCGCACGCAAATGCAGGAACGCCGCGCCCAGGCCGATAGCGGCGCGGTCCATGAACACGAACTCGCGCGGAATGAGCACGGGGCCTAGCGTCTTGAGGCGCTTGCGCACCTCCATGGCTTCGCGGCGGCCGTACTCGGCGGCGGGCACGTTATCAGCGATGGTGCGGACGCGATCTTCGAGCAGGGGGCCGTATATGAAGCGCGCCCACATGGTCAGCGCCTCGATCAGCTCGTTGTTCAGATTCTTGAAGCCCCACACCTCGTAGGCGTGCGCAACCTGCGCCATGTCCTCGGACTTCAAGCCGCGCCAGAGGCCAACGACGCCCTCCAGGAAACGCGCCGGGAAGATGCGGACGCAGCCGAAGTCCAGGAGCTGCAAGCCCTCAGCGTTTTCGGTGAGCGCGTAATTGCCGAGATGCGGATCGCCGTGGATGACGCCGTAATGCGTCATTGGCCCCCACCAGGCTTTGAACAGCAGCTCGGCGATGCGGTTGCGGATTTCTTGCGGCTCGTCGAGCCAGTGCATCAAGCCGCGGCCTTCAAGCCAGGTCATGGTTAGCAAACGCTTGCTGGAAAGCCCTTCGAGCGGTTCGGGCGTTTTGATGCGCGGTTCGTCAGCCAGCATGCGCGCGAACAGGCGCATGTGTTTCAGCTCGCGCGAATAATCGAGCTCTTCGCGAAGACGCTCGCCAACCTCTTGGATCGCCTCCGACGAATCGATCGAGCCATCCATGCTCTTGAACAAGCCAAGCAGCGTCTTCAGCTGACCGAGATCAGCTTCAACGGCGCTGGCCATATCCGGATACTGAAGCTTGCAGGCGAGCGCCCGGCCATCGTGCGCCGTGGCGCGGTGGACTTGGCCTAAGGAAGCGGCAGCGGCGGCCTCGCGCTCAAACGACGCAAACTTGATTTCCCAATCCTCACCAAGCTCAGCCCGCATGCGGCGCTGCACAAACGGCCAGCCCATCGCCGGCGCGTGCGCTTGCAGTTTGCGAAATTCTTCCGCGTACGCTTGAGGCAGGAGATCGGGGATTGTCGAAAGCAGCTGCGCCACTTTCATCAGCGGGCCTTTTGATCGGCCCAAAGCTTGGCGCACAGCGCGCGCAAGAGCTTGTTGATCGGCGCCCATCATGCGCGCACCGACTGCGCCAGAGATATTGGCGCCAACACTCGCCACGCGCCCAATGCGCGCGGTGATGCGATTGCGCTCGGGGTCTGGTTTGTCGTTCAAGACTACGCTCCCCGGCCGAAGCGAAGCGAAGAGCCGGGGTCCATCGTTGAGGCAAATTGAAAACGCATTGAGCTTAGACTTGCCATGGGTCCCGGCTCTGCGCGCGCGACGCGCACTCCGGCCGGGAAGCGTGAGATGGTGAACACGTTGTTTAGATAACCCCTACGAGGCCTTACGATAATCGCGTTTCGGTGTGCCATTTTAACGCGACCTGAACACCTCATCCGTATTGTCCCGCCAACGATCAGCGTTTCCGTCAGAGAAACGCGGCGAAACGTGGTGGTGGTACATGGGAAAGACGATCCTGATCGTCGATGACGATCCGGCTCAGCGCCGTCTGTTGCAGGCGGCTGTCGAGCGCAATGGTTTCCTGACGCGAGCTGCTGAGAACGGCGCACAAGCGGTTGAGGCCGTCGAGAAGCACGCTGATATCGATATCGTGCTGTTGGACCTCGTTATGCCGGGCATGACGGGCCAAGAAGCGCTGAAAGAAATTCGTATGCGCCGCGGCGATCTGCCGGCGATCGTGCTGACCGCTTCGGGCGGCATCGACACGGTCGTGCAGGCCATGCAAGCGGGCGCGAGCGACTTCTTCGTGAAGCCGGCGTCGCCTGAACGCATCATGGTTTCGATCCGCAACGCGCTCGAAATGTCGAACCTGAAGACTGAAGTCGTGCGCATGAAGAAGCGCAGCGCCGGTCAGCTTTCGTTTGACGACATGGTCGCTAACGCGCCGGTGATGGCTCCGGTGGTGCGCATGGGTAAGCGCGCGGCGGCGTCCAGCATTCCGGTGTTGATCACTGGCGAAAGCGGCGTCGGCAAGGAATTGCTGGCGCGTGCGATCCAGGGCGCTTCCGAGCGCGCCGGCCGTCCGTTCGTGACGGTGAACTGCGGCGCGATCCCGGAGAATCTGGTTGAGAGCATTCTGTTCGGCCACGTGAAGGGCAGCTTCACCGGCGCGACCGACAATCACGCGGGCAAGTTCGTTGAAGCGCACGGCGGCACGCTGTTCCTCGACGAAGTCGGCGAACTGCCGCTCGACATGCAGGTGAAATTGCTGCGCGTGCTGCAGGAAGGCGAAGTCGATCCCGTTGGCGGCAAGCGCCCGGTGAAGGTCGACGTCCGCATCATCAGCGCGACCAACAAAGATCTGGCGAAGCTCGTCGCTGACGGCGCGTTCCGCGAAGATCTCTACTATCGCCTGAACGTGTTCCCCATCGAAGCGCCGCCGCTGCGTGAGCGCAAGGAAGACCTGACGACGCTCGTGCAGCGCTTCATCGCGCGCTTCAATGCGGAAGAGGGCCGCAACGTCCGCGGCGCGTCTGCCTCGACGATGCAGATGCTGATGGACTTTGATTGGCCGGGCAACGTCCGCCAGCTTGAGAACTCGGTGTTCCGCGCCGTGATCCTCTGCGAGAGCGATCTGCTGCAACCGGAAGACTTCCCGCAAATCTCCGGCCTGAAGCCGCTCGTCGCCGCAAACGACGCGCTGCCGCTCGAAGTGCCGGTGCCGGCGAATGACCATCACGTCACCGCCGCGAACGTCGCCTTCCAAGAGGTCATGACCGCGGCCGGCGAAGTCTCGCCGCAGCCTGTGGCGGTGTTCGATGGCGAAGGTCATCTGCGTCAGCTCGAGCAAATCGAGCGCGACCTGATCGAACTGGCGATTGACCACTACGCCGGCCACATGTCTGAAGTGGCGCGCCGCTTGGGCATCGGCCGCTCGACGCTCTACCGCAAACTCCGCGAGTACGGCCTCGAAGAAAAGGCAGTCGCGGAAGGCTAAGGAATTGGGCGGGCGGGACGCCGGCGCCTATGGAGCGCGGGCGTCTCGCCCGCATCACTCTCGCCGCCAACTCGCAGAAGAAAACGGCCAATCCACCGGCGCCCCAACGAGTCCCGCCGCCATCGGATTGTTCTCGACGTAAGCGACAGTCCACTCAAATTGCTCTGCCGATCTCATAAACCGATCAAAGTATTCCGGCTGCCAAAGCCGGCCCGTCCTACCTTCCGCCTTGTTGATCGCGTGCGCGCTCACCGACTTCCACTTCTGCACGACATCGGAAAGCCTGTGCCCCTCGAATTGTTCGATCAGAGCGTGCACGTGCGTCGGCATCACACACCAAGCGGCGAGCGCATATCGTTCGCCATCGCCGAACAGCAAGCAATCTTGCACGGCCTGCGCATGCTCAGGTTTCCCGAGTAGGCGAGAACCGTGGCCGACATCGAGCTCTCGATCTATCCAGCGCGCGCGCTCCGTTGCGCTCTCGATTTTTGGTGGAGCCGCACGATAGCTGTCGTGCAATCCGAATACGACGTGCTGCACCAACCCGCGCTCATCGCAATGCGGAAGATAGCCGCGCGATCTCCAACCGCTGGTCGCCATATGTGAACTACTGCCTGACGCTAGCGCCTTGGCAAGTGCGGGCGAGGACGCCCGCGCTCCATAATCTTTGCTCTGCACGGACGGCGGGCCTCCTCGCCCGCATTAATCCTCATCCCTTACCCGCGGCGGCGGCCTATTCTTCCAGCCCAGCGGCTTCTTCGTCGTCAGGCCTTTGCGCTTCTTGCCGCGCGCTTTGGCGGCGATCTCTTTCAGCTTTACGGTTTGCAGCGTGGAGAGGGCGTCGTCTTTCTTGCCTTTGCTGAGATCGGCAAAGGCGCTGCCGTATTTTTCGAGCCGCTTATCGACCTCGGTGAGAAACTCGTTTTCCCACTGCGAGTAGTCGACTGCGCCTTCGCCTGGCTTCACTTCGCCGGTCTCGGGATCGATCGTCTCCGGCGCGCTGCCCTTGGCGGCGAGCTTGCGGATGATCCGCAGCGCCTTGCGCGTCTGTTTGCGATCGACTTCGCGGGGCATTCTAGGGATTGGGGGCTAGGGGTTAGGGATTGGGGTCAGCCTAATCCCTAATCCCCAAAACCCAATCCCCCTTAAATCTCACCCAGCGCGTGCAGATAGAGCTCGCGGATCTGGTCCTGCTCTTCGCGCTCTTGGCGGTCTTGCTTGCGGAAGCGGATCACCTGGCGGAGCACCTTCGAGTCAAAGCCCGTCGCCTTGGCTTCGGCGTAGCTTTCCTTGATGTCGTCGCTGATCGACTTCTTCTCTTCTTCAAGACGCTCAATGCGCGCGACGAGCTGGCGCAATTTTTCCTGCGCGCTCTGCGTCAGCGATTGCGTCGCGACTACGTTGTCGGTTCCACCAAAGTCCGCCATCAGCCCACCTGTTTGTTTCGAGAATCGAATCGTTAAGCGAGGCTAGTCCCGCGCGGCGGCTGACGTCATCTCGTTGACACGCCGAATCGCGGCGATGACCAGATCTGTCCTCAGCCGGTGCGGCATATGCCCGGTGTCCGGCGCGATCACGAGTTCGGCGGCGGGCATATCCACAGCAAGTGCGCGGGCGTGGCGCTTGGGCGAGACTATTCTGTCTTTGTCGGCGGTGATGATGATCGTGGGTGTGAGTATCTCCGCGTAGCGCGGCTGCTGCGCGCCGAACTCGACGTTGGACGCGCACACGTCGAGCGCGCTGGCGCGGAAGGCCTTTGGCCGAAAGATCAGCGGCACGCCGGCAGTGTCGAGATAATTCACAGGCACTGGCGCGGGCCAGAAATTGTTGGCGACGCTCTGCGGGCTGAGCGGCGGACCGAGCCACGGAATGATGAGATTGCAGAAGAGCGCGCCGATGATCGGCGTCGCCGAAAGCCGCGCCCACCAAGCCGGCTTCCACGGATAGGGATTGCACGCGGGCGCGACCAGCACGAGGCCGCTGACCAAGTGCGGATGCTCAAGCGCAAGCCGCAGCGCCACCGCTGCGCCAAGCGAGTGCGCGACGACGATGGCTGGGCTGTCACCCGTCTGCTCAAGCACGCGCGCTGCTGCCCGCGCTTGGCTTTTCATTGTATGCCCATCGCGCTTGGCGCGCGTGGAATGACCCATGCCCGGGCGATCGTAAGCAATGACGTGATGAAGCGGCGAGAACTCGTCCGCCAGCGGACCCCAGAGTTCGAGCAGGTTCGAACTGGCGCCGTGGATGAGCAAAATTCTTGGAGCGCCGGCGCCTCCGCCGGCATGCGGTGTTTCAACGTCCGCCGTCGGTTCAACATTAGACACCGATGCCGGCGAGGGCGCCGGCGCTCCGGTGTCGCGCACATGCAAGCGCACGCCATCGGCATCGATAAAGCGTCCAGTCGGCGGAAAGCGCGCCAGGGTGCGCTTCACATAAGTGCGTGCATTTTCAGCAAGCAGATAGATCGCCAGCGCAATAGCGGCGGCAAGCACCGCCAGCCAAAGCATCATGCGTCGCGGCCGTCGACGCGTGGCTCGAGGCGGCGCACGCCTTGGATCGCGACCTCGTAGTTCGGATGAATGACGAGCGCGGCGCGGAAGGCTTCGAGCGCTGGACGTTGCTGGCCAAGCTCTTCGTAGATCATGCCGAGTGCGGCGAGCGCCGCGAAGTGGCGCGGCTCGCGCTTCAGCGTTTCCTGGATCGCGGCAATCGCGCCCGGATAATCATCGATCGCGTAATAGAGATTGGCGCGGCGGTTCCAGGTCTCGGCGTAGTCCGGCGCCAGATCCGAAGCTTGATCGAGGAAGCGCTCGGCAAGTTCGGCATCGCCCGCATCCTCAGCCGCGTTGGCGCGCTCGAGCAGGATGTTCACTGTCGGCGAGCCGCTATCGGCCCAGCGCGCCCAGATGGCTTGTTCGATCGGGGCCGCTTGCGTGGCGTCCTCGGCTTGCTCCAGCTGCGCGAAGAGGGCGTCGAGTTCCGGATCGACGCGCGTGGGCGCCGACGAGCCAGCGTTGCACGCGGCAAGTGTCAGGGCAGCTGCGAGGGCAATAAACAACCGGCGCATGGGAACGAGATGAATCGAATTCATCTTACCTGAAAGTCACAACGCCCGCGAGGGCTTCGCGGGCGCCTGTGAGCTTCAATTGGGGCCTAATTCAGCCCTGCTTGGCCTTATACCGAGGATCAACTTTGTTGATCACATAAACCCGGCCCTTGCGGCGCACGACCCGGCAAGCCCGGTGGCGGGCCTTGAGCGACTTGAGCGACGACTTGACTTTCATGGCCGTAATTCCGGGGCGAAATGGAAGCGGGGCTTCTAAGGGGGCCTCAGACGTAAGTCAACGTGGGGACGTTGCTGCGGCCCCCGACGCACCCTAAGGGCGTTGGTGGCTGATGAATAAGGGGTACCTGAAGATGGCGCGAGCCTTGATCCTAGCCGCAGCGGTGTCGCTGGCGATTGCCTGCGGGCCCTCGACGGGCGTCGCCCAGACCCCCCAACCGCCAAGCTTCCAGCCGTCCGGAAACCAGGCCTTCGACGAATGGCGCGACGATTTCGCCCGCCGCGCGGTGCAGCGGGGGCGGGACCCCGCTGTTTTGGGGCGTCTCCTGGCCGGCATCACCCCGGACGACCGGGTGATCGAACTCGACCAGCGCCAGCCGGAATTCGTCAGCCCGGTCTGGGACTACGTCACCAACCGCGTCACCGAGAACCGCATCAGCTCTGGCCGTATGCTGAAGGCCGCCATCGGGCCAACGCTGGACGCCGTCGAAGCCCGCTACGGCGTGCCGACCGGCATCATCCTCGGCATCTGGGGTCTTGAGAGCAATTACGGTGAAGCAGCGCTGAACTGGGACGCGCAAACCGCGCTGGCGACGCTGGCTTACGAAGGCCGCCGCCGCGAACAGTTCGAAGGCTACCTGCTCGCGCTCGCCGAAATGGTTGAGCGTGATCTCGCAAGCCAGCAGCAATTGCGCTCGTCATGGGCCGGCGCGCTTGGCCAACCGCAATTCATGCCGGACGTCTATCTGACCACCGCCGTCGATTGGGACGGCGATGGTCATCGCGACATTTGGAACAACCGTGGCGACGTCGCCGCGTCGATCGGCAACTATTTGCAAGATCGCGGCTGGCGCCGTGGCGAGCCGGTGTTCGAAGAAGTGCGCTTGCCGGACAGCTTCGATTACGCGCTCGCCGACGGCACGATGCGTCCGATCGCAGATTGGGCGCAGCGCGGCGTGCGCCGCATCGACGGTGTTGCCTGGGATCAAACCAATCTCTCGGCGCAGCTCTTCTTGCCCGCCGGCGCGAACGGCCCGGCGCTGATGCTCTATCACAATTTCGGAGTGATCCGGCGCTACAACAACTCCGATCGCTACGCGCTCGTCGTGGCATTACTCGCGCGCGCCTTTGATGGACGCAGCGGCTTGGTCTCGGATTGGCCGCGCGCGGCGGGTTCGCTCAATCGCGAGCAGATCCTCGAACTGCAAACGCTGCTGAATGGCCTAGGCTATAGCTCAGGCAACCCGGACGGCTTGTTCGGTTCAGCGACGCGCGCCGCGGTGCGCCAGTATCAAGCCGCGCAAGGCCTGCCGGCTGACGGCTTCCCGACAGCCGCGCTGCTCACCCGCATTCGTGCGAGCGCCGGCATCTCCGCGCCGGAGCCTGCGCGCGTGCCGCGTGGACTGCAGCGCAACGGCATCCGTGAGCTGCAGCGTTTGCTCAATCGCATGGGCTACAGCGCCGGCCGCGCAGACGGCGTCATCGGCGCACGCACGCGCGATGCGATCCGGGCGTTCGAGCGCGCGCAAGGCATGGAAGTGCGTGGGCGCGCGACGGATGTTGTGTTGGACCGCGCGCGCGAAGCCGCGCGTTAGCGCTCAAGCACGCCGCAGGTCGTATCGATCAGCGGCGCAAGGTCGACGAGCATCTGGCCCACGGTCTGAATCTCTTGAGGGGAGTAGCCCTCATTGAGCAGATTGCGGATCTCGGCGTTCATGGCTGGCTGGTTGCCCGTATGCGGCGTGAAGCGACGCATGATTTCGTACTGACGATCGTTCATGCGGCCGGAGATGATGCCCGCGCCGCAAGCGCATGTCGGCTCCGGCGTCGAGAGATGCGCGCCTCTGCCGACGCACATGTTGACGAACGCCTGCGTGCCGCCGCTGCGATCATAAGATTGCTGAGCGAAGCCCGGCGTCGCGAACGACATCGCCGCAATGGTCACAAGTGCAAGTACGCGCATGGCTTCCCCCGTTTGTCCGCGCGTAGTGAGCGGACGGGGCCGCCGCGTGTCAAGACGGGGTCGTCGGTTCCGTCGGCGACGGCTCCGGCGTCACCGCATCGCGAAGCCGGCGGCTGCGCAGTGCGAAGATCACCATCGCGATCAGCAGCGCGAGCGTGATGATCAGCGGCGCGTTCATGCCGACGCGTTCGTACACGACGCCGCCGATCAGCGGTGAAAACACAAAGCCCGCGCCGTTTGCGGCGACAACCAAACCAGCCGCCGCGCCTTGTTCTTCCGGCCGCACCGCAACTGAAGCGCCGCCCGCAAAGCCCGGCCGCGCCAGTCCTGCGCCCAAACCCTGGATCGCTTGAGCGACAAGCAGCGCCGGCAGCGAGTTGGCGATGATCTGCACGCCGACGCCCAACGCCAACAAACCCGCGCCCCATGACATCAGCCCGCGCGGCCCGAGCTTCAGCCGCGGAAGCACAGCCATCTGCGTTGCAAGCAGCGCCAGCGCGTTGACCATGAAGCCAGCGGAGATGAGGCCATTGCCCTCAACACCGCTGGCGCCGAGGCGGTCCATCGTGAAGAGGCCGAACACTTGCACCGTCACGCCGGCGACGATCGAGAGACCAAAGCCAAAGATCAGATAGCCGCTTAAGCGCCGGTCATTCATCAGCCCGAGCGACTCGCGCCAATCGCTCTTCGGGCGCTCGGTTTGCGGTGGCGTGTTCTCCGGCAGATAGCGCCATATCGCGAACGCGGCCGCGGCCGCAAGCACAGCGACCAGCCAAATCGGAAACACCAGTCCAAACACCGCCGCCAGCGCCGAACAGATGCCAGGTCCAAACGCTTGGCCCAGCGCGAACGCCGCTGTCAGGCCCGCCAGGTGTTCGGTGCGCTCCATGCGCGTTGTGCGATCGGCAATGTAAGCTTGCGCCGCCGGCGATGACGCGGAGCCAAACGCACCAAAGATCGCACGCGCAAGCATGAGCCAAACGAACAGCCAGAAGCCGGCGAGTATGCCGCCCAAGCCCAGCATGATCACAAAGCCGAACGACGCCATCGATACGGCGTAAGCGGCAAGCCCAAACGCCGCGATCGGCCTACGGCCCGTGCGATCCGACAAGCGCCCCCATCCCGGACTCATCAGCACCCAAAGCAGCGCCGAGAGCGAAAAGATCCAGCCGACACTCGAATCCGGCAGCTGCAGTTCGCGCACCAGCGGCGGCGCCACCGCCAGCAACATCGAATTGCCAGCCCCGATCACCAACAAGCAAACGAACAGCAAACGGAACTGACGGTTGCGCCCGATCGGTGCGTTCGGGTCTGCGCGCGACGGATCGGGGAGAGGCGGTTGGGTGTCTGCCATGGGGAGGACTCGGGCTTACGCCGAAACGCCATGGCTGGGAAAGGGCGTCTCTTGGAGCGCCGGCGCCGCCGCCGGCATGCGGTGTTTCAGCTGCCGGCGTGCGTTGTGATGTCCGCCAAAGTGGCCGGCGAGGGCGCCGGCGCTCCAGACTCGTATCGCCGCCGTCGCTCCACCTCTGGACCGCCGGCGCCCCCGCCGGCATGCGCTGCTTCAGACGCCCTCAATCCCCGCATTTTCTCCCCCAAACCCCAGCCATTCCAACGCCAACACCAAAATCAATCCTACAGCGTCGCAGCGCCTTTAAGCTGGCGCGCCCATGTCGATCACCGAAGCCGATCCCGCCACCATCGCCAATCTCTGGCAGCGCCTGCGCGCGATGATGACGCGCGTCAGCGACGTTGTTGGCGCGTTGCCGGCGCTGGCCGTGCTCGCTTCGCTGACGCGCCGCCGCCAGCGCGAGATCGCCGCCTGCGTCGCGCGCCTCGAAGCCATCGCCCGCAAACTCATTTTCGTCGCAGCGGCCGAATTGCGCAGCGCCGAACGCAACGCCGCCGCACCCGCACAATCTTCGCGCTTGGAAATTGTAGCGCCGACCCGACCAAGTTGGAGCGCGGGCTTCCAAGCCCGCAAGCAACGCGAAGGCCATATCCAATGCGCGCTTGGAAGCGCGCGCTCCAACCTGCAACCATTCGATCCAACGCAACCCGAAACCTGGCGCGTGCGTTTCAAACTCGCGCCGCCGCGCGATGACGCGGCTGTGCCAGAGAGCAGGGCGCCGCGTATCCGCGCGCTTTGGGGTGCGACGCCGGCTTCGCCGCAGCGCCCAACATCGCCGCCGCGCGACGTGACACCGGCCCCGCTGCGCCTCGCGCTCCGCTTCGAAGCGCTGCGCCGCGTCATCACCGATCCCGCGCCCTACGCCCGCCGCCTAGCGCGCGTTCTGCCGCGTCTCTGTCGAAGATTTCCCAGCGCCGCTGAGCGCTACGCCGTCGCCATCGGCCGGCCATATGTTGGCGATGAAGGCGATCCGCGCTTAATCGTCGAAGCCATCGCTGTCGCGCTGTGCGTCGCGCCTCTATTCGTCAATTCCGGTTGACCTCTCTTAATCGCCATTAGCCTTTCTGATCGTCAACCGAAACGGCGCGTTAAGCGCGTTCGGGCATAAGGCGCTGTCGGCAGAACGCCTCCAGGTAAACGCGCGCTAACATGTTTCCAATTATCGGCCTCGTTGTTGTTTTCGGCATGGTGTTCGGGGGCTTTATGCTCGCGGGCGGCCACTTCGAAGTTATTATCGAAGCCGCGCCGATGGAATTCATGATGATCTTCGGCGCCGCTGTCGGCGCGCTGATCATCTCCAACGACATGAACGGGCTAAAGGGCGTTGTCGGCGGCTTCGGCGCTGTCATGAAGGGCCCCAAGTGGGGCAAAAAAGATTACGGCGATCTGCTCGCGCTGCTCTTCCAGCTGACCAAGCTGATGAAGACCAAAGGCGTCGTCGCGCTCGAGCCGCACATTGAAAAGCCGGACGAGAGCACGATCTTCCAGAAGTATCCGAAGATCCTCAAAGACCATCACGTCACGCACTTCATCTGCGACACGCTGCGGATGATGACGATGAACCTCGACGACCCGCACCAGGTCGAGGACGCGATGGAAAAGCAGCTCGAAAAGCATCACCACGAAGCGATGCATCCCGCGCACGCGCTGCAAGGCATGGCCGACGGTCTGCCGGCGCTCGGCATCGTCGCGGCCGTGCTTGGCATCGTGAAGACGATGGGCGCGATCAACGAGCCGCCGGAAATCTTGGGCCTCATGATCGGTAAGGCGCTCGTCGGCACGTTCCTGGGTGTGTTCCTCGCTTACGGTATCGTCGGCCCGATGGCGTCGCGTTTGAACGGCGTGATCGAGCACGACTCTCAGTTTTACAAAATCATTCGTGATGTGCTCGTTGCGCACTTGCACGGCAACGCGGCTCAGGTCTCTGTAGAGATTGGGCGCGGCTCGGTGCCGAGCGCGCTGCAGCCAAGCTTTGCGCAACTCGAAGAAGCGCTGGCGGCAGCTGCCGAAGGCTAGTGCCAGGAATGACTTCGCTGCGGCGAGCTATGCAGATATGCATGAGCCGCTCGCGCTCAGCCGCTTGCCATCCTGGTTAATCCTTGGCATGGAGTCGCCTCCCGCGTTGGGGGTAGACCCTGACGCTGAGACGAGGGGTAGTACCTATGACGAAGATCCAAATGGGCGTTGCAGCTGCTGCTGCTGCCGTTCTCGCCTTCGGCGTCGCGGCCTGCGGCCAAACGACGGCGACGACGGAAGAAGCTCCGGCTGCTGCTGAAGAAGCTGCGACGACCGAAGCTCCGGCTGAACCGGCGGCTGACGCTGCTGCGACGACGGACGCTGCGGCCACGACCGAAGCTCCGGCGACGACCACGCCGTAATCTACGTTCACACGTAGTTTTCGCGATGAGCCGCCCGAAAGGGCGGCTCATTTGCGTTATAGGGCTGCTGATGCCGCGTTTGCCCCCTGCGCCCGAGCTGGAGTGGAGTGAGGATGGCGCCTCGCTCCGGGCGGCCGCCTTCGACGACGTTTACTTTTCCAAGGACGGAGGCCTCGCGGAGGCCGAAGCCGTGTTCCTCGCAGGAACCGGATTGCCGGAAGCCTTCAAAAATAGGGATCGTTTCGCCCTGTGCGAGCTTGGTTTCGGCACGGGTTTGAACATTTTGGCCCTCTGGAGCGCCTGGAAAAAGACACGATCACCTCATGCGCAATTGCATATCTCCACCATCGAGTCATTCCCTCTAGCAAGGGCTGACGCCGAGCGTGTTTTGCGCCAGTTTCCAGAGGTTTCCGAGCTTTCGAAGAAGCTGCTCGCGCGTTGGCCGGTACGCGCCTACGCGCCGCAGCGCCTCTGGTTTCCCGAAGACGGACTTTCACTGACTTTGTTCACAGGCGAGGCCGAACAAGTGCTCGCCGGGCTAACCGGCCAGTTCGACGCCTGGTTTCTCGATGGCTTCGCCCCGGCCCGAAACCCCGGCATGTGGTCGCCCGAGCTGCTGCGCCAGATCGCGCGACTCAGCGCCCCCGGCGCCCGGGCGGCGACGTTCACGGTGGCGGGCGACGTCCGCCGCGGCCTCGAATCTGTGGGTTTCGCGGTCGAGAAGAAGCCGGGCTTCGGGAAGAAGCGGGAACGCCTGGAGGCGCGCTTCCATGGAGCGCCGGCGCCCTCGCCGGCATTCGGTGTTTCGGCGGCCGAAAGCGGCTCCGGACTAGCCACCGTTGCCGGCGAGGGCGCAGGCGCTTCAAGAAAGCGTATCTATCCCTACACCTCTGCGCCCAACCCAAAGCGCGTCGCCGTGCTTGGCGCGGGCATCGCCGGCGCCAGCGTCGCGCAAGCGCTGACCCTGCGAGGCGTGGAAGTCGTCGTCCTTGACGCAGCGCTCGCGCTCGGCGCGGGCGCCAGCGGCAATCCGGCCGGCTTAGTGATGCCGCGGCTCGATCGCGGCGGTGCGCTCAGCGAAGTCTATCTCGCAGCTTACCTGCACGCCGTGGCCGCTTACCAAGCGCTCGACGTGCTCGATCCGTGTGGCGTTGAGCAGCGCGCGCCAGATGGCGGCGATGCCGCGCTGGAGGATTTGCTCAACGATCCGCCGTTGCCTGCCGACTGGTTCGCGCGTTTACCGAACGGCGCAGCGTTGCATGCGCATGCTGGCGTCGTGCGTCCGCATGCGGCGATCAAGCGAATGCTTCAGGGATCGACGCTGATCCTCGAGTCGCCCGTGCAGCGTTTGGAGCGCGACGGCGATGGCTGGATGGTGTTTGCGCCTGATGGCCGCGCGTTGCTGAAGGCTGACGCCGTTGTGCTCGCGTGCGGGGCGGCGCTCATGCAATTCGCGCCGGCATCGTTTCTGCCGATCGCACTCTCACACGGCCAGATCGAGTGGGGCAGTGGCGCCCAGCCCGAACGCGCGATCACGCGCGGAAGCTACGTCGCGCCGTTTGATGGGGGCGTGCTGTTCGGCGCCACGTTCGACAAATATGGACCGCCGGCGTCTCGCCGGCCAACGCCGGAGAATGCCGGCGAGACGCCGGCGGTCCATATTGATCCGCGCGTGCGGAATCTCGCTGCGCTGCGTGAACTCGCGCCCGAGATCGCAGATAGCATCAACGAAAGCTCGCTCCGCTCCCGCGCATCAGTCCGCGCGACAACGCCGGATCGCGCGCCGATCGCGGGGCTTCTGCCCGATGCTGAAAGATGGTTAGCGCAGTACGCCGATCTCGCGCACGGACGCATAGTTCAAACTGAAACGCCTCCGCCTGCGCATGACGGCGTTTACGTTATCGGTGGATTAGGCGCGCGCGGCTTAACGCTTGCGCCCTTGCTTGGCGAAGTTCTCGCCGGCGAAATGTGCAATGAACCTGGGCTGTTAAGTCAGCTCGCGCGCGACGCGATTCATCCGGCCCGTTTTCTGCATAGAGCGCTCAAACGGCGTTAAGGCCGCATTTGGGTTAATCGCAATGGCGTTCGATGCAGGCGTCCGCAACGCGGACACGGTAAATTTCCTCGACCTTCACTTCAGCGGTTTGGATCTCGATGGCGCGCTCGATGCGATCAGCGTCCGCGCGAGTCTCGACCTGCCGTTTGCGTACGTCGCGACGCCGAATGTCGATCACGTTGTCGGCCTGGCCAACGAGCCGGGTCGCCGCGCTCTCTATGACAACGCTTGGCTGCTCCTGAACGATAGCCGCGTGCTGAAGGGCCTTGCGCGCAAAGCCAAGATCAATCTGCCGGTGGCGCCAGGATCGGACGTCGCCGAGCACCTCTTCGACACGGTGATCGACAAATACGAGCCGGTGACCATCATCGGCGGCGACCGCGACAGCATCGAAGAGCTGAAGCGCGTTTACGGTCTGCGCGATGTGCGCTGGCACGAACCGCCGATGAATCTGAAACAGAAGCCGGGCGCAGTTGTGCGCGCCGCTGCGTTCGCAGCCGCCCAGCCGTCGCGGTTTACCTTCATTTGCGTCGGCGCCCCGCAACAAGAAATGATCGCCTACGCAATCGCCCAGCATGGCGGCGCACGTGGCGTTGGGCTTTGCGTTGGCGCCGCGCTCGATTTCCTGACCGGCAGCGCCAAGCGTGCGCCGAAATGGATGCAGAGCATGGGCCTCGAATGGCTGCACCGTCTGGTGAGCGAGCCGGCCCGTTTGTGGAAGCGCTATTTGGTGACAGGTCCCAAGGTGTTTTCGCTGTTCTCGGAATGGCGCGCGGCGATGGCGGCGGCCACTTCGGCCTGACGCTTTTCATCCAGCGGATAGTTGCGCAGCGAAAGCGCCGTCAGCACACAGAGCAGCATCGGCAAGCCGATGAACAGTGCCTCGAGCGTCAGCAATGCTGTGTCCGAGTTTCCGGCGCCTCTGGCGGCGTCGAAGCCAGTCAGCCCCAGAATGGCGTAGGTGATCGGGCCGGTTGCGACGCCAAGCTTTGACGTCGTGACGAGCAAGCCAAAATAGAGGCCCGAACGGCGCGAGCCGGTGACCAGTTCGTCTTCATCGACAACGTCCGCCATCAGCGATCGCGTCAGCAGCACGCCGCCGCCTTGCGAGAGGCCGGCTACAACCATGAACGGCGCCACGATCCAGAAATTGTTGGGTGGCAGTACGAGCAGCAACGCCGTCGTGATCGCGGTGTAGATCATCGCGCCTTGCAGCGCGCGGTGTTTGCCCCAGCGGCGCGCTGCGTACCACCAGATCGGCACACCCGCGAGGCCAGCGACGAAATAGATCGCGAGCAGCGTTTGCGACTCGCGCTCGAAACCCAGGATCATCTGGAAGAAGAAGAGAAAGAGGCCGCCCGAAACGCCCTGCGCCATGCCCAACAGTAGATCTGGTAGTAGCACACGCTGCACCATCTTGTTGCGCACTACCGTTTCGATCGCCTGCTTCAATGTCATGTGCGGCTGCGGCGGCTGGCGCTCTTCGCGTACAAAGACGACCGTCAGCAATGTCATCGCCGGCAGCAGGAAAACCAGCGTCCAACCCATCGCGGCGACAGCGGCCGCGTCAGATCCGCCAGCCGTCTGCGCGACGTAGCCCGCGATCACCAGCATCAGCACTTGGCCGACCATGCTGGCGACTTGCACAGCGCCGAGCACGTGCGTGCGCCCGTGATAGGTCGGCACAAGTTCGCCCGCCCAACTGAGATGCGCGAGCATCATCGAGGCGTAGACGAGGTAGAGCAGGAACACCGCGATCGCGACGACAGGGATCGGCACGCCGGGCCACATGCCCATGAACACAAACCAGATCAGCGCCATCAGCGGCAGGCATGATGTGATCAGCCAAAAACGCCGCCGTCCCCACGGATGCTCAGTGCGATCCTGAAAGCCGCCAAGCGTTGGATCGATGACGATGTCGGCGAGGCGCACGCCCAGAAAAATCGCCGACACCCAAAACAGCGGAATGCCGAGCTCAGACGCGAAGTAGGGCGGTATGAAAATGATCGTCGGCAGCGAAAGCGCGAGCAACGGACCCGCAGGCGCGGCGAAAGCGATGATCTCCCAGGTCGAGACCTTGCGACCCGCCTTCGTCGTTTGCGTCAACGCTGTTCCTCCCGCCCTTATCCTCCGGCGGAGGTGAGCTTTGGTTACAGCGCACTCTCTAGAATAGCGCGAGAAGGATCAACCGCCGCGAACGGTCTGCGTCAACGGCGCCATCAGCTGCTGGTTTGCCGCTACGAGAGCGCCGCTCTTCATGAAGTCGCCGCCGTCAATCTCGTTGACAACGCCACCCGCTTCGCGAACCAGCACAGCGCCGGCGGCAATATCCCAGACGTTGAGGCTCCGCTCCCAATAGCCGTCGAAGCGGCCGGCGGCGACGTAAGCGAGATCGAGTGCAGCGGCGCCGAAGCGGCGGACGCCCGCGGTCTTTGCGATCACACGTTCGATCTCGGCGAGCGCAACGTCGTGACCCGCCTTGCCGTGAAACGGCGTGCCGCACGCGAAGAGCGCGTCGCGCATGTCGTTGCGGCCGGCGACACGCAGGCGGCGATCGTTGAGATAGGCGCCTTGGCCTTTCTCCGCCCAGAACAACTCATCGCGTACGACATTGTAAACAACGCCGGCGACCAGAACGCCTTCGCGCTCAAGCGCGATCGAAATGGCGAAGTGCGGAATGCCGTGCAGAAAGTTCGTCGTCCCGTCGAGCGGATCCACGAGCCAGCGATTGGTCTTGTCGGTGCCTTCAACGACGCCGCGCTCTTCCATGACGAAGCCATAGCCAGGGCGCGCCTTCGAGAGTTCCTCGAACAACGTCTTCTCGGCCTTGATGTCGGCTGACGAGACAAAGTCGCTCGGGCCCTTGCGCGAAACCTGGAGGTTCTCGACCTCGCCGAAGTCACGCGACAGCGCACGCGCGGCCTTGCGCGTGGCGGCGATCATCACGTTGAGGAGGGCGGAGGCTTGCGGCATGGGGGAGGCGGCTTGCTAGCAGGGGCGGGTTGGGGCGGCAAGCGCGGGCGCTGCACGGGAGAGCTGCGTTAACGGCGCAAAATGGCGCGCGCCGCCCAGGCGCCGGTGGCGAAGCACGCCTGCAGCAAATACCCGCCGGTAGGCGCTTCCCAATCCAGCATTTCGCCCGCGACGTAAGTGTTCGGGATAGCGCGGAGTTGAAGGTTCTCGTCCACTGCGTCCCAGCTCACGCCGCCCGCCGTGGAGATCGCGCGGTCTAGGCCGTGCGGGCCGCTGATATCGATGTGAACTGCTTTGAGATCGGCCGTCAGCCCCTTCGGGTCACGCTGCGGCGGGTGTTCGGCGCTTTCGTAGAGCAAGGCGATGGCGATTGGTGAAAGGCCAAGCGTTTTGCGTAGCGTCGATGAGAGCGTGTCGCCCGGCTTTGCCTTCGCGAGCTTGGCCTCAAATTCCGGGTACCGAAGATCGGGGCGCAGGTCGACGCGGATTCTGGTCGGCGATGTTTCGCGCAAATAACGCGACAGCGCGTAGATCGGTCCGCCTTCAACGCCGTAATTCGTGATCATCACGTCACCGCGGCTGTGGCGAGAGTAGTGCTTCACCTCCACGTTCTTCAGCGGCTGACCTGCGAAACGCTCTCGAAAGTGATCGCTCCAGGCAACGCGGAAGCCGACATTCGCCGGCTGCAGCGAAGCCATCTCAACGCCGCGCGCCGCGAGTGGTTCACGCCACGATCCATCGGCGCCAAGGCGTGGCCAGCTGGCTCCGCCAAGGGCCAGCAGCGTGGCGGAGGCATTGACGCTCCGCCCGTTGTCGAAGCGAAGCGAGCCATCGTCATTCCAGCCCAACCAAGTCGAGCGCGTTCGAATCTCGACGCCTTGCGCGCTCAATCGCGCCAGCCACGCGCGCAACAGCGGCGATGCTTTCATGGCTTTCGGAAAAACGCGCCCACTGGAGCCGACGAACGTCTCCGCGCCTAGATCGTTGGCCCACGCGACAAGATCGTTTGGGGTAAACGCCTCAATGATCGGCCTGAGCTTCGCGGTCTCTTCGCCGTAGCGCGGCAGAAATTTTTCGAGATCTTCCGAGTGCGTAAGGTTCAACCCGCCGCGCCCCGCCATCAGGAACTTGCGCGCCACGCTCGGCATGCGCTCGTACACGACGACGCGTTTTCCGGCGGCGCTCAATACCTCCGCCGCGAACAAACCTGCGGGGCCGGCGCCGATGATGGCGACGGGCGCTTCACTCATGCAGATGGCTGCAGGCTTCGATCTTGTTGCCGTCCGGATCGCGGACGAAGGCGCCGTAATAATCGGGGTGATACTCGGTGCGGAGGCCTGGGCGACCATCTTCGACGCCGCCTTGCTCCATCGCCGCGAGGTAGAACGCATCGACCGCGCCGCGTGAGGTGGCGCGGAAGGCGATGTGCACGCCGTTGCCCATGCTTGCGGGTTGACCGTTGATCGGCAGTTGGATCCAGAAGCTCGGCTTGTTCGGCTCGCCATAGCCGACGCCAACGAGCTCGCCGTTGATCTCGACCGGATAAACCGGCGCCATGCCAAGCGGCGCCAGTGCTGCGTCATAAAACGCCTTCGAGCGCTTCATGTTGGTGACGCCGACAGACACGTGATCGATGCTCATGCGCGCGTACTCCCTCAGCGCCAGCGCGCGAACCAGTTAAGCGTGCGGCTCATCGCAAGCTCACGCGACGCGGCGTCGTAATCTGCACTACCGGCGCGGCAGAAGCCGTGGCCGGCGTCGTAGAGATAGAGAGGCGAGTCCGGCGCCGCTAGACGCACGCTCTCAACATTCTCCGGCGGGATCGAACTATCGCGCGCGCCATAGTGGAGCATGGTCGGGATCTTCGGTTTGTGATCGAGGATGTTGGCGATGAGCCGCCCGTAGAAGCAGGACGATGCCTTCAAGCCGCTGCACTCAGCCGCCGCCATCCACGCCGCCGCGCCGCCATAGCAGAACCCGGTTACATAGACCGGTTGCGGCAGCGCATCGATGGCGGCTTGAATGTCGGAGACGACTTGCGGCCATGGCGACTTCATCACGGCGCCAATGCCTTTCTGGATGCCCGCCTGATCGTGCTCGGCATGGAAGCCTGGCTCGATGCGGTCGAACAAGCTCGGCGCGATGGCGTGGTATCCCGCATCTGCGAACACGCTGCACACGTCCTCGATGTGATCGGTAAGCCCGAAAATTTCCTGGATGACGACAACACCGCCGATCGGGGCGGTCTTCGGCGTCGCGGAAAATGCGGTGAGCGAGAACTTGTCGATCTTGCTGGTGAGCGTAATGGTCATGCCGCCTCCGTCGCATGTGCGCGGGCATTCGTCGAGGGATCGCGGCAAGTTGAGTGGAATGTCACTGGCGCCGCGCCGCGACGCAGGCGATGTTCCCGCCTGCAATGAGATTGCTCAACCTCGTGAGAGCTTTCGCGGTGAGCGCCGCCGCCTTGCTCGTTGCGTCTGGCGCGGCGGCTGAGTGCCTCGATGCGCCCGAACTCGCCGCCTACCAAACCGCCGCGCCAGAAGACTTCGCCATGGGCGCGTCACGAAGCGACCGGCTGGGCCGTGTCGTCGCGCCGGTGACGGTCAACGGGCAGGGGCCGTTCCGCTTCATCGTCGACACGGGCGCCAATCGCTCAGCGCTGTCGCCTGAATTGGCGGCGCGCTTGGGATTGACGCCGCACGGTGCAGAAAACGTGCACTCCGTTCATGGCGTTTCGGTTGCACCCTTGGTGAACGTGGATCGCCTCCAGTATGGCGAAGTGTCCCTCAACGCAGCAGCGCTGCCGATGTTGGGTGGCGACGTCCTCGCCGGCGAGGACGGCTTGCTCGGCGTCGACGGTATGAGCGGGCGCCGGCTTCGAATGGATTTCGAGCGCAACTGCATTGAGATCGTGCCGTCGGCGCAAGCACGCCGCCTGCGTGGCTGGTCGACGACGCAAGGCGACATGCGGTTCGGGCATTTGATTGTCGTGCGCGGCAGCATCGACGGCATGCGGGTCAATCTGCTCATCGATACTGGCTCAGACACTTCTCTCGCCAATGTTGCGTTGCGCGAGGCGATAGATGCGCGCATGCGGCGGCGTGGACGCGAGGTCGTTGCTTACACCGCAGGCGACAACGTGATCTTGCAGAATGTGATTTTGGTGCCGCGCATGACGATGGGCGACCTCACGGTGCGCAACGTCACCGCCTTCGTCGGCGACTATCACATTTTTCAGCTGTGGGGGCTGACCGATGAGCCGACGTTGTTGCTCGGCATGGACGTGCTCTCGCAGGCGCGTGGATTGGCGATCGACTACGGACGCGGCACCGTCCATCTGCAGATACGAGATCGCATGCGTTTGAACGCGCTAGACTAAGCCTTCTGCACGATTGTCGGGCCAACGCCGAAGAGTCTGCCGCGTTCGGTCCACAGTACTGCGAGCAGCGTCGCCGCGCCCGAGGCGGCCAACCCGATCGCGAATGGAACCGGCGAGCCATCAAAAGCCCGCGCAATCAATGCGCCAAAGATCGCGCCGCCGGTTGCGGTGACGGCGCCGTAGAGTGCGGAAGCGGAGCCGGCGACGTGCCCCACAGGCTCCATCGCCAGCGCGTTGAAGTTTGAGGCGATGAAACCAAACATCGCGAAGGTGAGCGCCAGCATGCCGGTGAACACCCAAAAGCTCGCAAGCCCAAGCTGGGCGACGGCGGCCAGCGCCAATGCCGCCAACGTGAAGCCAACGATCATCGTGTGCGACAGGCGCCGCATGCCATGCTTGATGACGAGACGCGAATTGAGAAACGTCCCGACAGAGATCGCGATAGCGATCGAAGCGAAGGCGATCGGAAAGGCGGGGCCAAGGTTGTAGACGTCGACGAAGAGCTGTTCGGACGATGTGATGTAGCCGAACAAGCATGCGGTGACGAATGTCGTCGCGATCATGTAGCCGATGGTTTGCCGCTCGCGCAGAACCAGGCCGTAGGCCGAAATGATCGCGCTAGCGCTGAACTGACGCCGGTTTTCGGGCTTCAGCGTTTCCGGCAGCCGCATGAGCGCCCACGCGAGCACAATGAGCGCATAGATCAGCAGCGCGCCGAAAATCCAACGCCATGGCGCGACAAACAGAATGAGCTGTCCGATGCCTGGCGCAATAATCGGCACGATCATGAACAACGTCATCGCCATCGACATCACCTGCGCCATACGCCGGCCTTCAGTGAGATCGCGCACGACCGCCGTGGCGATCACGCGCGTCGCGGCGGCGCCCACGCCCTGCATGGCGCGCGCGGCGAGGAAGAGTTCGAAGTTCGGCGCCAACACGCAAAGGATCGAGCCGGCGATGTAAATGCCGAGCGCATAGATCAGCACACTGCGGCGGCCGAAGGCGTCGGCCAGTGGCCCGTAAAACAGCTGGCTCACGCCGAATAGCGCGACGTAGGCAACGATCACCAACTGGCGATCGTTGTCGTTCGCGAGTTGGAAATCGCTGCCGATCATCGGCAGCGCCGGCAGCATGATGTCGATCGCCAGCGCGTTCAGCGCCGAGAGCGCCGCCACCATGGCCACGAGTTCCCAGGTCGCGAGTTGTCTGGTGGGTGCGCGCGAAGCGTCAGGCATTGAAGCGGAAGTGCATCACGTCGCCTTCTCGCACGATGTATTCCTTGCCTTCGAGGCGCATCTTGCCGGCTTCCTTCGCGCCGCTTTCGCCGTTGTAGGTGACGTAATCGTCGTAGGAAATCGTCTCAGCGCGGATAAAGCCTTTTTCGAAGTCGCCGTGAATGACGCCCGCCGCTTGCGGCGCGGTCCAGCCTTTGTGGATCGTCCAGGCGCGCGCTTCTTTGGGGCCGACGGTGAAATAAGTCTGCAGGCCGAGCAGATTGTAGCCGGAGTGGATGAGCTTGGTCAGGCCGGGTTCCTGCAAGCCAACCGTCGCCAGAAATTCTCCCTGCTCATCGTCGGAGAGCGCGGCGATCTCGGCTTCGAGTTGCGCGCAGATGATGACGCACGCCGCGTTCTCTTGCGTCGCGCGTTCTTGCACGCGTGCCGTATAGGCATTGCCGCCGGCCGCATCGCTTTCGTTGACGTTGCACACGTAGAGCACGGGAAGGGCGGTCAGAAGCTGCAGCATCTGGAAGGCTTTTTCTTCCTCCGCCGCGCGCTTGGTGAGACGCGCAGGCTTGCCGTCTTCCAGCAGCGCTTTCGCGCGAAGCACAAGCTCCAGCGTGAGCTTGGCGTCCTTGTCGCCGCCCTTTGCCTTCTTCTCAAGATTGGTGAGGCGCTTATCGAGGCTTTCGAGGTCGGCGAGCATCAGCTCGGTTTCGACCGTTTCAAGATCGGCGATCGGATCGATGCGGCCTTCGACGTGCGTGATGTCGTCATTCTCGAAGCAGCGCAGCACGTAAGCGATGGCGTCGCATTCGCGGATGTTGGCGAGGAATTGGTTGCCGAGGCCTTCGCCCTTCGACGCGCCACGCACGAGGCCAGCGATGTCGACGAAGTTCATCCGCGTCGGGATGATTTCTTTCGACTTGGCGATCTCGGCGAGCTTCTGCAGGCGGGGCTCAGGCATCGCCACTTCGCCCACATTGGGTTCAATCGTGCAGAACGGATAGTTCGCCGCTTGGGCGGAGGCCGTCTTCGTCAGCGCGTTGAAGAGCGTCGACTTGCCAACATTCGGCAAGCCCACGATGCCGCATTTGAAACCCATAATGTCCTCTCGATTGGCCGATCAGCGGATCAGGCCAGCACGGTAAGTCGTGTAGAACGGCGTCCAGTTCAATGCGGCTTTGGCGCGCGCGTTGCGGACGCGGAAGGAGGGGAAACCCGCCCGGCCGCCCGGCTCCGGCGCGGGCCCGCCGACGGATTTGGCGATGAAGCCGAAAACGTCACGCCATTGCGCAGGTTCATCATCGGCGATGATCAGCGTTTGGCGTGAGGGCCAGCGTTGTAGGGCAGCGGTCGTCGCTGCGGCCATGTCCGAGACGTGGAGCAGCGAAACGTAATCCGAGCCATCGCCTGGGAGGCGTAGCTTGCCGTCCCGCGCTCGCGCGAACCAATCGTCATCGAAGCCGGTGCCAGGGCCGTAGAACAAAGCGCCGCGCAGAATGATCCAGTCGAGATCAGAGGCGCGGATGGCGCTCTCCATCGCAAGCGAGGCGCTGTAGGCACGGCCTGCAACACTATCGTCGGCGGCAAACGTTGTATCCTCGTCAGACCAAGCGTCGCTGCCAGATGCGTTGAGCATCGCGATGCTCTGTTGGATCACGCGCTTAACGCCGGCTTTGCCGCACGCGCTGACCCAGATCGGCGCGCCGTCGCGGCGAACACGATCGTTCTCCTCGTAATTTCCGCGGCCGCTTGGGCCTGGGAGCGATGTGGCGAGGTTGATGCCGATATCGCAGCCTTCGAGCGCTGCGATCAGCGATGGTTCGTCGAAGATGTCGGCGATGCGCACATCCGCGCTGCACGCAGTCGCGACGCCTGCAGCCTCAGGTCGCCGTACAATCGCGCGCACGGAATAACCCGCTTGCACCAAGCGCGGCGTGAGCCAACGGCCGTAAACGCCGTTGGCGCCGAGGATCGCGACAGTGGTCACTAGCTTTTGCCCAGCGCCTTGGCGGCGAGATCGCGCCAGACGCGCGCTTCGGGGCGGAGCGGTGGAGCGATCTTGGCGAGGCGGCGCTCAATTTCTTGAAAACCAATCTCAGCGTCTTCGCGACGGCCGACCTTAGCCATAAACGCTACGTAGCGACCGCCGGATTCCAGTCCAGGCACGCGGTCCGCGGCAAAACGGTAGGCATCGTCCGCTTCTTCGTTGCGGCCGAGGCCTTCATAGGCGCGCGCGAAGGCGAGCGCGACGGTTGGCGTTTTGCCTTCCGGGCCGAGCGCCTTCAGCTTTTCGAGCCGCTCCAGTGCTTCACCGTAGCGGCCGAGCTCAAGCAGCGAGAGTGCGTGGCCCATCAGAATGGATGGATCGTCAGCCCAGCCGCCTTCGGAGGCGAGCGCCCATTGCGCCTCGGCGTCGCTCCAGCGGCCAAGCGCGGCGGCCGCGTGCGCGACCTTCATGCGCGCGCCGACGGTTGGCGTCTCTTCGAGCGCGCGGACAGCGTTCCGGTAGTCGCGCTCGGGATCGATCGCTTGCCGCGCCACCTTGCCGACTTTGCGTGCGCCTGTGCCGCCCATCCATTCCGGAACTAGAACGGCGAAGAAATAGAAGGCCGGCGCGATCAGCGGGCCGATGATGAAGAGCCACAGCCAGAACATCTCGCGGCCCGTTCGAACCACGTGGATGCCGCATAGAAGCGACGGCAAATAGGTGAGAATGAGGGGGAGCATTTGCGCTGCGTCTCTTAGGGAAATTCGTTCCGATTGCGAAGCAAAACAGCAGTTTGCTTGGCTTGTTTCGCGAACACTAGTACCGCGAATCGGTGACATATCCACAAGACGGGGGCCGGAGATGGCGCAGCACCGCTGGAATCGTCGCTTCTTGCAGGACGCAGAGGCATCGCCCGACAACCTCCTTTATTTCGAGCCCGACCTAGCGCGCCGGCGCCGCTACGCCGAACGCAAGCGTGAGCAAGCGCGGGCTGAAGAGATCGATCGCAGCGGCTCGGCCCGTCATCTTGAGCGCGCCGCCAAGCGCTTGAAGCACGTCAACGCCGTCGATCGCGTTCTCTACGTGCCGCAATGGGATATGGCGAAAGCCGAGATCGCGATGCGCAAAGCCGGCGTCACCGGCGCTGTCAGCAATCTGTGCGGCACGCGCCGGAAGATTGTCACGAACGGACGGCGCTAACTTGGAGCGCCGGCGCCCTCGCCGGCACTCGGTGTTTCAGCGGCCACCGATGGTTCGAAACTAACCAGAGATGCCGGCGAGGGCGCCGGCGCTCCATATTAGTCTTCACCTGGCTTCTTTCGCCCGCCAGCTTTCTCAGCTGGCGCAAGCCGCATCACTTCGCCCTGAAATTTCTCGTCATCGCCGTGCACGAGCAGCGGCGCTGACTTCGCGATGGCGTCGAGCAATTTGTCGACGCCGTCACGTTCGCTCTTAGCGAAGTCGCTGAGCACGTGGCCGTGTACGAGATCCGCGTGACCCGGGTGGCCGGTGCCGAGACGCGCGCGGCGGAAGGCGTCGGTGTCGAGCCAAGCTGAAATCGAGCGGATGCCGTTATTGCCGGCGGCGCCGCCGCCGGTCTTCATGCGGAAGCGGCCGGGCGCGAGATCGATCTCGTCGTAAAAGACGACGACGTCTTTCTCCGGGATCTTGTAGAAGCGCGTCGCTTCGGCGACCGCGTGGCCGCTCTCGTTGTAAAACGTCTGCGGCTTCATCAGCAGCGTGCGCACGCCATCGATCGACCCTTCGCAGACTTCGCTGCGAAACTTCTTCTTCCATGGGCCGAACGAGTATGCGCGCGCAATCGCGTCCACGGCCATGAAGCCGATATTGTGCCGGTTGCCTGCGTATTTCGCGCCCGGATTGCCGAGACCGACGAGGAGCAGCATGTACGCCTTCTAAACTTCCCGTTTCTGGGAAGGGAAGCCGCAGCTTACTTCTTTTCGTCTTTCTTTTCGTCAGCGGCAGCGGCCGGAGCAGCGCCGTCAGCCGGTGCGGCCGTCGTCGTCTCTTCGGTTTCCGCCTTGCGGCCGACGATCGTCGCGATGGTGAAGTCGCGATCACGGATCACAGGGCGCGCGCCTTCCGGCAGCGTGATCTGCGAAATGTGAACCGAGTCACCAATGTCGCGGCCTGCGAGGTCGACGACGATCTCTTCCGGAATCTTATTGGCCTTGCACTTCAGGCGGATCGTGTGGCGCACGATGTTGAGGGCGCCGCCGCGCTTCAGGCCGGGCGAGGCTTCGTGGTTCTTGAAGTGAACGACGACGTCGATCGCGATCTCGGCGTCTTCTTCGACGCGATAGAGATCGATGTGGATCGGCTTGTCGCTGACCGGGTGGAACTGGATGGCGCGCGGAATAACCGGCTGCTTCTCGCCTTGGTGGTTGAGCTCAACCATGTGCGAGAGGAACTTGCCCGAGCGGATCGCGAACTCGACGTCCTTGGCGTTGATCTCGATCGGGATCGAGCCACGCTTGCCGCCGTACAGCACACCCGGGATCAGGCCGGAATTGCGGGTCGCGCGAGCGCCGCCGGTGCCGGTTTTTTCGCGGACTTCAACGTTCAGAACAATGCCAGCCATGGCCTTCGAGCCTTAAAATTCCGGGGCGCCGGGAAAATGGAAGCGGGGCTTCTAGCTGAAGGCTGGCCGGGGAGCAAGGCGGGCTGACGCACTTGGCGCCTGCCGCTAGAACGGGCGGTGGAGGGGGATCCATGCGCGCCACGGCAATCGCTTTCGTTATAGAGCACTGGCAGTTCTTTGCCGGTTTCATCGCCTTTGGCGTCACCGCCGCCCTGGTTTTGAGCGGTTTCAAGCGGGTGGCCGCCGCCAGGCGGGCGAAGGAGGAGGCTGCGGCGAGCCAGGCGCTGGACGCCGAAATGGCCGAAATCCGTAAGAACCTGCCGTCCGGCTGAGCCATCCCCGGCGGGATGGGAGGTATCAGGCGCGGCGCTTAAACAGGGTTAGCCGCAGGCCGACGGCCGAGCACGCATCGAGGTAGTGCATCCGCACCAGCTTCGAGAGAGGCGGCGGATCGGCCGGCACCGGCGGGGTCTTCAGCGCGGCGAAGCTGGAGAGCCAATTGTGGAGCCGGCGGCGGGGACCGTGCTTGATCAGGACGTTCTCGGCCAGGATGTAGGGGATGTCGGCGTGGGCCAGGTCCCGCATCACCCGCCACTTCTTCCAGGCCCCGAAGGGCGATTTCACGATGTCGAAGAAGATGACCAGGCTTTCGATGTTCTTCCCGCCCTCGGCCAGGATGCTGTCGAGGATGGCGATCTCGGCCCCCTCGGCGTTGATTTTCACCCAGAGCCGGGCGTCCCGGAGATTGTAGTCAGCAAGGAAGGTCGCCCAGTCGATCAGCCTGATCTCGCGGACATTGCCGGTGCTGCCGCCGAACTTCCCGGCGATCATCGAGGCGCCGCCCTCGGTGTTGTCGCCCAGGAGCTGCGCCGTGCCGATGTGGTCCGAGAGGCCGACAGGCGCGATTTGGAAGCGGCCCTCGGTGATCTCCTTGGCGTAGCGGGTCTCGAGCTTCGCGATCATCTCCGGATCGGGCTCGACCGAGACCATGCGATCGAACGCGTAGCCGCCCTCGATCACCTGAGCGATCGAGCCGCCATTGTGGGCGCCGACGTCAATGAAGACGCGTGGCGCGTTGGCGGGGAGAGCAGCGGACATGGGCGAACGAATAGCCGGAAGCGCGCTCAACGCAAGCTCGGGCCCCCGGCTGGATCGGGATCGCTGGGCTGCGCTGCCGGCGGTTGCGCGCGTTCGCGGCCTTCAGCCTCTGCAATCGCCTGTTCGAAAGAGCCGAGAAGGTCAGGGACGCAGCACGCGTTGAGGAAGTGGTCGCCGCGCGGGATGACGATGAGCGTGTGGCCATATTCCGAGGCGATGCGTTGATCGGCTGCAAGCGGCACGAAGGTGTCGTCGTCGCCGTGGACGAACACGATCGGCTGATTGAGGCTGCGCAGCGCCGACCAAACCTCCGGCAATTGCGCGGTTTGCGCGGTGACTTCGGAAATCGAGTTCTTGAGATCGCGCGGCAGTATGCCTTGGAAGAGGCGGCCCGCGCCGATCATGCGCCGCGCCGTGGGGCCACGATCGCCGAAGTAGGCTGAGACCAGCACGAGTGCGTGGACTCGATCCGCATAGCGCTGCGCCATCAACGTCGCGACGGGCGCGCCGAAGCTTTGGCCAACGAGCAGAACGCGTTGCCCTTCGCGCGCTTCCAGCATTGGCGCCAGCGCATCAGCTTGCTTGATCAAATCGCGCACAGCGTCTTCCGGCTCTGAGCCGCGGAAGCCTGGCCGGTCGGCGACGATCATCTCGCGCGTTTGCGGCAAGCCCGCGATGGTCGGCGCCCAGTACTCGCTCCAGGACGGCGTGCCGGTGATGATAACGACCTTCCAGGTCGCATCAGCGCGCGGCGGCGTTTGCAGCGCCGAGATGCGCCAGCCTTCGGGCACGCCAGCAGTAAACTCGATCCGCTCCATCGTGCCCACGGGGTAGGCGCTGGAGGTCGGGAAGCGATCGTTCTCATCGTCAGCCGTGCCGATGGCGCAAGCTGAAAGCGCGGCGGCGAGGATGGTGGCGGCAACGAGCTGAGCGATGTGCATGGGCGCTCTTTAGAGGGTTGGCTGGATTGCGTCATCCCGGCGCTTCGATCCAGCTTGACAGGCGCTGGCCAGCGCGTAGATAGTTAGCTTATTAGTTAAATGGTGAGTTGGTTGATTTGGCGGACACGATCTTTGATGCTCTGGCTTCGACGCCGCGCCGGAAAATCCTCGCCTATCTGGCCGAGGCTGAACTGACGGCCGGCGAAATTGCGGCGCGCTTTTCGATGAGCAAGCCCGCCATCTCCAAGCATTTGGCAATCCTCGAAAACGCCGGGCTCATCCTTGGCGATAAGCGCGGGCAGTTTGTCCACTATTCGCTGGTGCGCGAGAACCTCGTGAACACGCTGAACGGCTTCGTTCAGGAGGTCTGCCCGGTGTCGCGGCCACTGAAGCGCGAAAGCAAAAAGATCAAACAAAAACGCGGGTAGGAGCGTGGATCATGGATTGGGCGCACGGATCAGAACGGATCATCGCGGACGAACACACCAATCCAGTTGAAGGCCGCGTGCGATGGAAGCCGGTAAAATCGATCTGGATCGGATCGATGACTTTGACGGCGCTGATCGCGGGGCCGTTGTTGTTCTCGTGGGATGCGTTCGCAGTATTCCTCGTCGGCTGCGCGATCACGCTTTGCGCTGGCCATTCCGTCGGCATGCATCGCCGGCTCATTCACAACAGCTTCGAGTGCCCTCTCTGGCTTGAGTATTTGATGGTCTATTCGGGCGTGCTCGTTGGTATGGCAGGGCCGTTTGGCTTGATGCATCAGCATGATCTGCGCGACTGGGCGCAGCGTCAGCCGAACTGCCATGACTATCTCAAGCACGGACGCAGCTTTTGGCGCGACGCCTGGTGGCAATTGCATTGCGATCTCGAACTCGATCGGGCGCCACGTTTCCAGCCCGAGCCGCGCATCGCGAGCGACCGCGTCTATCTTTGGATGGAGCGCACGTGGATGTGGCAGCAACTGCCGGTGGCGCTCATCTTGTTTGCGTTTGGCGGTTGGAGCTGGGTAGTGTGGGGCGTGGCGGCGCGCGTGACCGTGTGCGTCACAGGTCACTGGCTGATTGGGTATTTCGCGCACAATGAAGGGCCGATGCGCTGGCGCGTGAACGGCGCGGGCGTGCAGGGGCATGACGTGCCGATCGCGGCGCTGCTTTCGATGGGCGAGAGCTGGCACAACAATCACCACGCCTATCCCGGCTCGGCGCGGATTGGCCTGAACGACGATCAACCCGATCCGGGCTGGTGGTTTGTTTTGGCGCTCGAACGTTTGGGTCTCGCGTGGGACATCAAGACGCCTGCGAACATGCCTGCGCGCGCGGCGCTGGGGCGCGTCTCCGATGATGATGGCGGATGCCCGGCGTGCCGCTGGATGATCCGCCAATGGCGGCGGATGCGGGCGCGAGGTGTGGGCGGCGCGTCCGCTTTTGCAGTCGCGCCATAGCCGACAAGAAAAAGGCGGCTTGTTGGGCGATTGCTGGCAAGGCCAGTTTCGCGCTGGCGCGAAGTATGGCTAGTAGTGGCCTGGGAAACCGGGGGGAATTCGTGCGCGCTTGGATCGCATTCGTCGCTGTTGTGCTGTTGTCGGCCAGTGCGGTCGCACAGACGGGCTCAAACCAAAGGTTCACTGGCGAGATCACGTCGCGCACGCCGCGCGCAACGTTCCAGTTGCAATTGCAAGCCGGGCAAATCGTTACGCTCGAAACCGAGTCCGCGCAGAACGTCGATACGATCCTGACGTTGAACGGCCCGGGTGGCCGGCGTGTCGCTGAGAACGATGATGTAGCGCAGGGCGTGCTGTCCTCCCGCATCGTCTACGTGGCCGAAGCGGCGGGGCGCTACACGGCCGTTGTTACGGGTTACGGCGGCGCGCGTGGGCCGTTTGAACTCAATGTCACCTATGGCCTTGATGTTGGGCTCTCGCGCGAGGCGCGTGTGCTGCGCGAAGAGCGCGTGTCGCTGAATCAGCGCCGCACCGAAGTGCGTTATCCGGTTGATCTCAGCGCCAACGACATCTTCGTCGCGACGACGTTCGCGCTGACCGAAAATCTCGACACCACGCTGACGCTGCAGGACGCAAGCGGCGCCATCCTGGCGCAGAGCGACGATCGCGGCGACGGCACGCTGAACTCGCAGATCATTTTCCAAGCCGGCAGCGCTGGACGGTACGAGCTGGTCGCCAGCACCTATGGCGGCACGGGCGTCGGCGATTTCCTGCTTTCGCTGGCGACTGATCCGAACGCGCGCGCGCCATTCAACTACGCCGCCGTCGAGGGCGAACAAATCGCCGTACACGAGGGCGAGATCACGGACGCGCAAACGACGCAGGAATTCCCGGTACGGCTGGCCGCGGGGCAAACGGTGTTGGCGGTCGTCGATACGACGAGCGGCAATCTCGATCCGGTGCTGACGTTGAACGGCCCGGATGGCTTCGCCGTCGCCATCAATGATGATCGCGGCGATGGTTCGCTGAACTCCGCGTTCGCCTACACCGCGACGGAGGCGGGGACGTACACGCTTGAGCTGTCGCGCTACTCGCAATCGCCGAACAGCGGCGGCTACCGGCTGGTGCTGACGTCGGTCGACGCTTCGGTGGTCGATACGCTGCAGGCGCTGGTCGAGAACGCGATCACGCTGAGCGGCGAAGAGCAACTGATCCAGACGCGCGATTTCAACGTCTATTACACGACGGAAGGCCGCGACGCCGCGACCCCGGAATACGCCCGCTTGACCGCGGATGCGCTGCAAGAAGTGTACGAAATTCAGATCAATCGTACCGGCTGGGCGATGCCCGTTCGCGATCGCGACGGCCGCTATCGCGCCTATATCGGCCAGGCGGAAGGCAACATGGGCTACACCAAGCCCGTGCAGATGGTGTTCGACAATCCGAACACGCCGAACGTGCGTGAACGCTCCGCGGCCCGCGCGGTGCTGATGATCGAGAACGACTTCGCCGGCATGAACAAGAAGGCGAGCGTTGAGAGCTTGATGCGCGCGACCGCGACGCACGAACTCAATCACGTCGTTCAGTTTGGCTACGACGCGATCGAAGGCTTGAATTGGATGTACGAGTCCACGGCCTCTTGGGTTGAGACGACCACCGTTGGCGTCGATCAAGACGCGACAGATTATGTCGAGACCGACTACGCGCAGCCCGAGCTGTGCTGGACGACGGCGACGCCGGGTTTCAACTATGCGCAGTGGACGCTGCTGCAATCGATGGCCGATCAGTACGGCGAGAACATCGTCGTGCGGCTCTGGGAAAACGCCCGCACCTACGATGGCTTCGAGACCATGACGCGGACGCTCGATAGCGTCGGCACCAATATCCCGGACGTGCTGCGCCGCTGGCGGATCCAGAACTATGCCCGCGACTACGATCTCGCGCCGCGCTTCACGCGCACGGTTGCATCCGCTGGCAGCATCACGCGCGCCGGTGTTTGGTCGCCGCATAACCGCATAGAGGAATTAGGCGCACACTACGTGACGCTCCGGCTCTCGGGTCCGCAGACGTTCGCGCTGCGTGGCGATGTGAACCTGGAGCTGGTGGCGCTCGGGCGCCGCGACGGCCGCATCGAAGTCTATCCGCTCGGCCGCGGCGGCACGTTCGATCCCTCACGCTTCCAGTATGCGGCGCTGATGGTGTTCAACCACGCGGTACCGTCGGCGCCGGGGCAGTGCAATGGCGTCAGCTATTCGATCACCACCGGCCCGGCGACCGGCGCCATGGGCGCGCCGCAATACAACGTGAATGCGCGCCACTTCGCACCGCCGAGCTGATCGGCGGCGCGGCGCGCAACTACTCGAACAGGCTCGAGACGCTTTGCTCGTTGGCGATGCGCCAGATCGCGTCGCCCATCAGCGCAGCGACCGAGATCTCGCGGATCTTGCTGCTCTTGTATTTGCGCATGCTCGGATCGATTGAGTCCGTGACGACGAGTTCCTTCAGCATGCTGTCATCGACGCGCTTGACCGCGCCGTTCGAGAGCACGCCGTGCGTGATGTAGGCGGAAACCGATTTGGCTTTTTCCTTCAGCAGCGCTTCGGCGGCGTTGCAGAGCGTGCCGCCGCTATCGACGATGTCGTCAACCAGGATGCATTCACGGCCTTCGACGTCGCCGATGATGTGCATGACTTCGCTGACGCCGGCTTTCTCGCGGCGCTTGTCGACGATGGCGAGATCGGCGCCGAGGCGGTTGGCAAGCGCACGCGCGCGCACGACGCCGCCGACGTCTGGCGAGACGATCATCAGCTTGGTGGTATCGCCGCAGTTTTCGCGGATGTCGCGCTCAAGCACCGGCGTCGAAAACAAGTTGTCGGTCGGGATGTCAAAGAAGCCCTGGATCTGACCGGCGTGCAGTTCGAGCGTCAGCACGCGATTGGCGCCGGCGGTGGTGATCAGGTTGGCGACGAGCTTCGCAGAGATCGGCGTGCGGCCGCCGACTTTGCGGTCCTGACGGCCGTAGCCGTAGTAGGGGATGACTGCGGTGATGCGGCGCGCGGAGGCGCGGCGCAGCGCATCGATGCCGATCAGCAATTCCATCAGGTGATCGTTCGCGGGATACGAGGTCGATTGCAGGATGAAGACATCCTCGCCGCGCACGTTCTCTTGGATCTCGACGAAGATCTCATTGTCCTTGAAGCGCTTGAACTCGGCTTGCGCGAGCGGCGTATCGAGGTGATCCGCGATCGCCTTGGCGAGCGCCGGATTGGAATTGGCGGACAACAATTTCATCGGAGCGGCCCCGTCGCTTGATGGATGGCTCCTTTAAGCGCCGAGTCGGCGGAGTCGAAAGCTTTTGCTGCACTTTAATGACAGCGATCTGTGACGTGGCCCCGGCGCCACGGAATCTAGGCCATTTCCGCGCCGGCATAGAGGGCTTCAGGTTCGTTTCGGAGCTTGGCCCACATCTGGTCCCCGAACGAGAAGTGCCACCACTCGGACGGATTGGAGGCGAAACCAGCGTCGACCATGAGCCAATAGAGCAACCGGCGGTTGGCGCGGGCTTCTTCGTTGGAGAATGAAAACGCTGTCGGATCGACCTCGGTCTCGAAGCGGTTCGTGTGCGCCAGCGGCGAGGCGTCATCGAACAGCGAACCCATCCACAACGGATCGCCGCCGCGCCAGCGGATGGTGAGATCGACGGCGCCGCCGGTGGAGTGCGGCGATGGCGCATCAGCGCCGGTGCTGGGTGCGGCCCAATAGTTCTGAACTTCGGCGGCGAGTTCAGCGTCGCTCAAGTGCGGTTTGCGTTGGCGCAGTTCCGCCGGGAGCCAGCGATCGTGGAAGTAGGCTTGCACGGCTTGCGGGCGCCAGGCGTCGAAGACGAAGAGTTCAAGATCGGCGCTCGCGAGTTGCGTGTTCACATCGCGCAGGCGCTCGGCCGCGCCCTGGCGCAATGAGAGCGTGGTGATCGAACCGGGGATGATTGCGTAATAGGGCGGGTTGCGCGGTTGGGCGTAGAAGTTCTCGCCGCGCACGCCGTAGTCGCTGAGCGTGACGAGTGGTTCCTTGTTGGCGGCGCCATTGAACGCGATCGGGAGTTCGCGATAGCCGCGGGCGCGATGTTCGGGCGGCGGCGGGATGGGTTTGTCGCGTAAGGCGCAGAGTGAACCGAAGGCGCTCATCCCAGCATGATGACGCTGCAATTGCGGCCATAATCGCCCGCTTTCTCGTGAACCGAGCGGCGATGCGAATGGAGTCGTGTGGATTCGGCGTAAGTATCGAGTGGAAGCGTTTCGATTTGCGTGACGCCTGCGGCTTCGATACGCGACGCGCAGAAGCCGGGAAGATCGAAGTGAAAGCGGTCGCCGGCGCCGGGAACAAAGAAGCGCGCGAAGCTGGCGTCAGCGGCGGCGAACTCAGCTTCGAACTCCGGGCCGACTTCGTATGAGCTTTGATGGATGCAGGGGCCGACGGCGGCTGCGATGTTGTCAACATCGGCGCCAAACTCACACATCAACCATACTGTATTCTGGATCACGCCAGCAAGCGCGCCGCGCCAACCGGCGTGTGCTGCACCAACTACTCCGGCCTTTGAATCCGCGAATAGGATAGGTGTGCAATCCGCGGTCAGGATGCTGATGGCGAATCCTGGTGTGGTGGTTACGAGCGCGTCTGCCCGAGGACGCTCGCCTTCAAATGGACCCGTGATGCAGAATGCTGTGGCGGAATGGACTTGATGGACGCCGGTGAGCTGGTCGCGCTCAAGGCCGAAGGTAGCGGCGATGCGGCGGCGATTTTCAAGCACGTTGGCCGGATCGTCGTTCGAGCCTGTGCCGGCGTTGAGGCTTCTGTAGATGCCGGTCGACACGCCGCCTTCGCGGCCGAAGAAGCCGTGGCGGACGCCAGCGAGCACGCCGGCGCGTGAGAAAGGCGGCGCGCTCATGATGCCCCCTTGGATCGCGGGTCTTCAGACCCGCTTGTTTCCACAAACGCCGGCGCCGGAATGCGGGTCTGAAGACCCGCGGTCCAAGTCAGAACCCGGCAGGCGGCGGAAGATTGGGGCTGGATAAGCATATCACCTTGAACAATGCGCCCATTTCTTCGGCATGCGTCAAGCGGCGGACTTCGCGTTTCAAGCGTTCCGCATGCGTGGGATTGGCGCGCGTCAGCGTTTCGGCGCGGAAGTCGATGCCGAGCGAGCGCAGGAACGCGCCTTGCGTGATCGGGCCGTGCACATCGAGGTTGGCGCTCGATGCAAGCTGCGCGATGCGCGCGAAATCGACGTGCGCAGTAAGATCCGCTTCGCCCGGTGTTTCGATCGGGTCGATCTTCTTGTGGTTTTTCAGCGCTTGCAGCGTGTCGGCGCCTTCTGGCTTGGCGTAGCCGTAATCGATGATCAGTACGCGGCCGGGCGCATCGTGCAGGCGGCGCTCGATGTCGTAGATGAGGCTCTCTAGCCCCGGCGCGACTTCGCGCACGGTGCCGATCTCGTCTTCGCTCTCGGGCGCGGGAATGGCGGCGCTGAGGCCGAAGGTGAGGTTGTCGCCTTCGTCGAGGCCAACCAGTTTTTCGTGCCAGCCATCTTCGCCGCGAACGAATTGCCGGATTGGCAGGCAATCGAAAAACTCGTTGGCGACGATGATGCAAGGGCCGGGTGCGACTTCCTCGATGCGCGCTTCCCATTCGGCAGCGGGCACGCGCTCCGCCTGCTCCTCGCGCAGCGGCGCGCTGGTTTCCACCAGAACCACAGTCGCCGCTTCGTGCATGCCTTCGATGCGTTGCGTCGCGCGGATAGCGTCTTCCATCAGCACGCCGCGGCCGGGGCCGAGTTCAATCCAGTTGAACGCCGGCTTGCCAAGTGCGACCCACTCGTGCGCGCACCAGAGGCCGATCAACTCGCCGAACATTTGGCTGGCTTCCGGCGCAGTGAGGAAGTCAGCGTTCGCGCCGCCGATGCGGGGGCGGGTGGCGTAGTAGCCGTCGTCGGGATCGTAGAGGCAGGCGCCCATATATTCCGCGACGGTCAGCGGGCCGTTGTCGCGGATCGCTTCGACCAGTTTTTCCTTCAGGCTCACGCCGCAGCCAGTTTCGGTTGCTTCAGCGCGCTGTGGATCAGCCAGGCGCCGCCGAGGATCATCGGGATCGAGAGCAGCATGCCCATGGTGACGACGCCACGCAGCGCTTCCGGCATATGCGCATCCGGCTCGCGCACGGTTTCAAGCAGTGCGCGGAAGAGGCCGTAGGAGACGAGGAAAAGCCCAGTGTTCATGCCGGGGCGGCGCAGCGAGTCAAAGCGCAGCGTTGCGATGTTGATGATCGCAAACAGCGCCATGCCTTCGAGCGCTGCTTCGTAGAGCTGGCTGGGGTGACGCGGTTCCATGCCGGCGGGGCAGTAGCCGCCGTGCTGGGTCATCAGCCGCTCGTTGCAGAAGATCATGCCGAACGGGCCATCGGTTTGGCGGCCCCAGAGTTCGCCATTGATGAAGTTGGCGATGCGCCCAAAGAACAGTCCAATCGGCGCGGCGGCGGCGGCAAGGTCGCCGAGGCGCAACAGATCGATCGTATCGGTCTTGGACTTTTGCTGCGCGGCTTCGGCTTCGGTTTTGAGGATCCACTTGTCTTCGCCGAAGCGCGTGTACTTCGAGCCTTCGCCGTCCGGCGCCTTCGCCACCGCGTGCTTGGCCGCGAGCTTGGCGTATTGCTCTTCATTGACGTGCTTCTGGCGCGTGAACCACCACGCGGCGACAGCGACGCCGATCAAGCCGCCGTGGAAGCTCATGCCGCCTTGCCAGATCTGCAGGATCTCGACCGGGTTCAGCCAGATCATGTCGGGCTTGTAGAAGAGCACGTAGCCGAGGCGCCCGCCGAGGATGACACCGAGCGTCGCCCAGAACAGGAAGTCGTCGGTTTGCGGCACGCTCATCGCCGGCTTGCCGGGCGTCCAGAGCTTGTCGCGCCGGATCAGCCAGACCATCCAGCGCCAGCCGAGAACCAGGCCCACGATGTAGGCAAGGGCGTACCAGCGCAGATGAAACGGCCCCAGCTCGATGTTGCCCAGGTTGAACCCCGGTATGGTCAGGGCCGACGGGTCGATATTGGGGAATTGGATCGCTTCTAAAATCACCCGTACCCACCCTTAGCTGATAAGCCGCATTGTCCGGCCCCGCGGCGCTTAATAAGTAGGCCGAAAGGATCGGTCCACATGCAAACGACAAGCTCGGTGTTCGATGATCTGGCCCGTTTGATGACCGGGGCCATGGGCATGGCCCAAGGCGCTCAGCTTGAGGCCAAGAGCTTCATGCGCGCCCATGCAGACCGTTTCGTCGCGGAAATGGACCTTATCAGCCGCGACGAGTTCGAGGTCGTGAAGCAGCAAGCCGCTGATGCACGCGCCGAAGCCGATGCGCTGAAGGAACGCGTGGCAGCGCTCGAAGCGCTGCTCAGGGACCGTGCATAATTTCGCGTAATGTGAAGAAGCCGCGACTTTAATTCCTGATCAACACTCGTGGCGCTTCCTAGTCAGCAAGGGGCTCGATTCGTCGCGTCGTCAAAGGCGCGCATCCAAGTGGAAGAGAACCATTTTCTGGTCGCTCTAGGGGGAGCGGCGCTAGCGCTCGCGAAGGGGACGCTGATGGATCTCTGGCTCGACGACGAAGCTGAAGCTGTTTCCGATCCGATGGACACCGTTGAGTCCGTGATCGGCTCCGACGACCGCTTCATGTGCGAACGCGCCGAAGACGGCGACATGCACTTCTCCTTCAAGACCAGCTGGGGCGAGAGCGTAGGCTACTTTTCATATCGCCACGAACTGCCGGCCATGTTGTTTACGCTCGGCTTTGAAATTCAGGCGCCGGTGTCGCGCCGCGCGGAAGCGCTGAAGCTCGCGGCATTGATCAACGAAAATCTGTGGCTTGGTCATTTCGACGTCTGGTCCGACGACGGCACGATCATCTTCCGCCATGCGATGCCGATGATCGGGCGCGACGACATCTCGATCGGCGAAGTGCAAGCGATGCTTGCAGCCGCGATGGATGCGGCGGAGCGGTTTAGTCCCGCGTTCCAGTATGTGATTTTGGGCGGCATGTCGGCTGAAGATTCTTCCGCCGCGGCCCTCTTTGAGACCTGCGGAGAAGCGTGAGCCTAGACGCGCCCTCGATCGCACTTGTCGGCGCGGGCGCTATGGGCGGCGCGCTTGTGCGCGGCTGGATAGAAGCTGTCCGCAAGGGCGGCGCGCTGACGCTCAGCATCGTCGATCCAAACTTTGATCCGGACCTTGAGCGCGAGCTCGATGCGGTTGGCGCGGTGATCAATCCGCCGAGTCCTGGGCCAGTCGATATTGTCGTGCTGGCGGTGAAGCCGCAGACGTTTCCCACTGTCATCGAAAGCGTGAAGCGGTTTGTCGGCGACGACACGCGCGTGATGTCGGTGATGGCGGGTATTCCGATCGAGACGCTGACGCGCGAACTGGGCGCGCAGCGCGTGGTGCGCTGCGTGCCGAATACGCCCGCGCGGATCGGGCGTGGGGTGACGGCTTATGTGGCTTCGCCCGCGTGCACGGCGGAAGACCGCACGCTGGTCGAGCAATTGCTGGAGCCGCTTGGAACGGTCGAGCCGATCGCGGCTGAGCGCTTGATGGATGTGGTCACGGCGGTTTCGGGCTCGGGGCCGGCGTACGTGTTTCTGCTGGCGGAAGTGCTGGCGGCGGCGGCCGAGCAAGAAGGGCTCGATCGCGACACCGCCATGCGCATTGCGAGCCAAACCGTTGCCGGCGCCGGTGCACTGATGCTTGAGACGGGCGAGGCGCCGGGTGCGCTGCGCAAACAGGTGACGTCGCCGGGCGGCACGACGGAAGCGGCGCTCGATGTGTTGGGCGCGGGCGATGGCCTTGGGCCATTGCTGCGGCGCGCGGTGAGTGCGGCGGCGGCCCGCTCGCGGCAATTGGGCAAAGGCTGATTGCTTGGACCGTGGGCCTTCAGGCCCGCACTTGGGTTGATGCCGGCAATGCGCGTCTGAAGACGCGCGGTCCAAGTGGCTGGAAGCCGGCGCTCCGATTTGGCATGACAAGCGCCTCATGCCGGTTTTCGATCTCGCACCTGGACGCAATACGCAGCGCGGGTTTTGGGGCTTCGATTTTCAGATCGTCGATGGCTATGTGCACGTCAAATCGACGGGCGTGCGCTTCAAGAACGACTGGCAGCTCTGGGCCGATATCTGGCGCTGGTTCACGTATTATCTGTTCGTGCGCGCGCATGGGTTTTGGGCGCGGCTAAAACGTCCTATGGGACCGCGCGTTTGGTTTGCGCCACATCGGCCGCGTCCCTGGTACATCATCTGGGCGGCAACGGTGTGGGGCGGTTTGGACTTCGCGCGCTCGCCTGAAGCCGCCGACGCTGCCTTTTACTTCGAAGACCAGACCATCGCGACACCGCCTGCGCCGCCGCACTTGAAGGCGTTCAATTTTGGCGTTGGCGATGTGTCGAAGAGCACTGTCGCGCGCGTGATGGAGGAAGCGTTCGGGTATCCGCTCGCTGTGGATCCGGCGACGTTCGTTGGTGAGGCTGTCGAGAAGGGCGAGGGCAACGGCGTGCATGATGGGCGCACGGTGACCTGTCCGCTCACGCCAGTCGCGGGCAAGGCGTATCAGCGCGTGATCAAGACTGAAGGCGCTGATGGATGGGCGCATGATCTGCGCACGGCGTGTGTGGGCGGGCGCCCGGTGGTGGTGTTCGTGAAGAAAAAGCCCGCCGCCGCACGGTTTTCGATCCAGAACACGAGCGTTGTTGTGAAAACGCCGGAGGAGGTGTTTTCAGCTGCCGAGGTTGCGCAGCTCGCAACGTTCTGCGCCGCGATGAAGCTCGATTGGGGCGGGCTTGATGTGCTGCGCGAGCACGAGAGCGGCCGGCTCTACGTGGTCGATGTCAACAAGACGGATACCGGGCCGGCTGTGGTGTTGAACTGGCGCGATCGCGCGAAGGCGACGACGTTGCTTTCGGAAGCGCTGCGGAAGATGGTGTTGGGGAACTGAGGCGCGCGTGATGGGATACGAGACAGGTTCGCTCTTTGCGCACATCGCTGACGAAGCGCACGAGCATTTGCCGAGCGGCGAAATCGCTTGGCACCACATGCCGCATATTCCCGCGATGGACGCGGGCGAACCGATGTTGGTCGTTGGCGTCGTCGCCATGTTGCTTCTGGCAGCGGTCGCGTTCGCTGTTCATCGCTGGCGCGCAGGCCGGCTGAGAAGCGTCAGCGCCTAACTGCAACTAACGCAATCGTCGCACCAGAATGGATGCAGTGAAGCACGACGCGACCAAGATCAGACCTTTGAGGACGCCGGCGCTGTTGCCGTAGCCAAGGAGGTGCGTGACTCCTGCTTGCGCGATGATGCCCACAGCTGCGATGGCCAACGCAAGCGCTGCTACGCGCCAGCAATAGCCCGGGCGCCTTGGCTCGGTGCTCATCGCTTCACCGCAACCAGTCCAACGACAGCGATGCGTTCGACGTCTGCATAGTCTTCGCGGTCGAGTTCTTCGCCGAACACGTCGGGATCGATTTCGCGATAGGTGATGTCGAAGCCCGCCAGCGTTTCGAGCAGCGCTGCTTGTAGCCGGTCGTCGCCGGCCACGATGGCGCTGCCGGTGTAGAGGAGGAACGCGCCGCCGCTGGTTAGCCGCTCTGCTGCTTCACGCGCCCAGGCGAGCGTGAGTTCGCCGCCATGCATGGCGCCGCCGTCGCGGTAGGCGCGGTGGGCGGGGTCGGCGATGTACGGCGGGTTGGCGATGATGCAGTCGATCTCGCCGTCGACGGCGGCGAGGGTGTCGGCGCGGAGGAAGCGCCAGCTCTGCGCGCCGAAAATGCGGAAACTGATCTCGGCGTGCAGCGCGTTGGCTCTGGCGAGACGCAGCGCGGCTGCGTTCACATCAATCAGCGCGATGTCTTCCGCAAAGCGCGCCGCAACGATGGCGCCGACGCCGGTGCCGGCGCCGAAATCGACCAAGCTCTTGCGGCGCGGCAGCTTCGGCAGCTCGGCTTCGAGGAAACTGGCGAAGCGATAAGAGTCCGGGCCGAAGAAAACTGAGTCATGCGCTGTCGTCGGATAGGCTGAGTGCAGAAAGAGGTGCGCGCCGAGGCTTGAGACGCGCACGTTGCTGCCGAGTAGTGCGCCGCGTTCTTCGAGAGCGCCGATCCCGCGCAACAGTCCGATCAATTCGGGCTCAACCGTGTCTGGCTTGAACGGCAGGCTCCAGCCGAACACATCGCGCAGATCGCGCGCTTCGGTGCGGCGCGCGATCACACGCGCGTGCGTGGCGGGCGTCGGCGTGATGAAATGATAGCCGCGCGCTTCGAGTGCATTGAGCAGCCCGTGCGCGGCGAGCGGATGGGGCAGCGTCACGGCGGCGCTGAGCCATCGCCGCCCCAGAGGTGGCGGCGGTATGCGTCGAAACAATCAGCGCCGCATTGGAGGCGCATCAGCGCGCCCTCGGCGATGTAGGGCGCTGTCTCAGGGCGTTCGGCGACAAGCGACGCAAACACTTCGCGGTTCCAGGCTTCAGAGTGCTTGACGTCGAGCACCGCGTGCAGATCGAAATAGTGCCGCGCCTTTGCTGACACCTTCAGCCGGCGCAGCGCTTCGCTGACCTTTACCGCGCGGCCGGGCGCAGTCAGCTCAATGGCGCCCAACGTGCCGAGCGCGTGATATGCATAGGCTCGCGTCGTGGCGAGCGCCGCCATCGTGTTGCCGAGCGCGAGAGGCGGCGCGAGGGTCGTCGCAATCTGTGGCCTAAGCTTTAATGCTTGAACGAGCGCATCAAGCATCGGGCCATGCATGCCCTTAGCGTTGCCGCGACCCATTTCGTCCCAGAAGTTGCGCGCAAGTTCGAGCTTGGCCTGCGCCGGCATCTTCACTTGCGCCATGGCGACGAGATCATCGAAGCCGGCTTCGCCTGCGGCTTCCTGCTCCACGAACCATCGCATCTCCTCAAGCGTCGCTGTCTCAGCGAGCCACGGGAAAAGCGCATCGTTCTGGCCGGGACCATTTTCCTTTAGCGCCTCGAACCAGGCGACGAATGCTTGCGGTTCGCGCGGCGCCGTGGCGGCGCGTGCGGTTTGTTCGGCGCGTGTGGTTTCGATGAATTGGCGTTCCGCCGCGAGCATTTCATGCTCGCGCTGAAGCTCTTCACGCCAATCGGCGCGCGGCGTTTGCGGTGCGAGGCGGGCGCGATTCCAGCGCGCAAGCTTCGCCTGCAAAGCGTGATCCTGATGGGGATGAGCGCGCAGGCGCCCAACTAATGTCCCATCCGGCATGGTTGCCTCCTAGCGTCGCACCCACATGTGGTACGCGGCCGCTTGACGGCCAAGTCCAGCCGGGCCTTGATCAAAACGCAACTCAATTTCAGTTCGAAGGTTTCATGTCCGTTCTGCTCGACCCCGCCCTTCGCCGCGACCTCGCCCGCGCTGCATTGTCGCTGGCGGCATCGGGTGCGCCTTGGCGCGAGGTGACGCTAACAAAACTCGCCGACGCCGCTAACCGGCCGGTGTCGGAGTATTATGGCGCCAGCGTCGGCGAGGCGCTGGATTGTGTTGAAGAGGCGTTCGATCGCGCCATCGCCGACAACCTCGACAAGCTCGATAACAATCAGAGTGTGCGTGACCGGTTGTTCGAGCTGATCATGCGCCGGTTCGAGGCGATGGAGCCGCATCGCGCCGCGGTGACGGCGATGGAGCAAGGCGCCGATCGCGATCCAACCTTGATCGCCGCCGCGCACCAGCGTCACGTTCGTTGCGCACGCTGGGTGTTGGCGCTGGCGGGGCTTGAGGCCGACGGCATGACCGGGCAAGCGCGCGCGCAAGGTCTCGGCGTCATCATCGGCCAAGCCCGCGCAGCCTGGCGCGGCGATAGCGCTGGCGACTTCGCCAAGACAATGGCCTCGCTCGATCGCAACCTCCGCCGCGCGGAAGAGATGTTCGGCCGCTGGGCCGGGTTTGAAGCGAAGCCGAAATCAGACGACGCAACGCCGCCGTGAGCAAGCTTGTTGCAATCACAGGCGCCGGCGAACGCGAGGAAAAAGCGGTGGATGCGGATCGCCTGGTCGAAGGTTCACCGCGCACGGTGTCGACGCTCGAGTATCAACGCGACGACAAGATTTTTGCCGGCGAGTGGAGCGCGAGCGTCGGCGCGTGGCGCGTAAAGTACGAAGAATGGGAATTTTGCCACGTGCTCGAAGGCGCGTGCGAGCTTGTTCCTGACGGCGGCGAAGCGGTGCGCTATGCCGAAGGTGATAGCTTCATCATCGAGCCGGGTTTCAGCGGCGTGTGGCGCGTGCTGGCGCCGATGAAGAAGCGCTACGTCGTCCGCTACGACTGAACTGCACTTTCACTGCAATCAATGTGCGCCAAGCGCTTGTGTTAACCTCTCGGTTAGCACTTGTTTACGCTTAGCGCGCAAACATTGACGCGCATTAGCCAAGAAGGCGCGCTCATGTTCAAGATCGCTTTTATTGAACTGAAGCAGAACCTCCGTTCCGCGTTCGACACCCATTGGAGGGGTCTTGCGGGCGTGGCGTTCATGGTCATGGCGATGGCGGCGATCCAGTATGACGAGCGCTTGGCGCCGGAACTGACCCGCCTCAACGACGGCTTCTCCCACGTCGCCACCGATTTCTCGAAGAAGCTCTCCAGCTTCACGCTCTAGGCGCATCTAGACACCTTTAGCCGCGCATCTCCTCTCGTAAGAAAGAGGGGAACTCCATGAAAGTTGACCGCCGTGCGCTGTTGGGCGCGCTTGGGCTGAGTGTTGCCGCGGGCGCAGCCGGCGCGCAGGAGGCGCAAGCGCCCGCCGCCACGCCGCCGCCAGCGCAGCCGAGCCTGACCGACCGCATCACCCAGCGCGCGACGGAAAACCGCCACCGGCTGGCGTTCGACGGAACGCGGTTCTCTGGCCCCGCCTACGACTTGCTGCTCCAGGAAGGGCGTGCGGCGCAGTATTTCTGCATCGGCGAAGAGCACGGCATCGCGGAAAATCCGAAGCTGGCCGCCCAGCTCTTTGCGGAGCTTCAATACGACAAGGCCTGCGTCGAGATCTCACCGCCGATGGCGGCGGAGCTGGATCGCGCGGCCCGGAACGGCATGGGCGGTCTGCGTGAGCTGTTCAGCGATCCCGGTTCGCAGGTGGCGTTCTTCGGCATGCGCGAAGAGATGGAATGGCTGGCGGCTGTGCGTGCGGCGCGGCCGGGGCGTGGGCAGGCGATCTGGGGCTTGGACTATGAAGTCGGGGGCGACCGGCGGCTCATTCAGATTCTGAAGGCGAAACGAAAGCCCGCGGCGGCGGTGACCGCGCTGGCGGCGCTCGAAACAGCCTCCAACGCAAGCTGGGCGCGATACGCGGAGACGCGCTCGCCCGAGCACATCTATTCGTTCGCCGGCGATCCGGCGCTTGTGGCGGCGGTGCGCGCGGCATGGCCAGGCGCGGACGACGAAGCGGGTTGGATCTTGGAAACGTTGGAGCGGACGTTTGCGATCAACCAGCTTTGGATCCAGCGCCAAGGTTGGCAATCGAACCAAAGCCGGGCGCAGTTCAATCGCAGCAATCTTCGTCGTTATTGGGCGGCCAAGGGCGGGCGCAATCCGAAAGTCATGTTCAAGTTCGGCGCGAGTCACATGGTGCGTGGCCTGAGCCACACGCAGGTGCTCGATATCGGGACGCAGGTTTCCGAGCGCGCTGAACTCATGGGGACGCGGAGCTTCCATGTCGCGGTCTTCCCCGGCGCGGGATCGCGCCTAGCTCAGTTCAATCCGGCGACGTGGACGTATGCGGCGGGCGAGGCGGGAACTTACGCCGAAGAGGGCATGACGCCGCTGATGGCAGCGGCATATCCTGATGGCTACACGCTGATCGATCTCCGCCCGATCCGAGCGCTCGCATTCGGCTCGCGCCACAAGGCGCTCGACGCCGACCTGGTGCGCACCATTCACGGTTTTGACGCGCTTCTGGTGCTCACCGGGGCGACGGCGAGCGCGAACCTCTAGCCTTCGCGTTTGAGCTTCTCGCGGCGCGCCAATTCGGCGTTCGACGGATTTTCCGCGCCGCGGATGGTTTCGTGCTTCACCTCGCCGTGCGGCACGTAGGTCGCGGCGATGAGGCCGAGCGGCGAAATCTTGCTGTGCGTCAGCTTGTAGGCGCCGGCTTGGCTTGAGCTATCGAAGAGCCGCTTGCCCTTGCCGAGCAGCACCGGGAACGTGAACACGCGGATTTCGTCGACGAGGCCGGCCGCGAGCAGGGCGTGCACGATCTCGGTGCTGCCTTGCGTGACCAGCGCGGGGCCGTCGGCTTGCTTCAGCTTGGCGACATCCTTGGCGACATCGCTGAGCACGACGGTGTTGACCCAGCTTGTGTCGATGTCGCCGGGCTTGCGCGTGACGACGTACTTGGTGATGCGGTTGAACTGTTTGGCGATCTCATCGTCCGGGCCACCCTCGGCGTAGGGCCAGTGCGCCGCGAAAATCTCGTAGGTCTTGCGGCCGAGCAGCAGATCGTACGGCTGGCCGAAGAGGCCGCCGATCTCTTCGCCGAACACCGGATCGGTGTCGGCCATCGGCGCGACCCAGCCGCCATATTTGAAGCCGCCGGTCGGATCTTCGTCCGGCCCGCCTGGGGCTTGCATGACGCCATCGATAGACACGAACGCGCCGACGATCAGTTTTCTCATGGGGGTTTCTCCTGTTCGGTCCATAGGACGAGCGGCGCCTCTGAAATCCGACAGGCCTCTCACGTTTCCCGGCCGCAGCGAAGCGGAGAGCCGGGACCCATGGAACGACATAGCGCTGGAGCTTAAGCGGCCCATGGGTCCCGGCTCGGCGCATCGCGTTGCGATGCTTGGCCGGGAAGCGTGGGAGTTAACCTGTTGGCCAGCGGCGCGGGCGCAAGTTCCGAGCATGCAGCATTTTGACCTCATCGTCATTGGTTCCGGCCCGGCGGGCAGGCGGGCGGCGGTGCAGGCTGCCAAGCTCAAGAAAAGCGTGCTGGTGGTGGAGCGCGGGCGGCGCGTTGGCGGCGTTTGTGTGCACACCGGAACGATCCCGTCGAAGACGCTGCGCGAGACGGTGCTGAACCTCTCCGGATGGCGCGAGCGCGGATTTTATGGCCGCGCGCATCGCAACAAGGCTGACATCACGGCAGAGGATCTGCGCCGGCGGCTGCACATCACGCTCGACCACGAAGTCGAGGTGCTGGAGCATCAATTCGCACGCAACAAGGTGAGCTGGGTTTCCGGCGAGGCGCGCTTTCTTGGGCCGAACGCGGTTGAGGTGACGGGCGAGCGCGGAGACGTGCGCCACTTCCACGGCGAGCGCATCATTCTGGCGGTCGGTACGGCGCCATATCGGCCTGCGCACATTCCGTTCGACGGCGAGAGCGTTGTCGATGCCGACGAGATCTTGGAATTGAAGCGCTTGCCGCGCTCGCTGGCGGTGATCGGCGCAAGCGTCATCGGCATTGAGTACGCGACGATCTTCTCGGCGCTCGATGTGAAGGTGACAGTGATTGAGCCGGGGCCGAGCTTGCTCAGTTTTGTCGATCGCGAGCTGGTGGACGAGTTCATTCACGATCTGCGCGATCGCGGCGTGAGCTTGCGGTTCAACAGCAGGGCCGTGAGCGTCGAGAAGCTCGGGCCGGAGAGTTGCTTGGTGCAGCTTGAGGATCAGCGGCAGATCTTTGCCGATATGGTGCTGTTCGCGGCGGGGCGCGTTGGTTCGACGGCTTCGCTGAACTTGGAGGCCGCAGGTCTGGCGGCGGATGATCGCGGGCGGGTGCTGGCCGACAAAGCGACGTTCCGCACGATAGTGCCGCACATCTATGCCGTCGGCGACGTGATCGGCTTTCCGAGCCTCGCTTCGACCTCGATGGAGCAGGGCCGCATTGCCGCCTGTCACGCCTTCGGCGCTGAAGCGCACGCGCCGCCGGAATTCTTTCCGTATGGCATCTATTCGGTGCCGGAGATTTCCACGATCGGCATGACCGAAGAGCAAGTGCGCGAAAAACAAATTCCCTACGAGACGGGGATCGCGCGCTTCCGCGAAACATCGCGCGGCCACATCATGGGGCTGAACTCCGGCTTCATGAAAATGATCTTCGATTTGAACACGCGCCGCTTGCTCGGCGTTCACATCGTCGGCGAAGGCGCGACGGAGCTGATCCATATCGGCCAAGCCGTGCTCAATCTCGATGGCGGCTTGGACTATTTCGTCGAGAACACGTTCAACTATCCGACGCTGGCCGAAGCCTACAAAATCGCCGCGCTCGACGCTTTCAACCGCATGCCGGCGCGCGAGAAACCGGCCGTGCACGATCTGCAAGAATTGGCCGCGCTCGCGGTAGAGCGCATCAACCGCGCCGCTAACAGCTAAGCCGGCTTACGCCGTTTGCGTACGCGGGCGGGCGCTGGGATCAGCGGCGGCTCAGAGATTTCGTCCATCAGCTCATCGACGCTTGGCGTGCGGATCGCGCCGAACATCGCGCGCGCGGCTTTTTCGATCGCCTTGTCCCAGCGGTCCGAGTGACGGACGGGCAGGCCGAACTTGCGGCCCATGGCCAGGAAGACGAGCTCAGGCACATCGATGTTGCAGGCGCGCTCAAGGCCTTGGAAGCCCGGCGCAGAGTTGGCTTCGCAGATACGATAGCCTTCCTTGTCGAACAGGATGTCGATACCGGCGATGTCGAGCTTCAGTTCGCGCGCGACTTGCACCGCGAGTTCGGCCATCTCAGGCGGCGGAATGAACGGCGTGGCGCTGCCGCAAAGCGAGATGTTCGACTTGAAGCCGCCATCGGTGGACTTGCGCTCCATCGCGGCGACCACGCGGCCATCAATCACCAGCACCCGCACGTCGCGGCCGTGGCTGGATTTGACGTATTGCTGAAACAGGAAGTCCGACGCCGCTGTCGCGCCGTCGAGCAAGTTGGCAAGATCGTCGAAGTCGCCGCGGCTGTTGCAGAGCAAGACGCCTGCGCCGCGCGTACCGCGGAGCTTTTTCACCACCACCGGGAAGCCAAGTTCGCGCTCGACCAGATCGACGTCGGCGGGGAACTTGCCGAGGATGGTCTTCGGGATCGGCAGCTTCGCGCCGGCGAGGACTTGCAGCGTGTGTAGCTTGTCCGCCACCGATTCAACTGCCGCCGGGCTATTGGCTATAGCAACGCCCTGGCGCTCGAAGTGGCGCAGCACGGCGAGCGTGAAATAGGTGGTCTCGCTGCCGCAGCGCGGGATGATCAGATCAGGCTTGTAAAGCTCGCGGCCTTGATAGATTGCCGACCAGCCATGCTTGGAATCGACGACGAGATCGAATGCGCTTGGCTTTAGCACCAGCAATTCGATGTCGAGCGCGCGCGCCGCTTCCTGAAAGCGCATCACTTCGTGCGCCTCGGGTACGTCGGGTGCGATGTCCCGGTTGAAAAAGAGCCAGCAGCGCACGGCGTTTCCCCACTAAAGCGCGTCAGATGTTTACGCGGACAGAGGTGGTTTTGTTCCCAGGCGATTTCTGCGGTTGATTTGCGTCAAAATTATACGGGCCGGACGCAACGCTTGTGTGACGGGGGTAGAACTCGTCGCGCTGGTCCGGCCCTACGACCCGCTATCGCGCGGGCCACGAAAAATCATGTAGGATGAAATCTACAACGCCAACCCGCGCGGCTGCCCGCATACGGATAGCTCTGCGTGCGCGGCGGGCGCCTGAGGTACGCGACGTGACGACTGACGTTGAGAAGTTGCCGATTATCAATGTCGCGCCATTGCTCGAAAATGGCGACGTAGAGGGCGTCGCGCGCGAAATCGAAGCTGCCTGCAAGAGCCTCGGTTTTTTCTACGCGATTGGTCACGCGATCAGCGCCGAGACTTTAGCGGAGCTAAACTCATCAAGCAGAGCGTTCTTCGCGTTGCCTGAAGCAGAGAAGATGAAGATCGCGATGGCGAAGGGTGGGCGCGCGTGGCGCGGCTACTTTCCCGTCGGCGGTGAACTCACCAGCGGCAAGCCCGATCGCAAACAGGGTCTGTATTTCGGCGAAGAGTTGAGCGCGGACGATGCGCGCGTGCGTGCGGGTTTGCCTCTGCACGGTGCGAACTTGTTTCCGGAGGCCGTGCCTGCGCTAAAGCCTGCGGTGTTGCGCTTCATGGATGAAGCGACGCGCTCCGCGCACGCGATCATGGAAGGCGTGGCGTTGAGCTTGAGATTGGGGCGTCAGTATTTTCGCTGCACCTACACCGCTGATCCGACTTTGCTGTTCCGCGTGTTCGAATACCCGGCAGGCGACGATGAAAGTTGGGGCGTCGGCGAGCACACGGATTACGGCTTGCTGACGCTGCTGGCGCAGGATGAGAACGGCGGCCTTCAAGTGAAAACACCGAACGGTTGGATCGAGGCGCCGCCCATCGAAGGTGCGCTGGTGTGCAACATCGGCGATATGCTCGATCGGCTGACGGGCGGCGCCTATCGCTCAACGCCGCACCGCGTGCGCAATGTCAGTGGCAGGAGCAGGCTGTCGTTTCCGTTCTTCTTCGATCCGGGCTGGAACGCCGAGATCGTGCCGCTGCCGGAGAGCGCCTCGCGCGACGATAGCGGCGAACGCTGGGATCGCGCCAATGTGCATGCGTTCAGTGGCACGTATGGCGACTATCTGATGGGCAAAGTCTCGAAGGTGTTTCCCGACTTGGCGCGCGACGTGGTTTAGACGCCGCGCTTCTGTCCGAAGAGATGGATGTGCAGGCGGTCTGAATAGTTGAAGCCGTGCGCGATCACCGCATCGATCAACGCTGGGCCGCGCGCGAGCAGGGCCTCTGAGGTTGTACCTTCGGGCATGATGTAAATGCGCTGGGGCGGAAAGCCGTACTGCGCCGCGATCGCCGCCGCTGCTTCCACGTCGGCAATGTCCTTCGCCACGAACTTCAACGAAGCCGACGTCATCTGCGCAAACCGGCGGAGCGCTTCGGGCTTCAGCGCGATCGCTGCGTCGTTGCCGGAGTGCGTGAGTTTTGGCGAGACGACAAAATAGTCGATGCGGTCGACCAGCTCATCGCTCGGGACGATGGAGCCGTTGGTCTCGATGTCGATGATGGCGCGGTGATCTTCTGCACGAAGCGCGTCGATTAACTCAATAACAGCGTTCATTTGAAGCAGCGGCTCGCCGCCGGTGATGACAACGCCTTCGCTTGGCAGCGCGTGGATGCGGGCGGCGGTCTCCGCCGCGCTCAGCGCGATCATCTCATCAGGAATGTTGAACTTCGTGCCGTTCTGATGCGCGAAGGGCGTGCCGGCCCAGTTCCAAGTGTAAGCCGTGTCGCACCACACGCAGTGCAGATTGCAGCCGGAGAGGCGCACGAAAGTCCGCGGCCGGCCGATGGCCGGGCCTTCACCTTGGATGGAACGGAAAATCTCCGGCTCGCCCTCGTCATTGCGCGCGAGCTTTAGCAGCGCGCTCATCGCGCCGGCATCATCTCCACCAGCGCGCCGCCGACCGCCATGGCGATCTGCGGGAAGACTTCGCGGAGCGAGGAGTCGATGCTGGTGTAGAGCGGATTGACCGGCGAGAGCGGGCCGATGCGCAGATTGATGCCTTGCGCGACGCTATTGCCCGCGTGTTGCACGAGCGCCGTGAGGAACGGCAAGTGCGAACCGCCGCCTGCAAGCACAACGTCAATCGTCGGCGCGCCGGCCGCTTGCGCGCGTTGCGCGACAACCCGGAGGCTCGCGGCGATCGTTTGCGCCAGCGCTTGCTGGTAGGTGCGGAACGCCGGGTCGTCGGCCAATTCCTTGGCGATGACGGTGATGGTCTTGCGGCCGACGCGCATGGTGCATTTGCCGTGCCGGAAGATGTCTTTCTTCAGTTCGCGCGCGGTGAGGCGGGCGGCGCGCAGCGTGCGCATGTCGTCCGGGTTGTTACGGTCGAAGCCGGCCTTGCGCAGCATCAGTTCGATCAGGATGCGGTCGACTTCGTCACCCGCGAGGGCGCTGCACTGGCGCGCTTCCTTGATTTCAGTGAGCGACGGCGGTTCGACGCTTTCGTCGAAGTCGAAGGCCGCCATGTCGTTGGTGCCGGCGCCGATATCGAGCACCATCACAAAGCGCGTCGGCATCGAGGTGAAGGCGAGTGCGGCGGCAGCGGCGGCGTGCGGTTCGAAAATGCCGGTTTCGAGCATCCCATTGCCCGGCGCTTGCGCGGCGCGATCCAGCGCTTGCTTGCACTGGGCGATGGAGATGCCTTCGCCTTGCAGCAAGAATTGGCGGCTCAGCATCTGCGAGACGGCGGCAGCTTCGTTGAAGATAGCTTCAAACGATTGATCGATGCCGCTGCCTGGGCGCCAGACTGGGCTGGTGTAGCGGCGCTTCGAATTCACGACGCCACGCGGCATGTTGGGCGCGAGATCCAGAGACTCGCGGATGAGTTGGTCCAGATAGGCGATGTAAAGCACCAGCGCGTCGCGGTGCGTGAACGTGCCGGTCGGATCCATGGACGGACGCAGCTTGGTGCGAAGCGCTTCCTGCACATTAGTGGCGCCGAGTACCGTCTTGAACGAGATCAGCGGATCCCGTGCGGTATCGACGCCGCGATGCGCGTGTTGCAAAGCTTGCGGGCCGAAATAGACGCGGCCGTCATCGACATAGATGACTGACGGCGTCAGCAGCGGATGCTCCGCGCCGGAGATCGCGCCAATCGGCAGCGGCTTCACGCCGACTTCGAGCGGCAGCATCGGGTCGAGGCAGATCGACGCCTTCGACAAAGCTGTTCCGAAGTCGATGCAAATCCTCGCGCGGGAGGTCCAGTCGCGTTCGCCGGTATCGTCCATCATTAGCCCTATACGATGCCCGCGCGCTTAGCGCCAATCCGCTGTTCCACGCCAGCGGCGCCCGCACGTGAACAAGATTTTATCCACAGACGTGGGCGCTTTTCCGTGGCGTCCGGACCGGTTCAAAAACGAGGCTGAGAAATCAAGCCGGGCGTGGGAGGCGCAGCGAGGCGCGCAGGCCGCCGAGGGGGCTGGCGCTCAAAACGATGTCGCCGCCATGGCTGCGCGCGACATCGCGCGCGATGGCGAGCCCGAGGCCGACGCCCTTCTGATTGCGCGAGCGCGTCTCATCCAGCCGGGAGAAGGGGCGGAAGGCCTCTTCGTAAAGTTCCTCGGGAATACCTGGGCCGTTGTCGTCAACGCTGACGGTGATGAACTGCTCGTTGCTGACGATCGAGACTCTGACCTTGTCGCCGTGGGCGGCGGCGTTGTCGATCAGGTTGGCGAGGCAGCGCTTCAGCGCGCGGGCTCTTCCGGGCGTCGACACACTTTCAGCCGCGCCCTCGGTCGCGACATCGGCGCCGCCGCGCGCAGCATCGGCGATGATCTCGTTCACGATTTTGGCGACATCGACCAGTTCAGGCGCTTCGTCGGCGAGGCCTTTGGCGAAGGCGAGATATTCGTCGAGCGTTTGCTCCATCTCGGCCAGGTCGCGCTTGATGTCATCGATCTCCGGCGATTGCGGCATCATCGCCAGCTGCAGCTTGAGGCGCGTCAGCGGCGTGCGCAGATCGTGGCTGACGCCCGCGAGCAATTGCGAGCGCTGATCTATGTGTTTCTTGATACGCTGGCGCATGTCCTGAAACGCCAGCGTCGCGCCGCGCACCTCTCGTGCGCCACGGGCGCGGATGTAGCCCGTGTCCTCGCCGCGCCCGAACCGCTCCATGGCGTCAGCTAGATTTTCGATTGGCCGCACTTGGTTGCGGATGAAGATGACGGAGACGATGATCAGAAAAATCGTGGCCCCGGAAATCCAGGCGACGAACAGCGGGCCAGAACGCGCCTGCACCCGGTCCCGATACGCTTTCAGCTGCAGCACGCCGCCTTCGGTGGGCACGCGGATCAGCACTTGTGGGCCGGGGCAGGTGGAATCGTAGAAGACTTCGCGGTTGATGTCGGTCTGCAGCGCGCGCAGCAGGTAGCGATCGAGCGTCGACCCCCAGGCGCGGCAACGCGGGATGGCCAACTCGGCGCCAGGCTGCAGTTCGATTTCGAGGCGCAGCGGACGCATGGCGTACTCGCGCAGCTGCGCGAAGTTTTCCGGCGTTGGATTGCGCTCGTAGAGCTGAATGACCAGCGCGACGTCAGCGGCGACGCCCTGGCTCATGCGCTTTGAGGTCGCTTGCCAGTGGTCATCCAGGAACACGAGCGTGATGATGAGCTGCAGCAGCGCCGCCGGCGCGACGATGATGAGCAGCGTGCGCCAGTAGAGGCCCTTCGGCAGAATATCGCGAAAGCGCATGCGTGGTTTGGGCGTCGCGTCCATCAATCGGCCGCCAGCCTGTAGCCGACGCCGCGCACGGTTTGCAGAAACACCGGGGCGCGCGGATCGACTTCCATTTTACGGCGCAGGCGCGTCACTTGAACGTCAACCGAGCGTTCAAGGCCCGCGCCGGTGCGCTTGGCCAATTCTTCGCGGCTGATCACTTCGCCGGGGCGCGTCGCGAGAATGCGTAGCAGCGCGACCTCCGCTTCGGTGAGCCGCACAGTCGCGCCTTCGCGCGCGAGTTCGCCGCGTGCGCCGTTGAAGGTGAACGGACCAAAGCTCACGATCTCCGGCGCCTCGCCGCGGTTGGCGATCGTGCGGCGCAGGATGGCGTTGATACGCAGTGCGAGTTCGGCCGGCTCGAACGGCTTTGGCACGTAGTCGTCGGCCCCAATCGAGAGGCCGCGGATGCGGTCTTCCGCCAAGCCGCGCGCCGTCATGAACACGATCGGCACCTTGGACGTTTTCCGGACGCTTTCGGCCAAGGAGAAACCGTCTTCGACCGGCATCATCACGTCGAGAATGAGCAGGTCGAAATCCATGCCGTCGAGGAGCTTGCGCGCGCCGGCGGCGTCGGCGGCGGCGGAGACCCGGGCGCCCGCCTGCGAGAGGTATTTCCTGAGCAGTTCGCGGATGCGATCGTCGTCATCCACCAGCAGTAGGTGGGGCGGGCGCTCGAGGGCGTCGAAGGCGGGCGCGGTATTCATGTGCGGTTCACCCCGGAAACGCCGCTCAATCCGGGTGCAAACGACCTCGCCTTGCCTAGTTCAAAGGCAAATAATTCTACAGGTCGAGCTGGTTTGTTGACACTCATGCCGTCAGACACAAAATACCCCGAAAAACCAACCCTGTTGCGCCGCACAATTCCACCGGCGCAGCCGATCGGCAAGGTCCGATCATAGAGGAGGAATGGATGGCGGCGCAGTCTTTCGACGATCGTGACGGCTGGATTTGGATGGACGGCGAGTTCATCCCGCACCGTGACGCCCGCGTCCATCTGCTTACGCACGCCATGCACTACGCCTCAGCCGTGTTCGAAGGCGAGCGCGCCTATGATGGCGTCATCTTCAAAAGCCGCGAGCACAGCGAACGTCTTCATACATCAGCCAAGCTACTTGGCTTCAAGCTTCCCTACGCAGCCGAAGAGATCGATCGCGCGAAAGCCGAATTGGTGTCGCGCCAGAAGACGCCGAATTGCTATCTGCGCGCCATTGCGTGGCGCGGCTCGGAGCAGATGGGTGTTTCGGCCAAGCGCGATGACGTGCACGTCGCTATCGCCTCCTGGCTGTGGGGCGATTACTTCGCCGACAAGATGAAGGGCGTGCGGCTGATGATTGCGCCGTGGCGCCGTCCCGCGCCCGACACGGCGCCGATCGCGTCGAAGGCCGCTGGCCTCTACATGATCTGCACGCTCTCGCGTCACGCCGCGACCGACGCGGGCTTTGATGATGCGATGATGATGGATTGGCGCGGCCAGATTGCTGAAGGCACCGGCGCCAACATCTTCTTCGTGAAGGACGGCGTGCTGCACACGCCGTATCCGGATTGCTTCTTGAACGGCATCACGCGTCAAACCGTGATTGGCTTGGCGAAGGCGCGCGGCATCGAAGTTGTCGAGCGCGCGATCTGGCCGAGCGAACTCGCGAGCTTCAGTGAAGTATTCCTCACGGGATCCGCCGCCGAGATCACGCCGGTGCGTGAAATCGCCGGCCTTCCGTTCAAGCCTGCGGCGATGACGGAGATGCTGCTGAACGACTTCTCAGCGCTGACGCGACGCAAAAACGCGGCGTAACAAGAAGTTCCACGGAACTAAGCGCGAGGCGCCTCGTTACCGGCTGAGAGTTCTCGGCCGGAGATGAGCCATGGTCGCCTACAGATTTGATCCAGACTACACGGTCACGGGCCGCCATTACGCGCATCCGTTGATTCAATGGCCGACGATTTTTGCCGGCGCCGTCGCCGCAATCGCTATCGGATTTTTGTTGAACGTGCTTGGTCTGGCGATCGGCGCCTCGGCGTTCAATCCCTACGAGATCAACACGCAGGACGAGACGATTTCGATCGGCGGCGGGCTCTACGTGATGTTCGCGCAACTCGTTGCGTTTCAAGTCGGCGCCTACATCGCCTCGCGCGGTTCGCGCTATCCGGACCATTTCGGTGGCTTGCTCACGGGCTTTCTTGTGTGGGCGCTGGCTGTCGCGTTCGCGGTGTCGCTTGCGACGTTTGCCGCTGGCGCGCTGTCCAGCGGCGACGCGCTGACGTCGGGCGTTGCTGAAACCATTGGCGAGATAAGCGACGCGACGGACGGGCAGGGCGCGAATGCCGCCGATCTCGCGACGGCGGAAGACACCGCCGATGCGCTCGCGGCGCTCTCGTGGTGGACGGTTGGCGCGCTTTCGCTTGGCCTGGCTGGCGCGGTCGCTGGCGGTTGGCTCGGTTCACATCATCCGAAGTGGGAAACGCGTCCGCGTCTCGACGATGCGATCGCCTACCAACAAGCGCCAAAGATCTGAGGAGAATGCATCGTGGAAGAACTAGGCAAAGGTTGCGTTCTCTGGGTCATCGGCATCCCGCTGCCGATCATCATTCTGCTGTTTCTGTTCGGGGTGCTGAACTAGCGTTCTCCTTCCATCGCGCTGTTGTTTAGGAGCGCTTGGTAGAACGCATCGTTTCTTGGATCGCTGGCGGCAGGCAAGCCGTACTCGGGAATGCAGGTTTGGATGGCGATAACGTGTCTGCGACTGAGTGGCGAACCGTTAGTCTTGTAGACACGTAGCTCCGAGCCGCCGCTCTGCGGCGCGACGTCAACAACGACGTGAGCCGTCCGACTTCGTAGCCGCGCCGTGTTCGGCGGTAGGGAGGCGGTGTGCGTGAGCGGTAGCCATCCCGAGTAGTTTTCTGAGAGACAGCGACTCAAGCTTTCTGCGCTTCGCTGCGTTTGTTCAACCAAAGTTGGCTCTTCGCGATCCAGTGGAGGTTCGGCGCCGATTGGGATCAGTCCGAACGCCCACGCGAAGAAGAGCCACAGCGGCAGCACCAAAGCCACGAAGACGCCAACGATGACCGCCTTCGGCTTCATTACGCGCTTTCTTCAACCTCAGGCGTCATGAAATGCCCGTGCAGCGTCGCGATCGGCTGTGTCTTCTCGCCTTGCCAGGCTTCAGCCTGAACATTCGCAATGCGGCGGCCGATTTTTACGACTTTGGCGCGGGCGAAGGTGTCGATGGGTTTGCCAGAGCGGAGATAGTCGATGCCGATATCGACGGTCTTCGGGAAGCGCTCGCTCTTTGAGGCAATCGCGAGCTGAGTCAGCGCCGTCACTTCGAGCAGCGCGCCAACAACGCCGCCGTGCAGCGCCGGCAGCAATGGATTGCCGACGAGGTGCTGACTAAACGGCATGACGAGCGTCAGTTCGTCGCCCTTCAGTTCAGCGCGGATGCCGAGGAAGCGCGCGTAGGGGACGCGCTCGATAGCGGCGGTGACGCGTTGTTGCGGCGTGTCGCTCATTTCTTCTTCCGCAGGTTCGCGCCGAATTTCCGGCCGTTGTTCGAATTGACCATGAAGGCGGCGGCGACGTGGGCGATCGGATTGTCCGGCGTCTCGTCGTAGGCGACGGCGCGCACGAACGCGACGCTGCGGCCGAGCTTGTAGCAATGCGCTTCCGCCAACACCGCGCGCTCCGGCGTTGCGGGTCGCATGTAGTCGATGCGCAGATCGATGGTGGCGACGGTGGTTGGGTGCTCCATCGCAGCGACCGCGGCGGTGCCGCAGAGCGTGTCGAGGAAGGTGGTGATGACGCCGCCTGCGATCACACCAGTTTCGGGATCGCCGACAAATTCAGGCCGACATGGCACCAAGCCCCACACCCGCGCTGGTTCGATTTTCGTGACCTCCATGCCGAGCGCTTTGGCTTGCGGCGTGAACTGGATCATGGCGCGCACGCGCTGCAGCGGATCGTCCTTCGGGGAGGCGTAGGAGGTGGGCTCGTCGCTCATAAGACGGTGCTACCAGGGCAGGGCGCACCCCGCCATTGTCGCAAATTGACGTTTCGTCACTTTTGTGACGTTGTAGGTGACCAGAGAGTCATCCGGGGAAAGAGATGAGCGAAACGGCGGCCAACGTCGAGCCAATCGGCAAGCGGGAAAAAACCAAAGTCGCGAACCGGCAGGCGATCCTGGTGGCCGCGCGCGCCGTTTTTGCCGAGCTTGGGTATGAGGCTGCCACGGTGCGCGACATCATCCGCGGCACCGATCTCGCGAGCGGCACCTTCTACAATTACTTCAAGTCGAAAGAAGAAGTGTTCGACGCGCTGGCTGACGATGGCGCGCGGCGCTTCCGGCCGATCCTGCGCATGGCGCGTGAGAACGCCAACAGCTTTGACGACTACCTGCACTCGGCGTTCGTCGCGTATTTCCACTTCATCGTGCAGGACAACCAAGTCGAGGGCCGGCCGATCGATGAACGGCGCCCTCACATCTTGCGTATGGACACGCCCGAGATGACAGCCGTCTACCAAGAGGTGCGTCAAAGCCTGGAAGATGCGATCGCTCATGGCGACGCGCCACACGTGGACGCTGATTATCTGGCTTGCGCCTGCATCGGCATCGCGCAAGAGGTGGGGTCGGCCATGTTGCGCCGTTCGCCACACGATATTGACGCTGCGGCAGACTTCGTAACCGGCCTTCTATTGAAGGGCCTGCTGGGCGCCGCCCGCAAGAGCTGATCTAGGAGCTAACTTTTGTCCTGGTTGCGCAAAGCGCTTGTGCATCTTGCTTTGTCGCGCTCCGACGAAGCGCTGATCAAAGCTTCCGGCGGAAGCCCGCGCACCGTGCGCGGCATGACGCTCGATCCGCGTATGCAGTTTCTTGAAGCGCAGGCGCGCCAGCGCGCGGTGCCGTGGGATCAGATGACTGTCGCGATCCTGCGTGCGCAGACAGAAGCGGGCGCCGAGCTGTTCGGCGGCGGCAAAGTGCCGGGCGTGCGGATCGAGAAGGTTTACGTCACTGGCCGCAGCCATTCGGTGCCGTGCAGACTTTATCTCCCGACGGTGCGCGACAACTCCGCCGCGCTGATGGTGTATCTGCACTTCGGCGGCGGCGTGATCGGATCGCTGGAGAGCTGCCATCGCTTGTGCGGGCTGATCGCGAAGGAGGCCGGCGCGCCGGTGCTCTCCGTCGATTATCGCCTGGCGCCCGAGTTCAAATATCCGACCGGCCTGGACGATTGCATTGCCGCGTACTCGTGGGCCGTTGATAACGCCGCGCGTTACGGCGCGCCGGTAGGGAAGGCCGCGATCGGCGGCGATTCCATGGGCGGGCTGTTCTCGGCGATCATCGCGCAGGAGATGCGCAAGACGAAGCCGCCCGTGCTGCAACTGCTGATCTATCCGGGCATCGATTTCGTGTCGGACTCGCCGTCCATGCACGAGTTCGCCGATGCGTGGCCGTTGACGGCGGAGACGCTCGATTTCTTCGTGAAGCAATATCTGCCCGAGAACGCCGATCCGAGCGATCCGCGCATCTCGCCTGGCAGGACGCAAGATCTGCGCGGCTTGTCGCCGGCACTGATCTATGGCGCAGGCTTCGACATGCTGCTCGACCAAGGCGCCGCCTATGGCGAACGGTTGCAGGAGGCGGGCGTGAAAGTCGCCTACACGCGCTTCGACTCGCTTCCGCACGGGTTCGTCGCGTTCCCGTCAGCCGCGCCTGCCGCGGAAGCCGCGATCAAGCAGATCGCACGCGAAACCGCCGCCGCGCTGAAAGGCAATCGCTAGATGACTGCATCCGTCGAAACGGCTCGAACCGGCGGACCAGTTATAGATCGCGGCGCATGGAGTTGGGCGCTGTTCGAGTGGGCGCGCAATCCGTGGGTGCTGCTCGGCACCATCTATGTGTTTGCGCCGTACATCTCCAACGTCGTGATCGGCGATCCGGTGCGCGGCCAAGCGCTGATCGCCAGCTGGCACACCACCGCCGGCGTCATCATCGCGCTGACGTCACCGTTTCTTGGCGCCGCTGCGGACCGCATGGGCCGGCGCAAGCCGCTGCTCGCCGTCGCCACTGCGGCTTTGGCGTTCTGCATCGCGATCAAGTGGTTTGCGCTGCCCAACAACGAGGGACTTCCGATCTGGGCGATCGGCGTGTTCACGACGGCGGCAGGCGTGGCGTTCGTCTACACCGAGGTGATGCACAACTCGATGCTGACGCGGGCGGCGCCGCCTGGCGGCATTTCGCAAGTCTCGGGCTTGGGCCTATCGCTCGGCAACGCGGCCTCCGTGCTGCTGCTGGTGTTCGTGCTGGTGACGATGGCGTTGCCAGGGCAGATCGACCTGCCGTTCATTCCGGACGCGCCATTGTTCGGGTTGGATCGCGCGGCGCACGAGCCGGATCGCGTCGTCACGCTGCTCTGCGCGGCGTGGCTCATCATCTTCTCGATCCCGATCTTCCTCTACACGCCTGATCTCACCACCACCGGCGAAAAGTTCGGAGACGCGCTGCGCCATGGCGTCGGCAATGTCATCCGCACGATCCGAAAGCTGCGTGACTATCAGAATGTCGCGCTCTTCCTGGTGGCGCGCATGCTCTACGCCGACGGGAAAACCGCCATTCTGATTTTCAGCGGCGTCTATGCGTCGGGCGTCATGGGGTGGGATCTGCTGGAGATGCTGTCTTACGGCATCTTGCTCAGCATCTTTGCCGTGTTTGGCGGCGTGTTGAGCGGCTGGCTCGACCATGTGATCGGGCTGAAGCGGGCAGTGGTCGTCGAGATTGGCGTGACGCTGCTCTGCCTGATCTTCATGGTGTCGATGTCGCCAAACTCGATGTTCTTTATGCCGGTCGAGTCGAACGTCGCGCTCTGGGATAGTCCGCTGTTTGCGACGGGGCCGGAGCTTGCGTATCTCGGCTTCGCTATCGTCATCGCGATCTCGATTACGGCCGCGTACGGCTCAAGCCGCGCGCTGATGGCGCGCCTCGCGCCGAGCGGCATGGAAGGCGAAGTGTTCGGCCTCTATGCGCTCTCGGGATCAGCGACCGCGTGGCTCGCGCCGGGAATCCTGGCTTACTTCACCACCGCCTATCAGAGCTTGCGCGCCGGCTTCGCCTCCATCGCGCTGCTGTTGTTGGCCGGCCTTGCGCTGCTGCTCTTCGTGAAAGCGCCTCAGACCAAGGCAGACGCCGCAGTGTAGGCCGCAGCCGACGCGAGGGCCGTCGCGAACGTGCCCCAGGCCATATCCACCAAAGTAAGCTTCGTGGACCAGGCGCGCATGATTGCGTGGTTGCTCAGATCAAAGGTGGCATAGGCAAAAAAGCCGAGGAGGGAGCCGTTCTTTAAGGCTGGGACGACACTGCCCTGCTCGAGGCCAGGCATCACGGCGAAGTACACGATGCCGCTCACATAGATTAGATAGAATGCCGCGGCTGCCGTGAGGTTGGGCGTGGGGCGCATGATCTCGCGCATAATCGGCCGGTAGAAGCGCGGCACCATGCGCGCGAACCAGAGCGTGTCCAGAGCCAGGAAAGTGGCGGCGGCGACCACCCACGCGATGATGTAAGTCAGCATGCCTCAGTCCTCGTTGCGGCTCACGCGCAGACAGGTCTGAGGTTCGTACGTCTGTGGTTCCCGCGCGGATCAGCTTAGGCGGCGTCGGCCTGTTTCAGCTTCTTGTCGACCATGCGCTTCAGGCCTGCGGCGACGCGCTGGCGCTCTTCGCACAGCGCGTGCGGCAAGTGCACCAGCTGGTGCAGAGCCGCGACGTGGGTGCGGACGACTTCTGGATCCAGCCGCTCTGTGGCGCCTTGCGCTTGCAGATAGCGCGCCATCTCGCGAGCGCCGAGGGCGAGACTCGGATCGCCGATTTGTTCGCCGACTTCGACCAGTTCCTGCACGGCGCGGTACACGACGCGCGCTTGCTTGGCGTCGCCTGGAGCAAGCTCTTTCGCGGCGGCCTCAAGTGCGGCCACGCGTGCGCGTGCGAGTTCTGCTTTCAGGTCGAGCTCTTCAGCTTCGCCTTTGACCAATTGCTCGGGCGCCGTGTCGTCGAGGCGGCGCAGCGGGCCGAGGTAGTTGAGGTCCGGGCGGCGGCGGCGGCGGCACGGGCCGACATAAGATGCGGTGACCACAAATGGCTGCGGGTTCGAGAGCACCGTCTTCACCCGCTGTTGTAGGGCAAGCGCCGAGATCGGTTTGCGCAGATAACCATCGATGCCGGCGCGGCGCGCCAGCTCAACCTCGGCGGCCGAGCCGCGTGTGGTCAGCATGAACATCGGCACGGCGCGGTTGGGCGTTTCTTCGCTCTTGCGGACGCGGCGCGCGAAATCGAGGCCATCGCCACCGGCGCCCTCGATCCAATCCATCAGGACGACCGTCGGATTGGAGAGTCGCAGCGCTTCCCAGGCTTCCATCGTATTGGCGGCGCCAATGACGCGGCCAAAGCCCATGGCGCGCAACTGATCGAGCGAAATGCCGCGTTCGTAGTGGTTATCGTCCAAGATAAGCGCGGTCAGGCTGGACGGATCGAAGTGATCACCCCCCTGCATGCAGCTTCCCCGACTCCCAAAACAGCCTGAGAGCCTAACGCCGATTATTTGATTTTCGCTGAAGGCAGACGCCGCGTGAGGTTAACGTCAGTTAGTGAGTTGGCGCAGGATGGTCGCTGAATCGAAGTACACGCGCTCGCAAACGATCTTGGCGCCGCCCGGTGCGAACTCGAACACCGCCGCCATGCGCACGCGAATCTTCTTGCCCGTTGGCGCCAGTTCGCCCTGCGGTGTTTGGATCGGCCCGTTGTGGGTGCCGGTGAGCCAGAACTCGGCCAGCACAGCGTCCTCCATGGCGCGCAGCAGGATTGGTTCGTTGGCCTGGTCCGGGAACGAACGGCGGGAGGCTTTGAAATAGTTCAGCACCCGCTTCCGCGCCATCGAACACCTGGCCTGCGCCGAAGAGCTCGTAGCGCGGGTGATCGAAGGTGGAGAGCGTGGTGTCGAAATCGTGCGTGATCTCGGAGGCCATGTGCTTGGCGACCAGCGCGATGCGTTCTTCGGCCAGAGTGGTCATTGGGCTCGTTCCTCCAGCGCGCCGATGATGGTGATCTTTTGCCAGATCTTGCGGCCCAAGCCAGCCGTCAGGTCTTCAATGTCATTAACCGCCGCGATCACGACGCTATCGCGCACGCGGTCTGCGTAGAGCGCCGCGAGCTTGCCGATGAGGGACAGCATCTCGGCGCAATAGTCCAAATACCGGGTCAACTCGAACTGCGTCATGGTGCGCTCGGGCGAGGCCGCGGTCTTGTGTTGATCGAGCACGACCGTTGGGTCCTTCGTGAGTTGGTGCATGTCAATCACGTGCGCGAGCTGGCGTAGGCGGTGTAGCGCGTCGAGCGCCCGCTGGCGTTTCCTGCGCTCTTCCAAGCTCATGATGAACCAGATCGCGCCGCCAAACAGAATGAGCAGGTTCACCGCGGCTTCCAGGCCCTGCACCAATTCAGGGGCGGTCAGTGTTTCCGCGCGGATGTTCAGAAAGCGGAACGCTGCGATCTGCGCCGCGAGGCCGAACACAATCAGCAGCAGCGCGCCAAACCGCCAGAAGAAATGCGGACGCGCCAAGCTCGCGGCGTCACGTGCGCTGAACCGCGCTGTTTCGATGACATCCGCGCAAACCCGCGCCAGCCCGGCTTCGGGGAAGCGCGCGTTGATGCGATCCTGCAATTTGTCGAGCGTCGCCAGGACCCGGTCGGCGCGGAGGTGAGTGGCGGGCGGGTTCATGATGGGCTCAGATTACGCGCGCGTTGAACAGAGCGTTCGTCGAAACTCTGCCCGAAGGCGCTGCCGCGCATGTGGCTTGTGGTTTCGGCCGCATAGCGCCGCCCGTTCGGCGCGGCTTGGCAGGTGATGATGACGTTGAGGGACTCAAGTCGCACCAGAGGCATCGGATTGAACGCTTCAGGCGTATAGAGCCGCACGCGCGTCACGTCCGGCGTGCCCTTGAGCACGGTGACTTCACCGCGCAACCGGTCGGCAAAGCGCTGGGCTTGCTCGCCGCGTACGCTCTCGCGCGTGGGCTGGAAGGAATAGGTCGCGCTGGTTTCGTCCTCGCGCAAGAGCCGCACGTTGCTGACGCGGCCCATGCCCTCGCTGGCGCACCACGAGACGCCCTCGAAATCCTCCGCCATGCGATCGAAGGCGCGGCGCTGATCGTTGTCGAGTGCGGCGCGCTCTGGCGTGACCAAGCGCAGGCGCGGCGACGCGCCCGGCTCGAACCGCGCGCGCCAATTGGCCTTGGAGGTGTTGAGTTCGTAATCGAAGGCATAGTCGGCTTTGGCAGCCTCGGTCGCGGCCACGGCTTGGGTCAGCAGCGCAGCGCCTCCGCTTTGCGCGGCGGCGGAGGCGGCGAAGACCGCGATCAGCGTGATTGTCAGGAAGCGAACCGTCCGAAACATGGCCCGGACCATGCCACGGCGATTGTGGCCGCTCAACGGCGGGCGGGGCTTTGGGCCGCGCCGCTTTGCGCTACATAAACGTCATGGACGCCCGCGTGCCGGTTTTGCCAACGCCATTCGCAGAATGGTTTGCCGCCCGCGGCTGGGCGCCGCGCGCGCACCAGTTGGAATTAGTGGCGCGCGCCGGGGCGGGGCTTTCCACACTGCTGATCGCGCCGACCGGCGCGGGCAAAACGCTGGCGGGGTTTTTGCCGAGCTTGATCGAGCTTGCGCCCTTGAAGGCGGAGGGCGTGCGGCGGCCACACAAGCTGCACACGCTCTACGTGTCGCCACTGAAAGCGCTGACGACCGACGTCGCGCGCAATCTGAACACGCCAGCAAGCGAGATGCAGCTTGGCCTGCGTATCGAGACGCGCACCGGCGATACGCCGTCCTCAAAGCGCCAGCGCCAGCGTGCCCATCCGCCCGATATTCTGCTCACGACGCCCGAGCAATTGTCGCTGCTGATCGCGTCTGAGCATGCGCGCGTGTTCTTCGAAGACCTGCAAGCAGTGGTGATTGACGAAATTCACGCACTGGCGCCGACCAAGCGCGGCGATCTCTTGGCGCTGGCGCTGGCGCGGTTGCAACGCTGGGCGCCGGCGCACCGGCGCATTGGACTGAGCGCAACGGTCGCGGACGAAGTGGGTTTGGTGCGGTGGCTGATGGGCGCGACCGCGCCTGCCGAAGAGATTATCGTGCGCGCGCCGCCAGGTGCGCAGCCGATCATTGATGTGCTGGACTCGGATGCAAGGATTCCGTGGTCGGGCCACACCGCGCGCCACGCGATCCCGGAAATCTACGAAACCATCAAGCGCACGAAGCTTGCGCTCGTGTTCGTAAACACGCGTGCGCAGGCGGAGATGACGTTTCAGGAATTGTGGCGCGTGAACGAAGATGCGTTACCAATCGCGCTGCACCACGGCTCGCTCGATGTGGCGCAGCGGCGCAAGGTCGAGGCGGCAATGGCGGAGGGAAAGCTCCGCGCCGTGGTTTGCACGTCGACGCTCGATCTTGGGATCGACTGGGGCGATGTGGATTTGGTGATTCAGATTGGTGCGCCCAAGGGCTGCGCGCGGCTGGTGCAGCGCATCGGCCGCGCCAACCACAGATACAATGAGCCGTCGCGCGCACTGCTGGCGCCGAGCAATCGCTTCGAGGTGCTCGAGTGCCGCTCAGCTCAAGAGGCCGTGCAAGAGGGCGCGCTCGATGGCGAGTCGCTGCGCATCGGCGGCCTCGATTGTCTGGCGCAGCACATCATGGGTTGCGCTTGCGGCGAGCCGTTCGACGCGGACGAACTCTATGCGGAAGTGACAAGCACGGCGGCGTATGCGGACTTGCCGAGGGCGCAGTTCGATCGCGTGATCGATCTGGTGGCGACAGGCGGCTACGCGCTTCGTAGTTATGATCGCTATCGGCGGATCGTGCAGGACCCCCAGACCAATCGTTGGCGCGCCCGCAACGCGTCAGTTGCGCAGCAGCACCGGATGAATGTCGGCGCGATTGTTGAGTCCGAGATGCTGGACGTGCGGCTCGCGCACCGTGTTGGTGCGCGCCCGCGACCGGGCACGCCGAAACAGGAGGGGCCAGCGCCATTGGTAGCAGGCAGGCGTCTGGGGCAGATCGAGGAATACTTCATCGAGGGCTTGGCGCCAGGCGACACGTTCTTGTTCGCGGGCGAAATCCTCAGGCTGATCGGCGTGCGCGAAACGGATGCGCTCGTCGTCCGCGCCAGCGATCAGCAGAACCCGAAGATTCCGTCCTATGCTGGCGGCAAATTTCCGCTCTCGACGTTTCTTGCCGATCGCGTGCGTCACATGCTGCACGATGCGAAGCGGCAGAAGGCGCTGCCGGGCCAAGTGCGCGATTGGATCAAGATGCAGAAGCGGCGCTCAGTCGTGCCGGCGCCGGACGAGATGCTGGTCGAAACATTCCCGCGCGGCGGTAAGCATTATCTCGTGTGCTATCCGTTTGAAGGCCGGTTGGCGCAGCAAACGCTCGGTGTGCTGATTACGAGGCGATTGGAACGGCTAGGTAAGAATCCAATCGGCTTCCTCGCCAGCGAGTATGCGATGGCCGTGTGGGGCCTAGACCCCATGGGCGACATCGATCTGGCGCAGCTGTTCGACGAAGACATGCTCGGCGACGATCTGGAAAGCTGGCTCGGCGAAAGCACGTTGATGAAATCGACGTTCGCGAAGTGTGCGGTGATCGCTGGCATCATCGAGCGCAACACGCCCGGCGCGGAGCGCAAAACAGGTCGGCAAGTCACGTTCTCGGCCGACCTCATCTACGACGTGCTAAAGCAGTACGAGCCGGATCACATCCTCATGCAGGCAGCCTTCGCAGATGCGGGCGAGGGTTATCTCGATATCAAGCGGCTTGGCGGGCTGTTGCGGCGCATCAAGGGGAAGATTGTTCACCGCGATTTGCCGCACGTGTCGCCGTTTGCTGCGCCGGTGATGTTGGAGATGGGGAAGGTCGGGGTTCGCGGCGGGGCCGATGAGGCGGTGTTGGAAGACGCGGCCTCGTTGATCGCCGAAGCGATGAGCTGACGCAGCGGACGGCTTGCATGCCGCCACGTGCGAGCGCAATTTCCAGCAAAATTTCGGGGGAAACGATGCGGGCGATTTGGGCGGCGGCTCTGATGATGGCGTTCTGCGGCGCAGCGAGCGCGCAGGTGAGCGACGCGACGCGGGCTGCAAACGCAACCTTTGCGCAAACCTTGCCGTGGGCGGATCGCGAGGATGAAGACTTCGCGACGCGCGGCTTTGTTGCGGCGCCCGATATTCAGCAGATCCGCGCCACGGATGGCCGCGTGGTCTGGGACTTCACCGCTTACAACTTTGTGCAAGGCGATGCGCCGGAGACGGTCAACCCGAGCCTCTGGCGTCATGCGCAATTGCTCGTGCGCGCGGGTCTCTTCCGGGTGACGGACCGCGTCTATCAGGTGCGCGGCTTCGACGTGTCGAACATGACCATCGTCATCGGCGACACCGGTCTGATCATCATCGATCCGCTTTCGAGCGCAGAGACTGCGTCGGCGGCGTTGGCGTTGGCGCGGCGAACGATTGGCAACGCGCCGGTGGTGGCGGTGATCTACACGCACTCGCACCTCGATCACTTCGGCGGCGTGCGCGGCGTTGTGCCGGCCGATCAGGTTGCGAACGTTCAAGTGATCGCGCCGGAGGGCTTCATGGAGCACGCGGTGACGGAGAACGTCATCGCCGGCAACGCTATGGGACGTCGCGCCATGTACCAGTTCGGCTTCGGTCTGCCGCCGGGGCCGGAAGGACAGATGACGTCGGGCATAGGCATTGCTGTCTCCGCCGGCACGTATACGCTTATTCCGCCGACCCATTCGATCACGCACACTGGTGAAACGCTCACCGTCGATGGCGTGCGCATCGAATTTCAGATCACGCCGGGTACAGAAGCGCCGGCGGAAATGAACTTCTTTTTCCCCGATCTCGGCGTGCTCTGCATTGCCGAGAACGCCACCGCAACCATGCACAACATCCTCACGCCCCGCGGTGCGCTCGTGCGCGATGCAAAGGCATGGGCGGACTATTTGACCGAAGCGCTGCGCCTTTACGGCGATCGTGCGCAGGTGATGGTGTCGAGCCACGCCTGGCCGCGCTTTGGCGGCGATCGCGTGCGCGATTTCATCGCCAGCCACCGCGACGCCTACAAGTATCTGCACGATCAAACCGTGCGCTTAATGAACGCCGGTTACACCGATCGCGAGATCGCGGAGATGGTGCGGCTGCCAGCCTCGCTCTCGGCGCGATGGTTTAATCACGGCTATTACGGCACGATGATGCACAATTCGCGCGCCGTGTATCAGCGTTACATGGGTTGGTACGACGCCAACCCCGCGAACCTAAACCCGCTGCCGCCAGCCGAAGAGGGCGTGCGTTTCGTGCGCGCCATGGGCGGCGCTGACCGCGTGATGGCGGAAGGGCAGCGCGCGTTCGATGAAGGCGATTATCGTTGGGCGGCGCGCGTGCTGAACCATCTGGTGTTCGCCGAGCCGAACAACACGGCGGCGCGGCAATTGCTGGCTCGCACGCATCGGCAGATGGCCTATCAAGCCGAGAGCGCGATCTGGCGGAACATGTATCTTGTCGGCGCGCGCGAGTTGGAGCAAGGCACGCCGGATCGGCCGCCTGCGGTCGTGAGCGCTGATCTGATCGGCGCGACGCCAACCAGTTACATTCTCGATCTGCTCGCAGTACGGCTCAATCCGGAGCGGCTGGGTGAGCGGCGCTACGCGTTCAACCTGGTTTTCCCGGAGCGCAATGAGCGCTTCGCGGTGACGATCGCCAACGGCGTGCTGGTGCACGAGCGCGATCAAACCGTCGACGGGCCGACGATCACCTCGCCGCGTGCGGTATTCCTGCAGGCCATGGCGACGCAATCGATGGCGCGCGCTGTGTTGTCCGGACAAATCCGCATACAGGGCAACAGAAGGTCGCTTGAAGGGCTAGGTGAAGTGTTCGACAACCCCGACCCGAATTTTGCGATCGTCACGCCCTGACGAATCCGATTTGATCTGAGGCGCATGCCGCTCCTGTCGCAGCCAGCACCGAAGCCAGATCGTCCGCGCAAAGCGGCCGCCGCGAAAGTGCGCGCTCTGCCGCCGATGGCGATCGTCGGCGATACGGTTGAGATGCGGTTGGGCGATACGCTGGTGACGGCGTTGCCGGACGGCGCGCTCTGGGTTGGCGATGCGAAGACGCTGATCGTCTCCGATTTGCACCTGGAGAAGGGGTCGGCGTTTGCGTTGCGTGGGCAGATGCTGCCGCCGTACGACACGCACGCAGCATTGCTGAAGCTGACCGACCTGATGCTGCGTTTGCAGCCGGAGATTATCGTCTCGCTCGGCGATAGCTTTCACGATAGCGGCGGGCCGGCGCGCATGGACGCGAAGGATCGCGAGCTTCTGCGGTTGCTCATGTCGCGCTGCGATTGGGTTTGGGTCGAAGGCAATCACGATGGCCGCGCGCCCGAGACACTGGGCGGCGCATTCCATGATGTTCTGCACATTGGTTCGCTGGTGTTACGTCACCATCCGACCGAGGGCGCAGCGGCGGGCGAGATCGCAGGCCACTTGCATCCGTGCGCCCGCGTTGTCGGCCGTGGTCGCAGCGTGCGGCGGCGTTGTTTCGCGACAGATGGCGCGCGCATGGTGATGCCCGCGTTCGGCGCGTTCACCGGCGGACTGAATGTTTGCGACGAGGCGTACGCGAACATCTTTCCCAGCGGCGCGACGGCGCTGGTGCTCGGCAAGGACCGCGTTCTGCCCGCGCCGAACGAGCGGTTGGTTGGGGATTAGAACTCTACGTTTCCCGGGCGAGCGTTAGCGAGACCCGGGACCCATGGGTCAACACGCTGAGTCCTGTCGGCACATGGGTCCCGGCTCTGCGCTCGCTCGCATCTTCGATGCGGGCTCACTTGGCCGGGAAGCGTGAGAGCTAGAAGCGATGCAGCGCGGTGGCGAGGGGTATGATCATGCAGATGATCATCGCGCCGCCGGTCAGCACTTGGCGAAGCACCGGGTACCAAGCCGGCGCGCCCGCATCTTGGGCGCTGCGATAATCCCAGAGCGCCTGCGCCGCGAACAAGCCTGCAAAGATCGCCGCCGCGCCCAACACCGGCGTCACGTAAACGACCAGCGAAGCCAGCACCCATCCCGCCAACGCCGGCAGTGCGCTGAACAAGAGGCGCATGCCGTTCGGCGCCTGTGGCGCGCGCATGATCTCGAAGCCGCAGCGCACGCCGCCGAGAAACGAAAGCAGCACCGCCGCATAGAGTGAGAAGCTGATCGCGCCGAGGCGCGCCGTGCTGGCGTGCTCGGACAATGAGATCAGGGCGGCCACACCCAGCGGCACAAGTCCGAGAAAACCCAGGCGCAGCGCCGCGCGCGGAAGGAAGGGCGGCTCTGCGCTCACGGACGACGGAATATCACCGCAGCGCCCCATCCCGCCAACAGTGCAAGCAGCACCGTGACGATGCCGTAGAGCCAAGAGACGTTGGTCGCGAGATCGTGGATCGTGCGCTCGACGCCGACGCGCGCGATCATGATCGGGATGCGCTGGCGCGAGATGAGGCGGCCGTCGCGGAACAGATAAGTGTCGGCGTGGTACTGCGCGATCGGCGCGTTCGCCGGCAGGCGCACGACAGCGCGGAACAAACCACCCTGATAAGCAGTCAGGCCGCCGCGCACGCCTTCTTGCGGCGGCCGCGAATACCATTGGTAGAGACCTTGATCGCGGCGCAGGCGCACGAGTGCTGCTCGGTAAGCTGAAGGATCGCCGCCGGCCGGCACGGCGCTCGCGAGTTGCGCTGACGCGGCAGGATCGAGTTGGTAGCGCCAGATCGATTCAGGGCTGGCGATTTCGCGCAGCGGCCGGTTCGAGAGCACGGCGAAGAATGCCGGCGCTTCGCTGAAACGCACGGGATCGCCGTTGACCCAGAGTCCGAACGGAAACTGCCAGTCCGGCACGCGGCGCTTGCGCATCACGGTCGCGGGCTCAGTCGGCCCGCGCAGCACCACGACAATGTCGCCGCGTCCGCGCCTATCCGGATTGACGCCGAACACTGTGATGTAAGAGCCGCCATAGGTGGAGCTGACCGTGATCTGCTCTTCGGCGACGCCAGCGGGCAGATCCTCGGCGACATCGCTGCCAGGTTGCTGCTGCGCCGTTGCGGGCGCGGCGGCAAAGAGCACGAAGGCGAGAGCGGCGAGCATGCGCCTCATCCGATGCCTCCGCCGAGCAGGTAGACTTCTTCAGGCGGGATCACGAGGTCGAGCAAGAACTTAGCGCTGGCCGCGACCAGCAGCGCGCCAAGAATGCCGCGCACGTATTCCGCTTTGATGCCGGCGCCGACACGCGCGCCGATCTGCGCGCCAACAACGCCGCCCGCCATCAAGAGCAGCGCGAGCACGAGATCCACAGTCTGCGTCGCCACCGATTGCAGCACCACGATCAGCGAGGAAATCACCAGCACCTGAAATTGCGATGTTCCGATGACAACGTTTGTCGGCATGCGCAGCAGGTAGATCATCGCCGGGATCAGGATGAAGCCGCCGCCAATGCCCATGATCGCCGAGAGCGCGCCAATGCCGAAGCCAATGCCCAACGGCGGCAGCACGCTGATGTAGAGGCCTGAGCGTGGAAAGCGGAGACGAAAGGGCAAGTTGTGCGCGATCGACTTCAGCGGACGCCGCAGGATCGAGACGCTCTTGGGCGGCCTGCCGCGCCAGAAGCGATAGCTCTCCCGCACCATCAGGAGGCCGACGCTGGACAGCAGCACCAGGTAAAGAACCGAGACGATCAGATCGAGCTGACCCAGCCGCAGCAGGCGCTCAAAGAGCGCCACGCCGGCGGAACCGCCGATCACGCCACCGATTGAAAGCAGCAAGCCCATGCGCCAATCGACGGCCTTGCGCCGCGTCTGCGTCATGATGCCGGAGAAGGACGTCGCCGCGATCTGGCTCGCGCCCGTGGCGACAGCGACAGGCGCGGGGATACCCATGAACAGAAGCGCTGGCGTCATGATGAAGCCGCCGCCGACACCAACCATGCCAGACACGAATCCGACGGCGCCGCTCACCAAAAGGATGAGCAGCACGGCCACCGGCATTTCGGCGATCGGCAAATAAATCAAAATTCTGCTCTGAACTCAGCGCCACAGCGCCACGCCCGCGGCCCTTATGGGGAGGGTCGCGCGTCGAGGCAACGCTCGTTTGCCGCTAAAGTTTGGGGCGCCGTTAGGTGGCCGGGCGATTGTTCCAGGCGCGTGCGCCGAACTCGCCGTTCGCCATCGCACTGGCTGCGCGCGGGCGGAACGCCTGAGCGCGCGCCCGGGCTTGCTCCACCTGATTCTGCGGCAGTTGCGCCTCGACTGCCGTCGCGCGCGCGCCAGCGTCTTGGTCACCCTGACGGGCAGCCACCAAGAACCAGAACAAAGCTTCGGAAGGCGACGCGTTCACGCCGCGACCTTGCTGGTAGAGGACGCCCAGATTGTACTGGCTGTCCGCAACGCCGAGCTCAGCCGCCTGCCGGAACCAGCGGAACGCCGCTGCTTCGTCGAGAGGCGCGCCTTCGCCGCGTGCGAAATAGACGCCAAGGTCGTGCATGGCGCGGCGATTGCCCGCCGCCGCTGCACGCTCAGTCCATTGGCGCGCGATCGTGAGATCGGCCGGGACGCCTTCGCCACGCTCATAGAGCTTGGCCAAGCGGTATTGCGCCATCGGGAAGCCGCGATCGGCGGCGCGGCGCAACATGGTGACGCCTTCCGCGGTGCGGCCAGCCGCAATGCGCTGCAGCGCCAGTTCGTATTGCGCCGTGAGGTCGCCAGCTTGCGCTGCTTGCTCAAGCGAGACGTTACGCGCCGGCAGGGGGCCGGCGACAACCTGTTGGGTCGCGCCTTGGCTGTTCTGCGCAATCGGCGCGCTAGGCGCTTCAGAGGTGGCTGCACCTTCCGTGGTGAGGCCTGCGCCATCATCCGGCGCGACGCCTTCAACAGGCGCTTCGCCAAACGCTTCCGCGGGCGTCGTCGGGGCGACATCAGTCACCGGCGTCGTTGGTTCCGCATCTGCGGCAGCGTTGTCCGCGCGGTTCTTCAGGTAGTATGCGCCACCGACGAGGGCGACGGCGATGACGCTTGCCGCGCCCCACAGAACCACGCGGCTCGACCCGCGCAAGCTCAGCTTCGGCGTTTCAGCCGCAGCGTCCGGACGCGTCTTCGGCAACGACTGCGCCTGCGCGGCTTTACGCGCGTTGGCCAGATAGTCGTTCTTCGCCGGTGTCGTGTCTTCCGGCAGCGGTGGCAGGTCCGTCAGTTCCGGCATCTCAAGCGACAGCGGCTCTTCAGCCGGCGCATTGGCGAGCGGGACGTCGGTCGCGTGCGCAACCGGCGGCGCGACGAGCGGCGCAACCGCGTCTTCGATCGTGGCCGGCGCCAGATCGTCGTCCGGCGTCCAGAACGGATCGTCGTCGAGCGGCGGGGGAGCCGTCGTGGCTTCCAGTTCATCGCTTGTTGGGTCATCGATCAGCAGATCGTCATCCGGCGAGACTTCGATCGACTTGTACTCCGGCGGCACGAATTGCTCTTCGGCGGCGTCGTCGTCGACCAGCAGATCGTCGATCTGATTGTCTTCCGCGAAGTAGATGTCGTGATCGTTCGGCACTTCCGCGACCGGCGCACGCGGCGGCAGCGGCGCGGCACGAACCGGTTGCGCCGCGTCGCGCGGCGACGTGTAGGGCTGCGGCTCTGGATCGCTCAGATCGAACGCATCTTCGCTCGTGTCGAAGGACGGGAAGTTCGAGCGGTCGAATGACGATTGGAAATCGTCGTTGCGGCGCGTTGGCGTCGGGATCGACATTTGCGGCGCAGACGGCGTCGCAGCGGCCGGCGCGCGGCCGGTTTCGAACTCTTCAAGCTTCGACGCAACGCTCGACACGGCCTTTTGCACCGGCGCGATGGCTTCTTGGCTGTGCTCTTCGACCTCAGCCAAACGCTGCATGATCGAGCTGATGGCTTCCGAAACGCGCTGACCGGCGCGCTCTTCGCTGTCGAGCATGCGCTCGCCCAGTTCGCGGGCCAGGATGTCTTGGCGTTGGTTGAAGCGATCGGCCATGCGCGCGACTTGCTCGCCGACGTGCTCAATCGCTTGCGCGCTCCGCTGCTCAACCGCGCCGACGCGCTCTTCGAGGCGTTCGGAGAGGCGGCCAACTTCAAGACCCATGCGATCGAACGCAGCCGCTTCGCGGCGCTCGATCTCGTCGAAGCGCTGTTCCAGCGTCGTGGCCATACGTGAAAGTTCTTCGCGAACCGCAGAGGCAGCGGCGTCGTCGTTGCGTGACTCGACCGTGCGCAGGCGCTGATCGACCGTCTCCGACATGCGCTTGATCTCGATCGAAATGGCTTCGATCGTTTGCGCTTGGCGGCGCTCGGCGGCGGCGAGGCGAGCGGTGACGTCGGTAAGCGCGCCTTCGAAGCTCGCGCCGCCGGTCATCACGGCTTGAAGCTCTTGCGATACTTCTTCGCGCACTGTTTGCGCCATGGTGTCGAGGCGCTGCTCGAGCATGGCGCGCACAGCTTCGGTTTCCAGCGCGCCGACGCTGCCCTGTTCGATGCGGGCGCCGAGCGAGGAGACCGTCTCTTCGATGTGACGGATCGCCGTGTTGGCGGTGGATTCAGTTTCCTGGAGCTTGTCTGCAAGGCGTTGCAGCGCGCGATCGAGCGACTCCACCGTCTCGCCGATCACATCGACCTTCGCGGTGTTGGCGGTGGCCGCTTCGACGCTGGCGATGCGCGCTTCGAACGCCGCCAGCGCGCCGGTGAGGGGGCTCGTGTCGGTGCGCGCTTCGAGCGCGACCAGGCGCTCAGCGATGTCCTGCTGTGCTTGACGGACGTCAGTCAAATCGACCGCGCCCGATGAGCCGGCAATGTCTTCAACTTGCTTGACGCGCGCCGACAGCGTGAGCTGCGCATTGCGCAGATCCGCGATCGCGGCGCCTGCGGCTTGGCGGAGGCCCGCCGTGCTTTCGCGCGCGCCAGCTTCGGCGCGTTCGATGCGCGCGATCAGCGAGGCTTGCTCGGCTTTCAGCGTATCGATCGCGCCGACGCGCTTTGAAATCTCGCTCTCAAGACGCACGACTTCTTCCAGCAGCGCTTCACGCGCACCGCGGGTTTCGCTCGACGTCTCAGTGCGGACTTCGGCGACGGCCGTCTCGATGGCGCGGCGCGTGGACGCTTCGCTATCGCTCAGGCGTTCGCTCAGTTCTTCCTGTAGGCGGCGCAGTTCGTTGACCGCGTCAGCAGAAGCTTGCGTCGCTTGGCGCGCGGCTTCTTCCGCGACTGCGCGCGCTTCGGCAAGCGTTTGGCTCAAGATGTTGCCGCCGCCGCCGATTTCGCTGGTGAGGTAGGATGCCGCTGCTTCCGCGCGGCGCGCCACCTCCTCAGCAACCGCGACCTGCCGTTCGAGGCGTTCTTTGACTTCCGAGAAATCGGCTGTCGCGCCACCGAACGTTTGCTCGGCGCGCTCCAGACGTCCGGCGAGCGTGTCGCCAGCAGCGCGGAATTGTTCGAGCGCGTCGTTGATGCGCTCCGCGGCTTCGCTCGATGCAGCTTCCGCATCTTCAATGCGCGCAGCGAGGCCAAGCACGGAGCGATCGATCGTGGAAACTGCGCGGTCGAGGCCCGTCACCGCAAGCTGCGTGCGGCGCTCGATCGCTTCGATGCGTTGCGCGAGGCGCGAGGGATCGGCAGGGCGATTTCCGCCGCCGACATCCCAATTGTCCTCGCCGTCGAAATCCGTGTTGGACAATCCGTAGCTGCGCGGACGTGGGCTCCGCGGCGGTTGCGGCAGCGTGCTCTGCGGTTGTGCGCCGCCGCCACCGAGCTGACCGGACGCAAGCGCCTGGTTCAGATATTCGCCGAGGCTCATGCCCTGACGAGCCGCAGCTTCGCGCGCCGCTTCTCGTACCTTCGGGTCAATGCCCTTGACGCTCCAGCTTTGCGCACCGCTCATTATGCCCTCGCCGCGTTCTTGCCGCGCGTCCGCGGCTCACGCCCAACCCCCGGGGCGAAGACTCGAAGAATTCGAGAATCGCCCACGACTTTGCAGTGTCGATGAAAGGCGGCGGCGTGTTAATGGCGGGTAAAATCGTAAACGAGGATTAGCCATGTCTGACACGCCGCGACAGTTCGGTCCCGAAACGCAGGGCGCGATTTATCTGCGCGGCTTGAGTGGCGCGAAACCGGAGATCCCAACCAACTTCACTGGCCTCGAAGCAGCGGCGCAGAAGAAGATGACGCCGGAGGCGTGGGCCTACACCGCCGGCAGCGCTGGTTTGGAAACGGCGCAGGATGCAAATCGCGCCGCTTTTGCGCGATTTCCGATCGCGCCGCGGATGTTGGCAGGCGCGGCGACACGAAATCTCGGTTGCGAAATATTCGGCGCGAAAGCCGCTGCGCCGGTGTTCTCTTCGCCGATTGGCGTGCTTGAGATGATGCATCCCGATGCGGATCTCGCGGTGGCGCGCGCGATGAAGTCGCTGAACCTGCCGATGATCATTTCGTCTCAGGCATCAACGCCGATGGAAAGGATCGCCGAGGCCAATGGCGATGGCCCGCGCTTCTATCAACTCTACTGGGGCAAGTCGGACGCGCTAGCCGAGAGCTTCGTGAAGCGCGCCGAGGCGATCGGCTGCAAAGCCATCTTCATTACGCTCGACACTTTGGTGCTCGGCTGGCGTCCGCGCGATCTCGATCTCGGCTTCTCACCGTTCCTGCGCGGGCAGGGCATCGCGCAATACACCTCGGACCCCGTGTTTAGGGGGATGCTCGCGCAGACGCCGGAAGAAAGCCCGCTCGCGGCGGCGGTGCAGTTCACGCAGCTCTTCTCCGACCCAGGCTTGGATTGGAAACGCATCGCAAAAATCAGATCGTGGACGAAACTTCCCGTGGTGCTGAAGGGTATCATGCGCGCCGACGACGCCGAGAAGGCGGTGAAGGAAGGCTATGACGGCGTCATGGTCTCCAATCACGGCGGCCGGCAGGTCGATGGCGGCATCGGCGCGCTCGACGCTTTGGCAAAGGTTACCGCCGTCGTTGGCGGCCGCGTGCCCGTCTTCTTTGACTCCGGCATTCGATGCGGCGCGGACATCTTCAAGGCGCTTGCCCTTGGGGCAACCGCGACCGGGATCGGGCGTCCTTATGCTTACGGCCTGGCGCTCGCAGGCGAGCAGGGCGTTCAGACGGTGATGGAATACCTGCTGGCGGAGCTGGATATCACCATGGCGCTCAACGGCTGCCCGACCCCAAAGGACATTTCGCGAGAGTTGCTTGGGTGAAACGAAATTTATGACGGACCCGTCAACTTGGCTTGACCCTACCGTAAACGGAAACTAGCGTCATGGGGCTGGTTTAACCGGAGGGACCTCCCCATGACGTCCAAAGCTGAGCGCACCTACACGATTTCGCAGTTGGCCCGTGAGTTCGAGGTCACGCCTCGAGCGCTCCGCTTCTACGAAGACAAAGGCCTCCTCACCCCGCGCCGCGACGGCATGAACCGCGTCTACTCGCATCGCGATCGCGCCAAGCTGCAGCTGATCCTGCGCGGCAAGCGCGTCGGCCTCTCGCTGATCGAGATCAAGGAAATCCTCGACCTGTACAAAGTCGATCAGCGCGCGCAGGCGCAAACGGCGCTGAAGAAGTACCAAGCCCGCATCGTCGCGCTCGAAGCGCAACGCGAAGATGTCGATGCGGCGATCGAGATCCTGCATGACAGCGTCAACAAGCTGCAGGAGTTCCTCTCCAAGCCTGCCGCGCCCGCCGCGATGGCCAACGCCCGCGCTTTCGAGGCGGAAGCGAAAAAGCGGCTGCAAGACGCGCACTAAGACGCGTATAGCTTAGAAAAAATTGGGAGAGCTGGGACATGCCGAGTTACACGGCGCCGCTTCGCGAATATCGCTTTCTCCTCAAGGACGTGCTCGACATCGAGCGCTACTCCAAGTTGCCGACCTTTTCCGACGCGCCGCTCGATCTGATCGATCAGGTGCTGGAGGAGGGCGCAAAGTTCTGCGAAGGCGTGCTGGCGCCGCTGAACAAGATTGGCGACGAGCACGGCTGCAAGCGCGCCGACGATGGCTCAGTGACGACGCCGCCTGGCTTCAAGGATGCCTATAAGCAACTCGTCGAGGCAGGCTGGCCGGCGCTCTCAAGCGATCCCGCGTACGGCGGCCAAGGCATGCCGCACGTTGTGGCGCTGGCGTGGAACGAGATGGTGTCGTCGTCGAACATGGCGTTCGGCATGTATCCGGGTCTCAGCCACGGCGCGTATGCGGCGATCCATCATCACGGCTCCGACGAACTGAAGCAGAAATATCTGCCGAAGCTCGTGACTGGCGAATGGACCGGCACCATGAACCTGACGGAGCCGCATTGCGGCACCGATCTCGGCATGCTGCGCACGAAGGCGATCCCACAAGCCGACGGCACGTATCGCATCACCGGTCAAAAGATTTTCATCTCCGCCGGCGAGCACGATCTCGCCTCCAACATCGTGCACCTTGTGATCGCGCGCATCGAAGGCGCGCCCGCTGGCACGAAGGGCATCTCGCTCTTCATCGTGCCGAAGTTCATCCTCGATAAGGATGGCAATCCGGGTCAGCGCAACGGCGTCGTCTGCGGCAAGATCGAAGAGAAGATGGGCATTCACGGCAATTCGACGTGCGTGCTGAATTATGACGACGCTGTCGGCTATCTCTGCGGCATCGAGAACAAGGGTCTCGCGGCCATGTTCACGATGATGAACGTCGCGCGCTTGGGCGTCGGCCTTCAAGGTCTCAGCCAATCGGAAGTCGCGTATCAGAACGGCGTCGCTTACGCGAAGGATCGTCTGCAAGGACGCTCCATCACCGGCGCGAAGAATCCGAGCGGCCCAGCCGATCCGATCATCGTGCACCCAGACATTCGCCGCATGCTGATGGACGCGAAGGCGTTCAACGAAGGCGCGCGTGCGTTCAGCTTCTGGACGGCGATCTACGGCGATCTCTTGGAAGTCTCGCCGGACGAGAAAGTGCGTGAGAAGGCCGAAGATTACATGGGTCTGCTGACGCCGGTGATCAAAGGCTATCTCACCGACAAGGGTTACGCGAACGCGACCAACTGCCAGCAAATCTTCGGCGGCCACGGCTACATCGAAGAGCATGGCATGAGCCAGTTCGTGCGCGATGCGCGCATCACCATGATCTACGAAGGCGCGAACGGCATTCAGGGGCTCGACCTCGTCGGCCGCAAACTCGGCGCCAATGGCGGCCGCGCGATCTTCGCTTTCTTCAATGAGCTGGACGACTTCGTGCACAACCACGAAGACGACGCCGACCTGAAAGAATTCGTCGAAGCCGTGAAGGGCGCGAAAGCTCAGCTGCAAGACGGCACGATGTGGCTGATGCAGAACGGCATGACGAATTTCGACAATGCCGGCGCCGCGAGCCACGATTATCTCAATCTCTTCGGTCTCACCGCGCTCTCGTACATGTGGGCGCTGCAAGCGAAGGCCGCGCTCGCTGCCAAGAAGAACGGCGGCGCTGGCGATCCGTACTACGACACCAAGCTCGCGACCGGCCGCTACTTCCTTCAGCGCATGCTGCCAGATACCGCGTCGCACCTCGCGAAACTGAAGAGCGGCGCCGGGCCAGTGATGGCGCTCACCGCGGAGCAGTTCTGATGGCGGCGTACACCGCGACCATCATCTGGACTCGCGATGACGCTGACTTCAGCGACGGCAAGTATTCCCGTGCGCATGAAATTTCGTTCGATGGCGGCATCAGCATTGCCGGCTCGTCTTCGCCGCACGTTGTGAAGCTGCCGCTCTCGCGCGAGGATGCTGTTGATCCGGAAGAAATGCTCGTGGCGGCGCTTTCCTCCTGCCACATGCTGACCTTCCTCGATATCGCGCGCCGCGCTGGTTTCGTGATCGATGCCTATAGCGACGTCGCCGAAGGCAAGATCGGCAAGGACGAACGCGGCCGCCTCGCGGTCACGCAAGTGAAGCTCAATCCGATCATCATCTGGTCCGGCGAAAAGCAGCCGGCGCCGGAAGAAATTCGCGAGCTGCACCACAAAGCACACGAAGCCTGTTTCATCGCCAACTCGTTCCGAGGCGACATCGCCATCGGTGGCGGGGAAGCGCACTAGTTTACCGCGCTTCGCTCAGCCCGAGCGAAGCGGTCAGCGGAGTAGGCGCGAGCTTCGCGCCACGGGACGACTCCGGTCCCATCCAGGGTGAAGCGGCGCGAGCGCCGCAACGTTGGAGTACGGAAGATGGCTGAGGCCTATATTTATGACGCGGTTCGCACGCCGCGCGGCAAAGGCAAGCAGAACGGCTCGCTGCACGAGCAGACGTCACTGCAATTGGCGACGCAAGTGCTGCAAGCTCTCCGCGATCGCAACAACCTCGACACGTCGAAGGTCGATGACGTCGTGATGGGCGTCTTGTCGCCGATTGGCGAGCAGGGCGGAAACCTCCCGCGTATCGCCGCGCTGAACGCCGGCTACGCCGAAACCGTCTCGGGCGTGCAGGTCGAGCGCTTCTGCGCCTCGGGTCTCGAAGCCTGCAACATCGCTGCAGCGAAGGTGAAGTCGGGCGAGGCGCAACTCGCCATCGGCTCCGGAACTGAAAGCATGAGCCGCGTGCCGATGGGCTCCACCGGCGGCTCGTGGGCGACCGACCCTTCGATCGCGATGAAGACCTACTTCACGCCGCAAGGCGTCTCGGCCGATGCGATCGCCACCAAGTACGGCTTCTCGCGCACCGATCTCGATCAATTCGCGGTGCAATCGCAACAGCGCGCCGCCAAGGCGTGGAAAGAAGGCCGCTTCAAGAAGTCGATCATCCCCGTGAAGGATCAACTCGGCGTCACGCTGCTTGATCACGACGAATTCATGCGCCCGGAAACGACGCTGCAATCGCTGGGCGCGCTTGAGCCGAGCTTCAAGATGCAAGGCGAAGTGATGCCGGGCTTCGATGGCGTCATTCAGCAGCGTTATCCGGAACTCGAGAAGATCGATCACGTGCACCACGCCGGCAATTCGTCGGGCATCGTTGACGGCGCCGCCGGCGTCCTCATCGGCTCGAAGGAAATGGGCGATGCGCTTGGTCTGAAGCCGCGCGCGCGCATCGTTGGCGGCGCATCGATCGGCTCTGAGCCGTCGATCATGCTGACTGGCCCTGAGCACGTCACGCATAAGCTGATGAAGCGTCTCGGCCTCACCAAGCAAGACATCGATCTCTGGGAGCTCAACGAAGCGTTCGCCTCGGTCGTGCTGCGCTGGGTGCAGGCGCTCGATCTCGACATGGACAAGGTCAACGTCAATGGCGGCGCGATCGCGATGGGTCACCCCATCGGCGCCACCGGCGCAATGATCCTCGGCACCATGGTCGATGAACTCGAACGTGCGGATAAAGAGCGCGCACTGATCACGCTCTGCATCGGCGCCGGCATGGGCACCGCAACTGTGATCGAGCGGGTGAACTAATGAACGGCGGGGTCTTCGCAATCTGTATCGGCATCGGCACCGCTATTGGTGTCGCTGTCGGTACGGCTACCGGAGATCTCGGACTCTGGCTCAGCCTCGGCGTCGCTATCGGCGCCGGGCTGGGCGTTTCGTTTGGCGCAGCGACCGCGAACAAGGGCGACGACAAAAACGATCCGCCGCAAACTTAAGAAACGCAGGAATTGGGAAGAGGGTAGGTCCGATGGAAAACTTCAAGATCGACGTCGACAGCGACGGTATTGCGCTCATCACGTTCGACGTGCCGGGCCGCTCTATGAATACGATCACCGGTTCGGTGATGCGTGATCTCATCACGCTCGTTGAGACGATCAAGTCTGACGACAAGATCAAGGGCGCTGTCATCACGTCGGGCAAGGCCAGCGGCTTCTGCGCCGGCGCCGATCTTGGCGAACTCAATCAGCGCGGCGCGGCGAAAGAAGAAGCGCCGAAGAGCGAAGAAGAGAAGCTGAAGAAGCAATTCGATCAAAGCTTCACATTGAACCGCTCGCTGCGCGCACTTGAAACCAACGGCAAGCCGGTTGCCGTGGCGCTCGAAGGTCTTGCCCTCGGCGGCGGTCTCGAAATCGCGTTGGCGTGTCACTATCGCGTCGCCGCCGACAATCCGAAGATCAAGTTCGGCCTGCCTGAGTCAAAGGTCGGCCTACTGCCGGGCGCCGGCGGCACGCAACGTCTGCCGCGCCTGATCGGCGTGCAGAACGCCGCGATGATGATCCTGCAAGGCGCCGATAAGTCGCCGCAAGAAGCCAAGGGCCTGGGCTTCATCAACGAAGTCGTTGAGCCGGGCAAAACGGTTGAAGCCGCGAAGGCTTGGGTGAAGGCGAACCCGAAGGCGGTCGCGCCGTGGGACGTCAAAGGCTACAAGGTGAAGGACGGCCCGTTCACGCCAGCCGGCGCGATGGCGGCTGTTGGCGGCAACGCCATGGTCTCGAAGCAGACCAACCTCAACTATCCGGCGCAGCGCAACATTCTCTCGTGCATCTACGAAGGCATGCAGGTGCCGATCGATGCCGCGCTGCGCATCGAGAGCCGCTACTTCATCAAGACCGCCAACACGCCGCAAGCGAAGGGCATGATCCGGACGCTGTTCGTGAACATGCAAGCGCTCGGCAAAGGCGGAAACCGCCCCGAAGGCATCCCGACTTATGACGTGAAGAAGGTCGCCGTCATCGGCGCCGGCCTCATGGGCGCGGGCATCGCCTACGTGCAAGCCAAAGCCGGCATCGAGACCATCCTGCTCGATGTCAGCCAAGAGAGCGCCGAGAAGGGCAAAGCCTACTCGCAACGCATCGTCGATAAGGACGTCTCGCGCGGCAAGATCACGAAGGAGAAGGGCGATGCGCTCCTCGCGCTCATCAAGCCGTCAACGGACTACTCACTGATCAAAGGCGCCGACCTCGTCGTCGAAGCTGTGTTCGAAAACGTTCAACTCAAGGCGGACGTCACCAAGAAGGCCGAAGCCTTCCTCGGTGAAAACGCCGTCTTCGGCTCCAACACCTCGACGCTGCCGATCACCGGGCTCGCCGAAGCATCAGCGCGTCCGAAGAACTTCATCGGCATCCACTTCTTCTCGCCGGTCGAGCGCATGGGTCTCGTTGAGCTGATCATGGGCAAGGAAACGACGCCGGAAACGCAAGCCAAGGCGATCGACTACGTCATCAAGATCCGCAAAACGCCGATCACCGTGAACGATTTCCGCGGCTTCTACACGTCGCGCTGCTTCGGCACCTATCCGGCCGAAGGCGTGGAGATGCTGATGGAAGGCATCGCGCCGGCAATCATCGAAAACGTCGGCCGCCAGTGCGGCATGCCGATGGGCGCGCTCGAAGTGTCCGACTCTGTCGGTCTCGATACGGCGCTGAAGATCGGCAAGACCAACGCCGAACTCAATCAGCAGGACTACAAGAAGGATCCGCGCGCCGCGATGCTGTCGTGGCTCGTCGAAGATAAGGGCCGCGTCGGCCGCAAGGGCGGCAAGGGCTATTACGAGTACGGCGACGACGGCAAGCCGACGCGCATCTGGCCAGGCATCTCTGAAAAGGTCGAAGTGAAGGTCAAGGAGTGCCCGCCGGAATTGAAGCAAGAGCTGACCAAGCGCTTCCTCTTCCGTCAGTGCATCGAGGTCGCGCGCTGCTTCGAAGAAGGCGTGATCACCGATCCGCGCGACGCTGACGTTGGCTCGATCCTCGCTTGGGGCTTCGCGCCATACTCAGGCGGTTGCATCAGCTACATCGACTTGTTCTGGGGAACGAAGAAGTTCGTCGAAGAAGCTGATCGCCTCGCCGATACCTACGGCGAACGTTTCCGCCCGAACAAACTCCTCCGCGACATGGCCGCGAAAGGCGAGACCTTCTACGAACGCTTCGGCGCCAAGGATAAGAAGACCGCTGCCTAAAGTATGAAAGGGCCGCCTCCGGGCGGCCCTTTTTGCATCGGGGGATCTGATGGATCAGCTGACGCTCACCAATCCAGTGTTCGTGACGTACGCCGTCGCCGCGTCGATCATGGTGCTGAAGATCATGCTGCAAGGCTGGATCACAGTCGTGCGCATGATGGCCAACCAGGGCGGCTTCGTCAGCCCCGAGGACATGAAGGCTGGCCCGGCCAATCCAAAGCCGCGGCCTGGCCAGCTTGACCTCAATGACGACGTCGATCGTTCGCGGCGCATTCACCGCAACGATCTCGAGAACATCCCAGCGTTTCTGGCGATCGGGTTGCTGTTCGTGCTGATCGCGCCACCGCTCGCTGCGGCGCAGTGGCTTCTCTACGGCTTCGTCGCCGCGCGCTTGATGCACTTCGTGGCTTACTCGACCGCGCAACGCCACGAGGTGCGCGCGACTTTCTATACGATTGGGTCGCTCATCGTGATCGCCATGGCCGTCTGGGTGCTGGCCGCCGCAGCACAGCTCGCCTTCGGCTGACGCCGCCAAGGGAACTTTGTGTTCCCTGGGGCGTTGGGCAAGGTTGGCGGTTGGGAAACCATGGCCGGAAGATACAAAAAAGGCGCGCTGCCCGAGGGCGGCGGCGACATGGGCGAGCGCATACGTGCGTTCGATTGGTCGCGGCATCCGTTGGGGCCGCCTGAAGGTTGGCCTGAAGCCCTGCACTTCGCGCTCCGCGTCTGCCTCAACTCGACGTTCCCCACGGCCATCTATTGGGGCCGTGACCTTCATCTCCTCTACAACGACGCCTGGTCACACATTCCCGAGGAGCGTCATCCATGGGCGCTTGGTCAGCGCGGCGCCGATGTATGGCCTGACATCTGGTCTGTTGTCGGTCCGCAATTCGAGGGCGTGCTCGATACAGGGCAGGGCTTCGCCGCCTACGATCAGATGCTGCCGATGGAGCGCGGCGGGCGCCAGACCGAGACCTACTGGAACTACAGCTTCACGGCGATCCACCTGGAAGACGGCGCCGTAGGCGGCATTCTCAATCAAGGCAACGAGACGACCGGCGCGATCACCGCGGCGCGTATGCGCGAAGCGGAGAAGGAGCGCCTGCGCGATCTCTTTGCGCAGGCGCCTGGCGCCATCGCCGTGCTGCGCGGCCCGCGCCACGAATTCTACATCGCCAACGAGGCCTATTTCGAACTCTCGGGCCGCGCGCGCGACATTATGGGCCGGCCTGTCGCCGAAGCTTTGCCTGAAGTTGTTGAACAAGGCTTCGTCGCGCTGCTCGATAAGGTCTATCAAACCGGCGAACCGTTCATCGGCACCAACATCGCGATTGAGCTTGTGCGCAATGGTGAGCGCCAGATGCGCACGCTCGATTTCATTTACGCACCAACGCGCGACCTTGAGGGCCGCATCGACGGCATCTTCGTTCAAGCGACCGACGTCACTGACCGCAGCCGCGCCGAAGCCGCTTTGCACACATTGAACGCCACGCTTGAGCAGCGCGTTGTCGACGAGGTTGCGGAGCGCATGCGCACGGAAGAGCAGCTCCGTCAGGCGCAGAAGATGGACGCGATCGGTCAGCTCACCGGCGGCATCGCGCACGACTTCAACAACATGCTCGCCGTCGTCATCGGCGCGCTCAACTTGATGCAACGGCGCCTGAAAAAGGGCAATACTGACGTCACGCGCTACATCGAAGCTGCCGTGGACGGCGCCAACCGCGCCTCCGCGCTCACCCAGAGACTACTCGCCTTCTCGCGTCAACAACCGCTCAATCCCTCATCGCTCGACGCCAATGTCATGGTCGCCTCGATGACCGAGCTGCTGGCCCGCACGATCGGCGAGCACATCACTATTGAAACCGTGCGTGGCGCTGGTCTCTGGCGCACGTTCGCCGATCAGGTTCAGCTTGAGAGCGCCATCATCAACCTCGCCGTCAATGCGCGCGACGCCATGCCCGAAGGCGGCAAGCTCACCATCGAAACCGCCAACACAGCGATCGATGCGCGCTACGGCGCCGAGCACGGCGTGGCGCACGGCCAATACGTCGTCATCTGCGTGAGCGACACCGGCGTCGGCATGTCGCCCGAGGTGATGGCGCAAGCCTTCGATCCGTTCTTCACCACCAAGGAAGTTGGGAAGGGCACGGGGCTTGGTCTGAGCCAAGTGTTCGGCTTCGTTCGCCAATCCGGCGGCCACGTGAAGCTCTATTCCGAGCCAGGCCACGGCACGACCGTCAAAATCTATCTGCCGCGTTTCTACGGCGCCGACGACGCGCCTGCGTCGGAGGGCGTTGTCGTCATCCGTGACGGCTCAGAGACTGAGACAATTCTTGTTGTTGAAGACGACCCGCGCGTGCGCGCGTTCTCGATGGAGGCGCTGCGCGAACTGGGCTATTCGGTGCTTTCCGCCGTCAATGGCCCGGACGCGCTGCGGCAGATCGATAGCGGGGCAAAAATCGACTTGCTGTTCACCGACATGGTGATGCCGGAGATGAATGGCCGCCAGCTCGCTGAAGCGGCGTTGGCGCGATTGCCGCGTCTCAAAGTCGTGTTCACGACTGGCTATGCGCCGAACGCCGCTGTTCATAGCGGCGTGCTCGAGCCGACGGCCGCGCACCTGCACAAGCCTTTCACGCTCGATCAGCTCGCCGCGAAGATCCGTGCCGCGCTGGATGAATGAGCGTTAGCGACGTTGGGCCGAGCGTCTGGGTCTAGCTTTCCTAAAGCATCTCATCAGCCGTCTGCGCGGATTACGCCACGGGAGGGGGATGCGCTCGGCGCGCAGTCGCCTATGTTTGCGCCATGACCGCACTCACAGATCCGCTCAAGTTTCGTTCCGGCGCTACACTGAAGAACCGCTTCGTTCTCTCGCCGCTCACCAATCTCCAAAGCAATCCCGACGGCGTGCTCAGCGACGATGAATATCGCTGGCTCACCATGCGCGCCGAGGGCGGCTTCGCGCTGACGATGTCGTGCGCGGCTTCGGTGCAAGAGGAGGGCGTAGGCTTTCCGGGCCAGCTCGGCCTTCACGACGAGAAGCACTTGCCGGGCCTCACGCGGCTTGCCGCGAAGATCAACGAAGAAGGCAGCCACTCGGTCGTGCAGCTTCATCACGGCGGCCTGCGCTCGATGAAGAACCCCAAGGCGCCAAGCGCCGACGAAAAGCTCAAAGCCGAAGCGATGACGTTGGACGAAGTCCAATACAGTCGCGACAAATTCATCGAAGCCGCGCAGCGCGCCGAGCGCGCCGGTTTCCACGGCGTCGAATTGCACGGCGCGCACGGCTATCTGATCTGCTCTTTCCTCAGCCCAGAACTCAACCGCCGCGATGATGCCTACGGCGGCGACGCCGAGCGCCGGGCGCGCTTCCTGTTCGAAATCGTCGATGGCGTCCGCGCCGCGACAAAGCCCGGCTTCTCGCTCGGCGTCCGCCTCTCGCCGGAGCGGTGGGGCATCCAGACGCTCGAAATTCGCGACGTGGCGCAACGCCTGATGAACGACGCCAAGACCGATTACATCGACATGTCGCTCTGGGACGTGAAAAAGGAGCCGCAAGACGAAACGCTCCAAGGCCGCACGCTTGGCTCTTACTTCACCGAGCTAAAGCGCAACGGCACATTGCTCGGCGCCGCCGGCAAGATCATGTCCGCGCAGGATTGCCGCGATCTCGTCGCCGCCGGCTTCGATTTCCCGGTGCTCGGCCGCGCCGCCATTCTTCACCATGATTTTCCAAAGCGCGTCCTCGCCGATCCAAACTTCGCCTCACGCGCGACACCGGTGAGCGAGCAGTACCTAAACAGCGAAGGCCTCGGCCCGGTCTTCATCAATTACATGCGCACTTGGGCCGGCTTCGTCGAAGAACCGGCGGCGTAACTTTTGCAGCTTCGCGCCCGCGCGGCCGAGCGAAGCCGCGCCGTTAAGCAAGGGGCGCGGGTTCGATGTCTGCGGTTTACTACCTCGACGATGATCGCGATCACGCGCGCGCAATGATCGCGTGGCTCGATCGCCAGCTGCCGGATGTCTGGCATGAAGTCGCCACCCACCTGAGCTGGGACAGCGCCGTCCCAGTCCTCGATTGGATCGTGTCACAACCGCGCTGCGATAAGGCGACGGCGGCGCTCATCCTCTGGCGCGCAAATCCGCTCTACGTGATGCGGCTGCTGGCGACGGGCGCCTCGCGCAGCGACCAGGGCTTGCATCTCGTCGCGAAGATCGTTCGCAACTGGAAGACGGGTTACTACACGCGCTGCGAACTCGCCTGGTCCGAAGATCATCGCGCCGACTACATCACCGCGCGGCGTAACCTCGGCGGCAGCGATCCGTTGGCCATGCCGCTCGATCTGCTGTCGCCCTGGAAGGGCAGGCAGCCGATCATCGAGGCTACGGTGAAGCCGGAGAACAATTCCGAACTGTACGATCTCTACGCCGCCCTCGGCACCGACATGAGCCGCTTCGTCAACGTCGACCGCACAAGCTTGAGCGCTCGCCTGCAGCGTTTCATGGTCCAGACCAGCGCTAACGAAAACGTCTCGCGCCTGGGCAAAATGGCGCCGTGGCTTATCTCTTTTGCCGGCGTTGTGATCGCGGCAGCGCTTATCGTCCGATACGTTGGCGCGGGCGTGGAATTCTGAGCGCGACGGTTCAGCGCCGCCAAAGCGCCGCGCCAAGTGTCTTTTGCAACTTGAGCTGAAGACGCGGATCGGCCTGCGGAAGCACCATTTGTACGCCGACGAAATAGCAATGCTGAACGCGCGCGCGACTGAGCGCCTCGGCCGCGTCGAGCCCAAGCTCCGAGCGAAACAGACGCACAAGATAGCCAATCCGTGCTTCGTCCGAACGCGTTACGATTTCGGCAATAGCGGGTTCACTCGCGCCGAGGCGGCGTAGCTGACGCTCGAAAGCGTGATCGATGCTTGCGGCGTGCCGCGCGAGCGCCTCGCGCCGATTGCCGCCGACAGCGAGCCTATCGATCTCCGCAATCTTACCGGTGATCTCTGTCGCCAGCCAATGTTCTCCGAGGGCGCGCAAGAACGCCTGATGATCCACGAAATGATGGTAGAACGAGCCGCGGGTCTTCTTGGCGGCTTCCGTTAGCCGTTCGATCGTCAGCGCCTCAGGGCCGTGACGCGCCAGCAGCGCGAGCCCCAGACCAATCCAGTTTTCGCGCCCAAAGCGCGCCTTCGCTTTCGCCGCCATTCGTCGAATCCACACTTGCGTCGTACAAACCATAACATATGGTATGTTAACGGAAAGGCAGAGATCCATGGTCATGCGAGATGGCAGCAGGCGTCAGGTGCTTGCAGTAGGCGTGCTGGCGGCCGGGCTAGGGGCGGGCTGCGCAAGCGCTCAAATCCAGGCGGCGCAGCAGCTCTATCTGTTCCAGTACTCGCCTGGCCCTGCCTGGCGCGAGGGCGTGCCTATGCGCGAGCAGGGGCTTGGGCCCCACGCCGCCTACATGCAGCAGCTCCAGAATGACGGACGCCTGTTTGCGGGTGGCGGTTACGCGAGTGACGATGGCGGCATGGCGATCGTCGTCGCTCCCGACGCTGAAACCGCGCGCGCCATTCTCGCTGCCGACCCCGCGATCACCGCCGGCATTTTCGTCGCCGAATTGCGTCATTGGCGGGTGCGGTTCCGCACCGAGGAGCCGCTGCCGCGCGGCCAATGAAGCATAGCCTTCAGCTCCGCCTGCGCGTAGCGTGCGCGCGGAGGAGCGATGACCGATTTCACGATATGGATGATCGCGGGCGCGGCCGCCGCGGTTTTGATACCGCTCGCGTGCTACTTCATGCCCGCCCAAACCAAGATCATCATCGACACGCCGACCTCGACAGCCCGCGCCGAGATGCGGTTGCTTTGGGGGCTGGGGCCGGTCTCGATCGCACGGGCGCTGCCGAAGCGTGAGCACGGATCTCCGCTGGCGGTCTTCAATGACTCGGTCCGTATCGGGCATGCGCTGATGACGCCGGGCATCGCTGACGCGGCCTATGCCGCCATTCACAGCCTCAACAATCTGAAGCCGCGGCTCGTGCAACTAACGCTCGGCGTGAACCTGGGCGACGCCGCGCGCGATCGCGTTGTGCAAACGGCGGTGCAAGCGGCGCTCGCGGCTGCGCCCGCCGCCTTGCGCGAACGGGTGACGGTCGTGCGGACAGAGGCGCCCGGCGCGGAGCTGAGCGGTGAGATCAAATTGAGCGCCTCGCCAGCCCAGCTCTCCGCAATTTGGGGCCGGTTCCGCGGCTCACGCGCGGCTCAGGAATTCCGCCGCCGGCTGACCAAAAAGCAAAAGCAGGGCAAGAAAAACGCCCGTGAGGTGCGCGTCTCCTAAGTAGAGATGGCCCGGAGCAGGGCGGCTATGCTTTTGGTGTTATTGACTTCTCAACCCTTTCCGCCGATATCCGGCCTCAGCGACCGTTCGCGCGCCTAAAATATGCGCTGAACGCGGTCCCACTGGAACGCCACCATCGACGTTCGGCTTTGAGCGCCAAAAGACACTAGGTCTTGCTCGCCGCCTTTCTTCGCCGTCGCCACGTTCCTGACCTGATTGAGCCCACGCGATGACGCGTGCCGGCTCGAAAGAGTTTTTGTGACCACATTCCAAGATCTCGGCGTGTCTGCGCCGATCCTCAAGGCGCTTGACGCCGAGGGCTACACCAAACCTACCCCGATCCAGATCCAAGCCCTGCCGATCGTGCAGAAGGGCAAGGACCTGATCGGTCTTGCCCAAACCGGCACCGGCAAGACGGCCGCGTTCGCGCTGCCGATCCTCGATCGCCTGCACAAGGACCGGAAGTATCCGGGCGAAAAGTCCTGCCGCACGCTGGTGCTTGCACCGACGCGTGAACTCGCCGCGCAAATCGGCGACAGCTTCCGCGCCTACGGCAAATTCCTTGGCCTCAGCACCGCTGTCGTGTTCGGCGGCGCTTCGATGCACAAGCAGAAGCAAGCGATGTTCCGTGGCGTTGACATTCTCGTCGCCACGCCGGGCCGTCTGCTTGACCACGTGAGCCAGCGTTCGATCCGTCTCGACAAGGTTGAAATCCTCGTTCTCGACGAAGCCGATCACATGCTCGACATGGGCTTCATTCACGATCTGCGTAAGATCGCGACCATCCTGCCGCGCGCGCGTCAAACGCTGTTCTTCTCAGCGACGATGCCGCCGGCGATCGAAGAGCTTGCCGCGCAATTCCTCGACAATCCGGAAAAGATCGCTGTCACCCCGGTGAGCTCGACCGCCGAGCGCGTTCAGCAAGCCGTCGTTCACGTCGATCAATCGAAGAAGCAGGATCTCCTGCACGCGATGCTCGCCGACAAGGGAATCAAGCGCGCGCTGGTGTTCGCCCGCACCAAGCACGGCGCTGACCGCGTCGTGAAGAAGCTCGAAAGCGCCGGCTTCAACGCTGACGCGATCCACGGCAACAAGAGCCAGGGCCAGCGCATCCGTGCGCTCGACGGCTTCAAGAAGGGCGCAACGCGCATTCTCGTCGCCACCGAAGTCGCCGCGCGCGGCATCGACGTTGACGACATCACGCACGTCATCAACTACGACCTGCCAAACGTGCCTGAGCAATATGTCCACCGCATCGGCCGCACCGCGCGCGCCGGAACGGACGGCATCGCCATCTCGTTCTGCGCACCCGATGAGCGCGCTTACCTGCGCGATATCGAGAAGCTCACGAAGCAACCAGTGCCGGTTCTCGAAACCGACTTCTCGCTGCGCGCCCCGCGCGCTGACGAGAAGGTGGTTCGTCCGAAAGGCCCGGCGGGCCGCTCGAGCAATTCTGCGCATCCGGCGCGCAAGCGCGTGCAAAAGAAGCATCATGCGTCCGACGCGCACGGCAACGCCCACGCAAAGCAAGGCCACGCCCCAACGCGCTCGCGCGACGAAGGCGATCGCCGCGACCGCAAGGGCAATTCCGTGTGGTCGAACAGCGGCGCGCCGCCGAAGTATCGCAAGCAAACCCGCAAGCCGACGAAGGTCTAACCTTCTCGAAATGTTACTTGCAGGCGTGAGGGCGCGCGCCTAAACCGCGCGCCCCATGCGTAAGGACATGTCCAAAGTCATCGTCGAGCGGCCGCGCCTGGGCCGTTCAGTGGCGGGCAAGAAGCCCGGCCGCTCGCAGGCGCTTGTCGATGATGATGGCGAGCCGATCCGCGCCAAAGGCGCGCGCGAGCCGAAGCGTCCGCCGCAGAAGACCAAGAACCTCAATGAGACGCTCAATCCGCTGAAGCGCTATCTGGCGTCGAACGTTGGGCGGCCCTGGAACAAGGTCTATTCGGAAATTAGCGAGCACCTGAAGCCGACCTCAACCGTGCAACAACACGTGCGCGATCACGTTGATGATTTCGTCGCCACCAAAACGCGGATGAAGGGCGGGGTGGTCGTGGTGACGCCGCGCTTCGGCGGCGAGCGCACCTTGGACGATGATTGGTGCCTCTATTACGTCCATCCGCGCACGGGCCTGTTGCGTAAGAACGAGAAATATAAGCGCTGGACGATACGCCAACGCGAAGCGCGCCAAAGAGCCGAAGCCGAACGCGCCGCGCGCATGCGCGTCGTAGATGCCAAGACGCAATTGCATTTGTTCAAGGGCGCGTGGTGGGAGGTGAAGCTCGCGAAGATTCCGGCGGGCCAAGCGTATACGGATGTGGTTCAGCGCGCCGGCCTCACGGATATGCCGCTCGAAATCCTTTATGGCCGTCCCGGCGTCTACGCGCGCGATAAGCAGCAGCTCTCCAAGGCGGACATCAAGGCGATGAAGCTTCACAAGAGCTAAGCGCTCAAGAATGCAACGATTGCTTGCGCCAGTTCCGGCGCGTTGACAGCGCTCAGATGATTGCCCGGCGTGCGGGCAGCTTTTGCGTTGGGCAACAGTGCGGCTAAGCCCTCAGCGCTGCCGTTGTCGTTATCTTCTGCGCCACTCACGACGAGGACTGGTGTGTTCAGTGTCGCCAAGGCTTCAGCGGGCGTTTGGGTCTGCGAGCGCAGAACCTGAAGCATGGCCTGCGGGTCGACCTTCGCGCGTTCGATCAGCGCATGCACCACCTTTGCGGCTTGCGGAAACGCACCGGCCTCGCCCTTGGTGATGGCGTCCTCAAAGAAGGCGACACGCGCTTGCGAGCCAATGACGCCGCTATCACCCATGCCCGCGATCACTGCGCGTCGAGGCCTTGCGCCGCGCACCAGCATGCGCACTGCCGTTCGCGCGCCGAGTGAGTAGCCGACCAGGTCGTAATCGGTGATGTCGAGACCGCGCAGCAGCGCTTCAGCGTCAAGCGCAAGTACATCTGGCGGGTAGGCGCTCGCTTCGACAGGCGCATCCGAGAGGCCGTGGCCGCGATGATCGAGCATGATGGCGCAAAAACCGGCGTCCACGATCGCTTGCGTGATGCCTGGATCGATGAAGTTGAAGCGTGAATTGGCCAGAAAGCCGTGCAGCATCAGCACTGGCCGGCCTTCGCCTTTGACGCGATAGGACAGGCGAACGCCGTCGAAGCTTTGGAAATCAGCTGCCGTCATGCGCGCCAGCATGGCTGTTCAGCTGCGTATCCGCAATCGCACAGCTTTGACGTGGGCCGCGCGGTGCGCCATTTAGCGCCCATGCATGACCGCCTGGTAGATTTCGAACGCGTCCTGAATTTCCGCGATTTTGGCGGCTGGGACACCACGGACGGCGCAAAGGTCGCGCGCGGCAAGCTCTGGCGCTCGGCCGCCTTTAGCGATGCGTCGGACGCCGACATCGCGCGGCTCAATGGCATGAGCGTGCGCTTCCTCGTAGATCTTCGCCGCCCGGAAGAGCGCCGCCACGAACCAAACCGCTGGCCCGGCGAAACCACGCGCGTGATCATCAACGATGAAGGCGCCGAAGGCGTCGCGCTGCCGCCGCATCTGGTGGCGCTGCTGCAGAGCGACCTCACGCCGAAGTCGACCTACGACTACATGATGAGCCTCTATCGCGAGATCCCGTTCGATCCGCGTTTGATCCGGCTCTATCGCGACTGGTTTGCTGAACTCGGCGAGGGCGGCGCTGGCGTCATTCACTGCGCGGCCGGCAAAGATCGCACCGGCATTGGCTGCGCGCTGACTTTGCTGGCGCTCGGCGTCGATGAAGAGACCGCGTTCGCCGACTACGAGTTCACCAACGCCGCCGTCGATCTCGAAAAGCGCATGCCGAAGATTCAAGCGCGCATGGAAGAACGTCTCGCACGCAAGCTCGACTCCGCGGCTCTGCGGCCGATGCTCGGCGTGGAGGTCGACTATCTGCGCAATGCGCTGGACGAAATCAGGGCCCGCTCCGGCTCCGTTGACGCGTATCTGCGCGACGTGCTCAATGTGGGAGAGGCGGAGCGCCGTGCACTTGCGGCGCGGCTCACGGAGTAGGAATGATGCGTAAAGCGATCTTCCTCGCGGCTGTTGCTGTAGCGCTCGGTACGGCTTGGGCGCAGACGCCGTCCGACGCATTTTTTGAGCGCGTGCACGCGGCATGCGTCACCGAAACATCGCGCCGCGACACACACACCGCGGACCAGGCGGCTGTCGATCGCTATTGTCGATGCACCATTGGGGTGTTCCGGGACGAGTTCACGCCCGCGCAGTTCGATGTATTCGGCCGTTACGGCATTGCACAAACGTCCAGCGAGCCCGCGCCCACGGAGCAAGAAATGCAATCGCAGGAGACTGACGACTTCCGTCAACGCCACGTTTCGAGCCGAGCGCGCATTCGCGCGGAATGCAATTCGATCCTTTGGCCCGACGGATCCCGCTCTGGCTGAACTCAATTCAACCGCAGCATGCGTACGCAACCGGTGACGCCCTAGTCGCAATGTCCGTTTAGTTCGCCGCGCCGCCGGCTTTGCGCTTTTCCATCATGGTGTCGAAGTTCGACCAGACGCCTTCGCCGCCGTGCCATTCGCCCTTCGTCGCGCCCTTCGAATACTCGGTCGCGCGCGCTTCGAAGAAGTTGGCGTGCTCAACACCGTTGAGGATCGCCGTGAGCCACGGGATCGGGTGCTCGGTGACGCCGTAGATCTTTTCCAGACCCAGCTGGCCCAAGCGCCAATCGGCGATGTAGCGGATGTATTGCTTGATATCGTCCGCGGTCATGCCCTGAACCGGGCCCATCTCGAACGCGAGATCGATGAAGCGATCTTCGATGCCGACGACGGTGCGGCAGCACTCGATGATGTCGGCCTTCACTTCTTCGGTGAGGGCACCGGTTTCCTTCGCGTAGGCGTGGAAAAGCTTGATCATGCCTTCGCAGTGCAAGCTCTCGTCGCGCACCGACCAGGTCACGATCTGACCCATGCCCTTCATCTTGTTGAAGCGCGGGAAGTTCATCAGCATCGCGAACGACGCAAAGAGCTGCAGGCCTTCCGTGAACGCGCCGAACATCGCCACCGTGCGCAGAATGTCAGCTTCGGTCTCGACGCCGAACTTCTGCATGTAGTCGTGCTTCTCGCGCAGCGCGCCGTATTCCATGAATGCCTGGAATTCAGTCTCCGGCATGCCGATGGTTTCGAGCAGCAGCGCGTAGGCGGCGATGTGAACCGTCTCGATGTTCGAGAACGACGCGAGCATCATCTTGATCTCGGTCGGTTTGAACACGCGCGAATAGCGCTCCATGTAATTGTCGTTCACTTCGACGTCGGCTTGCGTGAAGAAGCGGAAAATCTGCGTCAGCAGGTTCTTTTCCTGCTCAGTCAGCTTCGACGCCCAATCCTTCACGTCCTCGCCGAGCGGGACTTCTTCCGGAATCCAGTGAACCTGCTGCTGGCGACGCCAAAATTCGTACGCCCACGGGTAGCGGAACGGCTTGTAGCCAATCGAAGGTGTGCGGAGGCCCGTCAAAGCCTTGCCCCCGTTATCGCCAGCCATTCGCGCACTCCCTTTCGAAGCCAGAACGTAACCCTAGATTTAGGGGTTTTGGCGGCTCTTCGCCACCATATCTGGCGTATCTGGGGCTGAGTCTCGTTTAAGAAAGGTTACCAGCCCGGCCGGCGACCATGGAGCGATTCAGGCCGGGGGTAAGCGCCTCAGGTCACGCCGACTGTGGATAGGTCAGAGCAGGCGCTGAGCTTCGGCCTGGCAGCGATAGGGCAGGCCCGGGTCGCGGCAGAAATCCGGCCAATGGCCGCTCAGGCGCCAGTAGGCCAAGAGGCCGATATCCCGCATCAGCGGCATGAACCGGGGATCGTTGCGCATTGGGCGGGTGGCGGCGCTGAACAGCACCTCCTCACCGGCGCGGCGCTCATCTTCGAAACGCTGGCGGGCGAGGGCGAAAGCTTCGTCCAGTTCGCCCAGCGCCGAATACTGCATCAGCGCCTGCGCCGTCGGCAGATCGCCGGTGTTGCTGCACTCGACCACTTGGCGAACGGCGGCGGCGCGCGCCGGTGTTTCAGCTTGCGTGCGCATGGCGTCGACGGCGTAGCGCCAGCACTGGCGCGCGCGGGTCGAGCGGATCTGCGAGGCCGGCGCGTTGATGAGCGCCAGCGCGTCGTCATAGGTCTCGCCCCAGAACGCGACTCGCAGGCGCAACAGCCAGAGGTTTGGATCGTCTTGCCAGACGTCTTCCAGTCCTTCGGCGATATCGCGCGCGGATTCGATGTCGCCATTTTGCAGAAGGATGGAAGCGACGCCGATCCGCTTATTGAGCGAAAGCGGCTCAAGCGTGCTGGCGTTGCGCGCGAAGGCGAGTGCGTCGTCGTAGCGCCCGACCTCGAACAGCAACGCTGAGTACTCGGTGCTCAGCGCGCTACTGCGTTCGTCCTGATCGAGACCCTGTTGCAATGTCCGCTCGCGCGCGTCCCAACGCCGGCGCGGCTCGATGCGCTCGAGCGCCAAGTAGGCTTCGCCGATGCTGCGATCGAGCCGAAGCGCACGCTCCGCGTTGCTGTGAATCTCGCCGCGAAGCTCTTGGCGTTGCGGATCTGATGCGGTGTCGAGCAGGCCTGCGGTTTCCGCCGCCAGCATGCCGCGCGCGAGTGCATGATCCGGGGCCTGTGCAACGACTTGCGAAAGCGCGTCGCGGTTTTGTGCGCGCGCGTCGCGATCGTCGCTGCGTGCGCAGGCGCCGAGCAGGAGCGCATATGTATCAACCGGCGCAGTCGGCCCCGCGCGCACCGCGCACGACATGGCGCTGACGCCATGGGCCGCCGCACGTTGGCGCAACGCCGCCGCAGTTTCGACGGGGCCTTCAACACTCTCGGACCACAACGTCGCGCGATCCGATGTGCGCGCGACAGACACAGTGATGCGCACGGTGCGATCATCGCGTTCAACCGCGCCTTCCAGTGCGAACGGCGCGCCCGAGCCGCGTGCGCGGTCGAGCATCTGTTCGCGCGGCGCATCGCTGCGTGCATCGCGTGCCAGCGTATCGATGCCGCGTGCGCGCAACGCCGCATTGGCGTCTTCGGCGACGCCCTCGGCGATGCCTTGCAGCGCCGCGTCTTCAGCGGTGGTTAGCGAAAGCACAGCGACGCGCGGCTGCGGCTCGCGCGAAAAGAGGGGCCATGCGACCAGGGCGAGCGCGACAACGGCCAATGCTGCCCCGCCGCCTATCCAGATCATTTGCTTGCGGCTCAGCGGCCGGCGCGCGCCCGCATTGGCGTCCACCGGCAGCTCATAGATGCCGATGCTCTCGTCCATTTTCTCAAGCTTCACCGCGCCTTTGGCGACGAGCTTGTCCACTAGCGGGCCGCGCAGCGCTTTGCGCGTATCCTCGGACACGATGACAATGCCCGGCCGCGCGTGTGCCTGCAGGCGCGCTGCGACGCTGACGCCACGGCCAAGCAGATCGCCCGTCGGCATCTGCGAGACTTCGCCTGTGTGAACGGCGACGCGAATGGGCGGGTCAGAGACTGCGGCCAGTTCCAGCGCCGAGTGAACCGCGCCAAACGCATTGGCGAATTCCATCATCAGGGAGTCGCCGGAGGCATTGAAGATCCGGCCGCCGTGATGCTCGGCGCTGCTGGCCGCGCGTTCGCCGAGCCGGGCGACTGCGGCGATCGCGGCCGCTTCATCGGCTTCGGCCATCGCCGAGAAGCCGGCGACGTCCACAACAACGATGGTGGTCAGTTTCCCCGAAGCCACACGACACCCCTGAAGCGCCGCGAACATGCCGGGGCCGGAGGCTCAGGTCTAGCGTTTCGGCTTAGCGCCCGTAATACGGCTCGCAACCGACGCCGTCGCGATCTGCGTCGAGGTGGGGGCCGAAGCCCGGTTCGCCGGCGTGCACCGGCGCAGCACCCGCAGCGCGCGCGGCGTCGCAATTCGCATAAGCTTGCGAAGCGGCTGGGCGGACGGTCTCAATGATCATGACCGGCGTGTCGCGCTGCTCGAACACAGCCGCTTCCGCGCGCGGCGGCTGCTGCGGCCGCGCCGTGCGTTGGGTGATGACTGCGGGGGCGGTTTGAGCTGGCGGCGGCGGGTCGAGCCGCTCAATGAGCAGGAACGCGCCCGCACCTACGATCACGCCAATCGAAATCGGCGGCGCCCAGGTGCGGAGGCGGCGGAGTGCGCGCTTGAGTTGGAGTTGCTGACGAAGGCTTGCCATGTCCTTGCATCTGCAAGGACCGTGCGCGTTTACCGGCGCATCGTGACGGTCAGGCCGGTGAAGCTGCCGTCTTGATTGTAGGTCTCGTTGCCGATCGTCGTGGACTCTTCGCGTTCGACGTAGGCGAGCGAAGCTTGGATGCCGTTGCGCTCGTAGGTCACGCCAACCGACATATCGCCAACCGTGACGCGATCCTGCAATTGCAGAGCAGGGCCTTGGCCGCCGAACTCGCTGCGCTGGCCTGGTTGCCAAGTCAGCGCTTCGTTGTCGGACGCGACGAACATGTAGGTCGATGAACCTTGCTGGTTGTCGTCATCGTCTTGCTGAACGAGGCCGCGGCCAATGCGGACTTCCGAGCCGCGGCCTTGGCGTTCGCCATCGGCGTTCGGGAGTGACGCGCGCTGCGCGAAGGCGATGTCCAATTCACCATCGCCGGCAGCGAATTCAACTTCGACGCGGCGTGGGTGTTCAGTGGCTTCAGGCGTCGCTGTCGTCGGGCCGAAGCGCTGCGCGACATCGCTGCGCATCGAGACGTTCGAGCGGCGGAGAACGTTCTGGTGATCGGTGAAGTCGACTTGGCCGCCATCGGTCTGAGCTTCGGCGGTCGCGGCGGCTTGATCGGCTGAGGGCAGGGCTTCCTGCGCTGCGGCGTTCGACAGGCCGAACAATGCCGCAACCGCGAGCGCGCCGCTCGCGAGTAGAGCCGTACGGTTACCTGGACCACCCATCACAGCCTCGTGTGTCTATCCGAAGCAGCAATGCATATTGGCTGCCACAGGTTCCGCTCGCTGTTAAGTGTTTGTTCGACAAGGCGGGGAAGTTTCCCCACCTTGTCGAACCCATCAGTTGCGCATCGTGATGGTTAAACCAGCGAAGTTCTCGTCCTGTGTCCACGATTGCGAGCCGCTGACCACCGTAAATTCGCGCTCAACATAGGCCAAAGAGGCCTGGATGCCGAACCGCTCGTAGGTGATGCCGGCTTGCAGGTCGCCGAGTTCCACACGCTCTTGCAGTGCGAAAGACGCGCCGCCGGAGCTGCCGAATTCGCTCCGGGCGCCGGGGCGCCAGGTGAGCGCTTCGTCTTCCGAGGCGGCGAAGAAGTACCACCTTGGCTCAGCTGAAGGCTGGTTGCGTTCGACGTCGAGACCGCGGCCGAGGCGAAGTTCTGAACCCCGGCTTTGGCGATCGATGTCGCCTTGTTCGTTGAAACCCAGGCCGCCGCGCTGCGCAAACGAGACGTTGAGGCCTGACATTCCAGGCGTCACGAACTCGAACTCGTAACCACGTTGACTGCGTTGCGCGCCGTAGCTTGGCTCGGCTGGCGCCAAGCTGCTGAAGCGGCCCGAAGCGCGATCGGTTGCGGTGATCTGGAAACGGCTCGCGATCGGCTGTGCCGGATCAGCGAGGTCGACGCCATCAATGGCGTAAGTGGTAGCACTAGGATCGACCGCATCTTCGGCGGTTGCGATATTGGCAGCGAAACTTACGAACCCGACCAAACCAACGACCACGAGCTTGCGTAAAAGCATCGCGATCAACCTCCCATTAGAAAATGAGGATCACGTAAGTAAGGTTACTGAATCGCTAAGCTTTGTGCGGGCGAAACGCAGTTGATTAGCAGTGTGCGACTGCGAACGGCCGTGTTCGTTAGGTTTTCGTAGCTTCGCCGGCCGGTTTTGCGCTCGTTAGTGTGCGCTGCATCACGACAACATCGAGCAGTTTGCCGAACTTCTCACCGACATTGCTCAGCGTGCCGACGTGCGCGAAGCCCAATTTGCGATGCAAGCCGATCGAGGCTGCATTGTAACTGTCGCCGATGAAAGCGAGGGCTTCGCGCGCGCCGTCAGCGCGCAAGCTCGTTAACACTTCAGCAAGCGCCACCGATCCCGCACCCCGGCGCATGCTCGTCGGGCCAGCATAGACGGAGACTTCGAACGTCTTCTCGTAGGCGGCGCGGTCGCGGTACTGAGCCGCGTAAGCAAAGGCGAGCACGCGGCTCATATCTTCAGGCGGCGAGGCGACCATGAATGGCCAGCCGCGATCGACGATTCTGGTCCAGCGATCGGTCATCTCTTCAAGACTAGGCGGCGTGATTTCGAAGGTGCCGGTGCCGGTCAGGACGTGGTGGGCGTAGATCAGCTGCACCAATACTAGGTCCTGCTGGAAGCAGGGGCGCACGATCAGGGCGGGGTTCTTGATGGCCACGCTTTTCGGTCGCGCGGTTCGCTAGGCGGGGTCAAGGGCGTCGCTATGGTGAACCATATCTTACCGCATGCGGCCCCAGGCCTCATTCACGGGATGCCAACCAGCTTGGATTAGGATCGACTCCGAAATGGCGGGGATCCTCGACCTAGTCCCGGCCCGGGCGCTATGCCTCGGGTTGGCCGCAGCGGCTTTGACCGCTTGCGCCAGCACGCCTGCGCCGATCTCGGCCGGCGGCTATGGCGCGGCGACGCCCGTTGAGCGCCTGCCAGAGCCGCAGGGACGCGACGAGCCCGAGGTCACCGACTATTCGGCCAATCTCCAGTGCGTGCCGTTCGCCCGCCAGCTTTCCGGCGTGGAGATCTATGGCAACGCCAATACTTGGTGGCGTCAGGCCGCCGGGCGCTATGCGCGCTCAAGCCAGCCGGCCTACGGCTCGGTTTTTGTGCTTCAGGGGTATAATACGACCGCACGCGGCCACGTCGCGGTGGTGACCCACATCGATTCCAGCCGCCTGATCCGGGTTGATCAGGCCAATTGGCTGAATGGCGGCGAAATCAGCCGCAACGTGCCCATCCTCGACGTCTCGCCCAACAATGATTGGAGCCAGGTCAGGGTCTGGCACATCCCGGGCGGCCACTGGGGCGGCCGGATTTACACGGGGGAGGGCTTCATCCACCCCTTCCAACTGCAAGCCGCGATGAGCTGAAGTTCCCGCGTTAAGATGTATTGATGGCGCGGAAAGACTAAAGTTAACGTTTGTGGCGATGTATTAGAACAACATCTAGTCTTCGAAGAGTTCGTTTACCATACGAACACTGACCTTTCCATTTCTTCAGCTGGGCGTTTAGGTTTTTCTTAACCTCGCGAGGGCTTTTTATGTCCCAGATTGGGGCAGAAGCTCGTCTAGGCTCGTTGAGAGCATGTTTGATTCCCGTGCGCTCCTGGTAGCGGCCGCAACCGTCACCGGCTTTGCCGGCCTTCCGTCTGATGCGGAGGCGTTGACGCCGCTGTCGCTCGATCTCGCGATCGACCCGACGGTTACCGAGGGGCCATCCGAACACGCGTTGCTGGCGCCGAGCTCATTCGAGCGCGCGCCCGACGCCGCCTATGAACCCATCGCCCGCGTTACGAACTATCGTGCGCGCTTGCAGTGCGTGCCGTTCGCGCGCCGCGAGTCCGGCGTCGAAATTTATGGCAACGCCAATACGTGGTGGCGCCAAGCGCAAGGCCGCTACGAAACGGCGGAAACGCCGAGCGAAGGCGCCGTCATGGTGCTCCACGGCTACAACACCAATGCGCGCGGCCACGTCGCTGTCATCAAAGAACAAGTCTCATCGCGCCTGATCATCGTCGATCACGCCAATTGGCTGAACGGCGGCGAGATCACGCGCGACGTGCCGATCATGGATGTGTCGGAAGCCGGCGATTGGTCGGAAGTGCGAGTGTGGAACGTGACCGGCCGTCACTGGGGCGGGCGCACCTACCGTGTTCAAGGCTTTATTCTGAACATGCTCACGGAGCAGGCGCGCGCCGCGCAGATCCAAGAGACCGCCATGCTGCACGAGATCGGCGGCGAGGCGATCCCGGCGGGCTAATCAGCGCCGTCGCCGCCCTCGGGTTTAGGCGCGGACGAACGGCCGTTTGCGCCGCCGACCCCGAAGTCCGCTGATTTCTGGCCGATCTGCGCGAGATCGAAACCCTCGGACATGAGGCCGCGCTTCAGCAATTCGCGCACGGCCGAGGCGCGGCTCGGCATCCGCCGCTGGAAGCGCCAATCATCGATTAGCTTCAATTCGTCTGGGGTCAGCATGATTTGGAGTCGCTCACCCCGAGTCAGGTCGCTCATCTCATCCACTCAACTGCGACTTCGCCCGTACTCATAATGAGTAAGCGAGGTATTTGTTCCCTCGTCCGCCTTTTACTTGTTGCGCCAAATAAGCGTGCGATCTGACCAAGATCAAAGATACGCTCTGGGTTACACGGCAAATAATGTTGTTGATGAAATCTCGGTTGGGTTGATCGTTTCTTCTGGGTTTTCCCCACAGGCGCGCTAGGTTGTTTGTGCAGCCGCCCGCGAGCGAGAGATTTTCGATCTAAGCAGGCCGAAGCGACGCGTCAGAGGACGCGAAGCCATGAAAAACGAAACCGCCAACGGAACGTGGCTCACCGGGCTTCGCCGAGTGTTTCCTAATCTGTTCCGTCAGCGGCACGTTGCGGTCATCAATCAGCAGCGCGCCGCTCCGCCGAAGCTAAAGCCGATCGCCCAAATTCTCTCCGACACCGGTCGTGATCGCGGCGCGCAAGTGGACTAACAGGCGCGTTTCCATCGCACCCAGAGCCGCGCTAGTTTCCGCGCTTCGCCGCGCGGACTGCCGGCGGGGAGGGGACGATGGCCAACGCAACGGCAACGGCAGGCGCGCCGCGCAAACCTAAAGTGAGAGCGAAGAGTCGCGGCGGCATTCCGCTGTTTCGCTGGCTCACGCGAAACTGGGTGTGGGACACCTTCATTCTTCTCTGCATCATCGCGAACGCTGCCATCCTCGGCTACGACGCGCACGTCGGCGAAACTGGCCCGTACCACGCGCTCATCGAGCAGTGGAACATGTACTTCCTCTTCATCTTCACCGGCGAACTCGTGCTCGAGTTTCTGGCGCAGGGGCCGCGGAGGTACTTCTCAAGCGGTTGGAATATTTTTGACGTTATCGTCGTCGGCTTAAGCTACATCGCGGTGAGCCCCGCAATCTCCGCGTTGCGGACGTTGCGCGTGGTTCGCGTCTTCCGTCTCGTCAGTGCTGTGCCGCAGATGCGGCGCGTCGTCGAAGCTTTGTTCGGCGCGATGCCCGGCATCCTTGCGTCGTTCGCGATCTTGGCGGTGGTCTTCTACATCGCCGCCGTGATGGGTACGACGCTCTTCCATAGCGACCCAGGCTTCAGCGATCTCGGTCAGTCGATGTTGTCGCTGTTCGCGCTCTCGCAGTTCGATGGCTGGGGCGAAACAATTGAGCGTCTCCAAGCAAATTATCCGTATGCGTGGATCTACGTCCTTGGGTTCACCATCATCGCGGCGTTCGCGGTGTTGAACCTCTTCATCGGCGTTATCGTCGAAGCCGTGCAGGCCGCGCCGCAAGAAGAGATCAAGGAAGACATCGAGGAGGTGCAGGAAGAGGTCGAGGAAATTCAGGAAGCGCAGGAAGACGCTGCTGTTGTGCAGCAGCGCATCCTTGAAGAAATCCGCCAATTGCGTGCGGAAGTGGCTTCACTGCGTGGCGGCGCGCCACCGAGCGCTTAGCGCCCGGCGTTTGCGTTCGCTTCCGCCACCAACACCGGTGGAGAGAGCACGCGGTTGACGCCTTGGATCACGCCGTTGCTGGCGGTGATGTCCGGCATGACGACGAGTTCGTCATTGATCCGCAGCCCGTTGCGGCCGTCGAGCGTGACGCGATAGCCGTTGGCGGATTCAGGACGCGCCGTACGCGCGCCAACGCTCTCGGTCGTCACGCGCTCAGGCACGACGTGATAGGCGAGCAGCGCTACGAGCTCGTCGCGATTTTGCGGCTGCATCAGCCGCTCGACTTCAGCTTGGTCCATCTGACGAAACGCGTCGTCAGTCGGCGCGAAGATCGTGAACGGTCCTTCGCCGCGCAATGTCTCCTCGTAGCCGGCGGCCTCAACCGCGGCGAGGAAGCGCGTGAACTGGCCGGTTGCGGCGGCGACATCGAGCACATCGCCTTCCGGGTTCGGCGTTTGCGTTTCAGCGATCAGGAAACGGTCGGCGTTTTGCGCGATCGCGGCTTGCGGCGCGATCAGGCACGCGGCGGCGATGAGCGCGGCGCGGAGGGGGCGTTGGAACATCATGAACGATAAACCCCGTTCGGCGTCTGCGGTTTCATGACCGTCGCAACGGGGTGGCGCGGCGCGGCCGCAAACGCGATAATGCGGCCATGTCCGTCTGGTCTCGCATCGTTGAACTGGCCGCGCGCGCCTTTGATCCGGAGGCCGATCCGCCGGAATTCAACGAAGAGTGCGCACCGCGCCCCAACGATGTCGGCTTTACCGCCGCCGTGATCGGCCTGGCCGCCAAAATGGCGAAGGCGGACGGCGAGGCGACGGAAGCCGAATTGCGCGCCGCGGCCCAGGTGTTCCGGCCACCGCCGGGCGAAGAGGAACACTTCCGCCGCGCCTTCTCGCTCGCCAAGCAGACAGTTCTAGGATTCGATTCCTACGCAAAGCAGATCGGCAAGAAATATCGCGCGCGTCCGTGCCTGCTTGAAGACGTGCTCGACGGCCTCTTTCACATCGCTATGGCTGACGGCGCGGTGGCCGAGGCCGAACTCGAATATCTCGCGGAAGTCGCACACCATTTTGGCTTCAGCGAAACCGAGTTCCGCCGCATCAAAGCGACCAATCTCGGCCCCGACGCGGGCGATCCCTACGCGATCCTGGGTCTGCTTCCGGGCGCAACGATGGAGGAGGTGCGTCACGCCTGGCGGCGTGCGGCAGCCGAAAACCATCCGGACCGCATGACGCAGCGCGGCGCGCCGCCGGAATTCGTGGAAATCGCTCGCGAAAAGACGGCGGCGATCAACGCCGCGTACGCCAAAATACGCGAAGAACTCAGCGTCAGCGCGAAATGATCGCGTCGCTGTTGGTGAACGGCACGCGCCGCAAGGGCGCCGCATTGATCGCGGACGTTTCCCATCCATATTCTTCGAAAGGAGTTTTTCGCCCATGACCGCGAACGCCGCCGACTTCGGATCCGCCGCTCTCAGCGCCTTTGCGCGCGCGGCCGGTCTCTTGGCGCTCGCGATTGGTGCGGCGTTTGCTCTGATTTTCGCGTTCGCCGCGGCTTTGGTCGTTGGCGTGATGATCGGCGGCGCAGCGCTCGCCATGCGCTTCTGGCCGCGCCGCAAAGCGGCAGCCGCGACTGGCCCGGTTGTGCTCGATGCACACCAGACGCCGGAAGGCTGGGTCGTCGAAACCGCAGCCAAGCGGAAATAACGCCCCTATAGTCGGCGCGTGACTCGCTACATTCAAAAGCCATCGCCAAACTTCGACGCGCGCACGCGTCCGATTGATCTTGTCGTGCTGCACTACACCGGCATGCAGGACGCAGAGATCGCGCTCGCACGACTGACCGATCCCGCACCGGTTGCCGGCAGCTATCCAGGCCCATGGCAAAGCGATGATGTCGAAGCCGATGCGCCGCTCTCGCGCGTTAGCGCGCACTACGTCGTCGACGAAGCGGGGCAGATTTATGCGCTGGTGCCGGAAGAGCATCGCGCGTGGCACGCCGGCGTCTCAAGCTGGGAAGGCGATGGCGATGTGAATGCGCGCTCGATCGGCATTGAGATCGTCAATGGCGGGCATGATTTCGATCTACCCGAATTTCCGCCCGCGCAGATCGACGCCGTGATCGGGCTTCTGAAAGACATCTTCGAACGCTGGCCGCAACTCAACGCCCGCCGCGTCGTCGCGCACTCGGACATCGCGCCAGCGCGCAAAGCCGATCCGGGCGAGAAGTTTCCCTGGAAGCGCTTAGCCGAAGCCGGCGTCTCTATCTGGCCTGAGCACGTCGCGGCGCAGCTTTCGATGGACGATCCTGTCTCTGACGTGCAGCAGCAGCTTGCCTTCATCGGCTATCCCGTCACCCAGACAGGCTACATGGATGAGCCGACGAAAGCGGCTTTGGTCGCGTTCCAGCGCCGCTTCAGGCCTCACGATATGAGTGGCGCGATCGACGCCGATACGCGCTATTTGCTGCTCGCAGTCAGCCGGCTCGCCGCTACTCCAGGCTGAGCGTGCCGCCGCGCCGTTGCGCTTCGGCCTGATAGAGGCGCCCCATCTCGACCCATTGCGTACGCGCCGAGGTGATCGTCTCGTGCGCTGACACCAGCGCTTGGTGTGCTTGCGCACAGCGCGTGGAATCATTGGTGGCTTCGGAATAGGCCATCACCGAGGCAATCATTCGCATCGCCGCGTTCATCGAGACTTCCGTGTGGCGCATAAATTCCGGATTGCTCAGTAGCTGAATCGCGAATTGCTGCGACTCCTCTTGCGTCCACAAACCCTGCGCGATCATCTGCGCATTGGCCCAATGCATCAGCGTTTCGTTGTAGCGATTGATCTCGCCGCCATAGCCCATGATTTCCTGCAGCTTCGGCTCAAAGCCGGCGAGAAACGCCGTGCGGCCTTCCGCTGTCGCGCACGCGTTCGCAGGCACATCCGGCAGCGTGATTTGCGGCGGCGTCGGGCGGGCGGTGTCGGCGGTGATGTCGCGCCCGGCAAGCTCGTCCATGGTGCGCTGCAAGAGGGCTTGGTCGGTGCAGAAGTAAGTGATCTCGCGGCCTGAGAAGCTGATGTCAGCCTTCAGGCCGGTCGCTGCGTCCGGACCGGTCGTGTAGAAGACGATGCCGTCGTCAAATTCCTGGACGCTGGTCACGAAACGCTGGTCGTTCTCGAGCGCTTCCACGGCTGCGTCGTACGCGGCCTCAGCTTCCGCTTCGCTGTTGAAGCGCGCGATGCCCGTGATCGTGTGAATGCGGCGCGAGCGCACGGTGAACACGACTTCCGCTTCGCTGAATGGCGCAAACGACGCGGGCAGCTCCACGAACTGCGAGTTCATCAGCGCCATGCCCGTGGCGCCGCCACTAGCGCGTTCCGCGCCGAAGCTCTGCCCGAACGCGCCCTCGGCCGTGCACTGGCCCGCCATCTGCGCGCCGTTGACGCTCTGCGCGGCTGCTGCACCACTCCACGCCAACGCAATCGCCATAGCGATCGCCGCACCCAAACGCTGCATGCGAAATCCTCCCCCGTCGAGAACATTGCGTGTGCGCGTGTCCGGACGTCAATCGTGGTTGTGCGCGTCTCCGCCGTTGACTTATATTCGTCACGCCAGTCGGCTGGACGGCCGCGGGTGTGCAAGCACTCGAGGAAAGTCCGGGCTCCACGCGGATACGGCGGCGGGTAACGCCCGCCGAAGGTAACTTCAGGGATAGCGCCACAGAGAACAGACCGCCCTCCGAAGCCTTGGGCCGAAGGAGGGTAAGGGTGAAACGGTGGTGTAAGAGACCACCGCGCCGACCGTAAGGAAGGCGGCACGGCAAGCCCCGCCGGGAGCAAGACCGAATAGGGACACACGAGGCGCAAGCTTCACGCGCATCCGCGCGTCGTGTCCGGGTTGGTCGCGAGAACCATGTGGCGACGCATGGTCCAGAGGAATGGTCGTCACCGCGCAAGCGGTACAGAACCCGGCTTATAGGCCGACTGGCATTTTTTTCAGGACGCAAGAGACGCATGATCCCAGTCTTCGGCAACGCGGCCGATCCCGCGAAGAATTCACGAGGCTGGTTCGTCGGCCACTTCATGCCTGGCGAAGACAACCCGCTGCGCACCACCGATGTGGAAATGAAGTGGTTCACCCATTTCAAGGGCGAGACGCGCGCAGAATGGTCGCCGCCGGCGCCAGTGCGCACGCTCAACATTCTCGTTCGAGGCCGCTTCGTGCTGCTGTTTCCGGAGCAGGAAGTGCTGCTGGAGAAGGAGGGCGACTACGTCTTCTTCGGCCCCGACATCGCGCACTCGTATCGCTGCGAGGAAGAGTCCGTCATCATGACCGTCCGCTGGCCATCAACGCCGCCTGGCTAGCCGACGGGCCTGCGCGTCAGGCTCACTTCCATGTTCGCGATGTCGCGGCTCGCGCCCAGCGTCGTCGTGAACAGTTCGTTGCGTTGTCCATGCGCTTCCGCCATCGGCGCTGCGAACACAGCTTCGCCGCAGACGTCGCCGTTTGCATCGCGCAGAACCACCGCGATATTCGGCGTCGCTTTCGGCGCGGCGAGGCGGGTCAGGAAGTTGGCGCTGACTTCGACTGAACGGCGGCTGTCATCGAGATCGCCGCCAATGTCGGTCAGCGCAAACTCTTCGCGCTCGGCGTTGGCGATTGGCTCGGAGGCCAGGAACTCCGCCGCCGCCAACGCGCGCGTCAGCTGGTGGTAGCGCGGCGCGTCCTTGGCGGCGGCGCTACGTTGGCGGAAAGCACGCAGCAAATCGCGCCAGCGGCGGGCGTCGCCGGCGATGTAATTCGAAAGTTCGCCCACGTCGGTCAGTCGCGTGAAGAGTTGTTCGGCCAGGCCGTCGAAAAAGCCGAGCACCGCCGAAAGCGCGTCCTTACCGCTGGCGGCTTCATTCGGCTGAACAGTGTGGCCGCCAATCAGCACTTGCTCCGCCGCGATCCGATGCTCGGCGATCTCGAGCCAGGCGCGGTAAATCTCTTCCGGTTTGGCCGCCTTGCTGCGCGGCGACTGCGCGACGATCGCGACCGGCGCGGTCTCGCCCGCGCCCCGCAGCGGTATCAGTCCCGAGGTCCCCATGCCTGTCATCTGCGTGTCCTGCTCATTTCGGGTGAGAACTATCTGATTCTTGGCCGTGGAAGCGGGTGAATCGTGGCAAAAGCTGCCCATGCCTCACGCGCCCGTCCTCCTTGCCGAAGCGATGGAAGCGCTCGCGTTGCAAGATGGCGGCCTCTACGTCGACGCGACCTTTGGGGGCGGGGGCTATAGCCGCGAAATGCTGGTTCGAGCCGATTGCCGGGTCATCGCCTTCGACCGCGACCCGGACGCCATAGCGCGCGGCGCTGAACTTTCAGCGTCAGCGAAAGGTAAATTCACGCTTCATCAAGGCCGCTTTGGCGATCTCTCCTTGGACGAGCAGGTGGACGGCGTCGTCTTCGACCTCGGCGTTTCGTCTTTCCAGCTCGATGAGGCCGATCGCGGCTTCTCGTTCCAGCAGGATGCCGACTTGGACATGCGGATGGAAAAGGAAGGCTTGAGCGCCGCTGACGCCGTGAACCGGCTCAGCGAAGGCGCGCTCGCCGATCTGATCTATCGCTATGGCGAAGACGACGACAGCCGCCGCATCGCGCGCGGCATCGTGCAAGCCCGCGCCGCCGGTCCGATCACGCGCACGCTGACGCTGGCGAAGCTGGTTGAAGATTCCGTTGGCGGCCGCAAAGGCGCGCGCACCCATCCGGCGACGAAGACCTTCCAAGCGTTACGCATGCTGGTGAACGATGAACTGGGCGAACTCGCGCGCGGGCTTTCAGCCGCTGAACGCGTGCTGAAGCCCGGTGGGCGTCTCGCCGTCGTCTCGTTCCATTCGCTCGAAGACCGCATGGTCAAACACTTCATCACCGAGCGCGCCGACGCGCAGGGGCGCGGCTCGCGCTATGCGCCAGACTTGCCGCCCGAACGCGCGCCAAGCTTTGCGATCGATCGCAAGCGCGCCACCGTTTCAAGCGACGCCGAAACCGCCGCTAATCCGCGCGCGCGCTCCGCCAGCCTGCGCTGGGCGACGCGCACTGAAGCCCCGCCTTGGGACGAACTCGAAACACCAGAACTTGCGCCGCGCGCGGAGGCCGAATGGCAAAAGTTACGTTAAAGCGCTGGTTTCAGATCGCGGCGGGCGCGCTGATCGTCGTGCTGGCCGTTGGGCTTTATCGCGCCAAGAGCGATGCCGCGAGAACTGAAACCAACGTTCATCGTCTGGACAACGAGATCGCCGAACGCGAGGCTCGCGTGCGCGAACTGCGTGCCAAAATCGCTGAGCAGGAAAGCCCGGCGCGCATCGAGCAGTTGAACGAGGAGCGCCTGGGCTACGCCGTCGGCAGCGAGAGCGCCGCTTTGCCGGAAGGCGAAATCGCGCGCCGCTTACCGGCGCCGCAGGCGCCCGAAGAGCAGGGCCGCGAGTGAGGCCGCTCGGCCCCAGTTCGGTATTTTCGCACGAGCGCTTGCCGCAAGCGCCGCTTGAAGCCGCGCCCGCGCGCAATCGCGTGCGGCTGCTGGCGCTCACGATTTTCGCCATCTTGCTGTTGCTCAGCGGTCGCGCCGTGCAGCTTGCATTCTCCGGCGATCCATCGGCGCGCGCGAACAGCGTTCACGCCGCCGCCTCGCTACCGCGCGCTGACATAGTCGATCGCAACGGCGTCCTGCTCGCAACCACCGTCCGCGCCTGGGCGCTGACGGCGGAGCCGGCGCACGTTCGCAACGTCGTCGAAACCGCCGACACGCTGATGCAGCACTTTCCCGGCCTCGACCGCGAAACCTTGCTGCGCCGCCTCAACAACACCGATCAGACGACCGTGTACCTGCAACGCGGGCTGAGCGAAGAACAGGCCAATCGCGTCGCCGCTCTGCGTTTGCGCGGCATCGGCGCGGAGCCGGAGCACCACCGCGAATATCCGCAAGGCGCGCTCGCCGCGCACGTCGTCGGCTTCACCGGCATCGATCTCAACCCGCAAGCCGGTGTGGAACTCGGCCTCGACGAAGAGATCCGCGCCGCAGGCCGGGAAGGCAGGCCGCTCCGCCTCTCGCTCGACGTGCGCATGCAGTACGCGCTGGAAGTTGAATTGGACGCCGCCGCACGCGCCTCCAATGCATCGGGCGGCGCCGCCATTCTGCTCGATGCCCGCACCGGCGAGACCTTGGCGCTCGCCTCGTGGCCGACCTTCGATCCGAACAATCTGAACCGCTCCGGTGAAAACGCCCGCCGCGACCGCGTCGCCGGCGACATTCACGAACTCGGCTCAACCATCAAACCCTTCACCGTGGCGATGGCGCTTCAGGAGGAAGTCGCGACATCCGGCGAACTCTTCGATCTCAGCCAACCGCTCGAACTCGACAACACCATCATCAGCGATCACGAGCCGATCACCGGCTACGCGACGCTGCGCGATATCCTCACGCGTTCGTCCAATGTCGGCGCAGCGCGCTTGGCGATCCGCCTCGGCGGCGCCCGTCAGCGCGCCTACCTCGAACGCTTGGGCCTCACCCAACCGACGACGCTCCAACTTGGCCGCCGCCAAGCGCCGCTCGCGCCCATCGCGCAAACCCGCCGCGACATCGCCGCCCTCGGTTTCGGCTACGGCCTCGCCACCACGCAGGCTACGCTCGCCAGCGCCTACACCGTGTTCGCCAACGATGGCGCGCGCGTCGCGCCCACCATCCTGGCGCTGGCGCCCGACGCCCAGGTCGAGCGCACGCAGATATTCACACCCGCCGTCACCCGTCAGGTCATGCTTTACCTCCGCGCTGTGGTCACGGATGGCACCGGCCGCGCCGCCAACGTTCCAGGTCTCCTGGTCGCCGGCAAAACCGGTACGGCCGAGAAGCCCGGCGGCGCGCAAGGCTATGATCAAAGCCGCAATTTCTCCTCTTTCGCGGGCGTATTTCCGGCCAACAATCCGCGCTACGTGATTGTCGTGGCGCTTGATGATACAGGCGCGGGCGAAGCGGGTGGTCTCGTGGCGGCGCCGGTGGTGGCGCGCACCTTGAGGCGCATCGCTCCCATGCTTGGTTTGCGTGTGGAGCCTGCCGCGCCCGCGCGCTAGGGAGAGACAATGAAGCTCGGCGATCTCTTTGATGACGGCGTTCCTGCGGACGCCGCCGCGATCGAGATTACCGGTCTCACCGCTGACTCACGCAAAGTGAAACCAGGTTTCCTGTTCGCCGCGCTGAAAGGCGTCGCCGCGCACGGCCGCGATTTCGTGGCGCAAGCCAAAGCGAACGGCGCAGCCGCCGTACTCTCCGCGAACGATCTCGGCGCCGATCCCGGCATAGCGCACGTCACCGCCGTCGAACCGCGCAACGCCTTCGCGCTCGCCGCGTCGAAATTCTATCCGCGCCGTCCCGAGACGATCGTCGCCGTCACTGGCACGAACGGTAAAAGCTCAACCGTCGACTTCCTCCGTCAGATCTGGACCCGCGCTGGCAAACGCGCCGCCAGCCTCGGCACGCTCGGCGCCATCGGCCCGAACGGCGTTATCGATCTCGGCCACACGACGCCCGATCCGGCCTCAGTCCATGCAACGCTGACGACGCTCGCGGAGCAGGGCGTCACCCACGCGGCGATGGAAGCCTCGAGCCATGGCCTTGAACAGCATCGCGTCGATGGCGTCACCTTCGCGGCCGGCGCCTTCACCAATCTCACCCAAGATCACCTCGATTATCACGAGGACATGGCGAGCTATCGCAACGCCAAACTGAAGCTCTGGAATCTCGTCCGCGCCGGCGGCCCCGCGATCATCAACGCAGACGCCGCGGACGCCGACCCGTTCGAGCGCGCCGCCAAGCAACGCGGCCTTGATGTCGTTCTCTGCGGCTGGCGTGCGCCGCGCGATCACGCGCTAAAGATCGTCGAAATTCTCCCGCGTCCGAACGCGCAGACGATGGTGCTGCTCTGGAACGGCAAGGAGCACAAAGTCGAGCTGCCGCTGATCGGCGAATTCCAAGCCCTCAACGCCGTCTGCGCCGCCACACTGGCGCTGGCGACAGGCGAGGCGCCCGACGCCGTGTTCGAAGGCATGGCGAAACTGAAGCCCGTGAAGGGCCGCATGGAGCACGTCGGCCAAAGCAAAAGCGGCGGCCACGTCTTCGTCGACTACGCGCACACGCCCGACGGCCTCGACGTTCTGCTCCGCGCTGCGCGCCCGCACGCGCCTGGTCGCATCATTGCGGTGTTCGGCTGCGGTGGTGATCGCGACAACGACAAGCGCCCCAAGATGGGCGCCATCGCCGCGCGCCAAGCTGACGTTGTCATCGTCACCGACGATAACCCGCGCAGCGAAGAACCCGCCGCCATTCGCGCGCAAATTCTCAAAGCCGCACCAAACGCCACCGAGATCGGCGATCGCGCACAAGCGATCCGTGAAGCGGTCGCGATGCTGAAAGCCGGCGACGCGCTGATGATCGCCGGTAAGGGGCACGAGACCGGCCAGATCATCAAAGGCGTCACGCACCCGTTTTCGGATCAAGACGTCGCGCGCGCCGCGCTGGAGAGCCAAGCATGAGTGAACTTTGGACTGCCGAAGAGGCGCAAGCCGCAACCGGCGGACGTTTGCTCAACGCGGAATCCTGGAACGTTAACGGCGTCTCCATCGATACGCGTACGCTCGAACTAGGCGATCTCTTCGTCGCCCTGAAGGACGTTCGCGACGGCCATGACTTCCTCGCGCAGGCCTTCGTCTCCGGCGCAAGCGCCGCGCTGATCTCTGACGCCCGCAAGGTCGAAGGCCTTGGTGCAGCGCTCGCCGTGCCTGACGTTCTCGAAGGCCTGCGCAAACTCGGCGAAGCCGCGCGTGACCGCAGCGCCGCCAAGCGCGTGGCCGTCACCGGTTCAGTCGGCAAGACCTCCACGAAGGAAGCACTTGCCATCTGTCTGGCCGCCAGCGGCCAAACGCACCGCTCGATCAAGAGCTACAACAACCATTGGGGCGTGCCGCTGACGATGTCGCGCATGCCACGCGAAAGCCAATTTGCGGTGTTCGAAATCGGCATGAACCATCGCGGCGAAATCCTGCCGCTGACGCAATTGGTGAAGCCACACGCCGCGCTCGTCACCACCATCGCGCCGGCACACGTCGAAAATCTGGGCTCCCTCGAAGCCATCGCCGACGAGAAGGGCGATATTTACGCCGGTCTCGAACCCGGCGGCTCCGCCATCATTCCGAACGAAGCCGCGCACTCTGACCGGCTCGTCGCCGCAGCCGAACGCAACGGCGCCAACCTCGTCCGCTTCGGCCGCGACGCAGGCTGCGAAGCGCGCCTGCTGCGTTGGGATATGGACGCGACCGGCTCAAACGCCGAAGCCGAAATTCTCGGCCGCACGATCAGATACCGCGTCGGCGTCGAAGGCGCACACTGGGCGCTCAACTCCGTCGCCGCGCTCGCTGCCGCTGATGTCGTCGGCGCCGATCTCGAGGCCGCCGCGCACGCGCTCGAACATCTCCGCGCCTTCGATGGCCGCGGCGTCGCGCAACAAGTCGCGGCGCCCTTCGGCCCGTTCATGCTTGTGGATGATTCCTACAACGCCAACCCCGCCTCGATGGCCGCAGCCATCGCGACACTCGCCGCGCGTCAGCCCGGAGCAGGCGGGCGCCGCATTGTTGCGCTTGGGGATATGTTGGAACTTGGCCCGCAGGAACGCGAATACCACGCCGGCCTCGCGCAACCCCTAGAACAAGCGGGCATCGATCTCGTGTTCGCCGCTGGTCCGCGCATGGCCGCACTCATGGAGGCGCTTCCCGCGTCGCGCCGCGGCGGCTATGCCGAAACCTCTGACGCGCTGATTCCGATTATTGCGGGTTCGCTTCAATCGGGTGACATCGTGTTGGTGAAGGGTTCGAATGGCTCGAAGATGAGCCGCGTCGTGGCTGCCTTGCAGCAGCTGAGTGGGGATAAGAATGCTTGAGCTTCTGACGCAGTACAGCGAGAGCTCGCAGTTCTTCAATTTGTTCAACTACATCACGTTCCGCACCGGCGGCGCGATGTTCACCGCTATGATCTTGGCGTTCGCAATCGGCGCGCCGTTCATTGCGTGGTTGCGCAAGAAGCAAGGCAAAGGCCAACCGATCCGCGAAGACGGCCCGGCCGGTCACTTGCTGACGAAGAAGGGTACGCCGACGATGGGCGGGCTCATTATTCTGATCAGCCTCGGCATTTCATCCTTGCTCTGGGCCGATCTCGACAACCCATACGTCTGGTCCGTGCTGATCGTGACGCTCGGCTTCGGCGCTATCGGCTTCGTCGATGACTTTGCGAAAGTGACGAAGCAGCACCACGGCGGTCTCTCCGCAAAGCTGCGCCTGCTGTTTGAGTTCTCAATCGCCGCTGTCGCCGCTACCGCGATGCTCGTCGCCGAATGGATCGCAACGACGCCTGGCCAAACCCATGACATCATGGGCTTCTGGAACGCGCTGTGGGCAGGCGAACCGCTGACCGCGATCGCGCTGCCGTTCATTCAGGGCTGGGGCGTCCAGATTCTCGGCCTCTACGCCATCTTCGCGATGGTGGTGATCGTCGGCTTCGGCAACGCTGTGAACCTGACTGATGGCCTCGATGGTCTCGCGATCGTGCCGGTGATGATCGCGGCCGGCACGTTTGGCGTGATCTGCTACCTCGTCGGCCGCGTCGATTACTCGGCTTACCTCGGCATCCCGCACGTTGCCGGCGTCGGCGAACTCGCCACCATTCTCGGCGCGCTGCTCGGCGCATCGCTCGGCTTCCTCTGGTACAACGCGCCGCCCGCGCGCGTGTTCATGGGCGACACCGGCTCGCTCGCGCTCGGCGGCTTGCTCGGCGCGGTTGCAGTCGCGACCAAGCACGAGCTAGTGCTCGTCATCGTCGGCGGTCTGTTCGTGCTCGAAACGCTTTCGGTGATGGTGCAAGTCGCTGTGTTCAAGCGGACCGGCAAGCGGCTCTTCCTGATGGCGCCGATCCACCACCACTTCGAAAAGCTCGGCTGGCAAGAACCCACGATTGTGATCCGCTTCTGGATTATCTCGGTGATTTTCGCACTCGCAGGCCTTGCCACGCTGAAGCTGCGTTAACAGTTGCGTTAACGGCGCGAAGCGGCGCACACCCGCACGCTCACGACGGGTTGGAGGCGATCGGATGATTCCGATCACGGAATTCAAAGGCCGCGACGTCGCGGTATTCGGCTTGGCGCGAACGGGTCTCGCAGCAGCGCGCGCGCTCGCCGCTGGCGGCGCACGCGTGCACGCATGGGACGATAACGACGTCACGCGCGCCAAGGCTGAAGCCGCTGGCGTGCCTGTCTCCGACATCAACAGCCGCGATTGGCGCACGTTCGCCGTGCTCGTGCTGTCGCCCGGCGTGCCGCTGACGTTCCCGGAGCCGCACCGCGTCGTCACGCTCGCGGAAGCCACCGGCGTGCCGATCGTCAGCGACATCGAACTCTTCGCCCGCGCCGTGAACGCACTGCCTGCGACGCAGCGTCCGAAAGTGATCGGCATCACCGGCACCAACGGCAAGAGCACAACGTCGGCGCTGATCGCGCACATTCTGAAGGAGGCGGGCAAAGACGTTCGTCTCGGCGGCAATATCGGCGACGCGATCCTCGAACAGCCGCCGTTGCACGCTGGCGCCTATTACGTGATTGAGCTGAGTTCGTTCCAACTCGATCTGACCTCAAGCCTTCGTCTCGATGTCGCCGTTTGGCTCAACACGACGCCCGATCACCTCGATCGCCACGGCGACATGGCCGCCTATGTCGCCGCCAAGAAGCGTATCTTCTTAAACCAAGGCGCCGCAGACTGGGCCGTCATTGGCGTCGACGACAGTTATTGCGCCATGGTCTGCACCGAACTGACGCGCGCAGCCGTGCAACACGTCGCGCCAATCTCTTCGGGCCAAGCGCTTGGCCGCGGCGTCACCGCGCTCGATGGCAAGCTGATCGACAGCCTTTCAGGCCGCGCTGAAACCGTCGACGAACTCAGCGCCGCGCCAGCGCTGCAAGGCAGGCACAACGCCCAGAACGCCGCCGCCGCGTACGCTGCGACACGCGCGCTCGGCGTCGATCCGCGCATCATCGCGCAAGCCTTCACGAGCTTCGCCGGTTTGCCGCATCGCCTCGAACGCGCCGGCACAATCGAAGGCGTGCGCTTCGTCAACGACAGCAAAGCCACCAACGCCAACGCCGCCGCGCAAGCGCTCGCGGTTTATCCGCGCGTCTATTGGATCGCGGGCGGCGTCGCGAAAGAGGGCGGCATCGAAGATCTCGAACCTTTCTTCCCGCGCATGGCCAAAGCCTATCTCATCGGCCAATCCGCCGGCGACTTCGCCGACGTGCTGCGTGGCAAAGTCGCCGTCGCCATGTCCGGCAATCTCGAAGCTGCTGTGAAGATGGCGTTCGCCGACGCGAAAGCCTCCGGCGAACCGCATCCGGTCGTGCTGCTTTCGCCTGCGTGCGCATCGTTCGACCAATTCAAAAGCTACGAAGATCGCGGCGATCAGTTCAAGAAGTTCGTCGCCGCGCTGAATGAAGGCGCGAACGGCAAGCGCAACGGAGGCGCGGCTTGAGCGGCGCGATCGCCGAGCGCTTCGGCGCGGCGATCGAGCGGGCGCGGACGTATGATCGCCCGCTGCTGATCATCGCCACGATCCTGTTCGCGCTCGGCATCCTGTTTTCGATGTCGGCAAGCCCCGCGGCGACTGCTCGTATCCAAATCGGCGAAGCGTTCTACTTTGCCGGCCGCCAAGCCGCGTACGCCGCCGTTGGCATCGTGGTGATGCTCGCTGCTGCTTCGCTCGATCCGCGCCAGCTCCGTCGCGGCGCCGTCATCCTCGCCGCGATCTGCTTGCCGCTCTGTTTGCTCGCCTCGATCTTCGGACCGGAGATCAAAGGCGCGCAGCGTTGGTTCGATCTCGGCTTTACCTCATTCCAACCGTCAGAAATTCTGAAGCCCGCGCTCATCGTCGTGTGGGCCTGGATGCTCGGCGAAGCGATGAAGCAGCCCGGCTTCCCAGGCCGCGCCGTCGCCATCACAGTTTACGCGCTCACCGCCGCCGTGCTGCTGTCTCAGCCTGATATCGGCCAAACCGCGCTACTCGCGATTTGCCTCGGGCCGATGCTCATTCTCTCAGGCGTAGCGCTCCGCTATGTGCTCGGCGGCGGCGTTCTCGCAGCGCTCAGCGCGTGGGCGATCTACAATTTTTACCCGCATGCGCGCGAACGCGTCGACACGTTCCTCAATCCCGAAGGCGACGCCGCCTACCAAGTGAACCGCGCGCTCGACGCCATCGCCTCTGGCGGCGTGTTTGGGCGCGGCCCGGGCGAGGGCGTCATCAAGGAACGCTTGCCGGACGCGCACGCGGACTTCGTCTTTGCCGTCGCGGCAGAGGAATTTGGCCTCATCGCGTCAATCGGCCTCATCGTTTTGTTTGGCGCGCTTGCGTTCCGCGGCCTCTCGCGCGCGAGCCGATTAAATGAGCCGTTCGAACAACTTGCAGCTGCGGGCTTGATCACGCTGCTCGTCGCACAAGCTTCTATCCACATAGCGGTGAACTTGAGTTTGCTTCCGGCGAAGGGCATGACGCTGCCATTCATTTCGTTCGGCGGTTCCTCAATGATCGGCTCCGCGCTGGCATTGGGGTGCTGTCTTTCTCTCCTTCGTGACCGGCCCGGCGCATATCTCTATCCGGCACGCAGACGCGATTAGACCATGAGCAAAAAAGTCGTCGTCATTGCAGCGGGCGGAACTGGCGGACACTTGTTTCCCGCCGCCGCCTTCGCTGAAGAAATGTTCCGCCGCGATTGGCGCGTCATCCTGATGACGGACGCGCGCGGCCGCCGTTACGCCGAAGGCTTTCCGGCTGAGCGCATCGAAGATGTCTCCGCCGCATCGATTTCGATGAACCCAGTCACCGCGATCCCGGCGGCGTTCAAAATCTGGAAGGGCATCAACGAAGCCAAGGCGCGCTTCAAAGCGCTGCCGCCTTCGCTCGTCGCCGGTTTCGGCGGCTACCCTTCGTTCCCGGCCTTGATGGCCGCGCGCGCACACAAGGTTCCAATCCTGATCCACGAGCAGAACTCAGTGCTCGGCCGCGTGAACCGTTCGATGGCCGGAAGCGCTGCGATCGTCGCCTGCGGATTCGAACGCCTAGATCGCCTCCCGGACGCCGCCGCATCGCGCAAGCATGTCGTCGGCAATCCCGTTCGCTTGCCGATCCTCGCCGTGCGCGAGCGACCGTACCCTGAAGCGCCGGCAGGCGGGCGTTTGAACTTGCTGATCATCGGCGGCAGCCAAGGCGCGCGTGTGTTCGGTGAAGTGATCCCGTCCGCGATCTCGCTCTTGCCGCCGCAACTCCGGTCGCGCCTCGACGTCGTGCATCAAGTGCGCGAGGAGCAGGTCGAGGATGCGAAGAAGAAGTACGCCGCTGCCAGCGTGAACGCCGAAGTCGCGCCGTTCTTCAAAGATATGGGCCAACGCCTCGGCGCCGCGCACCTCGTTATCTCCCGCGCCGGCGCCTCGTCGGTGACCGAACTTCAAGTCGCAGGCCGCCCCGCGATCCTCATCCCATTCGCCGCCGCCGCTGACGATCACCAGACCGCCAACGCCGAAGGCCTCACCGCTGTCGGCGCCGCCGATCTCTTCACCGAAGCCGAATTCAACGCCGGCGCGCTCGCCGCACTCCTGGAACGCCGCCTGGCTGACCCGCACGGTCTCGCCGTCCGCGCCGCCGCCGCCCGCGCCGCCGCAAAGCCCGAAGCCGCCAAAACCCTGGCCGATCTGGCCGAGGGCGTGGCGCGCTAAATCCGCCACCGACCCTGCATCCAGGGAGCCTCGCAGCGGCGGTACACCTCCAGAAGCGCCCACACGCGGGCGGTGAGGAGGGACCCAAATGACTGAGGAATTGTTCCGCGACTTCTGGTGGCTGATGTTCCCGCTGTTCGGGATGGTGATGGCCTTTCTCGGCATGCTGGGTGACAACAGCTACCGCGACCAAGTCATCCGCCAGGCTCGCGAAAATTTGGAGCGCAAGTGATGGCTGTCGAACTCTTCCGCGATTTCTGGTGGCTGATGTTTCCCATCTTCGGGATGGGCATGGGCCTTTGGGGCATGATCTCAAGCGAGCGCCGGACACGCGACGTGATGAAGGTGATCAAGTCCTACGTCGATCAAGGCAAGGAAGTGCCGCCGGAATTGCTGCGTATGGCGCAAAGCGACTGGCAACCGGAGGCGCAACACACGCCACAGCAATCGAGCTGGTGGAGCTTCTTCACCTTCGCGGCGCTCGCGGCAGGTTTCGCCGTTGGCTGGTGGTTCATCCGCGCGGAGATGTGGTCGTTCGCATTCCTGGTCGTTGCTGTTACGATGGGTGTGCTTGCCCTTGGCGCGCTCGTTATCGCTCTCACGTCGCGCCGCTCCTGATCAGCGATGAATTCCGGGGAAGAGGCGCGCCTGATCGGGCTCGCGCGAGGGGGCGACTACGCCGCCTTCGGCCGCCTGGTCGACATGCACCAGAGCGCGGTGCGTGCGTTTCTGCGGCGCGTCACCGGCAATCACGCCGACGCAGACGATCTGGCGCAGGAGGCCTTCGCCCGCACATGGGATGTGCTCAATCGCTTCGACGGAACGTCATCGCTACGTACGTTCGTTTGCGGCGTGGCCTTTCAGTATTGGCGCCGCGCCCGCCGTGCGCAGAGCCGCCGCGAAGTGCGCGAAACCGCCTACGCCGATCTAAGCGATACGCAGACGGACGAACCGCCGGAACGCGGCGCGCAACGGCTGGCGCTTCGCAAGGCGATGGAGGAATTGCCGGAAGATCAGCGCGCCGCTCTTGCGCTTTGCCTCGGTCAGGAATTCACTCATGCCGAGGCCGCCGAGATCATGGGCTTGCCGCTGGGTACGGTGAAATCCCATGTTACCAGGGGCCGGGCGCGCCTGCAGGCAGCGCTCGGCGTCACGGGAGCGAACGATGAGTGACGATCTCGAACTTGCCGCTCTCTTGGGCGAGGCGCCTGGGACGCCCGATCCCGGCTTCCGCTTTGACGTGCTTGCGCTCACCGCCGAACGCGCGCGCCGCCGTGAAGCGCGCCGCCGCGCCTTCCGCACCACCACCATTTTCGCGCTGATCGGTCTGATTTTCCCCATCGCGCATACGTTGGGCTTTGGTTTGAACGAGTTGCAGCCGCTTCTGTTGGTTGCGGGCGTGCTTGCCCTCGCTTATGTGCTGGCCGTCTGGACGCTAGAGGGGCCGCGCGCCGTGCTGGCGCGTTCTCGCGCTGTGTTGCGCGGGCGGCTCTGAGGGAGACGGGAATGCAGGGGAAGCGCTTTACCATCGTGTGCCGAATTGTGAGCACCGCAATGCCGGGCGTGCTCGGCCACGCCGACTCCGCCGACGAGGCCGTGAAGATGGCGCGCGGCTTCACCAACAAGGGCAGCGTTGATGTGCGCATTGGCGATAACCAAGAACAGAAGCACTACGACACTGAATCGTTCGCCAAACAGTACGGCGTCCGCTAACCGCCTTTGATGCGCCGCAGAGCGCGCCTATACTGGCGCGGTTAGGGGAATTCATGATCCGCCGCGCTATTCCGTTCGATACTGGCCCAATTCATTTCGTCGGCATCGGCGGCATCGGCATGTCCGGCATCGCCGCCGTGATGAAGAATCTCGGCTACGACGTGACGGGTTCGGACGCCAAGGACGGCGCCAACATCGAACGCCTGCGCGCGCAAGGCATCCAAGTCAGCATCGGCCACAAAGCCGAGAACGCCGCCAATGCCGGCGTCGTCGTGATTTCCTCAGCCATCAAGCACGGCAACCCGGAAGTCGACACCGCCCGCGCCCGCGGCGTGCCGATCGTGCGCCGCGCCGAGATGCTCGCCGAGATCATGCGCTTGAAGTGGACCGTCGCCATCGGCGGCACGCACGGCAAGACCACGACGACCTCGATGATCGCGGCGCTTCTCGACGCCGGCCAAAAGGACCCCACCGTCATCAATGGCGGCATCATCAACGCCTATGGCGCCAACGCCCGCATGGGCGAGGGCGAGTGGATGGTGGTTGAGGCCGATGAAAGCGACGGCACCTTCACGCGTCTGCGCGCCACCGCAGTCGTAGTCACCAACATGGATCCCGAGCACCTGGATCACTACGGCTCGGTCGAAGCGATGAACGCGGCGTACCAGACTTTCGTCGAGAACATCCCGTTCTACGGCTTCGCCGTGATGTGTCTCGATCACCCGCAAGTGCAGGCGCTCGCCGCGGCTGTCCGCGATCGCCGCATCATCTCCTACGGCTTCAACCCGCAAGCCGACGTCTGCGCCGTCAACGTGCGCCCATCTCGCGATGGCTCAACCTTTGACGTCGTCGCCCGAAGAAAAGGGGAAGGCCCGGGCGTCACCATGCACGATCTCTTCCTGCCAGTGGCTGGCCGTCATAACGTGCAGAACGCTGTCGCCGCGATCGCCGTCGCGCGCGAGCTTGGCGTTACCGACGCCGGCATTCGCAATGGCCTGAAGAAGTTCTCCGGCGTGAAGCGCCGCTTCACCACCACCGGCTACTGGAACGAAGTCCGCATCGTCGACGATTACGGTCACCACCCCGTCGAAATCGCCGCCGTGCTCTCAGCCGCGCGCGAAATGACCGAAGGCCGCGTGCTTGCCGTCGTGCAGCCGCACCGCTACACGCGCCTGCGCGATCTCTTCCAAGACTTCTCCACCTGCTTCAACGACGCCGACATCGTCGCCGTCGCTGACGTCTACGCCGCCGGTGAAGCGCCGATCGATGGCGTCAGCGCCGATACGCTCGCCGCCAGCCTGAAAAGCCACGGCCATCGCGACGCGCGCCGCATCGCTAGCTTGGACGATCTGCCGGCTTTCGTCCGCGCCGAAGCCAAGCCCGGCGATATCGTCGTTTGCCTCGGCGCCGGCGACATCACCGCCTACGCCAACGCGCTGCCCGCGAAACTCGGCGCGGCGGCGGCGTAATATGGAGCGCGGGCGTCCTCGCCCGCATACCATCGCGGCTGCCGCACCGGCGGTTGTCGGTAGCGGCGCAATGCGGGCGGGACGCCCGCGCTCCATAAAGATTTGATCCCCGCAACGATTTGACTCGCTCGCCCGACTCCGCGCAGCCCGGAAGGATGCCGGATACCGCCCACCGCAAGCCGCAGCCGCTCCGCGCCGCCATCGTCTACGACTTCGACGGCACGCTCGCGCGCGGCAATCTGCAAGAACGCAGCTTCATCCCCGACATCGCCGGCATGAAGCACGCCGACTTCTGGATGGAAGTGAAGCGCCTCGCCAAGCTTGAGGATGCCGACGAGATCCTCGTCTACATGCACCTGATGCTCGATCGCGCGCGCGCCGCTGGGCATCCAGTGACGCGCAAGCAGCTGCAAGAGAACGGCGCCGATCCGGATTTCTTCGATGGCCTCGATCACTGGTTCGATCGCGTTGACGCGTTTGCCGACGACCTAGGCTTGCAACTCGATCACTACATCGTCTCGTCCGGCATCTATGAGATGATCGAAGGCTGCCCGCTGTTTCCGCGCTTTCGCCAAGTGTTCGCGTCGCGCTTTCTCTATGACAAAGCCGGCGAAGCGAAGTGGCCGGGCGTCGCGATCAACTACACGACCAAGACGCAATTCCTCTTCCGCATCAACAAGGGCATCGACAACGTCCACGATACGGAAGCCATCAATCGCTGGATGCACAACGACGCGCGCGAGATGCCGTTTGAGCGCATGATTTTCATCGGCGATGGCGACACCGACATTCCGTCGATGAAAATGGTGACGAGCCAAGGCGGCTGCGCCATCGCCGTGCTCGATCCCTATCAATGGACCGAGCCGCGCAGCCTCGACAAAGTCGCGCGCCTCATCGCGGAAGATCGCGTGAGCTATGTCGCGCCGGCGGACTACCAGCCGCAAAGCCAGCTCGACGTCATCGTCAAAGGCGCGCTGGGCCGCATCGCCCTGCGCGCTGGGTTGAAGGTCGAAGCCTAGCTGCGCGGCGTGGCGTCGCCCTTCGACAACCTCAGGGTGACGCCAAGTCCAGCGCCGGTTTCAAAGTAGCGTCAGCCTGAGCTTGTCGAAGGCGAAGCGGGCCCGCGAAGCTTAGCTGCCGTGATCGGCCACTTCAGTCGGCGCGCGCTCGATGTGCGTCACTTGGAACGGCATCGGCGGATCGCCGCCCATCAGCTGCACGCCGGACGGATCGCCAACGCAGATGAAGTTCGACGCCGAGCGAACCGAGATCGCGCGCGTCCAATCCAGATCGCGCGAGTTCTGCGGGATGCTCAGAATATATTCGCGGGCAGGGCTGACGCGCAGCTTCACCCGATGCTCATCGACGACGCTGTAGCCGCGTACATCAAGGGAGCGGAAGCAATCGCGATCGCTGCCGACGTTGGAGGCGGTGGTCGTCGCGGACGAAGCGCAGGCGCCAAGCGTGAGAGCGGCCGCGAGAAGAGCAATGCGAAGCATCAGGTATCTCCGAAGGAATTAGCTGCCTTGAACCGGATTATCGTCCGGCGCGCGCGAGATTTGCGTGACGGGGTAGGTGCGTTGTGGATCGCCGCCGATGATCTGAACGCCGAGGCCGTTGCCGGTGCAAATGCGGCCGGTTGATGAACGGAGCGCAATGGCTTGCGTCCAATCCAGATCGCGCGCGTTCCAGCCCGTCGTCAGCACGTAGCGGCGGCTCGCGCCAACACTCAGACCAATATTGTGGTTATCGATGACGCTGTAGCCGCTGACCTGCTCGCTGCGGAAGCAATCCAGCGAACTGGCGCTTTGGCCGTCCGAAGCGCTCGTGCTGGCGCATGCGGCCAGCGTCCACAGGCAGATCAGAGACGTGAGAATGCGTAACATGAGGCGCGGCCTCCTTTGACCAACACTATGGGGCGCTCCGTCGCGCTGGGCGAGCGGGCGGCTGCGTTGACGGGGCTCAAAACCCTGCGATACCCAATCAACAATGAGTGAACTCGACCTGCCACAGGTGCGCGGCCAGCTTCTGCGCGGTGAAACGCTCGCGCCGTTTACCTGGTTTCGCGTCGGCGGCCCGGCTGACGCGCTGTTCCTGCCGGCCGACGAAGACGACCTCTCGCAATTCCTAGCGGCGCTGCCGCCCAGCGTTCCGCTGGTGCCGATTGGTGTCGGCTCGAACTTGATCGTGCGCGACGGCGGCGTGCCGGGCGTCGTTGTGCGCTTGGCTGGGCGGCAATGGGCGCAGATCGAAACGCTGGATGGCGCGCGCGTCAGAGCCGGCGCCGGCGCGCTCGACGCCATGGTCGCGAAAGCGGCCGCCAAGGCCGGCATCGGCGGTTTGGAATTCTACGCCGGCATTCCCGGCACCATCGGCGGCGCGCTGACCATGAACGCCGGCTGCTACGGCAGCGAGACCAAGGACGTGCTGATCGAAGCCGTCGCCATGGATCGGCAAGGCAAGCGCGTCACGCTCTCCAACGCCGACTTCGGTTTCACCTACCGCCACAACGCGTTGCCGGACGGCCTCATCTTTTTGAGCGGCACATACCAGGGCAAGCCGGACGATCCCGCCGCCGTCACTGCGCGCATGGCCGAGATCACCTCGCGCCGCGAAGCCTCGCAGCCGATCCGCGAGAAGACCGGCGGCTCGACGTTCAAAAACCCAGTTGCCGCCAACGGTGAAAAGCTCTCCGCCTGGAAGCTCAACGACGAAGCCGGGATGCGCGGCTATCGCCGCGGCGGCGCCCAGGTCAGCGAACTCCACGCCAACTTCCTGATCAACACGGGCGAGGCCACCGCCGCCGATATCGAAGGCCTCGGCGAAGACGTCCGCGCCGCCGTGAAAGCCAAGCACGGCATCGAGCTTGAGTGGGAAATCAAGCGGATCGGCCGCGCTTAAGGCCGGTTCCTGCGGATTACGCGCCTGCATGGCAGGGCGCCGCCGCGCCGCTGTGGCTTTTCGGGCCGCGCCGCTCTAAACCCCGGCCAAACATTCGTTCCCCAAAGGCATTCCAGGGAAATCCATGCGCTTGAAGCCCAACATCCTCGCCGCGATCGGCAACACGCCGCTCGTGAAGCTCAACAGGGTCGTGCCGCCCGGCGCGGCGGAAGTTTGGGTGAAGTGCGAGTACCTCAATCCAGCCGGCTCGATCAAAGACCGCATGGCCAATTACATCATCGAGCAGGCCGAGAAGGCGGGCTTGCTGAAGCCAGGCGGCCTCATCGTTGAGAACACCTCCGGCAACACCGGCCAGGGCCTCGCCATGGCGGCGGCGATCAAAGGCTACCGCTGCATCTTCACGATGCCGGACAAGATGTCGAAGGAGAAGCAGGACTCGCTGAAGGCCTACGGCGCTGAAGTGATCATCACGCCGACCGATGTGCCGGGTGACTCGCCCGAGCACTACGTCAACGTCGCCAAGAAGATCGCCGAAGACACGCCCGGCGCCTTCTACGTCGACCAGTATCACTCGTCCTGGAACATCGACGCGCACTATCACTCGACCGGCAAGGAAATCTTCGAAGACACGGACGGCGGCAAGTTCGACGCCTTCGTCGGCGGCACCGGCACCGGCGGCACCGTCTCTGGCGTCGGCCGCTATCTGAAAGAGCATGCGCCGCACGTGAAGATCATCGGCGCCGACCCGCTTGGCTCCGTCCACTACCATCTCTTCCACACCAAGACGCTGCCGACCGCGCACGTCTATCTGGTCGAAGGCATCGGCGAAGACATCGAATGCCGCGCGATGGATTTCTCCGTCGTTGACGACATGCGCCAAGTGAACGACCGCGACAGCTTCGTCATGGCGCGCCGTCTAGTGCGCGAAGAGGGGCTGTTCTGCGGCGGCTCGTCAGGCTCGAACGTCGCCGTCGCGATCGAGATCGCCAAGGAGCTTGGCCCGGGCAAAGTCGTGCTCACCGTGCTGCCGGATCACGGCAACCGCTACGTTTCGAAATTCCTGAACGACAACTGGATGAAGGAGCACGGCTTCACTGAAACCGAGCGCGAACTCGGTTTCGTCGAAGAGCTGCTGAAAAACTTGAAGACCGACCCGATCACGGCGAGCGCAGATTCTTCGCTGCGTGAAGTCGTTGCTCTGATGCGTAAACACGGTGTCAGCCAGATTCCGCTGATCGAACGCGGCAAGCTCAACGCCATCGTTCACGAAAGCGATCTGCTCTCGAAGATGCAAAAGCGCGACTTCGATCTCAGCGCCCCGGCAAAGAGCGTCGCGTCGCCGATCGGCGGCCTGATCTACCCGAAAGCCCGCATCGAAGAGCTCTTCCACATCTTCGCGGCGGACAATGTCGCGGTGGTCGTGGATTCTTCGAAGGTCGTCGGCGTCATCTCGAAGATCGACTTGATCGAATATCTCGCGAGCAAGCGCTAGTCTTTGCAGGTTGGAGCGCGCGCCTCCTGGCGCGCATGCGGGCTTGGAAGCCCGCGCTCCAACCTTCAGCCAGTTAGGAACGCACATGCACGACGACAACAAGCGCTTCGGCACACGCTGCATCCACGCCGGCCAGCGGCCTGATCCGACGACCGGCGCGATCATGACGCCGGTCTATCAGACCTCGACGTTCGTGCAGCAAAGCCCGGGTGTAATCATCGAGGATTACGACTACGCGCGCTCGGCCAACCCGACGCGCAAAGCGCTTGAGGCCAATCTCGCTTCGCTGGAAGGCGGCCGCCACGGCTTCAACTTCGCCTCCGGTCTCGCCGCGCAAGCCGCGTGCATCCATCTGCTGCAGTCAGGCGATCACGTGGTCCTGTCGGACGACGTCTATGGCGGCACGTATCGTCAGTTCGACAAAGTCTTCAAACAATTCGGCATCACCTACACGCGCGCCGACCTCACCAACCTCGCGGCGGCGGAAGAGGCGTTCAAGTCCAACACCAAGATGGTGTGGATGGAAACGCCGACCAATCCGCTATTGAAGGTCATCGATATCGCCGCGGTCGCGCGCTTGGCCAAAAGCAAAGGCGCGCTCACCATCGTCGACAACACGTTCGCGACGCCGGTGCTGACCAATCCGCTAGCGCTTGGCGCGGACGTCGTCAGCCATTCCTGCACGAAATACATTGGCGGCCATTCCGACGTGATCGGCGGCGCTCTCATCTGTCGTGACGACGCGCTCGCCGAGCGCCTGCGCTTCACCCAAAACGCCGTCGGCGGCATCGCGGCGCCATGGGACAGCTTCCTGCTGCTGCGCTCCACCAAGACGCTGCACGTGCGGGTTCAACGCCATTGCGAGAACGCCGCCAAGATCGCTGACTTCTTGGCTGAGCAAAGCCAGATCGAGCGCGTCGTTTATCCTGGCCGCACCGATCACCCGCAGCACGAGATCGCCAAGAAGCAGATGACCGGCGGCTACGGCGGCATGATCACGGCCTATTTCAAGGGCGGCCTCGAACCGGCGCGCAATTTCCTCGAACGCGTGAAACTCTTCTCGCTGGCGGAATCTCTCGGTGGCGTCGAAAGCCTGATCGAACATCCCGCGATCATGACCCACGCCTCAGTCGACAAGCACCTGCGCGAGCAAATCGGCCTGACCGACGGCCTCGTTCGTTTCTCCGTCGGCATCGAAGACGTCGAAGACCTGATCGCCGATATTCAAGAAGCGCTGGGCTAGGGCGCCAGCGCCGCCAGTTCGCTCGCTTGCTCGTAAGCCACAGTCGCCGCCTGATCGATTGGCGCCGCGACCTGCGGGTAGCGCGAGTAGGCGACGCCTAGTCCCGCCGCCGCGAACAAGCACAAGGTCAGCACGACCGCGAACGCTCGCGTCGTGCTATCGGAATATAAGCGCATATCAGTCCCCACATTTGGCGCCGCCGCCGGCCGCGTGGCGCGTTTGGCGCGCGCTGTTTGAAGGTGTGTGCGAGGGGGCCGACTTGTCCCCGCCACCGATCGAGGTCTGCTGCTCAACAGACGCCGCCACGCGACGCGCTTGGCGAGCCGCGTGTTGACCGCGCCCTGAACGGGCGGCGGCGCATCATCCAAACGGACGCATACGAGCGAGCCCGCTGCCTTCGCTTGGCGCGCCGCCGCCCGGAGCGCTGGCGTCCCCCACGCCGCGCGCGACCACAACATCACGACCTTATGCCCGCCGGCGCGCTGCGCCCCTGGCGTGCACCTTTGCACCTCATAGCCAAGCGACTTGAGTTCAGCGGCGACGCCGCGGGCTTCAGTTTCAGCGCCGCGCGGATGCGCAAGCAGAACGCGTGTTGGCATGCGCGATTGATGTGCGGGAGAGCGGCGGCGGCGGCCAAGGCGCCGGTTCCGTCAATCGCGTGGATAGTGGCAAGGCGCCCAAATCGGAGGCCGCCCGCTCAAACAAGTGGCGCGCTTGTCGTTCAAGCCGCCGAAACCTCGCCGCGCTACGATGGCCCGGTAGCAAAGCGGCAATCGTGGTTAAGTCGGATCAACTCCGATGAACCGAAATTTACTATAAAAATCAGCAACTAATGCCGCCGTCATCATCATGCCTTAACCCAGAAGCGTTTCATTATGACACTCCCGGAATGAGCGCAGAAAACGCGTTTGGCTGGGATGGTGGTTGGTTGGTGAGGCGTGCGCATGGCCCGGGTGGCGGTGCTTTTAGGGGGCTTGAGCCCCGAGAGGCCAGTGAGCCTCAGTTCGGGCAAAGGCTGCGCTGACGCGCTGCGCCGGCTCGGGCACGACGTTATCGAAATTGATCCGCAAGATCCGGCCTGGATCGAGCAGCTGCGCAACGCAGCGCCGGATGCTGTCTTCAACGCGCTCCACGGCGAGTGGGGCGAAGATGGCCGCACGCAAGGCGTGCTCGACTACTTAAAACTTCCTTACACGCACTCTGGCGTGTTGCCCTCAGCGCTGGCGATGGACAAGGACAAGTCCAAGGCCGTGTTCGCGCAAGCGGGCCTGCCGCTCGCGAACGGCAAGCTGATGAACCGCCTCGACGCAGCGAAGGGCCATCCGATGGCGACGCCGTACGTGGTGAAGCCGAACGCGCAAGGCTCATCGGTCGGCATCTTCATCGTCCGTGAAGGCGCCAACCGCCCGCCCGAGCAACTCCTCGATCCGGACTGGACCTTCGGCGAAGAAGTGCTCGTTGAAGAATTCATCGACGGCAAGGAACTGACAGTCGCGGTCATGCACGATCGCGGCGCGCTCGCCGTCACCGAAATCTTCGTCACCAGCGATGGCGATTGGTACGATTTCGACGCCAAGTACGCCGAAGGCGGTTCGCGCCACGTTGTGCCGGCCGACATTCCGCAATCCGTCGCCGAGCAATGCATGCGCGCCGCTGAAGCAGCGCACCACGCGCTCGGCTGCCGCGGCGTGACGCGCGCCGACTTCCGCTACGATCCCAAGCGCGATCGCCTCGCGCTCCTCGAAGTCAACACCCAGCCCGGCATGACGCCGACCTCGCTCACGCCTGAGCAAGCCGCGCACGTTGGCATGTCTTATGACGAACTCGTCCAGTGGATCCTGGAGGACGCGTCATGGCCTCGGTAAGAGCGCGTCGTCCCGGCAAGCGTGGCGGCGGTGAGCCGCCGCATCGCGGCAAGCGCCGTCCAGCGCCTGTGCCGAGTTACGAATCCATGCCGCGCATCGCGCGCATCAAACTCTCCGGCGGCTTGGCCCCGGAAGACGTGCAAGTCAGCGGCAAGAGCTTGGCGCTCGCGCTGACCGGCGGCGTCATGTTCATCGGCATCGCCATCGCCGGCGCTGCTTGGCTTGGCTCGTCCTTGTTCGACGCGCGCGAAGCTTTCGCGCGCTCGGCTGACGCCACCGTCGCCAATATCGGCTTCGAGATCGATGAGATCCAGGTCGCCCGCTTGCCGGAGACGCCCGAGATCAGTGAAGCGCGCGAACAAGAAGTGCGCTCGCTCATCGTGCCCGAGGGCCGTCACTCCATTCTGGCGCTCGATCCCGAAGAGGTGAGAGCGCGCGTTGAAAGTCTCGATTGGGTTGCCAAGGCGCGCGTGCGCCGTTTGTGGCCGTCATCGCTCGTTGTCGAAGTTGAGCGCCGCGAAGAGTTCGCCGTCTGGGAAGACGAGAGCCAGCAGCGCGCGGTGATCGACGCCAACGGCGAACGCCTGCTGACCGAGCGCGTCGAAGACAATGAAGGCTTGCTGCGCGTCGTCGGCCGTGGCGCTGGCCCGGCTTCGCCGCCGATCCTGGCAGCACTTGAGCGCATGCCGGAAGTGCGCGAACGCACCACTCAACTCGTCCGCATCGGCGATCGCCGCTGGGACCTGCATCTTGCCTCCGGCGCCATCGTCGCGCTGCCGGAAGAGGGCGACGTCGAAGCGCTCGTCCAGCTTCAGCGCCTGCAGCAAAACTACGCCTTGCTCGACCGTCCGCTGACGCGCCTCGATATGCGCGCGCCCGGCCGTCTGGCTGTCCGCATTCATCCCGCCCTTGAGGGTGGTCCGCTGTTGGGAGGCGCATGATGGCCGCCCAACCGAAACATCGCGAAGAAGAAGCCGCCGAAGCGCAGCGCGCAGCACCTTTGGTCGCCGCGCTCGACGTCGGCGTCTCCAAAACTGTCTGCCTCGCCTCACGCCGCGATCCCGTGCTCGACATGCACCCGGAGCGTCCGCTGCGCGTCCTCGGTGTCGGCCACCAAACCGCTCCCGCGATCGCCAGCGGCAAGCCGGCGGACTTTGACGCCTGCGCCCGCGCCATCGAAGTCGCGATCCACGAAGCCGCCGCCATGGCCGGCGCGCCCGTCGGCCGCGTTGTCGCGTCTTACTCTGGCCCCGGCCTCAGCTCACGCATCGTGCGCGGCGCCGTGCGTGTCAAAGCCGCGACCGTTTCCCATCGCGACATAGAGAACGCCATCGACGAAGCCATGAAAGCCGCGCCGTCCCCGCAGCTCTCCTTCGTCCACGTCGAACCGCTGCGCTACATCATCGATGATGGCGAAGGCATTCCCGATCCGCTGGGCATGCCCGCAAAGATGCTGGCCGTCGAAGCCTGTGTCGTCACCGCGCCGACCGAAGCGTTGAACGCGCTCAAGGCCTGCATCCGCCAAGCCGGCGCCGAAGTCGAAGACATCATCGCCGGCCCGCAAGCTGCCGCGCTCTCCGTGCTGACGGAAGAAGAGCGCGAAGAGGGCGCACTCGTCATCGATCTGGGCGCAGGCTCGATCGGCGTCGCCGCGTTCGCGGGCGAAGGCCTCGTCTTCTGCGAAACCATTTCCTCTGGCGGCGTGCGCCTGACGCGCGACCTCGCCATGAAGCTGCAAACCACCTTCGCCGCCGCTGAGCGCGTGAAGCTGCACTTCGGCGCCGTCGGCAACGCTTGCGATCCGCGCGAAGCTGTCGCCGCGCCCAAGCTCGGCATGGATGGCCGCCTCGAAGCAGCCACCACGCTGCGCGGCGTCATCTCCGACACACTGACCCCGCGTCTCGTTGAAATGCTGCTCGCCGTGCGCGATCGCCTCAACCGTGCTGGCTTCGGCGGCATGGAAGGCCCGCAACGCGCCGTCATCGTCGGCGGCGGGGCGCTCATCCCCGGCGTGCGCGAACTCGCGGCTGAAGCGCTCGGCATGCCCGTCCGCGTCGGCCGTCCGCTCGAACTCTGCGGCTTCGACCATGGCGAAGCCGGTCCGGCTTACGCCGTCGGCGCCGGCCTCCTGCGTCATCGCCTCGACAACACCGATCTCGAACTCGTCGACGGCGACTACCAACCCTCGCTCGCCCAACTCGGCGCCAGCGTCCGCAACGCCGTCCACGGCATGTGGAACTGGCTGCGCGAAAACTTCTAAGTTCGCGCCCGCTAACCCCAAGCTCTATCCCACACATTTCGCGCCGAAAGCCATGAAAACAAAGGCGCGCGCGAAAATCTATCCTACAGCGCTGGAGCGGCCGTACACTGCCTCCGTCGTTTCATCAGGAGAGCAGTTGGTACCCTGTTCAAGCCAACGATGAAGCGATGTGATTGAGCGTGATCCGCTCCGCTCCCTCGGAGCAAAGGCGGAGAAGCCCGCGGGAAACCAAAAGCGCGGGAGCACGAACCGGGACAGCGCGAACAGCGTTGCCTGCACGCCAACGGCGATCCTGCCAAGGGAGTGAAAAACCTCCACGTGCGGAGCCGTTGAAAGCCAGTCACGGGAACGCGGTGAAACGCGTCGTCTCCGCGCTCTCACGAGCGCACTCTACCTGGCGCGGTTCACCGCTTTCCTGGCTCTCCATCTCCGGATGCGCAGTCGCGCGTCCGGCGCACATCCGCTGCAATTCGAACGTGATCGATCCGTAACCTTCTCGCATCGAAGGAGGGAAGAATGCGCGTCGCGTTTGGTCTTGCAGGTTTGGCTTTGTCGGTCGTCGCCATCGGCGCCTGTGGCGAGCCGCACTTCAAGGACGCCGACGCCGTTTCCTGCATGGCGTTTCTCGCGCTCCAAACCAGCGCCGTCAGCGAAGGCCGCGCAAGCGGCGACGTGACCGAACTCGTTTCGGCTGGCGCAGCATGGCGCGCGCTGGCGGAGCAGAAATATCCGGCCGGCGAACTGGCCGAGTATTTCGAAACCAGCGTCGCGGCGTTCAACGAGATCGAGCCGACGGAACTCAGCCTGATTTCCACAACCTGCCTAGCCACCGCGCCGAACGCGCGCGTCTAGGCGAATTGCGTCAGATTCCCCTGGCGGTAACTGCTTCAGGCGCCGCGCCGCCGCAAAAGCGCCGCCAGCGATTTCTAGACCTTAACGAAGGCTTAAACGCCGTCGCGGACGGTCAGTGCGAGCGTGGGCGAATCGTGAGACGCGATGGTCCCTGGAGCGGGTAATGAGTCAGTACAGCGCGCCGACAATTCACGACCTGAAACCACGTATCGTGGTGTTCGGCGTTGGCGGCGCCGGCGGCAACGCCGTGAACAACATGATGGACGCGCGCCTGCAGGGCGTTGAGTTCGTGGTCGCCAACACCGACGCGCAAGCGCTCACTCGCGCGCGCACCCCGAACCGCATCCAGCTTGGCCACGCCATCACCGAGGGCCTGGGCGCCGGCGCCCGCCCGGAAGTGGGGCAGGCGGCCGCTCAAGAGAGCCAGCCCGAGATCATCGAATTCCTCGAAGGCGCGCACATGGTGTTCGTCGCCGCCGGCATGGGCGGCGGCACCGGCACGGGCGCGGCCCCCGTTATCGCGCGCACGGCGCGCGAGCGCGGCATCCTGACGATCGCCGTCGTCACCAAGCCGTTCCACTTCGAAGGTCAGCGCCGCATGCAGCTCGCGGAAGCGGGCGTGCAGGAATTGCGCAAGCACGTCGACACGCTGATCGTCATCCCGAACCAAAACCTTTTCCGCGTCGCCAACGAACGCACGACCTTCGCCGAAGCCTTCCAGCTCGCCGACCAAGTGCTCTACTCGGGCGTCCGCGGCGTCACTGACCTCATGGTCATGCCGGGCCTCATCAATCTGGACTTCGCCGACGTTCGCACCGTGATGGCCGAGATGGGCACTGCGATGATGGGCACTGGCGAAGCCGGCGGCCCGAACCGCGCGCTCGATGCGGCGCACGGCGCCATGGCCAACCCGCTGCTCGACATTGTCTCGATGCGCGGCGCTAAGGGCGTGCTGATCAACATCACGGGCGGCTTCGACATGACTTTGTACGAAGTCGATCAAGCCGCGAACGAAATCCGCGCCGAAGTCGACGCCAACGCCAACATCATCCTCGGCTCGACGTTCGACGAAACGCTCGAAGGCCGCATGCGCGTGTCGGTGGTCGCCACCGGCATCGATGACGAAGCCATCATCACGCAAAACACCGTGGTCGAACCCGCGCGCCGCGCCGCCGAAACCACGCCGCGCCGCCCGGTCGTGCCGCCGCGTGCTGGCATCGCGCGCGAACCGCCGCCGCGCCCGATGCGTGAGCCGGCCTATGACGAACCGCGTCCGAACTTCGCCAACGACGAAGAAGAGCCGGTGCGCCGCCCAGCTGCGCAAACACCGCCCGCCAAGAGTGGCGGCGGCTTCTCGATGTTCGGTTGGAAGAAGCCCGACCCGCGCGACGACGATCCGCGCGAGTTCAATCTTGATGCGCCGGACCCAGAGCCGCGCCGCGAAGACGCCGCGCGCGATCCGTCGCTCGACGAAGAGCTGGAAATCCCAGCCTTCCTCCGCCGCCAAATGAACCCGCGGTAAAATCTATCCGCAGGCGCCGCGCGCAGCGTTAAGCTCGCGCGGATGCTTGCTTATCCGCCCCAAAGTTTCTTGCGCACCGCCGCTTCGCGATCCGTCAGCACGCCAGCTTTCGCCAGCACGTCGAAACGCTCTAGCGCGGCGCTGCGATGCGCTTCCGCGTCCGGCCCGCCAGCTTGCGCCAGGTGGCTCTCAACAATCGCGCAGAAGCGCATGCCTTCGAGATCGTCTTGTTCGAAGAGCCGGAAGGCGAGGGTGAGTTCTTCTTCCCAAGCGTCGCGCGCCGCGCCGAAATCGCCCATCGCCTTCGCCGCGAGCCCAAGCCGCTCCAGCGCCACAGCGAGCGCATGCACCGCTGTGCGATCCTGCGGCGCAGTTTCCAGAAGCTTCAAACGCAGCGCCGTGCTTTCGCTGAACGCCGCGCGCGCAGTTGCGTTCTCGCCAACCTCCAGCGCCGCATCGCCTTGCTTCACCAATGCCGCCGCAAGCCCACGCGCATGACGCAGATCATCGCGCGCTCGATCGCACGCCATGCGCCGCATCTCGACGGCGCGCGCAAACGCGTCCTGCGCCGGCTTCCGCCCAGCGCGCGCGATCTCGCCCAAGCGATCCCAGCACGCGGACGCATCCGCGAGCCAGGCGGCGCTCGCGCCCTTCATCGCGGCAAAGCGCTCTGCCTGCGCCCGCGCTTCGTTGGCGGCTTCGTTGGCGATATGAAGCTCGCCCGCACGCAGAGCGTGGTCGGCCTGATCGATCAGCGTGTGCACCAGAAAGTGCGCCGGCTGTTCGGCAAATCGATCCGGCGCACAGAGTTGTTCGGCCAAAGCGCGCGCCTGTTGCATCGATTCCGCCGCGGCCGTGTTGTCGCCCAACGCTGCACGCAACGCGGCGCGCACGCGCCATGTGCCGGCAAGCCCCCAGCTTTCGCGCGGATCGTTCGCCGCCAGCCGCAAACGCGCCTGCAGCGATTTGTCCATCGCATCGCGCGCCGCATCGGGCGCGCCGCGCGCGTAATCTGCTTCCGCCGCAAGCGCCCATGCGTCGGAGAGAATGGCGCGCCAGTGCGGCTCGCTTTTCTCCGTCACCGCAAGCGCCTCGTAACGGCCAATCGCTTCGCGAAACCGCCGCCGCGCGGAGGAGGGCTGATTGGCGTCCAGCTCCAGCGCGCCAAGCCGCAACTCAGCGTCGGCAATGTCAGCCGCGAGTTCTGGCGTTTCGGAGAGCTGCATCGCCGCCGCCTGCAACATAGAGAGCGCACCCTCGGCGCCGGATTTCGCACGCGCCATCTCGCCGACGCTGGCGTCGAGTTCCGCGGTTCGTCCGCGTGCGCGTGCGTACCAACGCGCCGCGTGCGGGTCGCCGCGATCCACGTTCATCGCCGCTTCCGCGAGTTTCATGCTCTGCGCGTAGGCGCTGCGCGCTTCAGCCGTCGCGCCGTTCGCACGTGCGAGATCGCCGAGCAAAAATGCTGCGCGTGCTTTCACCAGCGGCGCCGCGCTGCCCGAGAGCACAGACGCCGCCTCGGCGCGGGCCGCATCCAGATCGCCAGCCTCGGCCGAGAGGCGGGCCAGCCCGAGCCTCGGGGCAGGATCGAGCGGCGTCAGCTGCACCGCCAGCGCCAGCGCTTGGCGCGCCCGGCCCGGGGCCGTCTGCTCCCAGATCGCCGCCGCCCGGCGCGCGGCCAGGGCTGCGCCCGGTCCGCCCGCTTGTGCGGCCGCCCACAACGCCTCCGCGTCAGGCCCGATCGGTCTGCCGTTTTCCGTCATTCTTTCAGCTACTTAATATCGCTTGGTAAACCGTCACAAACCGTAACCCAACGTGTTTTGAAGGCCCGGGAACCTTTGGGTACACGAAACGTCGGGTCGGGGGGCCCGAAGTCCTGCTGGGGGACGAGAAGGTGGCATCTGTGCGTCGTCAACAGACCATAGCAGGTCCGGCCATGTGCGCGGGCGTCGGCGTCCATTCTGGCGCCCATGTGCGCATGGTGCTTAGCCCGGCGCCAGTGGATACCGGCATCGTCTTCATCCGTTCGGACGTGCGCGGCGTGTCGTCGAATTCCGTCGCCGCCCATGCTGACAGCGTCTCTGAAACGCGCAACTGCACCACCATCCGCAACGCCTCGGGCGTCGAACTCGCGACCATCGAGCACCTGATGTCGGCCTGCGCTGGCCTCGGCATCGATAATCTCATCGTTGAGGTGGACGGCCCGGAAGTGCCGATCCTCGACGGTTCGTCCGCGCAATTCGTGCAAGTTCTGCTCAACGCCGGCGTGAAGCAGCAACAAACCGCGCGCCGCGTGATCAAAATCCTTGAGCCGATCGAAGTGCGTATGGGCGCGAAAAGCGCGGCCCTGCTGCCTTCGGAAGGCTATGACGGCCTCGATATGGACGTGACGATCCGCTTTGCGGACGCCGCCATCGGCACGCAACGCCGCCGCGTTCACCTCTCGCCGGAAACGTTCCTGAACGAGATCGCTGACGCGCGCACGTTCGGCTTCCTGGCCGACGTCGAAACCATGCGCGCCGCCGGCCTCGGCCTCGGCGCTTCGATGGCCAACGCCGTTGTCGTGGACTCCGGCCGCGTTGTGAACCCGGAAGGACTTCGCTTCGACGACGAATTTGTGCGCCACAAAATGCTCGACGCTGTGGGTGACCTCTCGCTCGCGGGCGCGCCGATTTGTGGCCGCTTTGTGGCGGATCAGCCTGGTCACGCCCTCAACGCCCGCCTGGTGCGCGCGCTTTTGGACACCCCGGAAGCCTGGTGCTGGGAGAACGGCGACGCGCCCGAAACGACGCGCGAAGCCCAGCCCACCCTGGCCGCGGCTGCCCGCTAATCCACTGCTCACACGCCACAGCCGCAGGCGCTTTGCGCCGCGCTTTGGTTCCTGTATCAGCGGTCTAAAGCCCGCTTCGCGGGGATCCCTGAGCTAAAAGAGGCCCGGCAGAATGACCCCTCGGAAGATCCAGCTGACCCGGGCTATCGCGCTCGCTTTGCTCGCCGGCACGACTGCCGCGTGCGCCAGCGGCGGCGTTCGTGATCGCGAAGACGTCCAGTACGTCGAAGAGCCGGCGACGCAGCTCTACAATCGCGGCGCCGACGCGCTCGATCGCGGCCGCTATCCGCGCGCGCTGCGCTTCTTCGAAGAAGTCGAGCGTCAGCACCCGTATTCGTCGTGGGCGCGCCGCGCGATGCTCATGGAAGCTTACACGCACTACCAGGCGCAGGGTTACGACGACGCGATCGAAGACGCGCAGCGTTTCATCTCTCTGCACCCGGGCAACGAGAGCGCGCCGTACGCGTACTACCTGATCGCCATCTGCCACTTCGAACGCATCATGGACGTCGGCCGCGACCAGGGCACGACCGAGCGCGCGCTTGCCGCGTTGAACGATGTCGTCCGCCGCTATCCCGATAGCCCGTACGCCCGCGACGCGCGTCTGAAGCTGGACATGGTCTACGACCAGCTCGCCGGCAAAGAGATGGCTATCGGCCGTTTCTATCTTGAGCGCGACCAGCACCTCGCCGCGATCAACCGCTTCCGCAATGTGATCGAGAACGAGAACTTCCAGCGCACCACGCACGTGCCGGAAGCGCTGCACCGCTTGGTCGAATCCTATCTCTCCGTCGGCATGACCGAAGAAGCGCAGCGCATGGCTTCGATCCTCGGCTACAACTTCCCAGGCAGCGAATGGTACGAGCGCACCTACGCGCTTATGACCACCGAAGGCGTAGCGCCCGTCGCCGTCGAAGAAGCTGAACGCCGCGGCTGGCTCGGCCGCACGTTCGGCCAGGTGTTCTAACCTCCTCATAAGGGGAGGGCTGTGAGCGACAAAGCTGTCGACAAGCTGACCGAGAAAGAAGCCGCCGCTGAACTCGAGCGGCTGGCCGCTGAAATCGCGCGCCACGACAAGCTCTATCACGAACAAGACGCGCCGCTGATCAGCGACGCCGAGTACGACAAGCTCCGCGTCCGCAACAATGCCATCGAAGCGCGTTTCCCGGGCTTGGTGCGGGCGGACAGCCCGTCGACCAAGGTCGGCGGCGCGCCGGCGGCGAAGTTCGGCAAGGTCCGCCACGCCGTGCCGATGCTCTCGCTCGACAACGCGTTCGATGCGGAGGACGCGCACGGCTTCGTCGCCAAGGTGCAGCGTTTCCTCAATCTCGACGTCGCGCCGATCATCACCGCCGAACCGAAGATCGACGGCCTCTCGGCCTCGCTGCGCTACGAAGACGGCAAGTTCGTGCAAGGCGCCACGCGCGGCGATGGCCGCGAAGGCGAGGACGTCACCGCCAACCTCCGCACCATCGCCGACATCCCGCACATGATCAAAGGCGCGCCCGCCGTGCTTGAAGTGCGCGGCGAGGTCTACATGGAGAAGGCGGCGTTCGCGGCCATGAACGCGGCGCTCGAGAAGGACGGCAAGCAGACCTACGTCAACCCGCGCAACAGCGCCGCCGGCGCACTGCGCCAGCTCGATCCGAAGATTACCGCAACGCGTCCGCTACGTTTCTTTGCGCATGGCTGGGGTGAGCTGAGCGAGCCGCTGGCGGAGACGCAATTCGAGAGCGTGCATCGCCTGGAGAAGTTCGGCTTCCCACTCGCCGGCATCAAGCGCGCCAAGAACGCCGAAGAGTTGTTGGCGATCTACGATGGCATTCTCAAAAGCCGCGAGAAGCTCGCCTACGAGATCGACGGCGTCGTCTACAAAGTGGACTCGCTCGCGCTGCAGCAGCGGCTGGGATTTGTCTCACGCAGCCCACGCTGGGCCATCGCGCACAAGTTCGCGGCTGAGCAGCAGCAAACGACGCTTGATGGCATCGATATCCAAGTCGGCCGCACCGGCGCGCTGACGCCAGTTGGGCGCTTGAAGCCCGTGTTCGTCGGCGGCGTCACCGTCACCAACGTGACGCTGCACAATGCCGACTACATTCGCGGCGTCGGCGCCGATGGTCACCCCATCCGCGGCGGCAAGGATTTGCGCATCGGCGATACTGTGATCGTGCAGCGCGCGGGCGACGTGATCCCGCAGATCGTTGATGTGCTCTTGGAGAAACGCGCCAAGGGCGCGCGCAAGTATCAATTTCCAGAACGCTGCCCCGTTTGCGATAGCCACGTCGCGCGTGAACTGGAGCCGGGTGAGGAGGGTGTCATCGCCCGCTGCACCGGCGGCCTCAATTGCCCCGCGCAAGCCGTCGAACGCCTCATCCACTTCGTCGCCCGCCGCGCCATGGATATCGAAGGCCTCGGCTCAAAGCAGATCGAGGAATTCTACGAACTCGGCTGGGTCAAAGAACCGGCGGACATTTTCCGTCTCGCCGATCATCGCGATGAACTCGTTGCGCGCGACGGCTATGGCGAAAAGAGCGTCACCGGCTTGCTCGCCAGCATTGATGCGCGCCGCGAACCGGAGTTCGGTCGCTTCCTCTATGCGCTCGGCATCCGCGACATCGGCGAAACCACCGCCGGCGTCATCGCGCGCCGCTTCGAAAGCTGGGCGGCGTTCGAAGAGGCCATGAAGGCGGCAGTGAAAGCGCGGCCAGGTGAAGCGTATGAAGCGCTCGAACGCGTTGCTGGTGTCGGCGATGGCGCGCGCGCGGCACTCATTGCGGCTGCGCCTGAACTGAAGGCGCCGCGCGGCGATCTGTTCGAGGAAGGCGAGGCGCCGAAGGTCAAAGGCGTCACCGCAAAGGCGTGGCAGGGGCTGGCCGATGCATTCGGCTCGCTCCCCGAGGCCATCGCCGCCGTAAAAGCGGCGGCGAAGCAAGCGCCGGGTGAGGATTATCTCGAACTCGCGCGCATTGATGGCGTCGGCCCCGTTGCCGCCGATCACTTGGTCGATTTCTTCGCCGAGAAGCACAACACCGACGCGCTGAAGCGTCTGCTGAAGCACGTGACGCCGAAGGATCAGCCGCGCGCGGCAACGTCGAGCAAAGTCTCCGGCCTCACCATCGTATTCACCGGCTCGCTGGAAAAGATGACGCGCGACGAAGCGAAGGCGCGCGCGATCGCGTTGGGCGCCAAAGTCTCCGGCAGCGTCTCCAAGAAAACCGATCTCGTCGTCGCCGGCCCCGGTGCCGGCTCAAAGCTCGCGGAAGCCGAGAAGCACGGCGTCAAAGTCATCGACGAAGACGCCTGGATTGAACTCAGTCGCTAGGGGCTCGCGCTTTGCCGCGCAGATCGGTCAGCGCCGCGACCGCGACCACAACTAGATAGATCACCAGGATCATCGCGCCGCTCTCAGCGCCGAGCGGGCCTGCAGGTTGCGGCGAGAGCATCGCCACGATTTGCAGCGTCACCAGAAATCCGATGAACCCAATCGCCGGCCACGCCATGCGCCCCAGCGTCTTGCGGCTCGCCACCCACGCCGCGCCGCACACGGCGAGAAGACCGATCTCCAGCGCCTGCTCCGGCACAGGATAATTCCAGAGCGCAAAGCCGACGCGCTCGCCGCCCGGCCAAAGTTCAAGATCGGGCCGGTGCACGAAGAGATCGAGCACCCAGTGCGACAGCACGGTGAGTCCAGCGACAGCGCTCGCCCACACCGGCAAGCGCAACAGCAGTTTCACCAGCAGAGCCGCGCCTACGCTCCACGCGAACGCCGCGGGCAACGAGTGAGTCCACGGCATGTGCTCAAGCACAAGCGTCGAGCCGGGCAGGGCTGGATCGACGCTGGCGCGCTCGATGCCGGCGATGATGAAGGCCGACCAGCCGATATCGACCAACTGGCTCGCCGCCGCGAGCGTCCACATCGGCGCTTTCGGCTCGATTGCCTTCGCCGCCATCGCGGCTGCGTAGTGGCCGACGAACATGCCCGCCTCCTAGCGCGCCATCTCATACATGAAGTCGATGAAGCCCATCACCGCGCCGGTGATGCCCATCACTTTCGGGTTCGAGCTGTCGACGACGAAATACTCGTCCGGCGCATGCTGCGCGCCGCCGTGACCCAAGCCGTATTGCGCGGCGGGGATCGAAACTGGCGGTTGCGTGAACACTGAGCCTGGCCACGAGCCTGCGAGCCGCGGGTTCAACGTCGCTTCAATGCGCGAGCGGCGATAGACGGCGAGTTGCGCTTGGACCAAGCGGCTGTTCTCTGGCGTCTCCGTGGGATCGTAGCCGCCGGTAACGTTGAACTCGACATCGTTGAAGCCATGCGCGTCGAGATGCGCACGCACTTTGCGCTCGGCTTCCGCGCGCGTTTGGTTTGGCACCAAGCGGAAATCCAACTTCGCCGTGCCGCGTCCCGGCAGGATCGTCATGCCGCCAGGCCCGGTATAGCCCGCGACCAAGCCTTCGATGTTCACCGTTGGCTGCGACGCCAGGCGCTCCAACGCTTCCGCCCACGGCAGATTGTCGATGAACGCCGGCACGCCGTTACGGCGCTTCCAATCTTCTTCGCTCGTGTTCGCTGCGTTCTGGCGAATGATTTGGCGCTCACGATCAGTGAGCGGGCGCACGTTTTCGAACCAGCCTTCGATCGCCGGTGTGTTGCCATCGGCGGTGACGAGCGTTTGCAGCGCTTGCACCAAGCGCCACACCGGCGAATCCACCATGGCTTTGTTGGATGAGTGAATGTCGCGCGCCGGCCCGCGGCCCCAACGCTCGCCGCTCGCGATCAATTCGGCTTCAATGATGCCCTTGGCGCCCAAGCTCACGGTGACGCCGCCCGTGCTCGGATCTTGCCAACCGACAGGGATAAAAATCCCTTCGCTCCGCTGCAGCGCCGCCATGATGTCGGGCCGCTGCGCCATCTGATGGAAGTGCGGGCTGCCGATCTCTTCTTCGCCTTCAGCAAGCAGCACCAAGTTCACCGGCGGCGTGCGCCCCGCCGCTCGCAGCGCATGCAGCGCCGCAAGGAAGCACGCTTCCGGACCTTTCTGGTTCACCGCGCCGCGTCCCATGATGACGCGCCCCTGCGGCCGTTCGACAATCGCCGCTTCCAGCGGCGGCGAGGACCATTCCGCCGGATTGAACTGCTTCACGTCGTACATAAAATAGACGCCGAGCGTTTTCGGTGCGCCCACATCCCATGTCGCGTACACGCCCGGTGCTCCGTCCGTCTGCACGATCTCGGTGTGTGTGAAGCCGGCTTCCTGCGCGAGGCGCTGCATGTATTGCGCGCCTTCCTGCATCTTGAAGTTCTCCGCCGCGATCGACGGATTGCGGATCCAATCCTGGATCATCGCCACGGTCTGATCCTTCTGACCTTCGACCACGCGCCGCAGCGCGGTTCGGTTCGGCGTCTGCGCATCTGCAATCGCAGGCGACATCGCCGCCATCAGCGCAGCGCCCTGCAGCAAGCCACGCCGGCTCGCCGCGCCATCGTTACGGTCAGTCATGTGCGCATCCCCCGAGTTCAGAGGGACAAGCATAAGCATCTATCGAGGAATGCAAGCGACGTTTCCCGGCCGCCGCGAAGCGAAGAGCCGGGACCCAGGGGAGGACGAGGCGCTGCGCCTGGAGCCCCTGGATCCCGGATCGCTACGCGTCCGGGAAGCGTGATGCGCTAGAGCGGCTTTGTCGCCGCTTCCAGCCACGTCTTGGCGTCGCTAGAGGTCAGACTTCGCGTCGTTCGGAGCTTCATCCTCGGTTGGAGTGTCCGGCTGGCTGGGCGCCACGGGAACGATGACCTCTGAAAACACCAGTTCCATAATGTATTCGCGTAAACGCACGCCAGTGCCCGAGAGGCGCGTCATCTCCGGGCATTGCGGCGTTGCGAGAGTCGTATCGACGACTTCAAACACGCCGCCGGCGATAAGCCGCCGAGTTTCGTCACTCACGGGCAAGACATCTGGGCAGTACGGAGACCTGCCGTTGGTAGGCATGACCATGAGGCGCTCGATGTCGGCTTCGGTGAGCGTCTCTAATGCCCTGCGAACTGCGCGAGGAGGTCGTTCACTCGTTGAGGAGAGATTGAGTTTGAAGTTCCCATAGTCGATGGATTCAACGCGCGTCGCGACGGTGGGAAGACTGGCGATCACTTGGCCTATTGGGCCGCCCAGTTGAAGTACAGCGACGAATGCTACGATCGGCCAAAGCGCGGCCTTTGCGAACGCCAGCGCCTCAACGATAGGAAACGCGTGTTCCGAAGGTGAGGCGTCCTCCTCCATCGGTAGGTCCTCAACTGGGCCTTGCTCTTTGGTTTTCTCTTTTGCCTTTGTCGCCTCTTCCTCTTCAGCCATTTCCCGCTCCCTGAGTCAGGTCAAAGCGGCTTTGTCACCGCCTCCAGCCACGTCTTGGCGTCGCCGTCGAGCTGCGGGCCGATCTTCTCCCAGACGCGGGCGTGGTAGCCATTTACCCACGTGATTTCGTCTTTGGAAAGGAGAGATTTTACGATGAGGTCACGCGCGATCGGCGCGAGCGTCAGCGTGTCGAATCCAAGCATCGGCCGCTCGCCGCCTTCGATGTCGGCGGCAGGCGTCACAACTTGTAGGTTCTCAATGCGGATGCCGTAAGCTCCGGTTTTGTAATAGCCGGGTTCATTCGAGACGATCATGCCCGGCTCAAGCGGCTGCGTGTTCACGAACTTGGCGATCCGGTGCGGACCTTCGTGCACGCCGAGATAAACGCCGACGCCGTGGCCCGTGCCGTGATCGTAATCGAGGCCAGCTTCCCACAAGCTCATCCGCGCCAGCGCATCGAGCTGGTGACCGCTCGTGCCTTTTGGGAAACGCACGCGCGAGAGCGCGATGTGGCCCTTCAAGACGCGGGTGAAGCGATCCTTCATTTCCTTCGACGCGCGGCCGATCGCGACGGTGCGCGTGATGTCGGTTGTGCCATCGAGATATTGACCGCCGCTATCGATCAGGAAGAGCGACCCGCGCGCGAGCTTGCGGTTGGTCTTCTTGGTGACGCGATAGTGCACGATGGCGCCATTGGGGCCTGCGCCCGAGATTGAGTCGAACGAGAGATCTTTCAGCGCGCCGGTTTCAGCGCGGAACGCTTCGAGCTTTTGGCACGCTTCAATCTCTTGCACCTTGCCTGTCTGACCATCGGTCGCCAGCCAATGCAGGAAGCGCGAGATCGCGGCACCGTCGCGCTCGTGCGCCTTGTGCGAGCCTGCGACTTCCGCCGCGTTCTTGCAGGCGCGCGGCAGGATCACTGGATCTTGCCCGCGCACAATCTCCGCGCCGGCCTTCTTCAACTCTTCGAAGTACCAAGCACTCGCCGTCGAAGAATCGAGCTTCACCTTCTTGCCGCTCAGCGCACGTAGCGCCGGTTGCAGCTCTTCACTTGGCTTGATCGCGACTTCATTGCCGAGCCACTGGCGCAGTTCCGGCGAGACCTTCTCGTCGGCCAAGAACAAGTCCGCCGTGCCATCCGCGCGCAGCACAGCTTCACCAAGCGGCAGCGGTGTGCGCGCGACATCGCCGCCGCGCACGTTAAACAACCACGCGATCGAAGCAGGTGAGGTGATCACCACCGCGTCCGCGCCTTCGCTGCTTAGCCCATCGCCCAGGCGATGCCGCTTCGAACTCGCGGCTTCGCCGGTGTACGCTTCCTGTTGCGGCACCACCTTCGCCATCGGGATCGCAGGGCGATCGTCCCAAATGTCGTCGATCGGATTGCGCTCCAGCGCCACCAAGGTCACGCCCGACGAGTCCGCCGCTGCGCGCAGGCGGTCCAAGCTATCCGGGCTGTGCAGTTTCGGATCATAGCCGACGCGCTGGCCCGCCTTGCCGCGCTCCCGAATGAACGCTGGCACGCCGCCATCGACCAGATCGCGATAGGCAAAGAGATCGCCATCGACCTGCGCCCGGACCTGCAGCGTATAGCGCCCGTCCGTGAACACGGCCGCCTCATCGGCCATCACCACGGCTGCGCCAGCCGAGCCCGTAAAGCCGGTCACCCAGGCCAGACGATCATAGGCCGGCGGCACATATTCGTTTTGCCATTCATCCTCGTGCGGCACGATGAAGCCATCCAGCCCCGCCGCTTTCAGCGCTTTTCTCAAGCGGGGCAGGTGCTTACGGCCAAGGGTAGGGCCGCCCGGATCGTCATAGGTCTGGAACACGTCTTGCGTCCTTTGAGGCCCTGGTTCAGGGCAGGTTCAGAGCTTGGAGTTTAAGCCTTTGCGCTGAGAGGTTTAAGGGGCGGCTGTCGGAAAACCGGCCCCTAACGCGGAGAACCATGGGTCTGTGGGCTAAAAAGGCAAAGGCGGCATTGATCGCCCTGGCGTTGGTGGCGGGGTCCACCGCGTCCGCCCAGCCGGACCTGCGCGACTACCTGACCCGACAGCTCGATAGCCAAGAGCCTGACAACGCCGAGCGTGGCTTCGCCCACGCGGTCGGCCCGCTATCAGGCACGCTCGCCAGCAACCACGCCGCCCAACTGCCGCTCACCCTTCGCGCTGGGCAGGAGATCCGCATCGTCGGCGTCTGCGACCAGACCTGTGATGACCTCGATCTTCGTGTCCTCAACCCGCGCGGCGAGATCATCGCGCTCGACACACGCAGCAACGCCCGCCCGGTCGTGGATCTACGCGCGGAGATGTTCGGTCAGCACACGATTGAAGTGGGCATGATCGATTGCCGTGCGCCACGCTGCCGCTACGCCGTCAACGTCTACACGCGCTGAGATCTACTGCGCGGGCTGGCCGTCGACCAAACGGCCCTGATAACGGACCGTGCCATCTACGTTCCAGAAAACGCCGTAGCCTTCGAAATCATCGGCGTTGAACTGACCTTCGTAGATGCCCTCATTGGCGAAGACGTAAACGCCGTAACCGTGCTTGGCGCCGCCGTCGCCGCCGGGCCCGTGGGCGCCGGCGTAGAATTCGCCGTCATCCCAGGAGAGCACGCCGTAGCCGCTACGTTGCGTCGCCGCGCCGCCACATGGTGAGCATTCGCCGGCGTAATCGTCTCCAGCGGTGCCCTCGAAGCGAATGAGGCCCGCGCCGCCGCCGTTGGCGCGTGCGGCCGCCATCAGCGCACGGCGTTGTGCATCGCGCGCTTGTTCAACCGCCGTTCGAACTTCGGGAGATAGCTGCGCCAAATCGAATGGGCGCACGGATTGAGCGAAGCTTGGCGCAGCGCAGATAAGCGCGGCCGAGAACGCCAGTGCAGTGATCAAAGATTTCATGACGAACCTCCCCCTCGCGCGTCGTGAGCCTAGTTCGCCGCCGTAAACCGTCAAGCACCTCAGGGGCGGCGCCACACCAGCGTCATCCAGGCTTCCTTTGGAATCTGCCGCTCCAAAATCAGCCCGCGGTTGGCGTAAGCCTCGCGCACCAGCGGCGCTTGGCTACGCAGCAAACCCGAGAGGATGAGCGTGCCGCCCGGTTCGAGCGCGCGCACCAGCTTTGGCGCGAGCCGGATCAAAGGGCGCATCAGGATGTTGGCGAACACCAGATCGAATTGCTTGCCCGCGATGTAGCGCGCGCCGTCGCCCGCGATCACTTGAACGCGCGGCGCGACCTTGTTCTGGTGCGTGTTGATCTCGGCGATCGCCGCGGCGCGATGATCGATCTCGATCGCTAGTGCATCGGCGCCTTGCTTGGCTGCCGCTATCGCCAGCACGCCTGAGCCCGCGCCCATGTCCAGCACGCGCGAGACGCGCCGCTCACGCAGCACGCCTTCGAGCGCCATCAAGCAGCCCCAGGTCGTGCCGTGGTGGCCGGTGCCGAACGCTTCGCTCGCTTCGATCCAGACCTTGGTGCGCCCGTTGCTCTCGCCCATCAGCGCATGTGCGCCCGCCACCACAAAGCGGCCCGCGCGCACCGCAGGCAGGCCTTCAAGCGACATCGCCACCCAATCGGCAGCTTTCACTTTCTTCTGCTTAAGGTGCAGCTCCGGGGCCGCCGCGCCGACGATCGCCTCAACGCTCAGCGCGTCCTGCTTGGTCGGCACATAGACTTCGATGCGAAATTTGCCCGGCTTCTCTTCAAACCAGCTGACGGCGTCAGCAGGCGAGGGGTCGTGGCGATCCAGTTCATCCGCCGCCGCGCGGATCTGAGCGAGCGTGCCGAGGGCTGTAAGCAAAAGCATGGCGCGGAGCGTTAGCGCCCCGCGCCATCCCTGTCATCCACACTCGCGTGGGAATCTAGCGGCTAAGCGGCGTCACCAATTGGTTTTCGCGCCAGATGCCGGCGGACTCGATGGTGCCGTCCGGATTCCACATCACGCCAAAGCCGGAGAAATCGTTGTCCGCGAACTCGCCCTCGTAGCGGCGTCCACCGACGAACACATAAACGCCGGTGCCGATGCGGATGTCGTGATCGCCTTGGCCTTGATACGGGCCGCCATGGTGTTCGCCGTCATTCCAGGAGTTGACGCCGAAGCCGTTGCGGATGTCGCCATTATAGCCTTCGCCATCGTAGCGATCTCCGCCGCTGCCGACGAAGGAGAGCGTGCCCGGTGCGCCGAAGCGCGCGCGTGCGGCCGCCATGTTCGCCTTGACGTAGTTCTCGCGCGCGCTTTCCGCGGCGCGGCGCACGTCTGGATGAAGTTGCGTGACGTCATAGGGGTGGGCGCGCTCTTGCGCCGCCGCTTCGCCCGCGCCGACCGGAGCGGCTGCCGCCGCCGTCGCCAGGAACGCGCCAAAAACCACCGCGCCAAAAGCGCGCTTCAAGCCCAGCATCACGATTGCACCCTCCACCGTCCTCGCGAGGGCGAGGCTAGCCTAGGTGTCGCCGGCTGAACAAGTCCGGCCGGCGGTGCTTTTTAGGCCGCGCTGGCCGGGATGACGAAGCTATCGATCACCCGCTTTTCGCCGGCTTTTTCGAAGGCCACCGTCAGCTTGTTGCCTTCGACGGCGCTGACGCGGCCGTAGCCGAACTTTTGATGGAAGATGCGGTCGCCGCGTTTGTAGGCGGAGTCATCGCCGCTCGACCGCGCGATCAGCCGTGCTTCGCCGTCAATCACCGGCGCCCGCCCGGGCGTCGCGCCGCGCTCCTGCGCGCGCCGCCAGCCGGGCGATTGGTAGCTCGACGTGAACGGCTCCACCGCCATGTCGCGCACGCCCGGCGGCTGCATGCCGTAGCCAGTCTCGCTCACTGCATCGACGTTTGCCGCCGGCAGTTCATCGATGAAGCGCGAGGGCAGCACCACTTGCCAGCGCCCGTAGATCTGCCGGTTCGCGGCAAACGAGATGCGTGCGCTTTCGCGGGCGCGCGTAATGCCGACATAAGCGAGGCGGCGCTCTTCCTCGAGGCCTTTCTCGCCGCTCTCATCGATTGAGCGCTGCGACGGGAAGACTTGCTCTTCCCAGCCCGGCAAGAACACCAGCGGAAACTCCAAGCCCTTCGCCGCGTGCAGTGTCGAAAGCTGCACGTTCTCGCCGTCGCTCTCGCTTTCAATATCGAGCACGAGTGCGACGTGTTCGAGATACGCCTCCAGCGTATCGTACTGGCCCATCGATTGGACCAGTTCCTTCAAGTTTTCGAGCCGTGTCTGCGCTTGCGGCGACTTATCGTTGCGCAGCATTTCGGTGTAGCCGCTCTCATCCAGCACGATTTCGGCCAGCTCGACATGGCTCATCGTGCGCGCTTGCTCGCGCCAGCGATCGAGGTCGCTGAGGAATGAGCGCAACGCCGTGCGCGCCTTCAGCGGTAGGTCATCCGTCAGCACCATCTCGCGCGCTGCGCCGATCAATGTGCGGAAGCGCGTCGCGCCGCCGGGCGCTTCCGGCTGCTCGGTGACGACTTCGCCGGTGTCTTGGTCGAAGAGGGGGCCGTTATCGGTGACGAACCGCACCGGCGGCTTGCCGGCATAGGCATGTAGCTTTTGCACTGTGCTTTCGCCCACGCCGCGCTTCGGCTGATTGACGATGCGCTCGAATGCCAGATCGTCATCCTCGGAGCGGATCAGCCGCAGATAGGCGTGCACGTCGCGCACTTCGGCGCGTTCGAAGAAGCGCGGGCCGCCGATGACTTTGTAGGGGATGCGCAGCATCAGGAAGCGTTCTTCAAACGCCCGCATCTGCCATGCCGCGCGCACCAGCACCGCGACCTCCGCGTAAGAGCGATTGCTCTGCCGCCAACCTTCGATGTCGTCCGCGATCAGCCGCGCCTCGGCTTCGCCGTCCCAAACGCCGCGCACCTTCACGCGATTGCCGAGTTCGTCGTCGGTGAACAGCGTCTTGCCCAAGCGGCCGCGATTGTTCGCGATCAGATGCGAGGCGGCCGCCAGGATGTGCCCGGTAGAGCGATAATTCTGCTCCAACCGCACCACCTGCGCGCCGGGAAAATCGTGCTCGAAGCGCAGGATGTTATCGACCTCGGCGCCGCGCCAGCCATAGATCGACTGATCGTCGTCGCCGACCACGCACAAATTCTTCCGCGCCTGCGCCAGCAAGCGCAGCCACAGATACTGCGCGACGTTCGTATCCTGATATTCGTCCACCATCAGGTGGCTGAGTTTCTTGTGATACGTCTCCAGCACGTCCGGATGGCGCTGGAAGATATCGATCATGTGCATCAGCAGATCGCCGAAATCGCACGCGTTCAGAATCTTCAGCCGCGCCTGATAGATCGCATAGAGCTTCACGCCGCCGCCATCGGCGAACGAGAAGCTCTCGTTCTTCGGCACTTTATCCGGTGTCAGCGCACGGTTCTTCCAGCCATCAATGACGCCAGCGAGTTGCCGCCCAGGCCAGCGCTTCTCATCGATGCCCTCCGCGTCGATGATCTGCTTCAGCAAACGAACCTGATCGTCCGTATCCAGGATCGAGAAATTGTTCTTGAGTCCGACAAGCTCTGCGTGCGTGCGCAGCATGCGCGCGCTGATCGAGTGAAACGTGCCGAGCCACGGCAAACCGCCGCCGCCAGGTCCGAGCAGTTTCTCAACCCGCTCGCGCATCTCGCGCGCGGCTTTGTTGGTGAACGTGACAGAGAGGATCGACCACGGCTTGGCTTTGCCAGTCGTCAGCAAATGCGCGAGCCGCGTCGTCAGCACGCGCGTCTTGCCCGTGCCTGCGCCCGCGAGCACCAGCACCGGCCCGTCCAACGCTTCCACCGCCGCGCGCTGCCCAGGATTGAGCGACACGAGGTAGGGCGCGTCCGCTGCCGCGCGCACCGAAATCGGCAGTGTTTCGCCTTCGTCGCTCATCGATTCGTCCGTTAACGCGCTAGCTTAGCACGAACCGGGAACATAGTGCCGCAAACCACAGCTTGCGAGGGCGGCGAGCGGAACCCAGCTGCCACACCCCCGTTTGCTCGCCATGAGGATTTCCAAGCTGGTTTGCCGCGCCGCCGCCGCGGCCATTTCCGTTGCCATGATCGCCTGTACGGAACCGGCCGAGCCCGAGCCGGATCCGGAGGCCGCCGCCCAGATCGGCGAGGCTGAGCCGCTCCCGCATTCGCTCCCAGCGCCCAGCGAAACCACGCCCCGCTATGTCGGTCTCTGGGCCACGACGGCGGAGGGCTGTCCGGAACCCGCCTGGCGCTTTGAAGCGAACCGCATTTCCACGCGCGGGGAGGTCTCGTGTGAGTTCCAGAACGTTGCGATGACTGAGCGCGGCTACGACATTCAGGCCCAGTGCACGGCGCAAGCGCCGCCGGAAGCGCACACCATCCAGCTCTCCTTCGCGGAATCCGCGCGCGCCATGATGATCTCGGGCGGTCCGTGGCAATCCGGAACCGCATTGGTGTATTGCGACGCCTTGCCCACACCGTAGCGGCAACTTCGCCTCACTTACTCTGTTGTCACAGCGAGAAAGGAGGCGAAGGTGTTTAATACTAACGAAAATCGCATCGGCGCCTTCGCTGGGCTGGTCGCTCTTGTGCTCGTGCTGGCGCTTACAGCTATGGCGTTCACCGCGCTCGAGCCGGGCCAGCGTTCCGCGCGCGCAACCGAGTGGGATGTTTCGCTTCCGGAAACGCCGCAGCCTGCAGTGCTTCCGACATTCGGTTCCTAACGGCTTTCGACTCTTAGCGGTCGCGCCTGTGATGGCGCATTGCTAGCCTCGCCGGACTCAAAGCTAGCGGGGACCGCATGACAGACGTTTTCATCTCATACGCGCGCGAAGATAGCGCGCAGGCCGAACGCATCGCGCGCGGTCTCGAAGCGATGGGATTGAGCGTCTTCTGGGACAACGAAATTCCGCCGGGCCAGACATGGGCCGACTACATCGAAGGCAAGCTCAATCAATGCACGGCCGCTGTCGTGCTCTGGAGTGAGCACTCGACCAAGTCGCAATGGGTGCGTGAAGAGGCGCGCATGGGGCGCAGCAAGCTGATCCCCGCGAAGCTCGACGCGTCAGAGCCGCCGTTTGGTTTTGGCGACGTGCAGGCCGCCGATCTCTCGCAATGGGGCGGTGACTACAACCATCCGCAATGGGGCCGCTTCGCCAACGCAGTGTTCGCGAAAGCGCGCGAAGGCGCGGCGCCTCAGCCAGCTGCACCTCATCCGGTAACGCCGCCGCCTGCGCCGCAACCGCAGGCAGGCGGCTGGCAGACGCAGCCCGCGCAGCATCATCAGCAGCAGCAGAGCGGAGCGGGCTGGCAATCGCCGCCACCCAATCAGCAACAAAGCTGGAGCGGGTCAGGACAATCCGGCGCTGGCGTCGCCGCCAACTCGCCCATGGAATATATCCAGAAATGCTTTCGCCTTTTCGTCGATGGCAAGGGCCGGGCGCGGCGCGCCGAGTATTGGTGGTGGGCGCTCTTTTCGATTATTGCCTCTATCGTCGCCGTCGTCGTGGACCTTTCCTTCGGCATAAACCCGTACACCGGCCTGCCGAACTCGCAGATTGTTTCAATGATCGTGGGTTTGGGTTTGCTTGCGCCAACCGTCTCGGTGATGTCGCGGCGACTTCATGACTCCGACAAGAACGGCTGGCTTGCGGCCGCGCCTGTCGGATTGTCGATCCTCGGCGGCCTGCTCGGCATCATCGGCGGCTTGCTCTCGCTTGTGGCGTTGGTGGCGATGATTGTGATCGGCGTGCTTCCCGGCACACCCGGCCCAAACCAATACGGGCCGGACCCAAAAGCGCCCTGATTGCCGATTTGAAACGCAACGCCGGCGCCTGCTAGAACGCGCGCCTGCGAGGAGGGGATATGGCCGACGTCTTTTTGTCTTACGCGCGCGAAGACACCGTGCGCGCGGAGCAAGTGGCCAAAGGCCTCGCCGCCGCCGGTCTCGACGTCTTTTGGGACAACGAAATCCCGCCGGGCACGACGTGGGCCGACTACATCGAAGGCAAGCTCAATCAGTGCAAAGCGCTAATCGTGCTGTGGAGCGAGCACTCGACCAAATCGCAATGGGTGCGCGAAGAAGCGCGCATGGGCCGCGACAAAGGCGTGCTCATCCCGGTGATGATCGACGCGTCGCAGCCGCCGTTTGGCTTTGGTGAAGTGCAAGCCGCGAACTTGGCCAATTGGAATGGCGAGGCTGACAATCCGAACTGGCGCCGCTTCATCGACGCCGTGATGCGCGTCACGCAGGCAGAGCCGCGCCCCGTGGCGCCGCCGCCAGCGCCGCAGCCGCAGCCAGCCCCGCAGCAACCGCCCCAACAAGCTTGGAGCACGCCGCAGCCACAACAGCAGCCCGCCGCTGGTGAGAAGAAGGGCGTGCCCACTTGGGCGTGGATCGCGGGCGGCGCTGTTGGCGTAGCGCTCCTGGTGGGCGTCGCCGGCTCGATGATGTCGCAGCAGCCACAGCAGCAAGCTGCGTACACGCAGCCGCAACAGCCCCCGCAAAGCCCGCAGCAGCAACCCGTAGGCGATCAGAACCCGCAGCAGATCATTGTCGCGCAGCTGCAGCAGGCGCAGGGCGTCCTGGCGCAGGAAGGCTTCCAGCAAGTCGGCCAACCGTTCAGCGGCGGCCTACAGCCGGGCCAAACCTGGGATCTGCCAACGCAGATGGGCGTCGGTTACGAGTATCGGATCGTCGGCGTCTGCGACCGCGATTGCGCGGATCTCGACATTCGCTTGTTTGATGGAAACGGCGCGCTCATCGTCGAGGATACGTCGACCAGCAGCCAGCCGGTGGTCGGCGTGATCCCGACGTCCAGCGGCATGTTCAATGTGCAGGTGCACATGTACGCCTGCACCGTTGCGCCTTGCTACTACGCGGTGGCGCTCTACGCGCGGCCGCAACAGTAGAGAGATTTAGTGTAGGCGATTTTCCAGAACGAACACGCGCACCGCTGAAGCCAGCGAAGCTTCCGGCGTGTTCTTGCCGCGGCGCTCATCGATCGATGCAATCAGCACCGGCAGCGTCATTGAGCGATCGCGCGCAATGCGTTCGAGCGCAGACCAAAACTCCGCCTCAAGCGCGAGTGAAGTGCGATGCCCAGCAATGCGCATGGAGCGCTTTTGCAAGGCGCCTTTAGTGTCAGTCGTCATTTCTATCGCCACGTTTGTGTCCGTCGAGCTTTCGATCGGCGGCCTCCTGTTCGGCCTCTGATTTATTTCGGTCGGCCTTCGTGCGTCCGTGAGACAAGCGATTTGCAGCTGCTTCTGTTTCTGCCGCCGCGCGCGCTTTCTGCTTACGCGCACGCTTCAAGTTCACGATCTCGGCCATGTCCGCCTGATGTAGGCAGATACAGTCACTAAGCAAACGCTTTCGTCTGCTTATCGACAAGCGGCGCGAGGTCGCATCTTACGCGGCGCAAAGGGAACTTCGCACCGATGTTAACTGTGATCTCACGCAATCGCGTGAACACGATGTAGGAATGTGTCGCGCGAAGAGTAGTGGAATGTACGCTTCACACCTGCGTGAGTTTTGTGTCGTCAGCCTGGGCTGATCATTTTCTCAGGCCGCACGATAGCATCGAAATCATCGGCGGGGATGCCATCCTTGATGGCTTCATCGCGCAGCGTTGTACCATTTTTGTGCGCAGTTTTCGCAATTTTCGCAGCGCGGTCGTAGCCATATTTCGGCGCCAGCGCCGTCACCAGCATCAGCGAATTGCCGAGACCCTTTTGAATGTTGTCGAGCCGCGGCTCGATGCCTGCGACGCAATTGTCAGTGAAGCTCACGGCCGCATCCGCCATCAGGCGAACGCTCTGCAGGAAGTTGTAAGCCATGACGGGATTGAACACGTTCAGCTCGAAATGGCCTGATGCGCCCGCGAACGTAATTGCAGCATGATTGCCGAAAACCTGGGCGCAAACTTGCGTCAGTGCCTCGCACTGCGTGGGGTTCACCTTGCCCGGCATGATCGAGGAACCGGGCTCGTTCTCCGGCAACATCAGTTCGCCGAGGCCAGAGCGGGGTCCTGAGCCCAAGAAGCGAATGTCGTTGGCGATCTTGAACAGCGACGCCGCCACCGTGTTGATCGCGCCGTGGCTGAACACCATCGCGTCGTGAGCCGCCAGCGCCTCGAACTTGTTCGGCGCCGAGGTGAACTTCATCTGCGTGATCGCCGCGATCTTCTCGGCCACCTTCTCCGCAAATCCCACCGGCGCGTTGAGGCCGGTGCCGACAGCCGTCCCGCCTTGGGCCAGCTGCATCAGCATCGGCATGCTCTGCTCGATGCGCGCGATGCCGTTCTCGATCTGCGTCGCGTAGCCGGAGAATTCCTGGCCCAGCGTGATCGGCGTCGCGTCCTGCGTGTGCGTGCGGCCGATCTTGATGATGTCCTTCCACGCCTGCGCTTTGTCGTTCAGCGCGTTGCGCAGCTTCGAGAGCGCAGGGATCAGCCGGTGCTCGATCTCCTCGGCGCAGGCAATGTGCATCGCCGTCGGGAACGTGTCGTTCGAGCTTTGGCTCATGTTGACGTGATCGTTCGGGTGAACGGGCGTCTTCGAACCCATCTGGCCGCCCAGCATCTCGATCGCGCGGTTCGAGATCACTTCGTTGGCGTTCATGTTCGATTGCGTGCCTGAACCCGTCTGCCAAACCGCCAACGGGAAGTGCGCATTGAGCTTGCCTTCGATCACTTCCTGCGCGGCCTTCACGACGGTTTGGCCGACTTCCGGCTTCAGGATGCCCAGCTCCATATTGGTCTCGGCGGCGGCGCGCTTCACGATGCCCAGCGCCCGCACGATCGGCGCCGGCATCTTCTCTTCGCCGATTTTGAAGTTCATCAGCGAGCGTTGCGCCTGCGCCCCCCAATACTTGTCGCTCTCGACCTGGATCGGGCCAAACGTATCGGTTTCGGTGCGGGTGGACATGGCGCTCTCGCTTGCTGAATCTGCTGCCGCAGGGGATATGGGCGCCGTTTGTGGCGATCAAGCCCGAAGGGTGTGGCAGATGGCGTCGGAGTGGACCGGGCGAGGCAAAGTCCGCGCCCGCGAGATCGCCGGCGGCGCTGAAATCGCCATCGACGGCATCACCACCCAAGCGCGCTACTACAAGCCGTTGGTTTATGAGTTCTTCCGCAAAGAGTTTCTCATCCGTCCCAAGGGCGGCGAGTTCGAGGTGGAACTGATCATGGAATACGTGGGCGAGACCCCACGTCTCGATCTCGACAACCTCGCCAAAGCGCTGCTCGACGCGCTGAAGGGCTACGTCTTCTTCGACGACAGCCAAATCGCACGCTTGCTCTGCGAGCGCCGTCCCGGCGAGCGTGACCGCATCACCGTGCGCGCCATCCGCCGTGGCGTGCTAGAAGAGAGATGATGCCATTCCGACTCGTCTTCCTCGGCATGCTGGGCTCCGGCAAGAGCCATGTCGCGCGCGAAGCTGCGCGGCTGACCAGCGGCGTCGTGTTGCCCTTCGCCAAGGATGTATATCGCTTGAGCGAAGCCGTGCTGGAGCGGCCAGTCGATAAGAAGATCCCATCTGATCGCGCGCTGCTCAAAACCATCGGCACCGATTGGGGTAGGGAAGGCCGCGCTGACGTCGATCCAGAGCTGCAGGCCAAGCTCGCGAAGCTCTGGCCCGAGCGCCATGGCTACGCCGACATCTGGGTCGATAGTTTCGTTCGCTACGCCAACGCGCAACCCGAGGCGCACATCTTCAACGATGACACGCGCTTTCCCAACGAACTTTGCCGCACCGTCGGCCTGGGCTTTCTGCCGTTTTATGTCGGCGTCTCCGAGACCACGCGCGCGCAACGCCTCACGCTGCGCGGCGAAGCTGTCGCGCCGGACGCTTACGCGCATCCCTCCGAGATCATGAACACGACGCTGAGCTCCATCGCGCTCGATCAGAACCTCGCGCCGATTGTCTGGAACGACGATGCGCCGGCGCCGAAGCGCGATTGGATCGTCAGCCAGGCGACGTTCTACGGCTGGCTCAGCAGCGGCGACACTGCCGCTCTAACCGCCTTCGCCCATCAATCGCCGCCGCAAGATCTGTGCGACTGGGCGCGCAGTGAGCCGTGGCGCTAATTATGGAGCGCGGGCGTCCTCGCCCGCAGCTTCCGTCAACACAAGTGCGGGCGAGGACGCCCGCACTCCATGTCAGCTCCACTTAAGCGGCGGCGCGAGCGCCTTCAGCGCTTCGATCCGCGCGCGCAATTCATCGATGAAGCCGTGATTTGAGCCGGTCCATGTCAGCGGATCACCGACAACCGCCGTCGTATTGAACGGCACCAGCAGCTTCGCATCCTTCGGCAAAGAGCGTCCGGCGCCCTGCAGATAGACCGGCGTCACCGGTGCTTCCGGGCAAGATTCCACCAAGCGCGCGACACCCGTCTTGAAGCGCGTCATCTCCTCAGGCTCGCCGCGCGAGCCTTCGGGAAACACCACCAAGATCTCGCCGCGCTTTAGCGCTTCCTTCGCGCCCGCCAGCACGTCCTCGGTCCGAGAAGCGGCGCCGCGCTTGATCGGAATGATGCCAATCACGTTGCGCGAAAACCAAGAACCAAAGCCGCCCTTGTCGAAGTGATCCGCCGCCGCCACTGGGCGCACGATCGGCAACAGTTTCGATGGAAACAGGCAAAGCAGCACGATCGTATCGACGTGACTATTGTGGTTGGCCGCAACGATCGCCGGTCCCTTGGTCGGCAGTTTCTCTTTGCCGATGACGTCGAGGCCGAACAGGACGCGCGCCACCGGCCGCACCACCAACATCAACCCATAACGCCGTATCGTTTGCAGCATCAGAACCGCTCAATCGCGAAATACGCGAGCAGGTGAAAGTATACTGGCGCGGCGAATGTGAGGCTATCGAGCCGGTCCAATACGCCGCCGTGGCCCGGGATGAGGTGCGAGGTGTCCTTCACGCCAATATCGCGCTTCACCGCGCTCATGGTAATATCGCCGAAGAAGCCGGCCATCGGCACTACAAGACCCATGATCGCCGCGTGCACCGGTTCGAGCGGCGTGAAGTAGGGCGCGAGGAAGTAGAACACGACCGCGCTCGTGATCCAGCCGCCAATCGCGCCTTCCCAGGTTTTGTTCGGCGATACCTTCGGCGTGATCTTCGTGCGTCCGAACGCCTTGCCCCAGCAATATTGCGCGACGTCATTCAGCTGCGTGATGAAGATCAGGAAGAACACCAGGCCGGCGCCGCCAGCGGGCGCCTCAGCGTCCGGCACGCGCATCAGATAGGCGATGTAGCCGATATTGTAGACGCAAACGACCGTGCCCCAGTGCACGATGCCCACGGTCGCGAGATAGCCGTCAGTCCGCCCAATCCACGCCATCGCCGCAGCCGCAATGAGGAAGACGTACACCGGCGTGAAGACCAGATAGATCTGGTAGCTGTCGTCAAACAAACTATCGGCGAAGATCAGTCCGTAATTGAGAAACACCGAGAGATACGCCAACAAGACGATCAGCCGGTCTTCTTTGCGCGTCGGCGCCAGCGTCAGATATTCCTTCAGGGCCAGGAACGAGATGAACGCGAACAAGATCGCCGTCGCCTGCCAGCCGAGCACCAACGCCCCGCCCACCAGCACCGCCATCACCCACCACGAGCGCATGCGAGGGCCAAGATCGGTCCACTTGCCGGGTTGCATGCGCGGCAGAACGAGCGCCGCGATCGTGCCAAGGATGAGGAGTGCTAGAACCGCCGCGAAGCCGAGCGCCAGCGGCGTCATGATAATTTCCCAGCCAAACCACTCGAGCGCGATTTCCATGCCGTCATCTCGCCTCAGCCGGAGCGCGCGTCAATGAGCGAGGCCAAATCGTTTCGAGAGACGCTTGCACAGAACACCTTAGTCCATGTCGCCTTCGGCTTTCTCGCCATGGGCGCATGGGCCGTCTTCGCCAACCGCGCTCACCCATTGCCTGAGGCGCTGCAGGCGGGTCTGGTGCAAGGGCTTATCTCCGGCACGCTGACGCTTTTCTTGAAGAAATTCCTGGAATGGTTCAACGCGCGCCTGAAGGGCGTCGCCGCCCTGATCGCGCCGCCGCTCGTCACCGCGACCGCGATCGGCGCCATTCTCGTCACCGCGCACACGCTCGCCGGCACGCCGGAAATCCTCGCGACCATCGCCGTCCCGTTCACGGTGTCGACGAGCTACGCCATCCTCTACAATCTGCGACTCTGGAGAGCCGCCCATGGTCGTTGAAGAAAACCGCCGCCCGATCGGCCAGCGCAATCGCGGATACGCCAAGTATCTGACCCGCGTGCTGGCGAAGTCCGGCGTCACGCCGAACTTCATATCCTTCACCAGCATCGTCTGGGCGGCGCTTGCAGGCCTGTGCTTCTACGCCAGCGGCATCAGCGAAGGCGGCGATCGCGTCATGCTGCTGATCGGCGCCGCGCTCTTCTGCCAATTCCGGCTGCTCGCCAACATGCTCGACGGCATGGTCGCGGTTGAAGCCGGGAAGGGCGGACCGGACGGCCCTGTATGGAATGAGCTTCCCGATCGCTTCGCAGATATCTTCATTCTGGTTGGCGCTGGCTACGGCGTCGCCGCGACGGGCCTCTTCGACCCAACGCTTGGCTGGGCCGCCGCTGTCGCCGCGGTGATGACCGCTTACGTGCGCGAAGTGGTGAAGAGCGCCGGTGCGCCCGCGGACTTCTCCGGTCCGATGGCGAAGCCGCACCGCATGTTCTGGATGACGGTGTTTGCGCTCGTCTCGATCTTCGATCCGCAGATCGGCGCGCCGGTCGCGGCCTTCCTCGATTGGGCCTACGTGCTTGAGGCCGGCAAAGGCGTTTTCATCGCCTTCGCCCTCTGGCTCGTCTTGCTTGGCTCAATCGCGACTGTGTTCAGCCGGACGTGGCGCGGGCTTAAGCACCTACGGCAAGCGCGCTAGCGCCGACTAGAAACGAAAACGGCGGCGCTCGAAAGCGCCGCCGCGAATTTATTGCACTCTTTTAGCGCGCTCACTTCTTCCGGAACGCGTCCAAGCTCACCACTGAGCCATCAGCAGGCGCCGGCGCCGTGGTTTGCGACTCTGCCGCCGCTTCGCGCGGAGCAGGGTGGCCGGCGTCATCGCCAGAGGCCATGCGCGCTTCGTCTTGATGATGATGCTCGAACTGCAAACCGAACTTCACGCTCGGATCGAAGAAGCGCGTGATCGCGTTCAGCGGAATGGTGATCGGTTGCGGTTGGCCAGAGAACTTCAGAATGACGCGGAAGCGATCGGCGTAAACTTCGAGATCCCAAAACTGGTGCTCGAGCACGATCGTCATTTCATCCGGATAGCGCGCCTTCAAATGATCCGGGATGATGACACCCGGCGCATGCGTGCGAAACGTGATGTAGAAATGATGCTTGCCGGGCAGACCACGCGGGCTGGCGGCTTCTTGCAACGCTGCGCGAACGACGCTGCGCAGAGCGTCTTGCATCAGCTGTTCGTACCCGATCATGTCGTCGGCCACAGCCGCCCCTCCTTGGCTCCCGCCAGAACCCATAAAGGCTCATTTCGGGCAGTCAATTGTTCATCCACAGGGCGCGAAAACACCAACGTTTCCAACGTCGGCTGGAGAAACGTTTGCGACGAACCGTAGTTCGCATTCGCACTGCAAAAGCAAAGCCGCGCGTGCGTTGTGTTCGCGCGGCGCGCGAGCAGTCCTGTGAAGAACTCTCCAAGCGTTTGCAGCGTAAAGGAAAAACGCACCGCAGCACGCGCGTTACGCGCAAACTTCGTCGCTCGCGCACGCGACTCAATGCGCCTGTGGATAAGCGGGCGCGCTCAATCGCCTTGGCGTGCGTAGGGACCGACTACGTCGCGCAACGCCGCATGTCCTCTGGGACAGAATTGGTGAGCGGTACGCGAACGCATGCGTCCCAAAACCGATCACTCCGGTGAGATCAAAAAATCAGAGATGAGAGGGAATAAATCCCCGGCTTCTGTTGCCGGGCGGCGTCGTGTGACTTGGCGTCCGGCGTTCGGTGAGAGCGGAGATAAATCCCCGGCTTCTGTTGCCGGGCGCCGGGGGGCCCCGCCTAGTGATGCTACTCAGTAGGACTTAGGTTCGGAATCACCCGCACTGCTTACGCAGCGAGAGCGAAATCCTCAGCGTTGTTGTCGTTTGCAACTATGCTGTTTGGCCTGTGACGGGACCACCCGAGCAAAAGCAACAGCCTTCAACGTCCGTCGATCCTATTTCGGCCCCATAACACAGACCCAAACGAGGTCCGTCCTTCGCTACCGTTCGAACCTACAACCAGTCCGCCTTCGCCCTCCGGGCTTCGGCGAGACAGCCTTCGCTGCTGCGCCGAAACTGAAGTGCTTTGGCTTGCCTAGCCGAAGCTCGCGCAGTGAGCGATGGCTGGTGGAGCCGCCGGGCATCGCACCCGGGTCCGATCCGCCTATCTCTGCGCGTTTATCGCCATAGTCCGGTTGCCCGGACGAGTCGGAATATAGGGGCATGAGCGCCTCCATGGAAGTCGCGACCCATCGGGGCTAAGTAAGCGTCATGGCAAAGGAAACCGACGAAGACCTCCGCGGCGACATCGACGCCACGCTGACCGCCATGGTCCGCGGCGGCTTTGCGCCCCGCGACGAGATCTGGCTCGTGATCGACGACATCTGCGAGCAGGGCGAAGATCCCGACACACTGCGCGTCTATGCGTCGGCTGAATTGGAACTGCTCTGGAAGGAACAGCGCGCCCTCGAAGCGACCTGGAGCGGCAGCACCGATTGTGAGCGGCTCGACAAAGCCTTCGCCGATCTTGAGGACCGCGGCATCATCTGCCGCCAGGACTTCACCTGCTGCGGCAATTGCGGCGTGGCTGAAATCGGCGCGGAGCTGAACGAAGCCGAGCAGCGCGGCACGCATGTGCGCGGCTACGCCTTCTACCATCAGCAAGACACCGAGGCCGCCATCGGCGGCCACGGCGTTTTCCTGAACTATGGCGCCGAGAAAGAAGGCGAAGCGCCAGCGCTCGCCATCGCGCGCGAAATCGTCACCACGCTCAAGCACCACGGCCTTGAGCCGGTGTGGAATGGCTCAATCGGCCAACGCATCCATGTGCCGCTGGTTTGGCGCCGCCGGTTGAGCTGCACCTAGTCAATGTGAGCGGACGCCACCCGCGACTCGGCCTAATCGCTGAGCCAAAGCGGAGGGCGGCCATGACCAAGAAGCTCGCGGCGGAATTCATCGGCACATTCACGCTGGTTCTGTTCGGGTGCGGTGCGGCCGTGCTCGCGGGCTTCGGCATTATCGGCCAGCTCGGCATAGCCTTCGCCTTCGGCCTCGCCATCGTCGCCATGGCTTACGGCATCGGCCCCGTGAGCGGCTGCCACGTCAACCCCGCCGTCAGCTTCGGCGCCTGGACCGCCGGGCGCATGAGCACCGCCGACATGCTGGGCTATTGGGCCGCGCAATGCCTGGGCGCCATCGTCGGCGCGGGCGTCTTGCTGCTCATCGCCACCGGCAAAGCCGAGTATTCGCTGGTTGAGAACGGCCTCGGCCAAAACGGCTACGGCATCCGCGACGCCGTCACCAACCAAGGCTCGCCTGGCGATTACAGCCTGGCCGCCGGCGCTATCTTCGAAGTCGTCGCCACGTTCATATTTGTCGTCGTTATCCTGGGTGTCACCCAGCGCAACGCCGCGCCGCAATTCGCCGGCCTCGCGATCGGCTTGACGCTCGTAGCTATCCACATTGTCGGCATCCAGGTCACCGGTGTATCGGTGAACCCAGCGCGCTCACTCGGGCCTGCTGTTTGGGTGCTCGGCGACGCGTTGCTGCAGCTTTGGCTGTTCATCGTCGCGCCGATGATAGGGGCGGGGATCGCGGGATGGGCGTTCCGGGTGAGGCTGCTAACGGCGGACGAAGCTTAAGCGCGCTCAGCCGCCGCCCTGTCGCGGCGACGCTGACGCTGCTGCTCGTCACGGTCTTCGCGTATCTCTATCTGCCGCTGCCGGCGCCGAACGTGTCGCCGCCGACGGCTGACGATTGCGTCGAGCTGCATCTCTATTCGAACGGCTATCACAGTGACATCGGCGCGCCCGCGAGCATCTTCCCGGAAGATCATCCGTTGCGCCGCATGTACCCCGAGGCTGAGAGCTTCCTGATCGGCTGGGGCGACCAAGCTTTCTACCTCTCCGACGGCGCCGATCTCTGGCTTGGCCTCGACGCGCTCATCCCGCCCAGCCCCAGCGTCTTTCACATCGCCTACAACGCCGCGCCCTCGAGCGCTTATCTCGGCCCCAATGACGATAGCGGCATCGCCGTGTCGCGCGAAGGCGCGGCGCGCTTCGTCGCCTTCGTCGACCGCTTCCTGGTGCTCGACGCCCAAGGCAATCCGATCCGCACTAGCGATGGCAAAGTCGTCGGCCGCTCGGCGTTCCTGCGCTCGCGCGGCTCGTTCCATCTGCTGCAAGTGTGCAACCAATGGATGGCGCGCGCGCTCCGCGCCGCCGGGGTCAACGTCAATGCCCGCGCCGCCTGGCTGGCGGGGCCACTCATCCGCCAGGTGCGCAAGGTGCAGCCCACCTCATGCGCCGCTCTAACCGACGCTTCCCGGGCAAGCCACGCGCAAGCGGGGCGCTGACCCGGGACCCATCGTTCCTGGGAGCGTCAAGTCGTTGGAATCTCCCGCGAACATGGGTCCCGGCTCTCCGCGCTGTGCGCTACGGCCGGGAAGCGTAGGAGAGCGGAACGAGTCGGCCCATATTGAGCCAATGAGCGCAGAAGCCGCCCCCCAATTCGTTGCGAACCCGTCCCAAGCCGACATCGCCTATCTTGGCCTGCTGGACGACATCCTCAAAAACGGCGTCGACCGCGGCGACCGCACCGGCACCGGCACGCGCGGCGTCTTCGGCCGCCAGCTGCGCTTCGATCTCAGCGCCGGCTTCCCACTGCTGACGACGAAGAAGGTGCACCTGAAGAGCATCATCCTCGAACTGCTCTGGTTCCTGCGCGGCGACAGCAACGTGCGCTGGCTGCAAGAGCAGGGCGTCACGATCTGGGATGAGTGGGCCAACGAAGAGGGCGAACTCGGCCCCGTCTATGGCAAGCAATGGCGTTCGTGGGAAACCAAGGACGGCCGCGTCATCGACCAGATCGCCAACGTCGTGAATGCGATCAAGACCAACCCGAACTCACGCCGCCACATCGTGTCCGCGTGGAATCCGGCCGAAGTCGATCAGATGGCGCTGCCGCCGTGCCACTGCCTGTTTCAGTTTTTCGTGGCTGACGGAAAGCTGTCCTGCCAACTCTATCAACGCAGCGCCGACGTTTTTCTCGGCGTGCCGTTCAACATCGCCAGCTACGCGCTGCTCACGCAAATGATGGCGCAAGTGACGGACCTTCAGCCCGGCGAGTTCGTCCACACCTTCGGCGACGCGCACCTCTATCACAACCACTTCGACCAAGCGAAGCTACAGCTCTCGCGCGCGCCGTATGCCCCGCCGCAAATGCTGATCAACCCAGAGCGCAAGGACATCTTTGCGTTCGAGTACGGCGACTTCAAACTCGAAGGCTACACGGCGCACCCGGGCATCAAGGCGCCAATCGCGGTTTAGGCGATGGAATTTAATGACTGGCAATCCGCCCTTGAAGGCGCTTCCGCACAAGACGCGCCGTTTACGCTAATTGAAGGCGGAGAGTCCGTAGGGAAGACCCCGTTCGCCGCTGATCTATCGAAGCGGACGGGTGCGTTGGTTCTGTCACTGGATAAATTCATTCGCCCCGGTGCGCCCACCTCTAGGTACGAACAGCTCGTGGACCGTGGTGCCCTTGCTGGTGCAATACACGGGGCGCGAAAGCCTGTTGTGATCGAAGGCGTTTGCCTCCGAAAGATCGTTCCCGGTGATGTGATCGCTCCGGCAACGTCGATCTACCTTCGGCGCGTGACGCCTGCCGGTCTGTGGCATTTGGAGGAGAACTTGGTCGGTTTTGATTTTGCCAAGTCGGACCTCTGCGTCGAGGCCGAGGTTCTGCAGTATCACCTCGAATTCGCTCCGCAACGCCAAGCAGATTTTTTGGTGACGCTTTTGGAGGGTGACGCGGGCTAACCAACCCGTCGTTGCAGAGCCGTTCGTCCCACTGTTTTGCGCTCTATCGATATTTCATTGCCTCCAGACATGGCCAGAGTCTCATCAAGCGCATCGGCGGGGAGACGGGATCATGAGCGAACAAACGACACGCAGATTGCTGCTGAAACAGGCGGCCGCACTTGGCGCGGCGCTCGCGTTCGGCCAGAGCTGCGCAAGCACGCCAACCGGCCCGCGCACCGAGCGACGCGATCTCTACCCGCAAGGCGTCGCCTCCGGCGACCCGCAGCACAACAGCGTCATCCTCTGGACGCGCCGCGAGCCTGATGCAGGCGCGAGCGCGCATCGCCTCGTCGTCGAAGTCGCCAGCGATGAAGCCTTCGCGCGCATCGTCGCGCGCGGCGATGTTGAGGTGAGTGCGGCAACCGATTGGACGTGCCGTTTCCTCGCCGCCGGCCTGCGGCCCGCGCGCGAATACTGGTATCGCTTCGTCGACGAAGCAGGGAACACCAGCCGCACCGGGCGCACGATCACGGCGCCCGCCGCAAACGACGATCGTCCAGTGCGCTTCGCCTTCGTTAGCTGCCAGGACCCCACCATCGGCGCGCTCAACGCCTATCGCCGCATGACGTATGAGGACGTGCGCCGTCCGCGCGAAGAACAACTCAGCTTCGTGCTGCACCTCGGCGACTTCATCTATGAGATCGTGAAATATCCCGAGGACGGGCGCGACGGCAGAGATCGCGGCCGCCGCCTGCGCGAAGTCTTCCGCTATCCGACCGGCAAGAAACTTCGCAACTTCCACTTCCCCGTCGATCTCGCCGATTATCGCGCCATCTATCAGGGCTACCTGAAAGATCCTGATCTGCAGGATGCGCGTGCGCGTTGGCCGTTCGTGTGCGTGTGGGACAATCACGAATTCGCGTGGCGCGGCTACCAAAGCCAATCCTGGCTGTTCAACGATCCGCCGGAAGATGCGCAGCAGCTGAAGGTCGCTGCGAGCCAAGCTTGGTACGAGTACCAGCCTGCGCGCGTCACGAAGCCCGGCGCGGGCGATGCGTTCGAGGCGCCGTCCGTAACCAACGGGCCGCTGGGCGAAGTGGACGCGCGCGGGCTTGGTCAGAACCCAGACAATCTCACCGCCATTCACGCGCTCAAGATCCAGCGCTCTTTCCGCTTCGGCAAAAACGTCGACATGATCCTGACCGACAATCGCTCGTACATGGCAAAGCCGATCACGGGCGAGGGTTTGCCCGGCTTTGATTTCGGCGCTACGCCCGAAATGGCCAACGATATTCTGGAAGAGGGGCGCGAGTGGCCAGGCGGCGCGCCGGCGACGATCCGCTTCGGCGAACAAGAAGTCCCGAACCCGCAGATCAACGAACCGCCGCAGGCCTATCTCGGCATCGAGCAAATGGCTTGGTTCAAGCAGCAATTGCGCGCGGCGGAAGCGCCTTGGAAAATCTGGGGCCATTCGTTCGGCACGCTGTCACTGCGCGTCGATCCGCAAAATCTCCCACCGGAATTCGCCGACACCTGGCCCTGCACCGAGTACGGCTACTTGCTGCGCTCTTGGACGCTAGAGCACCGCGAAATCTTCTCGATGGTGCGCAACGAGGGCATCACCGGCCTCGCCATCTGCGTTGGCGACAAGCACTCGTTCTGGGCCGGCTATGCGAGCGAGACCTTGCCGCCGCGCGCGTTCGAACCCGCGGGCGTCGAGTTCGTGACCGGCGCCATCACCGCGCAGAACGCGGGCGAAGTGCAGGCGCTGACGTTCCCGCGCGATAACCGGCTGGCGCCGTTCTACGTGCACGATCGGCCTGACGGCACAACGCAATGCTCTTACAATACGATGCTGCTGCACGGCGTGCGTTCGGCGCTCGTGCTGCGCGATACAGACGACCTCGCGCAAGCGCGCGCCGCGCGTAATCCGGAGAACGCGCCGCACCTCAAGTTCATGGACCAAGGCGGCTACGGCTATTCCACAGTGCGCGCCTCGGCGGATGAACTGGAGACCGAATTCGTCTGCATCCCGATCCCCGCGGAGCGAAGCGAAACCGAAGACGGCGGCCCGCTGCGCTATCGCGTCATCCACCGCGTCGCCCGCTGGGCGCCAGGTGGGCGGCCGGAGATGCGGCAGGAAGTGGTGGAAGGCGACGTCGGGACGGCGATCTAGCGTTAGCCAACGATGACGACATTGCGCCTCGCACAAGTAGGGCTGGCGGGCATGCTTCTGTGAGTGGCATACGTCAGCCAGCATGAAACCTCGCGAACTCCTAGCCACAGCGCAAATTCCCGGCGGCGAGGAGTTGCGCCTGTTCCGTCGCGATACGGACTTCATCATCGCGCTCGGCGGCAATGAGCTGATGTCGAGCCGCTTGAGCGGTTCGGAGGAAGCGCTGGCGTTGCTGACATGCGACCGTCTGCAAAACACCGAAGCGCCGCATCTGCTCATTGGCGGCTATGGCATGGGCTTCACGCTCCGCGCCGCGCTCGCACGGCTCGGCCCGCAAGCGCGGTGCACGGTCGTTGAGCTGGTGCCAGAGATCATCGAGTGGGCGAGAGGGCCGATGGCGGAGTTGGCCGCTGGTTGTCTAGACGATCCACGCGTGACGCTCATCATGCGCGACGTGAGCCGAGCCATCGGCGCCGCCGAGCGCCGCAGCTACGATGCGATCCTGCTCGATGTCGACAACGGCCCCGACGGTCTCACCCGCGCCGACAACGATCACATCTATTCGCTGCTTGGCCTACAAGAAGCGAAGGCCGCGCTGAAACCCGGCGGCGTGCTGGCGATCTGGTCAGCCGCGCCCGACGAGCGGTTCGCGCGCCGCCTGAAGCACGCGGGCTTTCAAGTTGAGGAAGTCATGGTCCGCGCCGGCCGCGGTGGCAAAGGCGCGCGCCACATCATTTGGTTTGCGAGGACGGCGTAATGCTTCGGATGCTTGGCTACATCGCGCTGGTGCTTGTGCCGCTGGTCGTCCTGTTCGCGATCGTTCTTGCGATCGGCTTCGCCATCTTCGGCTTGGCCGTCGTGCGAAGCGATGTGTTCGCGTTGTTCGTGATGGCGTTCATCGCCTTCGCCCTCACGACCTCAGTGACGGTCGGGATCGTGCTCGCGCGCGCTAAATCTCCGCCACATCAGGAACCACCATCCGCGTGATTTTCTGCAGATCCGCGCGCGCCGCATCGACGCTCATCGGCGTAAACTTGATCGTCGCGCCGACCATTTGCGGCTCGACCTCGCACTTCGCGACGTAGATATCGCCTGGATTGGCGACGAGCTCCGTGCCTTCACCCGGCGCCGGCGCCTTGTTGGTGCCGGTGTAGCCCGCGATCCGGTGTGCGCCAGGCGTTAGCAGAATGCGCGTGAAACGCGGGCTTTTCAGCTGCGCCGCTTCGCGCCCATCGATCACCACGTTGATCCCAACCGCGCGCCCGACAAACTGATTGCGAAACACATAGAGCACCGCCTTGCCGGGAACGGGTGCGAAGGTGAGGGCTTCATCGCGCTGCTGAAACGTTGCTTCCGCGACTTGGCGGTTTGTCCGCAGATTGCGCGTCACGATCACGATGCCGACCACCAAGCCGACAAGCGCCAGCACGGTTACGATGCCAGGCCCCAGCACCGTGCGCAGAACCCAGTACACAACCAGGCCGGCAAGTGCTGCGAGACCGTAGACAACAAGATTACGTGGCATGAGCGCATCCTTACGGATGACGCGCGCGGGCGCCAAGGCTAGAACGTCTCCGTGACGAATCCAAAACTTACGCTTGTGGCCGCCGTGGCGAAGAATGGCGTCATCGGCCGCGATGGCGCTCTGCCGTGGCGGCTGAAGTCCGACATGAAGCACTTCAAAGCGGCGACCATGGGCAAGCCAGTTCTGATGGGTCGCAAGACGTGGGACTCGCTCCCACGCAAGCCGCTGCCGGGGCGTCAAAATGTGATCCTCACGCGTGACGCCGATTTCAAAGCCGACGGCGCGTGGGTCTACACCGATCTCGCCGCCATGATCGCCGCCGCGCGTGCGATGGCGGAAGCTGCGGGCGTGGACGAAGTCTGCGTCATTGGCGGCGCGCAGCTTTACAACGCCGCTCTGCCGCAAGCTGATCGCATCGTCCTCACTGAAGTGAACCTTACGCCCGAAGGCGATGCGCGCCTCGACCTCGATCTATCTCGCTGGCGCGAAGTCAGCAGGGAAGCCGTTGCGGCAGGTCCAAACGACGATGCCGATTTCATCGTGCGCACGCTCGAACGCTAGACAGGTATCAGGTGTCTGGTGTCAGGTGCCGGATCATCTCTGGCATCTGACACCTGGGACCTGACACCTGATGGATTTCGAAGTCATCGCCACCGGCCTTCAGTTCCCCGAAGGCCCCATCGTCATGCCGGATGGCAGCGTCATCCTGGTTGAGATCCAGCGCAAAACGCTGACGCGCGTTTGGAAGGGCAGGCAGGAAGTCATCGCCAATATCGGCGGCGGCCCTAACGGCGCGGCGATCGGCCCCGATGGCGCCTGCTACATCACCAACAATGGCGGCTTCGAGTATCACCAGGTCGGCGGCCTCAACATTCCAGGGAACGCCGCTGCCGACTACACGACCGGCCGCATCGAGCGCGTCGATCTCAACACGGGAAAGATCGAGCGCCTTTACGACAAAGTCGAAAACGGAAAACTCTCAGGGCCGAACGATCTCGTCTTCGACAAGGCCGGCAACATCTGGTTCACCGACCTCGGCAAGAACTTTGCGCGATCAAAGGACCGCGGCGGACTCTATTACTGCAAACCCGATGGCTCGCTGATCAAAGAGGCGTCCTACGGCCACGTCGGGCTGAACGGCATTGGCCTCTCGCCGGACGAGAAGGTCGTCTACGCCGCCGAAACCGAGACCGGAAAACTCTGGGCCTTCGACATCACCGGCGAAGGCGAAGTCGCGCGCAGTCCGCTTGGCGGCCCGGCGGGGCGTTGCGTTGCTGTGCAGCCGATGCACGTTTTCTTCGATAGCCTCGCTGTGCAAGCCAACGGCGATGTCTGCGTTGCCACGATCTTGAACGGCGGCATCACGACGATCACGCCGGCGGGCGCCTCAACGCACATCGCCTTTCCCGATCCGCTGGTCACCAACATTGCCTTCGGCGGCGCCGACATGCGCGACGCCTACGTCACGCTCTCAGGCACAAGCCAACTCATCAAAGCCCGCTGGCCGGAACCTGGCCTCAAACTGAACTTTGCGCCGTACTGAGACGTATCAAAACAAAACACTAAGGAGACGCGCGTGAGCATCATCGTCCACCACCTCGAAGAGTCCCGCTCGCAGCGCATCCTGTGGCTGATGGAGGAGTTGGGCGTCGACTACGAAGTGAAGCGGTACGCCCGCAACGCGCAAACGCGCCTCGCGCCCCCGGAGCTGAAGCAAATTCACCCACTGGGCAAATCGCCGGTGATCGAAGCCAACGGCAAAGTGCTCGCCGAATCCGCCGCCATCATCGAATACTTGGCCGAGAACGAAGCCTTTGGCGCACTCGCTGTTCCCGCGGGCGACGCGGCGCGTTTCGATTATCTCTATTGGCTCCACTTTGCCGAAGGCTCGGCGATGTTGCCGCTGCTGTTAAAGCTCTACGTCGGCATGCTCGGCGAGAATGGCGCGCCGCTGATGCAGATGCGCATCGATCCTGAGATCGACAATCACTTCAGCTTCATCAACGCACACCTCGAAGGCAAAGACTATTTCGCCGCCGGCCGCTTCACCGCCGCCGATATCCAAATGTCCTTTGTCCTCGACGCGGGAAACAATCGCGGCGGCCTCGATCGCTACCCCAACATGGTCCGCGTCAGAAAACTGCAGCAGGCCCGCCCGGCCTACCAGCGCGCGCTGGAGAAGGGCGGGCCTTATAAAATGGGCGCGTGGGAATGATCCTTCCCCGTTGTGGGGAAGGTGTCGCGCGGATGCGCGACGGATGGGGGTGTCACCTCTGGCCATCCGAACACACGCAGCCGTTGGCAGCTGTGCGACTTCAGAACGCTGCCGCCGTTACCCCCACCCCAACCCCTCCCCACAAGGGGGAGGGGCTTTCGAAGACTGGACTTTCCCGGCAACGCACTGAATGTCTCCGTTGACCTACGGAGAGAGCATGCGCGCACGCGATTGTAAGATCGTCGCAACGATGGGCCCGGCCAGTGATGCGCCGGAGCGGCTGGCGATGCTCATCCAGGCCGGCGTCGATTGCTTCCGGCTCAACTTCAGCCACGGCGCGCGCGAAGATCACGCCCGCCGCATGGCCGCGATCCGCGCGGCGGAAGAAAAGGCCGGCACGCCCGTGGGCGTCTTCGCGGACTTGCAAGGCCCGAAGATCCGCGTCGGCATGTTCGAAGCTGGCGAGATCAAGCTTAAGTTCAACGACATCGTCACCATCGAAGCGTCGACCGAACCCGGCAGCCATAACCTCATCCGCTTGCCGCACCCCGAGCTCGTCAATGCGCTCGAAGTCGGCGACATCCTGAAGCTCGACGACGGCAAGCTCCAACTCACCGTCACCGAGCGCGGTCGCACGCAGCTGAAGGCTCGCGTCGATTTCGGCGGCACGCTCAAGAACCAAAAAGGCGTCAACGTCCCGACGCGCCGTATCCCGATCAGCGCGCTGACCGAGAAGGACAGGGAAGACCTCGTTTACGCCCTCGATCTCGGCGTCGATTACATCGCGCTCTCTTTCGTGCAGCATCCCGAGGACGTGCTCGAAGCGCGTGGCTTGATCGGCGATCGCGCCGGCATCATCGCCAAGATCGAGAAGCCTTCGGCGCTTTCGCAGATCGATCAGATCGTTGAAGCTGCTGACGCCGTCATGGTCGCGCGCGGCGATCTCGGCGTCGAACTCCCGCCCGAGCAAGTGCCGATCGCGCAACGCCGCATCATCCGCAGCGCCCGCGCCGCGGGCAAGCCGGTGATCGTCGCCACGCACATGCTGGAGAGCATGGTTGAAGCCGCAACGCCAACGCGCGCCGAAGCCTCCGACGTCGCCACCGCCGTCTATCAGGGCGCCGATGCCGTGATGCTCAGCGCCGAAAGCGCCGTGGGTCGCCATCCGCAAAGCGCCGTCGCCATCATGGATCGCATCATCCGCGCCGTGGAGGACGACGAAGAATATTGGGCCTCGTTGCCGCGCGATATGACGCCGCCACAAGCCACCACCGCTGACGCGATCGCGCTCTCCGCGCGCCACATCGCAGATGTCATCGGCTGCAAAACTATCGTCGCCTACACAGCCACCGGATCATCCGCCATCCGCGTCGCGCGTGAGCGCCCGCGCTCCGGCGTCATCGGCCTCACGCCGTTCATGAAAACCGCGCGCAAACTGGCGCTTGTCTGGGGCGTGCGTTCGATGGTGACCGAAGACGTGAACAACGTCGAAGAGATGGTCGACAAAGCCGACGCCGCCGTGCGCAAGCTCGGCGTCGCCGAAGTCGGCGACCGCGTCGCCATCATCGCCGGCATTCCGTTTGGCCGGGCTGGCAAAACCAACACCATCCGCGTGCTGAGGCTGGAGTAGCGCCACGTTTCCCGGACGCAGCCCCTGCGAAGGCAGGGGTGCGATCCGGGATCCAGTGGCAAGAAGCACCGCGCTTTGTCACTCCCGGGGGCCCGGCTCTCCGCTTCGCTACGGCCGGGAAGCGTGGGCTAGGCGCTCTTCTGCTTCAGCCACTTCGGCAGCAGCGAGTCGTAGTCGACCTTCGCGTCTGCATCGAACGCCACGCCCGCCGTGCGCAGCTTCTCTTGCAGCGCGCCGCTGCGCACTGTGTCGAACATCTCGGCATTGCCGCCGCTCAGTTCGCCGCCGATGAACACTTGCGGGATAGTGGGCGCGCCCGCGCGTGCGCCAACCGCGCGCCGCACGCGTCCGCCCCAATCATCGGTCTGCATCGCAACAGAGTCCAAATCGATCGCGCGATATGGAATGCCGTGCGCCTTGAAGAGCTTGCGCGTCGCCCAGCAGAACTCGCACCACTCAAGCGCAAACAGCAGCACCGGTTCTTCCGCGATCAGCTTTTCGACGTAGGCCGAAGCTTCCGCATCAGCGGCCACTGGAGCTTGCGCGGCCGCCGGAGCAGGGGCGGGGCGAATGTCGAAGCGGTTTGACGGCGAGGACCTGGAGATCGCTTCCTCTTCCGGCGTCATATCAATCGCCACGTCATCGAAGAGCGGCGTCGAGAGATAGCGTTCTCCCGTATCCGGCAGCATCGCCAGGATGGTCGAACCCGCCGGCGCAGTTTCCGCGACCTTCAACGCGCACGCCACCGCAGCGCCCGCCGAAATGCCGACGAAAATGCCTTCTTTCGTCGCCATCTCGCGCGCCAGCCGCAACGCGTCGCCGCCGTTCACCGGCACGATCGCATCGATGTAGCCAGAGGTCTTCGCATCCGCTGTTAGTTTCGGAATGAAATCTGGCGATGTGCCTTGCACCGGGTGAGGGCGGAAGCGATCCGTCAAACCGGTGCCGAGCACTTGCGAATTGTCCGGCTCAGTCACGATGATCTTCGTGTCTGGCCGCGCTTCCTTCAGTGCGCGCGCAACGCCTTTCACCGTGCCGCCGGTGCCATAGCCGCTGACCCAATAGTCCAGCCGCTCGCCCTTGAAGTCGCGCAAGATCTCTTGCGCCGTCGTTGCCGTGTGAATGTCAGCGTTGGCTTCGTTCTCGAACTGGCGCGTGATGAACCAGCCGCGCGTCTCCGCCAGCTCGATGGCCTTCGCCAGCATGCCGCTGCCTTTGTCCGCAGCCGGCGTCAGCAGCACCTTGGCGCCGAGAAAGCGCATCAAGCGCCGCCGCTCGATCGAAAAGTTCTCGGCCATCACGATGACAAGCGGATAGCCTTTCCGCGCGCACACCATGGCGAGGCCGATGCCGGTGTTGCCGCTTGTCGCTTCAACGACGGTTTGCCCAGGCTTCAGCGCGCCGCGCCGTTCCGCATCTTCGATCACGGCGAGCGCCAGGCGGTCCTTCACCGATCCCATCGGGTTGAACGCCTCGACCTTCACATAGAGCGAGACATGCGCCGGGGAGAGCGCATTGAGTTTCACAATCGGCGTGTTGCCGACGGTTTCGAGAATGCTGTCGTATTTCATGGGTTCTAATTAGCACCGCGCTTGGGTTCGGTTGCAGTGGCGATACCGCCAACATGCAGGACCTAATCGGACACAAATTTGCTCGACGCTGTTGCTCAGGTCACTGTAACGGAGCTTACTGCGAACGAGGGGCGAGATGAGGGCTTTGCTGTTGATGTCGGTTGCCGCCGTGGCGATGGCCGCCTGTGCGACGCTGAATGCGGGATCGTCGCGCTATCCAACCGCCGAGCAATGCCCTGCCTTTGCCGAATACGATCCCGCCGCGCTCGCCGCCGCCGGCGATCCGGCGCAAAATCAGCACGTCGCGAACTACGACACCTGGGCGCGCGAACGCGTTGGCGAAGTCCCCGTGCCCGTCGAAGCCGCGAACGCCGCGACGCGCATTCGTGTCCGGGTCCCCGCAACCGGCATGTGGCGGATGGAGGACTACGTCACCGCCTGGAAGGACGAAGGCGGCCAGTGGCGCATCGCGCGCCGCCGGCTCGATTTCAGTCAGCCACCGCCGCCACCTGTGCCGCCGCCGTATCCAACGCCGCCCGATTGGCAGCCACCGTCACCGCCCAGCATGGAAGAACGTTTCCCACTTCTCGTCGGCCCCGCTGACGCCGCCACAGCCGCGCGTCTGGATGCCTATCTCGCTGACCCGTGCATGAACGCCGAACCCACTCGCTTCAGTCACACCCTGCCGCGCCGCGAGGGCCCGCCGTGGGTATGCGTCCCCGATTCATCCGCCATGGCCGGCGAGATCGTCGAGCCAAGCCGCACACGCCTGATCACCGTCGCGTGTCAGAATGATCTGGTGACAACTGACTTCCTGAACTTCGTGTACGGCGCCGCGGGCATCCAGGAAGGGCAAGTCGAGCGGAGAACAAGCTGGTGAGAATAATCCTTGCGGCGCTCGCAGCGCTCACGCTTCAGTCCTGCGCAACCACGCCCGCCGCACCGCCGCTGCCATCCAACCTGGAGATCGACGCCGAAGTGCAGCGTCTGATGGCGCGCGAGCAGGTTGTCGGCTTGGCCGTCGCCGTGATCGACGATGGCGAAATCGTCTACGTCAACACATTCGGCTACGCCAACCGCGAGGAGCAACGCCCGCTGCAGCGGGACACGGTCATGTACGGCGCCTCGCTCACCAAGACGGCGATGGCTTATTTGGCGCTGCAACTCGTCGATGAGGGGCGCTTAGATCTCGATCGCCCGCTTGCTGAATATCTGCCCAAGCCTCTGCCTGAGTACGAAGCGTTCGCCGCGCTTGCCGGAGATGATCGCTGGCGGCAGCTCACCGCGCGCCACGTTCTCAATCACGCCACAGGATTCCACAACTTCCGCTGGCTTGAAGACGATCAAACGCTGCGTTTCCACTTCGCGCCCGGGGAGCGCTACGCTTATTCCGGCGAAGGCTTTTACCTCCTTCAACTCGTGCTGGAGCAGGGGTTGGATCTCGACGTTGGCGCTGAAATGCAGCGTCGTATCTTCGAGCGCTTCGGCATGACACGCACATCAATGCAATGGCGCGCCGATTTCCGCCCCAACTTGGCCGACGGCTACGCTATGGACGGTTCTTTCGAGCCGCATGACGAGCGTTCGCGCGTAAGCGCGGCGGGCTCCATGGACACCACGATCAATGACCAAGCGCGCATGTGGGCGGCTTTTGTCAACGGCGAAGGTCTGAGCGTCGCGTCACGCGCAGAATTGGTCCGCCCCCAACTCTCTATTCGCTCGGCGCATCAATTTCCTCCGCTCTGGACCGACACCGACGCGCGCGGCCCCGGGATCAATCTCGCGGCCGGGCTCGGCGTCGTGACGTTCGAGGATCCGGAAGCGGGGCTGATGTTCTTCAAAGGCGGGCACAATGACTGGACCGGCAATATGGCGATCTGTCAGAACGCGCGCCGCCGCTGTGTCGTCTTCCTAGGCAACAGCGTTCGCGCTGAGCTGATCTATCCCGAACTTGCGCGCTTTATCCTCGGAGAAACCGCGATGCCGTGGTGGTGGGAGTACAACCGCTAGCGCGGGCGCTCTGGGACCTGTGGCGTGACAGCGCCAGCAGCTTCCGCCGCCTTCAGCTCCTCATAGATGTGGCGCACGACGTCGAGCAGCTTGCGCTCCCGCTCATGCAGCTCGCCATCCGCCGCGGCGATCTTCTCCAGCATGTCGAGCAGCATTTCGAAGCCGGTCGCCGTCAAGAACTTGGTTGACCACTCCGTGAGCTTGGAGAGCGGCGCCAGCTGGTCGCTGTTGCGGCAGAACTCGCGGAACTCGCGCGCATCGAAGCCGCCGCCCAGGTGCGAGATCGCCTCGCGCTCGGCCACTTCGATTTCGCGCTCGTCAAGCACGCCGTCGATCGTCACCATGTGCGCCAGGAACGCCGACAGGAACGAGATGAACACCTCATCGGTGGTGCGCTCGGCCTCCGGCACGTTGCGCGGGCCAATGATGATCTGGTGATAGATCTGCGTCAGGATTTCCTCGACGCCTTCCATGTTGTCCAGCGCCATCGTCGCCGGCCTGGTAGCGAAGAAGCGCTCCATCACCCGCGCTTCCGAGGTGACATCGACCAGATTGAGGCCGAGCGCCGTCAGGCGCTCTTTGGTTTCCGGGTGTGAATCTGTCGGGTGCGGCGTGTGATCGCCAAGCGCGAACGCCACCAGCGGCGGCAGCTTGTCCGGATCAACATCGTAGCGGAGCTTGTCTTCAAAGCTTGCCGACATGTTGCGGCGGAATTTGCCGCGCGAAATGTCGTGCAGCGTGTCTTCCATTTCGCGATGCCAGAGCATCGAGAGAATGCCGGTCTTGATCAGCGCGTAGCCGAGATCGGCCGGCGTTGAGGCGCCGGAGCCGATTTGGTCGGCACGCAGTTCGCGCGCGCGGCTCGATTTCGCCGCGTTGCGCGCGAAGCAATCGATCATGAAGCGCAGGAAGAGCCGCGCCGGCATCAGCAGCGGGTTCTTGTCGTACTTCTTGTGCTCGTCTGCCGCGTGCGCGGCTTCTTCGAGGCCACGATAAATCGGGGCGAAGTTCTTGCTGTAAATCGTGTCCGCGCCCGAGAAGTGCGCCAGCTCGTGGCCGACGACGGCCTTCACTTCATCGAGCGAGAGCACGCGCATCAGCGGCAGCGAGAGATAGAGCGTTTGTCCGTGCAGCAACCGGCGCGAGGTCGGCGTGTGCATCGGCGCGGTGGTCGCGAAGAAGTTTGGATCGAGGCCGAGGATGATGTTGTCCGGCATCCGCGCGTTGGTCGCCTTGGCGATCTGTTGCACCAGCAATGCGAGACGCGGCTGTTCGATCGGCGAGAAGGGCACGCCAACCACCGCGCCAATCGCAGGGCGGAACATGCGGATGGTGCGCCAGAGAATGCCGAGGCCCAGCAACGCGCCAATGGCGGCGAAGCCAATCAGGATCGCCATGTGAACTTGGCCCAGCCAATGCGCCTCGGCGAAATAGGCGGTCGCCGCGATGATGCCCACCTGAGTGATCACCAGCAGCGCAACCAGCACCAGGCCCAGGAACGAGAGCGCCGGAAATACAAAGCTGAGCAACACGCGGTTTGAGCCCGTGACAAAGCTCGCCACCGAAAACGCCACAATGAGCGCCAGCCCCGTCGCGGCCGTGCCGGCGCAGACCAGGAGCAGCGTGTAATGGTTCTGAATATTGGCGCAGACCGGCGCCACTGTGAGGCTAGGCCCGCCCGGCAAACACAGCGCCGCGATATCGCTCAGTGACGCGCCTTCGCCCGCCGCAAGCTGTTGCAGGATGAAAAGTGTGATCGCCGCGCCAAGCGCGGGAATGAACAAAGCCGCGAAGATCGCGCGAAGTGCCGGCATTCTGCAGTCCCCCCGTTCTAACGGTAACCACGCGAACGACGTTGCGGCAAGCCCGTAAGAGCCGCAACGCGAGTTGCCCGTGCCCGGAGGTTCAGCGCAGAGTGCGTCAAAACAAGGAGGAATTGATGCAGGCGGTGCGGATTCCGGACGATGTTGCCCAAACGCTCGTGTCCTCTTCGGCCTACGCCACCGAGGCCATTCATGAGGCCTATCGCTGGCTGCGCGCCAACAATCCCTTGGGAATAGCGGAAGTGGAGGGCTTCGACCCCTTCTGGGTCGTGACAAAACACGCCGACATTTTGGAGGTCAGCCGCAACAATGCGCGCTTTCCCTCCGCCGTCCGCGCAACCACGCTGACCAGCCAAGCCGGCGACGCCCGCGCCCGAGCCATCACCGGCACCCCCCATCTTGTACGATCGATCGTTCAGATGGACGAACCCGATCACATGAAGTATCGCCTGCTGATCCAGTCTTGGCTGGCCCCAGCAAACGTACGTAAGCGGGAAGAAGAGGTGCGGGCGCTGGCGCGCGACGCGGTCGCTCAATTCGTCTCGACCTCAGGCAAGTGCGATTTTGTGAAGGACGTCGCGCTGCACTACCCGCTGCGGGTGGTGATGAACATTCTGGGCGTGCCGCCGGAAGACTTGCCCCGCATGTTGCGCCTCACGCAGGAGCTCTTTGGCGCCAGCGATCCTGATACTGAGCGCTTCAAGGAGGCGATGACCGCCGAGCAATTCTCAACACTGCTGATCGCCGTTGTTCAGGATTTCTCGGACTATTTCGAAAAGCTCAGCGCCGAGCGCCGCGCCAATCCGCGCGACGATCTGGCCACCGTGCTTGCGAACGCCGAGATCGATGGCCAGCCGTTGCCGCCGCTTGAGCGCACCAGCTATTTCACCGTCATCTCAACCGCCGGCCACGACACGACCTCATCGTCGACCGCGGGCGCGATGTGGGCGCTCGCGACGCAGCCGGGCCTGTTTGATCGCGTCAAAGCCGATCCCGCACTCGTCCCGGCGCTGATCGAAGAAGCCATCCGTTGGACGACCCCGGTCAAAACCTTCATGCGCTCCGCTGCCGAAGACACCGAACTGCGCGGCCGGCAATTGAAGCAAAACGACTGGATGATGCTCTGCTACGCCTCCGGAAACCGCGACGAAGAGATCTTCCCGGACTCCAATCGCTTTGACATTGATCGAACGCCCAACCGCCAACTCGCCTTCGGCAACGGCGCGCACGTCTGCATCGGTCAGCACCTCGCGCGCATGGAAATGCGCATCTTGTTTGAGGAATTGCTGCCACGTCTGAAGAGCGTCAGCCTCGACGGCGAGCCACGCTACAGCGAGAGCTTCTTCGTCAACGGCCTTAAGAGCCTGCCAATCAAGTTTGAGCTGACTTAATATGGACCGCCGGCGTCTCGCCGGCCGGCTCCGGCGCATGCCGCCGGTCCATACTGTTCACAGCACGGTCCGATTGTGCACGGTTTCCTTCGTCGCCAGTGAGAAGCGCGGGTCCGGCGCCGTGCCGTTCACGACCAACTCCGCCATCATGCGCCCGACTTCCGGGCCATGCTTGAAGCCGTGGCCCGAGCCGCCGCCGAGCAGATAGATGCCATCAAACGTCGGATGCCGGTCGATCAGGAAATCGCCGTTGGACGAGTTTTCGTACTGGCAAACGCGAAACTCGGTGAACGGCCGCCCGGCCAGAGCAGGGAAGCGCCGCTCAGCGAAGGTCCGCAGCAGCGCCATGCCGTCCTCGCTCATGCGCCGATCGCCTGTGCCGGGATCGAAGTCGGCGCCATGCGTATCGCGCGCGATCTTGAAGCCCCGCCCTTCGAGGTTCGGGAAGCCGTAATAGAGATCGCCGCCATTGAAATCGGCCCAGCCGGGGAGATGCAACGCTTCAAATGAATCATCGCCATCCGGCGGCGCGATAAACGCCACTTCCTGGCGTGTCACGAAAATCCGCTGACCCAGCACATCCGGAAACACTTTCGGCAACCAGGGTCCGCACGCCCACACGATTGCACTCGCTTCGCGGCGCACGCCGTCGAGCACGACGCTCGTTCCCTGCGTGCCGGGTTCCGCGTGCGCCAGCATGTACTGGCCGCCGCTCGCCACAAACCGCGCCACGGTTTCCTCAACCGCGCGCCGCGCCATCAGCGCGCCGAACTCCGGCTCGAACAGGCCGAATTCAATTCCGTCAAAGTTCATCTGCGGCCAGCGCTCTCGCAGCGTTGCATTGTCGATCTGCTCCAGCGGCAGTCGGAGGCGCTGATGCGCCTCGATTGACTGGCTCGCGTAGTCGATCATTTCCTGAAAGCAGAACAGCACGCCGGCCTGATGAAACAGCGGCAGCGCCGAGCGATCCGAAAGCTGCTTCCACTCCGCCAGCGACGCCAGCGCCATGCGCGTGTAGATTTCGTCGCGCCCATAGGTACCGCGCGTCATCCGGCTTTCGCCGCCGCTCGACGCGCGCGCATTCGCAGGTCCCATCTGATCGACGAGCAGCACGTCCCAACCGGCGCGACGCAAATGCTCCGCAGTCCAGGACCCAAACACGCCAGCGCCAACAACAATCGCGCTTAGCCGCGAGCATCCCGCCAACGGCAACGCCGCCGCGGCGCCCAGAACCGTTCTGCGTGTCGCCCCCAAGAACTAATCTCCCGTGTTGCTGGCCGTGTCAGAAGCGCAAAGGCATTACGACGTGTGCCGCGTCGGCCATGTCTAGCCCCTCGAACAGGGCGACATGCATGCCTCCGTCGCTGAAATTCAGGCAAATATCATCGGAGTCGATGTGTCGCAGCGCATCCTCGACGTACCTTGCGTTGAAGGAGACGGTTATGGACGCCGAAGTGGAAATCTTCGCCGGGACGTCGAAAACGTCGCCTCCACGTGTGGCGCGAACCGACAGTGAATCCGGTGAAAGCTGAAAGGTGACGTATGGCCGAGCCTGTTTCGGGCTGGACGCGGCGAGCAGCGCTTCTTTCAGGTCTGCCTTCCGGAAAGTAACGGAGATGCCATTCTTGTTCGGTATTACTTTCCGGTACATCGGATACCTGCCTTCAATCGGTTGGCAGCGGAACAGTCTCCCGGCGACGCTGACGTCGATACGATCCGTCGCTACAGCGAGCCGTGCGTCCAAAGACTGCCGGTGAAGAAACGCAAAGAGTTCGAAGGTGTCCTCTCGCGTGAGGATGACGTCTGGCATGGCTGTCAACCCGATTGCATTGGCAAGCGTCACCAGCGCTAGACGATGGCCGTCCGTCGCTACAAAATGCAGCCCACTTTCATCCGCATGTAAGTAAACACCATTCAGATAGTAGCGAAGTTCATCGTCGCTCATGGCGAACATGACTTTCGACAGAGCAGCATGGACGACCTTCGCTGGAAGTTGAAACCTGCAGACTCCAGACTTTGTCACTCTTCCTCTGATGGGGCGCGATATCTGTTTTGGCGTACGTTTGGGCGGAGGCAGTGCTTTAAGCGCCGCGATCAGACACTTTAGATCGGCATTGAAGCGATCCGGTCGAATTTCGACTGCATTGAGGCGGGACAGCCTGCGAATATCTGACGGCAGGTCTTCGGCGGATGGCATCGTTGAACGCCCCACTAAGACCGGTATCACACGTCGTTCTTGTCTAAGCGCTTCGCGGACTTCGATTCTCACGAAATCATCTTCGTTCGAGAGTCTGTCGTTCAGGACGCTCAGCCAATGTGGGCCGATGACTACTAGAACTATGTCGCTGGCACCAACCTGTTCGGTGATTACTTCCGCAAAGTCGTCGCCGGGATTTATTTTGCCTTCAACGTCCATGAATAGCCGGTCTGGCGAGAATTCGAGTTCAAGCTTGAAATAGATTGCCTGGGTTGATCCAGGATCATCGCTGCGCCGGTAGCTTACAAAGATGCGCGGAGGCGACATTCTCTACTTCACCCGTATCCCCGGAGCAGGTTTGTTCATGCGCGCCACATTGTCCAGCGCCGCCGCCGCCACTTCGCGGAAGCGCTTCGACACTGGATGCTTCGGCTGTGTCACCGCGAGCGGCGCGCCGGCATCGCAGCTCTCGCGCAGCGCGACATCGATTGGGATTTCGCCCAAGAAGGGCGCGCCGACTTCCGCCGCCACCCGCCGCGCGCCGCCTTCGCCGAAGATATGTGTGCGCTTGCCGTCCGGCGTTTCGAAATACGCCATGTTCTCGACCACGCCCAACACAGGCGCGTGCGTCTTCTCAAACATCGCAAGCCCACGCCGCACGTCAGCCAGCGCCATTTCCTGCGGCGTCGAGACAATCACCGCGCCCGCCAGCGGCACGCGCTGCACCAACGTCACCTGCACATCGCCCGTACCCGGCGGCAAATCGAGCAGCAGCACATCGAGATCGCCCCAGACGACTTCATCGATCATCTGCCGCACGGCGCTCGTCGCCATCGCGCCGCGCCAAATCATCGGCGATGCTGGATCGACCAGATAACCGATCGACATCGTCTTCAGCCCATGCGCCTCCAGCGGCTCGAGCATCTTGTCGTCGCGCATGCGCGGCTTCTTCGCGCCAGTGCCGAGCAGGGTGGGCGCGGACGGTCCGTAGACGTCGAGATCCAACAGCCCGGTCTTCATCCCCAATGAGGCGAACGCGCACGCGAGATTGACCGCGACGGTTGATTTCCCAACGCCGCCCTTGGCGCTTGCGACAGCGATGATGTGCTTCACACGCGCGACGCCGCCGGCGCTCTTCGCTGGCGCTGCGCCCGCAGCGTCAGCCGTCAACACCGCGGTAACACTGCTGACGCCATCGACCCCGCGCGCCGCGTCTTCAGCGCGATCGCGCACCGGCACGTAAAGTTCCGCCACATCGGCCGGCGCCTCTATCGTAAACGAGACCTTGCCGCCCGCGCGCGCTTCAAGCCCTGTCACACGCCCGGATGTGAACAAACCCTTGCCGCTGATCGGGTCTTTTATCGCATCAAGGCGCGCTTTGACGCGCTCTGTGACGTCCGCCAACTGGTTGTTCATGCTTGATCCCTTAGCACAGGGGCCACATATCGGCGCGCAGGGGAACGCTGCAAGTTCCCATCAGCGGCCAAGAACGTGGCGCGCGACACCAGCAGAACCGGCGGGGAAACAGATCGATGCCTTGGAATGACCAGTCAGGCGGCCCACCACGCGGCGGCGGCCAGGGTCCTTGGGGCGGTGGTCCGCGTCAGCCGTGGGGCCAGCAGCGCCCGCCGCGTCAGACGCCGCCTCCCGGTGGTCCAGACCTCGATGACATTCTCCGCCAATGGCGCGACCGCATGTTCGGCGGCGGCTCAGGTGGCGGCGCTGGCGGCTCAGGCCGCCGCGGCTTCTCGTGGCCGCTGATCGCGGGCCTCTTGGTCGTCGGCTGGGTCGCGACCGGCATCTATACCGTGGATGAAGGCGAGCAGGCGGTCATCACGCGCCTCGGCGATTACAATCGCTCGACTGGCCCGGGCATTCACTTCCATCTGCCGGCGCCGATCGAAGCGCGCCAAGTCATCAACGTCACCGGTCAGCGCACGGCCGAGATCGGCTTCTCCACCAACGCGCAGGAACGCATCGTCGATAATCCCGACGAGAGTTTGATGATCACCAGCGATCGCAACATCGTGCAGATCCAGTTCCGCATCATCTACAACATCAACGACGCCGTGAAGTTCGCTTTCAACGTACGCGAGCCTGAGCAGGCCGTACGCCAAGTGGCGGAAAGCGCGATGCGCGAAGTCATCGGCGGGCGTCAGCTAGAGCCGATCATCACCACCGAACGCGCCGCCATCGAGCAGGCCGTTGAAGAGCTCGCGCAAGCGACGCTGAACGAATACAATATCGGCGTTCAGATGCTGGGTGTTGAACTTCTGCCGGCTACTGCGCCGCCGGAAGTCATCGAAGCGTTCAACGATGTCGTCAACGCGCGTCAGGACGCCGAGACCGCCGTCAACAACGCCGAGCGCGAAACCGCCACCATCTTGAACGAAGCCCAAGCGTACCGGGAACGCGTCGTACGTGAGGCCACCGGTGAGGCCGAGCGCTTCGTTGCGGTTCACACCGAATATCGCGCGGCGCCGCAAGTGACGCGCGACCGTCTGTACCTCGAAACGATGGAGCGGGTTTATCAGCGCGGCAATCTGATCATTCTCGATCAGCGCGGCGGCGCGGTTCCATATCTGCCGCTTGACGGCATGATCCGTCGCAATGCGCCGAGTGCGACGCCCCAGCAAGGAGCCGGCCAATGACCCGCAACATGCCGATCCTGATCGGCGCCGCTCTGCTGGTGCTGATCGTTATCCTGAACTCGGTCTTCGTCGTCCGCCAGGATCACCAGGCGATCGTGCTTCGCTTCGGTCAGTACACGCGGGTCATCAACGCGCCGGGCACCGATCAACCCGGCCTCTATTTCAAGCTGCCGTTCGTTGAGAGCGTCGTTCAGTTTGATCGCCGTAGCCTCGGCCTCACGCTGAATGCGCAAGATTTCGTCGCTTCAGATCAAGAGCGCTTGATCGTCGATGCCGTCGTGCGCTGGCAGATCGCCGAGCCGCGCCGCTTCTACCAAAGCGCGCTGACTGAGCAGGGCGGCGCGCAACGTCTTGCCACTTTCGCCCAGTCCGCCATCCGCCGCGCTTTGGGTTCGGCGACGACGAACGACATCATCTCCGGCCGCCGCGCCGAGCTGATGCAGCGCATCGAGTCCGACTTGAACGCCGCCGCCGCCACTGAACTCGGCGTGCGCGTGCTCGACGTCCGCATCCGCCAAGCTGACTTCCCCGATGAAACGCTCGACCGGGTGTACGAGCGCATGCGGTCAGAACGTCAGCAAGTCGCCGGCCGCATCCGCGCTGAAGGCGCGCGCGACGCCACAATTCGTCTCGCCGAAGCGCGCGAAGAATCTGAGCGTCTGCGTGGTCAAGGCGAAGGGGAACGCGCCCGGATCTTTGCCCGTGCCTATGGCCGCGATCCGGAGTTCGCCGCGTTCTACCGTTCGATGCGCGCCTACGACACCGCGCTCGAAGCCGGCACGCCGATCGTGGTCCCGCCGGACAGCGACTTCTTCCGCTACATGCAGCGTCGCCGCGGCGGCTAACAAACGGCAGCCTGCAAATCGGCAGTCGGCAATCGCGGGTGAAGCGCTGCTTTGTCCGCGATTTTGCGCGTTCACGACTGCCGACTGCCAATTGCCGACTGCCGCCTTAGCCCGCTAGGCTTCCGACTCATGCGCGCCATTTTTTCCGCTATCGCAATTCTCGTGCTCGCCGCCCCAGCGTTGGCGCAATCGCGCCTGCCTGCCGAAGGCTTCGCCGATCTGAACGAGCGCCTGTCGCCCGCAGTGGTGAATATCGCCACCAGTCAGCGCGTGCAGGGCGTCGAAGATTTGCCGCGCTTCCCGCCCGGCTCGCCGATGGAGCGTTTGAACGAAGGGCTGGGCGAGGGCGGCGCGCAAATCACCTCGCTTGGCTCCGGCTTCATCATTTCGCCGGACGGCGTCATCGTCACCAACAACCACGTCATCGAATCCGCCGACGCGATCGAAGTCATTCTGCAAAACGGTCAGCGCCTGGAAGCCACCGTCATCGGCCGCGATCCCGCGACTGACATTGCGGTGCTGCGCGTCCACGCCCGCACGCCGCTGCCTTACGTCGAGATGGGCGATAGCGACACCGCCCGCGTCGGCGACATCGTGCTCGCCATCGGCAATCCGTTCGGCCTCGGCGGCTCGCTCAGCGTCGGCGTCGTCAGCGCCCGCAACCGCAACATCGATGCTGGCCGCTACGACGATTTCATCCAGACCGACGCCGCCATCAATCGCGGCAACTCAGGCGGCCCATTGTTCAACACCGATGGCGAAGTCATCGGCGTCAACACCGCCATTGTCTCACCGACCGGCGCCAGCGTCGGCGTCGGCTTTGCGACGCCGACCTCGATCGTGCGTCCGGTCGTCGAACAGATCGTGCGCTATGGCGAAACCCGCCGCGGCTGGCTTGGCGTGCGCCTGGCCAATATCACCCGAGCCATCGCCGATCGCGCTGGCTACGAAGGCGCGACAGGCGCGGTCGTCACGCGCATCACGCCGGAAGGCCCCGCCGCGCGCGCGGGCCTGCGCACTGGCGATGTCGTTGTGCGCTTCAATGGCCGCGACATCGCCGATAGCCGCGCGTTGACGCGCTTGGTCGGCGAAGCCCAAGTCGGCACGACGGCGACGATCGACATCGTCCGCGAAGGCCGGCGCATGCAGATCACCGCCAACATCGAGCGCCTCGAAGAAACCACAGGCGGCGCGCGCGTCGCGCGCGGCGGTGAAGGCAACGGCGAAACGCCACGCCGCGACGGCGGCCCACGCGGCGGCCGCATCTTCGGCATCGCACTCTCCGAACTCGACGCGAGCCTCCGTGAAGAATTCCAAATCGAGCCGAACGTGCAGGGGCTCGTGGTGCTTGCCGTCGATGTCGGCGCTGAGAACGAGGGCGTGCTGCGCCCCGGCGATGTCATCGAAGCGCTTGGCCCGGAAGCGACGGACACCATCTCCGCCGCCCGCGCCATCGCCGGCCGCGCCGCCATCGGCGAACACGCCATCGTCGCCCGCATCAACCGCGACGGCGCCGTAACGTATAGGCGTTTGCAGGCGCGGAGCTAGATCAGCGCCCGCACGTCCAAGAGCGAAACGACGACCAGCGCCTTAGCGCGCGTGTCTTCAGTCGGCTGCAACAAGTCCGGCACCATCACCGTCATGCAGCCCGCCGCATGGGCCGAGCCGACGCCCGCGTAAGAATCCTCAAGCGCCAAGACATCCGCCGGTTCAAATCCCAGCAGCTTCGAAGCGTGCAGATACGGTTCCGGATGCGGCTTGCCTTCCGTCACATCCTGCCGCGTCACTACAGCGCGAAAGCGCGGCGCCAAAGCATGCGCCGCGAAATGCTTGTCCACCCATGGCCGCCGCGACGACGTCGCCAAGCCAAAGGGCAGGGCGCGGGCCTCAAGCGCGTCCATCAGCTCCAACGCGCCCGTCTTCAGCGGCGCGATGCGATCGCCAACATGCGCCCGCGTGCGCTCAATGAAGCGATCTAGCGGAAAGTCGTCGCCGTAATAACCTTTGAGCTGCACGTCGTTGGCTTCGCGATGCATTCCCACCAGCGCCAAGAACTGCGCATCCGTCATCGTCACGCCGAGTTCGGCGCACGCGGCGAAATGCGCTTCCTTCACAAGCGCTTCGGAATCGATCAGCGTGCCGTCGAGATCGAACACGACGGCGCGCGGCTTACGCGGCAGCTGCAATCAGGGCTCCAGATAGTCCGCGCACGGCGGCAACGGCTGATCAGGCATATATAGGCCGTCAGCCCCACGCGAATAAGTGCGGCGATAAGAGCAGGTCTGATCCGGCGACCAGACGAGGTCCGCTTGCGTCAGCGGCGGTTCTTCCTCTGAATCAATGTTGAGCGCAGCGCTGCGCGGAAACGCGCCAGCCGCAGTCTGCAGGATGAGCCGCGGCGCGCCGTCGCTGACTTCTTCATCGAGGCTGATGCGCGTCACAAATGCGTATTCGTCATGACATGCGCCAACGCGCCGATCGGAATCCGTTTCGTCGAAACAAGCGCGGATCATTTTTGAACCGCCCAGCGGCATGCGTACCGTCTCGTTCGCTGCGCCGCCGCTCACCGAATAGAGCACCAACTGAGACGCTGCTCCGCCGCCGCCCGAATAAGGCTCATTGTCGGTGTGCACGACGCCGACGATCGCGCTCGCATCATCGCGCCCCACGCGCACGATGACTGGCCAGCTTTCCCACGCATCGCCTTCCTCGGCTTCCGCCACCGGAATCGTCGCGACGCTCGCGCCGCCCTTCGTCACCGTCACGCCCGCGCCGTCATTCACAGTGCACCAAACGCCGTCGCCGGTGCACCAGCGATCGCCGTTTTGCGTCAGCGCTTCCATGCGATTGCCCGCTTGATCCGCAACCGGCAGCGTCACGCCTGGCAGAGAAGGTTCGGCGGTGTTCACCGCTTCTTCTTCCGCCGCCGGCGGCGTGCACGCGCAAGCCAACAAAGCCGCCGCCGCAATCATCAAGCGCTTCATGATACAAACTCCGCCCGCCGATACCCTTGGAAGAACAACGCCGCTTCAAGCGTCATGTAATCGATCTTCGCATCCGCCTCAGCCGCCACCAGCGGCTTGGCGTGATAGGCAACGCCAAGCCCGGCCGCCTTGATCATATCTAGATCATTGGCGCCATCGCCGATCGCCAGCGCATCCTTATCATTGATCTTCAGCGCCGCCGCTTCCGCGCGCATCGCTTCAAGCTTGGCTTTGCGCCCCAGGATCGGCTCTTGCACGTCGCCCGTGAGCGCCGCGCCATCATCGAGCAGCACGTTCGCCCGGTTGGCATGAAAGCCCGCCGCGTCCGCAACGCGCGACGTATAGAACGTAAACCCGCCCGACACCAAGACGCAGCGCGCGCCATGCGCCGCCATCGTCTTCACAAACGTCGCCGCGCCGGGATTAAGCCGCACGCGCTCGTCATACGTCTTCTGCAACGCATCCAGCGCCAAGCCTTTGAGCTTGCCGACGCGCTCGCGCAATGCCGGTTCGAATTCCAACTCGCCTCGCATCGCGCGCTCGGTGATCGCCGCGATTTCCGCTTTGATGCCGGCGAAGTCCGCCAGCTCGTCGAGGCATTCTACATTGATGATTGTCGAATCCATGTCGGCGACGAGGAGTTTTTTGCGCCGCCCCTCGACCGGCACGAGCGCCCAATCCACCGGCAACTCAGCCACCGCCGCCGCCGCTTCCTGCCGCAACTCGCCGTCGACGCTCTCATAAATCCACTGCGCGCTTTCCCAGCCTGAGAGCACCTCCGGCGGCGGCAGCTTCCGGTTCAGCGCCACGCGCCCCAGCATCAGAAGCGCCTCGCGATACGCGGGCTTATCCTCCGGGGAGGCGACGAAGACGAGAGCGTGAGCCGTCATAGGGATTGGGGATTAGGGATTGGGGATGAGGGGAGCAATCTATATTGCTTCGATACTGGCGTAGGACACTTCCAATCCCCAACCCCCAATCCCCAATCCCCAAATCGCTCCTCATCATGGGACCGACCGCCAGCGGTAAATCCGCCCTGGCTTTGGCGTTGGCTGAGCGTATCGGCGGCGAAATCATCAACGCCGATAGCATGCAGGTGTACCGCGACTTCCGCGTTCTCACCGCGCGGCCCTCCGTCGAAGAGGAAGCCCAAGCGCCGCATCACCTCTACGGCCACGTCGACGCCGCCGAACGTTATTCCACCGGCCGTTGGCTCACCGATGCGCTCGCCGCGGTCGCGGACATTCGCGCGCGCAGCCAAACACCGATCCTAGTCGGCGGCACCGGCCTTTACTTCAAAGCGCTGACGCAGGGCTTGGCCGAAATGCCAAGCATCGATCCCGAACTCCGCGCCGCACTGCAAGAACGCGCCGCCAGCGAAGGCGCGCCGGCGCTCCACGCCGAACTCGCTGCGCTTGATCCGCAAACTGCCGCGCGTCTCGAACCCAACGACGCGCCACGCATCATCCGCGCACTCGAGGTTATCGAAACCACCGGCGAAAGCATCACCGCGTTTCAGGCCAACACCAAACCCGCGCTTGGCCCTAACGAATGGCGTGGCCTCGCGCTCACGCCCGAGCGCGAGCCACTCTACGCCGCCATCAACACGCGCTTCGACAAAATGCTGGAGCAGGGCGCGCTCGATGAAGTCCGCGCCTTCGCCGTGCGCGATCTCGATTCCACGCTCCCCGCCATCAAAGCCCACGGCGCGCCGGCCCTCGGCGCATACCTGCGCGGCGAGCTAACGCTCGCGCAGGCAACCGAAATCGGCCAGCGCGACACGCGCCGCTACGCCAAGCGCCAATTCACCTGGATCGCCAACCAAATGCCCGATTGGCAGCGCATCACAGCGCCGGGCCTTTCCGATCGCTTGGCGATGGCGCTAGAAAAGCTCGGGGAGTGAACATGCGTCTCAAAATAGCTGCGGCGGTGATGTTGGCGTTTGCCGCGTTCACGGCGTCGCCCGCCGTTGCGCAAGACACCGGCATCGTCATGTATGTGGCGGCAGGGCCGGACCATCGCGTCAGCCTCGGCCTCGCTGAGCCGCACGGCGATCAACTCACCATCGTGCAGCGCATGGAAATGGCGCCTGGCTGCACTTGGACGCGTAGCGCGGATCTCTCGGTCCCCACGAGCGAAGCTGTTCCGCTGCGCGATCCGAATTCAGTCGGCGGCGCCGAGCGCTTCGGTGTTTTGTACGCCACCACCTATAGCGCCTTGGTCGCGGCCGGCGGCGGCGATCCGGCCGTTGAAAATCACGCCTGCATCCGCGTGACGCTAACCGAGTTCGCGCGCAGCGCCGGCGTGAACTAATCTCGCAACGCATTGCGGCAATCCAAAACAGCACCGGGAAGAGGAAGTCATGACCTGGGGTGTGAATGAATGGGTCGCCGTCGTCTCGGCGGTGATCGCGCTGGTCTCTTTCGGACTCAACTGGCTGGTTGTACGCCGCCAAACCGAGCTGCAATACGAGACGCTCCGCGCCGAGATGGACGCCGAAGTTGTCTCATGGGCGCACGAAGCCATCGATGAAGTTTCGCAAGCCGCAACGCTCGCGCGCGGCCGCGGCGTCACTTATGGCGCCGATGAGCTCCGCCGCATGGCGTTCGAGACCTGCCAGAATCTCTCTTCGATCGCCGATCGCGGCCGGCTCTTCTTCCCGAATGAATCGCCGGAAACCCATGGCCGCGACAAGGAAGTCGCGTTCCAAGGCTATCGCCCGCCCATTCTCGACGCGGTCGTCTTCGCTTCAACCCGCATCGGCCGCATGGAAACGGCGCCCTCGGAACCGGACAATGACGCCGCCGAATTTCTGACCAAATGCCGCCGTCTGCTGGTCTCGGAAGCGCAGAACGCTATCGATCCGCGCCGTCGCGGGCAGATGTTGCGCCGTCTCGCGGTTGGCCGCATGGACGACAAGACATCGGCTTACACATTGTCAGCGGAGCTAGGCGAGGCGCTTGAGAGTTTGTACCCCGGTTATTTGCTGCAGCGCCGTGACGCTGCGTGGATCGCCAACAGAGAAGCCATCGCGCGCCAGAGCCGCCCCTAAGGATCCACTATGTTCGTTCGCCGTTTTCTGATCGCCTTGTTCGGCGCTGCTGTTTTGGTGGCGTGCGCACCCGTCGACGCGCCCGCGGAGCAACCCACTATGAGCAACGTTGAAATTCGTCTCAATCGCGGCGTCTGCTTCGGCTTCTGTCCGGACTACACAGTCACCATCAACGGCGAAGGGCAGGTGCGCTACGAAGGCCGCCGCTTCGTCAACGTGCGCGGCGAGCGCACCGCTACAATTCCACGCGAAGACGTCGCGCGCCTGGTCGCCCGCTTCGATGAAATTGGCTTCGACCGTTTGAACGACGCCTATCGCGCGCAAGTCAGCGATCTGCCCAGCTACACCGTGACGCTCACCCGCGACGGCCGCACCAAGACGGTGGTCGATTACGGCGGCACAGGCGCCGGCATGCCCGCAAGCGTCCGCGCCCTGCAGGACGAGATCGATCGCGTCGCGGGAACCGCTCAATGGGTGCTGCGCGACGGCCAGCCGGTCCGCGACCGGCCTGAGCACTGAGGCTTCCAGGCCCGCGCCCGGCGCCCTAAGCTCCCCCAAAAAGATAAGATCCTCGGGGGAGATCATGACGACGTTTCGCGCACTGGCCGTTTGCGGCTTGGCGCTCTTGCTCACCGCGCCGGCGCTTGCGCAGAATTTATCGCTGCGCGCGCCGCAATGGGCGCAGGCCATGCTCTCGTCCGATGTGATCCCAACAACGGGCGGCCGCGCCATGATCGCCGCCGACGGGATCGATACCGCCGTGCGCATCACCATCTCATCGCCGAACGGCGGCGTCGGCCGCGTCATCCGCTACGATCTGCGCGGCGAAGTCGGGACGCTCTCCGTGCGCCGTTTCACCGGCCATCCCTCCACCGGCTGGTGGCTTTGGGGCGGTGACGCGCCGCGCGTCACCCAAGTAACGGCAGCGCAACGCACCGAACTCGCCACGCTTGTGCGCGCCGTGACGAGCGTGTCCGGCTCTCTAGGCGGCGACACCGAGGACGCGTGCTCCAACGGCGAACGCGCCTACATGGAAATCGCCGTCGCCGGCCGCGCGACGAGCCTCGCCCGAAACTGCATCGCCACTACCGATGCCGCAGGGCGTCTCGCCTTACGGCTTTCAGAGATCGCAGGTTCGCGCACCGAGGAAGAATTGGCTGCCGCCGCCGTCGCCGAATTGCTTGAAGCCGATCGCGCCTTCAACGCCATGGCGCAAGCCGAAGGCGTGCCCGCCGCGTTCAATCGCTACGCCGCCGAAGACGCACTCATCGTAACAGGCCGCGAAACGCTCACCGGCCGCGCCGGCATCGCCGCGAGCTATCAAAGCTGGCCCGCAACCGCACGCCTCGAATGGGCGCCGCAAACGGGCCGCGTCTCCGCGCGCGGCGATATGGGCTGGACCTGGGGCACATCAACGTACACCGCCCCCGACGGCACGCGCACACCCGGCCGCTACGTCTCAATCTGGACCCGCGATGTCGAAGGCAATTGGCGCTACGCCTTCGACGCGCCGATTAGGTAGCTACCCCGCGAACCCGCCGTCCGCCAAAAACTGCAATTCCTCCGCCGTGCTCTTGCGCCCGAGAATAGCGTTGCGATGCGGGAAGCGGCCAAAGCGCGCGATGATGTCGCGATGCACGATCGCGTACTTCAGATAGTTCGCGTCACCTAAGTTCGTGAACAGCTGCACGCACCGATCCTGCAGCGCCAAATCCTCAGCGTGCTCGAACGGCATGTAGAAGAAGAACCGCATATCCGTATCGGTCGCCGCGTCGAACTGCTTCTCGATCGCGCGCGCCGCAACAGCCTGCGCCAAGCCATCGGTCGCGAACGCATGCGGTGAGCCGCGAAACATATTTCGCGGCAGCTGATCGAGCAGGATCAGCAGCGCTAGCGCGCCTTCCGCATCCTGCTCCCAATGCCTTAGCTCGCCACGCGCCGCCGCGTGGTGCTCCGCCTCGAAGCCACGGCAGCGGCCATCGAAGGTGTCGTCCTTGGTGAACCAGGCCTTGTAGCCAGCATCGCGCCAAAACCGGACAATTTCAGCCGCCGTCGCCATCGGGCATCTCCTCTTTGCCTATGTGTGGCGCAGAGGTTAGAGACGCAAGCAGAACAAAAGGAATCTCATGCGCGTCCTCTACGAACGCGACGCAGATGCGTCTTTGATCCGCGCCAAACGCGTAGCCGTGATTGGCTACGGCGCCCAAGGCCATGCCCATGCACTGAACCTTCGCGCCAGCGGCGTTGAGGTGAAAGTCGCGCTGCACGCAACGGCGCGCCGCGCCGAGCAGGCGAGAGCCGATGGCTTCATGCCAATCACCGTCGCGGAAGCCGCGCAAACCGCCGACGTGCTCGTCATGTGCGCGCCCGACGAAGTGATGCCCGATCTCTACGCCGCCGAAATCGCGCCGCACCTACGCGCCGGCCAAACGCTGCTGTTCGTCCACGGCTTCGCCTATCATTTCGGCTTCATCAAACCACCTGCCGACGTAAGCGTCGTCATGGTCGCCCCTAAGGGGCCAGGCAAAGCCTTGCGTGATGCCTTCGATCGCGGCGGTGGCTTGCCTGCCATCGTCGCCATCGCCCACGACACCGGCGGCGCCGAAGCGCTCGCATATTCCTACGGCGCCGCTATCGGCTGCGGCCGCGCCGGCATGATCCCATCAAGCTTCAAGATCGAGACCGAAGGCGATCTCTATTGCGAGCAAGTCGTCCTCTGCGGCGGCCTCACGCATCTCATCCGCACCGCCTGGGAAGTCCAAGTCGAAGCCGGCACGCCGCCGGAACTCGCGTACTTCGATTGCCTCCACGAAGTGAAGCTGCTCTCGGACCTCATCCACGAACGCGGCATCGCCGGCATGCACCTCGCCATCTCCAACACAGCCGAGTACGGCGAATACGTCACCGGCCCACGCATCATCGACGCGCACGTCAAAGACGCGATGCGCGCCGTTCTCGCCGACGTGCAATCCGGCAAGTTCGCCCAAGACTGGATGAGCGAACACAGGGCAGGTGCGCCGAACTTGAGGAAGCTGCGCGATGCCGCGGCTCAGCATCCAATCGAACAAGCCGGCCGCACGGTCCGGGCAATGCTTGGGAGCAGCCAGTGAGTGAACTCGTCATCACCACCTACGATTGGGTACCCCCACCGCCGCGCGGTTTTGTGCGCGACCTGCGCATCCGCTGGGCCTGCGAGGAGGCGGGGCTGCCATATCGCGTAGAGTCGACGCCGTTCAAAGAACGCGGTCCCGAGCACTACGCGCACCAACCCTTCGCCCAAGTGCCATGGCTCACCGACGGCGATCTCAGCATCTTCGAGACCGGCGCCATCCTGTTGCATCTCGGCGAGAAGAGCGAAAAGCTGATGCCGCGCGATGCGAAAGGCCGCAGCGAAACCACCGAGTGGGTGTTCGCGGCGCTGAACTCGACGGAAATGGCGAGCGTCCCGTGGTCGATCTTCCATTTCATGGGCCAGACTGACGGCCAGATGTTCGGCTTCTTCGACGACTTCGTCAGAAACCTGCGCGTGAAGCGCATGGAAACAGTGCTATCCAAACGCGAGTGGCTCGCGGGCCAGTTCTCGGTCGCCGACATTCTGATGGTCGACGTGCTCCGGCTTATCGATCGTTTCGACGGCCTCGCCGACGCGCCGCACTGCAAAGCCTACGTCGAACGCGGCACGTCGCGCCCGGCTTTCAAGAAAGCCCACGCCGACCAATTGGCGCACTTCGCCAAGGCGGACTAGCGCGGCCCGGGCAGGGCGCTTAAACAGCGCCCATGAGCACCCGCATAGGCACCCCGCTTTCTCCCTCCGCCATCCGTGTCATGTTTCTTGGCGGTGGTGAGCTTGGCAAAGAGGTGGTCATCGAGCTTCAGCGTCTCGGCGTTGAGACGATTGTCGTTGACCGCTACGCCAACGCGCCCGCCCAGCAGGTCGCGCACCGTTTCCACGTCATCGACATGACCGACGCCAAAGCGTTACGCGCGCTTGTCGAGCAAGAGCGCCCGCATCTCATCGTGCCCGAGATCGAAGCCATCGCCACCGATGAACTTGTCCGTATCGAAGAGGACAAACTCGCTGTCGTCATCCCGACGGCGAAAGCCGCGCACTACACCATGAACCGCGAGCGTATCCGCAAGCTCGCCGCCGAAGAGCTGAAACTGCCGACTTCGCCCTACGAGTTCGCGTCCTCACTCGAAGAGCTGCAAGCCGCGACGCAACGCATCGGCTTTCCGAATTTCGCGAAGCCGGTGATGTCATCCTCCGGCAAGGGCCAGAGCCGCCTCAAGTCGGCAGCCGATGTGGCGCCGGCGTGGGACTACGCCATGTCCGCCGGCCGCGTGAAGCAGCCGCGCGTGATCGTTGAAGGGCAGGTGATGTTCGATTTCGAGATCACCTTGCTCACCGTCCGCGCCGCCAGCGGCACACATTTCTGCGAACCAATCGGTCACGTCCAAGTCGACGGTGACTACGTCGAAAGCTGGCAGCCGCAAGCCATGAGCCCGAAAGCGCTCGCCGCCGCGCAAGACATCGCCGGCAAAGTCACCAACGCGCTCGGCGGCTACGGCATTTTCGGCGTTGAACTCTTCGTCAAAGGCGACGACGTCTGGTTCAGCGAAGTCTCCCCACGTCCGCACGACACCGGCCTCGTCACGCTCGTCTCCCAAGTGCAGAGCGAATTCGCACTCCACGCCCGGGCCATCCTCGGCCTACCCGTCGACACCTCACTCCGTGCGCCAGGCGCGAGCGCTGTGATCTATGGCGGCATGGAAGCAGAAGGCATCGCATTCGACGGCGTCGCCGAAGCGCTCAGCGTGCCTGAAACCGAACTCCGTCTCTTCGGCAAACCGGAGAGCTTCAAGAAGCGCCGCATGGGCGTCGCCGTCTCGCGCGGCAACGACACAGACGAAGCCCGCGCCCGCGCCAAGCGGGCCGCGGCGGCAGTAAGGCCGACGTCGCCATGAGGCTCGCTCTTCCTCAACCGCCCTATGTTGGCGGCTGCCTGTGCGGCGCCGTCCGCTACTCTTACAGCGCACGCCCGCTCGCCCTGAACGCCTGCCATTGCAACGATTGCAAGCGCCTCACCGGGTCCGACTATGTGAAGATGCTGTTGGGCGAACGCGCGCATTTTTCGCAAACGGGTGAAACCCATGTGTATCGCAAACGCGCCGATAGTGGACGCGAAGTCGATGTCCGGCGCTGTGCCGCCTGTGGGACCAGACTCTGGCATGAGCCGGTGACGGCGCATTTTGTCTTCATCTGCGCTGGTACGTTGGACGATTCCTACTGGATCGTCCCGACATCACACATCTGGGTGGAGAGAGCCGACGACAGCGTGTCGTTCGCGCCAGACGCGCTGTGTGTCGAGGGCCAACCAAAAGACCGACAGATATTGTTCGACCATTTCGAGCGCCTTTATCCAACGGATCCATGACGAACGTGCCCGACGGCCAAGTGCGCACAGTGTTCGCACGCGTCGTCAACATGACGCCGCGTGAGATCGAACAGTGGCACGCCACCGATCAATCAAAATCTGTCGGTCAGGACTCAGGCGACGGCGTTTCCGTCGGTGTGAAGGCCGGCCAACGCACCATCCAGCTCCTGCGCATCAAGCGCATGCCCAACGCCGACGACATCAAGCACATGCGCCGCGTCATCAGCTTCATCAACCGCATGCTGAGCCAGAGCCCGCGCAAGAACCGCGAGACCTCACGCTGGCGCTACGCGCTCATGAACTGGGGCCACGATCCGCTGAAGATCACCGACGCCGACAGCCCCTGGCGCTGATCCGCGCGCAGCGCTAGCGTCGCAAAGAAAAAGGGAGACGCGCATGGCCACCGAACAAAAGCCGATCAATTCCGGCTACGGCATCCGCACCGATGCGCGCGACGCCATCGGCGGCCGCGACCTCACCGGCAAAGTGGCCATCGTCACCGGCGGTTATTCTGGCCTCGGCTTAGAGACCACCAAAGCGCTCGCCGGTGCAGGCGCCATCGTTGTCGTCCCGGCGCGCTCCGCTGAGAAAGCACAACAAGCGCTCGCCGGCATCGCCAATGTCGAACAAGCCGCGCTCGATCTCGCCGATCCGAAGAGCATCGACGCCTTTGCGGGCGGCTTCCTCTCGCGCACCAAGAAACTCGACATCCTGATCAACAACGCCGCGATCATGGCGTCGCCCTTGATGCGCGACGCGCGCGGCTACGAAGCGCAATTCGCCACCAACCATCTCGGCCACTTCCAGCTCACAGCGCGCCTTTGGCCCGCGCTCAAAGCCGCCAACGGCGCGCGCGTCGTTTCACTTAGCTCGATCGGCCATCGCATCTGCCCGCCCGACCTCGAAGACCCAAACTTCGAGCGCACCGAATACAACAAGTGGATGTCCTACGGCCGCGCCAAGAGCGCGAACGCGCTCTTCGCCATCGGCCTCGACAAACGCGGGGCGCCGCACAACGTCCGCGCCTTCGCCGTTCACCCAGGCGGCATCATGACTGACCTGCAGCGCTACATGCCCGAAGAAGAAAAGCGCGCCATGGGCTGGATCGACGAGCACGGCAACGTCAACGAGCGCTTCAAGACGCCGAGCCAAGGCGCGGCCACCAGCGTTTGGTGCGCCACCAATGCGCAGCTCGACGGCAAGGGCGGCGTCTATTGCGAAGACTGCGATATCGCCAAGCTCGTGCCGCCCGATCACAAAGAGTTCGACGGCGTGCGCCCATGGGCCATTGATCCGGCGCTTGCAGATCGGTTGTGGGATTTGAGCGAAAGCATGACCGGCGTGAAATTCGCACCCTAACTGCACCGAACTGATACAGCGCGCGTCAGGTCTAGGCCGTGAGGCCGATGTAAAATGGCCCTCCGCATTAGCGTCTTGGCATCCATGCCGAAGTAAAATGCGTGCTCAAATCCATTGGCAGCACACATGCTTCTGCACTCGCTCTCGGCTGAAACACTCGCGCTCGTCATCGACGCAATTCCGGTTCGCATCTTTTGGAAAGATCGCGACCTGCGCTTTCTCGGCTGCAACAAATTATTCGCCGAAGACGCGGGCGTCACTGATCTCGCAAGCTTTGTCGGCAAGACCGACTATTACTTCTATCACGCCGACCAAGCGCGCGCGTTCCGCAAGGACGACGCGCAAGTGATCGCCACCGGCGAGCCGCGCCTCGGCATCCTCGAAGAGCTCACGCTCGAAACCGGCGAGACGCGTTGGGTCGAAACCAACAAGGTTCCTCTGCGCAACGAGGCCGGCCAGATCGTCGGCGTGCTCGGCACATATCAGGACGTAACCGACCGCGTCCGCGCTCAACGCGCCGCCTAAACCGCCCGCGACGGATCGCGCCGCCAGCTGCGTTTATGGCATATCATGCCCCAAGCCATGCTCACGAACCGCCGCGCCTTCCTCGCCGCCAGCGCCGCCGCGTGCCTCGCCACGCCCGCCGCCGCGCAAGTGTTCAACTTCGACGCCGCCGCCGCGTACTCGGCCGAACGCCGCGGCGTCTCCATGCTGGCGATGCGCCGCGGCGAAGTGATCTTCGCTGACTATCCCAACGAAGGCGGCGCCACGCGCGGCTGGGAATTGGCCAGCGGTACAAAGAGTTTCACCGGCGTCATGTGCGCCGCCGCCATCCAAGAAGGCCTCATCTCGTCCTGGGATGAACACGCCGCTGATACGCTCACCGAATGGCGCAACGACGATCGCCGCCACATCACCATCCGTCACATCCTCTCGCTCACCAGCGGCATCACCGGCGGCCCGATCGCGCGACCGCCCACATATGCCGACGCCATCGCACAACAACCCGAAGCCGCTCCCGGCGAACGCTTCGCCTACGGTCCAACGCCGTTCCAAATTTTCGGCGAGATCGTCCGCCGCAAAACTAACGGCGATCCGCTCGACTACCTCACGCGCCGCATCCTCGCGCCGCTCGACATCGAGCCGACGCATTGGCGTCGCGGCGCCGATGGCATGCCGCACATGCCCTCGGGCGCTGGCCTCACCGCGCGCGATTGGGCGCGTTTCGGCTGGTTCGTGCTGCAAGGCGGCGAGGGCAGGGTGGACGCAAACGCGCTTGCCGAGTGCTTCAACAGCACGCGCGCCAATCCGGGCTACGGCCTCTCGTTCTGGCTCTTACGCCGAGGCCTCGTCGCGCCAGGCCGCAACGCCGGCATCGAGATTGACGACGCCATGTCCGAGCGCTTCGGCGACATCTCCATGGCCGCCGGCGCCGGCAACCAGCGGCTCTATCTCATCCTGTCGCTTGATCTCGTCATCGTGCGCCAAGCCAGCGGCATCCTGCAGGCGCTCATGCGCCGCGAACGCGGTCCGCAATGGTCCGATGCGGAGTTTCTACGCCTCGCGCTTGGTTCGCTGCGCGATCAATAGCCTGCGGCTGCCGCCAGCAAGCGCGACGTGATGCCAAACGCATAAGAGCGCGCGCCGACCGGCCGGCATGTGCCGGAAAAGTCGTGATACTCCACGCATCCCAAGCGGCCATCGACAATGTAAAGCCGCACCCAGCCGGGCGTGCCGCCATTATAGGTGTAATCGCTATAGACGAGACGGTCGCGTCCGACGCGCGCTTCCACACGCGTGTTGCGCACGCTGCCGCGATCATAGCGATTGAACATCCAGCCCCAGGAATCGCGCGTCACAATGCGATCCATAATCGCGTCGAGCTCAGTCATCGGCGTCACGGCGCGATAGACTATCGGTCCAGTATAGGCCGAGCGCACGCGCACCTGCGCCGCCGGCTCAAGGCGCACCTGCAGTTCGGAGATTTCCGTCTGCAGTTCGCGCGCGATGCACGCGAACTCGCCGTCGCAGCGCGCCCGCCGGTTAGCAAAGTAGTCATAATCCGCACGCGGCTGCCGCGCGGCCTCGCGCCAATATTTCACCTGGTCGTCGAGATCGTCGATCTCAGCTTCCGCGCACAATTCGCGCTGTTCTGGCGTGAGTTGCTGGCGGCATTGCAGCGATTGCGCCTGCGCATCGCCGGCAAATGCGAACCCAGCCAATGCGAGCGCCGCCGCGACTAGTACAACACGCATGGAAACCTCCCCAGGCCCAAACGCTAACGTGCGCTTACCATAAAAGCCAGCTTTGTTGAGCTTTGATCAACCCTCTTATGCGCAGCGCCATCAACGCTTCCGCAACACGCTGATGTTAACGTTGGTGAAACGCTCGAATAAACGGGTGTGTGGGTTGTCAATGTCGAAGACTGCAAACGCAGCTGCACTCGATGTGCGCCGCGCCTGGTTAGGCGTCGGCGCGCCCATCGTTGCGCTGGTTGTGGCGACCATTGCGCTCGCCGTCGCCGTCTTCCTGCAACTCGCTCAAGATCAAGATCGCGCCTTCGAACGCAACAGTGCGACTTTGGTGCAGAACGGCCTTGAGGGCAGGGCGCGCATGATGGGCGCCGTCGGCCTCGACTACGCCAATTGGGACGCCGCCTTCGACAACATCCACCTGCGCTGGAATCAGGAATGGATAGACGGCAACTTCTATTCAAGCGTCGCGGACTCGCTCGTACTCTTCCGTCAGAACGGTGCGGTTCGTTACAGCTGGGCTAACGACACTTACGCCGATCAAGAAGAGCGCATCGCCGAAGTTGTCGCCGAAGCCGGCGCGCAATTGCCCAATCTCCGCCGTCTAGCGCGCGCGCCGACGCCCGCCGATACAGTGGCGCACGTCTATGCGCGCCTTGGCGACCAGCTTCTCATCATCGCCGTTGTCCCCGTTACGCGCGAAGACGATGCTGTACGCATCGCCTATAATCCGCTGCGCGGCTACGACTATCTCGCCATCGTGAAGGTCATCGATGCCGAGGGTTTCGTGCAAGCCGGCCGCTCGATGTCGCTCGACAACTTCCGCTTCACGGCCCCTGATGCGGAAGTGGGCGGCGACACCATCATCCTTCCCGTCGCCAACGCCACCGGCGCGCCGATCGGCAATCTCGTCTGGCGCAACACCCACCCGGGTTCGGCCGCGTTTCGGGAGCGCATCTGGCCTGTTGTGTTGGCGTTGCTCGGAATCGGCGTTCTGACGCTGCTGATCACGCGTTACCTCGTCGTGCGCCAGATCCGCGCCATGGCCGGTACTTCGGCCGCCGTCGAAGCCAGCCGCGTGAAGTCAGAGTTTCTCGCCAAAGTCGGCCATGAACTGCGCACGCCGCTCAACGGCATCATCGGCTATGCCGAGATCATTCAGGAAGAAACCGACTCGCCGACAGCGCGCTCCGACGCCGATCGCATCCTCTCAGCCGCGCGTCACTTGAACGATCTTCTGAACGACATCCTCGATCAGTCGCGCCTCGACGCGGGCCGCATCACGGTAAAGCGCGAAGTGCTGCCGGTTGTCGGCATGGTCGCCGAAGTGCATGGCCTGATGCGCCCGACCGCGCGCACCGCCGGCGTGAACCTCACGGTTCAGCCAAGCGCTGCCGCCAACTATGTCGTCGCTGACCACGTGCGCCTGCGCCAATGTCTGCTCAATCTGATCGGCAACGCCATCAAGTTCGCGCCGCGCGGCAACGTCACCATCAAGACGCGTCTGCAAGAGCGCGACGGCAGCGACGTCGTCGTGTTCGATATCGTCGATGACGGCATCGGCATCGCGCGAGCCGATCAAGAAAACTTGTTCAAGCCGTTCAGCCAGGCCAACGCTCAGATCGGCGAGATCTATGGCGGCGCGGGCCTCGGCCTCTCCATCGCCCGCGATCTCGCGCGCGCCATGGGCGGCGATGTCACCGTCACCAGCGAACTTGGGCAGGGGGCCACGTTCAGCCTCTCTGTCCCGGTCGCCAGCCCCCGAGCGCTCAAGGTCGCCTAATGATCAGGCGAGTTTGATCTCGCGCAGCCGCTCGAACAAAAAGTCCTGCGCCGTAATTGGCGCAGGATAGCGGTTTGGGTTCTCCGCGCTGACGCAGCTCGGCAGCGTTTCGATCAGATAATCCGGCGCGAAATGCAGGAAAAAGGGGATCGAATAGCGCGGCAAGTGCGCGCGTTCCGGCGCTGGGTTCACTACGCGATGCGTGGTGGAAATCAAACGATGGTTCGTTAGCCGCTGTAGCATGTCGCCAACGTTCACAACCAGCGCACCTTCAGGCGGATTCACATCCAGCCACTCGCCCTCAGCCGTCAGCAGCTGCAATCCAGCTTCTTCAGCGCCTAGCAACAGCGTGATGACATTGATGTCCTCATGCGCCTCAGCCCGCACACCTTCAGGCTTCGGCGGCGTCGGCGGATAATGCAGCAACCGCAGCACCGAATTGCCGTCACGCACCGGCCCACGGAAAAAATCGCGCGGCAATTCCAAGAACACCGCGATCGACTCCAGCAGCTCTAACCCCAGCGCATCGAGCGCCGCATAAAGCCCGTACACATCCTCGCGAAACGTCGCGATTTCCGCCGGCCACACATTGTGCGGCATGTACTTCCGATAGGTGTGGCCTTCGCCAAGCTCGCGCCCGACGTGCCAGAATTCCTTGAGGTCAACTTTGTCGGCGCCCTTGGCCGCTTCAACGCCAAACGGAATATAGCCGCGCTGCCCCGCGCCGCCCGCAATGTGGTAGCGCCGCTTCACATCTTCAGGCAGCGCGAAGAAATCCTTCGTCGCCTTGACGGCGCGCTCGATCGCGTCTGCGTCGAGCCCATGATCGCGCACAATCGCGAAGCCGAAACGTTCGTAGCTCTCGCCCATCGCCTGCGCGAACTGGGCTGGATCCTCGCGCCGGTCGCGCATTGAAAGAGCGGGGAGAGCTTCGAGCACCATGTGCTCAAAGTGCGCCGCTTTGCTGCGGCGCTCAATGTCTTAACGCGCCGTTTACGATTCTGGGCCGAGCGTCGCCGTAACAACGGGAGACGACCCCATGCTCTTTTTCGGACCCCATTCTTGGCGTGGCGAAAGCGGCCGCCGCTATCGCTTCAAGTGTGTGCTGACCAAACAGGGTCTCCCGCCCGAGGGCGTTGGCGGCATTTATGTTTTCGTTCGCCGCCGCTGGGCGTTCTTCATGGAGCCGCTCTATGTCGGCAAAGCCGCCGACCTGCGCTCGCGCCTGCTCGGCCACGAAAAATGGGGCCGCGCCTATTGGTATTACGGCGCCACCGAGCGCTACGTGCTGGGTCCCATCCGTGACGAGGTGGACCGCCGCCGCATTGAGGAAGACCTCATCCGCGGCCTGAAGCCCCGCATGAACGACATGGAAATTCCGCAGGCAAAGGCCGCCAAGCCCAAGCGCAAAGCCGCCGCCGCCCACGCGTTCGACCTCTCGGCATTGCTGGGACGCCGCCCCCAACGGGCTTGATTGCTTGACCCAAACGGCGCGCCGCGCGACAGGGCGGGCCGATGAGCAACGACGTCACAGAACCGACACCGGAGGAGGGCCCCAAGCCCGGCCTCCGCGCGCGCTTCGACGACTTCGTGAACAACATGGACGCCCGCGCCTGGCGCGCCGTCATCATGTCGGTGGTCAGCGTCTTCATCGTGCTGGCGCTGTTGGCCGTTGGCCGACTGTATTACGGCGACGAGATCACGCAATTCATCGATCAAACGCTTGGCCAAGCCAATCGCGGCCATTGGGGTTTGCTCGCCACCATCCTCGTCTTCACGCTGACCGCTTATGTCGGCGCGCCGCAGGTCGCGTTGATTGCGGCGTGCGTCGTCGCCTTCGGCCCTGAGATCGGCTTCTGGAACGCGTGGATCGCGACCATCGTCTCTGGCGTAGCGACGTATTTCACCGGCCGGCTCACCAGCGCGCAAACGCAGAAGCGCTTCGGCGGCGCAACCGGCGGCCGCTTCACGCGCTTCATGGGCAAGAACACGTTTCTCGCCAGCTTCTTCGTGCGCTTCATCCCCACAGGGCCGTTCATCGTCGCCAACATGGCGTTCGGCGCCATGCGTGCGAACTTCTGGGCGTTTATATTGGGGCTCGCGATCGGAAGCTTGCCAAAGACTGTGCTCGTCGCCTTCGCCGGCGATTCAATTCTCGATGCACTGCAAGGTGAATTTCTCGCCGCTGCTGTGATGGCAGTGCTGGCGATCGTCGTGTGGATTGTCATCGCGCTTATTGTCCGCGCGCTGGTGCGCCGTTCGCAGGCAAACGCACCGGAAGATTGAGGCGCGCCTCAAGATCGCACGCGACGCACGCGGCTTTCGGTATTACGCTCTCCTTCATGAAAAAGCTGGTTGTCGCTGCGTTACTCGCGCTGGCCGCGTGTGGCCAACCCGCGCCGCCGCCTGAACATGGCTACGGCGCCGATCCGCAATTGCCCGAACCGCAATCGAGCATGTTGCCCACCGTGAACACGGCCGAAGCCATCGGCTGGCCCGATGGCGCGGCGCCCACCGCGCCAGAAGGCTTCACCGTCACACGCTACGCGGAAGACCTCGATCATCCGCGCTGGATCTACTTGCTGCCCAATGGCGATGTGCTCGTCGCCGAAAGCTCTTCGAAGCCGCAAGAGGGCGGCGGCCTCATGGGCTGGATCCGCAACCGCATTCAACGCGGCGCTGGCGCGCTCGGCGAAAGCGCCGATCGCCTCACGCTGCTGCGCGACAGCGACGGCGATGGCGTCGTCGATGCGCGTCATGTGTTTGCTGAAAATCTCAACCAGCCGTTCGGCATCGTTCTCGTCGGCGACTATCTCTATGTCGGCAACACAGATGCGCTCGTGCGTTTCCGCTACACGCCAAACTCCGTGCGCGCGCCCGGCCAACCCGAAACCGTGCTGCAACTTCCGCATCGCGCCGGCGACAACGGCCACTGGACGCGCAACCTGATCGCCAGTCCCGACGGCACGAAGATCTACATCTCTGTCGGCAGCGCTTCGAACATCGCCGACTACGGCATGGAAGCGGAGGAGGGCCGCGCCGCGATCTGGGAATACGACATCGCCACAAACCAATCGCGCATCTTCGCCACTGGCCTGCGCAATCCCGTCGGCATGAGCTGGGAGCCGACCACCGGCGCGCTCTGGACCGCCGTCAACGAGCGCGACATGCTCGGCGACAATCTCGTGCCCGACTACATCACCAGCGTGCGCGACGGCGCCTTCTACGGCTGGCCGTATTATTATTGGGGCGATCATCGCGACGAGCGCGTCGAAATCCCCGCCAACGTCCGCCTGCAAGCGCCCACCGCGCCAGACTTCGCCCTCGGCGCTCACACCGCCTCACTCGGCTTGCACTTCTACACCGGCACAGCACTTCCCGAACGCTATCGCGGCGGCGCCTTCATCGGCCAGCACGGCTCATGGAACAGAAGCGAACTCGTAGGCTACCGCGTCGCCTACGTCCCCTTCGCCAACGGCCAACCCCGCGGCGAGGCTGAAGATTTCCTCGTCGGCTTCCTCACCGAAGACAACAAAGCCCAGGGCAGGCCCGTAGGCGTAGCCACCGACCGCACCGGCGCATTGCTGGTCGCGGATGATGTAGGCAACATCGTGTGGCGCGTTGCTCCGAACTAATCCCCCTCGCCCCGCAAAGCGGGGGAGGGGTTAGGGGCGGGGGACATAATCCAACCTCCGCAACTCACCACCCACGAACTTGTTGGCCAAAACCAACTCACCGACACGCGTAATCCAATCAAGCACGTGCTCCGGCGCATCACGAACAACGCGCTCTTTCACACGGATCATAAGAAAGCCCTCGCGCTCTAGCTCAATCGTGCGTTCGGCATCGAACGCCTGCTGTTCCGGATCATCATGCGCCGGCCCGTCGACTTCGACGATCAGCTTCGGCGCGTGACAAAGAAAGTCGACGACAAATTTTCCGACCGGCGACTGCCGTCGAAAGCCCCAGCCATTGAGCTGATTGCGGCGCAGCCGTTCCCACAGAAGCCTTTCAGCGACGCTTTGGGTTTGTCGTAAGCGTCTCGCGCGGTCGACCTCGGGAGGATGTTTAAATGTCCCCCTCCCTCAATCCCTCCCCCGCTTTGCGGGGCGAGGGAAGTGCTCCCTAATTCCGAGCCTCGCAGCGCCACACCAGCCTTTGCCGCGGCGTGCCTTGTGCGAACGGGGTCAGCGCTTCGTTTCTCCGCGCGACCGCCGCCGGATCGCCGTCACAGCCGCGGCCAACGCCGCTATCTGCAACAGCCTGGTTCGCCGCCGCGAAGTCTTCTTCGTTCAGTGCGTAGCGTTCGCGCCGGAATTCACCCGTGCTTGGGTCAATCGTCAGCACATCCATCACACGCGCTTCGCCCAACACAATCACGCGCCGGAAGCGCGGCGTGTCATCGCCAAGCGGCGCGTACAAGGTGCGCTCGTTCACACACAAACGTCCCGTCGCCGTGAAGCTCATATCGGCGACGCCTTGCGCGCCAACGCTGGCTTCGCGATCCAATGTGCAGGCGATCGAGCCGCTAAACTCCGGCGCATCTGGAATCTCGGCGGTCTGTCCGCCTTGCGCGCGCAACAGCGCAACACCGGCCGCAACAATGAGTATCGCCGCGATGCCCGCGCCCGCGACGATGGTCATCACGCCAACGCGCCGGCGCGGCTGGTCGAACGGTTCAGCTTCGTGCGGCGTCTGCACGCGCACGTGCCCGTTCGGGTGCGCTTCAGCATGCTGACGCTCGCGCCGGCGCGAGAGCACCACCGCGCCCAACACGCACACCGCCACGAACAGCGCCAGCGTGCCGCCGATCAGGATCACCACCGCGATGCGCGTCAGCCGATCCGCCGTCTCAAGCTTCGACGCCAGTTCTTCGTTCTGCGTTTGCAGCGCCGAGATCGTCGTCTGCCGTTCGCTCTCGATGCGCTCGGCGAAGGAGAGGCAGCGTTCATCGCTCAGCGTCGGCGAGACGCCGGCTTCGTCCAAAAACTCCAGCAATTGGCCCGCGCGCGTCGACACCCCGCGGGTCTCGCGCGTGTCGGCGCCCGACACGTGCCAGGAGTTCACGCCGATGACGCGGCCGCACTCATCCAGCAGCGGCCCACCGGACGAACCGGAGGAGATGACCGCCTGGTGGTTGATCGAGGGGATCGGGTCGCCGGTCGGTGCGGTATCCCGTAGGGACGAGATTTGACCCGAGGTTCGCGAGGCCGGGGCAGGGCGGAGCAAATCGGCCCCGGTCGCGCCCTGGTAGTCCACATCCGGATACCCAAGCGCCACCACGCCGTCGCCGGCATGGGGTTCAACTGTGGATATCGTCAGCGCCGGCAGGTCCGGCCCGCCTGTGAATTCCAGCAGCGCCAGTTCCGAATTCGGTGAGTAACGGACGATCCGCGCCGTGAGCAGGCCTTCGCCCTCGGGCGGCACCACCGCCAGCTCAAACTCAGACCGCTGGCGCGCCGGCGCGACCACGTGGGCATTGGTCACCACCAGGTTCGGCGCGACCACAAAGCCCGAGCCGGAGCCGTAAAGCATCCGCCCTTCAGCGCTTTCCACGATTACAACGACGCGCACGATGCCGCGCTCGGCCTCGTCGACGCTGGTTTGCGCCATCGCAGGCCCGGCGAGCGCTACAATGAGCGCCGCCGCCAAGAACCTTAACGCCTTGCCGACCAAGCTTTTCCCCGCCCAGTTTCGTGGAAATTCCACCTGCAATAATCGGGCGCCGTAACGGCTGCCGCAAGCGCGCGCCCCAGTCGGCGGCGTTGTGTGTCTTTCAGAACAATTGCGGCAACGGAACGGCGTTCTGCGGTCCGCCCCTTGCATCCCGCGCAGCAATCACGGCAAGTCCATCTCGTCGGCGAACGGGGGCGGTCGGTCGGCATGAGCGCGAACTTTCGTTGAAAGGTTCCCCGCGCACGCGCCCCTAACGCCCTTGTTCCGCCTTCGGGCGGAAGCCTTCCGGATTGTTAAGAATAGCCGCGTTAAGCCCAATAAAGGGCCTGATTCGGCGGCGAGGGTTGCAAAGTATGCTCGGCAATATGTTCGGTCTTGTTGCGCCAGATCTCGCGATCGATCTCGGCACTGCGAACACGCTGATCCACGTCAAAGGACGCGGCATCGTTCTCGATGAACCGTCAGTCGTCGCGTACGTCAATGAAGGCGGCCGTAAGGTCGTTTACGCTGTCGGCGCCGAAGCCAAGACCATGCTCGGCAAGACCCACCGCAACATGGAAGTCATCCGCCCGCTGCGCGACGGCGTCATCGCCGACTTCGACGTGGCCGAGGAGATGATCAAGCAATTCATCCGCAAGGTGCTGCCGCGCCCCGCGTTGATCTCGCCGCAAATCGTCATCTGCGTGCCGACGGGCGCAACCCCGGTTGAGCGCCGCACCATTCTTGAAAGCGCGCAAGCTTCAGGCGCGCGCCGCGTGAAGCTGATCGAAGAGCCAGTTGCAGCCGCGCTCGGCGCCGGTCTGCAGATCGACGATCCGTCAGGCTGCATGGTTGTCGACATCGGCGGCGGCACCACCGAAATCGCCGTGCTCTCGCTCGGTGGTCTCGTCTGGTCGCGTTCGCTCCGCGAAGCCGGCGACAAGATGGACGAAGCCATCATCCAATACCTGCGCCGTCAGGAAAACCTGATGATCGGCGACTCGACCGCCGAGCGCATCAAGAAGGAAATCGGCACCGCCAAAGCGCCGGATCACGGGCAGGGCATGTCGCTCCCGATTAAAGGCCGCGACAATCTCTCGGGCGTGCCGAAGGAAATCACCGTCACCGAAGCGATGGTCGCCGACGCGCTCGCAGAGCCAGTCACCCGCATCGTGGACGCCGTGCGCCAAGCCTTCGAACAGATGCCGCCGGAATTGGCCGCAGATATCTACGACCACGGCCTGATGATGACGGGCGGCGGCGCGCTGCTCCGCAATCTCGACACCGTTTTGCAGGAACGTATCTCCATTCGCGTGTCGGTGGCGGACGATCCGTTGCGCTGCGTTGTCAAAGGCTGCGGCATCGCGCTCGAAACCATCAATTCGCAGGAAGCGCGCCGTCTGTTGACGGAAGAAGTCTAAAAGCTCCGGCGCGTAAGCGGCAAAGAGGCGGCATAAGTGGCCAGACGCAGAAGCAGTGTGCGTCGCGCAGGCGGCGGGAGACGGATCCCCGCCGGCGTGCTGCTGGGCATCGTGTTGGCCATCGGCGCAGTCGTGCTGATCGGCACCCAAGCCGGCCGCACGCCACAGACAGAAGCTGTGATGCAAACGGGCGATGATGGCGCAGCTGCCGCTGGCCGCGTCGCCACTGGCCCAGCGCGCGCCGGCGAAGGCTTCTTCGATCGCTTGTTCGGCGGCTGGAATTCCGCCGCCCGCATCGAAGAGCTCGAAGCCCAGAACCGCGAGCTGCAAGCCTGGCGCGATCTGGCTGAGCGTCTCGCTGAGCGCAACCGCCGCTACGAAGCTTTGCTGCGTATGCCGCCCGACACGTTCGGCGAAGGCGCCGACATCGAAAACTCTATCGCCGCCCAACTCGTGCTCGATAGCGGCGGCCCGTTCATGCGTACGCTGGTCGCCAACGCTGGCGAACTGCATGGCGTGAAGGTCGGCTACATCGCCGTCAACGAAAACGGCCTCGTCGGCCGCGTCGTTTCCGTCGGCCAGCACTCGTCACGCGTGCTGATGCTCGACGACTACAACTCACGCATCCCAGTGATGGGTGAGAGCTCGCGCGTCCGCGCCGTGCTTGCAGGGCAGGCGACGCGCCGTCCCGAACTCTCGCTCTACCCATATCAACTCCAAGCTCCGCGCATGGATTTCATCGTCGGCGCGCAATCCTTGCGCGAAGGCGAGCGCGTCATCACCTCCGGTGACGGCGGCCTCTATCCGCGTGGCATCAGCGTCGGCGTCGCCCAACGAGAGCGCGACGGCACGTGGCGCGTTTCGCTCGCCGCCTCGCAGCAGCCGATCGATTTCGTCCGCATCATTCCGTTCATCCCGGTCGATCCGCCGGAAGACACCGCCGATCCGAACGCCACGCCGCCGCTTGGCTCGTCGTCGTCGGTCGCGGTGATCGGCCGCGAGACGATGGCGCCGCCGCCGACCGCGCCGAGCGCCACGCCAACGCAGCGCCCGCCAGCGCAGCGTCAGCAGCGCACCGCGCAAAACGAACCTGCTACACCGCCTCAACCGCAACAGGAAGCGCCGCCGCCGGCTGAGCCGCCGCCAGCGACGCCGCCGCAATGAACGCGTTCTCCGCACGCGCGCCGTCGCGCGGCGTACTCCGCGCGTGGGGTCTCGCGCTCGCGGTGTTGAGTGTCATTCTTCCAGCGCTGCCGCTCGGGCCGCTCTTTTCGCAACCGCCGCTGCCGCTCGCTGTGTTGTGGGCCGCATACGGTTGGGCCGCTGAAGATGAAAGCGGCTGGCGCGCGCCAGTCACGCTCGCCGTGCTCGGCCTCGTCCACGATCAACTCGCCGGTGGGCCTTACGGGCTCTTCGCCGCGATTTATCTGTCAGCTTATCTCGTTGGCCGCGTGCTCGCCGTGCTGATGTCGGCGCCGAACCTGGTCTCGCTCTGGGGCGGCTTCATCGGCACCGCGCTCTTCACCATCGGCGTCGCGTACGTGCTCGCGCGCTTGGGCCTCGGCCGCAACGTCTCGGTGCTGCCATACGCCGAAGCCGCGATCATTACCGCCATCATCTTTCCGCTCGTTCGTCCGCTCTACATGTCGAACTCGCCCAGCCTCCGGCCAGGAGCGCGCCGATGAATTCGACCAAGCAGCCGATCAAGCAAATGAACAAGGGCAAGCGCGTCGGCTCGACGTTACCGAAGCGCGACGCGACGGTGATCTTCAATCGCCGCGCCACTTTGTTGTCGTTCATCGGCGCAGGCGTGCTCGGCACGATCCTGTTCCGCATGGGCCAGCTTCAGGCCACCAACCTCATCAGCCGCGAATACTCCAACGCTGCCGATGAAAACCGCTTCGACACCCGCATCATCGCGCCGCCGCGCGGCATCATCTACGATCGCTTCGGCGTCGTTCTCGCGCAGACCTCGAAGGACTACCAAGTCGCCGTCGTCCAGAACGACGTCGAGAACATGGAAGAGGTCGTCGGCCGCGTCGCGCAGATCCTCGGCCTTGACGCTGAGTGGGCGCGCCGCGTCATCATCCGCGTTCGCGGCGGCTCGCGCTACGAACCGCAACCGCTGAAAGATGGCCTGACCTGGGAACAGTTCAACGCCATCAACGTGCGCTTGCCCGAACTTCGCGGCATCGTCGCGCAATCGGTCGATGTGCGCGCCTATCCGTATGACGTCGTCTACGGTCACCCGATCGGCTACGTGCAGAAGCCAACGCAACGCGATCTCGATAAGGTCATCGAGGAAGAAGGCGAGGGATCCTCGCGCGCGACTTACCTTCGCAATCCGCACGTCCGCGTCGGCAAGGCGGGCCTTGAAGCGTCGATGGAAGAGGCCCTCCACGGCACCGCCGGCTATCGCAAAGTCATCGTCAACGCGCGCGGCGTCGAGCAAGGCGAGGACGAGAGCGAGCGCCGCGAGCCGCAGCGCGGTTCAGGCCTCGTGCTCACCCTCGATCACGATCTCCAACGCATCGCGATGCAAAACTTCGGCGAGCAGTCCGGCTCCGCCGTCGTTATGGACATCCACACCGGCGATCTGATCGTCATGGCCTCTGCGCCAGGCTTCGATCCGAACCTGTTCGTCAACGGCATCGGCACCGCCGATTTCCGCGCCTACAACGAAGACGAGAAGAAGCCGCTCTACCACAAGACGGTCACCGGCGTTTACGCGCCGGGCTCAACCTTCAAGATGATCGTCGGCATCGCCGCTAAGCAAGCCGGCATGGAAGACAATTGGGCCACGTCATGCGGCGGCGGCTTCTTCTACGGCGGCCGCACGTTCCACTGCTGGAGCCGCCACGGCCGCGTGAACTTGCACGACGCCATCAAGCACTCGTGCGACGTGTTCTTCTATCAAGCCGCACTGCGCGCCGGCCCCGAACGCATCGCCGCCGTCTCGCGTCAGTTCGGCTTGGGCCAAGCCTATAACAACATTCACGTCCCCAACATTCGCGCCGGCCTCATTCCCGATCCAACTTGGTGGCGTGAGAATCGCAACGAAGGTTGGACCGGCGGTCTCACTGTGAACTACGGCATCGGGCAGGGCGCCATGGGCGTCACGCCGCTGCAACTCGCCGTCATGGCCGCACGCCTCGGCAATAACGGCTACGCCGTTGAGCCGCGTCTCATCCGTGAAGGCCCCAATATAGGCGAGCCGCCGCCAGCGCCGCACATGGCCGGCATCGAAGCTGACCACCTCGCGCGCGTGCGCGACGGCATGTTCGGCGTCTGCAACGAGCCAGGCGGCACCGCGACGCGCGCCGGCAATCTCGAACTCGTTCTCCACCCAGAGACCGGCGCCATGGTGCCACGCACGCCGGAGAACAGCCGTTGGCAGCCGGTGCAAATCGCCGGCAAAACCGGCACCGCGCAGGTGCGCGCGCTCGGCAACAATCGCGGCCGCCACTGGTCGACGATCGAATGGCGCTATCGCGATAACGCGCTGTTCTGCTGCTTCGGCCCCTGGCACGAGCCGCGTTATGCGTGCGCGGTCGTCGTTGAACACGGCGGCGCAGGCTCTGGCGTTGCCGGTCCGATCGCGCGCGAGATCATGCGCGCGACTTTGATGCGCGATCCTTCGCGCCGCACGCCCGCCAACCTGGCGACCCTCGAACAAAATCTGGCGAGGAACGCATGACGACGCTTTCTCTCACCAGCTCCGGCCCCAACACGGTCTTTGACCGTTTCGCCAAGCTCAATTGGGGCATCATCACCATTCTCATCGCGCTTGCCTTCATCGGCGTGCTGATGCACTTCTCGGTGTCGTCCGGCGCGTGGACCGACATGCCGCTCACCCATGGCATCCGCTTCGGCGTGCTGCTGGTCTGCATGCTGCTCGCGGCGATCTTTCTCGACACCCGCTTCTGGCTCGCCATCGCTTATCCGCTCTACGCGCTAGCGCTGATCCTGCTTGTCGGCGTTGAACTCTTCGGCGCTACACGCATGGGCGCGCAACGTTGGCTCGATATTGGCCCGCTGTCGCTGCAGCCCTCCGAACTCATGAAGGTCGGCATCGTGCTGGCGCTTTCGCGTTATTACCACCAGCTCGATCCGCGCAAGACCGGCACCGTGCTCTGGATTCTGCCGCCGTTCCTGATGATCGTCGCGCCTGTCGCGCTCGTCATGCACCAGCCTGACCTCGGCACCTCGCTGATGATCCTCTTCGCCGGCGTCTGCATCATGTTCCTCGGCGGCTTGCTCTGGCGCATCATCGCGGCAGGGGCGATCGTCGCTGTCGGCGGCGCAATCTTCGCGTATTTCGGCGTGCTGCACGAATACCAACGCCAGCGCGTCGACGTGTTCTTAGGCATCACCCAAGATCCGCTCGGCGCCGGCTATCACGTGCTGCAATCAAAGATCGCCATTGGTTCGGCCGGCTTGTTCGGCCGCGGCTGGATGCAGGGCACGCAATCGCAGCTCGACTTCCTGCCGGAAAAACACACCGACTTCATCTTCACGATGATCGTCGAAGAGTTCGGCTTGCTCGGCGGCGCACTCGTGCTCGGCCTCTTCGGCGCGCTCATGGCGCTGACAATGCAGGTCGCTTACAAAGCCCGCTCGCTGTTCGGCAAACTCGCCGCCGGCGGCGTCGCCGCCACGCTCGCGTGCTACGTCTTCATCAACACCGCTATGGTGATCGGCCTCGTCCCCGTCGTCGGCATTCCGCTGCCCATCATCAGCTTCGGCGGCACCGCCATGGTCACGCTCATGGTCGGCTACGCCATCGTGCTCAGCGTAGACCTCCACCGCGACCAACACGGCGCGCGCGGCTGGTTGTGGTAGGTCGGGATTGGGTGTGGGGGATTGGGGATTAGGTTGACGGCGCCTCTTTGAGGCGCGCGTGCAGCCGATTGAGCATCCTCGATACCGACTCCAACTCAGCAAACAGAGGCGCTAGGTCCGCCTCACTCGCAAACTTCGCTCGAACCACGAGCAACAGAAGCGTTTCTAATTCCGCTGCCGAGCCTCGAGAAATGCTGATGAAGTGTGCGTAGTCACGCCGCGTTGCACGCGCGTGTCCTTCGGCAATGTTTGCCGGTACCGATACTGCGGCGCGGATCATCTGCGCCGTCAGCCGATACTCTTCTTGCTTCGGCATCCGCCGCGCGAGCGCATAGACGGCTTCGGCGACATCCATCGCCTTGCGCCAGACTTCTAGGTCTTTGAAGCTTGTCGCCCCCAATCCCTAATCCCCAGTCCCCAATCCCGCGCTACCAATTCGCGCGATCCGCCATCCAATCCGTCGCGCGCACGAGCGCATCAACGATCCCAGGCTCCAGAGAGCTGTGACCCGCATCGTGGATCACTTCCAGCTCCACTTCCGGCCAACGCTGCTTCAAATCCCAAGCGCTGCGCATCGGCGTGCACATATCGTAGCGGCCTTGCGCGATCCGGCAGGGGATGCCCCGCATGCGCGGCGCTTGCTCCAGCAACCAGCCATCGCTCTCAAAGAAGCCGCCATTCACAAAGTAATGGTTCTCGATCCGCGCAAACGCCTCAACGAACCGATCCTCATTGAACCGCGACGGCAGCGCGCTCGGCCCGGCGATCGAAATTGTTTCACCTTCCCAGCGCGCCCAGGCCCGCGCCGCGCGCACGCGCTCGGCCCAATCGTTCGAGGTCAGCCGTCGATGATAGGCGCCCAGAAAATCGCCGCGCTCACTCGGCGGGATCGCTTGCGCGTAACGTTCGAACGCATCCGGATAAACGTGGCTCGCGCCGTCCTGATAGAACCAGTCGATCTCGCTCTTCCGCAGCAGGAAGATGCCACGCAGCACCAAGCCGGCTACCCGCTCCGGATGCTTCGCCGCATACGCCAGCGCCAGCGTCGAACCCCACGAGCCGCCGAACACGACCCACTTGTCGATCCCAAATTTCTCGCGCACGCGCTCAATGTCGGCGACCAGATCCCAGGTTGTGTTCTCACGCAGCTCTGCATGCGGCGTCGAACGCCCGCAGCCGCGCTGATCCATCGCCAGCACACGAAAGCGCTTCGGATCGAAGAACCGCCGCATCTCCGGCGACAACCCGCCGCCAGGCCCGCCATGCAGCGCCACCGCCGGGCGCCCCTGTGGATTGCCGGCTTGCTCCACGTAAATCGTGTGCAGGTCCGAAACCTTCAGCATCTCGCTCGCATACGCTTCGATCGCTGGATAAAGGTCGCGGCGGGGCGGGGGCGTTTGTCCGTACATAACGCTTGGTTACGGGCCTCGCGCGCGCCGTGCAAGGCTCGCACTGCGAGCATTGCATTTCCGCCGTCTCGCCGCTTCCTGAAACCAGTGCTACCCGGAGCGCTTGAACGCTGAATCGCCCCCAACATCGATCTTCGCCACGCCCGCCGCGCGCGTGACGATGGTGATGTCGGCGTTGTTCGGCACCACCGGCGTCATTCTCGTGTTTCTCCCGCGCTGGCTCGAAGTTGAGCGCGGCCTCAGCGGCGCCGAGATCGGCATCATTCTTTCGCTGGCGCAATTCGCGCGTGTCATCACCGGGCCGCTGATCGCTTACCGCGCCGATCGCGCCGCCGATCGCGCCACGCCGTTGAAGATCATCGCGCTCGCCGCCGTGTTCGCTTACGCGGCTTTCTTCTTCCTCGCGGAAGGCTTCTGGCCGCTGCTCGCGATTGGCTTCGTCGCGCTGTCGCTGACGCAATCGATGACGCCACTGATCGAAGCCGCAACATTGCGCGCCACGGCGCAAGGCAAAATCCCTTACGGCGTTGCGCGCGGCATGGGCTCGGTCGCCTTCATCGGCGCCAATGTTCTTGGCGGCATCGTCATCGCACAATTCAGCATCACGGCTGTTGTTGTGTGGGTGCTTGTCGGCCTCGCCGTCACCGCCGGCACTGCGCAGTTCGGACTAAAGCGCGATCCGCCGCTGCCGCGTCCGCCGACCATGCGCGCTGGCGGCATTGGCGAACTGCTGCGCAATCGCCGCTATGTCATCCTCATCGTGTCTTGCGGCTTGATCCAAGCCGCGCACGGCTTCTTCTACAGCTTCTCGACCATCGTCTGGCGCGGGCAGGGGATTTCGCCGGAAGTCGTCGGCCTGCTTTGGGCCTTCGGCGTCGCCGTCGAAGTCGCCTTCCTCTGGAGTCTGCCGTTCATCGAACGCCGCAGTACGCCCGAAGGTTTGATCCTATTGGGCGCCGGCGCCGCTGCCGCGCGCTGGTTCGTCATGGGCTTTGCGCCACTTGGCTGGGTGCTCTGGCCGCTGCAAGCCATGCACGTGCTGAGCTTCGCCGCCGCCCATGTCGGCGCTATGCGTCTCCTGCAACGTGAAGCGCCCGAGCACTCCGCCGCCATGGCGCAAACCCTTTACGCGGTCTTATCGGGCGGCCTCTTCATGGGTGCATCGACGCTGCTCTCCGGCTACCTCTACGACCTCGGCGGCGCTGTCGGGTATTGGGCGATGGCTGTGATGGCTGCGGCCGGCGGCGCGCTTGCTTTGCTGCTCCTGCCGCCAAAACCGCGCGTTTCCGCAGCAACACCTCAGTAAGAATTTCCCCTTTCGCGGGAACATCGCCCCGAAAGCGCCCCTTGCTTCTTTGCCTAATATTTTCTGTTAGCCGTTATCGGTTGACGGGCAGAAAGCCTGAGAGGGACCACGATTGGCCGAAGCGGCCACATTTGACTTCCGCGAGGATGAGCGCGCGCCGGTTCTGGCGCTGCGCGGCGACTGGACGGTGGACACCATCGCCGGTCTCGAACGCGGCTTGGCGGAAGTTTCCGAGAAGTTAAAAGCCGGCGCCGTTGTCGACGTCGGCGCACTCGGCCGCTTCGATGTCGCCGGCGCCTATCTCATAGATCGCACCTTCCGCGAAAGCCCCGCAGGCGACAAGACTCGCATCGCCATTCGTGGCGAGCACGCCAACGCCATGCGCCTGCTGCAAGCGGCGCGTAAGTCTTATTCAGGTGAGGCGGCCCCCGAGCGCCGCCTGCAAGGTCTTAAGGGTTTCACCGATTTTGTCGGCCGCGCCGTCGTCGGCATCGCCGATGAGATCGTCGACACCGTTGGGTTCTTCGGTCAAACGCTGGTGACAATCGGCGGGCAGATTCTCAATCCTCGCCGCATCCGTGCGGTCTCTGTCGTCCACGTCATGGAAACCGCGGGCCTAAACGCCTTGCCGATCGTGATGCTGCTCTCGTTCTTCATCGGCATGGTCGTCGCCTATCTCGGCGCGCGCATTCTGCAGGACTTCGGAGCGACCGTCTTCGTGGTCGAACTCGTCGCCATCTCGGTCATGCGCGAGTTCGGCGTCGTCATCACCGCGATCATTTTGGCTGGCCGCACGGCTTCATCCTTCACCGCGGAAATCGGCGCCATGAAGATGCGTCAGGAGATCGACGCGATGCGCGTGATCGGCATCAAGCCGATGGACGCGCTTGTCGTGCCTCGCGTCGTCGCCATGGTGGTGATGACGCCGATCCTGTCATTTGCCGCGACCATGTCAGGCATCTTTGGCGGGGTGCTGGTGAGTTGGTCCTCGCTGGGCATTAGTCCCAACATGTTCTTCGCGCGCGTCGCCGAAGTTGTTCCCGCGGACAATTTCTGGGTGGGCTTCATCAAGGCGCCTGTCTTTGCGCTCGTGCTCGGCGTCATAGCGTGCAAGCAGGGCCTGGCCGTCGGTGGCGACGTCGGATCGCTCGGGTCACGCGTCACCACCTCGGTGGTGCAATCGATCTTCATGGTCGTGCTGCTCGACGCCATTTTCGCCATCTGGTTCCTGGAGATGGGCTGGTGAGCGGAGAGATCGCCATTCGCGTTCGCGGCGTCGTCACGCGCTTCGGCACGCAGACCGTTCACAACGGTCTCGACCTCGACGTGCGCCGTGGCGAGATTCTCGGTGTCGTCGGTCCGTCCGGCTGCGGCAAATCGGTGTTGCTGCGCGAGATCGTCGGCCTTGATCCGCCCACCGCTGGCGAAATCACCTTCCCCGTGCACGAGGCCGAACAGCGTGAGCCGCGTATGGGCGTCATGTTTCAGGATGGCGCGCTGTTTTCGAACCTCACCGTTCTCGAAAACGTCGAAGCGCCGCTGCGCGAACATACGCACCTTTCGCCTGAACTGCGCAAAGAGATTGCCGGTCTCAAACTCTCCATGGCTGGCCTCGGGCCGGATTCTCATCATAAGCGCCCGTCGCAAATTTCCGGCGGCATGCGCAAACGCGCTGCGGTCGCGCGCGCTATCGCGCTCGATCCGGAGTTGCTTTTCCTGGATGAGCCGACCGCCGGCCTCGATCCGATCAGCGCCGAAAATTTCGACCGCATGACCGAAGAGCTTGCACGCTCCCTCGGCCTCACCGTGTTCCTCGTGACGCACGATTTGGACACGCTGTACGCGATCTGCGATCGCGTAGCGGTGCTCTATGGCGGCAAGGTCGCCGCCATCGGCTCCATCCCCGAACTCATCAAAGACGCCCAAGGTTGGGTGAAGGAATATTTCTCAGGTCCGCGCGGCCGCGCTGCCAAAGCCGGCGCCGCGGGAGGGTAGAAGCATGGAAACGAAAGCCAACTACGTCCTGATCGGCGCCTCGACCATCATCGGCGCATTCCTGATTATGCTCTTCGCGCTCTGGATCACCACCGGTGATCTCCGGCGTGGGGTCAACACCTACGACGTGGTGTTCGACGATCCCGTTCGTGGCCTCACAGAGGGAGGCGAAGTCCGCTTCAACGGCATCAAGGTCGGCGAAGTGGAATCGCTGCGCATCGATCCCGACAACACCAATCGCGTTATCGCCCGCATCCGCGTCTCGTCGGACGTGCCGGTGAAAACCGACACCGAAGCGCAGCTCGAGCCCATCGGCCTCACCGGCGTTACGCTCATCCAGCTCTCCGCCGGCAGTGTCGACGCGGAAATATTGCGACCCACCTTCGGCGCGCCGCCCCCCAGAATTCAGGGCAGGGGCAGCCAGATCGACGTCATCGTCGCGCGCGGCGAAGAAGTCGCCATGCGCGCCAGCGAAGCGATGGCCGCGGTGCGCGATCTGCTCACCGATCAGAACATCGCCCGCGTCACCCGCACGCTCGAAAACATCGAGGCCGTGTCGCAGCGCTTGGCGGCGCAGGACTCCGTCATCAATACATCAGGCGACGCCGCGCGAGAGATTGCTGCGCTTTCGCGTCAGCTCCAAGCCAGCCTGTCTGAACTCGATGAGACGATCGAGAGCGTGAATCAGGCCGCCAGCGTCGCGGGCGGTGAAACGCTGCCGGAACTCGCACTCGCCGCAGAAGAAATCCGCCGCGCCGCCGCATCGATCAGCCGCGTCGCTAACAATCTCGAAGAAAGCCCGTCCGTTCTCACGCCGCGCAGTCCGCGGCCGACCGTGGAGCTCGAACCATGATCCGCGCCGCTTCTCTCTTGCTCGCCGCCACCATGCTCAGCGGCTGCATTTCGCTTCTGCCCGAACCGCCGCCGCCGCCGCGCACCTACGTGCTCGAAGCGCGCAACATCGAGCCGCTGCAAGGCGCGCCGATCGACGCCGTCGTCGGCATCGCGCAACCGACAGGCGAGCGCACCATCCTCGGCGCCGATCTCATCTGGCGCACCGGCGACACCATCGCCTACGTCGATCAATCGCAATGGTCGAACCGCGCCGGCGACGCGCTGCAGCAGATCCTGGCTGAAACGATCAGCAGCCAAGGCCGCTTCCGCGCGGCTGTCCGCACCGGCGAAGCCCGCGCCGATTACGAGATCCGCTGGGAAGTGCTCGATTTCGAAGTGCGCGAAGAAGACATGCAAGCACACTTCCGCGCCGAGGTTCGCCTTGTCGCGCCTGGCCGGCGCATCATCGCGTCGCGCATCATCGACACCACCGCGCCTGTCGGCTCGCGTTCGTCATCGGTAGCGGCAGAAGCGCTTGCGCGCGCCGCCCGTGAAGGCAGCGCGCGCATTGGGGAGTTTGCGGCTGATGCAGCGCTGGCGGCGCAAACCGCCAGCGCCAGTTCCAACTGAGTTACGCGAGAGCCGCGTCGATCAGCAGGTAGGCGCGGACCAGCTCCGAGCCTTCACCCTTCTTCTCGCTCTTCGCGAGGTCCGGGCGTGAGCGATAGGCAACAGCCGTGTCGTGAGCTTCGGCGTTGCGCTTCATGTGGCGGACGATGCGCGTCACCGCGCCCGGCGCCGCATCGATCACCGCACGGCGGCGGGCCGAAGCGCCGTCACGCGAGCAGCGGGCGATACGCTCGAGGTCAGCAGCATCGAGGATGTCGCTGAGATCGACACCAGCATCGGTCACCAGATCGATAGCGCCGGCTTGGATCGAGGCATCGTTGTTGACCGGTTCGCGGCGGCCGAAATCGGCCAGCTCGAACGCGCTCTCATTGGCAGCGACAGGCGTCGCTTCTTCACGCTGTTGCGGCATGAAGTTGCCCCACGAGCCGAAGCCTTTGAACACCTTCTTCGGTTCACGCTCGACCGTCACATCCATGCGGCTCTCGACGCGAGGACGCGAACCACCGCGCGACACAGCGGCGTTGGCCGCGGCGTGCAGGGTCGTCAGTTCATCCTCTTGCTCGAACGCCACCGGCTCCGGCTTGCGCTCAACTTGCTTCGGCTGAGCGGCCTTCTTCGCGCCAGCCGTCGCGGCGAGGGCGCCGAGGCGCTTCTCGATCTGCGCAACGTGACGATCAGCGGCAGCTTGGGTTTCGGTGGCCGTCGAAGACATCTCATTCAGGCGCGCCATCGTGTCGTTGGCGGCTTCCTGCATGGCTTGCGCTTCCGCACGGATCAGCTGAGCGGCGCGCTTGCAGTCTTGCACGGCGCTGCGCGTCGTTTCACGAACCGCGGCCGCGGTTTCGTTGGCGACGAGCACAGCTTCAGCAGTCGACTTCTTCGCCGTTTCCGTCAGACGCGTGGCTTCCGCCAGGCCCGACAGCATTTCCGACATCGAGCCGTTGAGCGAAGCAGCGGCGGCGTTGGCGGTGTCGGCAGCTGAGTGGAACTCGGCCGTGCGCGAACCAATCACGTTCGCCGAAGCGGTGAACGAGGAGAGGTGCGTGACGAGCGCGTCTTCCGCCGCGGCCACTTCCGTTTTCACCAGCTTCGAAGCTTCACGCATCAAGCGGACTTGGCGGCCGATCGAGTTGGCGATCACATCCGTTTGGTCCTTGATGTCGGTGCGGACTTCAACGAGCGCTTCACGTTCGCGGATCAGCGTGTCGGCCATCGCTTGCGTGTTGGCGCGCGAGGCGGCAACCGCTTCACCGAACAGCGCGGCGTTGCGCTGAGCTGACGCTTCCAGTTCCGCCAGGCGATCCAGCGCCGACGAAACCGCATCGTTCAGGTGTTCGATTTCGGTCTTCACCGTGTCGGTCAGGCGTTGCGCTTGCGCTTCGCCGGCTTCCACCGGGTTCGCCGCTTCACGCGCCAGGCGCGTCAGTTCGACAGCAAGCGTACGCGCCTTCAGCGCCTCGCCAGCAGCCGACGCCGCGACCCAGAACAACAGGGCAGGGCCGAACGCCAGAGCGATCAAGCCGGCTTGCATCGCCGGGTCCATCGCCATCACGGCTTCGACGCCAAAATAGGTAAGCGGACCACCAATCGCGCCGGCGATCCAGACCAGCGCCATCAGGCCGCCGGCAAAACCAGCCCACGAGAAGCCGGTCTTCACTTTGGTGTTGCGCTTGGGTTCAACCACAGCCGGCTCATCGCGCGACGTGGTTTCGAACTCTTCGCGATCGTCGCGATCGAATTCGTGGTTGAAGTCATCCGCGACGTCGTCGTTCGTCGAGTCGGCAATGCCGAACTCTTCGAACGGATCGCGTTCGTCGTCCTCTTGTCCGTAGTACATCGTAAACTCCCGCGCGCCCACGGATCGCGGGCGTTAACCCGGCGGCTGCAACGCCCATGCCAACGAGGCGAGTGCGTTTCCCGCGTGGGGCTTGCGCCAATTCGGAGCAACGCCAAAGTGCGCGAAACGCGAAGAGTAAGGTTAAGGCGCATGTGCCAGTGCGCCGAAGCGCGGTGCGCGACGACGTGCTGGTAGGTTTGGCTTGTGCGGATGGCCCTAGCTTGAGTCGCAGAGCTTGCGGCGGGCTGTGAGCGCGGCGCTCATGATGTCGAGTGGTAAACGCAAGTCCGCTGGATCGTAACCGGATGTGCGCGGTCCGATCAGCGCGTAGCGTGAGACAATGTTCGGTGAGCGTTTGAGGGCGCGATGCTGGGCAGAGGCGAGACGGCGGACGTGGGGTGAAGGATCGTTGAGCACGCGGCGCAGGGCTTCGAAGCGCCGCGCGATGCGATAGGGCGCTGGGCCGCGATCACGCCGCCCTGCCACATGGGGCGGCGGCTCTGCTGGGCGCGGGTTGGCGCCCCACAACGCGCGAATGCGCGGCGCGTTGCGATCGCTCACGAGATGAGGATCGCGCGGCAAGGCGAGCGCGAAAGTTGCGGACCAGGTTTCAGGATGGGCGACATCGAGCGGGCGCGAAGCTCTGCGTTGGCGTTTGCGCGGCGGGTTAACCATGATGAGGCCCGGGCGCAGCGGAACATGAATGATGCGCGGGCCGTGCTCGGCCGTGGGCGTGAGTGCTGCGATCTCGGCAAAGAGAAGTTTGCGCACGAGACTCTCAAGCATGCTGAGCTGACGCACGATGCTTAAGCGCGTGCTGCGCGTTGAGAGGTTGAGGAGCGCAATCGCCGCTGGCGCGCCGATGGCCGCGATCACGCGCGCAAAGGTGGCGCGCAGGCGATCCCAGAGGGCGGCGTTGATCGGGGGAGGAGCGGCGTTGGTCATGGTTTGCGCTTCAGTGTGCGCCCGTTTCGGCGCTGTAGGATTGATTGGAGCGCAAGTGGTTTGGAGTCAGAGGGTTGGGGGTGTGAATGCGGAGGATTGGGGTGGGCGCTATCCCTTACTTGTTGGCGTGGGCGATGCGCGTCTGAAGACGCGCGGTCCAAGAAGGTGAGCGTCTGGGACCGCGGGCCTTCAGGCCCGCAGTGTGGTTGGCGTTGGCGATGCGCGTCTGAAGACGCGCGGTCCAAGAGGGCGCGTCAAAATCCGGCCTCACTCGTTAGGTGGTGTACGCCATGCTGAAACTCACCCGCCGCGCTGTGCTTGCTGCAACTGTTGCCACGCCGGCTTACGCGCAGGTTGCGATGAGCTGGCGCGCGCTTCGTCCGGGGCTTGATCACGGCGTCGGCCAAATCCCATCAACCATCGGCGACCGCCGCCTCGACGCACTGCGCATCGATCCCGCGCGCTTCCGCTTCACCATGCTGATCGCGGCGGCGATGAACGCGACGCCGCAGACCGCGCGCCAATGGGCCAACGCGCACAATCTCGTCGCCGCCACCAATGCCGGCATGTTTCGCACCAACCGCCTGCCGGTCGGTTATTGCAAAGTCGCCGGCCGCGTCGTGCAGCCAACACAAACCGCCGACCGCAGCATCTTCACCTTCAACGACACAACCGCGCGCCTACTCGATCTCTCTTGCGATCAATTCGACGCCGCCGCGCACGACAACGCCATCCAATCGATCCGCATGATCTCCTGCGAAGGCCGCAACGTCTGGCGTCAGCAACCGCGCATTTGGTCGACCGCCTGCATCGCGCAAGACACGGCAGGGAAGGTGCTCTTCCTGCACGCGCGCTCACCGCTCAGCGTGCACGATTTCAACAACGCCATCCGCGCAGCGCCGCTCAACATCGCCCGCGCCATGTATCTGGAGGGCGGTCCGGAAGCGACGCTCTACGCACGCGGCGCCGAAACCATCGAACGCTTCGGCAGCTACGAAACAGGCTTCAATGAAAACGACGACAACGCAGCCGCATGGCCGCTGCCCAACATCATCGGCGTCGTGCCGATCTAGCCCGCCGCCGCGTCGATCAACAAAAATGCGCGCGTCACTTCGGCGTTCATCTGCGCGCGGCCGCGGCCGATTTGCTCGGCAATCCGCGCGCCGTCATTGCGCAGGAACAGCATCGCTTCTTGGTTGGCGTTCTGATCGCGATGCAGGAACTCACCCATGCGACGCGCTGCTTCAGGCGCTGCATCACGCACGGCGCGCCGCCGCGCTTGCGTGCCGGAGCGTGCGCGCTGCGCAATGCGCTCAAGCGCGGAAGGCGAGAACACATCGTCCAAGCGCAGCCCTGCATGCTCAATCGTCTCCACGATCGGCAGCGTCACTGTGCGCGGTTCAGCAATCTGGCGGCGCAAGTGCGCGACAGGATCGGCCGCAGGCTCACGCCGTGGCGCAGCCGGCGGCGCGCCTTGCTCTGGACCGTCAACGTTGGAGAGCAGATCACGCCACGTCCAATCGCCCGGCACCGGCTTATCCGCCGCAGGCGCAGGCGTACGCTGACGCTGCGGTTGTTGTTGCTCGGGTTGCGCGTCGCCAAACATGGGCGGCGGCGGGTCGTTGCGATTGCGCGCGGGCGGCAGTTCGAGCGGATCGGCTGCTTCATCGCGCCACGAGCGATCATAGCCCGGTGCACCGGCGACGTCATCGTCACCAACGGCATCACGCGCGCCACGCGCCGCTACGCGCGCCGCATTGGCCGCATCGCGCAAACGTTCAAGCGCAATCGCCGCTTCGCGTTCAACGTTGACCGCTTCGCCGCGAATGAGTTCAGCCGCGCGCTTCGCATCGTCGATCGCGCGGTGCGTGGTGTCGCGCACTGCGCCTGCGGTGGAGTTGGCGGCATACGTCGCGGCTTCGGCAGATTGCCGCGCCGCGTCGGTCAAGCTCGTCGCCTTCGCCAGCACATCGAGCGCGTTCGACAAAGCTTGCTCAAGCCGCAGCGCCGAATCCGCGCTCGCTTGCGCGGCGCTCGAAAGGCCGTTGGTGCGATCGGAGATCAAAGCCGCCGCCGCGCCGAAAGAGGTGAGCCGGTGATCGAGCGCTTGGTCGGCCGCACGCACTTCCGCTTCGGCGACACGCGCCGCTTCGGAGATTGAACTGGTATGGCGGCCGATCGAGTCACCGATGCTCTGCGCTTGGTTGGTCAGATCTTGCGAGATGCGCATCAGCTCTTCGCGCTCGCGCTCCATGCCGACGATCATCTTGTTCGCGCCGGCCTTGGCTTGATCGGCCATGTCATCGACGGCCTTCGCCTGACGCGAGATCTGGCCTTCGACATCCTGCAGCCGCTTCAACGTCTGCAGCAGCGCTTGATCGAGTTGATTGATCTCGCCGCGCACAGTCTCAGCCAGCGCGCGCGCCGCAGCTTCAGCGCTGCGCTCCGGGTTCATCAGGCGATCCGCCGCGTCGGCAAGCCGCCGCGCTTCAGCGCGCGCCCGCGCACTGTCGCGCGCCGCAATGCCGGAGATAATCGCCATCAACGCCGGCAACACCGTCACCGCGCCAACAGCGCCGTATTCAGGAATGGTGAGAGAGGTAACCGCCGATGGCCCAATCAGCACAACCGCGCCAGCTAGGCTGCCAACAACCCAAAGCCCGGCGACGACCATGCCGAGAATGCCGATCATCGCCCCGGGATCACCGCTACGTTCGGCTTCAGGCGTGATGGTGGTCATGCGGCGCAATTCCGTCCACGCGCGGGGAGGGCGCGTTCATAGGGTAAACGAGAACGAAAGAAGTGCGGCCATTCAAGGGCGAACGCCCGCAAAGGCAAGCTAACGATCAGAAAGATCGCGCGTTTGTCGCGTAAATCAGCGGTCGTTCGTCTGGCAGGCTTCGCCCGCACAGCTTTGCTGCTCAACATTGCGCTGCTCGAGCGTCACGCCGACCCACGCCAGAGCCAAAGCGATCAACGCGTCGCGCACCATCACTAGGAAAGACAACATCGCCCTCAACCTCGATGCAACGCGCGGTATGTGAGCGCTTCGGCCCTGATCCGCAAGCTACAGTTTCGTGTATTACGCTGAATGATGAAGTCTCCACTACGAATAGATGCATCCCGGCTTGACCGGAGGCAGGCCGACGTTTAGGTCCGGCGTGTGACGTTACAACATAACAGCACCCAAGCCCCGCGGCGGGCGCACTTGGCCCACGCCGCCGTGATGGGGCTGCACGCGCTTTGCTGCGGCCTGCCGGCCCTGGCGATGCTGGCGGCGGCGGTATCCGGGGCCACCTCTGGGATCACCTTACTTGCTGGTTCTGTTGAGGAAATTCACCACTTCCTGCACCAGCACGAACTCTGGATCCTGGTGCTTTCGGCGGGCCTCGTGGTCACCGGCGGCTGGCTCGAAGTCGCCTCCCGGCGCACCCACCGCCATGGCTTCCCCTGGCTGTTCGCCTTCTCGGTAGTCTGCTTCCTGGCCAACGTCGCCATCATCGCCGCCCACCGCGCAATCTGAGGTTGCGGCGGCGGGGCTTCCTAAGCCCCGAAATCGGAAGATGGTTTAGCCTAAATTCACCCTGCGCTGGCAGCGTCGCCCGAACTTCATTCGGCGCGGAGCCCGCCACGTATGACGCCTAAGCCGCCAACTGCGCTTGCCAGCGCCGCCGAGACGCGACGGCGCGAAATGCCAGCCTCGATAGCGCTGACCGTCCTCACTGGCGGCATCGCCGCCGCCATTATGGGCGGCCCGTGGCCGGTGGGCTGGTGCGCCGTGATGTCGGTGCTGCTGATCCTCGACACCGAACTCTATCGCCGCCTCGATGCCGCCGAGACCAAAATCGAAGGCCGCACGATGGCGGGCCTCTGCCTTTGGGCCGCGTTCAGTTCAGGCTTCTACGCGCTTCTGCCGATCACGCTCTGGCTGCACGGCGAAGCCGCGGGCGCTGCTGCCGCGATGCTGCTCTGGGTTGCCGGCGTTGTGCGCCACTTCAGCCCTGGCGCGTCGGGCGCTTTGCCGATCGCGGCTGCGGGCGCGGCGCCGCCTGCGCTCTCGCTGCTCGCCTCGCCGCTCATGCTCGCGGCGATGTCGCAACAGCCTGATTGGGATCTGGCGTTCATCGCGGCTGTCGGCGGCGGGGCGCTGATGGCCTACGTCACGCAAGCGCGTGTCAGTGCGGCCCACGCCGAACGCGCGTTGCGCGAAGCGAACCAAAACATCAATCAAGAACAAGTGCTCGCGCAACTCATGCTTGAGCAGGGCGCCGCCGCTGCGTTGTTGGTTGATCACGAGGGCGTCGTCGTCGCGATGAGCAAGCCGATGCGCGACGCGATCAGAAACAACGATCCCGTCGGCAAGAAGTTCGAGGACCTAATCTTTTGGGCGCCGGATCGTTGGCGCGAAGCCTTCTCGCGCGCGATGAGCGGCGAGCACGTGCGCTTCGATGAGGACGAAACGCGCATGTCCACCGGCACGCGCTGGTACAATTGGGAAGCTCGGCCGTGGCGCAACGCCGACGGCGATATCATCGGCGTCGTTTCGCACGGCAGCGACATAACGCAACTCGTGATTGCGCGCTCGGCCGCCGCGGCGAACGAACAACGCCTGATGCAGGCGTTGAAGATTGCGAAGAGCCTGGTCTGGGAAGTCGATTTCAAAGCCCGCGCCATCAATTGGCACGGCGATGTCGAAGCGCTCTACAACCGGCCTTTCACGTTCGACCAATTCATGGAAAGCCGCACCGGCTTCCTGCACGAAGAGGATCGCCTCGCGCTGCGCGACTACTTCATCAGAGTCGGCGCCGGCGGCGGCGGCTGCATGGAACACCGCGTGATGAGCGAGGATGGCGGCGTGCGCTGGGTTGAAGCCTGGGCCGAGCGCGTCATGGGGCGCTCTGGCGGCGTGCGCAAAATCGTCGTCATCTCGAAGGACATCACTGAGCGCAAGCGCCAGGAAGCAGCGTTCATCGCCGCGATGCATCGCGCCGAAGAACAATTGAAATCGCGCCGTGAGTTGCTCGGCGAAACCGCGGCGGCCGCTGAAGCGATCGACGAAGCGGCGGTCAATGTCGCCGAGATGTACGAGCGCCTCGACAACATTATGGCCGAGATGAACGCACGCGATCAGAAGCTCGCGGAAACGCTGTTCCATCTGCGCGCCGCGCGCGAAGAGGCGGATGCGGCCAACGTCTCGAAGTCGCAATTCCTGACCTCGATGAGCCACGAGCTGCGCACGCCGCTCAACGCCATCATTGGCTATTCGGAAATGCTGATGGAGGAGGCGGAAGCTGACGGCCGCGACAGCGACATCGCCGATCTGCAGCGCGTGCTGAGTTCGGCGCGCCAATTGCTGCACCTCATCAACGATATTCTCGATCTCTCGAAGATCGAAGCCGGCCGTGTCGACATCGCCGCGTCTGAGTTTGATCTCGCCGCGTTGATTGGCGAAGCCGCCGCGACGGTGCGTCCGAACGTCGAAAAGAACGGCAGCAAGCTGAAGCTCGAACTCGATGCGTCGCTCGGTGTCGTCAGCACGGATTCCTTCAAGCTCAATCAGTGCTTGCTCAATCTTTTGTCGAACGCCGCTAAGTTCACCAAGGACGGCGAAATCACCGTGCGCGCCCGCCGCGAGGGCAGCGACATCACCATCGATGTCGCCGACACCGGCATCGGCATGACCGACGAGCAGGTCGCGCGCTTGTTCAACGCCTTCGTGCAAGCCGACGCGCTGACCGCGCGCCGCTACGGCGGCACGGGTCTGGGGCTCGCGCTGACACGCCGCATCATGCAAATGCTCGGGGGCGACGTCACCGTCACCAGCACGCACGAAAAAGGCTCGGTGTTCACGCTCCGCTTGCCTGCGCAACTCGGCGCCGCGCCGGTGATGCCGCGCATCGACGCCAACTCGGTCGCAGGTCAAGGCAATCAACGCCTGGTGCTGATGATCGACGACGAAGAAACCGCGCGCGATCTCACGGCGCGCTCGCTCATTCGTCTGGGCTTTGAGGTGCGCGCCGCAACGACGGGCGGCGAGGGCATTGAACTCGCGCGTAGCCTGCGGCCGAGCTTGATCCTGCTCGACATCAACCTGCCGGACGTGACCGGCTGGGATGTATTGACCGTGCTCAACACCGGCGACGCCGGCGACATCCCCGTCATCATCCACTCCATCGACGACAATCGTCAGCGCGCGTTGTCGTCAGGCGCTTGCGAACACCTGGTCAAACCAGCCGACCGGGACGTGCTCGCTGCCGCGGCACTTCGTTTTGCGCGCACACCCGATATTGCAAAGCCGGTTGACGCGCCGGCGATTTCCAACGTGGCCAAGACGGCGTGAAAGGTCCTCCCATGCGCATACTCATCGCTGAAGATCATCCAGATAACCGCGAAATGCTGACCCGCCGGCTCGAACGAAAGGGCTATGAGGTGCATTGCGCCGAGAACGGCGCTGAGGCTGTCGAGATGGCGAAGAGCTGTTCACCGGATCTGATCCTCATGGATATCTCGATGCCGGTGATGTCGGGCATCGAAGCGACGAAAGTCATTCGCGCAACCCCGGATGTCGCTGGGGTGAAAATCGTCGCGCTCACCGCCCACGCGATGGAAAGCGCGCGCAAAGAGTGCATGGACGCAGGCTGCGATGACTTCGCAACCAAGCCTGTCGACTTCGCTGGCCTCGTGGCGCTGATCGATAAGTACGCCGCTTAACAGGTGTCGGGTGTCAGGTATCAGGTGTCAGAATGCGGAGCGACACCTGACACCTGGTGGTTAACGCGCATAAAGGTTGTCGCATTTAAACTATCCAAAATGCGAAATCACTGTTGCGGCATTAGCGCGACCTAAACGCATCTCACGGTAAATTGCGTATCTGGTATGGGCACACTCGGGTGCAGGGGGGCGAATGTCCTCGGCGCAAGGCGATGAAGGCGTGTCGGTTACGACGCGCCTCGGACGTATTCTCCTGGTCGACGACCAGGCGCAAAACCGTGACATGCTCGGCCGCCGGCTTGAGCGTCGCGGCTATGATGTCGTGCTGCGTGAAACCGCGGTCGGCATTGAAGACGTCATTGCCGCCGAGAATATTGAACTCGTTCTCCTCGATTGGATGATGCCGGAGCGCTCGGGTCTCGACGCGCTCCAAGGCATCCGCAAATTGTTCGACGCCGAGCACGTGCCGGTGATTGTCGTCACGGCGCTTGATGATGGCGATATCGTCTCGAAAGCGCTCGAAGGCGGCGCCAACGACTATATCACCAAGCCGATCGACTTGCGGGTTCTGACGGCGCGCGTGAAGGCCCAGCTCGATCGCCGCCAAGCCGTGCTCGAACTCGACGCCATCCGCGACAATCTCGAAAAGACGGTTCAGCAGCGCACCCAGGATCTGGTGAGCGCCAACGAAACGCTCTCGGCTGAAATCAGCGAACGCGAAGCCGCCGAAGCGCGCGCGCAATCTTTGGCGCGCCACGACCCGCTGACTGGCCTCGCCAATCGCCGCCACTTCCTTGAAGAGCTCGACCGCCGCATCGCGCTGGTCGGCGGTGAGGAAAACGCCTTCTCGCTGATGTTCGTCGATCTCGATCGCTTCAAGCCGATCAACGACGTGCACGGCCACGCCATCGGCGACCAATTGCTGCAAGTCATCGGCACGCGACTTACGAGCTGCATCCGCGACGATAGTTTCGCCGCGCGCTTGGGCGGCGACGAGTTCGCGGTGCTGCTGGAAGGGCCGGGGGGCCGCGAAGCCGTTGGCGCCGCCGCGCGCCGCATCTTGCACGAACTCTCCGCGCCAATTCTCGTCAACGGTTTGAAGCTCACGGTCGGCGCTTCGATCGGCATTTCGCTCTGCCCGGAAGATGGACGCGACGCGGCTGAACTGCTGCAGCGCGGCGACGCCGCCATGTTGCGCGCCAAGGAAGATCGCGGCGCCTACAAGTTCTTCGATTCAACCATCGATGAAGAGCTGAAGTCGAAGGCGGCGCTCGAAACCGAATTGCGCTCAGCCATTCCGAACGGCGACATCGTTCCGTATTTCCAGCCGGTCGTGAACGTCGACAACGGCGAGCTCGCGGGCTTCGAAGTGCTGGCGCGCTGGCCGCATCGCGAACGCGGCATGATCTCGCCAGTCGACTTCATCCCGGTCGCGGAAGACGCGGGCCTGGTCGACGCGATGTTCTGGGCGCTGCTGGCGCAAGCGTGCTGCAAGGCGCTCGATGCGCCGGGCGAGTTCATTCTCGCGGTCAACATTTCGCCGAGCCAAGTGCGCGATCAATGGTTCCCGGAGAAGGTGCTGCGCACGCTGCGCGAAACCGGCTTCCCGGCCCAGCGTCTCGAGATTGAAGTGACCGAAAGCGCCATGATCGGCGACGTTGCGCGCGCGAAGTCGTCGCTGATGTCGCTGAAGAACCAGGGCGTGCGGATTGCGCTCGATGACTTCGGCACCGGCTATTCGTCACTGTTCCTGCTGTGCGAACTGCCGATCGACAAACTGAAGATCGACCGTTCGTTCGTCGCGCGCATCACCACCGACCGCGAAAACGCGACCATCGTCGGCGCGCTTGTGGGCTTGGGCAAAGCGCTTGGCCTCAAGGTCACGGCGGAAGGCGTGGAAGACGAAGCCACAGCGGACGCTTTGCGCGCCATGGGCTGCGAACTGGCGCAGGGCTTCCTCTATGGCGCCGCGACCGAACTGCCTGAATACGCCGTCTCGAAGCTGCGCGCCGTCGGCTGATTAGTCCTTCAGCCGCTTGCCGAGCGCAGCTGGCACGTCGCGGCCGCGATACAAAATCGCCAACACGAAGACGCTTTGGGTCTTGTCGTTGACCTGGAAAGCGACTGTCACGCTGCGATGCCAACTTACAATGCGTAGCGACACGCCATCGATCGTCAATTGTGTTCCGCGATGTGGAATGGTGCGAAGCGACTCGCAGAAGGTCACGATCCTGGCGACGAAGTTTTCCGCGAAGGCGTCGCTTCGGGCGTCGCTAAGATAGGATTGAATGCCGACCAGATCTGAGTGCGCGCCTTCGTCAAAGATGACCTGGTAGCGCCGCGGCATGTTTAGCCCTTGGTGCGAAGCCGCGCGCGTAATTCGTCTATGGTGAGACCTCGCGACGGATCGGCTTCGAGGGCCTTGAGGCGCGGAACCACGGTCTCGCGTAGCCACGCGTCGAGGTCTGGGTCGCCATCGATCGGCAGGGCGTCCAGGGCATCCGCAACGGCGTCTTCGGGCTGGGCGTAGTGTCCATCCGCCACCAGTTTGCGGACTCTGTCAGCGGTTTCGCCGCGTAGGACAATTTTCAGCTCAGACATGCGCTCAATATAGCGCGTTCGGGCCGAAGCGCCATCAGGCCGCCTGGTAGGCGAACCACACGTTCGGTTCGACGTAGCGGCCGCTGTCGCGCTCAAGATCGATCGACACGGGATTGAGAGCGCCTTCGATCTTGTATTCGCCAGTTTCGGGGAAGGGGCTGCCGCGCCACATTTCCCAGAACGCCACCGGCTCATCGACAACCATCGAACGATCCGCCGGCTTGATGATCTTGCCGCCGGCCGACGCATGACTGCGCAGCCAGGGATCGAACAAGCGGCCGTTGTCATCCTTCCAGGTGATGTACTCAGCCATCGGAATGAACGGATGCAAATGCTTCGCGGAGGGGCGCACCGGCGCGATGACGCCATCGTGGCCGTTGCGCGCGGCGAGGTTCAGGAACTCCTGAATCATCACCCGCGCCAGGCCCTTGGAGCGGTGGATCTTCGGCACTGAGATCGCCAGCGCACCAACCGCGTTGCGGCGCGGGCCGTTATTGTTGGCCGCGGTCTCGACGATCCAATCCCAGCCTTCGGGCGGCAGGTTGTTGAAGTCGCACGCGAGCGGCACGCAATTGCCAACGGCCACCGGGTAGCCGGTCGCTTCATCGACCAAGCACAACTGGTAGTCGGCGTATTGCTCCAACAACTCTTGGTAGTGCGCGAAGTGCGCCTTGGTGAAGTTGAGGAAGCCCAGAGCGCCCCATGCGGCCTGTTCAATGGCCATCGCGGCTTTGCGCAGCTCCGGGCTGTCGGCGCGTGTCTTCACGACGAACCGCGTCATAGGTTCACCCATCTTTCGTTAACTATACTTGCGCCCGCCCCGGCGATTACCCGGCATGTCCCCAGCGTTGCTTGGGCGTAGCGTTTTCCCTAATAAAGCGTAAATCGGAAAAACACAAGCCTAAATCTGTATTTACCAAGGTTAACAGGGCATTGGTGTCATGCGTAGGAAGGCGTGCGAAATATAGTTAGCAAAGTATTCCAGGTCTGATTTTAAATAAAAACCGGCCATGCCGTAACATTATTTTTGTATTGGGCGCGGTACTTTCCGCCGGATAAGCGTCTTTGTACGCGTTTACTTTGGCTTAGTCATGATCCCGAGCAGCGCCAAAACTGTTCACTACAGGAACGATCTGCGTCGCCTGACGGCGGTGATCGGGGCGGCGCTCGTCCTGTTCGGCGCTGTACTGCTCGCCATCGTGGCTTACGCGGGCTGGTCAGCGAACCGCACGGCGATCGTGCGTGAGCGCCAACTTGTGGAAAACGCACTCGACCAGAGCGTGAGTTCGGTGCTCGACCAGCAAAAGGCGATCGCCTGGTGGGATGACGCCGTCGCCAACGCCCAGCGCCGTCCGCTCGATCTGGATTGGATCGACACCAATATCGGCATCTACTTCTACGAGACCTACGGTCACGACGAAGTCTTCATCCTCGATAGCAACAACCAGCCGATCTACGCGACCGTTAACGGTGAGCGCAGCGACGCGGTTGCGGCTTACGACGCGCACCGCGCCATCTTCGATCAGATCGTCACCGAAGCCCGCCGCGGCTCGGATGAGCGTCTGCGTCGGCGCGACCAAAAGTTCGGCGAAAGCCAAGGCAATTATAGCGCGCTCCTGGGCGCAAGCTTCGGCCGCTGGGCCGGCCACATCATGAGCATCGACGGCGAGCCTGCTGTCGTGACGACGCTTTCGATCGTACCGAACCTCGATGCGAACCTGCTGCAAGGTGAGCCGCACCTGCTGCTCTCTGTCGTCAAGATCGACGAAGCCTTCATGCAACAAGTCGGCGGCTCCTTGCTGGTGCCGGATCTCAGCTTGTCGCGTGACGCGGTGAGGGGCTCGGGCGTTCTATCTGAACCCTTCGTGGCCGATGACGGCACGCCGATGGGCTATCTGAACTGGACGCCGCGCCAGCCGGGCCGCTCGCTGCTGCTGTTCATCCTGCCGCTGGTCGCGCTTGGCGTGCTCGGCGTGGGCTGGCTCACGTTCTTGATGATCAACCGGCTGAAGCGCGCGTCAGGCGATCTGGCCGACCGCGAAGCGCAATCGCGCCACCAGGCCCTGCACGATGCGCTCTCGGGCCTGCCGAACCGCCACCATTTCGTCGAGCACCTGCAAGAGCAGCTCGATAACCTGGTTCAAACCCGCAACAACGGCCGCGTTGTCGTCGCCTATATCGACGTCGACCGCTTCAAGGACGTCAACGACACGATGGGCCACGCCGCCGGCGATACGCTCATCATGGGTGTCGCGCAGCGTCTGCAGAAATCGCTGTCGCGCGAGGATTTCCTGTCGCGCTTCGGCGGCGACGAATTCGCCGTCCTGCGCTGCGCCAATAGCGCGGAAGCCGCCACCGAACTGGCTGAGCGCCTGCGTTCAGCGTTCGAGGAAAGCTTCGACGTCTACGGCCAGCACATCAAGATGACCGCCTCGATCGGCATCGCGATGAGCCCCGATCACGGCATGGGCCCGCAAGAGCTGATGCGCCACGCCGACATCGCGCTCTATCAAGGCAAGAACCAGGGCCGCGACAAGGCGATGATCTTCTGCGCCGAGATGGCGGCGGAAGTCGAACAGCGCCGCGAGATCGAGGTGCAACTCCACGCCGCGCTCGAAGCGCGCGAACTCAAGCTGCACTATCAGCCGCTGATCTCATGCGCCGATGGCCGCGTGACCGGCGTCGAAGCGCTGCTGCGCTGGAAGCACCCGACCCAGGGCGATATCTCGCCCGGCGTGTTCGTGCCGATCGCGGAAGAGGCGGGCTTGATGCCGGCGCTCGGCGCGTTTGTGATTGAGCGCGCGTTCGAGGAAGCCAAAAATTGGCCCGACCTCGAAGTGTCGATCAACCTGTCGCCGGTCCAGTTCCGCCACGTCGATCTGGTCGAGCTGCTGGAAGACTTGCTGAAGAAGCACGACATCGCGCCGAGCCGCATTGTGCTCGAAGTCACCGAAGGCGTGCTGATGGAAAGCACCGATCGCAACCGCCAGATCCTCGATCAGGTGCGGGCGATGGGCTTCAAGATCGCGCTCGACGATTTCGGCACCGGCTATTCGTCGCTGCGCTACCTCTGCGACTTCCGCTTCGACAAGATCAAGATCGACCGCGCGTTCGTCACCGGCATCCATGAGCGCAAGCGCGCCATGACCATCATCCAGTCCGTCGTGACCCTCGGTCGTGGCCTGGGCATGGAAATTGTCGCGGAAGGTGTGGAAACCGAGGCCGAGGCCTCAGTCATGCGCCTTGTGGGCGTGACGGAACTCCAGGGCTTCTTCTTCTCGCAGGCTGTGCCGGCCGATCAGGTGGTGGAACTGCAGAAGGGCTTCCAACGGCCGAAGGCCGAAACGAAGCCTGCCACGGTTGCCGATTTGCGCGCCCAGCGCCGCAGCTAAAGCGCCATAGTTCGCGCTTATTGCGTTGCAGCACGGGCCGCGTTCTCCACAGTGGGGCGCGGCTGCGACGAGTGACATTTTCGCCCCGTATCCAGAGCTTTCGGCCATGCGTCCGGCTATGGACAAAATTCCGATAAGTCGGCATGCCAACGCTCATGCGCCGCTCCGAGGAGGGCGGCCGCCAGCGGGAGGATTGGGCGCACCTTACGGGGCGCGCTCAAGGGCGGTTTGACGAAACTGCTCCCGCTCGCGCCGACAACAGGGGACGGAGCCGGGATGCGCATCAGACGTAAGATTGAACTCGCTGGCCTCGCGGTCGCCTTGGCGGGTGGTGTTTCCGGCACGGCAGAAGCCGGCGACCGTACGATCTCCACGGCGATTACGACGCCGGTGAACACGGCGAACCCTGACGGCAGCGGCGTCGCCGGCGACATCGAAGTGACTTCGGCAGGCTCGATCACCGTCGCCGCCGGGCAAACGGCGATCACGGTCAACACCGGCAATGACATTCTGCTTGATGGTCAAATCGCGTCGAACAACGCCAACACCGTCACCGGCATTTCCATTCTCGGCGGCAACGTCGGCCCCAACACGATCGATGTCGGCGGCTCGATCAATCTGCTCGAAGATTACACGATCACCGACAGCGACAGCGACGGCAACTTCGACGGCAATTTCGCGCTCGGTTCTGATCGCCACGGCATCTTCCTGCAGGCCGGTCCGACCTTCACCGGCGATATCATCAATTCCGGCAGTATCTTCGTTGAAGGCAACAATTCTTCGGCGATCACGCTCAACACGCTACTGACCGGCGATCTGGTCTCGAGCGGAGGCATCAACGTCGCGGGCGATAACAGCTACGGCATCGCCATCAATGGCGGCGTCACCGGCGACGTGCTGATCACTGGCGGCGCGACTATTCGAGGGCAGAACAGCGTTGGCGTGCACGTCAACGGCGATGTCGGCGGTCAGCTGAGCATCAGCGGTCCCTACAGTGTCACCGGCTATCTGCAAACGGGCGGCATTGCAGATCAAGGGACGCTTGATCCGGACGACTTGGAGCAGTCCGGCTCGGCGATTTTGATCAATAGCAGCGTCGCAGGCGGCATTACGTTCGAAGGTGTCGGCGTCGAGAACGACGAAGATGATGACGATGACGGCGAACTGAACGAAGCCAACGACAACGCTGGCGCGGTGGTCAATCAGTTCGGCTCGGCGCCCGCGGTGAACATTGCGGCTGACGGATCGAATATTGTGATCGGTCCGGGGGCAGAAGGTTACGGCCTGCTGGTGCGCGGCTCGATTGGCTCGGTCGGCATCTGGGACGGCGTCGAGTCAACAGGCCTGCGGATCGCCGGCGACGGTGGCGGCTCGACGGTCACCATCAATGGCGGCATCTCGATCGACAACGCCATAGGCGCCAACGCCGCCGATGCGGACGCGCGCGGCATGGTGATCGGGCAGGACGCGATCACGCCGTTCCTGCAAGTGCGCGGCTCTGTGCTGGTGTCGGTCAATTCCGATCCGGCCTCGACCGCTTATGGCATTCTGCTGGAGAGCGGCGCCGATGTCGCGACCTTGACCAACACGGGTCTCATCGGCGCGACTTATTTCGGTGAAACCGGCGACGCGGTGGCGATCGCCGATCAATCCGGCACGCTCACCTCGATCACCAACTCGGGCCAGATCGTTGCGGCGATTGCGGCGACCGACACCGATCTCACCGACGACATCCCGCCGCCGCCGATCACGGGTTCGACGATTGCGTTCGATTTGTCGGCGACGAGCGCCAACATTTCGCTCCAGCAAATCGCGGCTCCGGTGTTCACCGACGACGACGCGAATGATGACGTCGTCGCGACTGCTGCGAAGATCGAAGGCGACATCCTGTTCGGTTCGGGCAGCGATACGCTCGATCTGCTCTCGGGCACGATCACCGGCGACGTCGCGTTCGGCGCCGGAAACGACACGTTCAACATCGACAATGGCTCCGTCTACACTGGCAGCCTGACTGATGCGGACGGTCAACTCAGCATCAACGTCACGGAAGGCACGCTCAACTACCAAGGCGGCACGCTGAGTATCACCAGCGCCACCTTCGGCGCCGACAGCGCGTTCAATCCGTTGCTGTCGGACGTGCCGGGTGAAACCACCAACATCACGGCGACCGGTTCGGTCACCTTTGCGGCCGGCGCTGAGCTCACGCCGATCGTGCCTGTGGGGTTGCCGACGTTCGGCACGCAGACGTTCTTGACTGCGAACCAGATGTTCGGCGCGGCCAACGTTATTGGCACTGTCACTGGCGACACCGCGCCCTACCTGTACAACATCATCATCGACACCACGAACCCGATCGTCGAAGGCGGCGCGAATGGCCTCGAAGTGACGTTCGACCTGAAGACGGCAGCCGAACTTGGCTTGTCGACCAACCAGGCCGTCGCGCTCGATCCGATCCTCGCGGCGCTGCGCCTCGATTCAGATGCGGCCGCGGCGATGGCGGCGATCACCTCTCAGTATGAGTTCTTCGACGCCTACGAAGACTTGCTGCCGAACTACGCCGATGGCGCGACCGAAATCGCGACCACGGCGATTCAGCAAATGCAGAGCGCCACCTCGAACCGCATGTCGGCGACGCGCATGCAGGGGTTGGACGAAGTCTCGGTATGGGGCCAGGAAATCGCCTACGGCATCGAACGCGAACCGCCGAACGCGAACGCGCAGGCGTTCCGCGGCCATGGCTTCGGCTTCGCCGCCGGCATCGACGGCCCAACTAACAATGGCGCCATGTTCGGCCTTTCGATCTCTTTCATTGCTTCGGAAGTCGAAGAGCCGGGCCGTCCGGAGGGCGAAATCTCCACGTGGTTCGGTCAAGCCAACGCCTACTACGCAACGGCGATGGGGCCGATCGATCTCGACTTCATCGTCGGCGTCGGCGCCGGCAAGATGCAGTCACGCCGCTTCGTCGAAATCGGCAACCCAGTCGCGTTCAGCGCGCTCGCCGAAGCTGATTGGCTCGCCTTCGAAGGTCACGGCTCGGTCCGCGCTTCGATGCCGATGTCGATCTCGGATGCATTCACGGTGACGCCGCAAGCGTCGCTGACCTATGTCGGCATCTCCGAGGGCGACTACGAAGAAGAGGGCGGCGGCCCGGCGATCGACTATGCGGTCGAAGGCGTGTTCTCGCAGCGCCTCTGGGCCGATGTCGGCCTCGAGTTCGCGGCCAACATGCGCTTCGGCGAACGCACCGTCGTCTCACCGCGCATCTATGCCGGCTACCGCGCCAACGTGCTGGACGCTGAATCTGAGCGCACGGTGCAGTTCGTGTCGGGCGGCGCGCCGTTCACGCTGACGGATGAAGGCGTGGGCGATGGCGCGCCTTTGATCGGCATCGGCTTCGACGCCACCAACGGCTATTCGACGTTCTCGTTGGGCTATGAGGGTGAGTTCGGCGATCAGATCGAACGCCACAGCATCAACGCCGCGATCCGCTTCCGCTTCTAAGCGGCGCGCGACCTCCGTCATCCTGGGGCGCACGTCAGTGCGAACCCAGGATCCAGGAGGTCATAAAGCCATTGTGTTTGCCCCTGGGTCCTGGGTTCTCGCCTGCGGCGAGCCCCAGGATGACGGGTTAGGCGGCTCGGGAAGCTGTTTGCGTAGCAGGCGTGCTCGCCATGCGGATTTCTTCCTCGCCCCAGAGACGCGCATCAGCCTGCATCGGCGTGTTGTAGTGCCGGGCGGCGAGGGCTGCGCGATAGATGCCGTGATAATCCGCGGCCGCGCCGATCTCCGACGCGTCGTGATCGATGTTCACGCCGATATCGAGATAGGCGTCGAGGTTGGCGAGGTTCGGGCGCGGCAGGGCACCCGCGCGATACTCATCCGCCATCTGCGCGTAGAGCGCTTCCAGCTTGCGGGCGAGATCTTCGCTGTCGAACAGCGTGCAGGTATCGCGGTTTGCGATCAGCCGCTGGCGGACGTCCTGAAGGCTGAGGCGATCTGTCGTCGCCAGCGCAATCGCGCGCGCGATGAAAGCCTCTGGCGACGTGGTGATCAGCTCCGGCACGCCGGCGGCGCGCACGAGGCTGCCGCAGACGCGCGAAGCGAAGCTGCGACCCATGTAGGTCAGCACCGGCACCCCCATCCAGAGTGCGTCGGAGGCGGTCGTGTGCGCGCCATAGGGTGAAGTGTCGAGGAAAAGATCGGCCAGCGGGTAGCGCGCAAGGTGGCGCGGGTTCGGCACCTTTTTGGCGAAGATCAAGCGATCGCCGGAGACGCCGTAGGTTTCCGCCGCAGCGCGCAGGCGCGTGTTGGTCTCGGTGTTGTAGTCCAAGAGCCAGATGACGCTGTTCGGCGTCTGGTTGAGGATCGCCATCCAACGTTCGAACGAATAGCGCGTCACTTTGTGGGCGGCGTTGAAGCAGCAGAACACGAACGCATCTTCCGGCAGGCCGTGCTCGCTGCGCTGCGGCGGCGCTGTGTCGACGATGCGTTTGCGATCGTTCGGCTGATAGCAGGGCAGACGCAGCACGCGCTCGGAATAGTAGATCTCGTGATCCTGCGGGATCACCCACTCGTCGCCGATAATGTACTGGTGATAGGGGCTGCCCATCGTGCCCGGATAGCCGAGCCAGTTCACTTGAATGGGCGCCGGGCGGCGCGCGAACACGCCGAGGCGCGCGTCGCGCGTATGGCCGTTCACGTCGATGAGAATGTCGATCTCATCAGCCGCGATCGCAGCGGCCGCTTCGTCGTCGCTGATGTTGCGGATGTCTTTCCAGTGCTCGACCGCGCTCTTGATGCGCTGGTTGATGCCGTCATCGGCCGGAATGCCGCAATAATAGACGAAAATCTCGACCGCGTTGGAATCGTGCGCCTCGAACAAATTGGCCATCAGATAGCCAACGGCATGGGCGCGCAGATCCGATGACACATAGCCAATGCGCAAGCGCCGCCCTTGCGCGATCGGCGCGTTGCGGCGGTCGCTAGCGCTGGTGACGGCCGGCGCAATTGCGTTTGCGTAAGCGTGCGCGAGGCCGAGGTGCTGCAGCGGGTCGTCGGAATAGGCGCAGGAGGAGAGCGGGTGGAAGCGCGAAACGAATGAGCCGCGCGTGAGCTTGGTTGGCGTCGTTGCGATCGGCCACTTGCACTGCGCCAAGCGTGTCGCCGCATATTGCTCAACGACATCGCGCTGATGCAATCCAAGATCGAGGCATTGCGCCAGCGCCACTTCAGCGCCTTCGTGCTGTTGGTTGTCGCTCAAGACGCGGCTGAGCTGCTTCAGCAGCGTGATCTTGTATTCGATGGTGTCGCCGGTGATCGCGGCTAGCCGCTCGGCGCCGGCTTTCCATTGCTCCACCGCCGCTGCCGCATCGCCGCCGCGCTCGAGTGCGCTACCGAGATTGATGTGCGCCGGCGCGAAATCCGGATTGACCGCGAGCGCCGCGCGCAAGGAGGCTAGCGCGCCAGCATGATCACCAGCCTGCGCCAGCAGCGTCGAGCAGTTGAAATGCGCGATGAAGAGCAACGGATTGTCGCCATTCATCGCGATCCACACTTGATAGAGCTGGCGGGCGAGGTCGGGCTGATTGGCGCTGGTGAGCTGCTGGGTCGCTTGGATCAGCTCATTGAGCCCCAACGCTCCGGTCGTGACCTTCTGCAAAGCCGTCACGAACGCCGTGTGAGACATGGGAATGCCGCCCGCCTACGCGGGCACACGCGCCCGCGCGCGAAGCTCCGGTGATTTGCGTTGCCGAAATCTTAACATGCGAACGCCCGGCGCCGCATGTGCGCCGGGCGTCGCGAGGGCCCCCAGTTTGCCCCGTTAGACGGCCGCGAGATACGCTTCGATTTGGTCGCCATCCAAGCTCGCCACCTGCGTCGAGGTGAGGGCGTAGAGCTGGGTGGAGTTGAAGTTCGCGATGTTGGTGGTTGAGAGGTGATCCAGCTGCGTCGTCGTGAAGGACGGGATCTGGGTCACGTCGAGTGCGGCGATGGTGCCGACGGTGAGGTCGTTGATCACGTCGGTCGACCAGGCGGCGATTTGCGTCGCCGTCAGTGCGCCGATTTGCGTGTCGGTGAACTCGCTGACGTCGGTGGCGCTTAGCGCCGCCATCTGCGTGGCGCTCAGGGCGCGGACTTGTGTCGCGTTGAGCGTTGCGATCTGAGCGGCTTCGAGCGCCACGAAGGCCTCGGTGCCGAGCTTCGAGATTTGCGTGGCGCTCATCGCCGCGACTTGCGTGTCCGCCAGCGCTGTCACGTTGGTCGCCGTCAGCGCGCCGACTTGCGTGGTCGACATCGCGTTGAGCTGGGTCGCCGTGAACTCGGCCACATCGTTGGCGGTGAGGGCGGCCAGTTGCGTCGCGGTGATGGCCTTCGCTTGCGTGGTGTTGAGCGCGGCGATCTGGGTGTCGGCCAAGGCCGCCAGGTTGTCGGTCGAGAAGGCGGCGACTTGCTGAGCCGAGAAGGCGCCCATTTGCAGGAGCGTCAGCGCCTGCATCTGCGTCGCCGTGAAGGCCGACATGTTCGTCGTCGTGATGGCCGCGAGCTGCGTGTTGGTCATCGCCGCGATCTGTGAGTCATCCAGGGCCGCGAGCTTGGTCGAGTCGAAGGCGCGGATCTGGGTGGTCGTCATGTTGGCGATGTGATCAGCACTGAATTCGCCGATATCGGCCGCATCGAGGGCGCTGATCTGCGTGGCGTTGAAGGCGGCGACTTGGCCCGTGCTCAGCGCCGCGACTTGTGTCGAGGTGAGGGCGTGGACGTTGGCTGCCAGCATCGATTGCAGTTGCGATGCCGTCAGCGACGCGATCTGCGTATCAGTGAAGGCGCCGACGCTGGTCTCGTTGAGGCCTTTGATCTGCGTCGTGCTCATGCCGGCGACTTGGCCGGCCGTGAATTCGGCGATGTCAGCGGTTTGCAGAGCGTTCAGCTGCGTCGCGGTCAAGGCCCGGACTTGCGTCGCGGAGAGAGCTGCGACCTGCGTTTCGTTCAGCGCCGAGAGGTTGGTGGCGTTGAAGGCGGCAAGCTGACCGGTCGAGAGCGCGCTGACTTGCGTCGTCGTGAACGCGGCGACTTGCGTTTCATCGAGGCCGGCCAGTTTCGTGGCGGTGATGACGCCTAGTTGCGCGGCCGTCAGGGCGGCGACTTGCGTGTCGGCGAAGGCAGCCAAGTTGGTGGCCGAGATGGCTTGCACTTGCGAGGTGGTCATCGCCGCAATGTGGGTGGCCGCGAATTCGGCGATGTCCGTTTCGTCGAGGCCTGCGATCTGCGTCGTCGTCATGGCCGCGACCTGGCCCGCGGAGAGGGCGGCGATCTGCGTGTCGGCCAGAGTGTGCGCGTTGGTGGCGTTGAGCGCGGCGATCTGCGTCGTCGTCATCGCTGCGATCTGGGTTTCATTGAGGTCGCCGACGACCGCTGACGAGAGGCCGCCCACTTGCGTGGCGGTCATCGCCGCGATCTGAGTGCCCGAGAACTCGCCGATGTCGCCCGTGTTGAGTGAGTTGATCTGCGTGATCGTCATCGCCGCGACTTGCGCGCCGGTCATGGCCGCCATCTGGTCGGCGGTCAGCGCCGAGAGGTTGGCGTTGGTCATGGCGCGGACTTGCGAGGTCGACATCGCCGCGATCTGCGTCGTGGTCATCGCACCGACTTGCGTCTCAGTCAGCGCCGCAACACCGCCGGTGGAGATGGCTTGGATTTGCGTCGCCGAGAGAGCGGCGATTTGTGTATCGGCCAAGGCGGCCAAATTGGTGTTCGAAAGCGCTTGGATCTGCGTCGTCAGTAGTGCGCCGACTTGGGTTTCCGTGAACTCCGTCATGTCTGTGGTGTCGAGTGCCGACAACTGCGAGGCGCTGAAGGCGCGGACTTGCGTCGTCGTCATTGCAGCGATTTGGCTGGCGCCGAAGGCGCTGGCGGCGCTCGCGGAGAGGCCCGCGATCTGCGTCGTGCTTAGCGCCGCGGCTTGCGTTTCAGTGAAGGCGGCGATGTTGGTTTCGTTGAGGCCGTTCACCTGCTGCGTGGACAGCGCGGCGATCTGGGTCGCGGTCAGCGCTGAGATTTGACTGTCGGCGAAGGCTGTCAGGTTCGTGGCCGAGATCGACTTTACCTGCGTCGCGGTGAAGGCGGCGATCTGGGTTTCGTTGAGTTCAGCGATGTTGCCGGAGGTGAGGGCGGCGACTTGCGTGGTGTGCAGCGCTGCGATCTGCGTGGCGCTCATTTCCGCGATGTCGGTCGCGCTCATGTTGGCGATCTGGGTGGTTGTGAACGCCTTGACCTGGGTCGCGTTCAGCGCCGCCATCTGGTCAGAGTCGAGTGCCGAAGCCGCGTCGTTAGAGAGTGCGGCGATCTGGGTCGCCGTCAGCGCGCCGACTTGCGTGGCGGCGAGTTCGCTGATGTCGGTCTCATCGAGGCCGGCAACCTGCGTCGTGGTCAGAGCAGCGATCTGCGTCGTCTTCAGGGCGGCGGACTGTGCGGCGTCGAACGCGGAGAGGTTTGTGGCGGAGAAGGCTTGAACTTGCGTGGTCGAGAACGCGTCGATCTGCGTGGCGGTGAGGCCAGCCAAGCTGGTTTCGCTCAGCGCCGCCAATTGCGTCTTGCTCAACGCCGCGATCTGCGTGGCGGTGATTTCGGACACATCCGTTGCTTCGAGCGCACCCACTTGCGTCGCCGTAAGCGCCTTCACCTGCGTGGCGGTGAGGGCGCCCATTTGCGTGGCGTCGAGCGCATTCAGCGCATCGGTGCTCAAGCGCGCGATCTGCGAAGCGCCGAAGGCGGCCACTTGCGTTTCGTTGAGGCTCGCCAGGTTGGTTTCGTTGAGGGCGGCCATCTGCGTGGTCGAGAGGGCGCCAAGTTGGGCTGCAGTGAACTCCGCCACATCTCCGGCGGCCAGGGCTTCAATCTGCGTGTTGGTAAGCGCTTTCACCTGCGTGACGGTGATCGCGCCCATCTGGGTGGCGTTGAGCGCCGCCAGATTGGTCTCGGAGAGTTGCTTGATCTGAGAGGTCGTGAACGCGGCAATCTGCGTCGCCGTCAGCGCCGTGGCCTGTGTGTCGGACAAGAGCCCAACGTTGGTGGCGGTGAGGTTGGCGATCTGCGTGGCGGTGAACGCCGCGATTTGGGTGTCGGTCAGATCGCCGAGCGTCGTTTCGGTCAGCGCCTTCACTTGCGTGGTGGCCATCGCCGCGATTTGCGTCGTCGTCAGGTCGCCCACATCGCTGGCGCTGAGGCTCGCGATCTGCGTGTTGGTCAGCGAGGCGATTTGCGCGCCGGTCAGGGCCGCGGATTGCGCACTGTCCAGCGCCGAAAGGTTCGCGTTGGTGAAGGAGCGGACCTGCGTCGTGCTCATCGAGGCGATCTGCGTCGTGGTGAGCGCGGTGGTTTGCGTTTCCGTCATCGCCGCGATCTTGGCGGCCGAGACAGCGGTGAGCTGCGTCGTCGTCAGCGCTTCGACTTGGGTGTCGGCGAGCGCGGCGAAATTGGTGTTGGAGAGGGCGCCGATCTGGGTCGTCGTCAGCGCGGCGACCTGCGTGGCGGCGAACTCGGCCATATCGGTGGCGTCGAGCGCCGCGATTTGGGTGGCGGTGAACGCCTTGATCTGAGTGGCGTCCATGGCCGCGAGCTGCGTGTCGGCCAAGGTGTGCACATTCGTGCCAGAAAGCAGGCTGATCTGCGTCGCCGTCAGCGCCGCGGCCTGGTTCGTGGTCAGCGCGCCGACATTCGTGGCGGTGAGTGCGCCGACTTGTGTCGCCGAGAGGTTGGCGACTTGCGTGTCGGTCAGCGCCGCGATCTGCGTGTCAGCGAAACTGCGCAGGTTGGTCGTGGTCAACGCCTGCAATTGCGCGGTGGAGAAGGTGGCAATCTGAGTTTCGCTCAAGTCGCCCACGTTCGTGCCGTTGAGGGCCGTGACTTGGGTGGTGTTCAGCGCGGCGATCTGGGTCGTGGTGATGTCGGCGATGTCGGTGGCGTTCATGGCGCCGATTTGCGTCGCCGTCAGCGCTTTGACCTGCGTGGCGTTCAGCGTGCCGAACTGGTTGGCGTCGAGCGCGGAGACGGCCGTCGTGGAGAGGGCGGCGACTTGCGTCGTATTCAGCGCGCCGACCTGAGTGGTCGTCAGAGCGCCAATGTTGGTCGCGTTCAGGCCGGTCACTTGCGAGGCGCTCAGCGAACCGATCTGCGTGGTGGTCAGCGCGGCGATTTGGGTATCGGCAAGCGAGGCGAGGTTGGTCGCGGCGATCGAAGCGACTTGCGTGGTCGCCAAGCCTGCGATCTGCGTTTCGCTCAGGCTCGCCATATTCGTGGCGGTGAAGGCGGCGACTTGCGTCGTTGCGAGCTGTTGCAGCTGCGTGACGGTGAACTCGCCGATGTCGGTCGCGTCGAGCGCGCTGATCAGTGTAGTTGTCAGCGAGCGCAGTTGCGTCGAATTGAGCGCGCCAACCTGGGTGGCGTCGAGCGCCGACACCGTTGCAGTGGTCAGCGTGCTGATTTGGGCGCGCGAGATCGCCGCGACCTGCGTCGTCGTCAGCGCCGCGATCTGGCTGCTGTTGAGCGTGGCGAAGGCAGTGGCGGAGAGCGAAGCGACCTGTGTCGCCGTCAACGCGCCGACTTGCGTGTCGGCCAGCGCGCCCACTGTCGTCGCGTTGAGGCTGCGAATTTGGCTCGCCGTGAGCGCCGCCACTTGAGTTGTCGACAATGCGCCAAGCTGCGTGGCGTCGAGGATCGCGATCTGGGTGCTGGTGAGCGCTTGCAGTTGCGAGGCGGTCAGCGCGCCGACCTGCGCCTCGGAAAGATCGCCAACGTTGGTGGCCGTGAACGCTTTGACTTGGCCGGTCGAGAAGGCGGCGATCTGGTCGGTCGAAAACTCGCCCATGTCGGTGGCGGAGAGCGCGGCGATCTGGGTGGTCTTCAGTGACGTGAGCTGCGTTGCGTTGAGCGCCGCGACTTGCGTATCCACCAGCGCAGAGAGCGCCGTCGCGGTGAGCGACTGCATGTGCGTGACGCTGAGCGCGCCAACTTGGGTCTCGGTGAGCGCGCCGATATTGCCGGCGTTCAGGCCCTTAACCTGGTTGGCGGTGAGCGCGCCGATCTGGGTCGCGGTCAGGGCGGCCAGCTGATCGTCGGCCAGCGCCGAGAGCGTGGTCGCGCTGAATTGCTGAACTTGGGTGGCGTTGAATGCGGCGACTTGGGTGTCGGCGAGGGCGGCCATGTTGGTGGCGGTCAGCGCCTTGACTTGCGTCGCGGTGAACGCCGCCAGCTGCGAAGCGGTGAATTCCGCAACGTTCGTCGCGTTGAGGGCGCTAATCTGGGACGCGCTGAGCGATGAGGCTTGGGCGGTCGAAAGCGCTGCGATCTGTGTGTCGACGAGCGCGGCGAGATTGGTGTTGGTCAGCGCTTGCAGCTGCGCCGAGGTGAGGGCGCCGACTTGCGTTTCGTTCAGCGCGGCCATGTTGGTGGCGGTGATGGCGCGAACTTGCGAGGTTGAAAGCGCCGCAATCTGCGTGGCGGTGAATTCCGCGATGTCAGCAGAGTCAAGCGCGGCGATTTGCGTTGTGGTCAGCGCTTTCACTTGCGTCGTCGTCAGCGACGCGAACTGCGTGGCGTCGAAGGCGGCGACCGCGTCGTCGGTCAGGCGGGCGACTTGCGTGGCCGTAAACGCGCGCGCCTGCGTGGTATTGAGTTCGCCGATGTCAGTGGCGTTGAGGCCGGCCACTTGGCCAGTAGTGAGGCTGCCAATTTGCGTCGCGGTCAACGCGCCGGCTTGGGTTTCATCGAGCGCCGAAATGTTCGCGGCGCTGAAGGCTTGAATTTGCGTGGTTGCGAAGGCGGCGACCGCCGTGGCGCTGATGTTGCCGACCAACGTGGCGTTGAAAGAACCGAGCTGGGCCTCATTCAGGGCCAAAAGCTGGTTCGACGAGAAGACAACGTCGCTGGAAAAGTTCGGGATCTGCGTGGTCGTGAACGCCTTCACCTGCGTGGTGGAGAGCGCTGCAACCTGCGTGTTCGAAAGGGCGCCAATGCCGGTGGCGCTGATGGCCGCGATCTGTGTCGCTGCGAACGAGCCTAGGGTTGTGGCTGAGAGGCTTTGGATAGCCGTAACAGACAGCGCTGCGATCTGCGCAGTCGACAGACTCGAAACACTCATTCGCGGACCTTCTTGGTCTAGAGAGCCGACGTTCAGTCAGCCCACACGCACTCCTGACGCTTCTGCGTCCTGATGCGAGCGGTTCCCGATTTACCGTGAATGTGTTTCCGAGACGTTTCCGCCACAGGTTGTAGTGACGCGAAACGAAACAGTTTTCGTTAGTATTTCATTAGTGCTTGTGGCGCCGCTGCTGCGCTTGGCGCTTCATTGGCGGGCCGCGGGGGCGAGCCTTGAACCACTCCGGTGAAAGCCGTACCCAAGATTGTATGAGCGGCTCTGACGAGTCACGGGCAGCGATCGATGGCGATGGGTTTGCAGCCCAGCTTTACGCCAGCCTCGAAAGCATGCCTGACGGGTTCATCCTGCTCGATGCCGAGTGGCGCTTCACCTACATAAACGCACAGGCAGAATTACTATTACAGCGGCCGCGCTACCAATTGCTCGGCCGCAGCATGTGGGCCGAGTTTCCCGAGGGCGTCGATACCATCGCCCACCGGGAATACTTGAAGGTCAAACAAGGCGGCGGCTCGACCACGTTTGAGTTGGACTATCCGCCGCTTGGCGCACGGCTCGAGGTGAGGGCGTTCTCATCTCAAGGCGGGCTGGCGATTTATTTCCGCGATATTACCGAGCGCCACGCGACGCAGGAAACGATGCGGCTGCTACAGTCGGCGATCTCGCGGCTGAAGGATGTCGTCATCATCACGGAGGCGGGGCCGATCGCCGATGGCCCGCCGATCGTATTCGTGAACGACGCGTTTACGAGCATGACTGGCTACACGCCTGTCGAAGTGCTCGGCAAGACACTGCGCGTGCTGCACGGACCGAAGACGGACCCGGATGAATTGATCCGCGCGCGGGGCCAACTGGCGGCGGGGCGCTCGGCGCGGACGGAGATCATCAACTACACCAAGGACGGCCGCGAGATTTGGGTCGAGGGTGAACTCTTCCCGCTAGTCGCCGATGACGGGCGCACGACCCATATCGTCGTCGTCGCGCGCGATGTTACTCAGCGCAAGCGCGCCGAATTCATGCTGAAGGAATCCACCGAGCGCTTCCGCATCGTGGCGCAAGCGACGGCGGACGTGGTGTGGGATTGGAATCTGGTCGACGACACCATGTGGTGGAGCGACGGTATGGAGACGATGTTCGGCTATGGGCCAGAAGGCCGCGCGCCGACATCTGAATCTTGGACCGCGCCCATTCATCCCGAGGACCGCGAGCGCGTCGTCGGCGGCATTCACGCCGTCATCGAGGGTTCAGGAGAGACGTGGGCGGACGAGTATCGCTTTTTGCGCGCCGATGGCTCGTGCGCGCATGTGATCGATCGCGGCTCGGTCATTCGCGACAGCGAGGGCCGCGCTGTGCGCATGGTCGGCTCGATGGTCGACGTCACGGCGCAGCGTGAGTTGGAAGCGCAACTGCGCCAGTCGCAGCGTTTGGAGGCGGTGGGGCAGCTCACCGGCGGCGTCGCGCACGATTTCAACAATCTGCTGACGGTGATCCTAAGCAACGCGGAATTGCTGGAGAGCCGGCTCGCCGGTGATGAGCATCTGCATATGCTGGCGGAGATGACGCGCCTTGCAGCGGAGCGCGGCGCTGAACTCACCAATCGCTTGCTCTCGTTTTCGCGCCGTCAGGCGCTCGATCCAAAGCCAGTAGATGTCAGCGCGTTGGCGCGCGGCATGGATCAGCTGCTGCGGCGCGCCCTCGGCGAGCAAGTCGATATTCGCATGGTCGCTGGCGACGGTGTGTGGGATGCGCAGATTGATGCGCTGCAGCTTGAAAGCGCTATTCTCAATCTCTGCATCAATGCGCGCGACGCTATGCCGGGCGGCGGCGTGCTGACGATCGAAGTGGCGAACGCGACGCTGAGCGAGGAAGTTGCGGGCGATTTCGTTATGGTCGCCGTCACCGATACCGGCGTCGGCATGGATGAGGCGACGCGTGCGCGTGTGTTCGAGCCGTTCTTCACCACCAAAGAAGTCGGCAAGGGCTCGGGCCTTGGGCTCAGCATGGTCTATGGCTTCGTCACGCAATCGAAGGGCCGGATCACTATCGAAAGCGAGCCAGGCCGCGGCGCGAGCGTGAAGCTCTATTTGCCGCGTGCACGCGAAGCGCGCCGCGAAGAGGCTGTCGCAAGCGCGCAGCCGGCGGCGACGGGGCGCGAGCGTATCTTACTGGTCGAGGACGATGATCTGTTGCGCGTGCAGGTCGGCGGCGAGTTGCGGAATTTGGGGTATCGTGTCGTCAGTGCGCGCTCGGGCGCCGAGGCGTTGCAGATGCTGCGCGAAGGCGAACGCTTCGATCTCTTGTTCACCGACGTTGTCATGGCCGGCATGAGCGGCGCGCAGCTTGCGGCCGAAGCGCAGAAGGTCGCGCCGAAGATGCCGGTGCTCTACACTTCAGGCCATCCCGAAACGATGATGAACGACGAAGGCTATCTCGCGCCCGGCGTCACGCTACTGCGCAAGCCGTACAGGCGGCGTGAACTTGCGGCGAAGCTGCGCGAGGTGCTGGGTGATGTGGCGCAGGATAAAGCTGGATAGACGTGGCAACGCTTCACCAGTTCAAACTTCGCCAGGCCGAACCGGAGGACGCCGATAGTCTCGTCGCGATTTTGTACGACACGTTTGAGAGCACTTGGCGGCCGAATATCACGCGCGCCGCCGCTCAGGCGTTTCGCGACGAAGACCGCCCCTCCGCCTACGTCGCGCGTCGCGGACGCGAGTTCTGGGTGTGCGAGTGCGCCAACGACATTGTTGGCTTCGTGGATTGGCAGGACGACTTCATAAACGCGCTCCACGTGCGGGCGAGCCACGCTCGCTTAGGCGCCGGCACGTTGCTCATGGACAAAGCCGAGGACGAGATCCTGCAATCGGGCTTCTGGAGCGCGCGGCTCGAGACGGACACGTTCAACACCGACAGCCAGTTTTTCTATGCCCGGCGCGGATACAAGGAGGCCGACCGCTATCCCGACTTGGAGTGGGGCAGCGATCTGACGACAATCTTGCTGGTGAAGGCTCTGACTTAGGCTGTGTGCGAGGGCTGCCAGGCGTGAGCCATCCGAAGCTCGCGGATGGAGCGCACGGTCCTCCTACGCCAAGGCTTCGGAGGACATCCTTCTCTCGCTATCGCGAGCGAAGGATGGTGGGTGATACAGGATTCGAACCTGTGACCCGCTGATTAAGAGTCAGCTGCTCTACCAACTGAGCTAATCACCCAAGACTCAAATGAGCGCTCGGACATAAGGGGATTGGGCTGGCGCGTCCAGTGTGCGAGGGATGCAGTATTGCGCCGTCTGCCCGGCGCGAGAGGGAGCGGGGGAACGATGAACCTGTTTGCTTGGGCGTTGGCCGGCTTTGTTTTGATCCATATCGGTATTTCCGCGACTGGGCTGCGGCGCCAGTTGGTGGGCGCGATTGGGGAGTGGCCGTACCGGGGGCTATTCTCGCTGGCCTCGGCGGCGCTGCTGGCGGCGATGATCATTGGCTTTGGCCAAATGCGTGCAGACCCGTTCGATCCGCTCAACGCCTCGCTCTGGGCGCCGCCGGATTGGCTGCGCTGGCCGGCTTATGTCTTTGTTCTTCTTGGATTGAGTCTGGCTTTCACCGGCCTGTTCACGCCGGGGCCGACGACGGCCGGGTTTGAAAAGAAGGGCCTGGCGGCGGAGGAGCCGGCGCGCGGCGTGCTGCGGATCACGCGCCATCCGTTCCTTTGGGGCGTGGCGCTCTGGGGGCTCGGCCACGCGCTGGTCAATGGCGAGCGCTTCGCGGTCATGCTGTTCGGCGGATTGGCGCTAATGGCCGTGTTTGGCGCGCGCTCGATCGACCGGAAGGGCGCGGCGCGCGATCCTGAGGGCTGGGAAAAGTTCGCGGACGTGACTTCGAATCTGCCGTTCGCGGCGATTGCCCAGGGGCGCAACCGGCTGGCGATCGGGGAGATTGGCTGGCGCGGCCTCCTGGCGCTGGCTATCGCGGTCGCGATCGGTGTGTTCCACCGGCAGCTCTTCGGCGCCGCAGCGTTCTCAACCTGACCTTAAGTCCGCGCGCGCGAGGATGGCCTCATGCTCATTCTTGATCGCGCCCATTTCGACCACATGACCGGCGCCGATCGCGCCTTGCAGGTCGAGGTCTTGGGCCTCTTTCGCATGCAGGTAGAAGGCTGGAGCGCTGCGATGGCGAGTGCGGCCGGCTGGCGCGAGGCGGTGCATACGCTGAAGGGGTCGGCGCGCGGGATTGGCCTCAATGCGCTCGCTGCCGCGTGCGAAGCGGCGGAAACGGCGGAAGATAGCGAGGCGGGCTTGGCCGGCGTGCGTGTCGCGCTCAACGACGCTTTGGGCGCGCTGGAGCAATTCGCCGCTGAGGCCGCCTAGCAATATGGACCGCCGGCGTCTCGCCGGCCTGCGGTCCATCGAACAAGCGCCAGCGCATGTCGGTAGCTGTTGCGCCGTGCCGGCGAGACGCCGGCGGTCCATATTACGGCGCTTCGGCTTTTGCTCTAATGTGGCGGCCATGGCCGCCGAGATCTTCATCCAGCGCTTCCCAGTCGCTGCCGCCGACATCGATGAACTCGGCCACGTCAACAACATCGTCTATCTGCGCTACGCCCAGGACATCGCCATCGCGCACTGGCGCACGCGCGCGCCGCCGGAAATGCTCGATACGTACGTCTGGGTGGTGACGCGCCACGAGGTCGATTATCGCGCGCAGCTCGAGCTTGGTGACGACGTCGAAGTCCGCACCTACGTCGATGAAGCGCCGCGCGGGCCGTCTTGGATACGCTTCGTCGAAGTTTACAAAGCCGGCGCCGAAAAGCCGTCGGCGTCGATCAAATCGAACTGGGTGATGCTCGACGCGCAGACGCGGCGGCTGAAGCGCGTGCCGCTGGATCTGGCCGCGCGCTTTATGCGCGATCAGAACGCCGGGTGATTTTCGTCGGGTTCTGCGGCGGGCGTGGCTTGGCCGGCGGCGATGCGCATGAGGTCGCGCACTTGGCCGAGGCGCTCGTAGCCTAGGAACGCAAGCATGAAGAGTTCGCAGAGGAAGCGCCAATAGACGAGGCCAACTGCTGCGACCGCAGGCACTGCGATCAGCTGCACGAAGCCGCCGCCGAAATTGCCGCCGAACAATGAGAAGATCGCGGTGAGCAGCACAAAGACAGCGCCGAGCACGATCGCGGCGGCGCCGAAATAATAGACGAGCTTCACCAAGTTCGGGCCGATGAGCCGGTCAAAGCTGAGAAAACGCTGGAAGATCGAACCCATAAACTGACCCCGCCGAATCGTGCAGGGCCAATCGGATCACAGCGCCCCGCCGCCGTCCACGACCAGGGTTGCGCCCGTTACAGGCATTTCTTCCGCAAGCAACATGACTATGAGGCGGTTGACGTCGGCGCTTTGTGAGTAGCGCGCCAGCGCCCGCGGCATTTGCGCGAGCTTATCGAACGCCGCGTTTTCGCTGCCGGAGTCGCGCACCAGATCCTGAAACCACGGCATGTCGTTCCACATCGGTGTCGTTGCGCCGCCGGGTGCGATGGCGTTGATGCGGACGTTGCTGTGCGCGGCTTCGCGCGATGCCGCGCGCATCACTTGCAGCAAGCCGGGCGCAGCGCCTGGCGCCAGTGGCTCGGCCTTGATCGCCGCTGACGCTGTGGTGACGACGATGGCGCCGCCCTGACTATTCTTGGCCATCAGCGGCATGATCGTGCGCAAGCTTTGGATGGTGGCTTCGAGTTGGGCCGACGTCGTTCGTCCCCAATCGACCAGATCCGATTGCCGCGGCGCCTGGGTGTTTGCGGCGCTGGTGTTCACGACGGCCCAATCGAGGCGGCCATACTGGCTCTGAATGAAGTTCGCCGCCTGCGCCCAGCGGCTGATGTCGGTGACGTCGAAGGTCAGGGTGGAGATGCGCTCCGGCGAAACGCCAGCGGCGTCGAGTTCGTCGGCGACCACATTGAGCGCGGCTTCGTCGATGTCGGCCAGCAGCAAGCCGCCTGAAGACTTCCGCGCCAGCTCCTGCGCGCAGCCCGCGCCGATGCCGGAGCCGGCGCCGGTGATGAGCGTCACGGGGTTGAGGCGGATCTGCATGGGGCGTGCTTATGGCGCCGGGGCGGGCGCCTCAACTCTTGTCGCCATACGGGCAGGCCCGCGCTATATCGCGCCGCATGACCCGCTTCGCCTTGCAGTTCGGCCAAACCCAATCCGGCCTGACCTATCTGGAACGGATGAGCGCCTATGGCATTTGCCCGCGCGGCGAAGACAAGATCGCCATCGTCCAGATCGGCAAGAAGGCGCCATACGAGTACGACCTGCCGGGTGGGGGCATCGAGGCGGACGAGGATGAAGCGGCGGCGCTGATGCGCGAATTTCAGGAAGAGACGGGGCTGACGATTTGGCCGACGCGCATCATTGGCCGCGCCGGGCAGTATTGGGTGAACCGCACCGAGCCACGCAATTCGCTCTCCACCTTCTACGAAGTTGAGCTTTCAGCCGACGACAGCGCCCCCACCGAGCCGGATCATGTGCTGGTCTGGATGAGTCCGTCGGATGCGTTGCTGCGCATGCGCCACGAGGCGCACGCTTGGGCGATCATGCATTGGCTGCGTGGGCGCCGCGGCGGGCCAGGCTAATTAGCGCTGCTCGTCTTCGTCGCTGCGGACGAATTGCTGGAAGCGCTCCATCAAAGTCGGATCGCGGACTTCCGGGATCGGATCAAGGCGCACTTGCGAGAGTTCGGTCGGCGCGAGGCTGAATGGCCGCGCACTGAGCGGGCGTAGCGGCGGCAGCGATGCGAGATCTTCAATCGAAGCCGGTTCGATGGTGACGAGGGCGCCGCCAACTGAATCGTGCGGCGCTTCCAGTTCCACCACTTGTTCGTTCGCGGCTTCCTGCGTCGGCGCGATCATGATGTCCTGGCCGTCGCGCACGCCGGCGGCGACGCCGACGATGGCGATGCTGACGATCCCGAGCATCGCCGCGGCATGACGCGCCGGCGGCTTTGGCGGCTCGATCATGTTGGCGACAGCTTTCAGACGATCGCTCAACGCATTCCAAGCGCGCCCGCCGCGCTCGCCGCGCCAATTGCTGAAATCGATGACCGCTGCTTTGCGGTCCTTGCGTTCGGGCCAGCCGGGCGCGGTCGCGATCTCGATGAGGCGGGCAGGATCAATCTGCGCCAGCCACTCGCGCATGTAGGTTTGGCTTGCCGCGTCTTCCGACCAGATGATCAACACGCCGTCGTGCGACGACTTTGCATCCTCGATCGCCAATTGCGATTGGCGGCCGACAAGCATGCGCACCGTGTGCTCTTCCGCCTCCAAAAGACGGACGAGATCGGCGGCCAGCTTTTTAGCGTCGTGGGTGCTGACGGTGATGATGTCGATCATGGTGGGGGCCGATCGCGTAATTGAGGTTTCCTCTAACATGACAGTCAGAACCCGGCATCGCGGTCTGCGTACGCAAGTGTGCATAAACACGGCGCGCATGCAGCGAGCGGCCAGCCTGCATCGCTGAGACCACAGTCGCCTGTCCGGTGGACAGAGCGCAGTGCAACATGCGGGCGGCGCGAATAGCGGCCCAGAACCCGCATTACGGCGCTGCAATCTTCGTTGTGGATTTCTCGGGAACACGTATCCTCGCGTCGCTGCGCGGGCGCTGGCCGCGTCAGGGAAGGGGAAGCATCATGGATTGGGCGACTATCCTGCCTTACGCCGTTCAAGCTCTTGGCGGCGCTATCGGCGGCAACATTTTGGGCGCTTTGACGCGCGGCGGCGGCGGCCTTGTGGGGCGCACGGTGATTGGTGCGCTCGGCGGCGTGGCCGCGGGTTATGCGGGCGCCAACGTTGAAGCGGTGAGCGGCGTCACCTCGATGTGGAGTAATCTGATCGATGGCGAGAACGGCGTGCATCTCGCCAACCTGATCACGGGCGCAGCCGGCGGCGGCATCCTGGGTCTGATCGGCGGCCTGCTGATCCGCTCAAAGGACTAGCGCGCTAGAGATCGCGCCAAATCAGAGACAAGAATTGTGCGTCCGACCACGACGAACTCGTGAGCGAGCGCGCTTGGCGCACCACAACCAAGCCATCGGCCGGCGCCAGATAGAGGCGCTGGCCGCCTTGGCCCGCCGCCATGGCGAAATCAACCGGGGCCGGCGACGACGATCGCCAGAGATCAGTATCGATTGCGAAATTGTCGCGTCCTCTGCCGCGGCCTGCGAGCCATAGCCCAAAGCCCGCGCGCGCTTCCGCGAATGAGCCGCGCAAAGCTTCGCCAAGCGCGTTGCCACTGCACAATTGCTGCGCGCGCCACACGCCTAAGCGGCGGATGAGTTCGCCGGCTTGCGCCCAGCCGCGCGCGGAGACAGCCGCGCCATCATCGAAGCGCGCCAAGCCATCGCTGCCGCGCGCCCAGCCAATCGGCACGCATCCGATCGGCAACAAGGTGCGCGTTGTAAGATAGCGCGCCGCGTCTGGTTCGCGGCCGCTAGCCTCAAGTTTGCGGCGTGCGATTTCGCTGAACAGAATATAGGGCGCGGCGTCGTCGCTGAACTCGGTGCCCGGCGCTTGGCGCGGCTGCAGCGCGATCGCTGTTGCGAGATCGCGCGGACCATCACGATCGAAGCTCAGTCCGCTCGCGCCGCTCAGCAGCACGCGAATGGAAATTTCGCGCTTGGCCGGATCGGCGCCCCAATCGCCCAATGTCGCCGCGACCGGCTCGTCGAGCGTGAGCAAACGATCCTCAACCAAGGACGCAGCGAGCAGCGGCATGAACGCGCGCGTGCCCATGCCGATCGGCCAACGCGTTTCGGCGCCGCCGGTGTGATAGTGCTCGGCCAACACGATGCCGTGGCGGACGACCATAAACGTCGCGCCGTCACGCTGGGCGCTATAGCTCGCGGCCGTGGCGAAACGCTGCGCAGGTTGCGCGCGCGCCAGCTGCGCCGTTGAAGCGCTAACCGCACTGCATGCTGCAGCACTTAGGAGAAATGCGCGCCGATCCATCCGACTCCCCGAGACGTATTGTCCCTCAATTGGAACCCAGGCGGCAAGATAGGCGTAACAGAGGCATGCGTTTGTTTATCCTTGCGGCGGCGCTCGTTGTGGCCGCCTGTTCACAAAACCCCGTCTACCGCCAGAGCCAGGAACCGCTTCCGGTCGCTTACATAGATCAGGAGCGCTATCTCGGCCTCTGGTACGAGCAGGCGCGGCTGCCGAACAGTTTCGAAGAAGGTTGCCAACGCGCAACGGCGGAATACGGGCTGCGCGGGGATGGCCTGATCTCGGTGGTCAACACCTGCATCGAGGCAAACGGTGAGGAGCGCGTGGCGCGCGGGCGCGCGCGGCCGGCGGGTGAAGCGGGTGAGGGCAAGCTTGAGGTCAGCTTCTTCGGCCCGTTCTGGGCGAACTATTGGGTGCTCGACCGCGGCGAGAATTACGAGTGGAGCATCGTCGGCGAACCCGAGGGCCGCTACCTCTGGGTGCTGACGCGTGACCGCGAGATTACGCCGGCGCAGCGCGCGGCGTTCGAGCAGCGGATCACCGAACTCGGTTTCCGTCCGGCGGAATTGGTCTGGGCGTCGTAGACCGACGCCATTGCGGGCAGTTGGCGGCGCTTGCCGCTGGGTTTGCTCGGTGGTTAGGGTATTGCGTCAGTGCGAGGCGTCAGGAGGATGCCATGATCACCCGTCGCGTCGTCGCGGTAGGCGCGTTCTCCGTTTTTTTTGAGGGGGCTGCGTCGGCGCAGGTCATGCTGCTGTCAGCTGCAACTCGACAATCCATTCTTGAGGTCAGGGCTTTGGCCGAGAATGACGCCGCACGCTATCGCGCTTACGCGCCCTTGTTTGCGAGCGCAGCGCGCAATGTTGCGAGCGCCGACCGCGTCCTTTCCGACGCGCTGGGGCGCATTGGAAGGTTGTTTCCGAGGGCAGCGAACGCTTTGACAGATGGGGCGAACGCGATTCCGCAACCCCTACCGGCCGCAGCGCCCGATTTGAGGCAGCAAATAGGACCATCTCAGTTGCCGCTCGGCGCGGGTCTGCAGCAAGGCTCGCCGACGCCTCCACCAGCGCCAACCGTCCGGGTCACGCCAACGCGACGCGCGCCCACGCTTGAGCCGGGTGTTGCGTTGATCTCGCCAGAGAACAGGCCGCTCACCGAAGGCGTGATCTTCGAAGAGACGGGCGCGGGCGCCCTGGCTTGGCGGCGCATTGCGGACGGCTTTCGCAGCATCGAGCAACGGACGCGCGTTGCCGTCGGCGTCTCCGCCGCTCATTTCGAAACCGCCGCGCGCCTTTTGGGCGACGCTCAGGTGCAGTTGGTGAGGGCTCGATTCAGTAGCGCGGGTTCAGAGGACGCTGACCGGCTCGGTAACTTCGAAATCCAAGATATCGTGAGGCGCGCCAATCAAAGTGGGACGCTTGCTTCGTCGGTTCGACGGAAACTCGAAGAGACGTCGACTACGATCGCCCAAAACGTCGGTTAGCGCGAAAGCTCGCGCATGGCGCCGTCGAGCCCTTCGATGGTCAGCGGGAACATGCGCTGCGCGCCGATGATTTCCTGAACCACTTGGATTGAAGGCGTGTGGCCCCAGTGCGCTTTGGGCGTGGGGTTCAGCCACACAAGGCGCTCGTAGATTTGGGCGACGCGCTGCAGCCAGACAGCGCCGGCCTCTTCGTTCCAGTGTTCAACTGAGCCGCCGGGATAGGTGATCTCGTACGGGCTCATGGTGGCGTCGCCGACGAAGACGACGCGATAATCGCCCGGGTACTTGTGCAGCACGTCCCAGGTCATTGTCTTTTCGTCGTGGCGGCGGCGGTTGTCCTTCCACACGCTCTCATAGAGGCAATTGTGGAAGTAGAAGAATTCGAGGCTCTTGAACTCGGTGCGCGCGGCCGAGAACAGCTCCTCGCAAAGCTTGATGTGTGAATCCATCGAGCCGCCAATATCGAGCAGCAAGAGCACCTTCACCGCGTTGCGGCGTTCGGGGCGGAGGACGATGTCGAGGTAGCCTTCCTTGGCGCTCTTATCGATGGTGCCTTGAAGGTCGAGTTCGTCGGGCGCGCCAGTGCGCGCGAACTTGCGCAGGCGCCGGAGCGCGACCTTGATGTTGCGGACGCCTAGCTCAACGCTGTCGTCGAGGTTCTTGTACTCGCGCTTGTCCCAGACCTTCACCGCCTTGCGCTGGCCGCCTTCGCCGCCGATGCGGATGCCCTCGGGATTGTAGCCGTTATTGCCGAACGGGGATGTGCCGCCGGTGCCGATCCATTTGTTGCCGCCTTCGTGGCGCTTCTTCTGCTCTTCGAGCCGCTCCTTGAGCGTCTCCATCAATTTGTCCCAGCCGCCGAGCGCCTCGATCTGCGCTTTCTCTTCGTCGGTCAGGAATTTCTCGGTGAGGGCTTGCAGCCACTCGGCCGGTATCTCGGCGCTCACCGCGTCGCCCGTCGGATCCAGGCCTTTGAATACTTGCCCGAACACGCGGTCGAATTTGTCGAGGTGGCGCTCGTCTTTCACCAGCGCTGTGCGCGCCAGGTAATAGAAGTCCTGGACGTTGATATCGATGGCTTCCTTGTCGAGCGCCTCGACCAGCACAAGGTACTCCTTGAGCGTGACAGGCACGCGCGCGGCGCGGAGTTCGGTGAAGAAGCGCTGAAACATGCTTGCATGATAGGAGCGACTGCCCGGCCGCGCCAGCGGCCTCGCTCCCCGAATTATCCGAGCAAGAGCAGCCCGATAGGTCGACCTCCGGTGTCACGTACAAGACGTGTTGCGCCGCACATTCGATCCTTGCGCTACGGTAGGTGCGTGACTACCGTGATGGCGGGGTAGGTTGATATGGAAGTGGGCAATCTTCTCAAGTTCGTGCCTGGCGCGGCCGTTCTTGCCGGTGTGCTTGGGACGGCTTCGTATTTTGGCTGGGGGCCTTACGGCGTGATGCAGCCGCGGCCTCCCGAATGCGCGGCCTCAGCTACGTGCGTCATCGTCGCGGGCATCGATGGCGATGTTCACGTCGGCCCTGGCGCCGGCAATCAGCCCTTTGGCTTCGACATCGAGGATGAAGCCGCCACCCGCCTTGTTCTGTGGCTTGCGCGCTCGAAGCCCGATGGGCTCGACGTTCAGGTTTATAAGTATCCCTCCGAGATCGAGATGCCTGCGACCGGCGTGCGGCCTGACCCGGCGATCGGCCGCAACGCGCTGCGGCGTGCGCGCGAAATCGGCAAACGCCATAACGCGCGGCTTGTTGTGATCGGGTCGCTGAGCGGCAACAGCGTCTCGGTCGCCTTCATCAATCCGAACTCGACCTATCCCGAACTCTCGAACGAGCAACTCGGGGTCTACGACATTTCGAGCGTCGAGTGGCCGGATCGCTTCCAGGAAGATTATCGCGCCGCGTTGTTGGCCACGTTCAATGCGCCGAATGAGAACGTGGTCGTGCTGCCCACGCCGATGGACAGGCACCGCGCCCCGCCGCCTGTTGACGAGGAGGTCGCTGAGCCGGAAATCCCCGCGACGAATGTGCCGGTGGTGCTTGACCCGGAGCCGCTGCCGACGCCACCGACCGCACCGACAACGCCTTCGGTGATTACGCCGGC